>ERZ894229.4-NODE-4-length-402403-cov-64.971_pt1 | contig 402403 bp, 374 predicted proteins | sample MGYA00380295_ERZ894229 | MGnify/ENA primary metagenome ERZ894229 (study PRJEB32331, sample SAMN06328479) | human gut metagenome | biome: human gut microbiome; feature: stool | host: Homo sapiens | collected 2014-09-17 ...
TGTACTGTTCAGTTTTCAAAGAACCATCGCTCTAAGCGACTTCATTACTTTAGCATGGCCATTTCCTTCTGTCAAGCATTCTTTTGAATCCTTTTGAAAAAATGGAACCGGACGCCGCAAGAATATGTCCCTGTCAGCAAAATGAATTATAGCAAGTCTTTTTTCTTTCGTCAAACACTCATTTTTCCAATTTCATTATTTCTTTCTCTGCTGCCCGCATGGATTTTCCTCTGCTTTCATAAAAGCGATAAAAAGGTTCTATTTCTTTATTCATTTCATCAGATTAAGAATACGCTTATAAGGTAAACAAGGCTCCTTATTCCAACGAACATATATTGTGTATTCACTTAGGTTATATTTTTACATAAAAGGACTGTCTTTTTTATGTGTACACGGTGTATTTCCATTTTTTCGCGACTTCTTTTTCCATATCGTTTATAATAGGAGCAAGGAGGTATTTTATGAAAAAGATATTATTTACTCTTGCCGCTGTGATAATTACCGCAGGAACAGCTTATGCCAACTGGCAGGAAGGCTCCACTTCCAGCCTGGCGGTTTCCGGAGGTGAAGCGGCCATCCAGATTAATCTTTCTGCAGAGCAGCGTCTCGGCATTAATCTGAACGCGGTAAATGCCGGAAAGGCGGATGCTGTTTTTTCAACAGCAATCAATGAATCCAATCTGATTCTTTCCGATCTCCCTGTCGCGTTGTATGGAGAAAACGGAAGGAAAGATGCTTCTGTCTCCATAACTCAATTTGTGCAAACGGATAACGGAAAGCGTTTTTATGTCTTCCAGACGGGCGACATCAAAGGGCTCCGCATTGTATCCTACCAAAAGGGGGAATTTGCTCTTGCCTTCGACGGTTCTTCCCTTACGGGAGAAGAGGGCGACGGAACACTGGAGATCACAAAGAAGGATCTTCTTCTCCATGTTGATCCGCCGGCAGGCGGCAGCCATTCATCGGCAGGCGGTCCAGTTTATGTCCTTACTTTTAATAAGGCAACCGGTATGTTTACTGCCGCAATGCGTTAATCAGCATTATAAAAGGATATGTCTCCGGGATGTTCCCAAGGCATATCCTTTTCAATTTACTTTTTCGCTTTTGATGTTTTTCCCGTTTTTTCTTCTTTGGCTGTTTTTTGCTTTTCCGCCTGTTCTGCATCTTTCGCCTTTCTCTTCTTCGCTTTTTTCCGTTTCTTTTCCTTCTTCCTTTTCAATAGTTCTTTCTCCTCGGTATTATCGGCTGCATCGCTTCCTTCAGTCATTTCTTCAGCAGCTTCTTCTGCCGCTTCCATTTCCGCCAATTTCCCCGATTCACCATCAGCAGCTTCCTGCTTTGCAAGAATATCATTATCCGTCTCCACGGACACATCGCTTTCACTCATAGCAGGCAGAGTAACGATGAAGGTGGCCCCTTCTCCTTCTGTGCTGGAAATAGTGAGACTGCCTTTATGTTTCTCTACAATATGCTTGCAGATGGCAAGTCCCAGTCCGCTGCCGCCGGTGAATTTATTTCTGCTCTCCTCTGCCCTGTAAAAGCGTTCAAAAATACGGTTCTGTTTATCTGCGGGGATACCAATTCCCGTATCGGAAACGGTCATGACCATTTCTCCGTTTTCCGCCGCCAGTTTCACCGTTACATGGCCGCCTTCATGATTATATTTCACCGCATTATCCAAAAGATTCATCGCCAGCTCGGATAAAAGAGCGGCATTCCCGTAGACATGGACAGGCTCCATGTCCAGCTCAACAACTATATTCTTCTTATCAGCCTGCGGTTTAATGAGTTCGGCGGCATAGCGGACAAGTCCAGCAACTTCTACGGGCTTCCATTTGATCGTGGTTTCTGTTTCTTCCACTTTTGACAAGTGCATGATGGTGTCAATCAAGGACATCATCCGATGGGATTCATCTAAAATTCGTCTGCCGAAAACTTTCAAATCCTCTTCACTTTGGTACATACCGCTGGAGATAATTTCCGCGAACCCGCTGATAGATGTCAAAGGTGTTTTTAATTCATGGGAAACGTTCGCCGAAAATTCCCGGCGCATGCGTTCTGCCATGTAATTTGCCGTCATATCGCTGAGAACAAGGAGCAGCCCTTCTTCCCCATCAGTCAGTTCCGTTTTTGCCGTAGTCATCCGGAATGGATTCCCAAAGAGCGTCATCGTATACTCGCGGGAACGTTCAGAACGATAGGCACGTCCGACAGCGCGAAGAAAATCTTCATCATGATAGAGAAAGGAAATGCGGCGGAAGCGCTTGTCTTTTTCCACATGAAATATTTCTTTTACCCGCTCATTATAATCGACAATCTCTTTCCGGCTGTTCAAAAGAATAATCCCATCAGAAATAGTATCCAAAATGGTACGGGTCGTATTTCTCTCTTCTTCAATATCTTCCAAATAGTTTTCTATTTCATCATGCTGTTCTTCCACCTTGTTGATGAGGGGCATAAGTTCTTCATATTCATCAGGCAGCCTGCCTATCTCTTTTCCCGCCATAATGTCCTGTATGATATTTCCCAGGCCGCGGACGGGACTCAGGATACGATTTGTTTCATGTTCCGCCGCAGCAAGGCATCCCACGGAAAAAACAAGAAGGAAAAGGATGACTTCAGGAATAAAATCAGACGCGACAAAAAAAGAAATTGTTTTTGATTTGGAAAAACGAAGAATGGTATCATCGGCCGTACGGTACGCCACATAACTTTTCGGATGCTCATCAGACGATTTATGAACGACTTCCCCGGATCCCTCCCGGATCGCCTGCCGGACTTCGGGCATCTCGAGATAGTTCCTTCCAAGAGTTTCATCGGTATCGTAAAGGATGCTCCCTTTATCCGTAAGCCATACGATATGGATGTCCTTATTATTTCCATCATAAATAGCATCAAGGTATGCCTTGCTTTCAGGAGCCTTCTCCATAGATACCGCTGCGGCGGCCGTCTGCGCCACACGCGCCAGTTCACGGTCCGCCTGTTCCTGCATGCTTTGATAATGGAGGATAATTGCCAGTAAAAATGCGAGTGCTACTGAAATAACACCCATCATTAAAAGACTTTTATGTATTCTTGCTCTCATAAACTGCACCTGCTTTAAATTATTATTTATGTACCTTTCATGTTGTTATTATACTACCAATTCCGTCTGTTCACGGCAAGAATAGAAATCCCCTGTATAATAAAGAGAGGAAAAGAGGTTATTTTATGAAAATACAAATTCCTGACGACTTTGATCCGGAAAAAATCATACGGAGCGGACAATGTTTCCGTGCCTCCGCACAGCCCGACGGTTCCTTCCATTTCATCACAGGGAAAAACATGTTGTCTCTGTCCCCGCTTGGAGCGGATACCTGGGAAGCGGACTGCACCCCTTACGCATGGAAGCGGGTGTGGGCTCCTTATTTTGATTTATCTGTTTCTTACAAGTCGCTCAGACGTTCCATTCCCGCAAAAGATCATTTTCTCAGGGCTGCGGCCGGATATGGAAAAGGTATCCGTATCTTGCGGCAGGATCCTTTTGAAATGCTCATCACCTTTATTATCTCCCAAAGGAAATCCATTCCCGCTATACGGAGTTCCGTGGAAAAACTTTGTCTTGCCGCAGGAAAGGAAATTACAAAAAATGGGCGGACTTTTTACACATTTCCCTCCCCGTCAGCGCTCGGGAAATTATCTGTCAATGAATTGAAAAACTGTTCTCTCGGGTACCGGGCCGCCTATATTCATGCCACAGTCCGCATGATTGCGAGAGAAAAGATCAGCTTCACTAAAATGGAAACATTGTCTGATAAAGAACTTACGGAAAAACTTCTTCTGTTTCCCGGAGCAGGCATCAAAGTGGTAAATTGTATTTCCCTATTCGCTTACCACCGCACGGCAGCCGCACCTGTAGACGTGTGGATCGGGCGGGTCATTCAGAAATATTATGGCGGAATCAGCCCGTTCCCATCTTATGGCCATGCAGCAGGCATTTTTCAGCAGTATATGTTCTTCTACGCGCAGGCAAAGAAATTAAAATAGAAAAAAAGACGAACATTTCTGTCCGTCATTTACAGCAGGTATCACTTAAAGCGGACACCTGCTTTTTTTAATTGTTTGAAGATGTACTTCATCGTGTGATAGAGCGTCTCCCCGTCTTCAGCGGTAATCCGCTTTTCGTCATAAAGATCTAAATCCCGATAGTAACAGCTGAGTTTCCCGCTTAGGTCTTCTAATGTCTCTCCGTCGTCACAGCGGCTGAATTCACCGGAGCCTCCCCGAAAAACCTCTTCCACCATTTCCCGTTCTTCTTCACGATACTTTTCCAATTCTTTCCGAAGCGCTTCATTTTCTGCTTCCGTTCTGCGCAGCCGTTCCTGCAAACCATCTGCTAAGCCTTCCATCGTCTTAATCATTTCCTTGGCTGCCGCCAGTGCCGTGTCTTTCATGTAATCCTCCTTTACATATCTTCTGCGATGGCATCCCATCGTTCATAAAGTTTTGCCAGCTTTTCTTCCGCGTCCTTATACTCTTCCGTAAGGGCGGCATAATTTTCAGGCTCGCTGTTCATACGGAAAGTGTACATTTTCACGGTTGCTTCCTGCCGTGCAATTTCCATTTCCACCTGTTCCAGCTTTTTTGCTGCCGCTATGGAAATTCCCTTCTTTTCTGCCTTTTTCGGTTCCGCCTTGGATACTGTCATTTTGGCAGGCGTCTTGGCAGTCTTTGCATTTCCCCTGTCCTTTTCAAATTCTTCCAGGTCTTTTTTCTTTTCTTTATAGTAAGTGTAGTTGCCAAGGTACTCAGTAAGCCTGCCATTGTCCAGTTCCAGTGTGCGCGTCACAACTTTATCGAGAAAATACCGGTCATGGGAAACGATCAGACAGGTTCCGCCGAAAGCCTGTATGGCTTCTTCCATGATTTCCCTCGTAGGAATATCCAGATGGTTTGTCGGTTCATCAAGAATGAGAAAGTTCGGCCGTTTCAGAAAGAGACATAACAAGGACAGCCTCGCCTTTTCACCGCCGGAAAGAAGAGATGTTTTTTTGAAAACATCTTCTCCCCGAAAGAGGAACATGCCCAGCACATTTCTTGCTTCCGCTTCGCCATAATTGAAAAGATCCCGCACCTCATCAATAACGGTTCGATCCGGTGAAAGCCACTCCTGCTCCTGGGAGTAGTAACCCACCTGTACATGGCTTCCTATATGGATAAGCGTTTTCTCTCCCGCCAGTTCCCCTGTAATCATTTTCAGGAAGGTCGTCTTCCCCGCACCATTCGGTCCGATAAGTCCTACCGTCTCCCCTTTTTTTATATGCATTTCTATATCTTTAAATAAAGGAGTCCCATTATATCCTGCCGTACCATGAAGGATATCAAGAACCTTATCCGCACAGTCATCAGGCGGTGTGAAATGAAAACGCAGTGTGGCCTGCCGATTCGGTTTTTCCAGCCGTTCCAAGCGGTTCAGCTGCGACTGCCGTCCCCGTGCCTGTTTTGACTTGATCCCCGCTTTGTATCTTCTTATGTATTCTTCCGTTTCACGGATATGCTCCTGCTGCTTTTCATACGCTTTTTCATAAGCCGTCGTTTCCCGTGTCTTCGTATCCATATACCGCGTATAGCCGCCGCGGTAAGAATGAATGCGGTGATTCTCCAGATCGATAATGCCTGTCGCCGCAGCATCAAGAAAATAACGGTCATGAGAAATCATAAGCACGCCTCCTTTATAGGAGCGAAGATAATCCTCCAGCCATTCCAGCATGCCCATGTCCAAATGGTTCGTCGGTTCGTCAAGAAGAAGGAAATCCGGATGACGCACGAAAGCAGCCGCCAAATTAATTCTGACCTTCTGACCGCCGGAAAAAGAATGAATGTCCCGATCCCAATCCTCCTCCGTAAAACCGAGACCCGTTAAAATCTTTTTTGTGGCAGATTCATAATCATAACCGCCGAGAAATTCAAAACGGGCTTCCGTTTTTCCATATTCCAAAACAAGATCAGCGTCATCTTTATGAAATTCCAATTCGGCTGCCAGCCGTTCCATTCTATCTTTATAAAAGAGAACGTCTTCCCACGCTTCTTCCATTTCATCACGTATCGTTTCACCGGCATAATCGAAATCCTGGCGAAGGTAGCCGATTACTGCACCATCACTGGTTTTTATCGTTCCCCGGTCAGCCTCTTCCCTTCCCATGATACATTTCAGGAGTGTCGTTTTCCCTGCGCCGTTCGCCCCTACAAGCCCAATATGTTCGCCGCTTTTCAATTCGAAAGAAACATTTTCAAAAACGCTGTTAATGCCGAAATATTTAGTTAAACCATTGACTCTAAGTACTGCCATATTTCCCTTATCTTCCTATAAAAGCGGTTCATCTGTCCAGTATTTCCGCTTTTATGATGATGACTATTTCCGACTCCTCCACAGATCGGCTCTTGCTCTGGAAAAGTTTTCCCAGTAAGGGGATATCTCCCAGAATAGGAACTTTCCTAAAGGTTTTATTTTCTTCCTTATCTATCAGACCCCCGATAGTAAGCATATCGCCCGACCGGAGACGGACCAGCGTATTTGCCTGGCGGGTAATGATACGGTAAGCCCGCATTTCAGGCACAAGGTACGGCGTGGAAACCTCAGCATTCACATTTGCGGTGATTTCCCCGTCCGCACTGATTCGGGGCGTGTAGGTAAGCTTGATGCCTGCGTCGCGGTATTCCGTGGTCGTTGTCCGAACGCCGTTATCCACGTGCTCCACGATAACCGGAATTTTATTTCCTATAAGTATTTCCGCTTCCCGCCCGTTCATGGTGACCACATTCGGCCGGGCAAGGATTCTCGCTTTGCCTGTAGAAACAAGAGCATTCAGGTTAGCCCTGAAAAAAGCGGTGTAGGGATGCCCTGCCACGGATCTGCCGTAGGAAATACCTGCGTAGCCTTCAGGAATCTTCACATTCCATCCGTTATGTTCGATATTCCGCATCCGCGGATTTCCATTTTTATCATACTTTATATTTCCCGCATCATCGGTGACATACCGCTGTTCATTCCAGCTTTCCCTGCGATACTCGCCGCTGCCGGTAAGAGCTTTAAAATCCCAGTCGATCCCAAGTTCTTTGGAATGGGATCGGTTCACGGCAATAACTTCCGCCTCTACTTTTACCTGTTTTTCAGGAACATCCAGAGAGCGGAGAACCGCAGCGGTTTCCATGATTTCCAAAGGTGTTCCGCTCAGAATGACCGCGTTTGCCGTCTGGTTATATGCTACATGGACGCTGTCAGAAAGCTGGCGAATCCCTTCCGCCACCTCTTTCGCTTCCGCATAAGACAATTTATAGGATTTCGTTGCTCTTCCCCCATTTTTCATGGCGGATTCCCCAAAAACAATAAGCATGCTCCCCTCTTCCCGTGCTATGAGTCCCTGGGAAACCAGCATGGCATGGAGCGCTTCTTTCGGCGTGACGTGATCTAAATCAGCCGTCACACTTCCTGTAACTGTACCGCCGAAGACAATATTTTTCCCTGTAAGTTCCGCCAGACTCCGGAGGACCTCCTGGATAGGCGCATTCTTTACATGAAGACTGAAATCGGAAGGTTCTTTTTCTTCCGTAACAGCATGTTTCGTTAAATAACTTTTTGCCTTTTCCCCTTTTTGTTCTTCCATGGATTGGCGGAGTGTTGCTTCCATCGTTTCGTGAGCACTCGTTTCCAGTTTCATCTCCGGCATTCTGTTTTCCGCATTGACAGAAAAAGGAAAACAGAAAAACAGAGTGCCTACGAATAAAAAGGCGGTATATCTCAAGGCAGTTCCAAAAAAAGATTTCCTGCTGCCGATGATAACTGGACTGTTTTTTCTCCGATTGAAACGACTGACCATATACCCACCCGATCCCCTTTCCGAACTGTAACTGATTCTCCATTCACGGCAAGCATGGCCCGCCGATTCCCTCCATACTCCATGACTCCCTGTAAAACCGGGGCGAGATGGATAGTCCCCGTTGTCCCTTCTGCTGCCGGCATCTGCGGCGCTTCTTCATTCTCCCTCTTTGAATCATAAGACCGCACCGCATAAAACGGATCTTTCAACGGTTTTCCCCGCAAATAAAGAGCCGCATCATATTTTTTAACGCCGCCCGATATTTTTCCAAATTTCATTTCACTTTCATTTACAGCAGCAGGAGTTGTACCATTTGCCTCTTCAGGAATAACGGTTGACGCTTTACCGACACCAAGAATGCCCCACACCGTTAAAACGGCCGCCACTGCCCCTGTCACCGGGACTATCCATCTCCTGCGCGCCCCCTCCATAACCTCATACCTCTTTCATATATTTTTGTAAATACTTGCGGAGAATTTTCTTGTAATCCTCCACCCCCGGCTGGTCGTATGTATTGATATCCGCCATAGCACCTTCATAGGCGGTAGCAAGGAAAAAGAAGTACATCAGCATTCCTATATGGAATTCTGTCAGCTTTTCAATTTCTATCGCGCAGCTCATCCTTTCTTCCTGTGCCAGAGCCTCCTGATTAGACCGGGCAGCGGCATTAAGCAGCATCCCCAAATCCACCATTCCACCTGCGCGGCCGTCATCACAAAAGAAATCCGCTTTATCGGGAAGATTTCTCACGGAAATAAACTGTACAATTTTATTCTTCTTCCCCTGCTGGTGTTCCTGCGTAAGGGAATGCATATCTGTCGTGCCTACACAGGCAACCGGAATGCGGCCGTTGTAAATAATATTCCCATGGGTATCAAATTTTTTCCCCAAAGACTCTCCCAGCAACTGGGCATACCACCAGCCTAATGCACGAAGGCCTGCACCATAAGGCATAATGACCTCTGCTGCCACTCCATACTCTTTCATGGCGATAAACTTGACCGCAGCCAGCATAAGTGCCGGGTTATCCGAAATTTTCCCCCGGCAATGCTCTTCCACAAATCTCGCACCGTCAAGAAAAGCCCTTATATCCAGACCGACCAACTTCCCCCAGACCAAACCGACTTGGGAAAAGACACTGAAACGGCCGCCGATACCTTCAGGCACGGCAAACTGTTCCCATCCTTCCCGTTCGGCCAATTCATGGAGCTTACCGGTATTTCTGTCAGTGACTGTAATAAAAGAAAGCTCGCAAAAATCGGATAATTCCCGTCTCAATACATGGAAAGCCGCCATCGGTTCCACAGTTGTCCCCGACTTGGAAATTATCAGGAGCAGCACTCTCAATTTACGGCCGCAGCGGTCCCGTTCCCTTCGAAGCTGGCGGACGAGATCCATAAGCGCTGCCGGGTCGGCATTCTGTCCCGCAAAGAATACCTGCGGGTACCCGTTTCTTTCCCTGCGGGAACGCATATTCCAGTACGGACCATAAAAAATATCAAAAATCGCCTGATTTCCCAGATAAGATCCTCCTATCCCGATAGAAATCAGAACATCCTGTTCTTTCCCGATTCCGTCCAGCCGTTCCAGCCGCAGCCGCTCTTCTGCTGTCATGAGAACGTTTTCATCTAAAATATAAGGAAGGCGGGAAAAAAGAACCGCTTTGCCTCCCGGGCCTTTTCCCGTTTCTCTTATCCGCTGTACACGCTTTTCCGCATTGGAAATAACTGCTTCATAATTTTGCAGATCTTCCGCATTTACATTCCATTTACTGCCAAAAATATATTGTAAATCGACATCTAAATGTTTGTCTAAAGAAAATTTCATTCCAGCCCCTATAGCGATGACCCCAATCAGAATCTAAAATCTTTCGGCATGATCATAAATGTTGTTTTCTTTTCCACCGTGTCATACCGGATCCATCCATAGAATGAATGCATATCCCGGTAGTAAGTATAATAGCGGTGATCCACATTACCATTTTTCGCATCAATCGTCCAGGAAACGCTTACAGCATCTTTGGGTGTAAGTTCGAGTCTGAATCCTATATCAATCGGTTTCGTCGTACTGAACGTATCATAAAGATACGGCGTATATCCCGTGATCGCACGATTTGTATAATTGATCCATCCGGAAACCGCTCTGTATCCTCCCATAAGCCCCACGGAATAGTATTTATTTTCACGTATCTCATTTTGGTATCCGTAGTAATCTTTGGCAATCCCTGCTCTCCAGTTAAAAGTCAGAAACCTGCCCAGCTTTATGGGATCACCGGAAATATACACGTCGAAGCCTTTATAACTGCCCTTACGGTTACCGCCTGCCCTTTCCTCATCCCAATAACCGATCTCTCCGTTTATACCTGCATAGAAGGGCGATTTAAACAGGTAATACCGATTAGACTTAAACTCAAGGGACGGCCGCTTTTTAATCCATAAACCGCCCTCATCATTGATGGAACTTTCTTCTTCAGCATAATGGAAATTGAACCACCCAAAAAGTGTGCTGTAGCTAAAACCGACATCCGGCTTGTATCCTGATTTCGTGTACCATTCATTGCGGATATAAAAATACAGATCGTCATTATGCGCTACAGGTAATTCAAGCCCATTATGCCATCCCCATCCGTTATCGCTGTCATACTTCGGGCGGGGAAGGAGCGACCACGGGCTGGTCGCATTGTCATTTTTCAAAGAAGCCCTGTACTTGGGAAAAGAAATAAGGGTTGTATTCTTCACTTTTAATTTCACATCATAAGCCGTGTAATGATCTCCCGGATAAATTTCGATGGTATCTGCTTCAATCCGATAGTCAGGTACTTTGGCGACAGCATGCTTCGTCGTGAAGTAGCCTCTATCCGCGACCATTTTATTGTCCTTACGATAATAAGTCCCTTTATCCCCTTTAAAATAGTAAAGGCCTGAATCCCAGCCTGAAAAGTCATAGAACTTTCCTATGGATGCGGCACCGTCATATTCCGCCCACTGTGCCGTCATATCAGTAGTGGGATTTTTCCAGTGTACTTCTCCCGGAATAACATACTGCTGGGTAACCGTATTTCCATAGACATATTCTGTAGTGTACTGATCCATCATCTGGCGCATATCAATACGCCCCTCCGCCATAACATCTCCTGTAGAATGGTTATAACGGATATAGTCCGCAGTAAAAGTTAAAGGATGTTCAGGAGAAATCCCGGTATCTTTTGCCTTCTTCCCTTTTTTTGCTGCCGAAGACGGGGAATCGGATTCTACCGGTTCCTTTGTTTTTGCATTGTTCCGATTTACAAGAACTTCCGCAGGACGAATCGGGCGCACTACGCCCTTATGATCCTCATCGACGACGAACCCTTCTTCATAAGTTATATCGCCTGCCGCCGAAACATATCCTTCCGGACCCGTTCCCAGAAAAAGGGCACACCCTAAAATCAATGCCCTTTTTAATTTCGATTTATTCATTTCTTACAATAACTACTGATGCATTTTCTTCTCCTTCATCAGCAGCCTTTTCCGCTGTCCCGGAAACATCCGCTTTTGTCTCTTCCGCATCAGATTTTACTGTTTTTGTCTTGGTATCTATTTCATCTCCGTCCTCATTGACGAACTTCAATTCATTCCGCATATTTTCCACAGTATTCACAGAAGAACCGGCATCAGAGGCCATTGTACTCCCTGCCTCTCCGGCAACAGCCGACTTGGCCACTCTCTTGCGAAGTACCATGTTCGGTGCGCCGGAAGCGGTAACAAGACCTTTCGTGGTAACATCTTTCTGCGTTTGTATATACAATTCAGATCCTGCAGGAAGTTCCACATCTTTGCCTTTAACAAAAAAACCGCCTACCAGGCCGACCGGCCCCAGCGCCAATGCGCCGATAGTAGAAGCGCCTACGGCAGCAGCTTCCATCTTCAGCTTATCTTTTGCTTCCGGTCCGAGAACGGTCGGAATCGGTTCATCATCCAAAGAAAATACCTGATCAAATGAAATATCCAGTTTACCGCTGCGTCCAAAGCTCTTCGGCCGGGATACTTTCGTCACCACGCCGCTTCCTCTGGAACCGCGGGGCAGCACAAGAATGTCACCAACCTTCACATCTTCCTGCACGGTAAATTCTACAGGGTCACCCACAAGGTTTGTTTTGCTGCTGATATTATCATTTAAAGAAATCTTGAATACCGTCTTTTCAGGAAGAACAACATCCTTCATTTCCGAATGTTGATCTCCATAAATAGCTTTTTCCAATTCCGCGGTACGCTTATCCAATGCGCCTGATTTCACGCTGCCGAAAACGCTTTTTTCCATATCACCGATACGGCCGGCAAGCGGTTCCCGCTTAATTTCATCAGTCAGGTAGTACTCCAGGGCATTCGTCCGGGAAGAGATGGACGGTGCAGCATCATTACCGCTGTTTACCACATCAGCATAAAGATTTCCGACCCGGTCATCAAGACCCACGCCTGTCGAACTGCCTGTGCCATAAATTAAATTATCGGCGGAAGTAATCCGTTCGGTAAGGGAGCCGCTGCGCGTTTCCCCATAAAGGACATCTTCCACCCGTTCCATACGTCCGTTCAGGGTCGTCGGTTCGGCTGCTGCTCCCGGAAATACGAGTAACAAAGAAATACCTGCTGCAAGAATAGATTTTTTCATGCTGAGTCCTCCGATTAAACTCTTACATCAATAACGGCGGAAACACCTACGCCCTGTACACGGCTGAAACTGGTCGGGTTCTTACTATCCATAGGAATTAGACCTTTGATGCGGAAAAGCTTGTTATTCCAGCTGATTTCAAGCTGGCCTACCGCTTCCACCTTTTCCACCTGGTCCGCATCGCCGATAACCTGTGCTGCTCCGATATATCCTCTGTTACCGATACTGACGATAGGAACAACCTTTGTAGCATAGTTCGTACCTGCGCCTTCTTTCATCATAACAGAATTGATGGCACTGTTCAGCGATTCACCATACTTATCCACAAGGAACCCTATACCGCCTACTTTCACAATACCGCCGAGAATACTGCCCAATCCGGATGCAGAAACCCCGGAAAACACACCTGTACCAATCATGGCAGCCGCCATAAGGGCGACTCCAACTCTTTTTATATGCATAATCAATTCCTCCTTCATACAAAATGCATCAAAAACGATGCCTGTATTTTGATTCCATTACCCCTATAATACTTATTTTATTATAAGTTAAAAGAAGTCTCTGCGCAAACAGAAACCTCTTGTCATCCTCTTCTTTCTTTATTTCATCTTATCAGGTAGCGGATAAGCCTTCCGCTTTCCTTGCCGCTTTTGTTCCCGGCTGATGCATGACTTTCGGAGCTTTCAACTTATTATATGCCTGAATCATCATCGCACATTCCACACGCTTCTTTTGAATTTCACAGGTAATCCCGTAAGGCTTATGAATATCCCCGGCATAAGCTTCATTATTTGCATGGCAGCCGCCGGAGCAGAAGAATTTCGCCCAGCAGTCCACACATTCAGGCTTGCTGAACACATGGTTCACACGGAAATCGCGCATCATCTTCATGTTCTTAAGTCCCTCAAAAACATTGCCGATCACATATCCTTCACGACCGACAAACTGGTGGCACGGGTAAATATCTCCATTGGGCACGACCGCCAGATATTCATGCCCCGCTCCACATCCGCGAAGACGCTTCGGCAGGCAGGGGCCTCTCCAAAGATCCATATTGAAATGGAAGAAAAAAAAGGGATTTCCTTCCTCTTCACGCTTGATGAAAAACTTCGCCAATTTATCATATTCATCCTTCACCCGAGGCAGATCCGACTCTTTGATGGAATAATCCGCCGTGTCATCGCCGACAACCGGTTCCATAGAAACCGCGGGAAATCCATGATTGAGCATATCTTCCACATCAGTAGTGAAATCCAGATTCTGCCTGGTGAAAGTACCGCGGACATAGTATTCTTCTCCATTGCGATGCTTGATGCAGTACTGGAGATTTTTCATAATGCGATCATAAGTACCTTCATTATTCACACCGGGACGCATGGAGTCATGCATTTCCTTACGGCCGTCCAGTGACAGGATCAGGCTGATATGGTTATCCGTCAGATACTTCACCTTCTCCTTATCCAGAAGCATTCCGTTCGTCGTAAGAGACATCTTGATTTTTTTATTGTGTTTCTTCTCCTGCTGGCGAACATAGGTCACCGTCTGCTGCACCACATGCCAGTTCATGAGCGGTTCACCGCCGAAAAAGTCCAGCTCGCAATGTTCACGGTGTCCGCTGTGGGCAATCAGAAAATCAACAGCCCGGCGCGCCACATCGAAGCTCATGAGCATACGCCACTGTCCATATCCTCCCTGTCCGGCAAAGCAGTACTTGCAGCGGAGATTGCAGTCGTGGGCGATATTGATACACAGCGCCTTGACAATCGGTTTATCTTCGATCGCCATTTCATAATTCTTGTCCATAGGCGCATAAAGAGACTGAGCCCTGATGAGTTCATCCAAATCATCCATGACTTCATTCAGCTCTTCAGCACCGTATTCTTTTTCGAGAGCGGACAAAGTTTCTTCTCTGCCTTCTCCTTTATAAAACTCCAGAACCCTGTATGTCACATCATCAACGACATGGACAATGCCGCTGTTCACATCCATGACGATATTCATATCATTTTGACGGAAACGATGAATCATGGGCTTTACATTATAATCCATGAATTTTTCTGAGCCCCCAAAAGAAATATTTCCCTACAACAATTGAAAAACTCCCGACCATAAGATCGGGAGCATGGCCGTTCCTTACGCTTCTTCAGCTTCTTCCTGTTCCGTACAGAGCAGGTTGCCGATAGTGCAGCTGGTCTTGCATGCAGACTGACAGGAAGTCTGGCATTCGCTGCAGCCTTCAAATTTGATGGAGTCCTGCAGAGAAGAGCTGTTAATCGTAACGATGTGTTTAGACATAATGTCACCTCCCGAAACAACCTTTACTTTGATTATAATAGCACAGAAAATGCGGAAAGCACAATATATAACTTCGATTTCCCTTAAAAAAGCGACCAAATTCCGTAGATGGCACCTGCAGGCAGGAGCATTGCCGCAAGAACTGCGCCTAAACATCCGTCTTTTCTCCCGTTCACCATGAGCCATTCATCAGCAATTTGTTTCATTTCGCGGAATTCTCTGTCCATTTCCTTAATGAGTTTCCACAGCTCCCGGCAATCGGCTTCGGACATCTCTTTAGAGTCATCCGTCTTTACACCTCTTTCTTCTTTCGACGGCATGTTTTTCTTCGCCGCTTCTTCCGCTTCCTTCATTTCATCAAGAATATGATCCCGCCAGTCTCCCGATTTTTCTTCTTCCTTTTCGGGAACAATTTCCTTCGGCTCTTCCTCCGCAATATCCACTGCTTTCGCTGCCCCTTGATCCACAGCTTTCAGGAGCGCTTTTTTCAGCTTGTCCAAATCTTCCGAATATTTATGGACAGCCGCATCCCAAAGAGCGGAATCGATACGCTGTCGAAAATCGTAAAGTGAGCCCCGTGTCGCCTGATCCAAAAGAAACTTCGTCTGGTCCATATCAAAAAAGATATCTCCTACGTCTTCTTTATTTTGAAATTTCTTTTTTCCCATTTTCACGCAGTACATAAACGTACCGATATGCGCCCGCAAAAGGCCGATCGGACTGGCGGATTCATTACTTCTGTCAAAAAAGCCCATGGTCAGCTCCTCATTTGAATTATTTTTTATTATAAAGGATTCCCCGAAATACCGCAAAAGAAAAAGACTCCCCGCTCCGGAAAGTCCCTCAAAAAATGGAGCGGGTGAAGGGAATCGAACCCTCGTAACCAGCTTGGAAGGCTGGCGCTCTACCATTGAGCTACACCCGCATGTGGTCGGAGCAGCAGGATTTGAACCTGCGACCCCTTGGTCCCGAACCAAGTGCGCTACCAAACTGCGCTATGCCCCGGCAACGTAGTTTATTATAGCCATATTTTTCTTTCCTGTCAATGCGCTTCGGAAAGAAATCCGCCAAAGTGCTTCCTCTGATTGCCGCAGTCTTTTTATCCTTTTCATTTATGCTATTCTGCCGGCATAGCATTTTGTTTCATCAGCCTTTCGGAAATATGCTTTCCTTCTTCCGTCATGGCAAGACCTGCAAGGCTGGTTTCACGAAGGGACACAGGCATAAGGCGCCCGATTCTTCCCATAGCGTCAATCACATCATCAGGAGGGATGACGGAACGGATCCCCATCATTGCCATTTCCACCGCCACAAGGGCATGTACCGCATGGAATCCGTTTCTTTTCACGCAGGGAACCTCCACAAGACCCGCCACAGGATCACAGGCAAGCCCCAAAATATTTTTCATCGCCAGCGCCATAGCGTTCCCCATTTCCTCTGTCGTACCATGGAGTAAATCCACTGCCGCAGCCGCAGCCATCGCCGCCGCTGTGCCGCATTCCGCCTGGCAGCCGCCAACTGCCCCCGAAATCGAAGCATTCTCCGCAGTAATCCGTCCGATGGCTCCCGCTGTAAATAACGCGCAGGTCACATCATTGAGAGTAGAATTTTCTTCTTCCGCCACTGCCGCCAAAACAGCCGGTACAATCCCGCAGGATCCTGCTGTCGGACACGCCACGATACGGAACATTTTAGCATTTGCTTCCGCTGTTGCTATAGCATAAGCACAGGCACGGCGGCATACAGGACTCAAAAAACGGCTTTCCCGCATGAAAATGGCATTGGCATCACCACCCACAAGTCCGCTGGCAGATTTTTTCGTATCCGCCAGTCCGCGCTGGATAGACTGACGGAAAACGGGAATGGTCTTTTTCATCTTTTCCCATACTTCATCAAAGTCTTTTCCGCTTTCTTCCGACTCCAGCCGGCATGCAATAACACCGGGAGAGCAATGGTTTTCTTCTGCCAACGCAAAAAGTTCCTTTACGGAATGATATGTTTTCATAATACCCTGCCTTAAATAATATCCAGTGTCATAACACTGTTGATATTTTTATTTCCTTCTTTGATCCTGCAAATAACAGATTCGGGAACCTTTTGGTCGGAATGGATGATCATCACCGCTTCCGTTCCTTTCCCTTTGCGGAATACGCGCATATTGGAAATATTCACATGTTCTTCTGCAAGAATCTTCCCTACATCGGCAACAATACCGGGCACGTCATTATGATTGGTGAGGAGTGTATACTCCTCACCCGTGATTTCCACAGGGAACCCGTCAATTTCCGTAATCATGACACGGCCGCCGCCTAAGGACCGCCCTACCACTGTCGCCATTCTTCCACTTTTCCCCTTCATTTTGATTTCCGCCACATTGGGATGTCCCATATCCAGGGAAGATGCCTGAAAGGAAACGGAAAGCCCCCGTTCCTCCGCGGTAGTAATCGCATCACGGATCGTGCCGCTGTCGGGCGCATAGCCCATAAGACCCGCCACGAGCGCCTTATCCGTACCGTGCCCCTTTCCTGTGGTTGCAAAAGAACCGTACAGCGTAATCTCCGCTGAAACCGGTTCGTCATTTAATATTTCCCGTGCTATTTTTCCAATACGCGCGGCGCCTGCCGTATGTGAGCTGGAAGGACCGATCATGACCGGTCCTATAATATCAAATATCCCCATCTTCCACCTGTCGTTTTAAAATCTTATTATTCTATACGTCATTAAAGCATTTTAATCATCCGTATTCAACAAGGATAACCAAAATGCTTTTCCATGCATATAATTTCTTATATTCTTACATCCAATGGGACAAGTCAAACTCCTCGCCGATGGTTGCCTTGATGCAGGCACGGGCGATGTACATCCCCATAAGGGTCAGCGAAGATCTGCGGAGCAGACTGGTGTCCCATACTTCCTGCATACTTGCCAGGTCGGGAGAAATCTTTTCCAGGATGTATGATAATTCCTTTCTGTCATAATCCACCGGACGGGAATGGAGAACTTTCAGAAGGTAAGTCTTGTCTTCCTCTTTGGTAATCCCCATATCAGCACAAAAATCCGCAAAGAGGGAATCATCCACCACCGCCGGTTTATAGTATGAATTGTACAGACTGGGGACAAGAGCATCTTCAGGCCAGTCGGATTTCACGGAAGAAAGTTCGCTCTTCATGGCGCCGCGGTAAGCAAAAACAAGAGGGTATGAATCATGAAGCACCCTGCCAAAAGAGATTTCTCTGTTTTCCAAAGAGACACAGCGAATATATTCCATCTGCTGATAACCGCTGTATTCATCAGGCAGCTCCTTAAGAAACGGAGTAATATACTTTCTCGTGTACTTACGGAAGGCCTCCATATCCACATTATCCGTATTCCTTGAATAATGAAAAAGAAGAAGGAGCGACAACGCATTGAATTGTGTTTCTTCCATGCGGGGCATCGCTTTCAGCGCATCATAGGCAAGGGTTGTCCTCGTTTCGGAACGGCGGCCCCTGGCCACATCCGCAAATGCATCGGTCACCATGGAAAGAACCGTATCGTTCGGCATCAGCACATACGTACGCTGGGCGTTCTGTAACGCTTCCTGTACCATGATATGTGTCAGACTGTCTGCCATATCTTCAGGATCCATATCCATATTACGGATTAAGTGTCCAGTTACCATCCTTGTATCTTGTTCCACGACAGAAGAAACCGCGCCGTACCGGTTCAGGAAATGCCGGACAAACCGTTCTTCCAGAGATTGGAGTGTCGGTGTGCCTTCCAAAATCTCAGGAGCTTTTTCCGCGGTAAAGGCAGATACCTTCCCGGAAGGCATTTTAGCAGGCGGCAGCGTTTTTTCCAGTTCACCCCGGTCGAAAACACGGGTAGCGCCATCAGCACCCATAGCGGCATCAGCCTTTTTTACAATTTCCTTTACAGGCAAAATCTGTGTAGTCTCACCGGCGGATTTTCCGGCACCAGCTGATTTTTTCCTCAAAGGAAATTCTGCGGTCGTCTCAGGCACTGCCTGCCGGACCGGCACCTTTTTACGGCGGGGACGCACGGGAATTTCCGCGGTCACTTCCGCTTTCACCCCGGCGTGCCGCGATTTACCGCCAACGCCGTACACTATAAACCGGCATACAATAAAAAACAGGATAGCAACTGCAGCTACCACCATATAAGGCACAATAAACATGAGTACTCCTTACACATTATAAAATACGCTTAAATTTTATCATATTTCTATAGGCCGTTCAATGATATGACAAGCACCGCCTGTTATAATAAGAATAAAGGAGATACCATGGACACAACGATTACACTGCCGGCGGGAGGGAAACTGCATGCATCACGTTCCCACCTTTGTCTGGCTTTTGAAAAAACACGTTTTTCCCTTTCCACTGCCATTTACGGCGGCGGTTTTAAAGAAATCAATTATGCAGTCAACCAGAAACTGGAAACCTTTTACCCATCGGAAGATCGATTTCCCGGAGGGTCTGTCCCTGAATTTTTACGTCTTTCCATTTTGGAAAACGGATATGATCCGGCAAAGGCCTGCGCCCTTCTTACAGCGGCAAAGATGGAATGGCGTTCCGTGAAAACATTTTCCCATAAGGAGCTTCTTCTTGACGCAGTTACTACGGGCGGTGCGGAAAAAACGGCGGCCCGCGCAGGTTCTCCGCCGCTCTATACAGAAAAAGACGGTCACTTCTTTCCTGTAGGTACGATCAATATCATGATCAGTCTGAATATTTCCCTTCCTTCCGCCATCATGACGCGGGCCATCATCACGATCACTGAAGGGAAGACGGCAGCCCTGCAGGATCTGGGTATCGCCGATGTGAATAACGGCCTGCCTGCTACTGGAACGGGAACGGACGGCATCACGCTCATCACCGATCCGGATGCCCCGCGTTATACGGACGCAGGCACTTTCTCCGTCCTCGGTTCGCTTCTCGCTTCCGCAGCGTATGAAACAGTCCGCGAATGTCTGGAGCTCTATGACAAGCCATGGAACCGGGATGATTCTCTCGCTACGCCGCCCGCCGTCGATTTGTCCCGCTTAAGGAATAAAGAATGCGGTCATTAGACAAATATTTCCCCTTTTGTTATGATGGGACATATATTTGATGATAAAAGGAGTTGGTTAAGGCTATGCCATATGACGAGCGATCGATCAATGAACTGTATGAATCCGCGGAAATTACCCCCATGGGAATCCAGTTGGAAGTGAACGCGGAAATATTCACCACGATTTACAATCTGCTTTCCAATATGAGAAGTGAAGAAGGAATCCAACAGGAGGATGAAAAACGCCTTCTCCATTTATGGCGGAAAACGGTTCGCGCCATGGCCAAGGTGGAACTCCGCAAAGGCCATGGGATTTCTATGGAAAAACAGATTGAAATGCTCAAAGAGGCATATGCCATCGAAACGAAGTACACGGCAGACCAGCTTTTTTCTTCCGTGAGCTCCTCCAAACTGACAAAAGAAGAGTTGGAAGAAGTCCGACGTTTTTCCGCCGAAGAGATGAATACCCTTTTCAACTCGGTTATCTGGCCTGCCATGATAAAGGGCAAAACAGGGGCGCAGGAGAATCCGACGGCCTTCATTATCGCAGGCCAGCCAGGTTCCGGAAAGACACGGATGTCCTCCGTGATCATCGATGACTACGACGGCGACATTATCCAGTCCATGAGTGACAACTTCCGCGGGTTTCATCCCCGGGCAAAAGAAGTTTTTCAGAAATACGGACGCTATTGTACCTATTTTTCCACAAAGGAAGGGAAATATCTTTCTGACTTAGCCATGCGGAAAGCAGCAGAAGAGAAGTATCACATCCTGCAGGAAGGCTCTCTTGATGACTCCGCCCACACCATGGCGCTCATCAGTTATCTGAAAGAAAAAGGATATACTATCTGCGTACTTCTCCGTGCCTGCCCGAAGAAAGACAGCTGGAAAGCCATCCACCAGCTTTACCTGCAGCAGCGGTTAAAAGCGCCGGGCCTGTCCAGACTCATTTCAAAAGAACAGCATGATAAGGCCTGTCTCTCTTTCCTGTCAGCCACCAATGATTTGATTAACCAAAACCTCATGGACCGGCTCATTATCAAAAGTCCGAAAGGCCTTCTGTATGACAGCGATGATATGCCGACAGAGCGGGTAAGCGACGTCCTGTCCAAACGTATCGGCAAGTAAAATGGGAGCGGGGAAACCTGCTCTTTTTTATGAAAGGAATGTATGAATTCTTCCGCTAAAAATCTATTATTGGAAAAAGCACGCTCCCTCCTGCTGGACGCCGTAGGATGCATGTCCTGCCCTATCGCCCCCCAGCTTTCCGAAAAACTGGAAAAAGCTGGTCCCGTTCCTTTCGCGCCGGCAGAGATAGAAAAGCGGCTGGCGCCTGAAGAAATTCTCGCGGATACGAAGTCCATTGCTGTTATTCTCTTCCCTTACCGGTACCCCGAGGAAAAGAATGCAAATATCGCCCTTTATGCACGAGCCAAAGATTATCACCACGTTGTCCGCGCGTATCTTGCAAAAATTATCGGATATATGGAAGAGCAGTATCCCGATGAAAAGTTCCATGCGATTACCGACACATCCCCCATGGCAGACCGCTGGCTCGCTTACCAGGCAGGACTCGGTTTTTTCGGCAGGAACCACTGCCTCATCCATCCGAAATACGGTTCTTACTTTACCATCGGAGCCATACTGACCACTTTGGCACTTCCTCCGGACACCCCGCTTGCAATGAACTGCGGCAGCTGCACCCGCTGCTTCGCGGCATGCCCCGGAAAAGCGCTTTCCCACGAACGGTTCAATCCGTGGCGATGCAAATCGTACCTCACGCAAAAGAAAGAAGTCTTAAATGAAGAAGAAAAAAATATTCTTCGTAAGACGCCGCTTATCTTCGGATGTGATGAGTGCCAGAAATGCTGTCCCTTTAATGAAAATGCAGCATACTCTCCCCTTCCGGAAACGGGTGCAGACCGGATCCCCCGTCTGGAAAGAGAAACACTGGAACAGATTTCAAACCGCCGATTTACAAAAGAATATGGAGAATATGCTTTTTCCTGGCGGGGCAGGCCCGTCTTACTCCGAAATATGGATATCATCGAAAAAAAATAAATCACCTTCTTCACTGTATCGTGAATCAGGTGATTTATTTTTTATTGCGTTTTATATATTTCAGAAAGAAAACAGATTAATCTGTTCTTCTTCCGGCATACCGTGGAGGATTCCCATTTCATCCATGGTATCGACAATGCTCTGGCTTACCTTGCCTCGCTTTTTCAAATCTTCTTTCGACGTAAAGGGATGTTCCCTGCGGGCTTCAACAATTTCCTTTGCCACCGTATTTCCCAAAGCGGGAATGCAGTTGAACGGAGGGCGGAGTGCGCCGTCTTCCATGAGAAATTCGGAAGCGGATGATTTATTCAAGTCGATAGGCAGGAATTTCAAACCGCGAAGATACATTTCCGCCGCTGCCTCAATAACTGTGGCACTCCCCTTTTCCACCGCCGTTGGGTGGGGCAGCGAATTAATCCGCGCCAGCTCCGCCGACTGGGACGCCAGTCCTCTTAAAATAACCGCCGCATTGAACGCGCCTTCCGCCCGGATGGTGAAATAAGCCGCATAGTAAGCAAGAGGTTCATACACCTTGAACCAGGCGATGCGGAACGCCATCATAACGTAAGCCACCGCATGGGCCCTTGGGAAAAGGTAGGAAATTTTCAGGCATGAGTCAATGAACCACTGCGGTACCCGGGCATCTTCCAATTCTTTCCGGTTGTTGGAATTTCCTTTTTCCAGCCCTTTACCCTTACGCACGTTTTCCATGACTTTGAAAGCGGTCAGCGGTTTTACATGATGTTCAATCAGATAGTTCATGATATCATCGCGCGTGGAAATCGCTTCTTCCAGTTTGACCTTGCCTGACGTAATCAAATCCCGCGCATTATTCAGCCACACGTTCGTCCCGTGAGAAAAACCGGAAATGCGGACAAGCTCGGAGAAATTTTTGGGCCGTGTATCCTCCAGCATACCGCGGACAAAAGGTGTGCCGAACTCCGGAAGACCAATCGCCCCCACGGTAATCCCCTTGTCCCCCACCGCCGCTTTCAACTGTTCCGACGTAATGCCGAGAGCATCCGGCGAGCTGAAAAGGGACAGCGTTTTTTCATCATTGAAAGGAATGTGAAGCGGATCGATGCCCGTGATATCCTGAAGCATACGTATGACTTTCGGATCATCGTGGCCCAGAATATCCAGTTTCAGCATGCGTCCTGAAATAGAATGGTAATCAAAATGGGTGGTGATGGTACCCGGAATTTTTTCTCCCGTTTCATCTTTCAGCCATCTTTTATTGGCGGCATATTGGAGTGGCGTGAAATTGTGGATATCCATATCCCGGGGACAGACCATGATACCGGCGGGATGCTGCCCTGTGGTCCGTTTTACCCCTGCCACGCCGGCAGATAATTTTTCTATAAAAATATCATTGAATGTCAGCCCGCGGTTTTCCGCGTACCGTTTGACGAATCCGAAAGCTGTCTTATCCTGGATCCCCGCAATCGTTCCTGCGCGGAATACATTATCCCGCCCGAAGAGTTCTTCGGTGTACTTATGGGCCACCGCCTGGTCGTCGCCGGAGGAAAAATTCAGATCGATATCAGGCACTTTGTCTCCGTCAAATCCCAGGAAAACGGCAAACGGGATATTGTGCCCATCCTTATTTAATTCCGTGCCGCAGTTCGGGCATTTCTTATCTGCCAGATCAAAACCGCCGCCGACGGAACCGTCAGTAAAGAATTGGTTCCAGTGGCAATGGGGGCACACATAGTGGGGCGGAAGCGGATTCACTTCCGTGATGCCTGCCAGTGTCGCCACAAAAGAAGACCCGACAGAACCCCGGGATCCCACCAGGTAGCCGCGGTCGTTAGAATGCTTGACGAGTTTATGGGCGATGTAGTATAGGACGCCATAGCCGTGATTAATGATCGGTGTCAGCTCCAAATCAAGCCTGTCCCGGATGATTTCCGGCAGCGGTTCTCCATAAAGCTCCACCGCTTTCTCATAGCACATGGCTTTCAGCTTATCATCGGCACCGGCAATTTTCGGATTGTACGATTTCCATTCTTCCGCCAGCGGTTCAATGACCTCGCACTGCTCCGCCACTCGGCGGGTATTCGTGATGACGATCTCCTCCGCTTTTTCTTTCGGCAGATAGCTGAATTCTTCCAGCATTTCCTCCGTCGTCCGAAGGTATACCGGCGGATGGGATTCTATTTTCCCCGGTTTTTCCCAGTTGGACAAAAGGATATCTCTGTCCCGTGCGTATTCGGCAAAAAGGTAGTGGGCATCAGATGTGGCGCATACAGGAATCCCCGCTTTTTCTCCTATTTCAATAACTTTCTTGTTCAGCTCCTGCAAATCTTTTTTCGTCGTGATGGCAGCATACTTATCTTCATACAGCAGGAATTCATTGTTTCCCAGCGGCTGCACTTCCAGATAATCATAGAATTTTGCCAGACGGATCAGTTCTTCATCGCTGTCTCCGTTCAAAACAGCACGGAAAAATTCACCCATGACACAGGCGGAACCATACATCAGTCCGTCCCTGAATTCCTCAAGGAGCGGACGGGGCAGAAGAGGACGCTTGCGGTAGTATTTCAGATGGGACAGCGTCACAAGACGGTACAAATTGCGGAGACCCGTGATATTTTTTGCCAGCAGGATAATATGGCTGTACTGCTGCCGGTCACTGTCAATATCTTCAGGCACTTCATCGATCAGATAACCTTCCATGCCGTAGATGACTTTTTGCCCGTATTTTGCCGCCAATGTTTGTATTTGGGGAAATGCCTGAATGACGCCGTGATCCGTAATTGCCACGGCAGGATGCTTCCACTTTGCCGCCGTCCTGATGATCTCTTCATTATCGATGAGTCCGTCCAAACTCATTTTCGTATGAAGATGGAGTTCCACACGCGGTGTTTCGGCCATATCCTCATGGTTGATTTCTTTCTCTTTCCCTTGTTCCATCTGGGAAATATTCAGCACAAGGCCGCCGGTAAATTTATCAAGCTGCACATTCCCCCTGACTTTTACTGTCATATTCTTTTTTACACCGGTCAGCTTTTGTGCGTCTTCTTTCTTTTCAAAAAACTTTTTGCAAAGGATTCCGTCTGTCTCATCAGCCAGCTTCATGGTAAACAGACACCTGTTTTCACGGAGATCTCGGCACTCACAGTCAATGACAGTTCCCTGTACGACGATACCGCCCTGTTCTTCCCGGATCGTACTGATATCCGATATTTTCCCTTTAATATGTGATCTGCCTAAAAGGATGCCGTCCGTTCTCTTCTCTCCGGAAGCGGATAATTGGAAAGCAGAAGCAGGAAGCACGCTCTCTAAAGACGGCAATTCGCTCGAAAAAGAAATGCCTGCCGTTTGAGAAAGTGCAGGCCTGTCTTCCACTGGCGGAGCTGCAGCTATAGCCGCCTGCACATCACGGATAGAAGGCAGCTTGAAAACAGGTTCAGAATCGGCCTCCCCTTCCGGCGAATCCTCTGTCCTATGCATATCCATACCGACATCCGGATTTCCAGCACCATACATCTCACTGAATTCTTCTTCCGGAAGAGACGCATCACCTATAGTCATTAAAAGGGGACAGACTTCTTCCGTCACATCATCCCCATTCAAATAAATATTCCTCAAACAGCGGATTTCATCGCTCATGGCTTTCAATACCTGAAGAGCCGCGTTTCTGTCATCGGCCTGAATGTACCAAGCCTGGCATTCTGTATCCACTTCCATTAAAGTAATGACTGAACCTTTCTGCTTTGATTTCAGCCGATACTTTCCCATTGTAATCCCTCCAATATGCAGCAGAACGCCTCAGTTCCCCAAAGAGATTATGACGGCTTTCTGCTCTTCTTTATTCTCTTTATCTCTTTTGTTCTTTTCCGTTGTTTTCCTGCCGGCATCCTGCCGTTTTTTTACTTCCTTCGCTTTCTTTTCAGCGGCAGCCTTCTTTTCGGCTTCTGCTTTTTTCGGATCTTTATTGTATGTAATCACAGTATCTACGGGATCATAGTATGACGGGAAACTTCTCTCGTAAACACGTCCGTCCGCCCAGCGGGCATACTGGAGGATTCCCGCATTATATCCTTCATGTCCGTATTCTACCGTCTTTTCTTCCGTCTGCGCGGGATCTACCTTTTCCAGTGTATTGAATCCTATCGCGCCCGAATACTCAAGCAGAACGCGGGATTCCTCCGGTTTATCCTCCCTGGCGCCGATGATCCAGCATGTCACCGCGCCCGGTTCATACTTCGTATATACGTAAACCGGATTTTTAAAATTATTTATAAATTGAAAATCCAGGTCCCCATAAGAAACAGTAGCATCCTGTCCTATGGGCACATACGATGCCGGTGAAAAATGAGGACTCCGTTCTGTCACTTCCATTCCCGAAAGAAGCACTGCATTAAAAAGTGTTGTGCTCACCTGGCACACGCCGCCGCCATAACCGGGCTGCGGTTTTCCATTCACAATGACAGGCGCTTCCAAGTATCCCTTGTCCGGAGACCGTTCTCCTGTAGTATCGTTATAGGAAAATACGGTCCCCGGATCCACCACAGACCCGCTGATGGCTTCCGCCGCTAATTCGATATTTCTGCTTCTGTTGGGACTTTCCCCAAAATTCGTTGTATAAACACCGAGAACCGTATTAAAATTTTTCAACCGCTCCTTTGTCAGCATCGGCATCTTTTCTTCCGTCACGGGAATTTCCACAGCATCCGTATCTTCACTGACAAGGGCATTTCCTACAATTTCCACAAGTTTCGGCCGATCAAAAACAAGATAAGGTACGCCCTCAGTAAATTCCACTGTCCCGTCATCTTTGATGACAGGCATAGCCTCTTTCGGCGTCTGCCCATACTTCACGGCAAGTTCATCCACTTTCGTACAAAGCGCTTCCCTGTCATAAAGCGGAGCCACCCCTACTACATCACCGTAAATGACTGCTTTCCAGCGGGTGATCCAGTCAGAAAGCAGATTTCCCGTTTTTCCCAACCGCAAAAGCTCATCTGCCCTGTTTTTATCAAAATGCACGTTTAAATCCTTATATAACCACTCTTCATGAACCGCGCCATGGTTAAGTGCCAGTTTTTTTGCGGCAAGCTCTTCATTCTTTTCCCGAAAAAACTCCTCCAGCCGGACTTTCCCCATGCCGCCTACCGCGGTACCGTTCAGTCGGACGCCGGGGATGACCGTGTCTTTCCCCGCCCAGACAAAAGGAGCTGCTCCGGCAAGGACGGCAGCCGCTACAAAAATACCCCCGAAAACTTTTACAGTTTTATACATATCCGCCTCTCTCATTTACGCATACAATAACGCAGCAGCAACTCTTTTACCGTTTGAGCGCTTCCTTCTCGAATTCCCCAATGATACTCAAATATATTCAGCAGCAGCCATTCCGCATCTTCTTCAGAAACAAAGCGGGCATCCTTCTCCAGATTTTTCCACGCCCATTGGTTCGTCACCCCTGCCGCTTTCTGTATCTGCGGCAAGGGTGCATGGTTCCGCTGCATTTCTTTCAGTATTTTTATTTTTCTGAATTTAGCGGAAATAAACCCCAGATTTTTAATTGTTTCCGACACGTCCGTAAACACATGATCGGTATTCTCCATAACGGCAGACGCATTTTTGGCAATCAGGGCATCAGTAAACTTAAAAATCCCCTGATCCATATACTCAGGCAAAGCGTATTCCAGAAGCTTTTTCGAAATACCGGTCCTGTTTCCTGCCATTAATACGATTTTATCACATTCTGTTTGAAGAAAAGGGCGGGAAATCGTCTCCCAGGAACCGATAACTTCTTCCATATACGCCCGTGCTTCCGACTCCACCCGCTTCCCGCAGTCCATGAGCATCCGCGCCATGACGGACGCGCCTTCCCGCGGCGCTAAAAGACTGCATTCTTCACTCCCGCAGACAGAAAGTAACGTTTTAGAGGCCTTCGTTCTTTTATCTAAAGCGCCGTCTACCGTAAAAATCGCCAATGTATCGGGTGTCAACTCTTTCAGTATATTTATGAAACTGTTAAATTCATTTTCTTCCTTTTTATCTTTCGGCGGCCTTTTTATAAAAAAAGGATTCTCCATGACCACTGCCGTCTTTACGGCAAAGAGGGACTGCCCTTCCAGATAACTCCTGTAAAGGTCATAATTCCCCGGAGAATCAAGCACCGTCACCTCGGGTATTTCTCCATGAAAATAATCACGGATGATTTCTTCTCTCCGCAATCCGATAGTAACCGAGTCATTACCGTATAAAATTTTGCAATTGGATAAGATTTGTTTTACTGCCATTATTTCCGTCCCATCTTTCCTGCAATAACCGCCATCCGTCTTTTTCCCATATCAATTCCGCCATCCCTTCGCTCTCCGTATATGCTACGGGACAATTGCAGAGATAAAAAACATCTTTGTCCTCACCGGCGAATCGCCCGCCGCCTCCATATACTGCCGCTTCAGGTCTTAATCTGTCCAGTTCCTTTTCCGATACGCCGCGGCGGAAACCGTTCGATCCTCCCACCCATGCAGTGTGGGGGGAATCTCCTTCACTGAAATTCTTATTCCCTGCAAAGTATACATCCCACGAACCTTTTCCCACACGAAGGGCACTTCCGTTTGTTATGACTGTCAATCCGTTTTTTAAGCGCAGACGCGACGGCGATAGGTTTCTGACTGTTCCTTTGAAATCTTTTATAAGGAAAGGTGCAAGCGTTTCCGCTTTTCCTCCGATCGCCCATATCTCTTTTATTCTTGTATCCATTTCAAATGGGACAGGCTTCTTCACCTCTTCCAGATTGAGAAGAAGCACGTCTATATCAAAAATTCCATGGTACCCTAAGATTGAATCCAATTCGCGTCCGCTTGCCGCCGAAGGAATCCCGCTGCTTTTATAATACACGATCTTCGCGTCACCGGAGATAAGTACCGTCCCCGTATCTGCTCCCAAATCAGGCGCCAGCAGAACGGTCTCCCAGCGCGCCGCCCATTCTGCCAACAAAAGAATCGCCCCTGCAAAAATGATACCGGCAAGAAGATATTGCCCTTTCCGTTCCCATTTTCTTTTGAAACAGAAAACCGCCACTCCTATATAATACAAAATCCCTTCGGCAAGGGAAAGACTGCCCGCTTCAAAAGACGCTTCCGGCAGTGAAGAAATAAATCCATTCAACCGCAGCGCCGCCCAGAGGAAGTAATCGGCAAACTGCAAGATTCCTCCTGCCAGGGGCATCAAAAGGAAAGAAGAGAGCGCCGCCAAAAGTCCCCCAATGATCACCCATTCCAAAAGCGGCACAACGATCAGGTTGGCAGGTATGAAATATAGTGGGAAACTATGAAAATTATACAAAATAATGGGAAGCACGAGGACTTGGGCCGCCGTAGAAAGAGCACAGCCTTCACAGATCCGGGGCGGAATTTTTCCTAATCGGGCAAGCGCATGCCGAAGCGGTTCATAAAAAAGCAGTATTCCTGCCGACGCGCAGACGGAAAGCTGGAAGCTGATATCAAAAAGGAAATAGGGGTTCCACAAGAGCATCCCCGCCACTGCCGCTCCCAGAAGATTAAGCGCCGTCCTCCCCCGTTCCAGAAGGACACCGATCACGGCAAGAATTCCCATGAGGGACGCGCGGATCACAGGAGGCACAAAGCCTGACATAGCGGCGTACACGAGCACAAGAAGCACAGCGGGAACCACCGTTACCTTCATGGAAAGCCCCAGCCACTTCCCAAGGAAATATAAAAAACCGAAAAGCAGCGCGATGTGAGAACCGGAAACGGACAAGATGTGAATAATGCCGGTCACTGAAAAAGAATGGATGATGTCTTTGGGAATTTCTGAATAGTGTCCGCCGAAAAGAAGTGTCATCAGAACAGGAAGGCGTACAGGATCCATGTAGGAAGCAAAAAAACATGCCAACCGTTCCCTCATCGTTTCCGCCCAGCGCGCCACCCTATACTCCCCGGTTTCTCCTACAGGGCGGATACGGCTGTTCTCCTTGCTGTAAATTCGTCCTAAGAGATGCCCGCTTTCGTAGCGCTTTTCCAGATCGATTTTCCCCGGATTCTTATATAAACGGAGGGGCCGCAGCTTTCCTTCCGCTTCCAGTGCAGTTCCGACAGGATATTTATTCTCAACGGCAAAGTCATACAGGTACACTGTTCCTGAAATGCTTTTTTCTTCTCCATCGGCATAACGGATTTTCCTCAGATCAATAAGGTACCGGGCATATCCGTCCTCCCCTTTGTACACAAGAGGTTCCTCTGCAACGATGCCGCAGAAGGTTCCTTCACTGCCCACAATGTACTGTGACTGCTGTCTCCATATTTCTTCTGCTATTTCCATACGGACCGCACCGGCAGCACATAAAAAAAGAGCGCCGCATACCCACACAGCACCTGTTTTCCCGAAAACCCTCCCTGAAAGGATACCCATCAAAGACAAAAATAAAAAGAGTCCTCCCCCAAAAAGAGAAAACTCAAAAAAAGACGCAAAAAATATCCCTGCAGCCAAAAAGGAAGCACACCAAAGAAATATATATTTCCGTTTCATAAGGTAATCCGCTCTGACACTTTGGCGTACTTCCCCTCCCCGATGGTGGGTACCTCTTTCAATTCCTCTTTTGAGCGGAACCCGCCATGTTCGTTTCTGTATTCAATAATTTTATCTGCCGTCTTGGCTCCAATGCCGGGAAGTGTTTCCAGCTCCGTTCCCGAGGCATGATTAATATTCACCAAACCGGCTGCGGCGGGAGTCGTCCGTTCCGGATTGAGAGGAATATAGACCCTCATAGCATCTTCAACGGGTTCTGCCATATTGACGCCTTCCATATCCGCATAAGGAAGAACGTTTCCGGCAGCCTGCACCGCGTCATACACGCGGCTCCCCCGCTGCAGTTCATAGACACCCGGTTCTTTCACGGCGCCTACGACATATACGAGGACACGGTTTTCTTCATTTGCGTTTCCGCTTTCCGTTATTTCCGCAACCACGGAATCTTCTCCGGAGCGTTTCCCATCATCACTCCACACAAAAAATCCGACAAGAGCCGGTATGATAAAGGCAAGGGCGCAAAGAAGCACCTGCTTTCTGTTCATACTTCCCATCGTCGGACTCCGTTTCCTTCTTACACCATGAATAATACAGATAAACGTATTCCAAAAAGCTGAAATCTTTTATTTCTGTTCTTCCCTGGCAGCTGCCGTGTTGGAATCAATCAAGCTCTGGCGGTTCTTCTTCAAGGTATCCAGCATGTTTTCCATATTCGTTTCCACGTATTTCAAAACATCAGTCGCGTAGGTAACGGAACTGCTGCGCAATTCCTCGGCGGAATGGTTGGCGGCAGTCACCACTTCATTAGCCCTTTCCTGCGCCTGTTTTACCAATTCGCTCTCTTCGGTAATCCTTGCGATGTAATCTTTCGCCTGAGCAATGGTGTCATCCGCTTTTTTCTCTGCATCCAGAAGAATTCTTTCCTTATCGGCAACAATACGGCGGGCACTCTCCAATTCATTGGGAAGCGACTGGTTAATCGCGTCAATCAGTCGTTCAATTTCATCTTTGTCTACCATTTTCTTGTTGGAGAACGGTACTTCGGTTGCGCTGTCAATAACATTTTCAAGTTCTTCAAGCAATTTTCTTGTATCCATTTTACAACCTCATTTCTTAAGTAACTTTAATTTTTTCTCTATCATAGCTTCCACATAAGGGGGAACCATCTGTGACACATCACCGTTAAAATATGCCAATTCCCTCACGCCGGTGGAGGACAGGTATGAATACCGTCCGTCTGTCATGAAAAAAGCGGTTTCCAACGTAGGATCAATCTTCTTGATCATGAGCGCCCGCTGGAATTCATACTCGAAATCACTGAACGCCCGCAGGCCGCGAATGAGAAGATGGCAGTTTTTACTGGCAGCATACACATTGAGCAGCCCCGTCGATGTATCTACTTCTATATTGGGAATATCCTTCGTCGTTTCCCGAAGCATATCCAGCCGTTCTTCAATAGAAAAAAGGGACGCTTTTTTAGACGGATTCACAAACACCGTAACAATTAATTTATCCACAAGCACGGCGCTTCTCTTAATGATGTCCAAATGGCCATAAGTGACCGGATCATAACTGCCCGGACAAATAGCGATTTTCATGAAACTTCTCCCTCAGAACCCCGGCAAAGGAGGTAAGTAACAACAATATTTCCTACTTTTTTTTCTTTCCATACCGAGCATTTCTCCTCCAAACAGGTCATATCCGGCGGTTCTTCTACAGAATGCTCTGCAATAATAATAGCATTCTCAGCAGGAAGCCTGCAAGCGAAAATCAAAGCAAGAATTTGATCAATATAGCCCTTCCCATAAGGAGGATCCATAAATAAATAATCATATCGGTTCCCTGCAAGCTTTGCCAAAGAATGGCTGACATCGCCGGTTAAAATATCCGCCCTGTTTTCCACATGGCATTTCACCGCATTTTCACGGATAAGCTTACATGTCGCCTTATCCAAAAATGTCGCATGTGCCGCGCCCCGGCTCAAAGCTTCCAGCCCCATCGCGCCGGTTCCTGCAAAAATATCAAGCACACGGGTATCTTTCATTCCCACATTGGCAAGCACATTGAATATACTTTCACGTACCCGCCCGAGCGTAGGCCGGGTCATCCCCTTCCCCACAGGCGACAGCAAGGCTGTCCCTTTCGCGCTTCCTCCAATGATTCTCATTTTTCATTCCGTTTCAAGGATGATGTTCTTATTTCCCATCAGTTTTCAAAAAATATACTGCTTGAAATACCAATTGGAAATTTATTAAATTATACCACAATGTGGCAAACGGCTCATATATTTATACTATGATTCCCCGCCCGGTTTTTATCAGGGCTCCAGATACGTCTCAATTTCCGCCTTTTTCGCTCGGGTCATCAAATTTTCCAAGGCTTCCTGCGCCGTGTGTTCCCCTTCCAGAAGGCGGCACACTTCTTCAGTAATCGGCATATCGATATGTTCGCGCCTTGCGATTTCATTCACGAGGAAAGCCGTTCGCATTCCTTCCACCACCATGTGGGTTCCTTCGCAGATTTCTTTTGCGGTCTTTCCTTTTCCCAACATAAGGCCCGCCCTGTGATTGCGGCTGTGGGTACTGGTACATGTAGCAACAAGGTCGCCCATTCCCGATAAGCCGAAAAAAGTTTCCCGGCGGGCGCCGAAATGCACACCAAATCTTGCCATTTCCACAAGCCCCCGTGTCATAAGTGCAGCACGACAATTATCGCCGAGACCTATTCCGTCCTGCACACCGCAGGCAAGAGCTACGATATTTTTCAATGCGCCGCCGTATTCTACGCCGCGGATATCATCACTGCGGTATACACGGAACACGGGCCGCATGAAAACATCCTGCACAATCTGTACAGCTTCCGGCACTTCCGATGCCGCCACGGTCGCCGCCGGAAGACCGAGACCCACTTCTTCCGCATGATTCGGTCCGGATAAAACAACAATCCGGTCCGTTACGGAAGAAAACTTTTCTGAAATGATTTCCGATAAACGATGGCCCGCCTCATCGGCAAGACCTTTAGAAGCACATACTGCAACAGCATTTTTCTTCATAAAAGGCGCCATAGCTTCCGCCGTTATTTCTACCGCTTTAGACGGAGTAGACAACACCACGCAGTCCGCACCGGACACAGCTTTTTCCAAATCACTCGTAATTTTTACATGGACTGGAATGCGGACCCCCGGTAAATATTCTTTATTCTCTCTTGTTTCCTTCAATTCCCGTGCCGCTTCTTCCCTGCGGCAGTACAGTTCCAAATCATCATGGCGGGCGGCAAGCGATGTAACCATCGCCGTCCCCCATCCGCCGGAACCGATCATGGCTATTTTCACTGCGATTCCTTCTTTCCCTGTATAATCGGTTTTTCTTCTCCCCGCAGAAGTCTTTCAATATTTTCCTTATGTTTTACCATAACAATGAGAGCCGCCGCCAGACTGAATGCCACATACTCCCAAGGTTCTCCCAAAACCCAAATAACGATCGGTACCACCGGTGCACCCGCGATTGAGGCGAGCGAAACGATTTTCTTCCATCGAAAAACAATGAGCCAGACGATAAATGATGCAATCGTCGCCGGCGCACAGATATACGTAAAGGCTCCCACACCGCAGGCTACCCCTTTGCCGCTCTTAAACTTAAGGAAAATGGACCAGTCATTCCCGATAATTGCAAAAAGCGCACATAAGAGAACCGTTGTCGGTTCGGGCATTCCCAGATGAACAGCAATAACCCCTTTCATGAAATCACAGAAAAACACCGCCAGCCCCGCTTTCATTCCAAGTGTACGGTACGCGTTTGTTGCTCCGATATTTCCGCTTCCCGTCTTCTTCAAATCGACGCCGTAGAAGATCCGCCCAATAAGATATCCTGACGGGACAGCACCGATAAGATAGGCAAGAAGTACGATTACAACCGTTTCCATCATAATTCGTCACCGTCTTTCTTGCTCCGCAGCACGATACGGATTGGTGTCCCCTCAAAAGAAAAGGCGGCGCGAAGGCGGTTTTCTATAAAACGGACATAAGAAAAATGAATCAGGTTCGCGTCATTCACAAACATGACGAAAGTCGGCGGACGGATCCCCACCTGCGTCATATAATAAATTTTCGCCACACGGCCTGCATGGGCAGGAGGTGGATTCACAATTTTCGCATCATCCAGCAAATCATTCAGAACTGCCGTAGACACCCGCATGGACTGCTGCTCCGCCACATTGTAAATCATATCGCCGAGGCGCTGGATGCGCTGCTTTGTCAGAGCCGATCCAAAAAGCATGGGGATATAAGGAGCAAAAGGAAGGCCGTCACGTACCTGCTTTTCCAATTCCACCATGGTATTCGTCTCTTTGGGAATCATATCCCACTTATTCACCATAAGGATAAGTCCTTTGCCAGCCTCATGGATATACCCGATAATCTTTTTATCCTGTTCCGTAAGCATATCGTTCGCATCAAGGACAAAAATCGCCACATCGCAATTATCAATTGCACGAATCGAACGGATAACACTGTACTTTTCCAGAGGTTCGTCAATCTTTCCTTTCTTACGCATCCCTGCCGTATCGACAAGAATGAAAGTCTTCCCTTTGTATTTCCATACGGAATCCACAGCGTCACGAGTAGTTCCCATTTCATCAGCCACAAGAGAACGCTCATAGCCAAGAAGAGAATTGATCAGCGTCGATTTCCCTACATTCGGACGCCCCACGATCGCCGTGCGGATGATATCGGGAGAATCATATTCCTCACGAGGCGGAAATCCTTCCGAAATCTTATCCAGCAAATCACCGAATCCCAGATGGTTTACAGCGGATACCGGCATGGGATCGCCGATTCCCAGGGAATAAAACTCATACGTATCCATTTTCTGATTTTCACTGTCCACTTTATTCACGCAGAGTACCACGGGCTTTCCCGTACGGCGGAGCATTCCCGCAATTGTCTGATCATCCTCCTGCACACCGACACGGGCATCGACGACAAAAAGAATCACATCTGCCTCTTCCATGGCAAGCTGCGCCTGCTGGCGGATACCATCGGATATCTGATCCGCTTCATCACGGAACTCAATACCGCCCGTGTCAATCATGGTAAACTCACGATCCAGCCAACGTACATCACAGTAAATACGATCCCGCGTCACACCGGGGATATCTTCAACAATCGACACTCGCTTCTGGGCAAGACCGTTAATAATCGTAGACTTTCCCACATTTGGGCGTCCTACTATAGCAACAAGAGGCTTACTCATCTCATCCTCCATTTTTCATATAACTTGTTTCGGGCATAATTCCCCATTTAACACTATTTTAAAAATTGTATGCCCAACCATAGATACTGTCAAGTCAATGCGGCTTTCCGCTGAAATAGCTGAAATAAATATCATTATAAAGCAATAAATATTTTTCATATAAAGAATGCTTCCTGACAAAATATAATCCCATCAGATAAAATCATCGCAACCGGTCCCGCTGTTAATCAAAAACACAGAATGTCCATGTATGTATTTCCATAATATGCCATACATCAGAAAAAGCTGCCTAAAAAATTTTTAAATCTTTTTTATTCGCCCCTTTACATCGATATTTTTCTATGTTATAGTATGTATAGAAAGTTTTAGATACTTAAGAGTTTATAAAAAAAGGAGATTTATCATGAAATTATCAAAGAAACTTTTAAAAGCGCTTGTTGAACAGGTAAACATGGAATTTGCATCCGGCTACCTCTATCGTTCCATGTCCCACGACATGAAAAACCTGGCACTGAACGGCTATGCAAAATGGCTGGACAAACAGTATGAAGAAGAAAGAGAACACGCCCTGAAACTCATTGCTTACATTGAAGACAGAGACGGTACCGTCGACTTCCTTCCGATTGAAGGTGTCAAGAAACACTACGACAATCCGCTGGATGTCGCTAAAGACTCTCTGGCTCACGAAGAAGCTGTTTCCGCTTCCATCCGCAGCCTTGTTAAACTTGCCCGCGAAGAAGGCGATCTGGAAACCGAAATTTTCCTCCAGTGGTACGTCACCGAACAGATTGAAGAAGAAGTCAACGCCCGCGACAACATCACGGGATTCGAAAAAGCACAGGAAGGCGCCGCTCTCCTCTACATGTTCGATAACCACCTGGGCGACAGATAATACTTTACTGAAAATTGAATAAAACAAAAAAGGGCTGTGAAAGGGACGATCCCGATTCGCAGCTCTTTTATTACTCATAAAACCGTCACAAAAGGAGCTGCAAAAAGAAACTCATCTTTTCACAACTCCTTTTCTTCATTCATCGGTCTGTTTTATTCCACATCAACGGCATCAGGACGGCCTGCATCATCCAGTCCCAGATATTCCACGCCTTTCACATGTCCGTCATAGGACAGGGTCACGAGGTACTGAAGTGCCTTGCCGTCGAAAATCTCATCGTCCATCATCACCGCCATCACGAAGCTGTCAGGACGATAGGCGCGGGTAGTGTCTTCCTGTTCCGGATCATAAAGGAAAACAAATTCCTCTCCATCGTATTCCGCACTGCCGTATACACGCTTCAGTTCGGAAACATAATACTTGTCCACGCCGTCAACAATCATGTTCTTTTCATTTAAAAATTCCATTATCATCACCTCTTTGCCCATTATAACAAAAACCGGCCTGCCTTTTACAGGACTTTTTATTCGTCAGGACTTACAGATTTCCTTTATAACGAAAAGAGTAAGGAAATAATAGGCAAGTAAAGATACTCAATCAATCCGTAGAGTGCGAAGCCGGCAGCGAGTCCCACAACAGCCCCGTTGATCCGGATGCCTTCCAGTTCTTTGTGGACTTTTGCTTCAATAAATTCATTCAAGTCGCTATCTTTGAATTTCTTCAGGATATCTGCGGTGACGGAAGAAATATGGGGATATTCTTCTTCCAAAATATTTCCTCCCAAAGCTCTGGCGCTCTCATCAATGCCGGCACGGAGTTCTTTGTTTTCCGCCACGCTTCGGAGAGCATTGTGGAGCATAGCCCGCAATTTCGGGACGAAACGTTTTTCAAATTGATCTCCTGCCGCCCATTTTTCATAAAGACTGTTGTATAAGGCATCTGCTTTTTCTTCCACGGAAACAGATTGATAGAGTTCTTCCGCAAAATGGACAAGGGCTTTTTCCGCTTCTTCTGTTTTCAGGAAGGCTTCTACAGCAGCATTCCATTCTTTCAGGAGCGTTTTGTGAAAAGGGTGGATATCCACGCGCCACAGTTCGATTCGTTCTGACAGCGCCGCAAGGAAAGCTTCCGCCATGTCTTCATAGTCTACGGTATTTGTAAACTTTGCAAAGCTATAAACGAGCCTTTCCAAAAATCCGCGCTCCCGATTTTCTCCCAATTTTTCCAGTTTGTCTGTGATTATCTGCTTCATTTGATCCGATTTGACGGCGCGCTGTGCTTCTTCAAGGAGTTTATCCAGAAACTGCTCCGTATAGTTTCCTTCCAGCGCTTTTTCTCTGAGATAAAAGCCAAGACTGACTCTTACATTATCCACGCCTTGCCTGATCCAGCGGGACAAGTCTTTCTTATGATTTTCCATGAATCCCAGAAGAAGTTCGCCGCCGCTCCGGGCAAGGTCGGTTTCTATGTCTTTCACGGACCCTTCTGCTTCTTTTTCAATGAATTGAATGAGGGAAAAATTTTTCAGCAAGTCAGTAAAAGTTTCTTTCCCCACCAGTTTTCCTTCCACCGTTTCCTGAAGCCGCCGGAGAACGGCTTCCCTGTTAGCAGGAATAAGCGGTTTAAAAAGAGGAAGATGAAGTCTGTTCCGGAAAAGGGCTTCTACGGCAAACCAGTCGGCAAAACAGCCGATGAGACAGGACTGGGCAAGGAAGTAAAAAAGGCCTGTCAAAGGATTTTCACAGAAACAGTGAACTCCTATGGCGATTCCAAAGAGGATCGCTGATGCCAAAAAGATGCGGTTCGCCGTTTTGTATCTTTTCATCAGAAAATCCCTCCCGCCCATACCGCAAGGTAGAAGAGCAGTCCTGCCATACCGCCGATGATGGTACCGTTGATCCGGATAGCCTGCACTTCATTTTCGACACTGTTCTTTGCCATGCTTGCCATCTTTCTGCCGTCGTAAGGAGAGAGCGCTTTGGTGACACCGCCGGCAATTTCTTCATGGAGCCAGCCGACGTGGCGCCTGCATTGTTTTAAGAGGAATTTATCGTTTCTTTCCTTTTTTTCAGGATTCCCCAACTCATTTTTTACAAGGTCCAGTATTTTTCCTGCCAGAAATTTTTCCGCATTTTCCTGATGGCTGTCCCAAAGGTTTTCAAAGAAGTCTTTCCTGTTTTCCAAAAGACTTGCAAGATTAGCGGACACCCATGTATTGATTTCCTCCTGCAGTTTTTTATCTTCTGTAAGCCGTTTAAGAAAGCTGTCATAGCTCTTTCCAAGGGCGCACCTTACTTCGCTTCCGGGATCAACGATGGAATCCGCCAGATTCCACACCTGCTCCTGAATAAGGCGGATATTTTCCGTTTCTTCTCTTTCAACAAAGCTCTCCAGCAAACCGCGGAACCACCCCCTGTCCCTGTACTTCGCCCAGGCGCTTTGATAGAGCCGTTTTACTTCTGTCTGGGTAAAGCGGTTCTGAAGGAATCCTTTCGCTTCTTCCGCAAGTACTTGGGCAAGTACCTGTTTTCCTTCATAGTTTTTCAATGTGTAAAGAGCAAAAGCGATACGGTCTGCCCAATTTTCTTTTTGAATGACGCTTTTCCCTTCCCGAAGAAGCAGATTCCAAAACTTGCCTTTATCCACGGCAAGAATGCCGCAGCGGCAGGCAGATTCCAGTAAAGGCAGGAGAAGTTCTTCCTGTTTTTCAATTTGGGCAAGAATAAGCTCACAGCTTAAATTCTTTTCCAAAAAATCTTCCAGCAGTTCTTCTGTAAACAGTTCTTTCCCTACCATGTCCCGCGCCATGTCCACGATTTGGTCCCGCCGTCTGGCAATGATGTCAGTGCGGCAGGAAATCCCCAGCGGTTTTCCGAAAAGGGAAGATACGGCAAAAAGGTCGGCAATTCCTCCTACGGAAGCAGCAAAGGCCATATGGAAAAGTCCGCCGCCAAGCAAGCCGGTTTCTTTAAATGGCGCCGCAAGCAGGCAGATTAATACAGTACCCGCCAAAAGTCCGTCAGCTTTCTTTTTTCTGTCCATGGTTTTCCTTCCTGTTTTTTTACATTATATCCCGCCGTCCATGGAAATAAAAATAGGAACGCTGTTACACGTTCCCGATGACAATAATTATTTGCCCGCTTCTTCCAAAGCACGCTGCGCCGCATCGAAAAACTGCTTATAGGAAAGGGTAGCACCGGAGATGCCATCGACTTTATTCAACTCCTGTTTCTGCAGCAGCGCTTCCGCATAAGTTTTATTTGCTTTCAATGCAAGCTGGGCTTTGTTGTAATAAACCTTATTTTCTATTTTTCCGTTTGTTTTTCCATAATCCTCCCCTTTCCGTTTTCCGTCTTTCAGGAAGCCGTCAAAAGTAGCTGCCGTGATTTTATGGTCTTTCACCGTAATGGAAATAATGGAATACTCTCCTTCTCCATTTGCGGCGCTCTTTCCTTCAAAGGTACCGTCTTTCGCCTTGGAAAGGAGCCCTTTCGTGTCCACTTTCGGCGGTTTATATTGGGTCAGCCCCGATTTTGTGCTGCCTTCGGACGCAGGCGCTTCTTTGGTATCACCGCAGCCGCTGAGCAGCGTCGCTGCCACCAGGCCGGCTGCAGCCGCAGCGCCATATTTCTTTAAATTTTTCATGCTTTTTCTTCTTCTCCTCCTTCACGCATATGTCCATGCTCGATGATAACGATCCGTTTTGCCGCTTTGCCGACATGGTCGGAATGGGTAACGGTAATGATGGTATGCCCCTCTTCATTGAGTTCACGGAAAAGGTTCATGACCAGTTTTTCATTTTTCTCATCCAGATTTCCTGTCGGTTCATCGGCAAGAATGAGGACCGGATAATTGATCAGAGCTCTTGCGATACACACGCGCTGCTGTTCGCCGCCGGAAAGCTCGCTCGGCAGGTGACCCGCCCTGTCTTCAAGACCGACACGGGCCAGGGCTTCCATGGCTTCTTTCTTGTCGGGAATGCTGTGATAGTATTGGGCGACCATCAAATTTTCCACAGCCGTCAGATAGGGAATCAGATGGAACTGCTGAAACACCATGCCGATTTTATCACGCCGGATCTGTGTCAGTTCGTTTTTGGACACTTCATTCAGATTGATTCCGTCAAGGATGACTTCCCCCGAAGTGTGTTTATCCATACAGCCGATGATATTCATCAGCGTGGTTTTCCCTGAACCGGACGGCCCCATGACGGCGAGCCAGTCTCCTTTTTCCACGGTCAGGTTGATATGTTCCAGTGCAGGAACACGCCCGCCGTAGAGCATGCCCACATCGGTTAATTTTAAAAGACTCATCATACGCTCCTTATTCACCACGCAGGACGATGGCCGGCTCCACTTTTACAGCGGTTCGTACAGGCAGCATCGTCGCCACGGCTGTCACTACAATGGAAAGAATAATCGTCATAATCGCAATGGGAAATGAAACTTCAAGACTCCTGCCAAAAACATTGACTCCGACGGCAAGTGCAAAAAGATATCCGCATCCTGTGCCGATTATTCCGCCGATAAAGCCGAGCATACAGCTTTCTCCGAAAAACTCTCCTGCTATATTTCTGTTCGTTGCCCCAAGGGCTTTCTTCAAACCGATTTCACGGCGCCGTTCAGAAACGACTTCGGTCATCGTCGTTCCCACACAGACAAGCGTCAGAAGGAGAACAACTACGGTAACGAGCAGAACAAGGGCCTGCAGTTTGCCGAGGACGGTCTGTTCCGATGCGGCAATCTGCTTTACTGTCTGCGGATGGACATCGGGTGTTTCGGCCGCCATACGGGCTGCAAGAGCTTCCAGGTCTTCTGAATTCGCCACAACACTCACCTGCACCATGCTCAGAAGATTCGGCTTTCCCAGAAAATCCCAAAGGCTCTTAATATCCACATAGGCAAATTGTTCTTCTTTGCCTCCGGTACGGACAATGCCTGAAACGGTATATGTTTCTTCCTTCGTTCCGTCGCCAAGCGCTACGATCACCTGCGACCCCGGTTTCGCCTGAAAGCGTTCGGACAGCTCATAGCCAAGGAGTATTTCTTTGGAATTTTCTTTCGGCATTTCTCCATTGATCTGCCAGTAGGGGCTTACCTTTCTGATCTCATTGAAATCAGTGCCGCCGGTAAGTACGGGTGATTCATTAATCTTCAAACGTTCATAAAGGAAAGGCGCCGCACCAATTATTTCTTTGTCCTTCAGCATGTCATAAACAGGAGCGACGGCCGCCTCCTCCATAGTTGTCTTCCCGTTGGCGGGAAGCAGGAGGAGATTTGCACCGTATGCGCGGAATTCACGCCCCATCTGCTCAGGTACTTCTTTATACACCGTGATCATGCCCGAAATAATTGTCGCACCGATGGCCACGGCCAGAAGGGCAATGAACATTCTCAGCTTTCTCCGCAGAAGCGCATTTGTCACCATGACCAGGTACATATGTAATCGTTTTATATTCATAGGAATCACCTGCCATGGAGAACAATTGCCGGACGGAGCCTGAGAATCGAGCGAATCGCAGGCAGACTGCCAAGCAGGATCATAAGAATCAGAAGCACAATAAGAATTGGAATAGCAATCAGGTTCACTGCGATACCCGAGCCGAAAACGGCATGACCGATAATCTGCGCAAAGCCGATCCCTACAAAATAGCCTAAGACACCGCCCGCCAGACCCGCCATAAAAATTTCTGACAGGACGAGGATGATTACCGAAACATCCGTTGCACCGAGGGCCTTCAGCAGCCCCAGCTCCCTGCTTCTTTCCATGATATTTGCGCTGACCAGGTTAGAAACCCCCATGGTGGCAGAAAGCAGGGAAAGGACAGTAATGAGAAGCATAAGAAGCTGTGTCTTATCCAGAATACGCCCTTCCGATTCGGCAATCTGGCGGACAGGACGGGCCACGGAACCGTGGATGACCTCTTCGATCTGATAAGCGATGGAGCTTACATATGAAGTACAATACCAGATTTCATATTCTTTGATAGAAAGGCTTTTCGGATTGGCAGCGGCACGGCGGGCCAATTCATTTTCAGGTGTCGTCATGGCGCTGACAGTGACGGTATCCACCTTTCCTTCCAGACCGAGAGCTTTCTGCACAGTCGGAAGATACGCGATAATTTCACCGTCTTCTTCACCGCCGCCGGTAAGAATGCCTGAAACGATAAATGAACCTTTTGTTCCATCCTTATTAGTATAGGAAAGGGTGTCTCCCTTTTTTACATGCAGGGAAGCTGCCAGATCTTTCCCCACAAGAACGGAATTTTCTTCTTTTTCTTCAGGCCATTCTCCATCCAGCTGCCACCAGGACTTGAGATATTGCTCTCCTGTAACGAAAACTTCACCGGTGGGAAGATCCATCTTATGATCAAACCATGTGCCTGAAACAGGAACAGATACACCGTTGTCCAACGTGACATGGCCGTTCAGATGGGGAGAAAGGGCGACAATGTTATTTGTCCAAAAGATAGTCTTGATTTGCCCCAGGTCAGATTCTTTCAAGTATTCTTTCGGTGCCGATTCATCGTCCAGCCCGTAAATATCTTTCAGAATGGAGGAATTTTTTGACGTCACCGTGATATTTGCGCCAAAGGCTTTCAGTTCCTGATTCACCTTTTCTCCTACGTCAAACATGACATTCAGCATTGCCGTTGCCAGTGAAATGCCGAGGGCTACGGTAAGCGCCACGAAAAGAAGCTGGCGCCCCTGCCGGAGTATGGCGCCTTTTACCATTTGCCAGAACAATTATATCCTCCTTTCTGCTAACGGAAATACTTCGCCGCGGCATCCAGCTCTTTCTGCTCGATCCGGATCTGTCCGTTCCCTACTCCATATTTTACGGGAATCGGGTTGCAGCCGCCGGGAAGTCCGATTGTTTGCTTATTCATAACCACATCGCAAAGTTTGCAGACGATTTGTCCTTCTCTTTCAATATAGCCTGTCGGCCCGCAGATTTCACAGCAGTCCAGTCCGACTCCGTAAGCGGAGCCGCCTTTCAGCACCACGATGAAACGCACTTGCGTCCCTTTCTTCGTCCGATAGGCAAAACGGTGGAGATGTCCGTCATTCACCTTATTGATATCAATGCTCACCATCTGATCCTTTGCGGTAACGGACACCGCAGGAACCAATTCTTCCTTTTTGTTTGCATAAGCACTGCCCACGCTGGAAAGAATGATCATCACGATGAGCGCGCCTACGGAAGCCTTGCCCCAGCGCTTTTTATGTATATCGTCTGCCACGATTTTCCTATACTGTGCAGGATTGCAGCCTGCCGGCCTCGCCGGGCATTTCTGTGAAAACAATGCGGCAGGAACCGCAAAGACCACGATAAACACAATGAAAATAAACCAGTCCTGGTGATCAATAACCGGTGCCATCACCTTGATCAGGTACCGTGCAGGAAGAATTCCCCTTGCCATCAGAATCTGGACAAGATAAATAATCTGCTGAATTAAAAGCGCCGCCACCTGTATAAGAAATACAGTATACAGCCGTTTGTCGTTCAGCGATTTTGCCGCATGGTAAATGAGCCAGCTCCCCACGACAGCAATAAATAATCCTGTAGCAAATCCGAGCATGCGGATAAGCATTTCCGCAGAAAACGGATTATTCACATTCAGCACGGTGGTCACGGGAATGAGCCATATTTCCATGCCGTAGTACATCGTAAGAGCCAGTACGTTGATAATGACGCCCTTTTTAAAAATGCCAAGCCGCTTCATGAATTTTTCGGATGAACCGAGAAGCACACCTGCCAGAATAAGTTCGCTGATAATGGCGAAAAATGCCATCAATCCCTCAAACCCTTCACGGCTGACCGCATTTCTTGTCCCCTGTTTGGCCGCCATGATGAAGACAGAGCCCCAAAATCCCCAATAAGCAGCTTTTCTGAAAGTTTTGCGAAGATTCCCTCCGTCACAACTGTACAGAATAGCAAGCAGCACTGCCAGCGGCGTCATAAGCGCAGTACCGAATTCCATGGCGGGAATAAGCTGCTGCAGAAACATTTGAAACTGCATCATGAGAATTCCTTTCGAATAATCACAAAAAGAAACCGCTGCAGATAAATCCCCGGAACAGACCGGATAAAGAAATTTTTCCGCAGCGCAGATATTATATTTCTTTATTGTCCTGCCGCCCGGGGATTTCTTTACAGCATTTTGAAAACATCACTTGGGAAAGACCGTTCCGCCTGCTTTCCCTCTTACATTACCAATTGCGCGGAACGTAGTCGAAAGTCCATTTCATGACGACCGGTTCTTCCCAGAAGCGACCGGTAACGCCTGTTTCCTTATCTACATGGAGGCTGTAATTCTGACGTGCCGGACTGTCAATGGAAAATTCGCATTCATATGTACCTGCGCCAAGAAGCTTCAGGTTTGCGCCGTAGTGCGGACCGTCATCGGCGCTCATCGGCATGAATACGCCTTCAATGGACTCGCCGGTCTGCACTTTGGTCAGTTTATAGTGGACGGTGAGGTACGGGATCCATTCTCCGATACCGAAGCCGCATTCGTTGCCTTCCGTGGCATGGATATCGGTCTCCATATGGATATCCGCCTTATCCGCTGCCAGCATGGAGCCTTCCGGTTCCATCTGTACAGGCTGGAAATATACGAGGGCCACTTTGAAGTGGTTGACGGTATCTTCCTGTTCATCGCCGATCGGATATTCCTGGAATCCTGCGGAAGCCGTCATGCCTCCCGCCAATAATGCAGCGGCAGCAAGTCCTGCGGTAAAAACTTTTTTGAAACTGTTCATTTTAACACTCTCCTTATAAAAAAATGGAAAAATAATTGTATATAAATGGGGCGCCTGGAGATCAAGCCCCCAATTATAACCCTGCTTAGGATCCTTCTTATTCCTCTGAAGAGTCCGAAAGAAATATTTACGCACGCTTTCTTCCACGGACAATCAGCGTGATACCTGCAGCAATGAGAAGCGCAAGCTGGAGCCCCACAGACTCATAGGTCGGATAAAGGCCAAGCCAGTCAATATTTGGGAACCAGGAAGCGGTAATTACCGTCTGGGGAACAAGCTGGGCTTCCTGCAAAGAGCTGATTCCGCCGCCGGCGAAGCTGACAGCCATAAGGTACATCAGAATACTTGTGACAATAAAGAAAGGACGGAGCGGTATACGAAACAGCCCCAGCCGGATAACGGCAAAAATAACAGCAAGAACCGCACATCCGGTCCCGAATCCGAACCAGATCATATCAGTATCCCCTGAAGCGCCGTTAAAAAGCGCCTGGTAGAAAAGAATCACTTCCGCCCCTTCACGGTACACCGCAAGGAACGCCGCCAGCCCGAGAGCCCTCGCTTTTCCTGTGGTAATGGTCGTTTTCATCATACTTTCTATATATTTCTTCCATTCATCGCCTTTTGCCTTTCCGCCCATCCAAAATCCGACGGACAGAAGAACAGCAACAGCAATGAGGGCCGTCACGCCTTCAATGGCTTCTCTTGACGCGCCGCCGGTAAACTTACCAAGGATAACGCTGAAAATATAAGCAGTGATAAAGCTTGCCGCCACAGCAGCAATGGAATAGTTGTAAACGGTGCCGAGGTATTTCTTATTTCCCGACTTCGCCAGATACGCCATAATCGCTACAAGAACGAGAATCGCCTCCATCCCTTCACGAAGCATGATCAGGAATGCCGGCCAGAAAGAAGTCCACCGCCCGCCGCCTGCCCCTTTGCTGTCAAGAGACTCGATATCATTTTTCATCATAGAAAGAAGTTTATCCGCTTCTCCGCGGACCGCATCTTTACCCCTATTTTCACGAATCGCCTTTTTCAGCTCGCTGTACTGATATTCCGTCAGGTTGGCATTCTTCGAAGAAATAGTCGTCCTGATTGCTTTTTCCAGCCCGTCATTTTCGTAAACCCCATAGTAAGAATCATTGATTATTTTTTTCGCGCCTTCTAAATCGCCGTTATTATACTGTTCGACGCCCTTATTGATCATCTGCTCCACATGGGCATAGACCTGCATCCAGTTCTGTGCCGCTTCGGCAGGCAGTGCCGCAGTCAACAAGAGAAACAGCACTGCTGCGACACTGTATAAAAATTTTATCGTTCTTTTTTTCATCTGCTCTTCCCTCTTTAATCACATCATCCGCCGATTTCCTGGATGGACTATGTATTCCTGTCAATTTGATCTTTCATCTTTTCCGGCGGCAGATTGAACGGTATACGGATCAATTTGATACATTCCATGGGCTGTCCTTTCGAGTCGAGCGCCGGTTTGAACGTCCAGCGGCGGCAGAACGCCATCGCCAGCTCATCCACACCGCGCCGCCCTGAAGTAACCGCCACCTTTGTCTTCTTTACCTTCCCATCTTCTCCGATCGTCGTAAACACACGGACAACGCCTTTAAATGTATACATTCCTTCCGGCGGATAAGAATCCACGATGATTTTCGGCGGCTGACCCATCGTATGCGTACTGCCGTCACCTTTTTTCTTCACCACGATAGTACTTGATATTTTTTTCTTCGGATCTTTTTTTGCGTCTTCAATTTGTTGCTGGAATTTCTTCACCGCATCTTTTTCATTTTCCGCAACGATCGGTTCAGTATCCGCCTTTTCTTCGGGAACGTCGGCTTCCGTCTCTTCCAAAGGTTCCGGTTCCGTATCGGGAGGCGGGTTTTCCCGTTCCTCCATAACTTTCACGATATCCGTTTCCGCTGCCGGCTCATTAGAAATATCCGCCGCTTTTATATTTTCCAGCCCTTTGCCAGGAAGTGCCTCTCCTACAAGAGAACCTCCCTCCGCACCATCTTCATAGCCGGGATCTTTCGTTTCTTCCCCCTCGCCGCTTTGCGGTGCATCTTCCAATTCAATGGTTGTTCCCACTTCCGACGCGACTTCCTCCGCCGATCCGTCCAGCAGCGGCCTTACCAATATTAGTCCGCCAAAGACGGCACCATGGAGACCAAGCGCCAGAAGAATAACGACAAGCCAGTTCGTACGATAATGCATAACTACCTCTTCCCCGATTCTGCTGCCAGGGAGACATGGCGCGCTCCCGCGGCCTTCAACGAATCAAGCACACTTGTAATATCCGCATAATTCGTATCCCGGTCCCCGCGGATAACAAATATGGTCTCCGGCTTTTCCGCAAGCGTTTTCTTTACCCTTTCGGAAATACCGGCCGTCGGTTTTGCATCCATATCATAAAAGACATGGCCCGCCTTATTCACCGTGACAGAAACCACTGTCGGCTTCGTTTCCGATTGCGCCGCCTGCGCTGCGGGCAAATTAACAGGAAGCGTATTCAGATGGACCATATAAATCGTGCTCACCATGAAAAATACCAGCAGGAAGAGCATGATATCAATCATTGGGATAATGATGACCTCCGGCTGCGAGAGCAGATGGAAATTCCGCTTCCCTCTCATCAGATGCCTCTCCTTCTGCCTTCCGAAGAGATGATGGTGTCCGCTTTTTCTATGGCGGTCAAAATATCATCCATCTTTTGCGCAAAAACGGTATGGACAATAAGCGCGAAAATGGCGACGCAAAGACCTGCTGCCGTTGCGATAAGCGCTTCGCCGATCCCCCCGGTGATAGCCATCGGCTGGCCCGCCTGCAAATTGAAAATCCGGAAAGAACTGATCATACCCGCAATCGTTCCCAAAAGCCCCAAAAGGGGGGATAACGTGACAATCATAGATAAATAATTCAAATGGGCTCGAAGTTCGGCGGCGGCCGTGCTGTACGCCGTATCCAAAGCCAGACGCAAATCTTTTCCTTCCGCCGCGGCACGAATGCCTTCCTGCGCCACAAAAGCAGCCGCATTGTCTTCCTGCGCCGCATCGGCATAAGCGTCATTCCAACTTTTATTTAAAAGCATATCAGGCAGGTTATCCACAAAGATTCCCAGATTTTTTCCTGCCCGGTGATAAAACATGCCCCGCTCGATCATAATGACTGCTGTGCATATAGAACAGAGCAGCAGCGCATACATAACGGGGCCGCCCGACTTAAATACGTCAATAACTTCCATGACACTCTCCTTCATATTCATGCCGTATGAGAGCCCGCCGATCCGCGTCTTTCGTAAGTATACGGACACGGTCGCTGATTCCCTCCGTCACGTAGGCCTGTAAATCTTCCGTGATAAAAATACCTTCCAGCCGGGGAATCCGTTCCAGCCACTCCCGCACCTTATCAAGACCTCCGGCGATACACGCTGCGCCGCTGACAGGGAGCATTTCCCCATTTCTTTTGTAAATAAGCGTGGCGCTGATAAGCGGTATTTTCTTTTTGATTTGGAAAATATGACTTTGCATCAATCCGTCTTTTAAAAGAAACCGGCGGTAATCACCTGACGTTTCTACGGTATCCTCGCTGCCGAGCGCAACTGTTGCGATGAGCGTACTCCTTTGTCGGGGATGCTGGATGCCAAGACGCCATGCAGAACCGTCCGGCTTGTTTCCCACGACGCAGATATCTCCGCCTGCGTCAATCATCATGGAGCATTCTCCCATGTGTTCCGCAAGAGCTGCCGCCTGATGAAGGGCATACTCTTTTGCGATACCGCCCAGGTCGAGAGACATTCCTTTCTCTTTCAAAAATACGGATCGCTCACCGATTTCTATATGCTTGTAATCAATGAGGACCTTTGCCTTCTCTATCTCTTCCTTAGAGGGAATCCTTTCGTTTTCCCCGCCGATATTCCATAAAGAAGTAAGCGCGCCGACAGTAGGATCAAAAATACCTCCGGTGAACGCCGCTTCACGCAAAGAACAGCGGCAGATATCTCTGCAAAGAGAAGAAACCATCACGGGTTTTACCCCGGCGGCTGCGGAAACACAGGATACATCGCTGTCGCTTCGGAAACGGCTGCAAAGATTTTCCACATTCCGGAAATATGCCCGCACCGCTTTGGACACCTCTCCCTGCCGCCTTCCATAAGACGTTATACGAAGAAACGTACCCATCGCTTTTCCTATGTCCGTGCATATCTCTTCTTTTTGATTCACCATATCTCTCTATTTTCCATATGCACTCCATATATAAATTATAATTGCTCCAATATATTATATTAGGAATGCCAAATATATTGTGGTATATTATAAGAGTAACCACTTATCACTCCTCTGTCAATATTTCTTCGAACATCAGCGTTAAATTTTCAGTTCATTGGACGCTTTTAGATTTATTTCGATAAAGCACGATATGATCTTATGTTTTTCATAACCGCCATGCATAGTTCTCTTCTGAAAAACAGTCGGCAGGCCTTGTAAAATAAATAAGGCCGCCTTACAAAGAAACTGATTTGCATGCCCGGAAAACCATCTTATAAGACAGCGTATATTTTTATATTTCATTTAAACAGGCATCAGATACTCCATGAAACCACGAAAACTTATCGCACCTCTGACAATCTTTTTTATTTTTCTCTCCGGCTTCTTTCTCCAGACAATAAATTTCTTAGAGGTAAAGACCGATGCTGTCTCGAGTGCCACAAAATCGGATTATGAAAGCGGAGGCTATGATCGTTTTTTACAGAAATTCCAGCTTCCGCCCGCAGCAAATAACTATGAAATCCTTTCTCTCCATGAAAAAAAAGCGGTTTATACCGTTTTGGTGAACACGGAAAAGGAAGGCGGCGCCTCCGCTTCGGAGTACATGAGCGCAAAAGTAACGATCCACCCGAAAATGATTATTCCCTATGACAAAGAAGATGCGGCATATACCGCCCATGCGGAAGAGATTGCCGCACTTTTTAAAGAGAAAGGTTATGCCGTGGAAACACGTCCTTATGACACTCTTATGTTCCGCTCCCTTGTCCACAGCGGCCGCTTCGATTTAGTTCTTCTGGAAAAGAGAACATCAACATGAAGAAATTCAATTCCCTTCTTGCCCGTTTCATGCTTGTGCTTCTCGCCCTTCACGGACTCATGGGGGCGTTTACACTTCTCCGCATGACAACGTTCAACTGGAAACCCCTTTCTTATACCCTTCTTGCGATCGTACTTCTTCATGGCATACTGGGTATCCTCTTATCAAAAGATGCTGTGCGTGAAGGAATGCGGACCGGACGGTGGTACTTAAAAGAAAATGCGTCTTTTTGGCTGATCCGCCTGTCAGGGTTTGTCATCCTTCTTTCCGTCTGGTTTCATATAACCGCGTATACCACAACGGTAAACGGCGTATTTTTCCTTCGTGAATTCACGACTCTCCGTTTCTTTTCACAAATCATTTTCATCTCCGCCATTCTTATTCATCTTCTGTGCGCCACGAAACCCTGGATGATCAAGCGGGGCCTTTTGAAATACGAAGAACGGACAGCCGATTATATTCTTGTGTATTCCATATTTTCCGTACTGTTTCTTTTCGCTTTGATTTCCTATTTCATTTACTGGAATTTTTAGGGGGCTCTATGGACAGAGTTGTCATCATCGGCTCAGGCGCAGCCGGTTTATCCGCCGCCATCCGTCTGGCTGAGGAAAATGTGCCTTCCTTCATCGTGGAAGAAATGCCCCCGTGGCGCGCCCAGTCAAACATGGCGGAAGGCGGTATCAATGCAGCGCTTGACACCATGGGGCAACATGATGAACCGGCTCTCCATGAAGAGGAAACATACAAAGCGGGCCGCTTTTTAGCCTGCCGTGAAGCCGTTCACCGCCTGACTCACAGTGCCCCCAAAATCGTGAACACCCTCTTTGCATGGGGTATGTCTCTCAACCTAAACGAAGACGGAACGATCCAGCAGCGCCCTTTTGGCGGGCAGACAAAAAAAAGAACCGCTTTCGCTTCTGCCAGTACGGGAAAACAGCTGATGTACACTCTCGCTACAAGAGCGCGTTTTTTTGAAGCCGGACGCATGATCAGGCACATCACAGGCTTCCGTTTTCTCAAGCTCATGACGGAAAACGGACAGACAAAAGGCGTCCTCATCAATGAATTACAAAAGAACAGGATTTCCTATATTCCCGCTTCTGCCGTCATCATTGCATCAGGCGGCCTGAACGGCCTTTTCGGAAATGCCACGGGCTCCGTCCTCAATACAGGAAATGTAACCGCTTCTCTTTTTGCAGACGGTCTTCCTGCAGCTAACATGGAGATGATCCAGTACCATCCCACCACCACCAGACTTCACGGGAAAAATATGCTTATCACAGAAGCGGTCCGCGGCGAAGGCGGAAGACTTTACGTGGAACAGGATGGGAAAAAATTCTACTTCATGGAAGTGAAATATCCTGCATTGGGCAACCTTATGCCCCGTGACGTCATTGCCCGGGAGGAATGGCAGTGGATCAAGCAGGGCATCCAGCCTTATCTGGACATGAGAGATATCCCCAAGGAAGTAAGCGTCCATAAACTGGCCGGAGTCCTTGAAGCATGCCATGATTTTCTCGCCCTTGATCCTTTAAAAGAACCGATCCCCGTTTCACCGGGTATCCATTACTTCATGGGCGGCCTTTATGTCGACGTGAACCACCGCACCCCCATCGCCAACCTTTACGCGGCAGGTGAGGCGGCCTGCCAGTACCACGGCGCCAACCGTCTGGGAGGAAATTCTCTTTTAGGCGCCATGTATGGAGGACGGACAGCCGCTGATTCCGCCATGGAAGATCTGTCGGGGCAGACCTCTTCCTTCCGTCCTGATGAAAAAATAATGACCCCCACGTATTGGACAAAAGATAAAAAAGAAGGACTCCATATTCCCGCCGCGCGAAAAGCGCTGAATCGAATTTTACAAAAATCTCTCGGCATCGAACGCGATGAAAAAGGACTGCTCCTCGGCCTCTCTGAAGTACAGGAACTTCGCGCGGCTGTCGGCGGGCTCTATGACGAAAGCGCCACCATTGATGAAAACGATGCTTTCCCGAAATCCCTTCTCCTTGCGGAAGCGATTTTGAAAAGCGCACTGAACCGAAAAGAAAGCCGCGGCGCCCACACGAGAAGCGATTATCCCGATGAACAGGAATCATACAGAAAAACGACCGTAGCCGTTTATAAAGATGGCGGAATCCATATTTCATTAGCAGCGATAGAAGGGGATCCCGATGGACATTAAAATCATCATCAAACGGCAAAAAGACAGCCGCTCCGCCCCTTATACCCAAGAATTCACCTATACGGGAGACGGCAGGCTCACGGTAGCCGATTTTTTATCCGAACTGAATGCCCGCATGCCGCTTCTTACCGCTGACGGAAAAGAAACAGAAAAAATCAATTACGCCTCCAGCTGTCAGGAAAAGAAATGCGGCGCCTGCGCCATGCTCATCAACGGACTTCCCCGTCTGGCATGCTCCCTCTTCCTCTGCAATATCGTGAAGAAAGGAAAAATAGAACTGGCGCCCCTTTCCAAATTCCCCGTCATCAGCGACCTTCGCGTAGATCGGGAAAAAATTTTTGCCCGGCTGAAAGAAATGCAGGTCTGGCTTTCTGAAAAAGACCGCGATGCGAAAAAGGGCGACCGCTCCCTTCAATATGATGCGGGACAATGCCTGATGTGCGGCTGCTGTCTTGAGATCTGCCCGAACTACACGCCGGAAAGCACCTTCAGCGGCGCCGCGTCCATGATTCATGCTTTTAAAATACTGGAACAGAACAAAACGGACATCCATCTTCAAAAGCTGAAAGAAAACTATGAAAAATACTTTTTTGCAGGGTGCAGCCAATCTCTGTCCTGTGTGAAAATCTGTCCCCTCGGCCTGCCTCTCGACCATATCCAGAGCCGCGCTAACCATCACCTGCGGGAAACAAAAAAATGAAAAAATTTCTTTTCTTCCTTATCTTTCCTTTTATTCTTGCAGCATGTGCTCCTTTTCAGGACAACACGCCCCAAAGCCATTCCTTCTTTGCGATGGGCACCTACATGAAAATCACCGCCTATGGAAAAAACAGCGAAACCGTTTTCCTCCATGCAGAAAAAGAAATACGCCGTCTTGATACACTCCTTTCCGCAGAAAATCCGGACAGCGAAATCTCCCGGCTCTCAAAGGAAGGAAAACTGATCCCCTCAGAAGACACTGCCCGCCTGATCAGCCTTGCCGAATCATGGAACAGGTCAACCGGCGGTACTTTTGACATTTCCCTCGCGCCCATCTCCAAACTGTGGGGATTCCCCCATGGCCCCTATCATGTGCCGGCGGAAACCGAGCGCGCGGAAGCACTTGATAAAACAGGCATGAAATATATCTCCTGTAACAAAGAAACCGGAGAATATTTCCTCGAAAGCGGATGTTCCCTTGACCTGGGCGGTATGGCAAAAGGAACAGCTGCTGAAAAAGCGGCAGATATTTTAAAAGCTGCCGGTATTAAAAACGCCCTTCTTGATTTAGGAGGAAACATCAAAGTCATCGGTACGAAACCCGGCGGCAGACCATGGCACATCGCCCTGCGCCACCCTGATGACACGGATAAAACCGCAGGGACGCTTTCCATCTCCGACACGTCCATTGTCACCTCCGGCGACTACGAGCGGTACTTCATGGCAAAGGGCCGGCGGTACCATCACATTTTTGATCCCCATACGGGAGCGCCTGTGCAAAACGGACTCCGCGCGGTGACCGTCATCTGCAAAGACAGTGAAAAAGCGGATATCCTTTCCACCGCCCTCTTCGTTATGGGCGAAAAAAAAGCCGTACTGTTCTGGAAAGAACACCGCGGTGAATTTCAAATGATCCTATTCAGAAATGACAATACCCTGATGATCACTCCCGATTTACAAAAAATATTTACTTCTGAACTTCCTGTCGTTCTTATTCCCTGACAAGCCATGATAAAAAAAGACCTTTACCTCATTATGTGCCTCCTCCTGGCAGCGGCCCTCCTCTTCATAGGAAAAGAAACCCTTATGCACGATGCGGGTTCCGTCACCGCCACAGTAGACGGCACCCCGTACGGTTCGTGGCCGCTGGATAAAAACGATACCATCCACATCTGCACACCTTACGGACAAAATGAGTTCACCATCAAAAACGGAACCGTAAGAATGACATCTGCCGACTGCCCCCATAAGGACTGCCTCCGGCAAGGAGCAATCCACACCGCCGATTCCGCCATCATCTGCCTTCCTCATCATTTAGTCATTGAAATACAATCCGCTGCAGATAAAAAAATTGACGGCACCGTTCGCTGAAGGAGATCATCCATGACAAAAAAAGTGAGTGTCATCGGCCTGTTTACAGCCATGGCACTTTTACTCAGCTGCATAGAAAACATGCTTCCCTTCCGGACAGGCATTCCCGGCATTAAATTAGGCATAGCCAACCTCATTATTGTCATTGCCTTTTATTTCCTGCCGTTCGGGGAAGTTCTCTCCATATCCCTTATCCGGGTATTCTTCCTTTCCGTTTTCAGCGGCAGTCCCTTCACTGCCGTTTTCAGCCTTACAGGCGCGATAGCAAGCTTTCTTGCCATGTATATTTCTTACCGCAGAAATTCTTTCTCTCCCGCCGGAATCAGCATCATCGGCGGCGTGACACACAATCTGGCACAGCTCCTGATCTCCGCTCTTCTGTTAAACACCCCCGCGTTCCTGTGGTACAGTCCTGTCCTCTTTCTGTCCGGCACTGTTACAGGACTGATAAACGGACTGATTGCCACAAAAATCATCCATACCGTAAAAGGGATGAAATGGTAAATATAAAAACATAGTTTACCATTCGATATAAACAAAAAAGCCCGTCTTATTCGACAGGCTATGACTTTGTGGCGGAGAGAGGGGGATTCGAACCCCCGTGCCGGTATTCGCCGGCAACATGATTTCCAATCATGCACCTTAAACCGCTCGGACACCTCTCCATTTCTTTATGGCGGTTTTCAATCCGCTTTTATATCAGCCACTGACTGACTTATTTATTATATGGATTACATAACAGTATGTCAAGAGAGTTTTCTATTCCTGCATGCATCAAATTCTATAGTAATCAAACAGCTCTGCATAATCTCAGCATGGGCTTCTGTCTTCTTCCCGCTTCCAGCCTTTCCCCACACGTCCGCCCTGGACCTCCTGCACATCAAAAACGGAAAGGAAAGCCGCGCTGTCGATGCCTTTCACGACGCCTTTCATCTTTGTCACTTCCAGTCTTGAAATCACCACATAGAGAATGTCTTTGTCATCTTTCAGAAATCCTCCCTGTCCATGAAGGCGGGTGACAGAGTGATGCATATCGTTTACGATGGCCGAGGCGACTTCATCGTACTTCGTGGTAATAATGAATACGCCTTTTGACGAATCAAGCCCCGTGGAAACGGCATCCATCATGCGGGAACAGATAAAGTAAGCAATAAGGGAATACATGGCGCTGTTCCATGTAAAAACAAAACCGGCGCTTCCCAAAATGAAGAAATTGAAGAATAAAATAATCTCGCCTACGGAAAAAGCGGAACGGCTGTCCAGATAAATAGCAACAATTTCTGTCCCGTCGAGGGACCCTCCGTTTTTAATGACAAGTCCTATGCCCAAACCGATGATGATCCCCCCGAAAATGGTAGATAAGAACGGATCTGTCGTTACCGGTTCCATTTGCTCAAAGATATGGCTCCAGAAGGAAAGCACGATGATGGCAAACATGGAAGACACCGCCAGGCGCAGGCCAAGCTGTTTGTAGCCAAGAATAAAGAACGGGATATTCAGCAATACGATAAGCACGCTGAAGGGAATCCCTGCCAGCTCGGAAAGAAGCAAAGACATACCGGTCACACCGCCGTCAATGATGTTGTTCGGTACAAGAAACAGATTCAGCCCCGCTGAATAAATCATCGCACCGATAGTCAGACCGGCAGCGCGGCGGATTTGTCTCATCATATTGATTTGGCGTCCAAAAATAACCAAGAGAAACCCCTTTTCAGAAAAAAAGCACCGCAGCGGAAAACTGCGGCGAGCATATATGGCGGAAGGGATGGGATTCGAACCCATGAACCTCTCACGAAGTTAACGGTTTTCAAGACCGCCTCCTTCAACCGCTCGGACACCCTTCCATAACGTTTTTATTTTAGCGGAACACACTGCCCTTGTCAATGAAACCGGGCGACGACCCATTTTCCATAAAGAACTTTCTGCTTTTTGAAACAAATATAACTGCTCATCTGTATCTTGCCGCTCATCCGTTGTATACTATGTCTTATAGATAATATATTTTAGGGAAAGTGACCGTTATGATATTTCTCCAAATTTTATGGAATGACATTCTGCCGCTTATCGTATTTCTTGCTGCAGGCTGGTTTATGGATTCCAAATTCAAGCTGGATCTGAATACTTACGCCAAGCTGGTGACCCGGGTAGTTCTCCCTGCCTTTATTTTTTACAGCATGTATTTGTACCGTCCCGATGCGGCGACAGCAATTCTTCTTCCAGCCGGCATCACTCTCCTCCTCGCCGACAGCGCGGCAGCCTATCTCATCGCAAAGGCACTTGGATTTACGGGTGATGAGAAAAACACATTCCGTGCTCTTTCTACACTCTCCAATGCGGGGCAGATCGGCATCGCCCTCATCCTCATGATATTTTCCCATCCGCCATATGCATCAAACGGAGCTGCACCATACCTTGATGAGGCCCGCGGCGCAATCGTCCTTCTCCTGATCTTGATGAATATCGCCATCAATACGGTCGGTGCATCACTTCTGGGGGCGAAAGGAAATTCTCTGTCCAGTACTGTAAAATTTATTATTTCCATGCCCGCTGTTTACGCGATTTTCGCGGCAGCAGCCGTCCGCACGGGCGGAATCGCTTTGGAACAAACCTTTCTGTGGCCTGTGCTTTCCCATTTCACAGGCGCTTTCATCATTCTTACGACGATTACCGCCGGCGCGCAGCTTCACCGTACGCCTATCGGCAGACCGGATTTATTTACCATCGGTACATCGATAAATAAACTCTTCCTGTCTCCGCTGATTGCCTTTGCCATCATTATGTTGGCCGGCGTTTTTACCCCTGTAACGGCACAGGTTTTCTTCATTTATGCCGCTGTCCCCTCTTCTTTTTCGCTTATCCTTTTTGCCGTCGATTACAACTGCTGTCCCCACAGAGTGGCCAAATCCATCCTGTACAGCTCTGCTTTCGGCCTTGTAACGCTCACATGCGCTATCCGGATGGCACAGTATTTATTTCCTGCAGGAGTTTAATATGGCATTTCTGCAAATCATCACCGACAATATCCTGCCCCTTCTAATCTTTGTGGCTATCGGCTACTTCATGGACAGGCGTTTCCGGCTCGATGTCAATTCTCTGACCAAACTGACCTTTTACATCATTCTTCCCTGTTTCATTTTTTACAGCATTTATGTGGCAAAGATTGATTTTTCTCTCTTCCACGTTTTCATTATTTCCCTTGTCCTCATGGCTATGCTTGGCGTCATCGGGACACTTATTGCCAAAGCAAGAAACTGGGATGCCGGAAAGCGGGAAGCTTTTAAAAACGGCACCATGTTTTCCAATGCGGGAAATATCGGTATCGCCCTGATTGCCCTTGTTTTCTCCAACGCTCCTTATGTCACGGAAAGCGGGACGCCTTATCTGGCGGAAGCTGCAGCCGTAAGCACGCTCGTCCTGGTACAGATGAATATGTTTCTGAATACCCTTGGTCTTTATCAGGCAGGAAAGGGAAGCCTTTCCCCCCATGACGCGCTCCGTGTCGTCCTCCACATGCCTGTTATTTACACGCTCACGGCAGCATTTGCTGTAAAATCCATCGGCATCGACCTGTCAGGCACATTCATATGGCCCATCCTTCAAAACTGTGCAGCCGCTCTTGTAGCTGTCGTCATGATGGCACTCGGCATGCAGATCCACCGCTCGAAAATTTCTTTCAGTGATCCCGATGCCTGGCTTGCCTGCTTTGTCCGGCTCCTTATCGGTCCTTTCTGTGCATGGTTCCTCATCCGGCTCTGGGCTCTCGCGGGCTGTCCTTTTTCACAAGTCGCTTCACAGACGATTCTCATCATGTCCGCCGTGCCGTCTCCTGTCAATTCCGTCCTTTACGCCGTGGAATTCCATAATCATGAAAACTTCGCCACGGAAATCGTGATGATGACGACTTTCCTGTCTTGTATCACCATGACCGGCGTCATCTATATGGCAAGAATATTATTTCCCTTATAATCGCTTTAAAAGACTTCTCCCCATAACAGGAAAAGTCTTTTTTGCTGTTTATTCTTTTATCGGCTTCGCATAATAAAACTTGTCTGAAATATCAATTTCTGCCGCTATATCGATCTTTCCGTGTCAAGGGCAATATTTTCAGCAGGTCTTTCCTCTTTCCGTTTCTGCTTGGAAATCCTGTCATCGTGGTGATGGGTGTCATTGTCAATGCTTTTCGGTTTGAATACCATAAGCATGATAGATCCGAGGACAATAAGAGTGCCGCCGAGCCAGGATGCCCAGGTAAGTATTTCATCCCAGAAGTACCAGCCGAAAAGAACATGGAAAAGGATTTCACTGTACATAAGGAAAGAAACGATGAGAGAATTCACATGCTGGAAAGCCCAGGTCATAAACATCTGTGCCGAGAGAGCAAAGAGTCCCAGTCCGATAAGCCACACCCATTGAATTCCTTCCGGCATGGTGAAACTGCCTTTCATAAGAGCCGCCCCTACGGCGATACTGAAAATCTGGAAATAGAAAACGATTTCCGTATTTGATTTAAAATCCCGTTCGGCAAGCATGGAAATGACGATGTATGCGGCCGCAGAAAAAAAGCCGCCCCCGATACCGAAAAGGGCATATACATTGAACGAATCAAAATTCCATATCTGCACGACACAAAGGGTGCCGAGCGCGATAACAACAAGTCCCGGAATAGCTTCTTTAGGCAGTTTTTCTTTTAGAAAGATCGGTGAAAGAATGCACATGAAAAAGGCCGCCAACTGTGAAAGGATCTGCGAATCTCCCAAGGTCATCCCCTCGATGGAAAGGAAGTAAAAAAGCAAAGCCGCACTGCCGAAGAACCCTCGAAGAGAAAGCATAAATTTATATTTCCCTGTAAAAAACGGCTCTTTGGTCTGGAGCGTGAGGAGCGGAATGAAAATAAGCCCTACAAGCCCGCGAAAAAAAGTCATTTCTTCGGAAGAAATAGGTGCTAATGCTTTTGCACAGGCGGACATGGCAGTAAAGGAAAGAGAAGCCAGTATAGTGGTAACGACCCCTAAAAAAATATTCCCCCTTGTCCGTTTTCTTGATTTAAAAGCCATCTTGAGCCGGCGGAAAGGATTATGTTTTACTTTATACCGATACATCATTTTCTCCAAGTTTAATTTATCCTTTAGGATATATCATACTTTTATTCTTCTTTCTTCTTCAATAGTTAAAATTTTGCAAAAGTAAGTTAATGAACATTCTAATGAAATTGTACACAATAAAAAAGGACAGCTGATGTGCGTGTCCTCAAATGTTTATCTTTCTATTTCCATTCCGCCAAAAGTCTTTCAAAAAGCATTTTTTCTGCCATACAGTCGTCCATGGCACGATGGAAAGTACTGCAGGGCAGTTCATAATATTCTGCAAGGGCTTTAACGGAATATTTCCTGTGTTCTCCTTCCCTTTCCGGAAGAAGGAGTTTCGCAAGACTGTGGGTATCGATATAATCATTGGTAACAAGAGGTTTACCAACAGCTTTCAGATTTCTGTCAATGACAATCAGGTCGGAATCAAGTCCGTGCCCCACAAGCGGAAATCCTTCAATAAACGTCATAAATATCGGCAGTACATCGTCGATAGGCGGCTGTTCTTCAAGCATATCAGAGGTAATACCGGTAAGTCTTTCTACGCGTTTTTCTATAGGTCCCTTCGCTTTGACAAGAGTATGGAAAGTATCCCGGATTTCTCCACTCACGACACGGAGTGCGGCGATTTCGGTAATATCGGAATACATTCCCGTTGTTTCTATATCCATGACGGTATATGTGCCGCGGGCGGCAGCAAGGATCCTCTCCCGCGCTTTCACTTCGTGGCTCCGTATATCTTTAAAGAGAGTGTTGTTGCTTCTTTTCATGCCTGTCCCTTTCTCCGCTGTATTGTACCGTATAGAATAAAAAATCGGCAAGCTCTTCCTATTTTTCCGGTTCGGTTTGCATCCTTCATTTCGACTGCCCTCTCTTTTATCTCCCCATAAAAAAACGCCCCTTCCGGAGCGTTTCTTCTGATTTCAGTCAACGAGCTCAATAATTGCCTGCGGTGCATTGTCACCGAGACGAGCTTCAAGTTTCAGTACGCGGGTGTAGCCGCCGTTGCGTTCTGTATATTTCTTTGCGGTTTCATCAAACAATTTTTTTGTCACCGCTTTATCCATGATGAATGCTTCAGCCTGGCGGCGGGCATGAAGATCGCCTCTCTTCGCAAGAGAGATCATTTTGTCTGCTACGTGGCGAAGTTCTTTCGCTTTGCTTTCAGTAGTGGTAATGCGACCATACTGGAACAGAGCCGTTACGAGGCTGCGGAGCAGTGCTTTACGCGCGCCGCTGACTCTTCTCAGTCTACTACGTGCCATTGTTTCCTCCTAAATTACCTATCTTTTTGGATTTTAATCTTTCAAATGAAGTCCGAGACCTCTGAACTGTGCCAGTTTCTCAATAATTTCATCAATTGATTTTTTACCAAGATTACGTACACGTCCAAGTTCTTCTTCTGTCTTTTCGGCAAGCTGGTCAAGGGTATTGATTTCAGCCCGTTTCAGGCAGTTAAATGCACGAACGGAAAGTTCAAGTTCTTCGATCGGAATGCCGGAGAGATCGATTTTCTCTTCTTCCGCCTGCTGATCGGAGGACTGCCGGGTCATATCGCTGCCATCTCTTGCTTCCAGTATCGGACCGGTTGCCAGAGGACGGAACAGTTCAAAGCAGTTCATCAGAATAGTGGCAGCAGTGGCCACTGCATCACTTGCTTTGATGGAACCGTCAGTTTCCAGTTCCAGTGTCAGCTTATCATAGTCCATTTCGTTGCCTACACGGGTATCGCTGACATTATAGTTGCATTTAACCACAGGAGAATAAATAGAGTCAATCGGAATAGATCCGATGGGATCGTCTTCTCTTCTATTTTTTGTAAAAGGAACGTAGCCGTGCCCGCGGTCAATGGTCAGTTCCATTCCGAGATGCGCTTCCGTATCCAGTGTGCAGAGTGCCAAATCTCCATTCAGAACATCAATTTCCGACGGAAGTTGAAGGTCACCTGCAAGAAGAACTCCTTCTTTAGTCACATCTACGCGGACTTTGATTGGGAATTCCGCTTCTTCATAAGCGATGAAACGGATTTTTTTCAAATTCAGGATCATGTCTGTTACGTCTTCCCGTACACCGGGTACAGTGGAAAATTCATGTTCCACTCCATCAATATTGATAGACGTAATCGCCACACCGTCTAAAGATGAAAGCAACACGCGACGAAGACTGTTGCCAAGTGTGATACCGTATCCGCGTTCAAGCGGTCCGCATTCGAACTTGCCGTAACGCCCGTCAGCACTCATTTCCACAGTCTTAATTGTGAAGCTTGTATTTTCGTTCATCCAAAGTCCTCCTTCTGCGCCATTGGCGCCAAAATATTACGCAGGAATAAAAGGAATTAAGATTTATTTCTGAAAGAAACTCTTTCCTTTATTATACTCTTCTGCGTTTTGGAGGACGGCAGCCGTTGTGAGGAATCGGGGTAACGTCCTTAATGCTGCTGACTTCGATACCTGCTGCCTGCAATGCGCGGATAGCCGCTTCACGGCCTGCGCCCGGTCCTTTGACAAATACATCAGCGGAACGCATTCCCTGATCGATGGCTGCTCTCGCTGCCTGTTCTGCTGCCATCTGCGCCGCAAACGGTGTGCTCTTACGGGAACCTTTGAATCCCAGTCCGCCGGCAGATGCCCAGGCAATGGTATTACCGTTAGAATCAGTAATCGTTACAATCGTATTGTTGAATGTGGAACGAATATGCGCTGCACCGGATTCTACATGTTTTCTTTCTTTTCTTTTTGCTTTACTTTTTACCGTAGCCATTTTATCCCTCCTTCAACATTATTTCTTGGTCGCAGTCTTCTTGCCTGCGATCGTTTTTCTCGGTCCTTTGCGGGTACGGGCGTTTGTTTTTGTACGCTGTCCGCGGGTGGGCAGTCCGTCACGATGACGGCGGCCTCTGTAAGAACCGATTTCCACTAAACGCTTAATGTTGAGGGATTCTTCCCTGCGCAGGTCGCCTTCCACTTTATAATCTGCAAGTGCATTGCGGATATTGGCGACATCGTCTTCCGTCAGATCTCTGACGCGGACGTCCGGACTGATTCCGGCTTTATTCAAAATTTCTCTGGAAAGAGTGAGGCCTATCCCAAAAATGTAAGTTAAGCCGATCTCAACGCGCTTATCTCTTGGTAAGTCTACACCAGCTATACGTGCCATCTACTCTTGTACCTCCTTTTAATTAACCTTGTCTCTGCTTATGCTTTGGATTTTCACAAATGACCATTACACGGCCTTTGCGTTTGATGATTTTGCATTTGTCACACATCTTCTTGACGGACGGTCTGACCTTCATCTTGGTTCCTCCTTGCTTACTTGTAACGATAGGTAATTCTGCCGTGCTCTAAATCGTAGGGCGTAAGTTCTATGGTTACTTTATCCCCGGGCAGGATACGGATGAAATTCATACGCATTTTGCCGGAAATCGTCGCCAGTACGATATGTCCGCCATTTTCAAGTTTTACACGAAACATGGCGTTGGGAAGCTTTTCAACAACTTTTCCTTCCACTTCGATAACGTCTGCCTTGCTCATTCGAGCCTCCTTTGGCTTTTCATAGACTCACCGGTCTTCTGCTGCATTAATCACGCAGTGTCAAAATTCTCGGGCCGTTTCCGGTTATGGCGATGGTATGCTCACAGTGTGCAGCAGGCAAACCGTCTGCCGTCACCACACCCCAGCCATCGCGAAGCGTTATTATATCCGCTCTGCCCATAGTAACCATCGGCTCGATACAGATAACCATTCCTTCTTCCAGCCGTGGTCCGTGTCCCGGCGTTCCGTAGTTCGGAATTTCCGGGTCTTCATGCATTTCAATGCCGATGCCATGACCTACATAATCCCGGAGTACATCATAGCCATAAGGCCTTACGTAACTTTCAACCGCATGACCGATATCACCGACCGTATTTCCCGGTACAGCCTGTTTAATTCCGGCAAAAAGCGCTTCTTCTGTCACTTTTAAAAGCTGCGCATTCTTTTTATTCGTATGCCCGACAGGAACGGTAATACAGGAATCACCCATATAACCATTTAATTTTACCACAAGATCCAGGGAAATAATATCCCCTTTCTTCAAAATCTTTCGGGCAGAAGGGATCCCATGGACAACTGTATCGTTGACAGAGGCGCAGATACTTCCTGGAAACCCCTCATAGCCTTTGCAGCTCGGGATGCCGCCTCTGCTGCGGATAAATTTCTCCGCCATTTCATCCAGTTCCAAGGTGCTGATTCCCGGACGAACTGCCCTTTCAAGCATAGAGAGTGTATCTGCAGTCAGTTTTCCCGCCGCGGCAATTTTCTCTATTTCTTCCGATGTATAAATCGTAATCATTTTGAAGCCTTTTTCAATGCGTCCCGGATGTCAGAATACACCTTTTCCATGGATTGATCGCCGTCAATTTCGCAAAATCTTCCACTGGCTTCGTAGTAGTCAATAAGAGGTCTTGTGGATTTCTCATAAACGGCAAGGCGCTGCTCCACTGTCGCTTCATTATCATCAGCACGCTGATAAAGTTCCCCGCCGCAGTTATCACAGACATTTTCTTTCTTTGGCGGACGGAATTCCTTATGGAAAGAAGCACCGCATTTTTTGCAGACAAGCCTGCCGCCAATTCTCTTCACGAGACCTTTCGAATCAGCTTTGATTCCGATAACAGCTGTAAGTCTGATTCCAAGTTCATGGAGTATAGTATCAAGAGCCGCCGCCTGTGCAGTGGTTCTTGGGAATCCGTCAAGAATCCAGCCTTTTTTGCAGTCATCCTGCGCAAGCCGTTCCTTAACAATGCCGATAGTCACGCTGTCAGGTACGAGCGCTCCTTTATCCATATAACTTTTGGCTTCTTTTCCGAGGGCGGTCCCGGATTTTACTGCCGCGCGGAACATATCACCGGTAGCAATCTGGGGGATACCGTAATCACGAATGAGTTTTTCCGCCTGCGTGCCTTTTCCTGCACCGGGAGGTCCCATTAACAAAATATACATAACCCTGCTCCTTACTTAATGAAGCCCTGATAGTTTCTTGTTACCATCAGCGACTGCGCTTGTCTCATCGTATCAAGGGCAACACCGACAACGATCAGTAAAGATGTGCCGCCGAAGTATACGCCCTGGATACCAGTAATATTTCCGATGAAGTTCGGAAGAATCGCAATGAATGCCAGGAAAAGAGCACCTGCCAGCGTAATGCGGCTCATAACCTTGTCGATATATATCATTGTCGGTTCGCCGGGACGGATACCGGGAATAAACCCGCCGTATTTCTTCATATTATCTGCCAGTTCTTTGATGTTCAGGGAAATCGCCGTATAAAAATAGGTGAAAATGAAGATCAAGATACCGTAGCAGATCGTATTAGGCCAAGATCCCCAGGCAAAAAAGTTGCCTACAGACTGCACCCAACCGATATGAACGAACTGCGCCAGTGTAACCGGAAGCATAATAATGGAAGAAGCGAAAATGATCGGGATAACACCTGCCTGATTGACTTTCAAAGGCAGGAATGTGGAATGTCCGCCGTACATTTTACGGCCAACAACACGTTTTGCGTATTGGATGGACACCCTTCGCTGTCCTTCATTGACCTCGATGACCATAAGGATCATGCCAAGGGCAATGATAACAAAGAGAAGAAGCTGGAACGGACTGATCGTCCCAATCTTCAGGTATTCAATGACTGTGGAAATGGCTTCCGGAAAACGCGCCACAATACCACAGAAAATAATAAGAGAAATACCATTACCGATGCCGTGCTCGGTGATCTGCTCGCCGATCCACATCAGAAGGCATGTGCCTGCTGTCAGAACTACGATAATGAATCCGAAATAAAGCCAGCTGTTATCCACCAGTGCATGATTGATACGCAGTGCGTAAGTCATGCCGAAAGCCTGCACGACAGCAAGGAAAATCGTGAAGTATCTTGTGACTTTCTGGATCTTCTTATACCCTTCCTGCCCGTCTTTCCGCCATTCTTCCAATGTGGGAATAACGGAAGTCAGAAGCTGCATAATAATGGAAGAGTTGATGTACGGGGTAATACTCATGGCAAAAAGTGAAAATTTGCTCAGAGCACCGCCGGAGAACAGATCCAGAAACCCAAAGAGATTTCCTGATGAAAAGAGACTTTCTAAAATAGATGTATCTACTCCGGGAACCGGAATATGTACGCCAAGACGGAACACGAAGAACATCACCATCGTAAAGAGAATGCGATCCTTCAATTCCTTATTGGCGGCAAAGTTTGCGAAGGCAGATCCCATATCAGATCACCTCTACTTTTCCACCTGCTGCTTCAATTTTCTGTTGTGCGGACTTGGTGAATCCCTGCGCTCTTACATCAAGAGCCTTGGTCAATTCTCCATTGCCCAAAATACGGACGCCATCGAGAACATTTTTAAGAATACCGGCTTCTACAAGAGCTGCCGGATCTACAACAGCTTTATCTTCAAAGCGGTTCAGCTGTTCTACGTTAACAACAGCATATTTATCAGCGAAAATATTCTTGAAGCCGCGTTTCGGGAGTCGGCGGTACAGGGGCATCTGGCCGCCTTCAAATCCTGGACGGACGCCGCCGCCGGTTCTTGCATTCTGCCCTTTGGCTCCGCGGGTGGACTGTTTGCCCATGCCGGAACCTATGCCACGACCTACACGACGACGTGCTCTTTTGGAACCTTCAGCCGGTTTCAGTTCATGCAGTTTCATTCGTGCACCTCCTTTTATTCAGCTTCTTTACATTCAACCAGATGACGAACGGCATGTACCATGCCTTGAATCTGGGGGGTGAGTTCCTTCACTACAGAGGAATTGGTCTTCTTCAGACCGAGAGCTTTCACTGTAGCGATGTGCTCGGGTTTGGAGCCGATCACACTTTTCTTGAGTGTAATGATAACCTTCATGATCGTTCTCCTATCAGTTATAAATTTCATCAACCGTTTTGCCGCGGAGTGCCGCTACGGTCTGAACGTTTTCCAATTTTGCCATTCCGTCCAAGGTAGCCTTTACCATATTGATCGGATTGGAAGAACCAAGGGATTTGGTGAGAACATTGCGAACGCCTGCCAGCGCAAGCACTGCACGAACCGGACCGCCCGCCTTGATACCTGTACCTTCAGCAGCCGGTCTCATAATAACTTTGCCTGCTCCGTAAATCCCAAGAGATTCATGGGGAATGGTGCCATTCTTCAGAGCAACGTTAATCATGTTTTTCTTAGCATCTTCAACGCCCTTGCGAATCGCTTCCGGAACTTCGGCAGCTTTGCCGAGGCCTGCGCCTACTCTGCCTTTTCCATCACCGACAACTACAACTGCAGCAAAGGAAAAACGACGGCCGCCTTTTACGACTTTAGCAACGCGGTTAATAAAAACGACGTTTTCCTGTAAGTCGGATTCCTGTTTTTCAAATCTTGGCATGTGCTTTCTCCTTTACCTTAAAATTTCAAGCCGGCTTCGCGGGCACCTTCAGCCAGAGCTTTTACTCTGCCATGATATATATTGCCTCCACGATCGAACACTACGGTATCAATACCCTTTGCAAGAGCTCTTTTTGCTACCAGTTCACCGACTGCCCTGGCAGCTTCTATATTGCCACCATAAGGGAAATCAGCCTTAAATTCTTTATCGAGGCTGTTTGCCGCAACGAGAGTAGTACCGGTCGTATCATCAATCACCTGTGCATAAATGTTCGCCAAAGAACGGAAAACACTCAGACGCGGACGATCAGCAGTACCGGTAATCTTCTGGCGAAGACGCAGGTGGCGGCGAATAACAGCTGTTCTGCTTGCATTTTTACGCATATCTTTCTACCTCCTGTTTTACTTCGTTGCGCCGGTCTTACCAGCCTTACGACGAACGTGTTCGCCGGAATAACGGATTCCTTTGCCTTTATAAGGTTCAGGCCTGCGCCAGTTACGGATTTCGGAAGCAACCTGCCCTACCATTTCCTTATCAGCGCCAGATACGACAATGATAACGGAAGACGGTGTGGAAAGAGTAATTCCTTCCGGAGGGGTAATGATAACCGGATGGGAAAACCCGAGGGACAGCTTCAGATTCCGCCCCTGCATCTGTGCATTGTATCCAACACCCTGGATCTCCAATTTCTTTTCAAATCCCTGTGTCACGCCGACCACCATGTTATTCACAAGCGTGCGGCATAGACCGTGCAGGGAACGGCTTTCTTTTTCGTCGTTCGGACGAATAACGTTAACCTGTCCATCTTCCACCTTAACGTCGATCGCCGGATTTAATTTACGGCTTAATGTGCCTTTCGGACCTTTTACGGTGACAGTATGTCCGTCAATCTTGACTTCCACACCTGCCGGAACCGCAATCGGTTTTTTGCCAATTCTTGACATGTTATACCTCCAACGGATTACCAGACATATGCAAGGACTTCTCCGCCAAGACCCTCTTTACGAGCAGCCTTGTCCGTCTTGATGCCCTTGGATGTGGAAATAATTGCAATACCAAGCCCGCCGAGAACTTTTGGCAGTTCTTCATGCCCTGCATATACACGCAGACCCGGCTTGGAAATTCTCTTCAGACCTTTGATGACCTTTTCACGGTTTGCACCGTACTTCAGTACAACACGCAATACCTGATGGCCTTCTACTTCGATCTGTTCAACATTCTTAATAAAGCCTTCATTCTTCAAAATTTCAAGCACAGCGGCCTTAATTTTAGAAGCAGGCATATCTACTTTTTCATGATATGCATCGTTCGCATTACGGATACGGGTAAGCATATCCGCAATCGGATCGGTTGTTACCATTATTTAATCCTCCTCCCGAAATCTCGATTACCAGCTGGCTTTTCTCACGCCCGGGACTTCTCCGCGGTATGCCAGATCTCGGAACTGATTACGGCAGATTCCGAATTTACGCATAAAGCCGTGGGGACGGCCGGTCAGTTTGCAACGGTTATGCAGACGTGTCGGGGACGCGTTGCGCGGAAGCTTGCTGAGTGCTTCATAGTCTCCGGCTTCTTTTAACGCCTGACGTTTAGCTGCAAATTTCTGAGCGCAAAGTTCTCTCTTTTTTTCGCGTTCCAACATAGACTTTTTCGCCATATTGTCCTCCTGCTTACTTCTTAAACGGCATTCCGAACTGTTTCAGCATTTCACGTGCTTCTTCATCGGTTTTAGCCGTTGTGACTATGATAATATCCATCCCGCGGATTCTGTCAATTTTTTCATAATCAACTTCGGGGAAAATCAGCTGTTCTTTAACACCGAAAGCATAATTGCCGCGGCCGTCAAAGCTCTGTGCGCTGATACCACGAAAATCGCGGACACGGGGAAGCGCAATATTGATCAGGCGGTCAAGAAATTCATACATCCTTTCGCCGCGAAGTGTTACTTTGCAGCCAAGAGGCATGCCTTCACGAATCTTCCATGCCGCCAGAGATCTGTGCGCTTTACAAATCAAAGGCTTCTGTCCTGTGATAGCCGCAAGATCAGACGCAGCAGCATCAACCGCCTTTGAATTCTCCGTAGCTTCTCCGACGCCAATGTTAATGACAATCTTTTCCAGCTTCGGAATTTCCATCTCATTCGTGTAGCCGAATTTTTCACGAAGGGATTTTCTGATTTCTCCCTTGTACAAATCATTTAATCTGGACACTTGTTATCCTCCCTTCCCGCTTACTTTGCATTGTCTAAAACAGCGCCGCTCTTTACAGCCGCTCTGACGTAGGTACCATCTTTTTGCTGTACTTTTTTAATGCGGGTTGGTTTCTTTGTTTCCGGATCCAGTATCATGACTTTGGATACGTTGATCGGGGCCTCTTTTTCAATAATTCCGCCCTTAGGATTTGCCTGTGTCGGCTTGGTATGTCTCTTAACAACATTGACCCCCTCAACGACAACACGGCCTTTCTTTGGCAGAGCCGCTGTAATCTTGCCCTGCTTGCCTTTATCTTTACCGGAAATGACAACTACTGTGTCACCGGTCTTTACGTGCAGTTTCTGACTCATGTTTGCCTCCTATCAGAGCACTTCCGGAGCCAGGGAAATGATCTTCATGAAATCTCTTTCACGGAGCTCTCTTGCTACCGGTCCAAAAATACGTGTTCCTACCGGGCTCTTGTCATCTTTAATAATGACAGCTGCATTTTCATCGAAGCGGATATGGGAACCGTCCGCACGGCTCACGCCGCTTACCGAACGAACCACAACAGCCTTAACTACCTGGCCCTTCTTTACAACGCCACCGGGTGATGCATCTTTGACTGTAGCAACTACGACATCGCCGATATTTCCGCTTCTGCGGAAAGAACCGCCCAGAACTTTGATAACCAGGATGTTCTTAGCACCGGTATTATCTGCAACGTTGAGTCTGCTTTCCTGCTGAATCATCGTGCCAATCCTCCTATAAAACTATATTATTAATCCTGACGGGCAACGATTTTCTCGACTCTCCAACGCTTGTCACGGGACAGCGGGCGGGTTTCGACAATGCGGACGGTGTCACCGACGCGACATTCGTTGTTTTCGTCATGCGCTTTGAACTTGGTTGTAGATTTAAGAGCTTTTTTGTAAAGCTTATGGGGAACCTTGCGTTCGACAGCAACTACGACAGTTTTATCCATCTTGTCGCTTACGACAATTCCCTGGCGCACTTTGCGCAGATTTCTTTCTTCTGCCATGAGATCCTCCTTATGGAATAACCGTTATGCCTTTTTGGCAGCCTTCAATTCGTCTTCACGCTGAACGGTCTTGATTCTTGCAATATCCTTCTTCACTTCATGGATACGCATCGGGTTTTCAAGCTGACCGGTAGCGAGTTGAAAACGAAGGTTAAACAGTTCTTCCTTTAAGCCGGCAACCTTTTCATTTCTTTCGGCAGTGCTCAGGTTACGAATTTCATTGACCTTCATTTTATTCACCTGCCACTTCTTGACCTTTAACTACAAATTTTGTTTTAATCGGCAGCTTGTTGCTTGCAAGACGCATAGCCTCTTTTGCTGCTTCCGCCGGGATACCGCCCATTTCAAACATAACACGGCCCGGTTTTACTACGGCTACCCAGTATTCCACAGAGCCCTTGCCGGACCCTTGGCGGGTACCGATCGGTTTGGATGTTACCGGTTTGTCCGGAAAAATCTTAATCCATACCTTGCCGCCACGTTTGGTATAACGTGTCATGGCAATACGTGCAGCCTCAATCTGGCGGCTGGTAATCCAAGACGGTTCCATTGCTACCAGACCGAATTCGCCGTAAGTTACAGTGTTTCCACGATGTGCTCTGCCTTTCATGCGACCGCGGAACTGCTTACGGTACTTTGTACGCTTCGGAATTAACATCAGGAATCACTCCTTTCAGTACGTTCTTCATTTCTCGGTCTGCGTTCACGACGGTCGCCTCTGCGGCCGCCTCTTCTATTGCCGTTTTCATGGCGGTTTCCGCGATCTTTGCTTGTGCGGATATTTTCATTTTCATCGACAGTCTGTCCCGGGGCAAGCTCGCCCTTATAAATCCAGACTTTAATACCGATAGCACCATAAGTGGTGTGTGCCGTAGCTACCGCATAGTCGATATTCGCACGCAGTGTCTGCAGCGGAATAGAACCTTCACGGTAACTTTCACTACGGGCGATTTCAGCGCCGCCGAGACGACCGGATACCGTAACTTTAATTCCCTTAGCCCCCATACGCATGGTTCTGCCGACAGCCTGCTTAACAGCACGGCGGAAACCGATACGTCTTTCCAGCTGGGAAGCGATATCTTCACCAACGAGGATAGCGCTCATATCTTTGGATTTAATTTCAAGGATATCAATATCGACTTCTTTGTCGGTAACAGTGGCAAGCGCCTTTTTGATATCCTCAATACCTGTGCCGCCGCGGCCAATGACCATGCCCGGCTTAGCTGTGTAAATGGCAATTTTTATTCTTGTTCCGACACGCTTAATGCCAATCTTGGAAATACCTGCCACAAACAGGTGCTTCTTTAAAAACTGGCGGATTTTCGCGTCTTCCACAAGCAGTGCAGCATAATCTTTTTCTGCAAACCATTTGGAATCCCAGTCATTGATCACGCCTACACGCATTCCATGCGGATTAACTTTCTGACCCAAAACGTTTCCCTCCTTCGATTATTCTCTTTCAGAAACCTTTACCGTCAGTGTGCTGGTACGTTTCATAATCCCGAAAGCCTGTCCACGAGAACGTGGGTGCACGCGCTTCATGATCGGACCTGCATCTACAAAAATCGTAGAAATGTAAAGACTGTCAATATTCATATTGTTGTTGTTTTCTGCATTTGCCATAGCACTTCTCAGCGCCTTTTCGACGACAGAAGATGCCGCTTTCGGCGTGTTGCGCAGAATAGAAAGTGCTTCACCGGCACTCTTGCCGCGAATGAGGTCAGCCACAATGCGAACCTTACGGGGAGAGATGCGGATGTTTCTTGCAATAGCCTGTACTTCCATCTTAATCCTCCCTATTATTTATCGCTCTTATTATGACCCTTAAATGTACGGGTCGGAGCAAATTCGCCAAGTTTATGGCCAACCATATCTTCTGTGATATACACCGGCACGTGTTTCCTTCCATCGTGAATCGCAATTGTATGACCTACGAAACTCGGCAGGATGGTAGAAGCACGAGACCAGGTTTTAATAATTTTCTTTTCTTCCGATGCGTTCATGGCATCAATCTTTTTCAAAAGAGAGAATGCGACAAACGGACCTTTTTTTACGGATCTGGACACTTTTACTCCTCCTTATCTTACTTGCGTCTCTTAACAATCAGTTTAGTGGACGCTTTCTTGTTGTCGCGGGTCTTTACGCCGTATGCAGGCTTACCCCACGGTGTAACAGGACGCTTACGTCCGACAGGAGATTTGCCTTCGCCGCCGCCATGGGGATGATCGTTCGGGTTCATGACTACGCCGCGGTTAGCGGGACGAACACCGAGCCAGCGGTTTCTTCCTGCTTTACCCAAGGTAATATTTTCATGATCCTCATTACCAACGACCCCGATGGTGGCACGGCAGCGAATGTGTACTTTGCGAAGCTCGCCGCTGGGGAGACGAAGAAGAGCATGATCACCTTCTTTTGCCATCAGCTGGGCGCTTGCGCCTGCAGAACGAACCATCTGTCCGCCCTTGCCGATTTTCAATTCCACATTATGTATCACAGTACCAAGAGGAATATTGATCAGCGGCAGGCAATTGCCGATTTTAATATCGGATTCCGGACCGCTGGTAACGATGTCTCCCACCTTCAATCCCTTTGGCGCAAGGATATAGCGCTTCTCACCATCTGCATAGTGCAGGAGTGCGATACGGCAAGTACGGTTCGGATCATATTCAATTGTTGCCACCGTAGCCGGAACATTGTCTTTCATTCTCTTGAAATCAATGATTCTGTACTGACGTTTATGACCACCGCCCTGATGGCGGACTGTCATCTTGCCGGAGCCATTGCGACCACCATGGTTATGAACAGGAGCCAGAAGAGATTTTTCCGGTTTATCTGTTGTAATTTCCTCAAAGGTAGATACGGTCATCTGGCGGCGTCCGGGGGTGTACGGTTTAAATGATTTATAAGCCATTTATATTACTCCTCCCTTAACCTTCAAAGAGTTCAATCGCTTCACCCGGCTTGAGTGTAACGACTGCCTTCTTCCAATCGCTGCGGCGCCCCTGTGTGCGGCCCATACGTTTTAACTTGCCTTCATAACGCATGGTATTCACAGCCTGTACCTTTACCTTGAAAATCTGTTCCACCGCCTGGCGGATTTGGATCTTTGTAGCAGCAAGCGGTACGCGGAATGTATATTTGCCCTGTTCCATCAGAGCGGTAGATTTTTCCGTCACAATCGGGCGGATGAGGATGTCACGAGCTTCCATTATGCGAGTACCTCCTCAATCTTCTTTACTGCGTCCTGTGTCAGGAACAATTTAGTGTAATGAACGATATCATAAATATTGAGACCGCTCGGAGCGTATGCTTTTACGCCAGGAATGTTGCGGGCGCTCAGTACGGTGTTTTCAGAAGCAGTGCCTCCGTCAACAATCAGCGCTTTACCATCAACATTAAACGCGGCCAGGAATTTTACGACTTCCTTTGTCTTCGGCGCATCAAAGTTGATCGCATCGACAACAATCAATTCGTTGGCACGGAGCTTTTCACTCAGCGCGGATTTAACGGCCAGCTGACGTGCTTTTCTTGTCATGTCTTTCGCATGGCTTCTCGGTGTCGGTCCAAAGACGGTGCCGCCGCCTACCCACAATGGGGAGCGGATAGATCCGACTCTGGCACGGCCTGTGCCTTTCTGCTTCCAGGGTTTCCTGCCGCCGCCGCGTACAAGGCCTCTGGTCTTTGTGGCATGGGTGCCGAGGCGTTCGTTTGCCATCTGACGCACCACTGCCTGGTGAATAACAGCTTCGTTGTATTCTACACCGAATACGCTGTCATTCAGCTCTATCTCACCGGCTGCCGCGCCGGCAGTGTTATACAGTGTTACTTTCGGCATTGAGATGTTCCTCCTTACAATAAGAACAATTTTCTGTTGTTCCGGACAATATTATTTGAAAGACTTAACTGCAGTCTTCACCATGACGAGACTTCCCTTGGCGCCGGGAATCCCGCCTTTAACCAGCAGAATGCTGCGGTCCGTGTCAACTCTCACCACTTCCAGGTTCTGAACTGTCACGCGATCGCCACCCAGCTGTCCAGGCATTTTTTTGCCTTTGAACACCTTTCCGCCGCCGCCGGACATACGCGCACCCAGAGATGCGGTCTGGCGATGATTTTTGGAGCCGTGGCTTTCAGGTCCACGCTGGTGATTCCAACGCTTAATCGTACCGGCGAAGCCTTTACCTCTGCTGATGCCGATTACGTCCACGAATTCGCCAGCAGCGAAGATATCAGCAGCCAGAGTTTGGCCCACCGTGTATTCCGGCTTTTCAGCCAGTCTGTATTCACGGAGATATTTAACCGGATCGATACCGGCTTTTTCAAACTGCCCCTTAACCGGTCTGGTTAAATGTTTTTCCTTGACAGCGCCGTATCCGATTTGTACAGCATTGTAACCGTCGGTCTCAACAGTCTTTACACCTGCGACAACATTCGGGAGAACTTCTACAACAGTAACCGGAACGAGGTCGCCGTTTTCAGCAAACACCTGAGACATTCCTAATTTTGTTCCCAAAATAGCTTTAGACATCTTTGCACCTCCTTACACTTTGATTTCAATGCTGACGCCGGCCGGAAGTTCCAGTCTCATCAGCGCGTCTGCCGTCTTTTTAGACGGATCAAGAATATCAATCAGCCTCTTGTGAATACGCATTTCAAACTGTTCACGGCTGTCCTTGTTGACATGCGGAGAACGGAGAATGGTATACACATTCTTCTCGGTAGGGAGAGGAATCGGCCCTGAGACTGTGGATCCTGTTCTTTTGGCAGTTTCCACGATTTTCGCCGCACTCTGATCAATCGCTTTGTGATCATAGCCTTTCAGGCGAATTCTGATTTTTTCCTGTTTCGACATACTACTTAACCTCCTCGTTCATTTCATGAATGAACTGCTCCGTGGAAATTCCCCTGCATGGCAGGCCACCTTCCACTTCATAGTTTCTTGAACGGAGTTCAGGCGTTTTTTCGTAAACATCCTGAAACGTTCAGCCTTTAAATAATACTATTATTTTCTCATTGCCGCAACTATTTTATAAAAAATTTATTTTTATCCCTGAGCCTTCAATTCATCCGATAAGCACTGGTTTTTATTACATCTATTTTCATGAATATATCAAAAACACGCCTCCGTGTGTGTACTACCTTGCTCTAAAATTCCATAATTTTTTATAAACTAAGATACATTCACTTTATATTTTGCTTTTTGACAAGATCGAACACTTTTATTTATTTCTTTATCCTTTTATATACTTCTATTTAATATATAAAGAGATTTTTTCTGAGAACCACTCCTCTTTTGAATACGTTCATACATAAAAGAAGGCAAAAAGACCGCAAGGTATTCCCTCACGGCCTCATTTCATAAATCCGGTTTTACAGATCCAAGTTGCTTACATTCTTTGCATTGTCTTCGATAAACTTACGACGAGGCTCCACTTTGTCTCCCATAAGAATGGTAAAGAGACGGTCTGCTTCCACAGCATCAGTCAGTTCCACTTTCAGCATGACACGCTGCTCCGGGTTCATGGTGGTATCCCAAAGCTGCTCAGGGTTCATCTCCCCAAGACCTTTGTATCTCTGAATCGCACAACCGTCACGGCCGATTTCATTCAACAATTTATCCTGTTCCACATCATCATAAGTATAGTACTTCTGGCGTCCTTTACGCACCTGGTAGAGCGGCGGCTGGGCTATATATACATGGCCTTCGGTAATAAGGGGTTTCATGTACCGATAGAAGAAAGTCAGAAGCAGTGTACGGATATGGGCGCCGTCCACATCGGCATCGGTCATGATGATGATTTTATAGTAACGAAGTTTTTTAATATCGAAATCTTCCGCCACCCCTGTGCCAAAAGCGGTAATCATAGTACGGATGGCATCGGAATTCAGCACCTTATCCAGTCTTGCTTTTTCCACATTCAAAATTTTGCCGCGGAGTGGAAGAATCGCCTGATAACGCCGATCACGGCCCGATTTGGCAGAACCGCCCGCGGAATCACCTTCGACGATATAGATTTCCGTGAACTTTGGATCTTTCTCCGAGCAATCGGCCAATTTGCCGGGAAGGCTGGAAACTTCGAGCGCATTCTTACGGCGTGTCAGTTCTCTTGCCCGGCGTGCCGCTTCTCTCGCGCGATTGGCCGTAATGGATTTGGAAATAATTTCTTTGGCTTCCGCCGGATGTTCTTCCAGATAGGTACGGAGTCCGTCGGAAACAATAGTATCCACAATCCCCTTGACGTCCTGATTGCCTAACTTCGTCTTTGTCTGCCCCTCAAACTGGGGATTCGGAACCTTGACGGAAATGACACAGGTCAGCCCTTCACGGACATCATCACCGGACAGGTTTTCTTCATTGGGTTTCAGCAAATTATTGGAACGGGCATAATCGTTAATGGTGCGTGTCAGCGCATTGCGGAAACCGGTGAGATGCATGCCGCCTTCCACCGTATTGATATTATTGACAAAGGTGTACATGGATTCACTGTATCCCGCCTGGTACTGCATGGCGATATCCACAATAACACGGTCTTTTTCTCCCTCAAAAGAAATGACGCCGGGATCCACCAGATCTTTTCCTTCATTCAGGAACTTAATGAATTCCACAATACCGCCGGCATAACAGAATACATCCTGATGAGTCGCACCGTCACGGACATCGGTCAGTGTGATAGTGAGGCCTTTATTCAGAAACGCCAGCTCACGCATACGGACTTTCAGTGTATCATAATCGAAATCGGTGCCTTCTTTAAATATTTCCCCGTCCGGCTTGAAGGTTACCTGCGTCCCTGTTTCCGTTGTCTCCCCAAAAGTCTTCATGTGCTGGGTTACAACACCACGGGCAAGTTTCATCTCATGGAAATGCCCTTCTCTCTTTACAGTGACCGTCGTCCATTCAGACAGCGCCGTAACGACGGAAATACCTACACCATGCAGGCCGCCGGAAATCGGATACCCGTCGCCGCCGAATTTACCGCCCGCATGGAGAACAGTGAGAACGACTTCCATCGCCGGTTTTCCCGTTTCATGGATCCCTGTCGGTATGCCGCGGCCGTTATCGGTAATCGTACAGCTCCCGTCATCATTCAAAGTGACCTCGATATGGGTACAGAAACCGGCAAGGGCTTCATCAATACTGTTATCTACGACTTCATACACCAGATGATGCAGACCGCGGGCAGAAGTGGAACCGATATACATTCCCGGACGGAGACGAACCGCTTCCAGACCTTCCAGCACGCGTATATCCTTCGCACCGTAATCGCTTTTCCCATTTTCACCGGCATGATGCGCCTGTATTTCGTGGATTTCCTCGCTCATAAAATCTCCTTAAAAGGCGGCAGTCAAAAAACGAACTGCCACTACACTCTTTTATTATTTCATCTATTTATATTCATACAAAGAAATTATACCACAAAATGCATTCCCCCGCATAAAGTCCGCAGGTAGCTTGCCGTCTGCCCCTGTTCCTTTCGCTCCCGTATGGTAGAATGAGTGAAAGAACTATATTGTATTTTGATAAGGAAACGTCAATGAAAAAACTTTTATTTTTCATACTTATACTTTGCGCTGCAGGGTACTGGGGAATCCGTGAAGGAAACTCCTCTGTCAAAGATTTTTCCCCGCCGCGGGCAGCATCGAGATCCGAACCACGCCGCACAGAAAAAAACTGGTTCGAAGAACTCACCGGCCGGATCGGTACGCTTATTACCACGCCCGCCGTGGAAGAGGGGAAATCAAATCCGTCTCTTTCACCGGACACGGAAGGCAGCAAAAAGGGCTCTTATCTTCCCACGGTAAAAGAAAAGCTCGGAAACATTCTTCATTTTAAAGAATCTCTCGAAGCACGGGTAGACAGAAATAAGTTTATTTCCCAAAAGGAAATCCCCGATCTCCTGAAAAAAGGAATCATCGCCACCGAGGACCGCCGCTTCTACGAGCACGGCGCCATAGATCCTATCGGCGTCACCAGGGCGGCTGTCACAAACTACTTCGCAGGGCGTACCCTGGAAGGCGGCAGTACCATCACGCAGCAGACGGTAAAAAATATTTTTCTTTCTAACGACCGGACCATCCTTCGTAAAATGGAAGAACTCGCTCTTGCCGTCCAACTGGAAAAATATTATACGAAAGACCAGATTCTTGAACTCTACCTCAATACAATTTACTTCGGCCATGGTGCCTATGGGCTCAAGGAAGCGAGCCTCACATACTTTGGCAAAGAGCCGAAAGATTTGGATCTTTCCCAATGTGCTATGCTTGCAGGACTCCCCCAAGCCCCCAGCGCCTATGACCCCATTGACCATCCGAAAGAAGGAGCACAGCGCATGACTGTCGTCCTCACACTTATGGCGCAGCAGGGATATATCTCTCCGGAAGACGCCGCAAAGGCAGCCATGAATTTATGGCTGAAATAAATCCAATACAAAAAACCATTTCTCCCTATACAGGAAAGAAATGGTTTTTTTATCGTTTATTACAGAATGGCGTGGGCAATGACGAAGCTCATGCCGCAGGCGCAGATAACGCCAATCAGTCCGGGGAGCATGAAACTGTGGTTCAAAACGAACTTCCCGATTCTTGTCGTACCGGAACGGTCAAAGCCGATACATGCCAGGTCGGACGGATACGTCGGCAGGAAGAAATAACCGTAGCATGCAGGAAGGAAAGACATAACCATGACCGGATCCATGCCCAGACCAAGCGCCATAGGCATAACGATAGCAACCGCCGCCCCCTGCGAATTTACAAGTTTGGAAGTAAAGAACAGGACCAGGCCGTACGTCCAGGGGTGCTGGGTCACCACGGAACCGAGGAATGTTTTCAGAACACCCATGTGGCTTGCAAAGTAAGTATCAGCCATCCATGCGACACCGTAAACGGAAACAAGAGCCACAATGCCCGCACGGAATACCTGGCTGTTCCCCACTTCCTTCGCTTTCGTTTTGCAGGCAAAGAGAATGAGGGCGGAAACAAAAAGCATCACCATCTGGATAACGGTAGTCATAGAGATAGCAGCCATCTTTCCCTTCGCATTCGGGAAATGCGGGAGCAAATCCGGGAAGTTGCCAAGGATGGCAATGCAGATAATCCCTATGAGGAAAATCCCCGTCGCATGATAATAGGAAGACGGCAGTTCACGCCCCTGCAAAGTTTCATTGTCACCGTAGATATACTCTTTTTGTTCAGGATCCTTTATCATTTCCTGGAATGCTTCGTCTTTTTCCAAATCTCTGCCGCGTCTGTAACTGTAAAAAGCCGCGCAGAGAACACCAAAAAGCGTAGCAGGAACGGAGATGGACAAAATCTGGAGCAGTGAATAATTCTGCCCTGCAGCCGCCATGAATCCGACGATGGAAACAACAGCAACGGAAACGGGAGAAGCGGAAACCCCCATCTGGGACGCGACCGAAGAAACCGCCATCGGACGTTCCGGACGGATATTCTGCTTAATAGAAATATCGTAAATAATCGGGAACATCGTATAAACGACATGGCCCGTGCCGCATAAAACGGTAAGGAACCATGTAGTCACCGGAGCAAGAATAGTAATGTGCTTCGGATTATTGCGGAGAAATTTTTCCGCATACTTCAGCATGACCGTGAGACCGCCGGAAGTCTGCAAAAACCCCGCGCAGGTTACAACGGCCAGGATAGTGAGCATGACGCCGATGGGTGGTGTGCCCGGCTTGTAGTGAAATACAAAAGTATACAGCATAAGGCCGATGCCGCTGATAACAGCCAGCCCAATCCCCCCGTGCCGTATGCCGAGGAACAGACAAACAAGCAATACTGCAAATCCCAATACCATTTCCATAATTAAAAAGCCCCCTCAATAATATACGTTTATTCATCAATAATACGACTTAAAGTATATATTATTATTCTTAAATATCAAATATTTATTTGTCATATGAAATCATTTTTCCATGACTAATTCACATCATTTAAAAGATCTTTCTCCAAAATAAAAGCCCTTATCCGGTTGAGTAAGAGTTTTCTGTTGATCAATCTCCCGTAATAAGAATATTACCCGTCTGAAAAACTGCATCCGCCGCTTCAGGAATATAAAGTTTCACAGTATGCTGTCCGACTTCTATTTTCTCTGTTTTTGTAATTACTTCTTTGCTTTCTATTATATATGCCTCCTGTGCTGATACATCCCGGCAGTCCTTATTTTTAGTGTTATAATAGAAATAACATATGTTTGTTTTAGAAATATAAGGAGGTTCTCATGGATTACAAAATGATCAGACTGGAACAGACAGAAGGAATTGCTGTCATTACCCTCGATTATGCGCCCACGCTGAATGCTCTCGACATGAACATGTCTCTCGAACTGGAAGATGCTCTCAAAAAAGCGGAAACGGATCCCGACGTAAAAATCGTTGTCATCACAGGCGCAGGCCGTGCATTTTGCGGCGGCGGCGATATCCGCTATATGAAAGCCCACTGTGAGGAGCCGGACTTCGCCACAGAATCCATGGGGCCCCTGGCTAAAAAATTATCTGAAATCGTTTTGTACATAAAAAAAATGTCAAAAATCGTCATTTGTGCCGTAGCAGGAGCAGCGGCAGGCGGCGGTGCGAATCTTGCTTTCGGGTGTGATTTCATTTTTGCCGCAGACAACGCTAAATTCCTTCAGGCCTTTGTAGGCATCGGCCTCTGCCCCGATACCGGCGGCGTATACATGCTCCCCCGCATGATCGGCACACACCGCGCCTTTGACATGTTCGTCACAGGCCGTCCCGTTGATGCAAAAGAGGCATTCCAAATCGGCCTCATCAAGGAAATAACTGCAAAAGAAGACCTCCTTCCGAAAACGATGGCTTTCGCAAAAAAACTGACAAAGGGTCCCGCCCTGGCATACAGAAACATGAAGAAACTGATGTTTGAAAGCATGTACAAAGATTTTGAAACCTTTATGACGGCAGAAGAAATTTATCTTGGCCAGTGCTCGTCAAGCGAAGATTTCAAAGAGGGGATTACAGCATTCCTTGAAAAACGCCCCGCGGACTTTAAGGGAAAATAATAATTACACCACACCGTTTTATAAAAAAACAAAAATAGCTGCCGGTCTCGGAATACCGCGAACAACTTCTGTCAGCCGGCTATCGGTTACCAACTCACAGCCAACAGATTATGAACTCCGATATCCTTTCCTGCAGGCACTGACGCTTGCCGCTGTGCTATAATGTATGCATTCCTTCGGACTTTCACTCCGCTGAGATTGACAGGATATTTCCTGCGAATGATGGTTCGGGTATTTCAAAAGGAAATGCCTGCAGAAAGGATTCTTCCATGACAGAAAAAAAGAAAGTCGTTGTCGCCATGTCCGGCGGTGTCGACAGTACATTGACGGCGCGCCTGCTGCAGGAGGCAGGGTACGATGTGTACGGCGCCACTATGAATCAGTTTGACGGGCAGGATTTAACAGAGGCGCAGGAAATGGCTGACTTCCTCGGTATCCCCCATAAGGTCATTGATGTACGGAAAATGTATCAGGACGTAGTGCTGTCCTATTTTGTGGATTCTTACAAAAACGGCATCACGCCGAATCCCTGTATGATGTGTGATTTTAAAATTAAGTTCGGTTTTTTTTATGACACTGTCCGTGCTTACTTTGATTGTCCTTACTTCGCCACGGGACATTATGCGCGGATCACTTATGACGGTACCCGCGGAAAGTACCAGGTAGAAAAGGCCGCGGATATCGCCAAAGACCAATCCTACATGATGTACCACCTGACACAGGACCAGCTTGCCCATATCCTTTTCCCCCTCGGCCGCATGTATAAAAAAGATACCCGCCGTATATCTGAAGAAAAAGGACTCCCTACTTATAACAAAGCAGAATCGCAGGATATCTGTTTCCTGACCAGTGAAAAATCGTATGCCGAATTTTTGCAGAATCATGCGCCTGAAGCGTTCCGCCCGGGAAATATTATAGACACAAAGGGACGTATTCTCGGAAGGCATAAGGGACTCCCTTTTTATACCATCGGCCAGCGGAAAGGACTGGGAATCGCGGCACGGACGCCGCTTTATGTTGTTTCCCTTCATGCGGGAAAGAACCGGGTCATCGTCGGTTCCAATGATGACCTTTTCCGTTCCGGCCTTCTGGCAAACGAGCTGGACTTCACCGATGGCACACCGCCCTCGCAGCAGTTCCGGTGCCTGGCTAAAATACGTTACGGTATCCGTGTCCATGACTGCACCGTGACTCTGGACGATCACGGCAGGGCCGTCGTGAAATTTGATGAGCCGCAGCGGGCAATTACCCCCGGCCAGTCCGTCGTCTTTTATGAAGAAGACCGTCTGCTCGGCGGCGGTACCATCATGAAAGCATTATAAATTGAATTGAAATGAATGCCTGCCGCAAAGAGCACACCATTGAAAAAGCAGAAGGAGTAATCCCCCTGCTTTTTATTTTGTTCTCATAAAAAGAAATCCCTGCACAGTACTGCCGCTGTCAGAAAGCCGGCCAGGCATACATAAAAAGCCCCTCCGGACTGCCGTGGCAATGTTACAGCAGGGATGCGATCAACGGTTTTCGGCACAGCGGTTGTTCTCTCAAGTTTCCGCTTCGGATAAGGAACAGATTCCGTCAGCCGGTCTTCAGATATCATGATTTTCCATCTTTTTACCTTTTCTATATGCCTGCTGTTTCCGCAGACATTGTCAAGAAAACAGCCGAGCAGTGCCAAAGCAGTTTCCTTTTCTCCTTTTTTATGAAAGAAGAACGCTTCATTGACATATTCCTCAAAAAATATTTCCACTGCATCGGGAAGTCCTTCATAGTGAAGCATGGCATAAAAAGGAGAAACTGCTTTCCCGTAGACTTTCATTTTTTCTTCCGTCAATAAAAGACCTTGCAGAGGATACATTTCCGCCAGCCGAAGGGCATATCTTAAATCCCGGGAAAGCGTCGCCACTTCTGTCTTCGTCTTTTCTTCATACAGGGAAAGAAAACGGGCCAGCGCCATACTGCAGGGCACATCCGTTTTGCCGAGAACTGTCAGAAATCGGCCAAGCTTTTCTGTATCCAGCCGACCGGCAGCCGCCCCTATTTCCCATAAAAGTTCTTCTTTCCGGATGTCCAGAAGAAACAGCTCTTTAATCGGCGGAAACCCGCCTGTCTTCCGATCCGCCTCTATGCGTACCAGGACTTCGTTCGTATCACTGGCAGGATACAACCGGGTGATCGTTTCCATGATGGAAAGAGCGTCTTTCCCGCCATTATACAGATCATGAACCGCAAGGAACAGGCGCAGTGACGGCAGCAGATTTTTCCGACTTTCCATGCTTCTTCTCCCGTCAATCAATGAGTAGGCACGTTCTTTGCCCATACCGCAAAGCCAGGATAATTCCGCCCGAAATCGTGAACTCTCATGAAGCAGACGCTCTTCCGCCAGTTGGTACATATGCTTTTCTTCTCCGCTTCTCGCAGCGCCCTGCTTTTCCAAAGATGCCGTGCGGATCGTTTCCGCCGTGTCCCTGCTGTGGACACCGAGCAGGTAAAAAGGATTTTCTCTGAAAAACATTCCTCTATTCCTCATGACTGTATTTCTTTTATTCTAATATATACAGGCAAACATAAAAATGCTTTTCCCCTTTGGTATAATTGAAAATATCTATCCCCGTTCCGGCAAATATCCGGTTCTTTTTCAATAACAGCAGAAAACACAAGGAGGAGCAGAATGATTTGTCCATGGGCTTTAAAAGACGAGTTTTTAAAGACTTATCATGATGAAGAATGGTGCCGTCCCCATCATGATGATACTTACCTTTTTGAGATGCTGATCCTGGAAGGTGCCCAGGCGGGGCTTTCCTGGTCCACGATTTTGAAACGGCGGGAGGGGTACAGAAAAACATTTTTCCACTTTGATATTTCCCGCTGCGCCGGCATGACGGATGAGGAGATGGAAGAAATCGGAAGAACGGCGCCTGTCATACGAAACAAACGAAAAATAAACTCTGTCCGCCAAAATGCTCGCGCCGTCCTCGCCATACAAAAAGAGTGGGGCAGTTTTTCCCGTTACCTCTGGCATTTTACAGAAAATAAAATCATTGTTCATCATCTGCAGGATAATGATGATTTGCCTGCCAGTTCTCCTTTATCAGAAAAAATAAGCGATGATTTGAAAAAGCGGGGCTGCACGTTCGCCGGTCCCGTGATTATTTATTCTTTTCTCCAGGCGGCAGGCATCATCGATGACCATCTGGAAAGCTGTCCTTTCCGCAGTACAAACCGGACCTGATCTTCTTTCACAGGAATGGTGTTTGTATCCTGTTTCCTTTCTCTGTGATAGAATAAACTATATTTCACTTATGGAAGGTTTTTATGGATCTGCTCACCTATATCATCATCTGCCCCCTCGTATTCCTTGCGGGATTCGTCGACGCCGTAGCAGGCGGAGGCGGACTGATTTCCCTCCCTGCCTATATCATCGCGGGGATCCCCGTACACAATTCCATTGCCACAAATAAGCTCAGCTCCTGTATGGGAACCCTTCTCACCACGGGAAAATTCGCAAAAGACGGGCTCATCCCGTGGAAGCCCGCATTGGCAGGAGTCATTTTTGCTTTTGCAGGATCATCGCTGGGTGCCCATATCGCTCTTATTCTTGACGCCCGTATATTCATGACTGCCATGCTTTTCATCCTTCCCGTCACCGCTTTCTACGTGACACGAAAGAAATCCATGGCAGAAAAAGAGCCTTTCCCTTTCCAAAAAACAGTGCTTCTCAGCTGCACCATGGCGTTTGTCATTGGCATTTATGACGGTTTTTACGGCCCAGGCACGGGAACATTCCTCATCCTTCTCCTTATGGGTGTCGCCCATGTCCGCCTGAAAGAGGCGAACGGCATCACGAAAGTTATCAACAGCACGACAAACCTTGCCGCGCTGTTCGTCTTTCTCGCAAATGACGTCGTCCTTCTCTCCCTCGGTCTTGTGGCAGGGCTGTTCAATATGGCAGGCAATTATTTCGGCGCCCGCTACTTTGAAAAAGGGGGCGCGCAAAATGTAAAGCCTGTTATCATCATCGTCCTTACCGTCTTTTTCGCCAAGGTGATCTACGAATTATTTTTCCGTTAAATATCCGGCGCTCTTTGCATAAGGGCGTCTTTACTTTTCAAAAGAAAATACCCATGAAAAAGGATCGCGCCGTTACGGATACGATCCTTTTTCTTATCAATGATACTAATATTTACCAATAAATATATCCAACCGGCCGGTACAGATCAGGCAAAAGGAACCCACTTGCCCTCTTTCACCTGCAGTACGTCAAGATCCATTTTCGGATCGCGGTTCGCATCAAATTCAAACTTGCCCGTCGCTCCTTCAAAGCCTTTGATCTGTGCCAGGGTATCACGGAATTTCTTGCGGTCTGTCGTGGTTCCCGACTGTTCCACCGCCTGATGGATCAGGTACATCGCGTCATAAGCCTGGGCGGCGAACTGGTCCGGTTCATGGTTGTACTTTGCTACAAACGCTTTGCGGAAAGCCTGTGCTTTTTCCGTCTGGCGGTCCGCATTCCACGGAGTGGCTACGAGCGTGCCGTCAGCCGCAGCCCCTGCCTGGGTAATGTATGCCGGGCTGTTGAAGCCGTTATTGCCGATAATCGGCTGGGTCATTCCCATTTCACGGGCTTTCTTTACAATGAGAGAGCCTTCCTGGTAAAGACCGGCAATCGCGATGACATCCGGATTGGATGCCTGGATTTTTGTGAGCTGCGCGGAGAAGTCGGTATCTTTATCCGCAAAGGTTTCTGTATCGACGACTTCCACGCCCATTTTCTTAAACACTTCCTGATAAATTTCATTTTCACCGACCATCTGGTCGTTGTTATTGGAATACATGACGGCGACCTTCTTAAATCCTAACTTCGCCTGTGCTTTTTCAAGGGTAACAGGAATTGCCAGTTTGCCGGGAATCGCATTACGGAAAATATAATCACCGATGTCGGTAATCTTCGGAGCAGTGGTGCCTGTGCCGAAAGCGACTACTTTGGACTGCTGGGCAATCGGGCCGGCAGCAAACATTTCTCCCGATGTCATCGGGCCTTCTACGGCAAGAACCTTATCCTGCTCGATCGCTTTTTTCATGGCATTGATCGCTTCCGCCTTGACCAGCTTGGTATCGTAGGTTTTCAGATCAATCTTTACTTTTGTTTTCGGATTATTGTTAATTTCCTCCACGGCCAGATCTACGCCTTCTTTCATAGCCACACCGTAAGCAGCGCCGGGACCGGTATAAGCCGTAATAAATCCGATTTTTACAGATGATGCATCAGCCGTTTTTCCTGCCGCGCCATTGTCTTTCTTATTTCCGCCACAGCCTGCAAAAACAGCGGTTAACGCAGCTGCCGCCAGCACAGCGGCCATTCCTTTTACAAAATTTTTCTTCATCATGTCTCCCTCTTTTTCTCAAAATAAATCGGCAAACATACACCTTGCAAGAAAACAAAAAACGCCTCACAGGGACTATCCCTGCAGAGGCGCTCACACGCGGTACCACTCCGCTTTTTACTCATGGAAACCGAATCATTCAGGTAATAAAAAATCCCATCTCCGGCCAATGCTGAAGATAGGGGCGAAAATTCCGCGGTACCACCCTACTTTGTTCTTAGAGGTTTCCTATTCGTAACGTGAATGGACGCCCTTTCCTACTCATTTCGGAAAAAGTGCTCGCGAGGGATATGGAATGCTGTTCTCTTCCGGTTTTCACCATCCACCGGCTCTCTGCATGAATTTCACAACAGACCTTTTTGTCTCGTTCATGGCATTTATTTGCTGTAAAAGATATGACATATCATAAGGGAATCCTTTCCCTCTGTCAAGTATTTTTTCAAAAAATTATTTCATCAACTTTCTGAATAGATAATTGCAGAAAGCGCCCTTCACATTATTATGAAAAGCTTCTTTAATGTTTTCAATTCAGGATTGCTTTGAGAAAGGATTCCTTATCCCACAATGGTTTTCTATTCTTCCTTGATCCCCAAAAAGCAGCTTCTGATTTCTTCTATATTTTTTGTTTTCCCCATTGCCAATGCCAAAAGCAATCTTGCTTTCCACGAAGACAGGCGGCCGCCTAAGATAATCCCGCTGTCTTTCATGGAAAGAGCACTTCCCTCATAGCTGTATTCTTCCTCAACGCTCCCCGAAGGCACTCTTGTCGTCAGGACGATGGGCATTCCTTTTTCCCGCAGATAGAGAACCGCTTCCCTGCATTTCGGCGGGACATTCCCGCAGCCGATCCCGTCAATGACAAGACCTGCCGCTTTCCCCTCCGTCCCATAAACGATTCCGCCGTCCATCCCTGACCAGCAGGTGATGATCCAAATATTTTCTTCTATTCTATCTGTATGAATCTTTTTATGCTTCACGGGAATGCGTCCATATTCCACCCGGGATCCGTATACCGTACCGATGGGGCCATAATGCAGATCACGGAAGGTATCGGGATTGGTGGTGTGGACTTTAGTCACATCCCAGGCTGCATAAATACGGTCTCCCAAACACACGGTAACCCCCTTTCCTATAGAGTCGTCAGATGCCGCTGTGCGAACTGCAGCAAGAATATTTGCCGGCCCGTCAGCGCTCAAAGCCGAAGCCCCCCGCATGGCACCGGTGACACATACAGGTTTTTCCGTCTTTAGTACAGCTTCAAGAAAGAATGCTGTCTCTTCCAGTGTGTCCGTCCCATGGGTGATGACAAAACCATCCGCTTGATCTGTATCCGCCAGACGGTCAATCAGCTTCGATAATTCAAACATATCCGCTGCGGTCATCCATCCGCTGGGCTTATTGGAAAATTCCAGCACGTCCAAGTCAGCATAATGCGCCAGTCCCGGCACAGCGGCGGCCAGGTCTTTTCCTGAAACAGCCGGCATCAGTCCGCCGGTTTCCCTATCTTTTTTCATGGCTATGGTTCCGCCGGTCGTAATGACCAGAATTTTTTTCATTTTCCCCCCTCCGGTAAAGAAATATTTCTTTCATTGTAGCATATGATCCGCCAATACAAACAAGAAAAAGACAGACTGCCCGATTGCAATCTGCCCTCTGTGGAGGCGGTGCCCGGATTCGAACACGGGGATACAGGTCTTGCGGACCATTGCCTTACCGCTTGGCTACACCGCCATAAAAATAACAGTAATAGTATATCGTATTTCTTCGAAAAAGTAAATCTGATTTTATTATTCTCTATGATACGTTTTTATCCATCTTCATAAATTGTAACCTGCATATTATAATAGAAATGATTGATACGTTATTTAAGGAAAGGCTTTCTATGAATTTTACTTACGAGTTTCCTGATATTACCGGATATATCCAAAAAAGCGGCACTTATAAAAAGCCTCGCCGCATCAGCGGACTCCGTCTCGGAGAAAACAGGACAGCCGTCGAAAAACGTTTCCCCCTTTCTCTCTCCCGCCGTGATGAAGATAAAGATATTGATTACTTTACCGTTTCTACGAAAGAAAAGATTTCTCTCTTTGATGAAGAAGTCGCTTCTCTCGGCTGCAGTTTCGTGAAAGGGAAAGCAGCTCTTCTCTTTGCCGATTTTACTCTTTCTACAGAAGAAATGAAAAAACGCCTGACTTCTCTTTTCGGCAAGCCGGTGAAAGTGAAAGATGTTTTCCTCTGGACGGACGCGGCAACTTCCATCTTTCTCATGGCAAATGAAAATTCCGCTTCTCTCATTTTGGTGGACACGGCTCTTGAACAAGCTTATATTGATGAAGAGCAGCTGGCAAATTCCGCTGAAATGGAAAATGCCGGGTTCAGAAAAACACTATGGAAGAAATACGGAGATCCCGTGGGCCGCATCGGACAAAAAACATATATTGTCCGCGCTCTTCTTGTGGGAATTCCGACAGCAGCCATGTTTGCCTTTACCTGGATACGCCCTGAATTATTCGTAGGCGATGCGAATATATTCATCCTATCTTTCATGGTACTCGGCACACTGGGTTTCGTGTCGCTCATCAGTCTGGCGATACGCCGCCTTTCGGATATCGGTCTTTCCCATTTATACTACTGGGGATTCTTCGGCTTTCTTTTTGTAAGCAACCAGGCCGGCGCCAAACTCCTTAGCGATGAGCTTCTTGCCACCCGTATCACAGGTATGTTCTTTTTTGCCGCCGTTACACTCCTTGCCTTTATCCCGGGACAGAAGACAAAAAACAAATACGGACCTGTACCGAAGTAATATTCCTATCCGACGGGCGCAATATAAAACTCCGACTGTCATGGACATCATGGATCGGAGTTTTATATTGTCTCAAAAATTATTTTGTAATCTTGGCAACAACGCCTGCGCCCACGGTTCTGCCGCCTTCACGGATTGCGAAACGCTGCCCTTCTTCCATCGCTATCGGGGTAATGAGTTTTACGCTCATTTCAATGTTGTCCCCAGGCATGCACATCTCTACTCCTTCCGGCAGGTTGATGTCGCCTGTTACGTCTGTCGTTCTGAAGAAGAACTGCGGACGGTATCCATTGAAGAACGGCGTATGGCGGCCGCCTTCGTCTTTGGTCAGGACGTATACCTGCGCCGTGAATTCTGTATGCGGGTGTACGGTTCCCGGTTTTGCCAGTACTTGTCCTCTTTCAATGTCCGTACGGTCGATCCCGCGGAGCAGGGCTCCGATGTTGTCCCCTGCCATGGCCTGGTCAAGGGTCTTCCTGAACATTTCTACGCCGGTGATTACGGTCTGGGTCGGTTCGTCCTGCAGTCCTACGATTTCTGCAGCGTCCCCTACTTTGACGGTGCCGCGTTCTACTCTGCCTGTCGCTACGGTGCCGCGTCCGGTGATGGTGAATACGTCTTCTACAGGCATCAGGAACGGTTTGTCGGTGTCACGCTGCGGTGTTGGTACGTATTCGTCTACGGCTTTCATCAGGTCACGGATTTTCTGTTCGTCTTCCGCGTTCCCGTTCAGCGCTCCCAGTGCGGATCCTACGATGATCGGCACTTCATCGCCGGGGAAGTCATAGGAGGACAGCAGGTCGCGGATTTCCATTTCTACGAGGTCGATCAGTTCCGGATCGTCTACCTGGTCTGCTTTGTTCAGGAATACGACGATGGCCGGTACGCCTACCTGCTTGGCAAGAAGGATGTGTTCACGGGTCTGGGGCATTGGGCCGTCTGCTGCGGATACGACCAGGATTGCGCCGTCCATCTGTGCCGCGCCGGTGATCATGTTCTTTACATAGTCGGCATGCCCGGGGCAGTCTACGTGTGCATAGTGGCGGTTTTCGGTTTCATATTCTACAGTGGATGTATTGATGGTGATACCGCGCGCTCTTTCTTCCGGTGCTTTATCGATGGACGCGTAGTCCAGGAAGTTTGCTTTGCCTTCTTCAGCCAGTACTTTGGTGATGGCCGCGGTCAGGGTGGTTTTACCGTGATCGACGTGTCCGATGGTACCGATGTTTACATGCGGTTTGGTTCTTTCATAATGTGCTTTTGCCATATCTTCTCTCCTTCAATAAAAAAAAGATTTTTCGCTTTTCCTATTATACATATAAAAACGACAGGAAACAAGGAAGCGCCGAAAGGTATCCTTATTCTCATGAGGATTCTCCAAGAAACGTTTCTTTTTAAACAAAGCTCCCTTAAAATACGTCATAAAAAGTAAATAAAAAATCCCCTGACACAGAGGATCTTCTACGCTGGTGGCGGCTCAGAGATTTGAACTCCGGACACAGCGGGTATGAACCGCTTGCTCTAGCCAACTGAGCTAAGCCGCCATGGAGCTGATAACCAGGATTGAACTGGTGACCTTATCCTTACCAAGGATACGCTCTACCGACTGAGCTATATCAGCAATCTATATGAATGAAGATAATAAACATGGTTGCGGGGGCAGGACTTGAACCTGCGGCCTTCGGGTTATGAGCCCGACGAGCTACCAACTGCTCCACCCCGCGTCATTGGTGGGCGGAATAGGATTCGAACCTATGAAGGCAAAGCCGGCAGATTTACAGTCTGCTCCCTTTAACCACTCGGGAATCCGCCCACATGGAGCTGGCAATAGGACTCGAACCTACGACCTGCTGATTACAAATCAGCTGCTCTACCAACTGAGCTACGCCAGCACATCAGTGACAAAAGTTATTATACATACAGGCCACCTTATTGTCAAGAGTTTTCACGGGTCGTTCCTATCGCTTACGCCTACTGATTATAGCACCAACCGCCGCTGCTGTCCACCATTTCCACAGCCGTGGCAGTCAGGCATTCCCTTTTCAAAATGAAATACTCTTTACTCCGTTTCTTCCTTGCGGCTCACCAGTTCCGTCGGCCCGCTGACATCACGGTTCAATACTTTCTTCGCACCTTTTAAGAACTTCGGACGCGCAATCAAAACGATGCGACCGCAGCCACGGCATTTGACACGCATATCGCTGCCCAGCTGAAGGACCTCCCATTCGGAAGAACCGCAGGGATGCTGCTTTTTCATCTGTACGACATCCCCGATGCGGAATTGGATAAATTTCATCATGTCACCCTATTTCTTCGGTACAAATAATAATCGGATCGGAAAATAGCAGGCACCCGGCGGGATAAACCGGATATATAGATCTTTCCCCGCTTCCCAAGTTCCCAGTTTCTCATAATCGTAAATGGTATCATGGCCGAACCAGCGGGTTCCATAGCGTTCCGTACGGTATATCCGGAGCAGCCTGCGGTCCTGCCCGATTTCCAGTGTCCCTTCAAAAACACCTCCGTTCGGGTTCAGATAAAGATCATACTTCCCCGTCCCTTTGCTGTGGATCGTCAAATGGCAGGTAATGCCGTAGTTCCCCGTATTTTCCCGCCCGATGAAATTAAGTTCGTCCCTTCCTTCTTGAAAAAACGCTGTGCTTTCAGCAGAACCCAATTCAATTTTTCCTGCGCTTTTTTCCGCGTCCCACACGCCGCTTTCAAAATAAACGTGCATGGGAAATGTTCCCCGCATTTCATGGGAGTCCGGAGGAAGGTACCTTGCCTTTTCCAGATGCTTTTCCACACTGCCTTCATAAGGAAGAATAGCCGCGCCGAATCGAACGGGCGACGACGTTTCCACTTCCACGATACCGCTGACCAAATCATCTTGCCGGATCCCTTTTGCGTTATCTTCAAAAAGAATAGTCCGCTTTCCTTTCTCCAACATAACGTTTCGCGGCGGCTGCTGTTTAGCCGTCACTTCTCTGAAAGAAAGCGTCTTTCCCGTAGGCACGTAGCTGCGGCTCGGTTCCCCCCGGAGCGTACGGACGACTTTGATCTCTTCTCCTTTATCGCTCATGCCATAAACCGCAAGACGCGCCGGTTTCCCCGTCTCATTTACATGATAATAGTAAATCCGGCCTTTCCCTTTCAACACGGTACCTTCCGCAAGGATTCCGTAGTTTCGGGCATATTCAGGGCTGTCTGATAAGATCAGCGTATCTTCCGCTTTTATCTTTTCCAAAGGGATTTCTTCATAGGAAATATCCAGAGGCGACGCCCCTGCCGCAGTAACCGCTCCGCAAGCGGCAGCCGCCATAGCGGCAATCCATGTTTTTATGTTCATTACTTTCTGCCTTTTACCCTTCCTGCCAATGTTTCCGCCATGGAGGCTATTTTACGGAACCGATGGGCCAGTCCCGACTTGGTGATGCCGCATAGATCCGCCAATTCCGCCATGGAAGCGTCCGGATTTTTCATGCGCGCTTCGCAGGCGGCGCGAACAGACGGTGATAATTCGGATAATCGTTTATACTGCAATAATTTTTCCACATCCCGCATTTGGCGGACAGCAGCGTCTACTGATTTCTGCAGATTTGCCGTTTCACAGTTTACCTGGCGGTTGACACGGTTCCGCATATCTTTCACCACGCGGACACTTTCAAAATCCATATAACTGTTTGCCGCGCCGACAATCTGCAAGAAAGAGCTCACATCATCACCGCCTTTGATGTAGACGATGTAATCATTTTTTCGATCGGTCATACGGGCATTCAATTTGAAGGAACGCATCACGGCAATGAGTTCTCCGGCAAACCGCAGCGACTGTGTCACCAATTCCAGGTGGTAATCGCCCTGCGGCCGGCTCACCGTACCGCCGCCAAGGAAAGCGCCCGCCAGATAAGACCGCCGTTCTTCGGCAGACACCAGCCGACCCGCATCACGGATATCCATGAGCGGATCCAATCCCATTTCCCCAAGAAACCGCAAGCTGTCCTCTGACGGCCGGACGGTCAAAGTATACACATTTTTCTTGCGCAGCTTCCGTCCCTGCCGCACCATAGCTGACGGCATAAGATTGAAATCTTTTTTCAGGCAGACGAGGACACGGCGGGCAACGGCGCTGTTCCCCGTAGAAAATTCCACGCCCTTTTTCCTCTGCGCTCCCGTAACAATTGCGCCGCCCATACGAAGAAGTGCCAGCAGTTCCCCGCTTCTGCTTTCTTTATCGGGACGGACAACACGGGCAAGCTCATTCTTCACCTGCTCCGTAAATGACATTACTTCGCCCTCCCCAGATACCCCGACAATACTTCAGGCGCAATATTGGTTTTCAGAAGTCCGGAAATACGGATGATTTCATTGCAAAGCGTATCCGTATCATGAACAGCGCCTTTTTCAACGCCGAGCAAATCCTCTTCAATAAGGATTATCCCCATACGCTGGATTTTCTTCCGATCTATTTCCACCGGATGCGCCTGTACTTTTTCATAACGTTTCAGTACATCTTTCTTCGGCACACCGTTGTTGACAAGAACATAGTCAATGACCCCTTTCCCCACATGATCGACAAGGGCTTTTAAATGGTCACTGACGGTATAACCGAGGGTCTCGCCCGGCTGGGTCATCACGTTGCAGATATACATGCACGGCGCGGAACTTTCCTTGATCGCCGTAAGAATCTCAGGTACAAGAAGGTCGGGAAGCACGCTGGTATACAAGCTGCCCGGGCCCAAGGTAATCAGGTCGGCATTGCGGATTGCTTCCAACGCATCGCCTACAGCAATGGGAGCCGACGGAACGGTATCCACATGGATGATTTTTACTTTGCCGCCTTTTTTTTCGACATAAGCAGCAATTTCCGATTCCCCTTCAATCGTACTGCCGTCGGACATTTTCGCGCAGAGGCGGATTTTCTGCGCCGTTGCCGGCATGACCTGTCCGCGGATATTTAAAACGGTGCTGGCCGTTTCCAAAGCATTCTGCACATTTCCGAATTCCTTCATGAGCGCCGCCAGGAATAAATTGCCCAGACTGTGGCCCGCCAGTTCTCCTTCCCCGCCAAAACGATATTGGAAGAGCTGTTCCAGTACCGTTTCTTTATCTGCCAAAGCCACCAGACAATTGCGTAAATCCCCGGGCGCGACAATATTCATCTCTTCACGAAGCCGGCCGGAAGAGCCACCGTCATCCGCCACCGTAACAATAGCGGAAATATTGGAAGTCTTTGTTTTCAATCCGCGGAGAAGCATGGACAATCCGTGTCCTCCTCCGATAGCCACGACTTTCAGCCCGCGGGACAATTCCCATTTCGACACGATATGGCGGGACACGCTTTCCTGATCCGGTGCCACAAGGCTGAAGAAACGTTTCACCAGCCTGCGGATCGCCCACAACATGAAAAACAGGCCGATGAACACGAAAAAGATCCCTGCCGCAGCAAGAAATGTATAGCTGTAAGTCCCTGTTAGAACGAACAGAAGACGAAGTATTTCCTCCTCAATCCGACCAAAGACCTGGTAGTTCATAACGAGAGCAGCACCGAATGCCAACAGCATAAGGCCGAAGGAAAAGAGCAGCATCCATCTTTTTATATTTAACCCTGGATAAAGCCACTGCAGGAGCAGTTTCATTTGTTTCCCTCCTACTTATCATCTGCATCGCGAACAATGCGGTTCCTGTGCAAATCACGGTGTTCCACGTTCACATGGGCATGCTTTTCTTTCAGGTGGGCTCCCAGTTTTTCTGTCACGAAAACGGAACGGTGCATACCGCCGGTACAGCCGATAGCAATGGTAAACTGCGTTTTTCCCCGGTCCCTGAACTGATCCACTATGAATCCCATGAAATTAAAAAGTTTTCTTTTGAATTCTTTGGTAACCGGTGATTTTTCAATATATGCCGCCACTTCCGGCACGCGCCCCGTCCAGTGCTTGTATTCTTCCACATAGAAAGGGTTCGGCAGGAAACGGACATCAATGACCATATCGGCATCAATAGGAATACCGTATTTGAAGCCGAAGGAAAATACAGTAATCTGCATATCCCGTTTCTTATCCACCGCGCCGAAACGGCTCCCCATGTATTCCTGCAGATCAGCCGGTTTCATAGCGGTAGTGTCGATAATGACATCCGCCTGTGCGCGGACACCAGCAAGAATTTTTCGTTCCGCCTCTATGCCTTCCTGAATGCGCATCGTTTTGGCCAAAGGGTGCTGCCGACGGGTTTCCATATACCGCCGCACAAGAGCTTCGTCCGATGCTTCCAAAAAAACCACTTCATGGGGAATCCCCCGTTTATTCAATTCATCCAGCGCCTGGGGAAGTGCGTCAAAAAAAGAACCGCCCCGGATATCGGAAACCACCGCCACATGGCGGGTATTGGACGTACTCTTCCAGCAAAGGTCCGCAAAACGAGCAATCAGGACCGGCGGCAGGTTATCCACACAGTAATACCCCATATCTTCCAGCTTCTGCATGAAATTCGTTTTCCCCGCACCGCTCATGCCCGTGATAATCACAAAACGAAACCGTTCCATTACTTATACCTCCAATACATATTTCTCTATGGCTTTTGCCACACCATCCTCATTATTCGATGCCGTGATGAAATGAGCCGCCGCTTTTGCCGATTCCGCCGCATTTTCAACGGCAAAAGACCAATCAGTCAGATTAAACATGGAAATATCATTATGTCCATTCCCAAAAGTCATCAAACCTGACAAAGAAATCCCCCAGCGGTCACAAAGCTCGGCGAGCGCCGCCCCCTTGGACATGCCTTTCCTGTTCATTTCAAAAAACTCCGGCTTCGATTTCACCTGGTTCGTGGCATAGCTGAACTTTTCAGAAAGTACCCGCTCCACCTCTGCCATAACCTGCGGGTCTCTGTCAAATATCAGGAGCTTCGTCGGTTCTTTGGCAAGCGTCCAGAAATCCTCTCCCAGAACATGGGCGGAAACGCCGCACTGCTTTTCATAACTCTCCGTACGCTCATCGCGGAAAGGCACGTACACTTCATCATCAATATAGGCATGCATGTACCATCCCCGTTCATGGGCCGTATCTATAATGCCCTGTGCCGTTTCCATATCCATTGTCACATCGCGGAGCACTCTGCCACTTTCGCAAAGCCCCACAAACGCACCCGTATAACAGATCAGCGGCACATCTCCAAGACCGATGGCTTGCCCCCATGGGCGGGCGGCCTGAAACATACGGCCTGTGGCAATGACGATGCGGATATTTCTTTCCATCACTTTCCGAAGAATATCTTTCGTATAATCGGAAAGTGAAATATCATCGTGGAGAAGCGTATCGTCCAAATCGATCGCTATCATTTTTACCGGTGCCATTCATTCCTCCCTTTGAGGGTCCTTTATTTCCGCTTCAAGGCTTTCCAATTTGTTTGTACCCTATTATAGCATAAAAAGAAACACCCGAATCCGTGTGAAGCGGAAATAAAGTGCTTCTTCCGTTCTATATTTCATACCTTACCGAAACAAGAATCAATCCTTGGGGCGGCGCAGTGAATCCCGCTTTCTCCCTGTTCCTTGATTCCAGCACCGCAGGGATGCTCTCCGCTTTCCGTTTCCTTTCGCCCACTTCCACAAGCGTTCCCACTAAAATGCGCACCATGCCCTGGAGAAAACCGTCTCCGGTAAAATCGATCTGCAGTTCTCCCTTTATTTCTTTCATTTCAATTTCAGAAATACAGCGGACCGCAGATTTTTTCATTTTCTTATTTCCGCAGAAGGAAGTAAAATCATAAGTTCCGATTAAAAATGCTGCTGCTTTCTTCATTGCTTCCACATCAAGAGGCTTTCCATACTGCCACACGAAGCGTCGTTCAAACACATTTTTCTCCGTCGACGTGCGGATCCGGTAACGGTATGTTTTCTCCAAGGCACCAAAACGGCTGTGGAATCGTTCCTCCGCCGTCTCCATATGCTTGAAAGCAATATCGTCAGGCAAATACCCATTCAAAGCCGTTTCCAATTCTTCCGCTTTCCATCTCCCTTTCAGATGGAAATTCACTACCTGTCCCAGCGAATGAACCCCGGCGTCTGTCCGTCCCGCGCCGATGACCTGCACCTCTTCCCCCGTTATTTTCCGAAGAGTTTTCTCCAATTTTCCCTGAATCGTTTCTTCCGTACGCTTTTGCTTTTGCCAGCCCTCGTAGCGGGTACCATCATACTGTACGATGCAGCGATAATTCATAGAACCTCCTTATAGCTTCCGTTATTCCCATTGTACGCAGAGCCTGCAGCAGCGTCAAACAAAACTATATTTACTGCAACTCCATATGATATAATATTAACAGTTTTAAACTACTTTTTTATATTTTGAAAGTGAGTGAACCTGATGAAAAAATTATTGACAGCCCTTGGTGTGGCAGCAGTCATCGCAACCATGACCATGCCGGTTTCCGCTGAAAAACTGTGGAAGTACAGCGAAACCGTTACCATTGACCTTGCTGAAGCACGGTACAAGCCGACCACCGATGGCCACGACATACTGGAATTCGTTGCGGTAGAACAGCTTCCTGACGGCACCTGCACTTATACTTATGTCTATGACAGAACCGCCGGAACCATCCAGGTGAAAGAAATGGAAAAGACCACAAAGAAACTCCATTATAAGAGCAACTTCTCCGCGACCTCCGTCAACTCCACCAATCCCGTTATCCGTGAACGCGCACAGATGGCAGAAGCGGTCTACCAGAGAAAAGTACATAAGAAGTAAGCCATGGACGCCGTTTATGAAGAAATAAACCGCGACCTGCTCCACTTCATTGCCAAAGCACCGTCTGTTTTTCATGCTGTAAACAGCATCCGGACGGCGCTTTCTTATGCAGGTTTTACGGAAATACGGGAAGAAGACCCGTGGCAGATTGAAAGAGGCGGGAAATATGTCGTCACAAGAAACGGCTCCGCCCTCATGGCATTTACCATCCCTGAAGACGGCGGCCATGCGTTCCGAATAACGGCAAGCCATGGCGACTCTCCCTCTTTTAAAATCAAAGAAAATCCCGAACTCCGCGACGCTGCGTATGTCCGGCTGAACGTGGAAGGCTACGGCGGCATGATCATGTCCACCTGGCTCGACCGCCCCCTGTCGGCAGCAGGCCGTATCATCGTTTCGGAAAATGGAAAACTCGTTTCCAAACTGGTCAATCTCGATCGGACGACACTCGTCATTCCCTCCGTCGCCATCCATATGGATCGTACTGCAAACGGCGGGCACGCCTGGAATATACAGCAGGATCTCCTTCCTCTTTACGGGACGGCGGACGATTCCCTGTCCTTTATAGATGCCGTTGCCGCCGCGGCACAGGTTGCGCCGGAAAATATTTTAGGCCATGACCTGTACCTTTATTCCCGTATAGAGGGAACCCTGTGGGGAGAGCGGCATGAATTTATTTCTTCCGCCAGGCTGGATGACCTTCAATGCGCTTTCGCCGCGTTCCGTGGATTTACCGCAGGAAAAAAGGAAAAGCATATCTGCGTTTACGCCCTTTTCGATAATGAAGAAGTTGGCAGCGCCACAAATCAGGGCGCCGGTGCCACCTTCCTCAAGAATACACTGACAAGGATCTCCCGTTCTTTGGGTTACAGCTATGACGAAACACAGGCCATGATTGCCCGAAGCTTCATGATTTCCGCCGACAACGGCCACGCGCTCCATCCGAATCATGGGGAATATGCCGATCCCGTAAACGCGCCGCGCCTGAATGAAGGTATCGTCATTAAATTCAATGCCCAGCAGAAATACGCCACTGACGGATTCTCCGCCGCCTTCTTCCGCGACCTTTGCCGCCGCGCAAAAGTGCCGACACAGACCTTTACGAACAGGAGCGATATCCCCGGCGGTTCCACCCTGGGAAATATTTCCAATACCAAGGTTTCCATGCCTACGGTGGACATCGGACTTCCCCAGCTCGCCATGCACTCCTCTTATGAAACAGCAGGCACGAAAGATACCGCTTACCTGGTCACGGCATGTACCGCATTTTTTGAATAAGCTGTATTATTTGTTTACAGGCAATAAAAACAGACACCGCGATGAAATTGTATTTCCGCAGTGTCTGTTTTTATTGGCTACACTTCCGCTTCATCCAGTTCCTTCACATAAGGTTTTATGTCAATCAGGCTGCTTCCGTCAATGGCATCCAGCCCGATTACAAAAAGCCTGTTCTTTTCCCGCCTTACCAGTTTGACCACACATAGATTGATGGGATTTGGCCGGTGCGGCGAACGGCTGGCAAATACGCCGTAAGGTTCCTTTGCCCAGGGCGGCACTGTTTGCAGGGCCGTGCGGTCAGCTTCGTGGGCAAAATATAAAACCACATAATATTTCTCTTCATCCGCATGAAGCAGTGCCGCTTCATAAGCCGAAAAGATCTCAATCTCACAAAATTTATCAGAAAGCTTTCCCTGCCGCGGCGCTTCTTTTACTGTTTTGTAAGGACTGTGTATTTTCCCTATTTCTTTTAATTCCATTCTTCCTCCTTAAGGCAAATAGAAATCATTCGCATATATTGATTTTAGATTATCATTTATTTATAATAATTTCAATGTGCATTACTTTTATTTTCTAATTTGTCATTTCATTTTATAAGGAGGACTTCACATTGAAAAAAACTTTACTGGCATTAAGTATCTTATCTGCTTTCAGCGGCGGATGGGCACAGGGAGCCGAGCCCCTCTTTTTTGAAATGGATGAATTCATTGTTGTCGGGCACAAGATAAAAAAGGAAGACCCCCATGCTTCTATCAACATAGAAGAAAAAATTGATGCGGGCCAGCTCCATACTGCGGCTGATATTTTAGAAAATGTACCCGGCATGGTCGTATCCAGAGGACAGAACTCCGGTATCCAGGTAGGTATGCGTGGACTTAACCATGAACGTACAGTCATCGCCATCAATGGAAACGTTGTGGATAATATCGGTGAAATCATGCAGGGACGGGCGCTGGAATGGGATGCACTCCCGATTACAAATATCAAGCAAATGCAGATCATCCGCGGCGGGCGTTCCGCCATGTACGGCGGTGCCCTTGCCGGTGTAATAAACATCATTACTGATGATGATAATATAAAACCGGAAAGCAAGCTCCGCTTCAGTTACGGCAGTTGGAACACATGGAAATCCACTTTTAGCAATCAAGGGAAATCTGATAATCAAAAACTCTCATGGAGCCTGGCTCTCTCCAAGCAGGAAAGTGACGGATACTATCGGAATACGAGCTCCAACGGCCACGACGGCAGTATCAATCTGTCTTACAACCTGAATGATACAGATAAGATCCGCCTTTTATATTCCCATGTATATAAAAGAGAAGGAATGGCCGTTGGAAATAATAAAGCAAAAAATCCGGCATCAAAATACCTGGGTTTTGACCCTGATTATCCCACTACCCCCAACCTGCCAGCATTACAGGTGGACGGATACCGCCAGTGGAAAACGGATGACATATCACTCCACTATGAGACGAAAGATTCCCATTTCAGTTTTTATGACTACCGCCAGAACCGTCTTGACCACGCGCAGCGCATGATTCCCGGCCGGAGAGGTCCTCCCAGGCTGGGACAAATGGAAATTATTTGGGATGCCGATATTATAAACCGCGGATTAAATTGGGATCAGCAGAAGAAAACAGGAAAACATGACCTGAATTACGGACTGCAATATAAAGTCATGAAATTTCATATTAAAAACGAGTTCTCCCGCTACCGCCTGCCGGCTCATGCCTTGTTCATTGAGGATAACTATACTGCCGGCGAACGTACCACTATCGGTATGGGTCTTCGCTATGACCATCAGAAATTTACCGCTGAGCAAGGCGGGATACGCAAGGATTCCTATCATCATCTGTCCCCGAAAATGAATATTACCCAGAAATTGTCTGACGGCAGTTATCTGTTCGCCGGTGCCAGCATGCTTTTCCGCGCTCCCACGGTAGCTGACTACAGCCGTTGGAGCACTGGGTATATTGACAGGGACGGCGATTATAGAAATGAATTTTTCCCCGGCTCTTCTATTCCCGACTGGCAAAAATTTCTCGGAACCCCAAAACCGGAAAAAGGCATGAGCTATGAACTTGGATGGAAAAAAAGTTTACATGATAATGCCAATCTTCAGATTACAGGATTCTATTATGACATTGATGATTATCTGAATATTTCCTTCGGGAAAGCCCATTTAAAACCGCCCATTGTTTACAATATAGATAATGTCAAGGTAAGAGGCATCGAAATCATGGGCAGTTACCAGCTGAATGAAAACTGGTCGCTTACCGCCGGATACACTTATCAGAAATCTAAAAAGGAAGGCGACCGTATGAATGCGGCGCTGAGAAATCTGCCGGAGTCCACTTTCAAATCAGGAGTCTATTATAACAATTTCCATGGATTCCGCAGTGCTCTTAACCTCCGCTTTATAGGAAAGGCAAAAGCAGAAGATCCCTCTTCCGCCCTTCCATCTTATACCATAGCCGATGCGACCTTCTCTTATGAAAAGGGTTCACATCTGATAAGCCTGGCAGTCAACAATATTTTTAACCGTTACTATGAAGAAAGCCGCGGCTTCCGAATGCCAGGCACCAATTACAGCGTTTCTTACCAGTATCGATTCTAAGAGGTTGAGCACATGCGCAGTACAAAATTCTTCTTCTGTCTCCTTTCCATGGCAGCAGCCATCATCTTTGCCGGCTGTGGCAACCTGCTCCAACCGGTATCCCCCAAAAAAGATGTGTCCATCACTATCACAGATGCCACCGGTCGAAACGTAACTCTTCCCAAAACTGTTAAATCCTACGCCATCAGTACCTTTGACCTGATTAACTTTATTATTCCCCTCAAAGGAGAAGCAGCTTTTGAAATGCTGGTTGGTGTCGGCGATTCCGGCGGCAAATGGAGTTATGATAAAGTATATGAAGCCAAATTCCCACAATGGAAAGACAGATGGACTGTTATTTCTCCACACAATGCTCCCTTCGATTTGGAGACCATTCTTGCCAAAAAGCCGGACGTTCTCATCGTCAATTCCGCCATGCAGGCTCACCTCCATGCATTGGATATAGAACCGCAACTCACGAAAGCCGGTATTGCCCTTGTGCTGGTAGATGTTCCCAAAATCACAGACCGCTCTGCCCAGGAAACATATACGCTGCTGGGTAAGCTTTTCAATGAAGAGGAAAAAGCGGCAGAGGTAAATGCATTTTTGGATGAACAGTTTAAAGTAGTCAAAGACGGACTTGCCAACGTAAAAAGAGGCAAACCTCTTGTTTACTATGAGAAATCAGGCACCGCCGAAGTGTACGGTCCATCCAGCACAAGCAAGACATCCGGATGGGGTGCCCTTATTAATTATGCCGGCGGAGACAACCTGGCAGATCATGCTGCCGGAAAATCCATGGAAGGCGGAGTTATGCTTGATCCGGAATTTGTAATCACCGCTGACCCTGATTTCATTATCCTTTCCGGCAGCAGTCAGATGGGCATGGGGTTTGATTTACAGGCACCGCAGCCGAATCGTTTCAATATCCTTTTACGTCCGGGCTGGCAAAATATTAAGGCCGTTAAAAATAAAGAAGTCTATGAATTTCAGCATGAACTTAGCCGTACACCGTTTCTCTTCTACCCGGTACAGTGTTTTGCTAAATCATTCTACCCGGAAGCATTCCAATCTCTTGATCCGGAAAAACGGCTCGATGAATTTTACGACAGATTCATGCTGATAAAAAGAACGGATGGCATATGGAAAATCAAAATGAAATAACCTCCGTAGAAAAAGCTGTTTTTATATACCGCCAGATTGTCAGAAAGAAAATAGTTGCTCTTACTGCCCTTATTGCAGGCACTCTTCTCTGCTTTTTTCTGAATGTTGTCATCGGGTCTACTACAATTTCACTCTCAGCGGTTTTATCAGCTCTTGCAGGCGATGAAAATACAACTCTTCACACCGTAATATGGGACATCCGCCTCCCGATGGCATGCATGGCAATCCTTGCCGGTGCAGGTTTTTCCATCTGCGGTTGTGAAATGCAGACCATTTTAGGAAATCCCATGGCAAGCCCTTATACACTGGGAATTTCTGCAGCAGCCGCTTTCGGCGCTGCAGCAGGAATCATTCTGGATATCAATATTCTAGGCATACCGTCAAATCTGCTTGTCACGGCCAACTCTTTTTTATTCGCCCTGGCAGCCTCTTTTCTAATTTATCGTTTTTCCGCCTGGCATCAAAGCAAAAGACATATAATTATTCTTTTCGGCATCGCTCTCAATTTCATTTTTAATGCATTCACCATGTTTCTTCAATATATTGCCGATGAAAATAAATTGCAAAGTCTGATCTTCTGGAGTTTTGGGAGCCTGTCAAAATCCACCTGGGAGAAAACAGTCATTCTTGCCATTGTATTTCTTTTCACCTTTTTCTTTCTTCTCCATCACTCATGGAAACTCACGGCTCTTACACTGAATGACCAGAAAGCACTGAGCCTGGGAGTAGATGTTTACCAGCTGCGCTGCCATGTCATCATACTTGTCTCACTGCTCACAGCAACAGCAGTCTGCTTCGTGGGAACCATCGGATTTTTAGGCCTTGTCGCCCCCCATCTTGCAAGAGGACTCACTGGGGAAGACCAGCGTTTCCTGCTTCCTGTTTCCGCTCTCTTTGGCGCCTTTATTCTTTCTGTGGCCTCCATGCTTTCAAAAATCCTTATTTCCGGAGCACTTCTCCCGGTTGGACTCATTACTTCTTTTATAGGAATCCCCTTCTTTATTATCCTCATCTTCAGCCAAGGAAGAAAAAGCCTATGATTACCACGAAAAACTTATCCTTCGCTTATCCGGGAAAATCTCCTGTTTTCAGAAATCTCTCTCTTACATTCAAAAATGAATTCAACGTAATCATAGGTCCCAATGCTGCCGGAAAATCCACATTCCTGAAATGCCTTTTTCACCTGCTTTCTCCATCAGGAAGATTCTTTTATGGGAACCGGGACATTACCAACATAACATTAAAAGAACGAATCGCACTCATGGCTTATCTGCCACAGGAAGAAATTTCATCCTTAAACCTTACGGTTTTTGAGACAGTTCTTTTAGGCCGGCTGCCCTATTTAAACTGGCATATCACAAAAGAGGATGCATCATGCGTCATGAAGATATTAGAAACACTCCACATAAGCCATTTGGCACAGACCTCATTTTCTTCACTCAGTGGCGGCCAGCAGAAATTAGTGTCTATCGCACAGACACTTGTTCGAAAACCGAAAGTGCTTCTCATGGATGAGCCGACAAACAGTCTTGATCTACAAAAGCAATTGGAGCTGTGCGAAATAATAAAGGAAATTACGCGACATCATCATATAGGGTTTATCGTTGTTCTTCACGACTTAAATTTAGCCGCACGATTTGGAGACCGGGTCTTCGTATTTGACGGAAACGGGGGAATCTATAACCAAGGCTCTCCGGAAGAAGTATTTACGGAAAATCTGCTCAAAGATGTATATGGCGTCCATGCTGAAATCAGGCAGGACCAGACAGGCGTCCCTGTAATCATTCCGCACATGTCCGTCAGAACCCTCCATGAACATATACCGGTATAACACTGCTATCACCAGTATAAACAAGGCTCCCCATCCCCCCTTCTTACAAATCGCCCGGTAAAAAAGACGGCACTTCCTTGACCACGGCATATGCTGCATTTTCAAACAAGCCGATTTAAAAACGCTGATTGGTTCCTCTACAGAAAAACACAATCAGCGTTTTATTTTATCCGACCTTTTGCAGTTTAAAACAGCGCCATTTGCTTACTCGCATGAACAAGAGACGCCGGACGGAAATAGTGCTCCGTTATATCCACAGGGCCGTCGGCGAGCAATCTGAAAAATTCAGTTTCCGTCATGTGCTCCGCGTAAGCGGAAAATACATATGGCCCGTTTTTCCAGTACGCCGCCCATGTATTTTTCGAAATGCCCGCCACGGATACCATTATGTCTCAGATACGGCGCTGATATTCTCCATGCTGCCCGCTCTGGAAGAACGCACCATAATTTCACTTCCGTCATCCTTCACATAACGGATATCACCCGTCTTTCCGCTGATGGCAGAAATATACCGGCACTGATATCCCGCCAGCCCGGGCAGGTACAGTGGCGAAAAGCCGAGTGCCGCAGAAACTTCCCCATATGTGCGGTATTCTGTAATCGGATTCGGTATTTCAGTAATCGATTCTTTCGTATCCGCAGCCATCACTGCCGTGCCGCTTATACTGATGGCAGCAATCATGGCTGCCAAGGTCTTTTTCATCGTTATCATATGAACCGACTTTCTATTTTATATGCCATATTATATGACATCAAAAAAGAATATTCAATAATTTCCGACTTTAAGTCATAATATTTTCATCTTTAAACTTGAGACAAACTGTGATAATATAGCCGATAAGAAACAAATTGTTTGAGAAATATTTCACAGGAGCTTTTATGGACAGACGACAGCAAAAAACGCGAACTGCTATCTTTGACGCGTTCAGCGAACTTTTATCGGAAGAATCTTATTCACGCATTACCATACAAACCATCATCGACCGCGCGAATATCGGACGGAGCACTTTTTATTCCCACTTCCAGACGAAAGACGACCTTTTGAATGCCATGTGCACGGAACTCTTCCGGCATATCATCGACGGCGTCATGAATCATGACCTCCCTGCAGACCATCACAATGCTCCCGGTGTGCCGGATCCTGTTTTCTGCCACATCCTCCAGCATATCAAGAGCAACTCTTACCATATCAAAGATCTGCTTATTTCCGAAAGCAGCGATATTTTCCTTAAATATTTCAGGGACAGCCTGCGCAGCCTCATCAGTATATATATTCTCCAGTCCCCGGACCATCAAAAAAAAGATCTCCCCGATGAATTTCTTCTGAACCACATCACAGGCAGTTTTGTGGAAATGGTCCAATGGTGGGTAAAGAACCGTATGCAGCAGACGCCGGAGGAATTGGATTTCTGTTTCCGTTCCGTTATCTATCCTGTCATATGAAGATAAAAAGCCATGTTTACCTACTGGGGGCGGGACAGCAAGGCAAAGAATCCCATCAGATCAGCGGCCTCCCGTATATACTCATGCTGACGGACTATAAAGGCCGCGCCATCAAAATGTCCTCAGACATGTCCAATGAAAAAATACAGGAACCTGCGTAAAAATCCCCTGCCGCGCATCGGTAAGGGATTTTTCGATTTTCATCTGTCGAGTACCAATAAAAGCAACACTGCCTGTCAAACGTCAGTCAGTGTACCAGCAATGATTCTGTCTTGTTGGCTGTTAGCTACGAGATTAAAGCCGACAACCGGAAGCTGGCAGCTGAAAGCTCTAAAACCGTAACTCAGAGTGAAACGAAGAGTCTATTACCGTAATGACGAAAGCGGTAAGCATGATTCCGTATTCTGTTTTCCGTATTCTGTCAGCTGATTTCCGTTTTCTGTCATCAGCATAATAGATTTTTCACTCTTCATAACAATTATCGTTTACCGCTTTCTCTACAAAGTATTCTTGTGATCGTTCGGAAAACCCAATGACGGGGTGTCAGGCCAGCTGCTTCCCTTACTATAATAAAATAAGTGCAGCAGGGGAAATGTTGTATTTCTCTTTGCTACACTTATATGGTACTAATGACGCTGTAAGAAAAAGTGTCATAATACTGTTTTCCGTTTTCCGACCGCTGACTTCTGTTAGCCGATAGCTGATTTCCGTTTAGGTTTCCCCTGATAAAAGCAACTCTACTCTTAAAACGTCATCCAGAGCTATGCGAAGGATCTATTACCGTGGTGAGGAAGACTGTAAGCATGAACCTGACTTCTATCTTCTGTCAGCTGTTTTCTGTCTTTTATCCTTTAAAAAGTAAAGCGCATCTGGTACCACACCACATTGCCGTGAACCGATACAGATATTCCTTCGTTAAGAAAACCGAACTTGCCATAGTAATGGATCAGTTCTTTCTTGCAGGTGAGGACAAGACCTCTCCGTCCTTCCTTTTCCGCATCATGGATGGCGCGGCGGAGCACTATTCCCGCATATCCTTTCTTCCGGCATGCAGGAATCGTATTCAGCCCGAAAATCATCTGCCATGCGCCATGTTCATCATGCATGTCTGCTTTCTCATACATTTCGTCAGTAAGATCCGTAAGGTTTGTCACCATACCGTCCGCAAAAGAAATCAGTTTTCCCTTTTCAAAGAGGAGCCAGAAATGATTGCCGTAATAAATGAGCCTCTCTTTGAAAGAATCCTTCGTCGCCGCTTCGGCAGGAGGAAAACACTCCGCTTCCACCGCGGATACCAATGCCAAATCATCTATCGTTGCTTTGCGTATTTCCATAAAGTCCTCTTCTTCCCTTTCCTCTATACCAATCCGTAAAAAAGCACCTACCGTCCAGTAAGTGCTTTATGTTTTATCAGATATCAGTACAGCTTCGCTCCCGCAGGGATATGGTCGTCCACCATGAGCAGATGAAGTTTTTCTTCGCCGTCTTCTTCATGGATTGCAGAAAGCAGCATACCGCAGGAGTCGATGCCCATCATATTCCTCGGAGGCAGGTTCACGATAGCGATCACCGTCTTGCCGATGAGGTCTTCCGGTTCATAGAAGGCATGAATGCCGGAAAGGATGGTGCGGTCTTTGCCGGATCCATCGTCCAGTGTGAACTGAAGAAGTTTCTTGCTCTTCTTGACCGCTGTGCAGTCTTTGACTTTCACTGCGCGGAAGTCCGATTTGCTGAAAGTTTCAAAATCAACCGTATCTTCAAATAAAGGTTCTACTTTTACTTTGGAAAAATCAATTTTTTCAGGAACGGCAGGGACCGCCTCCTTCACTTCCATTTTCCCCTGGTCGCCTTCCGGCCGCATCGCAGGGAAAAGAAGAACGTCTCGGATACTGGAAGAATTGGTCATGAGCATGAAAAGACGGTCAAGCCCAATGCCGAGTCCGCCTGTCGGGGGCATACCGTATTCCAAAGCAGTAAGGAAGTCTTCATCGATGGGATGCGCTTCATCATCGCCATGCTCTCTTTCTTCTACCTGCATTTCAAAACGCGCCCTCTGATCCAGCGGATCATTTAATTCGGAGAATCCGTTTGCCAGTTCGCGTCCATAAATATAAGACTCGAAACGGATGGTATATCTCGGATCTTTGGGATCCAGTTTGGACAGCGGAGATACTTCGATGGGATGCTCTGTAATGTGGACAGGCTGGATAAGGTGTTCTTCCACATAGTCATCAAAAGCAGCTGCCAGAAGCTTGCCGAAACCGTCAAATTCACCATATTCCACATGAAGTCTGTCACAGATGGCACGTGCCTCCTCGATGGTCTTGCAGGCATCAAAGTCTTCACCGGTGTATTTCTTTACCGCTTCTGCCATGGTGAGTCTCGGCCATGGACCTGCCACGTCAATTTCCGTTCCTTCATAGGTGAATTTCGTAGTGCCGTAAGAAGCCATGGCGCAGGCTGCCACGATCTGTTCCGTCTGGTCAATGACATCATCGATATCGCCATAAGCCTGGTATGTTTCAATAGCGGTAAACTCCGGATTATGACGGGTATCCATGCCTTCATTGCGGAAGTTGCGGGTGATTTCAAATATGCGTTCATACCCGCCGACAAGAAGTCTCTTTAAATAAAGTTCCGGCGCAATGCGGAGGTACATGGTCATATCCAGCGCGTTGAAATGCGTCATGAAAGGTCTTGCATTCGCACCGCCGTAGAGCGGCTGAAGAACCGGCGTTTCCACTTCGAGGAAACCGTGTGCGGTATACCAGTTCCGGATAGCCTGGAGCATATTCGCCCTCTTGATGAATGTTTTTCTTACATCGGGATTGGCGATAAGATCAAGATATCTCTGGCGGTAGCGCTGTTCCTTATCCGTAAGGCCGTGCCACTTTTCCGGAAGCGGGCGGAGAGACTTGGAAAGCATGGTGAAGTGCAGGACACGGATGGTCGTTTCTCCCGTGTGTGTAGTGAATACAGTGCCTTCCACCCCGAGGATATCTCCCATGTCTACCAGTTTGAAGAGATTCCATTCATTTTCACTGACAGTATCTTTCCGGAAATAAAGCTGGATATCCCCTTTTTCATCACGAAGCGTGCAGAATGCCGTTTTTCCGTGCCCGCGGATAATCATAATACGGCCTGCCACTTTGACATGCTCCCCGCTTGCTTCCAAAGCTGCCGCATTCGCATGGATATCTTCACTGTGATGGGTGCATTCATACTTTCCGCCGTAAGGCTCAAATCCCAGTGCGGCAATCTTCTCCAGCTTCCCCCTTCGGATCAGCATCTGGTCGTTCAGTTTTTCTTCCATTCTGAAACCTCTCTTTGCATATAACCAATCAGCAAAAATTTATGCTTTGATTTTAATAACTTTATACTTTACAACACCGCTTGGCGCTTCCGCTTCTACAATATCCCCCGCTTTGGCGCCCATCAGTGCGCGGCCGACAGGAGACTCATTGGAAATCTTCCCTTCAAAAGGATCCGATTCCGTACTGCCCACGATCTTCACCGTTTCTTCCACATGGTCTTCCAGCGCTTCAATGGTTACCGTCATTCCTACATCGACGCGGCTCTTTCTCCCTTTTTTGCCGCTGTCAATAATTTCCGCCGTACGGATCTGCTGTTCCAGTTCCTTAATACGTCCTTCTACGAAAGACTGCTGGTTTTTTGCATCATCATATTCGGAGTTTTCAGAAAGGTCGCCCATAGCGATGGCTTCTTTCAGACGTTGTGCTACCTCGCCGCGCGTCTTTGTACGAAGTTCATCCAATTCTTTCTGTAATTTTTCAAGACCTTCTTTTGTCACAAGTGTATGCTGCAATTCTGCCATGCCAATTGCTCCTTTTTCTATAAATATTTTATAAAACTCCCATTATAAGGATATATTATTAAGTATAAGCAGATAAAAATGTATTGTCAATTTGATAAGAACCGTTCCTTACAACTCCCGTTCCGTTTGGAAAGTCTTTTTACAAACAGAAATAGAGGCCTGCCTTCCAAAATCATTTCTGCCATAGGAAACAGATTTCCTCTTCCCATTTTTCCTTTACCGGGTTGAGATCTTCCCTGTTCTTTATTTATAAAAAAATTCTGCACCCATAAAAAGAAAAAATATCATTTTCTCAATTACATAAGGCTTCTTATCAATTTCAAAATCATTTCGGGCAAATAAAGTCCATATAGGGAGAAATGAGGAGATTTCAGCCTCTCACAGGACAATCGGATCCCGGACCGCATTCATTGTTTTTGCAACATATTTATCAGAATGAATAAATATCCATTTTTGAAATTATTGTCCTTCCCCAGATATTTTAAAAAAAACCGATAAAAACGGCGTTTCAAGATTTCTATTTTTATAGCCCCCGGAAATCTGAATGTATCATGATGTATCACTCCAATCCATATCAATATCCGATAGCGTTCCATTTTTTTCGTTTTTCTTCATTTTTCTTTCTACTCCTCAAAGGTCCTCAAAAGTCCTCAAGGATAAAGAAATATATTTTTTTGAAATTTCCTATTGTACTTCCTGTTTATCTGTGATATATTTCTTTCAGCAAAAATATTACGCGCCCTGCATGAAAGTGCAGCTGAGCTGCGGAGCACTTCTCGAAGTGAACGGTTTTCTTTGTTTCCCTGTTTCTTTCACCATAACGAAAGTAAATGGGGATTGCCTATACCTGAAAATCGGGCATTCCGGTGAGATTCCGGACAAATATCTTCCCCCGTTCCGAATATGTGTCGGAAATTGGTACGAGAAAGAAGGGAACTACATTGTCTGAAAGCAGAAAAATGGGAGTGGTACAGCTCACCACAGTCACCGCCATCAACATGATGGGATCCGGCATTATTCTTTTGCCGGCAACACTCGCGGAAATCGGTACGGTTTCCATTTTCGCCTGGATTCTTGCCTCTATTGGCGCTACTATTCTTGCCTACGCTTTTGCCAAATGCGGCATGTACAGCAAAAAAGTAGGCGGCATGGGCGGTTACGCGGAATACCGGTTCGGCCGTCTTGGAAACTTCCTTTCCAACTACACTTATGCCATTTCCCTGATTATCGCCAACGTGGCTATCGCCACCGGTGTAGTCAGCTACGGTTCTTACGTTTTCGGTTTTGACCTTTCTCCCATGGAAGTTTGTCTGGCGACCATCGGCACGCTTGCCATCGCCGCTTCCATCAGCCTTGTCGGACCGAAAAAATTCGGCAAATTCACCTCTTTGGGTATGATCTGCATTCTTCTTCCGGTCATCGGCCTCCTTCTCTGCGGCTGGTACTTTTTCAGCCCGGACATCTACGTGGCTGCCTGGAACCCGCATGACATGCCTTTCTATCTCACCATGCGCGATTCCATCGCCGTCATTCTCTGGGCATTCCTCGGTCTCGAAACAGCCTGCGCCAATTCCGATACAGTGGAAAATCCTGAAAAAAATGTGCCTGTCGCCGTTTTGGCAGGAACGATGATTGCCGGCGTATGCTACATGACCTCCACGGCGATTATCGGAGGGCTTGTTCCTCATACAGAGCTGGTGTCCGCCGGCGCGCCTTTCGGTCTTGCTTACGCGGCCATGTTCGGAAATACAGTAGGACATATCGTATCTGCCATTCTTGTTGTTTCCTGTTTCGTATCCCTCACCGCATGGCAGTTCACCATCTCCGAGGTGGTAAGAGAGGCTGCCACCATCGGCCACTTCCCTTCCTATCTCCGTAAAGTCAATCGTTTCTATGCGCCTTACATGGCAATCGGGACCCTGGTTTGTATCCAGTCCCTACTGACGCTGTCTACAATCAGCCCCTCTCTGTTAAAGCAGTTCAATGTCCTTATCAATCTTGCCGTCATGGTCAATCTCATTCCCTACCTGCTTGCCATGGCTGCCGTTCCCGATCTGCAGAAAGCGGAAGGCATCTCCGCGGCAAAAGCAAAACTACCGAATATGGCAGCTATCATCGGTGGTGTATACAGCGTATACGCGGTCTACGGCTGCGGATGGGATATCATTCTTTACGGGACACTCGTTACCGTCTTCGGCATCATGATCTATATGCTGAAAACAGCCCGGCTTTTCCCTGCCGGATTCCAAACCTATCCGCCCAAAAAATAACGTTTCAACTTCAAGCCTCCGCAAGGAGGTTTTTTTACTGCGAGACACCCACGATAAAACCCCTCCCGAAAGAGGGGCCTTTATTTCTTATAAGCCAAGATTTCTGTTTCCGTATTTACATCATATGCTTCTTCCCATTCTTCAGGAAGATTGTCCAATTTTTCCCATTCCCTGCATTCTTCCCCATCATCTTCCAAATTGAGGAAAGGGGAGAAATAAACAGGTTTCCTGATCTGCAGGTATCCCTTTTCAAAAATGAAGCGGACTGCCTTTGTAAGATACACGCGGTATTCCGCTTTACCACAGCGGGAAAGCGTCTTCTTCTCATTGATGATCCGCACTTCTTTTATTTCTTTTTGAAGGGCATGATCTTCCTGCACCACGGCAGGGCGGCTCGAGTGGATTTCTTTTTCTTCTGCTTCACGGAAAATCCATTCCAAAACATCCGTCTTTTTTCCGCCGGCCGCCTTGTCCGTTATTTCCTGCGTCATTATATAGCATTTTCCGCCGGCATAAATACCGACGGGCAGGAGATATACAGGATGGAAAATGGACGGATCGCATCGGTACTTTTCAAAAACCTGTCCTGCCATCCCTTTTAAAATCTTCAGCGTTTTTTCACTGAATCGTAAATCCAATAATTCCATGTTTTCCCTTTCTGATGAAAATGTCCGCCTCGCGTAAATAAAGGCGGACATTTTTTATTTCTGTTCTTTCTTTTACTTCGTCCCGAAAATCCTGTCTCCCGCATCGCCGAGTCCCGGAAGGATGTATTTCTTTTCATTCAGCTGCCTGTCAAGGGCGGCGGTGTAGATCGGCACATCCGGATGCGCGTCGTTCACGAGTTGTACGCCCTCCGGCGCGGCGACAAGACACATAAACTTGATATTCTTCACGCCTTTTTCTTTCATCATGTCAATAGCCGCCACGGCACTCCCCCCGGTTGCCAGCATGGGGTCAATCAATATGAAATCACGGTTTTCCACATCGGGAAGTTTGCAGTAGTACTCTACAGGCTTTGCCGTAACGGGGTCACGGTACAGACCGATGACACCTACACGGGCGGAAGGAACGAGTTCCAGAAGCCCGTCAAGCATTCCGAATCCCGCCCGGAGGATGGGGACGATCCCTACTTTCTTCCCTGCCACGCGTTTTCCTTTCATCACTTCCAAGGGCGTTTCAATTTCTATATCTTCCATAGGCAGGTCACGAGTCAGTTCATATCCCATGAGCAGTGTGATTTCCTTCAGAAGCTTTCTGAAATCACCGGAACTGGTTTCTTTCTGGCGCATAATCGTCAATTTGTGCTGAATAAGCGGATGGTCGATTACCTGGATCTGCATTTCATTTCCTCCTGTCACAACGGGTTTCTCAATTTTACTCCCATTATTTTATCACTTTTTATTTTGGATGTCTGTAATTCTTCCGGCCGGCCACCGGAAATATTCTTACAGGCGCCGGTGACGCATATCTTCCCATGCCATGATCACCGCACCGCCGGCAAGAATAATCTGGACTGCCAGATGGATCCAGAGAAAGAGGAAGATCAGGCCGATGAGGGAACCGTAAGTGACGCCCATACCCGATATATGGAGGATATAGTAACCGTACCCTGCAGTCAGGAAAAGGAGGGCCGCCGCCACCAGAAAGGAAGCAGGAATGATGCGTGTCCATTTCGTGATGTACCTGTTTGGCGCATAACGGTAAAAAGCGGATAAAGACAGGCTCATAACCACAAAAGGGATGGCATACCGCGACGGCCGCCAGACCTGCCAGAAGACAGGCGGCAGTTCCATGATATAGTCCTGTACAAGGAATACGACGGCATTGGCAAAAACGATCAGCGTAAGAGAAAGAATCATGGCAAATACAAGAAATACGGTAAAGAAGCAGGCTTTCAGGCTGACCTTGAACCAGGACTGGATATTTCTGTCCTGAAAAAATATTTTATCCATCCCGCGGACAAGGACGGCCGTTCCCTGTGAAGCGGTCCACACTGCGCCGCCGAGACCGGCAAAGAGCCATATTGTACTCCGCCCTGCGATGATACGGGCTATATTTTCCTCCATACTTGCCGCAAACTGGGCCGGCAGATATTGCAGCAGATCAAGGATCGTATCAAGCTGGGGCGCCGCAAAGAACAAGATACAGTTCACCAGGAAAATCATAAACGGAATGAGCCCGAGGATAAAGCAGTATGACGCTTCTGACGCAAAGGAGCCCACATCATCATCGATATATCTTTTGATCAAACACTTTATGAAGTATACGGCTGCCGGATCTGAATTTTTCGGTTCCATATGCCCACCCTGCCATTCTGAAAAACATCATAAAAAGGGAGGCATAAAGAAACAAATTTCATTTCTCTATACCTCCTTTTGCTGCACACAATCAGAAATATCTGTGTATTTTATTATAGCACCAACTCTTACTGTCCGCTCTGGCTCTTCTTCGCATTGGCATTCTTATAGCGGAGCTGCTTGGAAAGAACCATCTTGCGCATGCGGATACTGGAAGGCGTCACTTCCACCAATTCATCATCATTTATCCATTCCAAAGCGGATTCAAGGGTAAAGAGGCGGCACGGCGGCAGTTTAATGGCATCATCGGAACCGGAAGCACGGGTATTTGTCAGATGCTTCTTCTTGCAGGGATTAACGTCCATATCCTGCTCACGGGCATTTTCGCCGACAATCATGCCTTCATAAACTTCCACGCCCGGGCCAAGGAAAAGTTCCCCTCTGTCCAGTATGGAATTCAGGCCGTAAGCGGTGGTCGTGCCCGCTTCGAAAGCGACAAGCGAGCCTCTCGTTCTTTCGGGAATATCCCCTTTATACGGCGCATATCCCTGGAATACATGGTACATGATGCCTGTGCCGCGGGTGGTGGTGAGAAGTTCATTTCTGAATCCCAAAAGTCCGCGGGCAGGAATGGAAAAATCCATCTTCATATATCCTGCCAGTTCCTCCATGGAAATCATTTCCGCGCGGCGCGGACCGAGTCCTTCCATGACAGCCCCCATAAATTCCTGCGGCACTTCAACAGTCAGCCTTTCCAAAGGTTCGCAGCGCTTGCCGTTGATTGTTTTATAAATAACCTGCGGTTTGGATACTTCCAATTCGAACCCCTCCCGCCTCATCGTTTCAATGAGAACGGACAGATGAAGTTCTCCCCGGCCGGAAACGAGGAATGCATCGGATGTTTCCGTTTCTTCCACACGGAGAGCCACGTTCGTTTCAATTTCTTTCATCAGACGGGCGCGGATGTGGCGGGATGTAACAAAATCGCCTTCTCTTCCCGCGAAAGGACTCTTATTGACATGGAAAACCATGGACAGCGTCGGTTCATCGATATGAATGGAGGGGAGCGCTTCCGGATTGGCGGCATCGGCTACCGTTTCACCGATATTGATGTCTTTAAATCCTGCCATCGCCACGATATCCCCTACGCCTGCTTCGGCGACGGGAGTACGTTTCATTCCCTGCCAGTTGAAAAGCTGTCCTACATGATCGGTACGGATTTTTTCTCCATCCGTAATAGCCACGGCCATTCCCTGCTTGACCGTTCCCCTGGTCACACGGCCGATTGCCACTTTGCCGAGATAATCATCGGCTTCCAGCGTGGTCACCATGATCTGCAGTCCTCCATCCGGATCACCTTCCGGAGCGGGAATCCGTTCCAAAATCGTATCAAACAGAGGCTGCAGATCCTTCCCTTCATCATTCATATGGAGTTTGGCGATGCCGCTCCTGGCGGACGCATAAATCAGCGGAAAATCAAGCTGCTCATCATCAGCATTAAGCTCGATGAAAAGTTCAAGAATTTCCCCTTCCACATCAGACACACGCTGGTCAGGACGGTCAATCTTATTGATGACGACGATCGGTTTCAGGTGATGCTCAAGAGCTTTACGGAGAACATACTTCGTCTGGGGCATCGGGCCTTCATGGGAGTCAACAAGGAGCAGGACACCGTCCACCATGTTCAGGATACGTTCTACTTCCCCGCCAAAATCGGCATGCCCGGGCGTATCTACGATATTGATCTTCACACCATTATGCATGACAGACGTATTCTTCGCCAGGATTGTAATTCCCCGTTCCCGTTCCAGCGGGTTGGAATCCATGACGCGTTCCGCCACCTTCTGATTTTCCCTGAAAATATGGCTCTGCTTCAGCATGGCATCCACAAGAGTGGTTTTACCATGATCGACATGGGCGATGATCGCAATGTTGCGGATATCTTTTCTGATCATTTCTTTCCTTCTTCTCTCCGGCCTTCCGCCTCAATCTATAAATCCACAGTATAACAAAATCTTTGTATCAGTAAATACAATTTATTTTACCACATCACAGACTCGGATAAAAGCATTTTCAAAAAATATTTTCCTTTTTATGCATCATATTTTTGTATTACCCCCTTGAACTATGTTAAAATATAATTAAAGAGAGAAGATTTTTCTCCCTGGAATTTCATTTATAAAAGAAAGGTGGGCTGATGATCATGTTAGATTACAAACGGATTCTTGTACCTTACGACGGTTCCGAGTATGCGAAGCGGGCTCTTGACCGTGCCGTTTCCGTGGCAAGATGCTGCGACGGCGCAAAGCTTTTCATTGCGACCGTTTCCCGGCCGATGCCGCCGATGGAAAAAATCGCGCGGGAAAAAGCATATGTCTTTGATGCCGATAAAAAAGAACCGGAAAAGAAAGACCCCGGGCAGGTTATTTTGGATGATTCAGAAAAACTCATTCCCGAGGATATTCCTCATGAATTGATTTTCCGTGTAGGCAATCCGGGATCCGTCCTGCTGGATCTCTCCTTTGAAAAAAACTGCGACCTGGTCATCATGGGCAACCGGGGCCGCGGCGCTCTCAAGAGCCTTTTCATGGGTTCCGTTTCCAGCCATCTGGCAAGCAACGTGAAATGCCCCATCCTTATTATTAAATAGTACAGCGGAAATACCGCGGAAAAGGAGGTTCGTCATGCTTACTTTCAAAAAAATCCTTGTTCCCTTTGACGGGTCGGAACACGCAAAGCGTGCCCTGGCAAAGGCTGTATCACTGGCGCAGTGCTGTGACGGCGCAAAGCTGTATATCATCACTGTTGATGAAGATGTTTCCGCGCTGAGCATGAATAATCTGGAAAGGGCTTACATCAATGAACAGATGCAGGCCATCCACTTCCGCCCGGCTGATAAAACTCTTGATGAAGCAAAAGCTGCCGTCCCTGAAGGAATCGAAGCGGAATACATCGCCAAAACCGGAGACCCCGGCATGCTGATTGAAAATACGGCAGACCAAATCGGCGCAGACCTGGTTGTCATGGGCAGCCGCGGCCTGGGCGCCCTTACGGGCATGCTCCTCGGCTCCGTATCCAATTACCTGTTGACCCATGTGGAGGCGCCTGTATTCATTGTGAAATAATTTCCCGTAAGACGAAACGCCGACCTTTAGAGGGCCGGTGTTTTCTCCCTCCGGTGCAGCCGATATTTTCACAGGTATTTCTTTATTTTCCGCACAGAAAATCAGATTTCTCCATCACAAAAAGAAAGGCGGTTATTATGCTGGATTTCAAAAAGATTCTCGTCCCCTATGACGGTTCCAGCCATGCGAAAAAAGCGCTGAACCAGGCCATTTCCCTGGCGCAGTGCTCAGACGGCGCAGAACTCTATGTCGCAACGATTTTAAACAGCACCATCCCTGCGGATGATGATCCCGACCAGGTCGACATGGCGGAAGTCGAAAAACTCATTCCTGAAAACATCCCCCATAAGGTTCTTCTTGAAATGGGGGAACCGGTACCCATGCTCCTCTATCTGGCAGGAGAAATCGGTGCCGACCTGATCATCACGGGCAGCCGCGGCCGCGGCGCTCTCAAGAGCCTTTTCATGGGTTCCGTTTCCAGCGGCATTTTGAAGAATGCAAAATGCCCCGTCTTTATCATAAAATAAACTTCCCAATTGAAAATACCGATACCGGACTCCCTGAAAATATGTCTGACTTTTTCAGAGATAGTGCGGTATCGGTATTTTTATGATGCTTTCGGCCCTTCCACCTTATAGTACCAGCAGTAAAGCGCAGGAACGACCAGTAATCCTATAGCAGTCGCAAGGAGAAGTCCGCCGATAAACGATACGGCAAGGGGACGCCAGAACGGACTGGGAATCAGCGGAACAAAACCAAGTACATCGGTTACGCTGGAAAGCATGATCGGCCGGAAACGGAGCGCCGCCGACTCGATGACCGCATCATAAGGCTTCTTCCCATCTGCCAAATGCTGGCGGATCTGGTCAAGAAGGATGATGCTGTTCCGGACAACCATGCCGGATAAGGCCAGCATACCGACAATGGATACGAATCCCATGGGCTGCCGCGTAAGAAACAGCGACAGAATCGCACCGATCAGTCCCAAAGGCCCGGTTATGCCCGCAATTACCATCAGCGGAATTTTATCCAGCTCAAACATCAGAATCATAAGGATAAGGAAAATCATGATCGGAACCGGCGCCGCCAGGTACTGTACGGATTTTTCACTGTTTTCTATGGCCCCGCCTTTTTCCAGCGTATAACCGTCAGGCAGATGTTCTCTAAAGTCCTTAAGCGTCCGGTCGTACAGTTCATTGACTACGGAATCGGCAGTCTTATCCCCGCCGGCTTCGCCGCGGATAGTGATGGTCGGGTGCAGATCGCGCCGCCAGATCGTGCTTGTTTCATTCTCATAGGAAATATCCGCGATTTCCCCAAGAGGCACATACCGTCCACTCCCCACATGGACAGGGAGGGAAGAAAGATCGGCCAGCCGCGCCGCATTGCTTCCTTCCAGCCGGAAGCTGATCGGCACGAGCTGATTTCCCTGATAGGATTCCGCCACTTTATAGCCTGACAATTTCACATACAAATCCCGGGAAATGGAATAATTATCTCCCCCCAGTTTCCTTACTTTATCCTGATCGATTTTTAACCTGACGACCGGTGTTTCTTCCGGCCAGTCCATACTGACATTCTTCATGCCGGGATACTGAGAAACAAGAGCCGCCGCTTCTTTAGCAAACTTTGCCGTGTCTTCCACATTCTTTCCCGAAAGCCGCAGCATGATCGGATATTCAGCAGGAGGCCCTGTGGTAATCAGACGGGCATGGGCCCTTGCATCCGGATATTGTTCCGCAATAAATGCCAGCGTATCGTCACGAAGACTGTCTCTCACCTTGCTGTCGCGCGCTACAAGGATCATCTGTCCGTGGCTGTCTTCCGGTGCCAGCGGATCAAAAAGCAAAATAAACCTCGGCGCGCTGTCCCCTACATAGGTGGAAAAGGAAGATACCCGATTGTCCCCGTATAAATTGTCCGCAATGCCCGCCATGACCTCTTTCGTTTCCTTGATGGATGCGCCGGAAGGAAGGTTCACATCAAGAATGATTTCCGGCCGTACGGAATCGGGGAAGAACTCCTGGTTCACAAAAGGAATAAGTGCCACTGTCCCCGCAAAAATCGCTGCTGTGCCTATGATAACCGTCTTTTTGAAACGGATGCACCAGGCGATTGCCTTATAAAACAATCGGTAAGCCCTGTCCGCAAAAGCGGATTTCTTTTCTCCTGCTTTCACCCTGATGAAACGATACCCCAGAACCGGGCTCACAAAGATGGATGCCACCCAGGAAAGAAGAAGCGTAGAAGCAATGACCCAAAAAAAGGCTCCCACATATTCCGCCGTCTGCCCTGCAGCAAAACCGACAGGAATGAAGCCTGCGGCTGTAATAAGCGTCCCGGCCAGCATCGGTTTCGCACATCCTTTATACGCCGCCTGAGCAGCCGCCAGACGGTCCATCCCTTCTTCCAGTTTGACCTGCATCATTTCAATCACGATAATCGCGTCATCTACAAGAAGGCCGAGCGATACGATGAGCGTACCGAGAGAAACGATATGGAGATCAATCCCCTGCCATTTCATGTAGATAAAAGAAGCGCATACCACCACCGGAATGCACAACGCCAGTACGATCCCGCTCCAAAATCCCAGTGACAGGAAACTGGCCGCCATGACGATAACGATGGCTTCCAGCAGGGATTTTGTAAATTCATGAATGGAATCATTCACCACCGACGGCTGATCCGCCACCTGCTCGATATCCAGGCCGGCAGGAAGTTCCGATTTCTCTTTTTCAATTTCTTTCTCCAGATTTTTCCCGAGAACCAGATTATTTCCGCCGGGCGCCATAGATACGGCAATTCCTACCGCCGGTTTTCCATTGAAATACATGAGAGATGTTTCCGGATCCGCATACATCTGTGTGACTGACGCCACATCCCCCAGATGAAAAGAACGCTCTCCCACGTGGATCGGAAGTTCTTTCAGTGACTCCACCGTATCCAGAAGCCCTTCTACACGGATCGCCACATTTCTGGAATCGGTGTGGATCATACCGGCAGGCATCATCGCGCCCTGCTGCTGCAGCATGGCAAACACATCCGACGGTCTCATGCCGAAAGAGGCCAGCTTATTCTGATCCATTTCGACATAAATTTCCTGCTTCTGGACACCGAGAAGTTCTACCTTCTGCACATCCTCCACCCCTGTCAGGCGCCGCCGGATATTTTCCGCATATTTACGTTTTTCTTCATAAGAAAATCCGTCTCCCGTGACGGCGTAAATAGAGCCGTACACATCATCGAACCGGTCATTAATATAAGGCCCCATGACTCCCGACGGCAGACTGCCCCATTCATCATTGACCAGATTGCGTATTTCATGCCAGCGGGTCTGCATCTCCTCTTTCGGCACAGAATCTTTCAGATTGACATAAATCACGGTTTTACCGTCATGGGTGAAAGATTTGATATAATCGAGCCCCTTGGTATCCTGCAGTTTCTTTTCCAAAGGATCCGTCACCTGCTGCGTGATCTGCTGCGCCGAAGCGCCCGGCCATGCAGCCGTAACCACGGCCTGTCGGATTGTAAAATCAGGGTCTTCGCTGCGCCCCAGATGGAAATAGGACCACAGTCCGCCCGTAATGATGGCGATAATGAAAAAATAGACAATCTGTTTATGCCTGATCGCCCATTCTGCCAGATTCAGGCCTTTCATAACCGTACCTCTTCCCCTTCATGCAGTTTCTGCACACCGGCGGTCACTACACGGTCGCCTTTCTGCAGGCCTGAAACGATCTCTACCGTATCATTCCCATACTGTCCCGTTTCCACCTTCTGCAGATATACTTTATGATCCCGCACGATCCACACGGCAGGCTGCTCCGACTGTGCAGCCATAGCAGAAAGCGGCACCATGATCTGTTCATTCCCCTGCGGGTCATCAAAAGATACTTCCGCCGTCATTCCCACCACGACATCGGAAGGCGCGTCAATGAGCGTCACTTTCGCGTCATAAGTTCCCGTGGACGTATTTGGCGCTGCCGCCACTTCTCTGACCGTTCCCTTCAATTGCAGATCAGGAAACGCCCAAAAGGTGACTGTACAGGGAAGGCCGACAGAGTATTTTCCGTACTGCTTTTCCGTAAAGGAAATATGGACATCTTTTTTCGTATCATCCACGATAAGAACGACCGGCGTCCCTGCGCCGACCACCTGACCCACTTCGTAAAGCGTGCTTCCCACCACGCCGTCACGGTCTGCTGTAAGCGACGTGAAACCCAGATTATTTTCCGCCCGCGCCAGAGCCGCCTGCGCCTGGGAAAGCTGGGCCGACGCCAATTCATACTGGTTCTTCGTCTGATCCATCGCCAGGTCAGAAATTGCCTGAAGTTCGTGAAGCTTTTCATAACGGGCCATCGTGGATGACGCCAGACGATACTGCGCCTCCGCCGCATTCAACGCGCCCGCGGCAGCAGCAGCCTGTTCCGATGCATCTTTGGAATCCACCGTCATAAGGACCTGTCCCGCCGTGACACGGTCGCCGGAAGAAACGAGACGGCGCGTAATCCGCCCCCCCACCTGAAAAGCAAGCGGCGATTCAAAATAGCCGTGAACCGTGCCGGAAAACTTACGGCTTTCTGCTTTTGCCGTTTCTCCGACAACCATCGTCTTGACAAGCACCGCTTTCGTTTCCGCCTCTTTTTTATTCCCACACCCCGTCAGCACAAGAGAAAAGCCGACCCATACAGCGGTAAAGATGACCGCGAACTTTTTCATGTATTCCTCCCGAAATAATTTTAATAAACATTTGTTGATTATCGTTCAAATGTATTATATACTTAGGCTGACTGTAAAGGCTATCGGCAATTCCCATGAAAGTGCCTTTTATGAAACTGTTTTAGAGAAAGTGTTCAACAATGACTGATAAAAAAAAGGACTTGCGGTTCCGTAAAACGGAACTTTCCATCCGGGCTGCCTTCTTTGAACTGTTAAAAAGCAGGCGTATCTCTGAAATCACCGTGGCGGAAATATCAAGAAAGGCCATGCTCGGGCGGGGGACTTTCTACCTCCACTACAAAGACATCCATGACCTTCTGGACACCCTTGAGAACGAATATGTCGAAGCCATTGGAAATATTATTGACGAGTACTATCCCATCGCGCCGGCGGCGAATATTTCGGAACTCACGGAAAAACTGTTCCGTTACATCACCGCCCACGAAGAACAGCTCCGCCTTCTCTTCCACCACATTTCCACACGAAGCTTCATCGACCGCCTGATTATCCGCCAACGTTACGTATTCAGCCGTCTGGTGGAAGAAGGGGGCTGTGATGCTGCGTACAATGCGGTGGAAACGTCTTTCATGATTTCCGGGTTTGCCGGTGTTATCCTTGATTATTGGTTCTTAGGCTCTCTTCCTCTGTCAGAAAAAGAAATCATCTATAATCTGAACCGCCTTCTCCTCAATTTTTCCCGGGCGAAAAAGGAAATGAAAAGAGGCGGCCCGTCATGAGAAATATCCGGATCACTCTTGCCTATGAAGGAACGGCATACAGCGGGTTCCAGCGGCAGGAAAACAGTATAACCGTCCAGGAAATTCTTGAAACCGCCCTCCAAAAACTGACAGGTACGAAAACCACGCTCTACTTCGCCGCGCGCACGGATGCCGGCGTTCATGCCTACGGGCAGGAATGCACCTTTTATACGGAATCTTCTATTCCCGGCGATCGTTTCATATTCGCGCTGAACATTCTCCTTCCTCCCGATATCCGTGTAACGGAAAGCAGAGAAGTGCCCTATGATTTTTCCGTGCGCAGGAACAATTACGGAAAAACCTACGGCTACCTCCTTACCGAAGAAAAAGACTGCCCTCCCTTCTTTAAACGGTATACCTGGCAGACAGGACGAAAACTGGATATTTCAAAAATGGAAAAGGCGGCAGAAGTGCTGTCAGGCACTCATGACTTCACCTCATTCCGCGGGAATAATTCCGTTCCTGCCAGCCCGGTCCGTACTATCCATGACATACGGATCATCAAAAAGCATCACTTCTTTCACATTTTCGTTACCGGAGAAGGATTCCTTTATCATATGGTAAGAAATATCGCAGGTGCGCTCGCTGATGCAGGCACCGGAAAACTGACTCCCAAAGATCTGCGGGAGATACTGGAAGCAAAAGACAGAAAATTCCTTGGCGCCACCGCTCCTGCCCACGGACTCTGCCTTCTCAAAGTATACTTCACGCCTGTTACAAAAGAATTGACGGAAAAGACAATCTGCGGCTCTTATGCACCGTGGAGCGTATAGCAGACTCTGTTGCCCACACAGCAAAAAAGACATCTCCTCCCTGTAAAAGGAAAAGATGTCTTTTTTTATGTCCTGAAATAAAAATACATGGCCAGCAAAACGGCTGTCACAAGAAAGACTGTGATAAACGCCAGCCTGTCCCTGGACGTATACGCCAGCTGATGCATTTTCGTACGCCCTTCCCCGCCGCGGTAGCACCGCGCTTCCATGGCGGTCGCCAGATCATCGGCGCGGCGGAACGCGGAAATAAAGAGAGGCACAAGAAGGGGCACCATCCCTTTGGCTTTCTGCCACAAATTCCCGCTGGTAAAATCAGCACCGCGGGAAGACTGGGCTTTCATGATCCGATCCGTTTCTTCGAGCAGCGTCGGAATGAATCGGAGCGCGATGGTCATCATCATTGCCAGTTCATGGGCAGGCACGCCGAAACGGCGGAACGGATTTAAAAGCGCTTCAATCCCGTCTGTCAGGACGATAGGACTCGTAGTATACGTCAGAAGCGAAGAAAAGCCGATAAGGAATACAAGACGGAGCGTCATAAAAAGACCGTTCCGAAGACCTTCTTCACTGATATGGATAAATCCATAACTGAATACTTCTTTCCCCGGCGTAGTCAGCACATGGATCAGGAGCGTAAATACCAGAATGACCCAGAGCGGCTTCACCGCTTTCCAGACCATGACAGGCGGCACGCCCGAAATCATGATGCATCCCAGCGTAAATACCGTCACAAGCAGGTAAGACCATGGATTGTTCGCCAGGAAAATGGCACAGATAAAAATCATGGTACAGAGAATTTTTGCCCGCGGGTCCATACGGTGGAGGAATGAATCTCCGGGATAATACTGACCCAGCGTAATATCGGTAAGCATTATTTCCCTCCTCCCAGCACAGCATACATTTTTTCCGCCGCCTCTTCCACTGTCCGTGCGGTTTCCGGCACAGGAATTCCTTTTTCTTTCAGATAGAGAAGCGTCTGTGTCAAAGGCGGCGCATCCACACCGCACTCCTTGAGCGTCTCCCTGTGATGGAGGAAAATATCCATAGGATCCCCGTCAAGGACAAGGCGCCCCTGATGCATGACAAGAAGACGGGTCGCCAGACGGGCAATGTCATCCATATTGTGGGACACAAGAATGACGGAAAACACGCCCTTTTTATACCATCCCTGAATACGGCTGAATATTTCCCGCCGCCCCACAGGATCCAGCCCGGCAGAAGGTTCATCCAAAATCAGAAAATCAGGATGCATGGCAATCACGCCGGCGATGGCCACACGGCGCTGCTGGCCGCCGGAAAGGCGGAAAGGCGACCGTTCGGCAAATGTTTCATAATCAATCCCCGCAAAGCGCATGGCGCTCTTTACTCGTTTTTCCGTTTCCTCTTCATCACAGCCCTGGTTCCGCGGACCGAAAGCAATATCTTTCGCCACCGTTTCTTCAAAAAGCTGATGCTCGGGATATTGGAAAACCATGCCCACCGAATGGCGCTTCACCATAGCTTCTTTTGTCTTTTCCGCCAGATCTACGCCGTCTACGGTCACTTTCCCCACGGACGGATGAAGGAGGCCGTTCAGGTGCTGTATGAGTGTAGACTTGCCGCTCCCCGTATGGCCGATGATGCCGATGAACTCTCCTTTATCTATGGTCAGGTCAATATCTTCAATCGCCGCCCGTTCAAAAGGAGTTCCCTTCCCATATATATAACTTACATTTTCGACACAAATGGACATAACGCCTCTCCCAATTCTTCATCGGTCATACACTTCTCGGAAACCGCCATCCCTTTCTTGCGGAGGCGTCTTGCCAGATCCGCAGGGACAGGCACGTCCAGACCGATTTCCGTCACCTTATCCGCCTGTGAAAATATTTCCCTCGGCGTTCCTTCCATCTTGAGGACACCCTTGTCAATAACAAGGATATGATCCGCCGTGACCGCCTCCTCCATGAAATGGGTAATGAGGACGATGGTGATCCCCTCTGTTTTATTCAGCTCATGGATCGTGTCCATGACCTCCTTACGCCCTTTCGGATCAAGCATGGCAGTCGGTTCATCAAGAACGATGCAGTCGGGCTTCATGGCAAGAACACCGGCAATAGCCACACGCTGCTTCTGCCCGCCGGAAAGCATGGACGGCGCCTGTTTACGATAGGATGTCATCCCCACCTTTTCCAATGCAAGATCCACACGTTCTCTTATTTCTTCAGGAGGCACGCCCAGATTTTCAGGACCGAAAGCCACATCTTCCTCCACCACGGCAGCGACAAGCTGGTTGTCGGGATTCTGGAAAACCATGCCCACCTTCTGGCGGATATCCCATACACGGCCGGCGTCGGAAGTGCGCATTCCTTCCACAATAAGCTCTCCTTCCGTCGGTATGAGGAGCGCATTCAGATGGCGGGCCAGCGTGGACTTACCGCTGCCGTTTGTCCCGATGATGGCGGTAAATTCCCCTTTTTTGATCTGTGCCGTTACATCTTTGAGCGCATCAAAAGTTTTGCCTTCCTCCGTTTCAAAAGTATGGGAGACATGGCAGATATCAAAAAGCACTTCTCCGGAATCGCTTTCCATTCTTTCCTCACTTTACATACAGCGGCGTTTCATAACAACAAGGCGGACTGCTTTTCGCCAAATGCAATAAATCAGTTTATATTCTAAGGAACTATGCGGCTTTTGTCAATGATTCCCTTCCTCTTTTCGTTAACAATACAATATAAAAAGGAGTTGGTCTCCCAACCCCTTTTAGTAAAAAATATTATTTCTTTGCTTCCAGTTCTTCAATCTTCTTCTGCTGGAGAGCAAGCTGTTCCTGCATACGGCCGATCATGTCATACAATTCAGATACAGAAGCGGTTCCCTTCATCGAAGAACCACGTCCCAGCTTGACGGAAGCACCGAAGGTATAAGCATTATCCCCATTGGAAATGCTGCTCCCGAAACTGAACATCACATCTCTGTTCGGACGATAGAAAGCACCCAAAGCGACAGATGTTTCGCTCTTGTATGTGCCGGTGGCTACGGCAACATTCCATTTATTGGCAGGATCAAAATCAAGCGGATGCAGGCCTGTCAACGCGGTGACTTTCGCCAGTCCTTTATTCGTCTCCGTATGCAAACTGTCGATCTGTCCCTGCAGGAATGTATCGCCTGCCTTACGTGCAGACGCTTCTGTATCGATATTGGTCTGCAGCCTCTTATCTGCTTCCCCGCGAGTCGTTGCTTCTGCATCGATATTGGCCTGAAGCCTCTTATCTGCTTCCTCGCGAGTCGTTGCTTCTGTATCGATATTGGCCTGAAGCCTCTTATCTGCTTCCTCACGGGCAGACGCTTCATCCTTAATAAGCCCGTGCAGCTTCATATCCATCTGCATACGTGCGTGTCTCTCTTTATCCACATTCCCTTGAACGGTATCTACTCTTTTATTCAGGTCTTTTACATTTAACTTCCGGAAATTCGCTTCAGTCTCCAGTTTTTCTTTAATATCGTTATCTGCCGCTTCTCGAGCCGCAGCCTCTTCTGCTACTGCCTGTTCACGGGCAGACGCTTCATCCGCAATTGCTTTATTCAAAATACGATCTGCAGATTTACGGTCTTTCAGTTCCTGAGTTATCATGTCTTTATTTTCCTTAATGGCCGCTTCCGTTTCTGCCTTATCCGCTTTATTCTGCTTCAACCCCTTGATAGCAAGATGATCTGTTTCGCTGCGGTCATCAATCTTGTTCGTTAAATTTTCTAAATCAACGATACGCGTTTCATGATCTTCCAGTGTCGGCGCAGCATACACCCCCGTTGTGCCTGCTGCCACCATAGCGGCTAAAACTGCTGTCCATACCAATTTTCTTTTCATCATTTTTTCTCTCCCTCTAAAAAATAACAAAAACCGATTACACCCATATGTAATCTAATACGTATCAATCTTATTACCCCCCCGATTTTAGTCAATATTTAACTTTTATTTTGCACGTCCATAAATAAAAATTAAGCATTATGGAACATCATTAAGAATTAGTATACTGTTGCACAAAACTCATACCAATCCATCTGATACCCAAAATAAAAGGCTATCCTGCTGTCAGATAACCCCTCATTTCCCGCGATAATCCTATATATCCTTCTCATTTCCGGTCTGCTTATGAAATTATATATTGGGCAGCATCATATTCTTCATTCAGGCTGCCTTATATCCACCCGAAATGTCTGCACGCATTATAGATACCATCATCATCGGCATCATCAGTAATATACTTCGCCTTCTTTTTCAAAACCGGCTTCGCATTCCCCATAGCGACCGTCATCCACTCGGGACGGAACATGGAACAGTCATTCAGTCCGTCGCCAAAAACAACGATCCGGTCATCGGATACATTATACCTCTTCATAATTTCAAAAATGCCCCTCTCTTTGTGGACAGGTTCTACAAGCATTGTTCCTTTCGTAAGCCACACATGGGGCAGCGTGTGCAGAGGAATCTCTTTTACTTCCCTTTTGGCGCAGGCTATAAAGATTTTGTAAATCTGCGCCGCCCTGCGATAATCGTAACGGCTGTCCACCACCGTTTCATAGTACCGGTCCGTCACACGCTCAAGGTAGTCATCGTACTTTGTTTTCCGCCGCTTTTTATTTTCCGTCGTCACCGCCCAGGGATGTTTTTTTCCGTCGATTTCGCCAAGTAAACGGAAGCAGGCCTCCAGCGGCAGTCCTTCATGGTAAAGGATCTTTCCGCGGCGGGTCACGCCATTTCCTCCGTCGGAAATCACGGAGTCGATACCAAGTTCTTCCGCCACGTCGACGGCATCCGCCTGCAGGCGCCCCGACGCGATAGCCACAAAATTTCCCTTTTCCTGCAGCCGGCGGACCGCTTCCCTTGCACTGTCCGGATAATCGGCAGTAAGCGGTGTCGTCAGTGTTCCGTCTATATCAAAAAAGAAATATCGTTTCATACAGCCTCCCTTGCTCTTTATTTTATGGTACGGGAAAGAAGCATTTCCTGCAAGCCGCTCCTGCGTTTCTCCCGCAGGAGTCCCTTCTCCAATTCCATGAATATATTTTTATTTAATCTTCAAAATATTTTTTGTATTTTATATTGACAATATCAAATTATAGTGGTAACATTGTTTTAACAGATAGTTAATACATAGTTTTAACTTGGAGTATATGCAAAATGATTAATGAAACACTGCACACATTCATCTCCGTTACCAAAAACGGCAGTTTCAACAAAGCGGCGGAAAAGCTTTCCCTTACCGCCCCTGCCGTGATGAAGCAGATGAATTCTCTGGAAAAAAGCATCGGTGCCCCTCTCTTCGAGCGGACGAACCGCGGTATCCGCCTCACACCGGCAGGAGAATCTTTTTTGAAAGATGCCAAAACCATCCTCCGGTACACAAGAAAATCCATCGAGCGTGCGCAGATCGCCTCGGGACAAACCCCTCATCTGCCGACATGCGGCGCACAGAAGGCGGGCTCTGTCCATCCTGCCGCCCCCCTCCCCACTGACAGGGAAGAAAGGAACCGGCGCGAATCGGCGAGACGCCACGCGGACATTGCGGAAGCCCAGGGGAAATCCGCAGAAGAAATTCATGAAATTTTCGAAAAGGTCATGAACGGCACAGGCAGGTGCAGCAAAAGATAGTCATCCATCGGGATGCAAACGGCGCCCATATATTTCCGTAAATAAAACTGCTATCTGCAAATATATTTTTTAAGAAAGAAGGAAAACATAATGACACATCCACAATATCCAATTCCTCAGGACGAAGAGGGAAGAAAACGTTACGAATCGGCAAAACGCCATGCGGCACTCGCAAAAGAACAGGGAAAATCCCTTGATGAAATCCATGAAATCTTCAAGAAGGTCATGGAAGGCACAGGCAAGTGCAGCGGCAAGAAAGAAGAAGCAGTTTCAAAATGCCACGGCCATTACCCGATTCCCGAAGATGAAGAAGGCAAAAAGCGTTATGAATCCGCTCTGCGCCATGTGGCCATTGCCAAAGAAAACGGCAAGTCCGTTGATGAGCTCCATGCGATTTTCAAGAAAGTCATGGAAGGCACAGGCAAGTGCAGCGGCAGGAAAGAAGAAGCAGTTTCAAAATGCCACGGCCATTACCCGATTCCCGAAGATGAAGAAGGCAAAAAGCGTTATGAATCCGCTCTGCGCCATGTGGCCATTGCCAAAGAAAACGGCAAGTCCGTTGATGAGCTCCATGCGATTTTCAAGAAAGTCATGGAAGGCACAGGCAAGTGCAGCGGCAGAAAGCAGTAATCTTTTACCGGAAGCAGAAGATATGACATGAAATTTGTGTCATATCTTTTTTCATGCTGAAAATCCCGGTGATCTCTTGCGGAAGAAGACCGGCAGGTATTTTTGTACATTTCCTACAAAAAAACAGGAGCGCCACTCCCGTTTTTTTACAAAAAGTTCTGCCTTTCTCCGGTAGGATATTTTACAGAATTATTTCTTTTGTTTTTCCATTTCTTTCAGGCAGTCGATGGCAAATTTTGCGTAAATCGCCGCCCCGTCCGGAAATACATCTTCGTCCACGTCAAAGGCCGGGTGATGATGAACGCAGCAAATTCCCTTTTCCATATTTCTCCCGCCGAGGAATCCGAACACGCCGGGAATGGTTTCCATATAAACGGCGAAATCTTCCGCCCCCATTTCCTTTTCCATGGAAACCAGTGCCTTTTCGCCCATGACAGCTGCCGCTGCTCTCCGCGCGATACGGTTCAGAGAAATATGTTCATTTACTAAGGGAGCCGGGCCAAAGAAGTACGTGCTCTCCGCTTCGCAGCCGTAGCCTTCGGCGATACCTTCCGCCGCTGCCTTGATCATATCGGGGAGCCCTTTACGGAATTTCTTGTTGAAAGTACGGGTCGTACCGACGAGTTCCACTTCTTCCGCGATAATATTGCTTTGTGTTCCGCCATTCATCATCCCCACGGTCAGGACGAAAGTATTCTGCGGATCCGTACGCCGGCTTACCAGTGTCTGCAGCCCCATGACCACCGCAGCGGCAGCCACGACGGCATCAGCGCCTTTATCCGGCTCGCTTCCGTGGGCGGCTTCCCCTTTGATTTTCACAGTAAAACGGTCACTGCACGCCATCCGTTCCCCGTCTTCGAAATTGACCTTGCCCGCGTCAAGAGTCGCCCAGATATGCATACCGAATATGGCATCCACATCGCTTAAAGAACCGTTTTCCACGTAATGGCGGGATTCCGTCCCTATTTCTTCCGCCATCTGGAAAAGAAGTTTCACGGTACCATGGATTTCTTCCCGATGGGCGCTTAATATTTTCGCCGCCCCAAGGAGCATGGCGGTATGGCAGTCATGGCCGCAGGCATGCATGACTCCCGCATTTTGCGATGCATACTCTTTCGTAAGATCTGCCTCCTGTATGGGAAGCGCGTCTATATCGGCACGAAGAGCCACCGTACCGCCGTCATGCCCGCCGCGGATAACGCCGATACAGCCTGTAATATCGCTGAACGTCATCACCTCGATCCCCATCTTTTCCAATTCTTCTGTGATACGCTTTGTTGTTTCCACCTCATGACGGCCCAGTTCGGGATGGGCATGGAAATGGCGGCGCAATGCCGTAATATATTCTTTTTCTCCATAAGCAAGCGCTTTGATATCCATCATGGCCGCGCCTCCTTTTCCAGATAATCATAAGCAAACTTTGCAAACAGTGCCGCGCCCTTATCCAATATTTCATCATTTACACGGAAATCTTTGGAATGGAGCGGATAAACAGTTCCTTTTTCTTCGTTATGGTAGCCGAGGAAACAAAGAACGGAAGGCACTTTTTCCATAATGACGGCAAAATCTTCCGAACCCATCTTTTGTTTCATCGATGCGAAGCAGTCCCCGTAGAGCGTTTCCACCGCATTATGAGCCGCCAGCCTGATGGATTCATAGTCATTGATGGCTGCCGGTTCACTCGTATCAACAGCCACAGAAACATGGCACCCCATGGCTTCTGCCGTTCCTTTTGCCATGGCTTCCAGCCGTTTCGGCATCGACGCGAATAAATCCCTGTCAAAGGTACGTATTGTCCCTTTCATGACGACTTCATCCGCCACGATATTGAACTGCGAACCGGCACGGACGGAACCGATGGAAACAACAAGCGGACGGAGCGGAGAGTGCTGCCGGCTTACAAGGGTCTGCAGATTCATAATGACCGCGCTCGCCGCCACAATCGCATCATGTCCCAGATGAGGCATCGAACCGTGAGTCGCCGTACCATGAACGGTAAGGGTAAAATCCGTGCATGATGCCATACGGGGACCCGCTTCGATACTGAACGTTCCCTCCGGTATTTCATTCATCATGTGTATCGCCATCGCCGCATCCACGCCGTCAAGACACCCGTGATCCACATAGTAATTCGCGCCATGCCCCGACTCTTCTGCTGACTGGAAAAGAAATTTCACGGTTCCTTTCAGTGCATCACGATAGGCAGACAGAATTTTCGCCGCCCCCAGGAGCATGGCGCTGTGGCAGTCATGACCGCAGGCATGCATGACACCCGCATGGACGGAACAAAAATCAAGCTCATTTTCTTCCCGGATCCCAAGGGCATCGATATCCGCACGGAGGAGGACAGTCTTCCCTGCCCGGCCGCCTTTCAGGACACCGATCAATCCGTAGTAATCAGAAAAACGGATCACTTCGATGCCCATACTTTCCAATTCTTTTTGGATATATTCCGTCGTTTCTTTTTCCCGGAATGAAAGTTCGGGATACTGATGGATATGACGGCGGTGATTTTGTATATACGGCAGAAGTTCCGCCGCTTCACGGGCAAAATCCATAATATTTTCCTTTCTTTAAAACAAAGGCAGGCAGAGAAGCCCCGCCTGCGCTGAAAATCAATTACGGCAGATAGATGCCGCCGCCCGGCCCCAGCGGCAGGTCAAGCATGACCCATACTGCCAGCAGAACAATCCACGCGGCAGTGAAAGCAATGGAATAAGGCAGCATGTTCGCGATAATCGTTCCCATACCCGTATCTTTTTCATAACGGCGGACAAAGCCGAGAATAAGGGGAAAATAGTAGAACAGCGGTGACAGCGGGTTCGTGATGGAATCACCGATACGGTACGCCACCTGGGTCACCGCAGGATCATAGCCGAGAATCATCATCATCGGTACCATGACCGGTGCAAGGATTGCCCACTTGGCCGAAGCAGAGCCGATGAAAATATTCACAATGCAGGACACGATAACCAATCCGATAATCAGCGGGATACCTGTAAAATTCATCGCCTGCAGAAGCCCCGCCCCTTTGATGGCAAGAATCGCCCCTAAATTGGACCATGCAAAATAACTGGTAAACTGCGCGCAGAAGAAGCACAGAAGGATATAGGATGAAATATCTTTGAAGGCCTGGGAAATATCGGTAAACATATCCTTATCATTTTTATATTTCCCTGAAGCGAATCCGTAAACGGCACCCGGGATGAAGAGTACCAGTGTTACCGTAAGAATGATGCCTGTCATAAAGGGAGATTTCCCGTCCATGACAGAGCCTGTCTGGGGATCGCCGAGAATCGGATTATCGCCGATGCAAAGGAGCACCAGAATGATAATGCCGATAACGGTAGCAATGACAGCTTTTGTCACAGCCGCACTTTTCTTTGGTGTGAGATTGAGTGTATCCGCATCAAGTTCATATTTTGACAAATCCGCACCTGCGAAACGGGGCGCCATGAACTTTTCCGTAACGAACGTTCCCACAAGAGAAAGAATGATGCAGGAAGCAACAAGGAAGTAATAATTAATGGCTGGCGACTCCGCATAGTTCGGATCAATCATCTGCGCCGCCGCTTCGGTAAAACCGTAAGCAAGGGAATCGGACATACCGATCATCAGGTTGGCGCAGAACCCAGCTGCCACGCTGGCATAACCGCAGAATACGCCAAGGAGCGGATGGCGCCCCATACCAAGGAAAATAACGCCCGCCACAGGAGGCAATACGACAAATGCCGCATCCCCCGCCACATTACCGTTGATTCCGATAAGAATAATGGTAAAAGTAACGATGGCAGGTGCCGCGCTGCCCAGTACTTTCTGCATAAAAGCCGCAAGGAAACCGCTCTTTTCAGCTACACCTGCGCCGATGACGCAGACGAGTACCATACCCAGCGGAGCAAATCCGGAGAAGTTGGACACCGCCTTGGACCAGATCATCCGGAACCCGTCAACAGTCAGTAAATTCACGACCTTAATGACCTTGTGTGTTCCGGGATGGACGGCAGACGCCCCCATCGCGCCGAATACCGCTGACAGGACAAGCACCAAAACCGCCAGCAGGATAAATAATGTAGCCGGATCAGGAAGTTTATTTCCCGCGGCTTCGACAGTATTTAAGAATCTGTCCATCAATGACTTCTTCGCTACAGGCTCCGCCATTTTGAATCCTCCTTTATAAACTGCTGCCTTTCTCCCAATAAAAAAAGACCTCCATGCACAGGCAAGACAACTGTCCCGTGTACAGAATCCCCATCGATTACAGACAGCCCATATGAACTTGATTAGAGTATACCATATATAAAATCCCTTATCAAACCGCTTTTTTCCCCTGCCGCAAAAAAAAAGAAGCAGCAGTGCCGCTTCAAAAAGGGGGAGGCACCATCGCGCCTCAAATGAGAACTATATAATAACATCATGTCGATGCTATTACCAAAGAGGGGGGAGAACGATGATGGTATTTCCCTGTTACCACCATCGTTCCAAGGAGGGTGAACCATGGCCGGCCAAGCCGGCAGTAATCATCCATAGTTCAAGCACGAATATATGTCTGCTCCGTTTCCGGAGTTACCGTAAAAAGGGGGAACGATGACTTTTCCCTGCCGCCATCGTTCGGAGAAAGTGAACCTTGCAAGTTATCCCTGCAAGTATATGTAAAGCCGTTTCCGGCATTACAACGAATATACAGAAACGCCTCTCGGGCTGTTCCTGAAAGGATGAACGATCGTATTTCCCTTTACCATCGTTCTTGAGAGAACCTACAAAAAATCCATCCCTGCTGATGTAAGGATGGATACTTTGCGCGTTAAAATCAATACACGCTACCTCCCCATCACTCGCAGGTCAAACAGTAGTAAAAACAGGCAGTTCTCCTGACTTTGCTTCATCGCTTGTCCGGTCTTCCCAATTCCTCAGTGACTTTCATCGGATTCGCTCGGCATTACAGTGGCGGGACCGTGCCGGTATCTCACCGGTCTTCCCTATTAAGCCTTTACAGGCACCTGTTCCTTATTATGCAGTTTCTCCTCTGTCGAATAGACTTCGCCAATAAAAAACCTCTTTACACGAACGCAAAGAGACTATATAAGATCTCCTTCCCATCGCTCGTGGGTCAAACGGTGATTTTAAACAGGCAGTTCTCCTGACTCTGCTTCATTGCTTGTCCGGTCTTCCCAATTCCTCAGTGACTTTCATCAGACTTGCTCGGCATTACAGTGGCGGGACCGTGTCGGCATCGCACCGATCTTCCCTATTAAGCCTTCACAGGCACCTGTTTTTCCTATTCGGTTGTCCTAATGATATCACTCTATAAAGCTTCTGTCAATGATAAAATGATTGTTCCGAACGCATGATCAGCGCAAGCCAATTCATATCGTTTCAGGTGAGGATTTCCAGTGTTCCCGCCTCTTCTAAAAGTTTGATATCGATAGGAGAATAGGTATCTGGATATTTCCTGAGAAAATATTGTTCTTCTTCCGGTGCGGCATAGAAGTTTTCCAGGCGTCTGGCTTCTGTGCGGATCGGCGGCCGTATATTTTTCTCATTTTCATACTCATTGAAAACAAGACAGGATTCACTCACAGGCCTCGAGTTGCCCCTGTTCTGGTAGTAGGCCATATAGTAGGTAATCTGCGGCGTATCTTCTCCTGATACGTAATAGATGCCTGTCCTGTAATGGGGTCCGGTGCATTTCCCCTGGATACCGTCGGTGTAGGGATTGACTATGGTAAAAAACACAGAGAGCAATGTCCCTATATCTATTTTTTTCGGGTTATAGGTTACTTTTACGCATTCTACCGCCTGTACTTTTCCATTTTCCACGTCTTCTTTCCGCGGATTCGGTACAGAGCTGTTGGCAAATCCCGCGGTTGTCTCCACAACGCCTTTTATACGGGAAAATACTTCCTGCACTCCATAGTAGGGACCGCCCGCAAGATACAAGTCTTTCACGGCAATTCCTCCTTTTCTGCTGTCTTCGTTTCTGACAAATTCATATCGTATTTCATGGTAAAAATGAAGAATCCCCCCGAGGTCCTCCCCCGGGGTTTTTCTCCACACTTATTATTTCTTAATATTTTGTTTCTTCCAGGTGGCGCGCAGAAGCCCTATCCATATCAAAGATACGGATGAGTTCCGTAACTGCCTGGCTGGGTGACACGACGCCGGTCAATACCGCCGCACGGACTTCCGGCATACGGCTCTTGATGATCGGATCTTCAAAGAACAGGTTATGAAGATGTTCTTCAATCATACTGTGCACCCAGGAAAGAGTCTGACGCTGGCGCCGGTTCTCAAAGACACCCGATTTTTTGGTGACTTTCTCAAACTCGCGCATAACTGCCCAAAGTTCAAGCAGTCCCGTTTTCTTCAAAGCCGAGCAGCGATAAGCATGGGTCTGCCAGCCTTCTGTGGCGGGACGGATAAATTCTACCATCCGTTCATATTCCCCCTGGGTGACTTTCGCCCGTTCCAGGTTGTCTCCATCGGCTTTGTTGACCACAATAGCGTCCGCCAATTCCATAATCCCCTTTTTGATGCCCTGCAGATCGTCCCCTGCGCCTGTCAATACGACAAGCATAAAGAAGTCGACCATATCGCGTACTGTCGTTTCCGACTGCCCGACCCCGACAGTTTCCACAAGGATGACATCATAGCCTGCCGCTTCACAAAGCAGCATGGTCTCACGGCTCTTGCGGGTCACACCGCCCAGTGTCCCCTTAGAAGGAGAAGGACGTATGAAACAGTTCGGCTCTCTGGAGAGATTCTGCATACGTGTCTTGTCTCCTAAGATGGATCCGCCGGTAATGGTGCTTGTCGGGTCGACTGCCAGCGCCGCCACTTTGTAGCCTTGCTGGCAAAGCATTGTACCAAAAGATTCGATGAAACTACTCTTGCCTGCCCCAGGCACACCGGTGATCCCGACACGGAGCGCATGGCCCGTGCGGGGCAGAAGAGCCTGGAGCACGCGCTGTGCCTTGTCAAAATCCTTGGGAGCATTACTTTCGATAAGGGTGATGGCTTTGGAGAGGATCATGCGATCCCCCTTCGCCACCCCTTCGACGTATTCTTCGATAGACATTTTCTTACGAAGCGGCACTTTTCTCAAATGCACGGCATCCGGATATTCTTTGGCACCGGTCACACTGTTTACGGCACTGTCAATCCCCCGCACGACGGAACATGCAAATTCCGGGTTCGGTTCTTCAGGCACCCAGCTGGGTCTCAAGTCATCATCGTTCTTGGACATAATACTTACCTTAACCTTCCTTGGCTTCCGCCTCAGCGCGGTCTACGAGCATGTGGAGCAGCTTAATGCAGCATTCCGGAATGTTTGTGCCCGGTCCGAAGATCGCCTGTGCGCCATGATCGTAGAGGTATTGATAATCCTGTGCAGGAATAACACCGCCGATGCAGACAAGGATATCTTCACGGCCGCGTTTCTTCAGTTCTTCTACGAGAGCCGGCAAGAGGGTCTTGTGACCTGCCGCAAGAGAGGAAAAGCCAACCATATGGACGTCGTTATCCACAGCATCCTGTGCCGCTTCTTCCGGCGTCTGGAACAGCGGTCCTACGTCGACGTCCCAGCCCATATCGGCAAAGGATGTCGCGAGAACCTTCTGGCCTCTGTCGTGTCCGTCCTGCCCCATCTTAGCCAGGAAAATACGGGGACGGCGGCCTTCCAATGCTTCAAATCTGTCGGCCAGTTTCTTTGCTTCTTCCAGTTTCGCGGAACCGTCAAATTCGCTGGAATATACACCGGAAATAGTATGGATGGTGGCGTTGAAACGACCGGATACTTTTTCAACCGCATCGGAAATTTCACCGAGGGATGCGCGGTCATGAGCCGCCTGTACCGCAAGTTCAAGCAGGTTGCCGTTTTCACGGCTTTCTGCCGCTTTGGTGATCGCTTCCAGATCGCGGGCAACGGCCTCAGGATCACGGATGCTTCTCAGTTTTTCCAGACGTTTAATCTGCGCATTACGGACAGCAGTATTATCGATGGACAGTACGTTCAGCGGATCTTCCTTCGCCAGACGGTACTTGTTCAGACCGACAATGGTTTCCTTACCGCTGTCGATATCCGCCTGACGGCGGGCAGCGCATTCTTCGATACGCATCTTCGGCAGACCGGTGGAAATCGCTTTTGCCATGCCGCCCAAAGCTTCGACTTCCTGGATATGCGCCCAGGCACGGCGAATGATTTCATTTGTCAGGTATTCTACATAGTAGGAACCGCCCCACGGATCAATAATCTTGCAGGCTTTCGTTTCATCCTGGATATAAAGCTGTGTATTACGTGCCAGACGTGCGGAGAAGTCGGTCGGCAGCGCGATAGCTTCGTCAAGCGCGTTGGTATGGAGAGACTGGGTATGACCCAGAGCCGCAGACATGGCTTCCATACAAGTACGGGCGATATTATTGAAAGGATCCTGTTCCGTCAGCGACCAGCCGGATGTCTGGGAATGGGTACGAAGTGCCATGGATTTCGGATTCTTCGCGCCAAACTGTTTCAGAATCTTTGCCCAGAGAACGCGGGCCGCTCTCATCTTTGCGACTTCCATGAAATAGTTCTTGCCCTGGTCCCAGAAGAAGGACAGACGTTTAGCGAAGGCATCGACCGCAAGTCCCGCTTTTTCGCCGCAGCGGATGTATTCCATGCCGTCTGCCAGCGTATAACCGATTTCAAGGTCACAGGTAGCGCCGCATTCCTGGATATGGTAACCGGAAATGGAGATACTGTTGAACTTCGGCATATAGTTGGTGGTATATTCGAAAATATCACCGATGATACGCATGGACATGGCAGGCGGATAAATGTAAGTATTACGAACCATGAATTCTTTTAGGATATCATTCTGGATCGTGCCTGCCAGAATCTTCTTGTCTACGCCCTGTTCAATGCCGGCACTGATGAAGAATGCCAGAATCGGAAGAACGGCGCCGTTCATCGTCATGGATACGGACATCTGATCCAGCGGAATGCCTGCGAAAAGGATATTCATATCAAGCATAGAGCAGACGGATACGCCTGCTTTGCCGACGTCGCCGATAACACGGGGGTTATCCGCATCATAGCCGCGGTGGGTCGGAAGGTCAAATGCGATAGACAGCCCTTTCTGGCCTGCCGCCAGGTTTCTGCGGTAGAACGCATTAGATTCTTCAGCAGTGGAGAACCCTGCGTACTGGCGGACCGTCCACGGGCGGAATACATACATCGTGGAGTAAGGTCCGCGGAGGAACGGAGGGATACCGCTCATGAAGTCCAAGTGGTTGCACTGGTCATATACATCTTTGCCATAGAGCGGACCTACAGGAATACGTTCCATTGTATTTTCATAGAGAGCATCATAATTTTTGCCCGTTGTTTTTTCCAGTTCCGCTTTCCATTCGTCATAAGAACAATGGGGATGTTCTTCAAGGTTTAATTTTGTAAAATCGGGGTTCATTGCCATCTTATTTTACCTCCTCTTCCGTAATCTTCATGCCTTTTTTCTGCTGGAGCATACGGAGGATATCGTAGCAGTTTGCTTTCACGCTGATAAATTCATCTATGCCGGCTTCACGATATACCGCTTCCATATCTTTCGGAGCAGCGCCCGCAAGGAAAAGCGTACCTTTCCCCAAAACTTCCTTTAAACGCGGCGCCAGCGCCGGCACATCTTCCGGATAAGTAGCGTCAGTGGAGCAGATGACTGCACAGTCATAAGGAGTCCCCTGATCGTCACAGCCTGCCTTCAGTGCTTCCACACACTTATCCCAGCGTGAACCCGGCTTATCTTCATCATCCTGGAAACCGTTATTCAAATGAACGCTGAATTCGCCGACCTGCAAGAAGCTGGTAGAGAAATCAGCTCTCGCCTTATGCTGCGGAATCGGTCCCATATTGGCCAGGAATATTTCCACATTCTTGCCGGTTTCCTTTTTAAACGCCTGTGTGTCAAAGCGGAGTTTTTCAAAACGTTCGGTCCAGCGGTGCGCGTAAATCTTTCTCACTTCGATGGAATCCGCTTTGGCGGCTCTTGCTGTGCGTACTTCAGAAATTGTAGCGCCGGCGGAGAATGCGGCAATTGCCTTCTCAACGATGTCGGTATCGGCTGCTTTCAGTTCTTCCAGCTTTTCCTTCAGGAAATCTTTGTCCATATCGGCACGATATTTCTCAACGCCTTCAGACAGTTCTTTTTTCAGCGCCGGTACATCTTCCGGACGCGGATCAAGAAGTTCTTCCGTCATATTCGGATACATATTTGTCCCGACAGCGCTGTCCTTGCGGAGGTCAAGCGCTTTGAAACGCTGTTTCAGGATTTCAAGAATCTGCTGCTGCGGATATTCTTCTTTAAGAGCTTTCAGGATACCGCCAAGAGATTCGATTTTCTGGAATTCTCCCCAAATCTTTTCAGCCATTTCCTTGGTCAGTGTTTCAATGCCCCAAGAACCGCCGGCCGGATCGATCGGACGAAGCATGCCAAATTCTTCCTGCAGCATGATGTGTACGTTTCTTGCGATACGGCGGGAGAATTCATCACCCTTGCGTACCGTTGCGTCATAAGGATCATTTTCATAAGAATCAACACCACCGACAACTGCAGAGAAAATCTGGGTCGTTTCACGAAGCATATTTACACCGATATCGAAAATCGTCTTGGTAAACATCGCCGGACGGGCATGGATTTTGCAGGAACGGTCTTTTTCTTCGGCGCCGAAGGCTTTCATGATATTAGACCATACCTGGCGGGCAGCACGGAGCTTGGCAATTTCAATGTAGAAAGTGGCGCCTGTATTAAATGCGAACTGCAGAGACTGGGCAATATCATGGATATCGATGCCGCGCTTCTGCATTTCACGGATATATTCGACAGCGATAGCAAAGGTATAAGCCACTTCCTGTACGGCATTCGCACCGCCATTGGAGAAAATATCGCTTCTGACGAAAATGGTGCGGAGCTGCGGCGCATTCTTTCTCGTCCAGCGGATAGATTCCGCCATTTCATCATATAATTCTTCCAGCGGCTGGTTCAGCTTTCCTCTCTTGATCAGCTGGGCAATCGGGTTCGCTCCGATAACACCTTTCACTTTGCTGACATCTTTTCCCTTAGCCTTCAATGTCGCGGCTACCAATGCCAGCATACGGAGAGAGGAAGTACCGGCATACATCATAAACGGGATCTTTTCCATATCAAGACCGTCAAGCAGGGTATGCATATCTTCCAGCGCGGTAATGCTTACGCCTATATCGCCCGGCTTTTCGGCATCCATGACATCAATGCCGTCGGCAGTGGCGGTATCAATACGTACATTATAAACAGTGGAACCTCTGTCGATTTCATGCTTCAGAAGTTCATTATTTTCTTTCGGCAGCGTTTCATCGCATGCCTGGGCAATACCCCATGGAGCGCATTTATAGCCGTTCACCGTTGCGCCGCGGAGAAAATCTCCCATGCCCGGATAATCATCTGTCGGAAGAATCTTATCAGTTGCTGACGGTCCGGTTCTCCATGTATAAATCGGATCAAAGGTAATCCCTTCATAAGTCTTGGTAAACATGATCTTATCGAAAGGCTTTCCTTTCAACAGAGCATTACAAGCCTCCACCCACTCCTCATAGGTCGGCTTTTCAAATTCGTCAAATTTTACTTCTGGGAAATCGGCTTTTTCATTTGATTTTCTCAAGATCGCTTCCAACTCTTTGTCAGTAAGCTGCTTGACCGATTCCTGGGTATTCTGTTCTGCCATGAAAACATCCTCCTTATAATAATTTTAGACAATTCCGCGGAAAATACAGCTTGCAGACAAGACGGCAGAGTCCCTGACGGAACATCCTTTCAAATACCTTGCATAACGTCTTTCAAGCCGGACTTTCAAAATCCCCGATATGTGCACCTCCTTACAATCCACTCACAAAAAAACGACTATCACGCGAAACTGATAGCCGGACAAGGAAATAATTTCCCAATCCCCTCCCCATCTCTCGCAGGTATAACGGTGATTCTTAGACAGATAGTTCTCCTGGCTCAAGTTCCTCGTTTATATCGCCTTCCCAGTTACCCAGTGACATACTTGATATAAACTCCCTTTACAGTGGCGGGACCGCTCCGGATTCTACCGGATTCTCTTTTACGCTTTCGCACCTGTCAGATATGTGAAATTGTCTAAATAACTACATTTTTAGTATAATTCATTACATTCTAAGTGTCAATCAACCACATTCATATTTAATATAATTAATTTTTATATTTATCCACATCTTTACCCCCGATTTATTGATTTTTCATTCATTACTACTATATAATGATGTTAATGTTGCAAACTATTAAAAATATCTTACCTATCTTATAGGAGGAAACAGGAGGTCGGAAATATGACAAACACTGAAAACGAAAGACGAACTGAAGAAGCATTGAAACTGAGCAGCCTCTTCGAAGAACTGGATGGCCGCCGTCCGAGGCTTTTCATGCCAGAGCTTGAAGATGATGACGATAAAGAGGCAAGAAAACTTGCCGCCACGACATTTGCCGACCACGGCTGGGACGTAGATGTAAGCCCCCTCCTCTCTCCGGAAAGCTCCGCGCAGAATGCTGCCGACAATGACGTCCATTTCATCTTCTACACATCCAAAAGCCCCACGATGAAGCAAAAATTGATCGCGCTCTCCCAGACACTTGCCATGATCGGCCGGGACGACATCCTCATAGCCGCCCATCAGGTCAGCAAAGATGATAAGGAACTCCTCTTCCGTTACGGCATCCTCGCCGCTTTCGACAAGAATACGGATGTAAGCGATGTAAGTCTCACCATGCTCCGCGTCCTCGTCTCCATGGCAAAAGAAGAACAGAATCCCACCGAGGAAATGCCTTATTGATCCTCAGTCCCTTATAAACAGGAGAAACATCCTCCTGTTTTTATTGCGGACAAACAGCATATGGACTCCCAAAAGAAAATGCCGGGCATTGCAAAAAATATTTCAGAAATACTTTCATCTACTCATCAGCATACTTTAAGCACTGCTATCCTGTATCTGTACAGACATGCAAAAACGATTTGATCCCACAGCTCCGCGTTTCGGTCCGGCATCTCCGGAACCGCCTCAATACCACCTCTCCATGCAGCTGCTGTATAAGCAGATGCAAATCAATATTCAGCAGTTTAGCAGATGACTTATTGCATAATTCTATTACGACCGGAGCCCTTAAAACACAATCAAAAAATTCTTCCGGCATCTCATAATGCAAAACAACCTATTCTGTATGCCCGACTGTTTCGGATTTTCTATACTCATCAAGTAAGCAGAAATACTGCTCATCATTATAGTCAGATTCTTCCCCACCTCCTTACAAAGATGAATAGTACCTGCACTTTAATATGATATCTGCAATCCAGGAATCTCTAAAAATCTCTTTTTGCCTTTAATGAAATCCATTATCCCGTTCACAAAATTAAACAGCAAAAAAGCAGTGCCGAAGCACTGCTTTTTGTAATTAGAATCAGCCAACTGTGAAGAGTGTGTCGCCGCCCTGTACGCTCTGGCCTTCGCTGACCGGCATACCGGTAATCTTGCCATCGCAGGGAGCCATGATCGGATTGCCCATCTTCATAGCTTCGAGAACGAGAACTTCGTCGCCTGCCGCTACTGCGTCACCAACGTGTTTATTGATACGCAGGACTTTGCCCGGCATCGGAGCTTCTACGACTTCACCTGCGCCGGCGGGTGCTGCTGCCGGTGCGGGTGCTGCTGGAGCAGGTGCCGGAGCCGGAGCTGCTGCCGGTGCTGGAGCTGCTGCCGGTGCTGGAGCTGCCGCCGGTGCCGCTGCTGCGGGGGCTGCTGCTGCGCCGCTGTCTTTAACTACTACATCGTAATCCTGGCCGTTAACTGTTACGGTAAATTTTCTCATTGTTCTTCCTCCTAATTTTGTACTTTCAACTTTCAATTAGAACTGCTGGTTTCCGGAAACACCTGCAATGCGGGCGCCTGTGGTCCAGCCAGGTCTTGCTGCCGGGCGGATAGAAACGATTTCTCCGCCGCCCATAGCAACGATTGCTGCCGCAATAGCCGCTACAACAGCACCATTATCAGCGGCTCTCGAAGCCGCTGCCGGCGCCGCCTTTTTAGCTGCTGCCGCCGGTGCTGCGGACTGATTGAGAGATGAACGTACTTGGCAGATCATGATCAGGGCAATGACTGCCAGAACGGCAGCTGCTACCGCGATATACATAACTGTATCGTTATTCATCCAAACCCATCCTTTCAAATATTATCAATGTGTAAACGTGTATTACAGCGGAATGTTTCCGTGTTTCTTAGCCGGATGTACTTCATGTTTGGAAGCAAGCATCTTCAGAGCATTGATAACTACCGGACGAGAGTTTCTCGGATCAATAACTGCGTCTACATAGCCGCGTTCTGCAGCTTTGTAAGGAGTTGCAAACTCATCAACATACTCCTGTGTACGCTGTTCTTTCTGCGGATCCTTCTTGAAAATGATATTTGCTGCGCCGGCAGGTCCCATAACGGCGATTTCTGCGGTCGGCCATGCAAATACCTGGTCAGCCCCCTGTTCACGGGAGCACATGGCGATGTAAGAACCACCGTATGCTTTACGGAGAATCAGGGTAATCTTCGGTACGGTTGCCTCGCAGTATGCGAACAGCATCTTAGCACCGTGACGGATTACACCTGCATATTCCTGCTGCTTGCCGGGCAGGAAGCCGGGAACGTCGACAATGTTCAGAACCGGAATATTGAAGCAGTCGCAGAAACGAATGAAACGGGCTCCTTTATCGGAAGCATTATAGTCAAGGCAGCCTGCCATGAAGTTTGGCTGGTTGGCAATAATGCCGACAGTCTGTCCATCCATACGGCAGAAGCAGGTAATGATGTTCTTAGCCCATTCCTTAGCTACGTCGTAGTACTCGCCGTTATCAACGATGGATTTGATGACATCGTACATATCGTACGGTGCATTGGAGTTTTCCGGCATAATGGTATCCAGACTTGCATCTGTACGGGTCGGATCATCTCCGGTTTCAACAATCGGCGCGTCTTCCATGTTGTTGCTCGGCAGGAAGGAAAGCAGGTAACGAATCTGTTTAATGCAGTCTTCGTCATTTTCAGCTGCAAACTGGGCCACACCGGATGTACGGTTATGGGTCATAGCGCCGCCGAGAGCTTCAGCGGTAATCTTTTCGCCGGTTACGGATTCAACTACTGCCGGTCCTGTCAGGAACATCTGAGAGGTGCCTTTTACCATGTAGATGAAGTCGGTCAGTGCCGGAGAATATACGGCGCCGCCTGCAGACGGTCCCATAATTGCGGAAATCTGAGGAATAACGCCGGATGCAATGGTATTGCACCAGAAAATCTTGCCATAGCCGGAAAGAGCATCTACTGCTTCCTGGATACGGGCTCCGCCGGAATCATTCAGGCCTACGCAAGGAGCACCGACTTTAAGAGCCAGTTCGTTTACGTGAACAATTTTCGCAGCGTGCATTTCACCAAGGGAGCCGCCTTCTACCGTGAAGTCCTGGGCAAATGCGAATACGAGTCTTCCGTCTACAGTACCATAACCGGTAACGACACCTTCGCCGGGGAGATCTTTCTTCTCCTGGCCGAAGTTGTAGCAGCGGGACTTAACAAGCGCATTGACTTCTACAAAAGAGCCTTCATCAAACAGAAGAGCAAGTCTTTCGCGGGCTGTCAGTTTGCCTTTTGCATGCTGTTTTTCAACTTTCTTTTCTCCACCCATAGCCTCTACGTGTGCGAGGTTATTGTGAAGAAGTTCAATTCTTTCTGCAACAGTTGCCATTCTTACACCTCCAAAAATATTGGTCCCTTACCGGGACGTCCCTATTATAGCATAGGGACCGATCCTTATGCTATTAGAAAGACGGGCCGCCGGGGCGTTCGGTCAGTTCCAGCAGAAGGCCGGTAGCTTTCGGGTGCATAAATGCGATGTGGCAGCCGCCAGCACCAACTCTCCAATGCTTGTCAAGCTTTGCGTCTTCCGGAAGTGCAGCAAGCGCTTCGACAATGTTGTCTACGCGGAGAGCTACATGCTGGAAACCGTTCTTGCCGCCGTTCTTAGCGATATAGCGGGCAATCGGGCCGTCCGGAGTTGTGGAACCCAGGAATTCCAGTTCGCATGCTTCGCTCTGTGCGGACGGTTTGAAGAAGCTTGTCGTTACATGCTGTTCTTCTACCGTTTCATCCGGAAGGGATGGTTCAAGGTTCAGCAGATCTTTCATCTGCTTCTTGATCAGCGCCAGATCATTAACAGCTACACCGACATGGTCTACACATAATACTTTGAATGCCATAATAATTCCTCCTTTGAATTATTTAAATATATTTCCCACGATAGAATCAACGACTGTGAAAGGATCATTTTCTCTTTCATAGACTTGTTCTACGTAGTCAGCAAATTTACCCGTCTGTACGATATCTTCCATAACATGACGGGAAATGCGGTCGTGAATCATCTCTACCATCTCAGTGCGGGCGCGTTCACGTCTGCGTTCTTCCAGCAAGCCGGATTCTTCAAGATATTTACGATGAGAATTAAGAGATTTGACAACGTCCGCGACGCCTTCGTCCTTGTTTGCAATCGTCCTTTCAATAGGAGGACGCCAGTTTTGGGCTTCACCCAAATCAAGCATCATTTCGATTTCAACATTCAGACGGTCCGCGCCGTCACGATCACATTTATTAATGCAGAATACATCCCCAATTTCAAGGATGCCTGCCTTAATAGCCTGAATATCGTCACCCAGTCCGGGTACGAGCACAACGAGTGTTGTATCCGCATTCTTGACGATATCTACTTCTGACTGCCCTACGCCTACTGTTTCGATGAAAATGACATCGAGACCGAAAGCATCCATCAGTTTTACCGCATCGGTAGTCTTTCTGGACAAACCGCCAAGACTGCCGCGGGTACCCATACTGCGGATATATACACCTTCGTCCAGTGTGAGGTCATTCATTCTGATACGGTCGCCAAGGATAGCACCGCCGGAGAATGGAGAAGTCGGATCGATAGCCACAATACCGACTTTCTTACCCTGTTTTCTGTACTGTTTAATCAGCGCGTCTGAAAGTGTGCTCTTACCCGCACCAGGTGCACCAGTGATGCCGATGACCTGTGCACGACCGGTATGGTGGTAGATTTCTTTCATGATATCTTCCCAGCCATCACGTTCGTCTTCAACGATGGTTATTGCTCTCGCTAAGGCACGTCTGGAACCGTCCCAAAAATTTTTCATTGAGAATTCCATGGATACACCGCCTTTTTAAGAGTAAATAATAGCGGCATGGGGCCACAGCAAATGCAGCCCCGTGCAACTATCGAGCTTCTATTGGATAGAAGAGAATGTCAATTATACGTTAGCTTTGATAAAGTCGATAATTTCCTTGGTTGGTGTGCCAGGTGTAAAGATAGCTTTTACGCCGGCCTTTTTCAAACCAGGGATGTCACCGGCAGGGATTACGCCGCCGCCGATAACGAGAACATCTTCCATTCCTTTAGCTTTCAGTGCTTCTACTACTTCCGGGAACAGGGTGTTGTGAGCGCCGGACAAAAGGCTCAGTGCTACAACATTAACGTCTTCCGCATCTGCCGCTTCAACGATCTGAGCGACAGTCTGGCGAAGACCTGTGTAAATAACTTCCATACCTGCATCGCGAAGTGCGCGGGCAACTACTTTTGCACCGCGATCATGTCCATCAAGACCCGGTTTAGCAACGAGTACTCTGATACGTTTTTCTGCCATAGTTATATACCTCCAGAATTTTAGTTAGGATTAAAGTGTGTTATGTGCTTTGTATTCGCCGAATACTTTGCGGAGAACGCCGCAAATTTCGCCGAGAGAGCAGTAAGCACGTACGCAGTCAAGGATAACAGGCATCAGGTTGACGGATTCGTCAGCAGCTGCAACTTCCAGCTTGGCCAGTTCTTCCTTAACCTTTGCGTTATCACGTTCTGCCTTAACTTTAGCCAGTTTGTTCTTCTGGAATTCGCCGGCGGATGCGTCAACCTTCAGGAGGCCTTCAACCGGAGCTTCTTCCATAGTGAACTTGTTGACGCCGACAATTGTTCTTTCGCCGGATTCAACAGCCATCTGCCAAGCATAAGCAGAATCCTGGATTTCTTTCTGGATATAACCTTTATCGATAGCTTCAACAGCGCCGCCCATTTCATCAATCTTGCGGATGTATTCTTTAGCTTCCGCTTCGATGGCGTTGGTCATAGCTTCTACATAATAGGAGCCGCCCAGCGGATCGACTACGTCAGCCAGACCAGATTCATAAGCAACGATCTGCTGTGTACGCAGAGCGATGGTTACGGATTCAGTGGTCGGCAGAGCAAGAGCTTCATCGCGGGAGTTGGTATGCAGGGACTGTGTTCCGCCCATAACTGCCGCTGCTGTCTGGAGAGCGACACGAACGATGTTGTTGTTCGGCTGCTGAGCTGTCAGCATGGAGCCGGCTGTCTGGGTATGGAAACGCAGTTTCATGGACTTCGGGTTCTGAGCATGGAAACGTTCTTTCAGAATCGTAGCCCAGAGACGACGGGATGCACGGAATTTAGCAACTTCTTCAAGTACGTTGTTGTGAGCGTTCCAGAAGAAGGACAGACGGCCTGCAAAGTCGTCGATCTTCATGCCTGCTTTCAGAGCTGCTTCGATGTAAGCAATACCATCAGCAATGGTGAAAGCGATTTCCTGAGCAGCGGTGGAACCTGCTTCACGGATATGGTAGCCGGAGATAGAAATGGTGTTCCACTTCGGTACATTCTTGGAGCAGTATTCAAAAATGTTAGTAATCAAACGCATAGACGGTTTAACCGGGAAAATATAGGTTCCGCGGGCTGCGTATTCTTTCAGAATATCATTCTGGATGGTGCCGCGGAGCTGATCAGCCGGTACGCCCTGCTTTTCAGCGACTGCGATGTACATAGCCAGCAGTACGGATGCCGGTGCGTTGATGGTCATGGATGTAGAAACCTTGCCCAAATCAATATGGTCGAAAAGGATTTCCATATCTTTCAGGGTATCAATGGCTACACCTACCTTGCCGATTTCGCCGATAGCCATTTTGTCATCAGAGTCATAGCCGATCTGGGTCGGAAGGTCAAATGCGCAGGACAGGCCGGAACCGCCGTTTTCAATCAGGTAACGATAACGCTTGTTGGATTCTTCAGCGGTAGCGAAGCCTGCATACATACGCATGGTCCAGAGACGGCCGCGGTACATGGTCGGCTGTACGCCGCGGGTGTACGGATATTCGCCCGGGATGCCAAGGTCTCTTTCATAGTCAAAACCTTCGATGTCAAGAGGTGTATACACCTTATTGTGTTTTAAACCAACTCTTTCCGGAGTCTTTGCGTAAGATTTAGCGCAAGCAGCTTCGTATGCTTCGAGTTTGGCTTTCAGGGATTCGTTTGCCATAAGTTCATCTTCCTCCTAAAAAATAAGTAAAATTGGGAAAGGTCTCATCCTTGGCAGAAATGTCAGATTGCGGCTTTTAGGCTCTTCTCATCTGTATTTCGCAGACAATCGCTTTCATTGGTATGGATCCGCAAAGCCTCTTGCTGTGATGCCGCATTATGTCTTGTCACCACAGCGGAGGAACTCTTGCGAGATCCATGTATGATTCTGCTCTCAGCAGTTATCACCATAGACAATTATATAACAATCATGCTTTTTGTAAAGAATATATTATGGGAAAATTATTTTTTAAAAAGCATGGAGCCTGTTTCAGCAAGGCTGGTATGGAACTTGAATGCTTCAGAGAGAATATGCGGGGTCTGGCTGTTGCCGTTGAGCGCACATGCTCTTTCAAAGTAATCCATCAGCTGGTCGCGGAAAGTCGGGTGAGCGACATTGTTAATGATAACCTTCGCTCTTTCTTTCGGGGAAAGACCGCGGACATCTGCCACACCCTGTTCGGAGATGAATACATGGGTGTCATGTTCGGTGTGATCGACATGGGAGCACATCGGAACAACGGCAGAGATAGCGCCTCCCTTAGCCACACTGTGGCAGAAGAAGCAGGACAGAGCACCGTTGCGGGCAAAGTCGCCGGAACCGCCGATGCCGTTCATCAGTTTGGTACCGGTTACGTGAGTGGAATTTACGTGACCATAAATATCCATTTCTAAAGCGGTATTCATAGCTACTACGCCGATGCGGCGGGCCACTTCGCCGTTATTGGAAATTTCCTGCGGACGGAGGATGATCTTCTTGCTGTATTTTTCAATATTGGCATGGAAGCGTTTCAGTCCATCCGGTGACGGGGACAGGGATGTCCCGGAAATCATATCAATCTTGCCTTCATCAATCAGGTCGAACATGCCGTCCTGGATAACTTCCGTATATACGGACAGATTCTTGAAATCGGAATGAACAAGGCCGTTGATTACCGCGTTTGCCACATTGCCTACGCCGGACTGGAGAGGAAGCAGATTTTCCGGAAGTCTTCCCTGTTTTACTTCATTCTTCAGGAAATCAACCAGATTGTTGCCCATTTTTTCAGCGTCGTCATCAAGCGGAGCCAGGGCGCGGGTAACATCGGGCAGATCACAGGGAACAATAGCAACAATCTTTGCCGGATCTACCGGAATGTAGGTCTTGCCGATACGGTCACCGGCTTTAACGATCGGAATCGGCACACGATGCGGCGGATTCGCCACTTCATAAATATCAGCCATGCCGTCCAGCGCTACCGGCTGGGTGGTATTGACTTCAATGATGACTTTTTTCCCCTGGGATACGAATACAGGAGAATTGCCGATAGCGGTCGTGGGTACGATACCAATTTCACCGTCTCTGTTAACGATCTTACAGGCTTCAATGACCGCAAAATCCGGACCGGTTACATGTTCTCCCTTAACATTGGTGAAGAAACCTTCACGGATCTGCTGTGCCACATGGCTGAGATGCAGGTCGAAATAGTTGATCTGGCCGGCATTGATTGCTTTTCTCAGATTGGCGTTTGTCTGATAGGGCATACGGTTTCTGATACCGTTTACTGCCACCAGTTCGGTATCGATCTGGGAACCTGTGGAAGCACCCGTCCAGACATCTACCTGGAACGGTGTCTGCTTCATACGTTCAGCCAGCTCATGCATCGTGATTTTCGGATAGCCGCACGGTGTGAATCCGCTGATCCCCAGGATATCCCCCGGCTGGATCATGGCTGCTGCCGTTTTGCCGTCGCATACTTTGTCCAGCAGTTCTTTAGGCTCGATACGGCTAAGGAATTCACTGTCATTGATGTCGATCATTACTATCATCCTCCCAAAATAAATAAAATATAAAAGCCCGCGGTGACGATTCGTTATTTTTCTCAGTCCGCAGAACCTTTAGCCCGGTAGTCCCCCTCCAAACTTCATCAAAACAGTTCGGAATGAAGGCGCTGTAAAACAACCCTCCGTGGCTCATTACCTTGTTTATTATAGCATACTTTTACGGATAAAGTCCCATAAAGAATGCTTATCCTTTCTCAAAATTCCCTAACAGGGATTATAAATTTTTCCTATTGGACAAATACATTTTTATATGTACTTGGATCCGCATAATTGATTTACTCTGCCGCGCCCCGTCTTTCTTCTGAAACACAAAGCGCAGACAACGCCCAGAAGCAGCAGGAAACCGGGCAGCTGAAAAGCGCATAATCCCCAATCCCGTCTATAGCTGCCGACAAAACAAGAAGCATGCCCGATAATCCAAAAAGTTTCATAGTCCCTTTCCCTCTGCGCCAAATCCGCCATGACACCACCCCTTGCCCGAAGAAGAAAAGGAAGTACAAAATGCCGCCGGGAATGCCCACTTCCGCAGGGATATGGAGGTACATATCATGGGCGTGGAAAATAACGACACTCGCGTCCTCTATAAAAAAGTTGTATTCCGGATAAGCCAGCCAGTAGCTTCCCCAGCCGATTCCAAGCAGAGGATGTTCCTCAATCATGGCGATCGTACTTTCCCACAAAGCCAGGCGAAGTGAAAGCGATGTATCCTCGCCGGAAAAAAGAGAAATGAAACGCTCTGCCACCTGTCCATGGTAAAAAAATAAAATAAGAGGCACCGCCAGAAACACCAGACCGAACCGCTTATCATAAAAGACCGCAAGGCCTAGAACTATCCCTGCCAGACTGATCCATGCCCCCCGGGAATAGGTCAGTGCCAGGCATACGGAAAGAAAAAAAAGAAATCCGGCAAACAGTATTTTTCTCTTATTATTTCTTTCCCCCAGAGCAAAAGGCGCAAACACACTGATAAGCATCAAAAGGTAGGCGCCGAAAAGATTCGGATTCCCCAAGGTGGAAAACATGCGCCGCCGCAGAAGAGGAAACCTCTCAGGATCCACCCATCCTTCGGCATTCAGGTCTCTCGCCATGCATCCCGCATCGGCATACTGTATAAATCCCCAGATGACAACGCAGACGGCACCCGCCAAAAAGACATAAAGCGCTTTCCTCTTTTCTTCCTCTCCCGCAAAGTATGTAGAGATAAGCACATAAAGAAACGCATACGCCAAGGGCAGAAAGCACCAGTTAAAAATAGAAAAAAAGAAGTCTGCCGCACCGGAAACAGATAAAAACGAGCAGACTAAAAAGCCCCCGCCAAACCATCCCCACTTGCCGCCATAATTGACCTTCCGCTTCGTGAGGAACATATCCCCCATAGAAAGCAATGCCGCGGGAACAAGGGCAAAGTAAAAAAGCCAGGAGCTTAGAGGCAGGAGAAATATCGTCAGATAAAGACAGATAAGAATATTCCGTTCACTGCAAATCCATCTCCCCATCACCATAAGCCTCCTCCTCTTATTTCACTGTTTATAGAAATCATGAAAATACTCTTGCCGGCTGTCAGGTGATCAAAAACGATCTGCCAGCTTTCATTCCTGCGATCCACTTCCGCTGCCGTGCACCCTTGCGGGATGATAGAGTCTCCACTCGAAAAGGATCGCGCAGATGCGGAGAAGAAGAACCGCGCCGAATCCGCCCCATGACGCATATACAATCCCCGTGAGCGGATACAGGACGCATATAACGATACCTCCGACAACCGAAGCCATGGCATACACATCTTCATACAACACCACCGGGACTTTCTGCGCCAGCACGTCACGAAGAATACCGCCTCCCACCGCCGTAATGAGCCCGAGCAGAACGGGAAGCACATACCGGTAGCCGGGATAACTGTCAATCGCCGTCATCGCACCGGTCACCGTGAAAGCGGCAAGACCTGCCGTATCGGAAACACGATAAGCAAAAAGGACAAGTTTCCGTCCCCGGCGGGGTATATGGAAATGCCGGAAACCGATGCACACCGCTGCCGCCGTCATGAGGGCAAATATGATCCCATCCGGCCCGCGCAGGGCAAAAGGCGGAAATATACCCGCCAGCACATCGCGGAGAATACCGCCTCCCACCGCCGTCACCACAGATAAGAGCGCAATGCCGAAAACATCCATTCCCCTTGTCAGTCCTACAGCCGCTCCGGAAAAAGCAAATGCCACAGTCCCCAGTATTTCAAAAACCGCCCACGTTAAAGACATAGTACACCTTTCTGCATTACATCTGCAGCACGGAAGCAATCAGTCGGATCGTCGTTCCCGTATAAAACTGCGCCAGCGGATTAATAATCCGTCCTATCATGCCGCTGAAAACCAGGAACAGTAAAAGAAGGAAACTGTAACGGTAACTGAAATTGTGGAATGCAAAAGCCAATTTCCCGGGAAGCACCATTTCCAAAATTTTGGAGCCGTCCAGCGGCGGTACGGGAATCAAATTAAAAAACGCGAACCACACATTGTACAGCATAATCCAATAAAGAAATAAATGTCCCGGCTGCCCCGCCGTTAGAAGCCCGAGCTTCATCATCAGCAGCATAATGCACTCCGCCAGAAAACAAATAAGCAGATTCATCCCCGGCCCAGCAAAAGAAACCTTCATCACGCCGCTTCTGAAATTCTTATAATAATTCGGATTGATCTCCACCGGTTTTGCCCAGCCGAAACCGCAGATCACAAGAAGCATAAGCCCCACCATATCCAAGTGAACCAGAGGATTCGCCGTAAGCCGCCCCTGCATGGACGGCGTGGGATCCCCCAGACTGTCCGATACATACGCATGGGCATATTCATGAAGCGCCATGGCAATCAAAAGCGCCGGCGCACGGTAAATCAAAGTACTCCAATCAAGAAAATCAGACATAAGACTCCTTTATGAAACCAATTTCAACAAACTGCTGTTTTAAATATCCGCCGCGGTCTTATTTCAAAACGGCCCTTCGGCCAACTGAAATTCAATGTGATTATTATAACCTGATTTCAAAATAGTATACAAGGCGGACTGACCGCTTCATTTTCCGCCTTGCTGCACGAAAATGGCAGCAGACACAAAAAAAGAGACCCGCACAGGCCTCTTCTGTCTTCCTATCTGCCTCCAAAAACTCTCTGAAACAGTGTAAGGCGGCGGCGTTTAGATTTCTCCGCCCATTCAGCAGAATCCAATTCCGCCTGTTCCATCCGATACTCGCGATATGCGCGGTACACATCCATATCCAAAAGCACCACGCCCACCTGGCAGTAGGGATAAGCACGCTGAAGAGCGCATTCATCAGAAGCCGCCGGAAACTCGATTCCCTTTTCTTCCAGTTCCATAAGAGCCATACCGAGAGCTTCCCGCGCTTTCCGCGCAGCCTCCGCCATAGATTCCGCTTTCACGGCACACCCTGTCAAATCAGGAAACACCGCACGGAATTCATTCTTTTTTCTATCCAAGGTAAAAATGGCCGGATAAAAATACTTCATCAGATTCCTCTTTTCACCCACCTGCACCATTGCGTAAACATTTTCTTATTATTTTGTTTTATTGTAATACATTTTATTGCCTGCTGCCAATAGCAAATCTTAAAAAAATTGATTATTTTCTCCAAATTTTACTAAAAATCTAAAATATTTCATCAAAAATCTGAAAAACTTTGTGTGCAAAACAGGAATTTCTCTTCTATTCCTTATAAAAAAGCCGCATGTAAAAACGCGCCCGCCGAAGCATGACGCGTTTCGTGTAATTCTATTTTCAAAAACAGATCAGAATTTATACTTCGTCCCGACCATGAAGTATCTGCCTGGCATAGCGGAACTTCCGAGCCCGTTCCAGCTGTTGTAGGATATATAACCCCGGTTAATAGATTAACAGAATAAACTCCTCATTTCTTTTATTTCTATTGCATAGCACCGTCCCCTTTGCTATAATTTGGAAAGCATGGGGGTATAGCTCAGCTGGGAGAGCGTTTGAATGGCATTCAAAAGGTCAGCGGTTCGATCCCGCTTATCTCCACCACGTATTTAATCCACCACATCTGTCCGATGTGGTTCTTTTTATTCATTCCCCTCACCGCAGTAAGTGACTCACTCGATTCCATGCGTCACTTTGTTCCTTTGAAATCGGTTCCCTACTTAACCGGTTCGATCCCGCTTATCTCCACCACGTATTTAATCCACCACATCTGTCCGATGTGGTTCTTTTTATTCATTCCCCTCACCGCAGTAAGTGACTCACTCGATTCCATGCGTCACTTTGTTCCTTTGAAATCGGTTCCCTACTTAACCGGTTCGATCCCGCTTATCTCCACCACGTATTTAATCCACCACATCTGTCCGATGTGGTTCTTTTTATTCATTCCCCTCACCGCAGTAAGTGACTCACTCGATTCCATGCGTCACTTTGTTCCTTTGAAATCGGTTCCCTACTTTGTCGCTGCCTCATTTCGTTGCTTCATCTTCATGTTCCGATTTCTCCTCTTCACCGACATAAGTGACTCACTCGATTTCATGCGTCGCTTCGCTCCTTTGAAATCGGTTTACCTTTTGCAATTTTAGGAACGAAATTGATATCCTCGGAAACATGCTGATTCATACCGGTACAGACAGCAAAAAAGAACGGCGCATCCTGTACCACATTCCAAAAATCAGATTAAAATCTAACGCCTGGACACCGGTACAGCGCCGTTCTTCTTTTATGTTAATATTATTCGGTTTCTGTTTTCATTACAGCTGAGGCGAAGTCCTGCTTCGTCCCAGATCCGCCGTCATGACCAGATCCTCTTTCGGATCTCTGCCGCCGGTGGTGAGGTAGCCGCCCACCATGATGCCGTTAAGGCCGCCGGAAAGCGCGTGGGCCTGCAGGCTTCTCAGATTGACTTCACGACCGCCTGCCGTACGGATGAGGGCTTTCGGAAGAACAAAGCGGAACATGGCAAAAGTGCGGAGAATTTCCAAAGCGGACGGACGTTTATTATCATAAAAAGGCGTTCCTTTTACAGGATTCAAGATATTCAGCGGTACGGAATCAATGTGCATTTCTTTCAGCTTAAACGCCATTTCCACGCGCTGGTCCAAAGATTCGCCAAGCCCGATAATGCCGCCGGAGCAGACACGGATCCCTGCCTTCTGCGCCGTGCTGATGATATCTTCCTTGTCTTCCATGGTATGGGTAGTACAGATTTCCGAAAAATAGGACGGAGACGTTTCGATATTGCAATGAATGCGGGTAATGCCCGCTTCCTTCAGCCGGAGCGCCTGCTCAGAAGAAATAAGCCCCAGGGAGCAGCAGACTTCGATACCTACTTCCTTACGGATACGCTTCACGATTGCAATAATTTCTTCAAACTCATTGGGATTGTCCTGATTACGGCCGCTGGTAACAATGGAGAACCGGACGGCGCCTGCCGCTTTTGCTTTCTTTGCCGCTTCAATAATCTGTTCTTCCGGCAGCAGGCGGTATACCTTGGCACCTGTCCTGTACCAGCCGGACTGGGCGCAGAACTTGCAGTCTTCCTGGCAGTGCCCGCTTCTCGCATTGATGATGGCGCAGAAATCCACGGAGCTGCCGCCGAATTTTTGACGGATTTTATCCGCCATGGCAAGAAGCAGCATGGTGTCTTCATCTTTTGTACGAATGAGCCTCCCTGCCTCTTCCGGCGTGATCTGTCCGCCATCCATGACCTTTTCCGCCAAGCGGATAATTTCCTGACAAGCACTTTCCATAATAGAACTCCCCTTTTTACGGAATCATTCCGTTTCCTTTATTGTTATCTCGGATTCAAGTATAAAATAAGCAGTTTCTTCTGTCAATTGTTTTTATGTTATAAGTTTACAATATGTTTTCGATATTCATTCCCGGAAATTCACACACAAAAAGCCATTTTCACCGGGCTGTTTTACCGATTACCATTCCCACCGGTTTCCGTATTCTCTTTTTGCCCGTTCCGTATATGTCCTGACGAAATCTGTCTTTGCCTCCGTGTATCCATCCCTGTCATGAGGATACCGTTTCCATAAATGCAGTTTCAATGTTTCATACTCCTTCGCAACAACAGGATCCGCCTGCAGATAAGAGAGAAAATACAATTCATCATGATCGCAGGGCAGCCGGATATGCAGATGATATACCTTCTCCGCAAATCCCTTTTCCGTGTACCCTTTATTCATGGAAATACGGTTCTTTGAAGTGTTCATGCAGAGCCAGCCGTTATTTTTCAAAATTTCTCGTACCTCTGCCATTCTTTTTTTATCCGGTACTTCTAACAGGATATCTATGATATTTTTGGCCCAGATACCGGAAACAGCCGTACTTCCGATATGGCTGACGCGCTTTATCCGCCCTGCGCCCAGCAGAACTTCCAAACGACCTTTTTCTTCCCTGTACCAACCTGCCCATTCTTTTTTATGCGGCACAAGAAATATGGGAAACAGCTGCCACAATTCTTCCAAACCCCTGTCTTCCAGTCTTTTCCCTATATATTCCTCCCTCCATTTTCCTCCAGCTTATTATAAACAGCCATGAAACGCAAACTGTTTATGGGCACATAAAAACAGGCCACGATAATGGGGGATTATCATGACCTGTTCCAAAGATGGACGGTACCGGGGAAGTACCGCCCGGAGAGAAAGCATGAATAAACTTTTCAGTATTCCAGGAATATCTTATACATCATCTTCAGTCAATCTGGATACGATGGGGTGCTTTTTCAATTTCCTGCGGGAGTTTCGGCAGTGTAATCGTCAGAATCCCGTCTTTCAAGCCTGCCTTGATGCCGTCTTCTTTGATTCCTTTCACATTGAACTGGCGGCGGAAGACAGAACTGGAACGTTCACGGCGGATATAATGACGGTCATCATCTTTTTCCTCCGTCTGTTCCTCTTTCTGAGCGGACAGGGACAAAATTCCGTTTTCATAAGAAATACGGATCTGATCCTTGGTAAACCCGGGCATATCACAGGTAATTTCATAGAAATCTTTTTTATCCTCAATATCCACCTTGGGTACAGACACATAGTCTTTGTATACAGCCGGAGCATCACTGAAGAAATGATCCAGCGCCGTATCACCGAAAAAACCATCAAAAGGAAGTAAACCACGCATAATCAAAACCTCTTTTCTTTCTTTAAAATATTTATAACATATCTCAGGAGTCCATCTTTTCTTCCTGACAACTGTATTATATCACATTTAGCACTCATGTCAATAGAGTGCTAATAAATATTTTGACTTTTTGATTATTTTTTTACCATGGATATTTTCCAACAGTTATTTCATAATAAAAGAAATGAAATTCGCCATGAAGGAGGTTCGCCATGAATGAGAAAACAATGGAAACAATAACGGCGGAAGAGCGGGCGGCACATATTATAGACATGTGCCACCGCATGACGGTCCATCACACCCTTTGGTTCCGTGAAGCAGAGCACCAGCTCGGTTTTGAAAAGGCGCTCAATGTCATGGACTACGCCTGGAAGCAGACACGAAAGGCGGCAGTTCGTCGTTTGGCGGCACAATTTCATTTCCCTGAACAAGAGGGCTGTCCCGCTTTCCTCATCCGCCTTCCTAAAGAAGATCAGCTTTCTCTTCTGGACACCATCGCAAAAAGCTGGCTTGCCCAAGACGGCTTCTGGTTTCAGGGAGTGGAGTTTTCCTACGGCATCAATGATGCGAAACGGTGCAACGATTCTACATGGGCCCGGTTCTCTCCCTTTGAAGCGCACTCCATTAAAAAACTTCTTGGCATGGAAAAGCATCCCGGGCTGGAAGGATTGGCGCAGGCTTTAAACTTCCGTATGTACAGCCGTCTGAACAGACAGTCCTCCCGCTTTGAAGACGGTTCTCTCATCTTCACAATGGATAACTGCCGTGTCCAATCGGCACGGATGCGGAAAAATTTACCCGACTATCCCTGCAAAAGCGCCGGTCTTGTAGAATACGCCCGCTTTGCCGAAGGTATAGACGACCGCATACAGACAGAATGCATAGGCTGTCCCCCTGACGCCCACCCGGAAAGCTGGTTCTGTGCCTGGAAATTCACACTCAAATGAAATCGACTCTCTCATATCTTTCGCTGCGGCAATGAACAAAACTCTTCCATGGATTTCTCCAAACAAAAAGACCTCCGGCAAAAGAGGTCTTTTATATTGTCCCGTTACTTTTCTGTCATACAGGAAAGCGTCAGCATACTTAACTTATAAATTTCCACTGCTGACCGCCGACTTGCCTTTCTTATTCTCCCATCTCCGTAAGGACTTTAGCGCATCTTGCGCAGACGTGTTCATGTTTCGGATCGGAGTTTACATCAGGAGTGCGTTTCCAGCAGCGTTCACACTTTTCAAGAGTGCAGACGGCGATGGAAACTTTCACCGTTCCGTCTTCAGAAGCGAAGGCATTCTCAGGAGCGGCAGACAGATCGCCGGAAATCTTCGCCTGGGAAACAAGGCAGAAATCCGCCAGTTCTTTTTCCATGGCTCTCAGCGTTTTCAAATGTTCACCATCTGCGTAAATGGTAACTTCCGCGTCCAGCGGGTGGCCGATGACTTTCGCCTGGCGGGCTTCTTCCAGCGCTTTTGTCACAACGCTGCGGAGAACAAGGCGCTTCTTCCACTTTTCTTCCAATACCTTATCCATGTATCTGTCGTTTTCCGCCGGCATATCCGCCATATGGACAGACCATTCTCTTTCTTCCCGATTCGGGAGTGCCTGCCATACTTCTTCGGCAGTAAAGCAAATAACGGGGGCTACCAGCCTTACGAGAGAGGTAAGGATTTCATACATGGCAGTCTGCGCGCTTCTTCTCAGGAGGGAATCATCTTTTTCTGTATAGAGACGGTCTTTCAGTATATCCAGGTAAATGGATGACAGGTCCACAGTACAGAAATTATGGACGGCATGGTACATGACGTGGAATTCATAATCCTCATAGGCTTTAAGAACGGTACGCTTTACCTGTTCCAGACGGAGCAGCGCCCAGCGATCCAATTCTTCCATATTCTCATAAGCTACACTGTCGGCCTTCGGATCGAAATCATAAAGATTTCCCAGAAGGTAGCGGAACGTATTTCTGATCTTTCTGTATACGTCGCTCATGGATTTCACGATTTTATCGGAAAGGCGGACATCGCCCTGGTAGTCAACGGAGGAAATCCACAAACGCATCACGTCAGCGCCGTACTTATCAATAATGTCCTGGGGCGCGACTACGTTTCCTACCGATTTGGACATCTTCCGTCCCTCTCCGTCCATGGTAAAACCATGGGTCAGAACAGCCTTATACGGCGCGCAGCCATTGACTGCCACACTGGTCAGAAGAGAGCTGTGGAACCAGCCGCGGTGCTGGTCGGAACCTTCCAGATACAAATCGCAGGGATACGCCGCGCCGGTATCTTTCCACACCGGATGAGGATCTTTTAGGACACCATTCCAGGTGGAGCCGGAATCAAACCATACGTCCATGATGTCTTTTTCCTGGTGGAAACGGCTGCCGCCGCAGTGGGGACATTTGAAATCCTTCGGCAAAAGTTCTTCCGCCGGGTGCGCCCACCATGCATCGGTGCCCTCTTTTTCCACGATTTCTTTCACGCTTTCAATCGTTTCGGGCGTAATCACATAGTTGCCGCAGCCGTCACAGTAGAAAGCAGGAATCGGAACACCCCAGGAACGCTGGCGGGAAATACACCAGTCCTGGCGGTCACGAATCATATTATACAGGCGGTCATGCCCCCAGGAAGGGATAAACCGTGTCTCGTCGACCGCTTTCAATGCATCTTCGCGAAAATCATTGATGGAAGCAAACCACTGCTCTGTCGCACGGTAAATGACGGGATTCTTGCAGCGCCAGCAATGGGCATACTGGTGGTGGAGGGACTTTTTGCCAAGAAGCATGCCTTCGTGGGCAAGCGCGGAAATACTCGGTCCTTCCGCTTCCCATACAGTCTTCCCTTCCAGAAAGGATCCGGCTTCTGCCGTCATACGGCCTTTATTGTCCACAGGACAGATGACTTCCTGCTTCAGTTTTCCTTCATTTTCATATTTCTTATACACTTCAAAGTCATCCACGCCGTGGCCCGGGGCAGTATGTACGCAGCCTGTACCGGCATCCAGCGTGACATGGTTGCCTTCAAGGACATACACCGTACGATTGTAGGATGCCCAGGGGTGCATAAATTCGGCCAACTCCCATTCGGCGCCTGTCATTTCGCGGCCGGCAAACTCGTAATTTTCAATCTTGCAGTCCGCCAAAGCTGCCGGTGCCAGCTCCTTATTCATCAGATAGTACTCGTCGGCATCCAGATTATGCACCCATACATAGGTGAACTTCGGGTTGACGGAAATATACTGGTTGGCAGGAATGGTCCAAGGCGTGGTTGTCCAGATGACGGCAAAAAGCTTGGATTGATCTACGCCCTCCGGTCCGAGTCCCTTGATATTTTTCGCAGGGAACTTGACATAAATAGACGGGGACTTGCGGTCCTTATACTCAATTTCCGCTTCCGCCAGCGCCGTTTCACAGTGGGGACACCAGTAAACGGCTTTCTTTCCTTTATAGATGTATCCTTTTCTTGCCATTTCGCCAAAAACTTCTATTTCCTTGGCTTCCAGATGCGGATCAAAAGTAACGTAGCGGTTATCAAAATCACCGATAACGCCCATGCGGATAAAATCGGTTTTCTGGATTTCAATCCACTTTTTCGCGTATTCCAGACATTTGCGGCGCAGTTCAAGAACGGACATATTCGCCCGATCCTCTCCCGAATCTTTCAGTACGGCATATTCAATCGGAAGGCCGTGGGTATCCCAGCCGGGGACATAGTTTGCCATGTACCCCGCCATGTATTTGTAGCGGACAATAATATCCTTCAGTGTCTTATTCAGGGCATGTCCGATATGGATCTTGCCGTTCGCATAAGGAGGTCCGTCATGGAGCACGAAGCGGGGCGCACCTTCTTTCTTTCTTTTCTCTATTCTCTTGTTGTATAAATCCTTATCTTGCCAAAGTTCCACAAACTGCGGCTCCTTCTGCGGAAGATTTCCGCGCATGGGGAATTCTGTCTGCGGCAGGCGCAGCGTCTTGCTGTAATCCATTCCATTTCCTCCTGTATGGTGTAAATAAAAAAAATCCCGCCCGAAAAGGGGCGAGAATATTTCCCGTGGTACCACCCTAATGACCCGAAGGCCACTCGGCACAGTTAACGGTGTCCCGTCAGGGCATTTCCTCCCTGAAGCTCAGAAGTGATCCGTCCGCGCCGCCCGCCCCTTCTTTCACCGGCCGAAGGCTCTCTCTGCCGGGCGCTTACGCAAACCGTCTTCATCACAGCTCTTAGTATCTTTTGTATTGTACAGATAATCATGAATATAGTCAAGTCCGCCCGAACTATTTCCAAAGGAAAAAAGCAAAAGCTGCCTGCAAAAGAAAGAGGACGGGCACGCCGAATTGAAATACGGCATGGCGCGTCTTATGGTGAAAAAAACGCATAGCAAGAAACGCGCCTGCCGATCCGCCCGCAGCGGCGATAAACAGAAGCGTCATTTCCCTTATCCGCCGCCGTCCATACACCGCTTTCCATTTGTCAAGGCCGTACAGGAAAAAGGCGGCGGCATTTACGGCAAGAAGTCCTCCAAAAAGCAATTCACCTGCTGACATAACTCTTCCTTCATAACCTCTCCGCCGCTTTGACTCCCATGAGGAGCGCCTTATCGCGGCTTTCTTTTCCCCACGCCCGCTGTTCGTGAGATAAATCGTGAAGTGTATCGGCGGTAAAAAGGATTTGGGCAAATACCTTCCCCCTGTATGCCGCACATGCCGCCAAGGCGGCGCATTCCATATCCACCACGCGGCAGCCTTCCGCCCTCCGCGCTTTTACCTTTTCTTTCGTTTCACGGAAAAATCCATCTGTTGACCAGGTCACACCGTTTTCACAGGGCACATGATTTTCCCGAAGCACGCCTTCTACGATGTCCGCCGCCGAAGCTCCCGCCGGTGCCTGAAGGACGCAGAGTTCTTCCTTATCCGCTTTAATCATCCACAGGGGAAAATCTTTTGTCAGAGAAACAAATGTCCCGACCTTTTCACCGCCCCGGGCAAAAGCAAACCTTTCAATCCGTTTCTCTCCAAGAAAAGCAAAAACCGCTTTCTTCGGCAGGTGCAAATCCATTTTTTCAAAATCCGGGGAAATGATTCCCGGCGATTTATCATATTCCGATAAAATGTTTTCCATTTCCCTCTCCTTTTTACAAGGCGCTCATTCCCCGTTTTTCCAAAAACTTCCTTTCCCTCCAGTCCGCAATCGTAAAAACCGCAAGAGCTGACCAGATAAAAGAAAAAGCAGACAACTGTGCACGGGTAAAGGGTTCACCGAAAAGGAATATCCCCAGAAGCAAAGTGATGGATGGAGAAATATACTGGCAGAACCCGAGAACGTTCAGCGGCAGATCATTCGCCCCTATGGAAAAGAGCACGAGAGGCGTCGCCGTCACAGCGCCTGCGCCGATAAGAAACACTGCTGTCCGCAGGTCATCGACATTGAAATGTCCAATGCCGCCATTCCCAAGAGAAAGTACATAAGCAAGAGCAAAAGGAAGAACAAAAAATGTTTCCAGCGTAATGCTGTAAAAAGCATCCAGATTCAATTTCTTTTTCACCGCGCCGTAGAGGGCAAATGTCGATGCAAGACCGACAGCAATCAGCGGGAACCTTCCCAACTCCCAGGTCATCACGCTGATTCCTGCAGCGGCAACAGCAATAGAAAACCATTTCATTTTTGACAGCCGCTCATGAAAACATACAACACCAAGAAGAACGCTCACAAGGGGATTCATGTAATACCCCACACTGGTATCCACCACATGGCGGTTCGTCACTGCCCAGATGAAAATGCACCAGTTTGCCGTAATAAGAAAAGATGCCAGCGCAAGGAGCGCACCCCGGCTTTTATCCGCCCAAAGATGTTTACATTCTTCCCAAAACGACACCATCCGTCCCATGAAAGAGAGAATCATGAGCATGAAGAAGAAAGACCAGATAATGCGGTGCGATAATATTTCATAAGCAGAAACGGCAGACAGCTGCTTCCAGTAAACCGGCAGAAGCCCCCACAGCAGGTACGAACCTACAGCCGCTGTTAACCCCAGGTTTCTTTTTTTCATAGATGTACTTCCTTTTATTTATAATAAGTCATTCTATCACAAAAGAAAGGAAAAAAAGAAGAAGCGCCCCTGCCGGAAAACGCTCCTTACCATATCAGCCCGTTATTTTTTCTTTGCCGCCTCTTTCACCGCGTCAAAAACATCCATAAAAGGTACTTTATTTTTCTTCGCCAGTTTTTTCACGGTATCATATTCAGGATAGGCCCGCGTCATCTTTCCCAGAGACACCTGCTTCACAGATGCTTTGCCGTAAACCGTTTCCACTTCTTTTTCTTCTCTATCTAAGACAGAGCGCCCGAGGGGGTATTCGCGGATACCGATCGTCGTGGTTTCCGTGAAAATAATTTGTTCCAGTTCCTCCGCTTTGTCTTCCCCGCAGATCACTGTCAGTTCCCAGGCCGGACGATTCTTTTTCATGAAAACGGGAGCATAGTGGACATCTTTCGCTCCTGCCTTGAACAATTTCTTCATGACATACCCCAAAACCTCGCCGGAGCAGTCATCAATATCCGTTTCCAGTTTCACAACTTTATCACGGTCTTCATTCTCCTCCCCCCGGATAAGGAATGCCCGGAGAATACCGCTTCGATCCGTGTATGCTCGTTTTCCCGCGCCAAGGCCTGCCTTCTTGATAACAAAAGACGGCGGCAGCTGATGGCTTGTGGAAATGGCCGCCGCAATGGCCGCGCCGGTAGGCGTCACATACTCCCCTTTCGCCCCGGTGAGCTCCATGGGGATTTTATAAGCGGAAACAATATTCACTGTCGCCGGCACGGGCACGGGCATGACTCCATGCCGGCACCGAACTGTTCCTGTCCCTTCCGTGAGTTTAGGGACAATCACCTCTTTGATGTGAAGGCTGTCAAAAGTAACGGCAGCCGCCACCACGTCCACAATGGAATCAAGCGCTCCCACTTCATGGAAATGGACTTCGTCAAGGGGCAAATCATGGGCTTTCGCTTCCGCTTCGCCGATAATCCGGAATATTTTACGGGCCAGCGCTTTTGCTGTTTCCGTCATATCACAGGCATCGATCATCGGAAGAATTTCCGCAAGCCCCCGATGGGTATGATAATGATCTTTTCCCTGACGGCAGCAGTGATGTGCCTCCCCGTCATGCCCTTCCTCATGGCAATGGCAGTGATGTTCTTCTCTGTCCGATTCCTCATGACAAGAGCATCCCGATCCTGCCGCCAAGGTCAGATTGCCGTAAAGATAGTCCATGTCATGATCATGGTTCTCACAGTCATCATCAAGATGGACATGAAAATCACAGCAGTCGATGCCCGCTTTCTTTACTCTGCCTATCTCTACGAAAAAGCCGTCTGCCGGGATAGAGTCCAGCGCTTTTTGAAGAGTGTCCGGATCCGCCCCCAAGTCGATCATTGCCGCCACGAACATATCCCCGCTGATCCCGGATCCGCAGTCCAGGTATAATTTTTTATCCATTGCTTTTTCCCCTTTCCGCCAGCCTGTTGATCTGTGTTGCCACATACCCCGCGCCGAAGCCGTTATCTATATTTACCGTCACAATACCGTTCGCGCAGGAATTAATCATCGTCAAAAGAGCCGACAGCCCGTGAAAGCTTGCTCCATACCCCACGGACGTGGGCACGGCAATGACGGGATTAGCCACAAGACCGCCGATTACCGACGCAAGAGCGCCTTCCATACCTGCCACGGCAATGACGCAGTTGGCTTCCCGCACTTTCTTTTCACAGGATAAAAGACGGTGGATGCCGCTGACTCCCACATCATAAATGCGTTCCACACGGCTGCCGAAATATTCCGCCGTCTGTGCCGCTTCTTCCGCCACGGGAATATCCGCCGTTCCTCCCGTGCAGACCGCGACTAAGCCTATATGCTCCTTATCTTTCTTTTCCAGTTTCAATATGCGGGAAACGGGATCATAAGAAATATCCGGCAGTACGGCGCGGACGATCTCATATTGATGGGCATCGGCACGCGTACCGAACACCTCCCCTTCCGCTTCATATAACTTTCGGAATATCTCCGGCAGAAATTCATCCGATTTCCCCTGGCAGTAAATGACCTCGGCAAATCCGGAACGTCGTTTCCTGTCCGTATCCAGTTTGGCATATCCCATTTCTTTATAGGCGCGGACTCCGGAATGACTGCGCAGATACTTTTCCGCCGCGTCAATTTCCAACTTCCCGCCTCTGACCTTTTCCAAAAGTTCTCTGATATCCATGCTACACCTGCCCTATATCCATAGACCCCGAGCGGAACCCCTCCAGATCCATCGTTATATACATAAACCCCAGTTCTTTAAACCGCGCGGCCACGACCTTTCTTTTTTCCACAAGCAGGGAAAATTCCTGCGGACGGATTTCAATACGCGCCATCCGGTCATGGCTGCGGACACGGAATTGGGTAAATCCCATTTCAAAAAGAAACTGCTCCGCCATTTCTACACGGCGCAGCTTTTTCCCGGTGATCGGTTCGCCATAAGGAAACCGTGTCGCCAGACAGGAAAAAGACGGCTTGTTCCATGTAGGAAGATCCTCCTTTTTCGAAAGCGCCCGTATTTCCTCCTTTGTCAGCTCCGCCTCTCTTAAGGGACTCACCACGCCCAGTTCCGCCAGCGCCTTCAATCCGGGCCGGTAACCGCCCATGTCACTGAAATTCGTGCCGTCCGCCACACAGGAAATATGATTCTTCTTCGCCAGCTCTTTCAAAAAAGAAAAAAGAAAATACTTGCAGTGGTAGCATCGGTCTCTTTCATTTTCCGCAAAGCCCTTAATCAGGAATTGGTCCTGTTCGACAATCATCTGCCGTATATGTTCCCGTTTGCAGAATTCTTTGGCGTCCTTCCATTCGCGGAAAGGAAAGGAATTCAATTTCATTGTCACCGCGACAGCTTTCTTCCCAAGAACGGCATGGGCCTCATGGAGCAGAAAAGTGGAATCCACGCCGCCGGAAAAAGCGACCGCCACAGTTCCCATTTCTTTCAAACGAAATCGCAGATCCTCCTGCTTTTTCAGTAGTCCGCTTTCCACCGCAGTCTCCTTTCCTTTTCTTAATTTAAATAAATTATACCATTCCGCCAAACAGGCTTTGCATGATTTTTCTTTTCCTTCCCAAGAAAATCCTTTCTAATTTATATTTGTACTTGCAGTCATATCGCTGTATAATAAATTATTAGTATAATAAGTAATTCTTGAAAGGACTCTATATTGAAAAGAAATCAGTATACCCTCGGAAAACCGATTTCCTTTAAGGGAAACGGACTCCATTCCGGAATTCCCGTAACAATCACGATGCGTCCCGCTCCGGCGGGCAGCGGCATCATCTTCCGGCGTATCGATCTTACCGGTGCCCCTGAAGTGCCTGCAAAGAGTGAATTTGTGACAAATACACTCCGCGCAACGACGCTGGAACGGGGAAACGCGAAAGTTTTCACCGTGGAGCATATCCTTTCCGCGCTCTTTGCGCTCCGTATCGACAACTGCATTCTTGAGATGGACGCGCCCGAACCTCCCGTAGCTGACGGCGGCGCCCTTACATTCTCCCAAATGATTTTAGAAGCGGGTATCGTGGAACTGGAAGAACAGACCGATATTCTTACTCTTGAGACGAGCGTAGCCGTATATGAAGATAATAAATTCATCACTGCGCTCCCTTATGACGGCCTCCGCATTACATTTACATCCATCAATCCCCATCCGCTTTTAGGTACGCAAATGAAAGACTTCACAATCGACAAGGAGACATACATCAGAGAAATCGCCCCTTCCCGTACCATCGGATTTACCTGGGAGCTGGAGGCCATGCGGCAAATGGGGCTCGGCAAAGGCGGTACGTTGGAAAACGCTGTCGTTTATTCTGAAACGGACTGCCTGTCAGAATTGAAATTCCCCGACGAACTTGTCCGCCATAAGATTTTGGATATCCTTGGCGATATTTCCCTTGTGGGCCCGCTCCACGCACACATCATCGCGGTCATGGGAAGCCATAAGCTGAATGCCGCTCTTGCGGCGAAACTGAGAGTATTGAAAAAATAAAAAGAAGTTCATGAACAGGAGAGAATCAATTATGGAATTAAATATTGAAGAAATCATGGAAATCCTCCCCCATCGTTATCCGATGCTGCTGGTAGACAAAATTACCGAACTCGTTCCCATGGATTATGCCGTCGGAGTGAAATCCGTCACCATCAACGAACCATTTTTTCAGGGACATTTCCCCGGCCACCCCATCATGCCTGGCGCCCTTATCTGTGAAGCCATGGCACAGGTCGGCGGCGTTGCTCTCCAGTATCCCGAAGAAAATCGGGGCCTCATTCCCATGTTTACAGGCATGGACAAAGTCCGCTTCCGTTCCCCCGTCCGCCCGGGAGACCAGCTTGTAACCAAAGCGGTCATCAAAAAGATCGTAGGGCGCATGGGCAAGGTACACTGTGAATGCTATGTAGGGGAAACCTTCAAAGCATCGGCTGATTTCCTTTTCTACCTCGCTGAACCGGAAAATAAAAAAGAAAAGGACGAGAACAATAAATAATTCATGAATCACAGTAATATAATCCGCAGTATGATTTTCCAGTTAATTCCTGCCATACGCAAGATATAAGGATCTCATACCGGATATTACCGCTTTATCAATTAGAAAGGATGATTTTTATGTCAGGTTGGAGTAAAACCTTTATTTTATTATCCGGTATTTTATATGCCTTTGTCGGTGTATACTGCTTCTTCCAGCCGATAGGCGCTCTGATCGGATTGGCATGGAGCATCGGATTTCTCGTACTGACAAGTGGTATTTTTGGTGTTATAGCCTATATACAGATTCCCAAGGAAGAGCGCGTAATCTGGGGACTTCTGGTGTGCTTGACGGACATTATTTTCGGCATGTTAGTACTTACTTTTAACGGCACCATGATATTATCTGCCCTGCTGCCGCTTTTCTTTGCGGTCACATTCATTATCCGCGGTATTTTTACACTCATCCACAGCCGTGATTTTGATGCATTGATTACACACAAAGTGCTGTTCCGCATCCTCTGCATCATGCAAATCCTGCTTGGTACCGCTCTTCTTGCATTTCCGCAGGCCGCCGCGCTTACGATGGTTTATTTCTTTGGCATAGGCTGTCTCTTTGCCGGTTTTGCCAAGATTTCTCTGTGGAACGATTTGCGTAGTCTATGATACCGTTTACCTTCTCTGTCTTTTATATGACACGGCAGAAAAACATAAGAACAGCATTAGGGTAAATTTTTTATACTTATATGTAGTAGAAATCATTCAATATTCAAAGAAAAATAAAGAAAAATAAAGAAAAACGCATATATTTCGACAAGGCCATTGTTTTATTTAAAAACCGTCTTGCCGATGTATGTATAAAAAGAAATTAAAATCCGGCAGGCAGTATCCGCCTGCTGTTGAAGGGAAACCATGAGAATGGAATTAACAGTTATCAAATCAGCGGAGCCGCAGATTCATGAAACGGCCGTTGTTGATCCTACTGCCAAACTTCATAAAAATGTAATTATCGAACCTTATGCCGTCATCGGCCCCAACTGTGAAATCGGCGAAGGATCCATAATCGGCTCCCATGCGGTCATTTCGAAAAACGTACGCATGGGGAAAAACAATCATGTGTATCCGAATGCCGTTATCGGCGAAGATCCGCAGGATTTGAAATTTGCCGGCGAATACAGTACGGTCGTCATCGGCAATGACAACAGCTTCCGCGAATTCGTCACCATCCACCGTGCTACGGGAGAAAACTGCGAAACCCGTATCGGCTCGCATAATATGCTTCAGGCATACACCCATGTGGCACACAACTGCAATTTCGGAGACTACATCGTCATGTCCAGCTTTTCCGGAGCAGCCGGCCACGTCACTGTGGAAGACCACGCGGTCATCGGCGGCATGAGCGGTATCCACCAGTTCGTAAAGATCGGCGCCTGCGCCATGGTGGGCGGTATGTCCAAGATCGTACAGGATGTATGCCCATTCGTGATCGTTGACGGCAATCCGGCAAGAGTGGTCGGACTGAACAGCGTAGGACTCGCCAGAAACAATATCACCCCCGAAGTAAGAAGCTGGCTTAAAAAAGCATACCGCACCATTTTCCGTTCCGGCCTGAAGCTGTACGAAGCTATCCATGAAATGGAACAGGACTTCCCGCCGACACCGGAAATCGAGCATCTTCTCCGCTTCCTCCGCAACTGCGAGCGCGGACTTTGCAGAACAAAAGATAAAAGTCAGAAATAATAAATATAAAAGGCTTTCCATTTTTAGGGAAAGTCTTTTTTGCTGTACCCAGCCTTTATACATTTTAATTTCCCTACTTTCAGGAAGACATATCCGTTTCCTTTTTACGCCTCCGGTGTCTCCGCACCCGGTTGATATGCCGCTCAAAATCTCCATGGCCGATGAGTTCCGCCAGAATGAGCTGATCCAATACAGGAACGGTACAGGAATAAAATCCCGTCCGCTCCTGAAATCTGGACAGACGGTTTTCGGGAAGTACGAGATACGCCACGCGGACAGAGGGAGCAATTGTTCGTGAGAACGTATTCATATATACCACCGGGCCATGGGGAGCAAGAGAAAAGAGCGTGTCTTCCGCTTTTGACAAAAGAGTGAACTCCGAATCAAAATCATCTTCAATAATCAGACCGGACCGCTCCTCCGCCCAGCGGATATATTCCCGCCGCTTCGAAGCATTTGCCGTAATGCCGCTTGGATAACTGTGGAACGGTGTCACATGAAGCACACGTGCGCCTGCCCGTTTCAGTTCTTCTGTCAGAATTCCTTTGTCTCCCAGACGGAGAGATTCCGTCCGTATGCCATGGACACGGTACACCTGCCGTATCTTCTCATAGCAGGGATCCTCCACCGCTACAAGCCGTTCCCGGCCAAGGGCCTGCACTACAAGGCTGTACAGATACTCCGCTCCCGACCCGATACAAATCTGCTGCGGAGAAACGATGATATTCCTGCTTCGCGCCAGGTAGTCGCAAAGTGCATTCCTCAACTCCGCCGTTCCCTGATTGGGAGAGCGGGCCAGCACCTTTTCGCCCCATTTGGAGAGCACTGTCCGTGCCGTTTTCGCATAAACGGAAAAAGGAAATACTTCTTCATCCGTCTCCGAATGAAGAACTGGCTTCACTTCCTTTCCCCTGTACCCCACGGGGAAAGCATCTTCCTCTTTATAAATGATAAAGTAGCCGCTCCGTTCCCGCGGTTCGACGTACCCTTCTTCCGCAAGAAGCGCATACGCATGCTCCACGGTAATGACACTCACGCCATACCGTTCCGCCATGGCGCGTTTGGAAGGCAGCTTGCCGCCCCACCGGTAAATCCCGCCGGTAATCGCTTCACGGACACGGGCATAAAGCGCCATATATGCTTTTTCTTTCACACCACTTTCCATCTTGCCTCCATCTGGTTATATTTTTATTTTCATTTCTGGTGATTTTCATAATGCCAGTTTATCATTATACTGTTTTTAAGTAAAGCTGTATAAGGAGGCTCTTCATGACAAATACCAATACCCCGCCGGCAGGAAATATTTCCGCCGCCCCCCGCTATAAAGCCAGATGGCTCACGGTATGCGGCTTTTTAATGGCAATGAATACCGTCCTGTCATCTTTCAACATCCCCGTCCCCGGCGGACACTTTTACCTGAATGATGTCATCATCGTAGCGGCGGCTCTCTCTCTCGACCCGCTGGGCGCGTTCCTGGTCGGCGGTGTAGGCGCATTCCTGGGCGATTTCTTTTTCTACCCTCTCCCCATGTTTGTTTCCCTCGCCACCCACGGACTGGAAGCCGTCGTCATTTCCCTCTTTGCCCGGCGTTACGGAAAGAAGAATCTTCCCCTCACTTTCTTCGGCGTCTTCTTAGGTGCGCTCATCGTGGTTATCGGTTATTCTCTCGGCAGGGCTTATGTATACAGTACCCCGGAATATTCTCTCATCAAACTCCCCTTCGAAATACTCCAGGCAGGTATCGGTGCCATCCTCGGCGCGTTTATCTGGAAAAATAGAAATATGGGAGATATTATTCGGAAAATCATAAGTAAATAAAATGACTTCAGCCGCCTCACGGCGGTTTTTTATTTCCTTTCCCAAAGAAGCTGTCCGCCTTATCAGCTATTTCCTTTTCTGGTACAATAATACAGAAAGAATATTCACCAGGAGGAGCTATGAGAACACTTCGCGATGCGGTATACGGACTGGCGGTAGGAGATGCCCTCGGACTGCCTGTCCAGTTTGAAGAGCGCGGTTCATTCCATGTGGAAAAAATGACAGGTTACGGCACGTATAATATGGCACCGGGGACATGGTCCGATGACACCAGCCTCACCCTTGCTACTTGTGACAGCATCAAACTCATGGGGCGGATCGACCTGGAAGACCTCATGTGCTGCATGACCGACTGGTATAAAAACGGCAAGTATACCCCTGACGGAAAATCCTTCGATGTAGGCATGACCACGGGAGCCGCCCTCAGCCGCGGAGAAGGCCTCTCCGATGAAGCTTCCAATGGAAACGGCTCCCTCATGCGTATCATCCCCCTCGCGTTCCTTCCCGAAGTAACAGACGATGAAATACGGGAAGTATCGGCACTCACCCATGGACACCGCATTTCAAAAAGCGCCTGCGTCACCTATATCCATATCGCCAAGGAACTTTTACAGGGAAGATCCATAAAAGAAGCTGTGGAAACTGCCGTCAATGACAGTATAGAAGAAAGCCTCTTTAAAAACCTTCTTACCATCAGCAGCCTGCCGGTAGAACAAATCAAAAGCACGGGCTATGTGGCAGACACCCTCGAAGCAGCCATATGGACACTGGAAAATACAGACAATTTCAAAGACGCCGTCATGACCGCCGTCAATCTCGGCGATGATACCGACACCGTAGGCGCCGTCACAGGAGCGCTCGCAGGCATCATTTACGGTTATGATGCAATTCCTGCAGAATGGCTGAAAGATTTACGCAGGAAAGACCTCATTGACAAATATCTCTTCCAATGACAAAAGGGCGGTCTTGCGTCCTTTTCTTTTACCAATCACAGATAAGGAGCTTCTTATGCAACAAAATGATACCAGCGGTCTTCCCCATAAAATAAAATGGATTACGCTATGCGGACTGCTCATGGCAATAAATACTATTTTCTCTTCTTTCAGCGTTCCCGTTCCCGGCGGGCATATTTACCTGAACGATATCATCATTGTCATTGCCGCCTTGTCGCTCGACCCCCTGGGCGCATTTCTTGTCGGCGGTGTGGGCGCGTTCCTCGGGGATTTCTTTTTCTATCCCCTCCCCATGTTCGTCTCCCTTGCCACCCACGGTATCCGCTCCGTCGTCATGTCCCTTATCGTGGGCAGGTATGGAAGAGACAACTTCCCTGTCGTTCTTGGCGCGACCGTCCTTGGCGCCCTCATCGCCATCGCGGGATACACTTTGGGCAAGGCCTACGTATACAGCACCTGGGAATACGCCATGCTGAAACTCCCTTTCGAAATACTTCAGGCCTTCATCGGATCCGCCATCGGACTCTTCCTCTGGAAAAACAGAAACTGGGGTCAAATGATCCGCCGCTTCCTTGGGTATTAACCCCTTATTCACCCTAACCGGCTCAATATAAATTCCATTCTACCGCCTTCGTTTTTTCCGCTATTACACCATTTTCTGTGCTTCACCACATTACATAAATTGTAAATCTAACGGATAAAATGCAGTTTTTAATCAGCCTTGATTTATTTACCTGTAAACTGTAACATGCATATAGGCTTGATTAGAACACTTGCTGCGTAATTTAGACAACGAAATGGCATAAACCGGAAAATATATCGCTTAAAAAACAGCAGGCAAATCCATAAATTCCCCGCAGGAGAAACGGAGATGCAGTCATTGTCAGGCACCAGTCAGATGTGGGCAGCGATGACATAGCCGTGGTTTTATTAATGGAAACGACGCTACCGTAAAACAAATCAGTAAATCCGAAAACGGACTCACGCTGATAGGTTGGGATCCTTCCGTTTATACGCGAGCGACATGCACAAAGGGGGCGTGAATTGCTTGTTTCTATTTTAGATAAAGTCGTTAAAATCTGAAAGAAATTATAAAGAGTTTGAAAAGGAGAATCATGATGAGAAAAAATGAGTTAGAAAATGCTTCACAAGAACAACAAAAAATAAACATAGAGGAAAAAACGAAAGTAATTAAACGTCTCATAGACAAAAATATTGATGTATTTAAAAGGCTGGCGAAAAAATGATTATTTATCCGACTGCATCTGCTATCGTTGATATTCATAATTCCGTTATCGAAAAAAGCGGTGGATTAGCAGGAGTGAAAGATATTGGACAATTGGAGAGTATTTTAGCACATATCCAAAACCCTGATTATTATCCTACATTCTTTGATCAAATAACGCACCTTGTATATAGTATTGCTAAATTCCATATATTTAATGATGGAAATAAACGTTCTGCTATCCTTTCAGGAGCATTATTCTTAAGTCTAAACAACTGTGATAAAAGCATGAATTTGTTTATTCGCGGCATGGAAGTCCCGATTATAGAAGCTGTGACAAACCATATTACAAAAGACGAGCTGAAAAACATTATTGAAGTTATTTTATCAGATAGTCAGTATTGAAAATATATCCAAAGTTATCAAAATGCAAATATGTAATGTGAATCAATAATGAAGTTGCAATTGTATTTATAACCATGAGGGTATTCAATTATAAGAAAAATCACTCTCCTTTTTATAAATAGTGGCTGGACTCCTCTATTATATAAACTGGATTGTGATTTTTTGTATAACCATTTATTTTTCACCCGCATAGCGGATAGTTCTTTTTGCCATGCTCACACGCCTGGCACGATCTAAAGATATGAATTAAAACCTGTATCATATGGCTAATTAAAACCGGGCAATGCTTTCTGCTGCATGCCCGGTTTTTGCATGGGGTGTTTCACGGATTATCCGTTATTTCTCTTCTTTATTTCCTCTTTTATTTTCCCAAGCAGCTCTTCTTCCGTAAAGCCGCCTTTTGCCGCGATGGTACGGAAATCAGCCACCCGGCTCATCATTGCAAACAGCGCCGGATTGGAAAGAGGCTTGTACTTCGGAGAAAGCTGTAAAAGGAATTCCTTCAGGTAAGGATATAGCTGGAGCGCCCGGTGGAGAGTGGTATCGCCTGTTATCTCCAACGTATTTCCTTCGTCTCCCTCTTTCTCCGCCGTTTCCGCTTCCACTTCCGTGCCGCCGTCTGTCTTGCTTCCCGTCCAGACAGGAGCGGACTGCGGTTTATTTCCTAAAGAGCGGATATGCTCCACATCCTGCATGGTTTCCAGACAGCCGCGGTACACACCGTTTTCATCACGGACAGCTATATAATTTACAAATATCTGTTTCCCCGGCTTGTTGATAAAAAATTCCGCCGTATCTTTTTCTCCGCTTTTAAAAGAATCCAATATCCTGTTCACGACAGGCAGAATTTCTCTGGGATGGCAGTTCTGTACTTTCCGGCCTACCACGCCGGCACTCCGGCTGAACACACGGACCGGCGTATCGGTATAAAACTTCACAATATCGTTTTCATCAACAAATGTCAGGTCAATGGGAAGATGGCGGTAAATCAGATTGATCTGCGCAAGAGTGAGCTTCCCTATGGCCACATCCATCTCCGTATCCGTGCCCGCCCCCATATGGTACTTGCTGAGAAGCGCGCTGAAGTCCTTCATAAAGGACGGTTCTCCTCCGGAAGACCGCTCTGTTTTTTCCGGCGGCAGGAATCCTTTCGGCGCCTCCATGTTGGCAAAGCCCACTTCCTCCTCGCCGATACGCATTTCCCGGAATTCCTCTTCCGACAGAAGCTCCATGGATGTCGGGTACAAAACCTGGGTCTCCTTGAAAATAATATCCTCTATCTTCTCAATCACTTCGGGCTGCATTTTCAGGAACGCCTCTTCTTTATCCATATCCAGATATCTTGCGCTGCGGAGGATTGCTTTTTTCACATGATCATCAAACGTCCACATGATGAGTGTCGGGCGGTCAAACCCTTTCTGTTCCAGATAAGGGAAAAGCTGGTTATGTTTCCTTGTAATATGCTTTATGTATTCTTTCAGCCTGTCATAGACCTCCAGCCAGCGGTTTTTGATAAATTTCCCCGCCAAAAGCTCTTTCATTTCTGCTATCGTGCCGAGGATGATCTGATTTTCCTCCATGAATGAACGGATAGGGTGGCCTTCCGGCAATTCCAGATGTTCCCGTTCCATGACACCGTCGAAAAGCCGGATGATGTCATCCATTTTTTCATGCATGGTTTCATCATCAATGCCGTCATCTTTCAGCATCTGTTCGCCGAAAGCAAATTCCTGGGGCGTGACGGAATCAAAACGCTGCAAAATAATTTCACGCGCTTCCTCAAACGTCAGCTCCCCTTTAATGTATTTTTCTTTTATGTCGACAATTTCCCGGCACTTGGCTTCATCAAGACCGAGAATATCATTCATTGTTTTAGTCATATATCCTCCTTATATAACCGGCTGCATATTGTAATTCTCTGCAAAATAAGTATATCAAGAAAAGTCAATATATGCCATGCCATCCTGCCTATACGCCACACCTTTCCCGCCTGTAAACCGGCTGGCTGAATGGATACCGGCTGCCGGAAAGCAGCGGCTGGGTAACAAATGAAAAAGAAGCTGATTTCAAAAATCGTCGCCCATGAAACCATGCTCACCACAAGCGCCTTCCGGAAACCGCATTTTACCGGTGCTGAAATAAACGGAAACAGATCGTACGCTCTTCCGCTTTCCATACGGGACAGCAAAAAAGACTTCCCTCTTCTATGAGATGGGAAGCCTTTTGCTTTCGGGAACGTTTTCACCCGTTTTACTTTAATTATGAATTTTCTTCATCTTCTTCCGGTTCGGAAACCACATCGATGGAAGCAATCCGGTCTCCCTCTTCCAGACGCTGGAGGATGACGCCCTGTCCTCCTTTTGCTTTCTTGCTGGAAATCTGGTCGGCAGGAATACGGATGGTGATTCCCTGTTCGGAGATGCCCACCAATTCATCCCTGTCGTCAGCAGCGACAAGCGCCACTACTTCATAGCCTTTCTTGAAGTTGATCGTCCCCTGTCCGTTCCTGCCCTGCAGACGATAGGCAGAAGCGGCATTTCTCTTCGCGTTTCCGTCAGCGGAAATGGTAAAGATATCTTTCTCCGCCGCCACAACTACGCCTACCACATCATCCCCTTCTTTGAGACGCATGCCGTGGACACCGGACGCGGAACGGCTGAGAGGCCGTACATTGTCATCATCAATGGAGAAGCGGATGGCCATGCCTTTTCTCGTTCCCATGATGATTTCCTCATTGCCCTTGACCGGAAGCACCGCTACCAGGCGGTCTTCGTCTTTCAGGCGCATAGCGATGAGGCCGTTCTTATTGATATTCTTATATTCTTCCAAGGCCGTCTTCTTGATGTAGCCGTACTTCGTCACCATGAGAAGGTACTTGGTTCCCTCTTCGGAAATATCCAGATCCAGAAGCTCCGTCACGTGTTCATCGGCGCCAAGGGACGTGATGAAGTTGATCATCGCGCTCCCCCTTGCAGTGCGGCTTGATTCGGGAATGTCATAAGCCGTCTTCATGTAGACCTTGCCCTTGTTCGTGAAGAAAAGGATCCGGTCATGGGTGGAGGTGGTGAGGATTTTACGGACATAATCTCCGTCCTTCATCTTCAGTCCGCTTACGCCGCGGCCGCCTTTCTTCTGTGTGCGCAGATCGGAAGAATCAATGCGCTTAATGTAATTCTGCTTGGTCAGGGTAATGGTCATGGGCTTGTCGGGAATAAGGTCGGTCACATCCATATCGCCCAGGGCTGCCGCAATTTCCGTACGGCGTTTGTCCCCGAAATTATTCTTTTCGTCAGTGAGTTCCGCTTTGACTACCCCCATGATTTTCTCCCTGCTGGACAGCAGATCGCGGAGGTAGGCGATGGTTTCCTGCACATCCTTGTAATCCGCTTCAATCTTATCTCTTTCCAGACCGGTCAAACGGCGGAGACGCATATCAAGAATGGCGACTGCCTGTTTTTCCGACAGACCGAATTTGGAAATCAGCGCCGTCTTCGCCACCTCATCGGTCCGCGATTCACGGATGGTGCGGATGACTTCGTCAATATGATCAAGGGCAATGAGCAAACCTTCCAGAATATGGGCTTTGGCTTCCGCCTTTTCCAATTCATAGCGGCTTCTTCTTGTAATGACTTCTTCCTGATGTTTCAGATAGTAGTAAAGAATCTGCTTCAGGTTGAGAATACGTGGATGCCCGTCGACGAGCGCCAGCATGATGGAACCGAAATTGACCTGCATCTGGGTATGCTTGTACAAGTTGTTCAGCATGATTTGCGGATTCACATCAGAACGCAGCTCGATAACGATGCGCATGCCGCTTCGATCCGATTCATCACGGAGTGCCGTGATGCCGTCAATGACTTTTTGGCGGGACAGGTCGGCAATCATTTCCACCAGGCGCGCCTTATTCACCTGGTACGGCAGTTCCGTCACAATGATACGGTTCTTCCCGCGTTCCATTTCTTCGATATCCACTCTCGCGCGGACGGTGATGGAACCGCGGCCCGTGCGGTAGGTATCTTCAATGCCTTTATGCCCCTGGATAATGGCCGCCGTCGGGAAATCGGGCCCTTTGATATATTTCATCAATTCATCAATGGTGATTTCCGGATTATCAATCATCGCGCAAAGCCCGTCCACCACTTCCGCCAAGTTGTGGGGCGGCACGTTCGTCGCCATACCTACGGCGATACCGTAAGAACCGTTGACGAGCAGGTTCGGTATACGGGACGGCAGCACAAGCGGTTCTGTCAAAGAGCCGTCATAGTTCGGCATGAAGTCAACCGTGTCTTTATCAATATCACGGAGCATTTCCAGCGTGATTTTCGCCATACGCATTTCCGTATAACGCATCGCCGCCGCTGAATCGCCGTCAATAGAACCGAAGTTGCCGTGACCGTCTACCAGCGGATAACGGATGGAGAAATCCTGTGCCATACGGACAGCGGAATCATAAACCGCCGTATCGCCGTGGGGGTGGTACTTACCTAAAACGTCGCCGACGATACGGGCGGATTTTTTATATGCTTTATTCGGCAGCATCCCCGCTTCGTTCATCGCGTACAGAATACGGCGGTGTACCGGCTTGAGGCCGTCGCGTACATCAGGCAGCGCACGGGTCACAATGACCGACATGGCATAATCGATGTAAGACGTCTTCATCTGCCGTTCCAGCGGCGTATTGACTATCTTTCCTTCCTTCCAGTCCATACATTCTCCTTATTCCCAAAAACGGCGAAATAATCCGCCGCGGAACCGTAAAGAAACAAAGCGCCTCTTTTTCACTAAAGCGCTTCTTAACACTTATATTATACCACAACCTTTTATTTAAAGCCCATTTATCCCATTTTTTAACGATTATAAAACATATTTCTTTTATCCGTTTGCTTTTATGCGTGAATGAAATACCGGTTCTCTCTTTGAAAATTTTTCCATCCTTTGCGTATGCTGCCTTTGCTATGTTAAAATGAAATAAATTTAAAGTCATTGGCAGGAATAAACCATGAAAAAATATATCATTCTCGGAATCATTATTTTAGCAGTCATCCTCGGCGGCGGCGTTTTCGCCCTTTTTTCCGCGCTCAGCGGCGGTCCGTGGGAAGGTGTATGGTGGGGCGTGCAGGAAGCAGGTATGAATTGGTCCGGCGACAACATCCGCAACCTGGAAACGATTACTTTCACGCGAAACGATGATAAAACGATTACAGTGGATCACCGCGTCCAGCAGGGCAGCAAAGAAGTGGAAGGCAGCCTTTCGGGCACGGGGGCCATTGACGGCGGCCGTCTGATTGTCACCACGAAGACAGGACGGGAAGTCACTTTCTCTTACAGCCGTATCAGCAAACTGATTGAGCTTCCTTTAAAGAACGCGGACAAGACTCCTGTCACAGTAAAGCCGCTTACAGAAGAAAACAATAATGATATGGAAGAAATACGGAGCGAGATCGTAAAAATTTCCCAGAAACCGGAAAATAAAATCGATACCACGTTAAGCTCCACAAAAAGTTAATCCGATAATCAAAGACAGGCAAATACCCTGTCTTTTTTCGCGCGCGAAAATACCGCTCCCTTTCCTGAAGCGGCATTTCTGTCCTTTATTTCATTCCATCTTCTATTTCCTTCTTATTTCTTTTTCAATGTGAAGATCGTCAGTTCGCGGCTTGTATCAAAGCGGAAAGGAAACCAGCCGCCGCTGCCGCGGGACACATAGCCACAGTGCTTCCCGTCGCTGTACATTCCCCTTGTGTACTTGAAAGGCGTAATCATCGGTTTCCCAAAAATGCCGAACTGCGTCCCGTGGGTATGCCCGGTGAGCGTGAGGAACGCCCGGTTTTCAAAACCGGCATCAATGAAATCAGAATGATGGGCAAGAAAAATCTTCGCGCTGTCTTCCGGAATGCCGTCAAATGCGTCATGCACCATCTGTGCCATCAGTTCCGTCCTTCCTTCTCCCCGCATTTCAGGATAGTCCACGCCCGCCACGTAAAGCAGGGCGCCGTCTTTCTGAAGCGCCACATGGCTGTTGTCCAGTATCTTCACCGATGTTTTGCGGAGTTCATTTTCAATATAATCGGGATCTTTATACAGTTCATGGTTCCCCCGCACATAAATGATACCGTAAGGGAAAAGCACCGCGCGGGAGTTTAATATCTTTGCCGTTTCAGGCATGACACGGATATCGTCAATCAGATCTCCCGTAAGCATCACCACGTCGGCCCCTTCCGCCTTTGAGCGCTCCAGATCGTTTGCCAGATCGGCATTTCTGTAGTATGGCCCGATATGGGTATCCGTGATTTGCGCCACTTTCAGTCCGTCAAAGGCTTCCGGCAGTTCTTCGGCGGCAATCGTATACCGCTCCGCCTCTTCCTTCATTTCTCCATCCACAGAACCATAAACGCCGATGAATAAAGAAAGCGCCATCACCGCCGCGCCAAAAATCTGCGCATACCTGCGGATAAACCGCACCGTACCGATCATCATCAAAAGAAAGAGCGGCAGTATAAGCATGATATCCGCCGCCATCAGCGCGCAGGCAAAGTACGCGCCGAAGTGTGCCGCCCAGCCATATTCCGGATAGGCAAGCGCATACCACACGTAGTACTGCACTGCGCCGCAGGAAATAAGCGCTCCGGCAATTCCATACAAATAAAACCGTTTCAGCCGGAAGAGCCCCGCCGCAAAAAGTCCGTTCATCAGTCCCAAAAAGGAAAAAAGCAATGTAATGATCTGATAGAAATCCATGAGATCTCCTTTTTATAAAAACGGAGTTCCGTTAAATAAAGAAATTGTCCTTTCAATGTCACGGGGCAGCTATTTTCACTCTTCCAGGTACGGCTCTATATACGCCGCCAATTTTGCGTGCGGCCCTGCCAGCGGTATTTCCCTGTATTCTTCGCAGCTGTACCAGCGGTAATCGCCTTCAGGCTCTTTTGCACCATGAAACAGATACGCTTTCATGTGCCAGATGCGGTGCGTGAACACATGGGTATACGTCCAGATTCTTTCTCCCGCTTTCCCGCCGAGAAGCTTCTCCAACATTTTAACACCGTCTTTTTCGCTGTCCGACAAAACCATGGGCAGCTCCCACATGGAAGAAAGCATCCCCTTGGAAGGGCGGAGATGGAAAAGCGCCTTCCCCTCTTGAATCATGACCGCGCAGCAGGCGATGCTTTCCTTCTGTTTCTTCTTCGGCGTGCGGATTGGAAGTACATTTTCCAGTCCAAGGCGGAGCGCCGCGCACTCTCCGTGAAGAGGACATTTTTCACACTTGGGATGCTTGGGTACGCATACCTCGGAGCCTAAATCCATAAGCGCTTCATTGAAATCTCCTGCCCGCGCCGGCAGCGTCTTTTCCACTAACGTTGTGATTTCTTTTCGCACCGCCGATTTTAAAATATCCGACTCAATACCATAGAGCCTCGCATACACACGGAGAACGTTTCCGTCCACCGCTGCTTCATGCTTTCCATAAGCCATGGATAAAATCGCGCCTGCCGTGTATTCCCCGATGCCCGGAAGAGCACGCACGTCCTTTTTATCCTCCGGAATCGCTCCGCCGTACTTTTCTACCATTTCCCGCGCCGCTTTATGAAGATTTCTTGCGCGGCTGTAATAGCCCAGTCCCTGCCATGCATGCAGTACGTCCGCCTCTTCGGCTTCCGCCAGTGCCTCAATCGTAGGGAAACGGCGTTTCCAACTTTCAAAGTACGGTTTCACTGCTTCTGTCCGCGTCTGCTGAAGCATGATTTCCGACACCCACACATAATAGGGGTTCCGCGGCCTGCCTTCCCGCCAAGGCAAATCACGGCGGTTTTGATCGAACCAGGTTAAAAGCTTATGCGGCCATTCCTGTCCCGACTGTATTCTATCCAAAATGAATCCTTTCCTTAAACCATTTCAAAATGGTAATCATAGACTGTGCTCCCGTCTTTCTCAAAATAAATCGTACCGCGTATTTTATTTCCTTTCAAAATCATAGGGAGCCATACGCGGTCAGCCATCCACATTTCGCCGAAAGGAATTTCTTCCGGAAGGAACCACTTCGGCTCCATCTCATCGGAAAGATGCACTGTCCCCGTCCACGCGTAGATAAAGTATACGATGCCCGCATGAGACCAACTGGGATCGGAGGGCTGATGGAAATATAAATCTCCCGCCGCCTCAAAAGCTTTCGGATCGGCAATGAGTCCGCTTTCTTCAAAAAGTTCCCGGGCGGCGCATTCCCGCATCGTTTCCCCGTCTTCCCTTTTTCCGCCGAATCCGTTCCATTTACCGGCTCCCATGCCGCGCCGTTTATATCCCAGAAGAATCCTCCCGTCTTTCCGTACCGGATAGACAAGCGACGTGTCACGCATGAATGCCCTCATAGCCTTCAAAATACAATTCCCGGAAAATACGTTTCCCCGCTTCCGTTTTATAAAGACGGTTATAAAGCGCGCGGTTTTCCTTATCACTTCGGCCGCTTTCATACTGGTTCACCAGCATATCCGCCTCCGCCAGAATCTGCGCGTCCGGACCGTCTATACTCCCGTAGGAATGATGATGGGCGGCCAGCCAGCAGATGCGGTCAATATCTTCCGTCTCGAATCCGAGTCTTTCCAATATAGGGCGTGCTTCCCCCGGCCCCAATTCCTCCTGTATCTTTCCATCATTCCTGCCGAACTCCATTTCGCCCCGATGAATCCCGATATCATGGACATAAGCGGCCGCTTCCAAAACGAAAAGCTGTTTCTCCGGAATCCCCTCTTCCCGCCCGATTTGTTCGGCAAAAGCATGAACTTTCAGAAAATGATGAATCCGACGGGGATCCCCTTTATCATAAGCAATCATTTCCCTGCACAATTGATCAAGCAATTCCATGGCGTCCTCCAAAAACTTTATCTCCTTTATTATAAAGCCTTCTCTCCTGTTTTGGATATAAGAAATAAATAAGGGTTATTATAAGACAAACTCCCCAAAACTTAAATATTTTTTTCAAAATATCTACCTGTATAGGGCATTTCTTTCTGTACGGCATTATTAAACAGCCCGTGTTGAAACTGCAAAAACTGCTCAGCTAAATTACCTATCAGAGTGGTAAAAGTAAAGCTGCATTCTTTGCAAAGCTATCCCTGCGTACCTGTTTTAGTTTTTTCATTTTTAATGCAAATGTTACCGCAATCAAAGCATCATACTTGCTTCATAACATCTTCTCTCGTCCCAAAAATTATTTCTTAGGAAAATATATCACTATTTAAGCTCGTCGTTGCAATGCCTTCCAGCTTTTTTATTAATATGTTTTGTTCTGTAACCTTAAAATTAAAAGAGGTAAATCTTTAATATCATATAAAAGAAAAGGGCTCCCTATATATCAATAGGATCGCCCCCTTAATTCGTCGCATATTTATTTTTGATATTTTTATGTACTTTGTAACCTTGCCCCTGAACTGACGTAGCCTATTTAAATATCTAGGTTAATTAGAAATCATAATTCAGAGACAATGTCCAAACATCCGATGGTTCCTTTTCAGCCTTTCTCGCATGCGCTGCAAATCCATATTCACCATGGAGATACACATTTTTCATAAGTGCAACTCTGCCACGTGCCTGCCAAAACCTCACATCTCCATGATCAAGCATATTGGTATGCCAGCCGCTTCCACCTTGGAATACACCTTTTTGTGCATCCACATATGCAACATCAAGCTGCCACGTTCCGGCTTTGGCACTGTTAAGTTTTCCATAGCCTACTCCTGCGAGCCAAGTTCTTGCATCAGCCTTATCTGCTTTATAATAATCACCAAATACCCGGAAATCACCAACCGGCATTAAAAAATTCCCACCAAGAACCTGTTCCTTATTTCCTTCATGTAGTTTGTAGTAATCAATGCCAACAGAGGCCACGCCTGTATTAGCGGCTAAACGTGCATACAAAGCATCTTTGTTCTTAATATCATAACCAGCACGGAATTTACCATAACCGACACTAACCTTTAAATTTTTATCCCCAACAGATAATTGGGCTCCATCAAATGCATCAGAATAAATCCAGCATCCCATAGAACTCATATCTAAGCTCAAGCGTCCAACTGATAAATCTACCGTATCATTAAATTTATGATTAACCACAAGACGATTCAATGATGTTGAACCGGTAACACCTGTTTTAAAGTCAAACCAAGATAAAAATCTTGTCCATATATAAGTGCTGTCATTCACTTGAGCCTTAGCTACAAGACGGAAATTCCCATCCCATCCATCAGTATTTTTATCTTCTTTAGTATTGTAAATATGCTTGTAGCGCATACGGGAATCACCAGACCAGGAAATGTTGCCCACTTTCTTTTCCAAGTTGCTTACACGGACGCCGAGGTTTGCCAGTTCGTCAGCATATTCCCCTGCCAGTCTGTCCAGAGTGGCTCTCTGTTCCGCATTCAGCTGGTCTTCGCGGGCCATCAGGCGGGCGATCACCTGTGCCAGTTCGAAACGGGTCATGTTTCTTTCGCCTTTGAATGTGCCGTCCGGATAGCCTTCTACAACCCCTTGATCTGAGAGATCGGATACTGCCTGATATGCCCAGTCATCAGTGGATACATCGGAGAATGGATTTGCTGCATATACGGATACGCCAGCAATAAGTGCTGTTACAGCAGTAATGGTCAAAATTTTTTTCATGCGTTTCACTCCTTAAAATACTTTTAAATAAAATTTACATAAAGTGGATATAACAATCACCCCATATATAAAATTTCATATAGGATGAATAAATAACAGCTACTTTTTATCTCATATACTTTTTATAAAACCAATTCATTTTCAAATATTTTTAGTAATCCAAATCCCTTTAGTAATTCTGTATTTCGAAAATATCATCTTCAAAACTTCATCAACAAGAAGAGCATACCAAATGCCATATAAACCAAAATCCATCATAAAGGCAAACACATATGCCAAAATTGATCTAAAAATTGCACTGACAAAAAGGGAGTATTTTGCAATAAATCTATTATCACCAGCACCTCTCAATACACCGGTAAGAATTTGTGCCTGTGTTTGCGGAATAATCAAAACTGCTACAATCATCATGATATTAGCACCCAAATTAACTACATTATCATCAACCACCATCATCTTAAATAAGAATGTCCCCATTGTTAAAAATATTATGGAAACAATGCTGGAAATAATGATCCCGGATTTTTGAGCAATTTTCATATATATTTTAGCCAGTTCCGGTCTTTTTTCTCCCAGTTTCCTTCCTGCAAAAGAGGCACATGCCGTTCCCATCCCAAGTCCGAAATAATAATATAAATCCCACAAAATAATACAGTAATGATGCGTACCAACCGCAACCGTTCCCAACTCCGCAATTAACCTTGCGAAAATGAACAAACCCACTCTTTCAAAAATCTGTTCAAAAAATGAATTCGCTCCGATTTCCAACACCGGCCATATCACCTTTTTTGAAAAAATAATGCTCCCGTTATTCCTAATATCAATGCCATCTTTATCCTGAAAAAGAATGGAAATGAGCAGCACACTGAAAATAATAAATTCTCCTATTATTGTAGCTATGGCCGCCCCTTGAATTCCCAATCGTGGGAATCCCAAATGTCCAAAAATTAAAACATAATTAAACACAACATTTATGATATTTCCAATTACACTGGCCCTCAGAATAACAGACGTATTCCCTACACCAACTTGTACAGCCGACAATACAGATGACAAAGATTTAAAAAACAGCGCCACAGTAAGATATGTAAAATATATAACTGCTAAATCAAAATATTCTGAATTTGCTCCCATTAGCAGTAATATATTTTCTCGATAAGCAATAGCAAAATATACTAAAACAACATATAAAAGAATCGTAATTAACAACGATTGCTTTATGCAGCTATTCAATCCGAAAAGATTATTTTCTCCTCTTCTCCTTGCCACAACGGCAGTAACACCGGTACCAAGTGACTTGCCAAATAACTGCATAATCATCTTGGGCTGACTAACTATGCCTACTGCTGCGGCAGCAGATATCCCCAATTCTCCAACCATAACCAAATCAGCAAGCAATATCAGGTTTAAAAATATACCTTCCAATGAAGCCGGCCATGCAACCTGCCAATATGCTTTATATAGTTTCTTCACATAAGACCATGAACTGACATCTCCATTTCGATCAGTTCCTACTGAGAAGAATTTTCGTATTATATCCATATCTTCATAATCAATCCATCATAACTCATAAGACTTTGCAAAAATATCAGCTTTTATGCTAACCTGATATCTCAATGACGTTTTATATCCGAATTCTTTTACTCACACGGAGATATGGGAACCATGATATTACGTCCCATATCGATTGGATAAAATTTTACATTCATTTTATAAACATCCCTAAACATTTCTGTTGTAAGGATTTCTCGTGATGTCCCCTCCGCATAGAGCTTTCTTTGATGGAGAACTATGACTCTGTCTGCTGTACTTTCCAATAGATTCAAATCATGAAGAACCATCAGCGTTGTAAAATTTTTATGCCTTGTCAGTGTTCTAATTGTATTAAGAATCTTATATGTATATTGCATATCCAAGTTATTTGTCGGTTCATCCAACAATAAAACTTCCGGTTCCCTCGCCAATGCCTGACCTATAAATACAATTTGCCTCTGACCGCCGCTAAGATGCGAAATATTCTTTTGGGCAAGATGATCAACATTTAAAAACCTAAGTATTTCCCATACTTTTTCAATTTCCTCTTTTGGCACAGTCATGCCAAGATTATCAATTCTACCTAATAACACGACTTCAAAGACATTGATATCTGAATCAATAGAATTAAATTGAGATAAATAACTTATTTTTTTAGCAAGCTCTTTTCTTGAATAAGTCTCGGTATTTACCCCATCAAGAAATATATTTCCTTTTCCGTTTAAAATTCCACATATATTTTTCAACAATGTCGATTTTCCGGTACCATTAGATCCGATAATCGCTGTAACTTCTCCATTAAACGCATTAAAAGAAATATCATCTAATATCTGATTTTTATCATAACTATAGCTGACATTCTCAATCTTAATCATTCATACCACCTATGACACTTTTCTTTTTTGCAAAAATAAAGAACAAAAAGAATGGACCTCCTACTACCGATGTAATAATGCCAATGGGGAAAATCATTCCCGGAACAATGATTTTACTGATAATAGATGCAAGTGATAAAATTATTCCCCCAAATACACCGGAAGCGGGAAGATAGTACCGCTGATCTTCGCCAACGGCGAGTCTTGCAATATGAGGCCCCACTAAGCCGATAAACCCAATTGTTCCAATAAAACTTACTGCGATTCCGGTTATTATTGAAACTGCAAGAAGTGCCTGAAATCTTAATTGCTTCACGTCTACACCTAAACCGATGGCATTTTCCTCTCCCAATTTTAATGCAGTCAATTTCCATGAATCCTTAATAATATAGGGAATAAAAATAATCAATATAACTAATGTTACAGTCACACTTACCCAATTAGATCTTGCCAAGCTGCCAAAAAGCCAAAATACTATATTCTGGCTTTGTTCGGTAGTTGCAGAATATTGACACAGTGACTGCAATGCCTGAAAAATAAAAGATAATCCAATCCCTCCTAAAATCATTGTATCCGGCTTTGAATTAAAATATTTTCCAAAAAGAAAAATCATATAACAGGCTGCTGCCGTCGATAAAAATGATACAAAAGGAATAAGATAAATACCAATCGCAGCTATTGAGGATAGTCCTGTTGTAATAGCAACAGATGCTCCAAATCCTGCAGCAGAAGATAAGCCCAATGTATACGGACTCGCAAGCTTATTATTCAAAACAGTTTGCATAATTCCACCGCTAAATCCCAAAGCAATCCCTGCAAGAAATGCCATACAGGCTCTTGGTATCCTTATATCATTGATAATGACCAAGTCCGTAATTCGCATTGTTCCAGGATAAAAAACAGCCGCCACAATCTTTGACAAGGGTATCCACCTTTCTCCAGCGATAATATCAATTATGAGTAAGACTATGGATACCAAGAGACCTATGCCAAGAAACAACCATCTTCTCTTTTCATTTTTTAAATAATCATAAAATTGCGTTTGATCAATTTTTACGGAATTAATCACTTTATCATCCATACTCCTTCCAATTTAAAGGGTAAGTATGTATTAAAATATTCCTGAAGATCTTTCTCCGGCTCCATATCTGCAAATTCTTCGGGATAAATCGTTTTTGCAATGAATTCCAATGATGCGAAATCAAATAATTCACAACCCATGGAAAGATATACAGCATGAACATTTCCGTCTTGAACTGCCTTCAATTCATTCCAGCCCTTTCTTTTCTTATATGCTTCAATTTGCTGCAAAACATCTGACCTGGTAGAGTCATACCCCATTTTCAGGGCAGAGGGAACTTTCGGCCAGTAACTTCCCGCAAGAAAGATATGGTCGGGATTGGCTCTTAATAAAGTTTCCAAATCCATTTTTCCATATTTTTCATATTTCCCCTCACTAATGTTGTCTCCGCCGGCCAGATATGTCATTAGTCCCCACTGGACTTCATTGGTATAAGTCCAGCCGTACTCATCGACACCTCTGGATACACATTCAAAATATACTTTAGGTTTTTCTTTTCTTTGTTGATTTATTCGCGCAACACGGCGTTCCACTTCTTTCCGTTTTTCAACACTGTTCTTTATAATTTCTTCCGTCTTTTTCTGTTTATTTAAAACTTCCCCAATCAGCCTTGCGCTCTTTTCCTGATTTTCTGTTTTTTCATCAACCAATTGAATGTAAATATACGGGATCTTTGCCTTATCAAGCTGTGCAGCGGCGCTGGCATCAATAGCAGCTTTTTCTTCTATGGAAAAAATACACAGGTCAGGCGCAAGTTCAATAACTTTTTCTACGTTAAAGCTTTCCCTGAATACACTTCCAACATCAGGCAAATCCTTAAGTTTTGGAATAGATTTTATATAATGGTCATACATATCTTTATTATCAGCTGCCAACCTGTTATCCCAACCAACCATATAATTTTCTACATCTTTATTTAAAATGGCGCACATAGTCATGAAAGCACCGCCATGTCCCGGTGCAGTAGTAACAATTCGTTTCGCCTCAAGAGGAACATGCACTTGCCGTCCTGCCAAATCGGTCACTACCTTTGTTTTCTCTGCCACGCCTTTATCCGTTGCGTTATCAAACATGCTGCATGCCGTTAATAAAACTGAAACCCCAGTGACCAACATCACCATAAATAACCTGTTCTTTTTCACTTCTTTCTCCTCCACAGTAACCGAATCCAATTAGTATAAAAATAGTTGATTTTTGAGTACAATTATTATGATAATTTTTTCTTTTTATACTCATAATTTATAAGTTATAATTAATAAAACCATAATACTACCCCCCCTAAAAAAGTCAACCTCTAATCTCTATATGTTATACTTCATTAAATTCCAAACTCCGGAATGTTTATAACGACACAATTACCATCCAAGTATGTTTTCTTCATGGCAGCATATTAAAATACATGCTTTTCTAGATAGATAAATTACATCCACATATACAACTTTCATTGGACTTTCAATTTTAGGTGGCATCGGCCATATTTCCCAAAATTTAGCTATTTCCCTTCGAAAGGATCTGCCTGCACCGGGCATTTCTTTCTGCACGGCTTTACTAAATAACCAGTGTTGAAACTCTAAAAATTGCTTGGTTGAGTTGTCTATGGGATGAGTAAAAGTAACGCTACATTCCCTACAAAGCCATCGTTGTGTACCTGCTTTAGTTTTTCCATTTTTGACGCAAATATTACCGCAATTAAAACATCGTATTTGATTCATCATATCTTCCTCCCAGAAAATTATTTCTTAGGAAGATATAACCCTATTTAAGTCAGTCACGACAATGCTTTTCAGTTTTTTTATCAACTCATTTTGTCCACCCTCAAAGTTCTTTTAAACAACTTTGAAGGGCGATAAGCCTAGTTAAATACTAGTCCCATCGCCCTTTATATCAACACAAAATGTCCTATAAGCCCAAGCTACTATCTCCACACAAAAAGAGACCCCGAAAGGCCTCTTTTTCATTTTAAGATTATTTTGTGAGTTTTGCGCCGACTTCAGAAGTTACATCTGTGCCGCCATCAATCACCGCGCCGGCTTCCAGAATGACATCCAGTCCTTTTTCCTGGCGAACCTGCTGGATCGCTTTGCGGATATCCTGCAGAATCGGCTGCATGGCAGTTCTCTCTTTGGCAGCCATATCACGCTGGATTTCCTGGGCGATCTGTTCCTTTTCCTGATCACTCTTGCCTGCGCTGCGGCTGTTGAAATTTTCCTGTGCTTTCTGTGCTGCCGTTCTCATATCCAGCTGCACTTTTTCCATCTTCGGATGAGCCTGGAGCAGGGCACTGGAATTAACAAAACCGATGCCTGCCGCCGATGCGGACGCCATAGCACCAAAAGTGATGATACCAGCTGTAATAGCTGCTGCTGTCTTATTCATTTTCATTCCCACATTCCTCCTTAGAAATATCCCGATGTATCATGGGATTTCGGGTATGTATTAATAATAGTATAATCAATCTTATCTGTCAATATAAATGACTAAAAGTCGGTTCCTTTGGTTTAGACTTTTGCTTCAAACGCCGCCGTTTCCGCCTCTTCTTTCATGGCTTCCTTCGCTTCTTTCAGCGCCGCTTCCCGCACCTCGTTCTTTTTTTCTTTCTTTTTCGTAAAATGGGATACCACTTCAGGAATCATGTTCAGCACCCTGTCGATCGTACCATTCGGTGTGGCATTTTTAATGGAGAATAATTCGACCCGTTCCCCTTTCATAATCAGAACCGCCGTAGGGCTCATTTTGCCGCCGCCCGCTTCTCCGCTGGATTCTCCGTTTGTCCCGTGATTTCCTGTACCGAAGCCGAAGGAAATATCCACAAACGGCACGATCGTGGCATCGTCCAGATAAATCGGCTGGCCTACAACCGTTTCCGTGCGGATCATTTCTTTAAATTCTTCAAAAATCTTTTTTCTTGCATCATCATTCATCGTGGATTCCTCCCTGTCTGTACCGCCAGAACTGACGCGCCGGCGCGCTTGCCGCCAAGCGCAATACAATGTATACCGCATAGAAGGGAATGATTCTTCCCTGTCCTTTCCCCTTTAGTTTATACGATGGCTCTATATATTTCCACACTACATTTTTCGCAGCTTCCGGAAGAAACGCCTTTGCCATCCCCGCAAGCAGGCCGGTCTGCATCGGATCCCCCGTACCGAACTCTCCGCAAAAATCCCATTTCCGCGGCATGCTGTGCGCCAGAACCGCTGCGAGAGCCTTAAAAATATTTTCCGCCAGTCCATTATGGACAGCAAACCGCAGCTGCTTCCACAGCGGAGGATGTTTTTTCTTTTCTCCTTTCCCTTCGTCTGCCGATTCTTTGTGTTTTTCTGCTTTATTTTCTTTTGTCTTTTCTTCAGGCGCTTTTTCCGGTTCCGTCTCATCGGCAAGAATCATTTCTGCCCTCTGGGCAGCAGCAGGCCGCTCCTCATCTGCAAAAAGGAGTTCCTCTATTTTTTCGTCCGCATCCGCGGTTCTTTCTCGTTTCTTTCCCGGTAGTTCCATCGTTTTCTTATAAAGCCCGAAAATGAACTCCACTGTCACGGCAAGGTGCTTTATTTCAAGGATGAAACGGTAGCGGATCGGAATCAGCAGAAAAAGAAACAGGACAAAGAAGATCCCAAGACATATTCTCAGTCCCATCATCCACCGCCATAGAGACGGGTCAGGTTTGCTGCCGCTTCTCTTACAGACTTCACCAGCGCAGCCGGCGCCACCACTTTAACAAGCGGCGCATTTTTCAAGGCCCAGGCAAAGATAATCGCCGGAGGCGCTTCTATTTCCACAAGCACCTGTCCCTGCGTGGCCGACACAATAAACGCGGATTTCCCGAAATCTGTCACGATATCCGTCATAAGTTTCCAATCCGCCTCAAAGCGGCACTTTTCCGACGGGCCCGCATATGTACGGCTTAAGACAGAAAGAAAATCTGATACGCGGATCCCCATTTCCGCGCCGGGAATTGTCTTCTGCGGACGCGCCTCTTCCTCAAGCAGGGAAACGCTGTCAAGAAGTTCCACCGCAAACGGTGTAATCTCATCCTTTTCGTCAATATTCCCCAAAAGGAAGTATCGTCCGTCCGATGCGGCCACTACATAGGGGCTCACACGGTATACACGGTCGATGCCGCCTATATCTTTGCCGTGGTACCGTTTCCCGTCAGCCTCATAATGATCGTAAAAAAACTGTATCATCTTTTTATTTTCAATAGCCTCCGCCAAAACTGCCAATGTTTCATCAGGCGGTTCCAGCTGGTTCAGCGCGGGAATATTTTTCACGGCCGCCTTGCCGTCATCAAAAGGACGCATGTATAAATTTTTTAATTTTTGCGCAAGCTGGCGCACCTCGGCCGCAGGAAGATGGGAGAAATATAAAAGGTCGATAAGCGCTTTCATATCCGCCTTTGTCAAGTCGTGATCCCAGTACCAGTCCAGTGAAAGCGGCGCCGGTTTCCCTTCTATGACACGCTCCACCTCACGGCACACTACAGGAAGCCCGCCGCCACGAAGGGCTTCCAGATTCCGGCGCACCGCCTTGCGGTCCATTTCCATGCCGTACCGTTCCCGCAGAAACGCCAATATCTGCTGCTGGGAAAGCGGATGCTCCGCATCAGACTCGCTGAGCAGGATCTGCGCAATATGGACAATCGATATTTTCCTTCCTCTTCCTTTCCTCTCCGCCAATCCGGTCACCTGCTTTTCCCTATGTATAAAATACTGTCAGATAATAAAGACAGGGCTCCTGTCAATTTTTTTATGAAAGCAGCCGCAAAAGGTTTGTTTAATACCCCATGAACCGCCGCGGCAATAGCGCCGCCGCCAAGAATATCCGAAGGATAATGCATCCCCGCAAACAACCGGGAAAAGGCAAGCAGCCCTGCCAGGCATGCCATCCACCGGCATCCGGGCATACGATCCCGCAGAAGCTGAAAGGCCACGGCCGCGCCGTTCATGGCATGATTGCTCGGAAAAGACGCATTCGCTTTATGCCCTGTAAAATTCCAAATCTGCCGGTCTCTGGTAAAAGGCCGCCCCCGATGCCACAGCTTTCCGACAGCAAGGGAAATCACGGAGCATAGGCAGACTGCAAGGAACGCCGCCACGCAGCTCTCCCGCCGATGCTTTTGATTCTTCCCCGGCGCAAACCATAGCAAAATTCCATAAATTAAAAATGCCCAATGACCGTAACGGGTAATCAGATCCATCATGAAATCCACGGGGCGCGCCTGTCCCGCCAATTTATTAATCTGTCTCACAACGTCCAATTCGGGATCCATGAAAATACCTCTTGGGAAAATAAACTGTCTTTCCAAAGACGATTCCTGCCGAAACCGCCTAGAGTCCCACCTAAATCTCATAATTATACTTGCATTTTAACATAATCAGCCGATGAATAAAAATCGACACGCTCCCGACGCTAAGAAAAGCCTTACAAACACCTTTCCGGTTTTGGCAAACAAAAACGGCGCCTCACAAACGCCATTTGCATAAATACATTTCTCTGTTTTGTTTCTTCCGCCCGTTACTCTTTCTTTGCACCGTCCATTTTTTTCTTCTCTTCCCGTTTCTTCACCGCTTCATTTTCCTTTTCTTTCAGCCTCTCCATGTATCCGCTTCGGCGAAGAATCGTGGACACAAAAGCCACAACGGTGCAGACCGCGATAAAGAGATTCACCAAAGTAAAGCCGTCGGCGAAACCTATTTTATAAATAACGTAGCACGCCACGATTACGAGAAAAATATCATTGAATCTGAACATAGCCGCCCCCTATTTCCTTAACCATACAAGAAAGCAAGGTTTGCCGTCAAGATGAAAAAATCATTTTTTTCGGTGATATAATATAAATTATTATCAAATCTATGGGAGGATTCTATGAAATACATCGGTTCCGCTTCTGCCGTTTTTCTTTTATCCGTGCTGCTGCTTTCCGGATGCAATGCAGGCAGGCCTGCCGTCCCGGCCAAGACAGCCGCTGTTGAGGAAGAAAATACGCAAAAAGAAAAAGCCCCCGCCTTGCAAGCCGCCCGCCTGGGAGATACGCTTGATATCTGGACCGCCGCCTATGGCGCGCCTGCCGGAGACACAGTTTATATGAAAAGATTCAATAATGGTACCGTGACGGTCATTGTTTTTAAAGAACATATCGTAAATATCACGCTGTCCGATCCTGCCGGTCCGTCAAAGGCACCACAGGACTATAAAGATTTCATTCCGGAAGACAGCATCCTTCAAAACACAAAGGAAGAACAGGATGAAAAAGGCAGCTACAAAACAGAAATGTACACCAGCTTTTCTCTCGAAAAGGCCTTTCCCCTGTCGGAAGGAAAGTTTGCTGTAGTCACAGCGCAAAGCAGGACAGACGGAAAATACCTTGCCACAGTGATTGACTGCACACCGTTGTCCCAATGAATCCATTCTATGCAAATCATAACAGACTGTAACAAAATATTTCTGCATTTTATTACGGCTCTTTACTCATGCCTTTTCAGCAGGCAACTAAAAACCGCTTTCTGCAGTTTGACATAAAGGTCACTACAGAAAGCGGTTTTATTATGTATAAAAATAACAAACCGGGCAGGGAGCCGTTCTCTCGGGATAATCATCCGCCTGCCGTTTTAAATCATCAGCATACTGCGTCAAGGAGCCGTCTGGTATAAACGGTTTTCGGCCGGGTGATCACTTCTTCGGTGCTTCCTTCTTCCACCAGTTCTCCTTCATTCATGATAAGGATGCGGTCGCTTATATTGCTTACCAGCGGAAGATCATGGGTGATGAATAGAATGCTTACGTTATGGATCCTGCGCAGATGCATAAGGAGCTCCACAATTTTTGCTTGTGCGGAAACGTCAAGCGCCGAGGTGGCTTCATCGCAAATGAGAATTTCCGGATGGACGGACATCGCTCTGGCTATCGCCGCACGCTGGCATTCGCCGCCGGAAAGCTCATGAGGATATTTTTCCGCATAATCCCCGGGGAGTCCTACATCTTCCAGAAGACGGGCCGCTTCCTTACCGGCCGTATGCTTCTTTTCTCCGCAGAGACGGCAGAGCGTATCCGAAATGGACTCGCCGATTTTCCTCCGCGGATTGAAAGAGCCGACAGCATCCTGAAATACCATCTGCACTTTGGTATACACTTCTTTCTGCGCCTGCCGTTTCAGGCGGACAACCGATCGGCCGCCAAGAAATATATTTCCTCCTGTCGGCTGATAAAGTCCGGTAATCAGCTTCGCAATAGTCGATTTTCCGCTTCCGCTTTCCCCGATAATGCCGAGAACTTCATTTTTACGAAGAGAAAAGCTCACATTTTTCAAAGCATGCACGATGTATTCGCCGTCGTCAAAGGTCATCGTCAGGTTCTCACAGACAAGGATTTCCTCCATCATGCCTCCTTTTCCATGGCATATGCCAGTTTCGGCACGGCGGCCATGAGCGATTTCGTGTAGGGATGCTGCGGGTTTTCAAGAACTTCTTTCGTCTTCCCCATTTCCACGATTTCCCCTTTATAAAGCACCGCCACACGATCCGCCAGATATCTGGCTACGCCGATATTATGGGTAATAACAATCATGGCGGTATGGAGTGTGTCCCGGAGCATGAGAAGTTCTTCGAGGACCTGTTTCTGCACGGTGGTATCCAGCGCGGAGGTGGGCTCATCGGCAAGAATCAGTTTCGGATGGAGCAGCACGGCAAGGGCAATCACCACACGCTGCGCCATTCCGCCGGAAAGTTCAAAAGGATAGGCATTCAGTATCCGTTCCACATCGGTCAGGCCGATCCGCTTAAAAACAGAAGCAATCAGTTCGTCCATTTCTTTTTTCTCCATCCGCCTGTGGGCGAGGATGGTCTCATAGAACTGGACACGCACTTTCCGCGTGGGATTCAGGGAATCGCCGGGATGCTGAAACACATAGGCTATCTCTTCTCCCTGGCGTTTCCTTTTTTCCTCCGCCTCCATATGGATCAGGTCTTCCCCGTTGAAAGTAACTGTTCCCGTATAGATATCGGTCCTGAGGCCTTTCACTTCCGAAACGGCTTTCAGAAGCGTCGTTTTCCCACTGCCGCTTTCCCCGACGACGCCCAGTATTTCACCGGGCATCAGTGTAAGGGAAATATCACGGATGACCGTTTTGCCGCCATAACCGGCGCTGAGGTCTTGAATTGTCAGTAATGGCTGCATAGATTTCTCCCGCTTATTTTTCGAGGTCTTTCGTCACCTGGTAATAATCATTCGGTGTAATCAGGTAGCCTTTGACATTCTTGCCCATGCCTACCTGGATCGTATTGAATCCGACAAAATCCATGGCCGCATCATCAATGACCGCCTGCTGGATCTTATGGACAACCTGCATCCTTGCCTCACCGTCAGGCAGCTTCTGCAATTCTTCCAGCCATCCCTGCACTTCCGGATTATTGTAGTGCCCGAAATTGACTTTGCTGTCCTTGTCATAGGCATTGTAGAGGAAATCGTAAGGATCTCCCACCGGCATGGTGACTACATAATAGAGGCCGATATCAAAATCCCCCGGAGCGAAGAACGTTGCTTTTTCAAAATTCTTAATCTGGACATCAATGCCGATCTGCTTCAGCTGGGCCTGCATTTCCGTAGCAATGGGAGCTATCGCGGCACGCTTATAAACAGAAAACTGTACAGTAAGCGGCTTACCGTCCTTTTCCACGATACCGTCGCCATTGGTATCCTTATATCCTGCATCGGCAAGAATCTGTTTGGCCTTGGCAGCGTCAAACATACGGGGTTTCAGGTTCTTCGCACCATAAGCGCTGTCATCGGGAAACGCGCTGTAAGCAGCGGACACAGCACCCTTCATCAATTTTTCTCCAATGTCTTTTTTGTTCACGCCGTACATGATTGCTTCACGGACAGCCTTATCCTGCATTTTGTTCAGATTGAAATACATCTGGTACACGCGGGGCTGTGCCACTCTCTTCACAACAAGGTTGTCTTTTTTCGCGATATTTTCCGCAGCGTCTACGGTCAAATCCTGGGCGATATCCACTTCGCCGCCCTGGAGAGACATGGCAAGCGCATTTGCATCAGTAACTTTGGTGTATTCCACGCCGTCAGACTTGACTTCCCCGCCCCAGTACTTCGGATTCTTTTTCATAACCGCTTTTTTATTGCTCTCATACGATGCCATCACGAATGGGCCTGTAGCAATCGGCGCTTTTTCAAAATCTTTCGTATTTGCCACGTCAATAATGGTCGCATAAGGATCCGCCAGGTCATTGATCAGGGTAAGGCGCGGTTTTTCCGTCTTAATGACGACAGCATCCCCGTCAACGGTATAGACAGCGGTTTTCAGGAAACCGGCACGCTCATTCATGTCCCCCACACGTTTCAGGGAGTCAATCACTTTCTGCGGTGTCATGGCCTCCCCATTAGAGAATGTCACATTCTTTTTCAGCATGATTTTCCAGGTCAGGTCATCTATCTTTTCAAACTTTTCAGCAAGCCAGGGTTCAATCTTGAGACCATCCCCTACTTTAAACAGTGTCTCGCCGACACCGTAGCGGACAATGTACCAGCCATCCCATCCTTTTGCCGGATCCATGGACGAAGAAGATACGGATACTGTCCCCGCCACACGGACGATTTTATCCGCCGCCGCTTTCTTATCATCACCGCAGCCGCTGATAAAAACGGAACAGGCCGTTACCGCTGCCAATCCTGCAGCAATCCATCTCTTTTTCATGTTTTTTCCTCCTAAAAAATATAATTATTTTTCATTTTTCGGATCCAGTAAATCTCTGACCTGGTCACCGAATAAATTAAAAACAAGCATAACGGAAACCATGACGGCACTCGGTGCGAGAGCCACCCACGGCGCATTCTGAAGACAATAGCGTCCTTCGCTGATCATGGATCCCCACTCCGCTTCCGGTACCTGCACCCCGAGTCCGAGAAATGACAGCCCGGCGAGCCCCATCATCATACCGCTTACATGGAGCGTCGCGGTAACGATAAGCGGTCCCGCGATATTCGGCAGAATGTGGAGAAATATGATCTCCCTGTCACTGCACCCGCCAAGGCGGGCGGCATGGATAAATGTTTCTTCTTTAATAGCAATAGTCGAACTCCGTGCCAGCCGGGCATATTGCGTCCACGCCGTCAGCACGAGGGCGAACATGGCATTCAAAAGACTGCCGCCTAAAATGCCCGCTACGGCAATTGCCAGAAGGATATCGGGAAATGCGAGAAATATATCGGTCACCCGCATAAGACAGGCATCCACCTTCCCGCCGAAATAACCACCCATAAGACCCACAAAACTTCCCAAAGTCCCTGCACAGGCGATGATGGCAAATGCGGCAAAGATGGAACTGCGGCTGCCCACCATCACGCGGGAAAGCACATCGCGCCCATGATTGTCGGTACCAAATAAATGATTCATATCCGGCGCGGCAAGGATATTGTCGGAATGGGTCAGATAGGGATCATTAGGTGCCAGGTACGGCGAAATCAAACTGAAAAGAATGATAAACAGGATGATGCCGAGAAGACACCACATACTTTTCGAAATCCGTTTTGCTGAAAGATCCACAGGTCCTCCTATATATCTTTAATTTTCGGATTAAAAACAGTATAAGAAATATCGGTAAGCAGATTGACCACCATGAAAGCAGATGCCATCCATACGATGACCGCCTGTACCACAGGATAGTCTCGCTGGCTGATCCCTTCCATAATAAGACTGCCGAGACCGGGCCAGGTGAAAACGGTTTCCACGATAACTGTTCCGCCCAGAAGAGAGCCGAGGGAAATACCGGTAAGCGTAATCACCGTTACCATAATATTTTTTAATGCATTTTTATACAAAATGGTCGTTTCAGAAAGTCCGCGGGAACGAAGTCCCACCACATACCCCTTGCTCAGCTCGTCAAGCATGGCAGCACGAATCTGCCGGATATAGCGGGACGACATGACCAGCGCCAGCGTAAGCGCAGGAAGGACAAGTCCGATAGGCTTTGTCGTCGCCAGCACCGGAATCCACCCGAGACGGTAGGAAAAAATAAACATGAGGCAAAGGGCGATGATAAAGTTGGGAAGAGCATTTCCCACAAACGCCATGACACGGACCACATAATCAAACTTGCTGTTCTGCATGGCCGCCGTGAGTATCCCTACGGGAATCGAAATGCAGAGGGTCAGCAAAAGAGAAGCGCCCGCCATTTTTAATGTATAAGGCAGCGCTTTCAAAATCTGATCCAGCACGTCAGCGTCAGTAATATATGATTTTCCCATATTTCCGTGAAGAATATTCCACAGCCAGTCGCCATACTGTACAAGAAGCGGACGGTCAAGGCCCATGGATCTGCGCATGGACTCCATGATTTCAGGACTGACGGAAATACCGCCTGCCGACATACGCACGCTCACAGGATCGCTTGGCGATAAATAGATTAAAAGGAACGCAAGAAAAGTAATCCCCAGCAGTACGGGGATAAATTGCAAAACACGTCTGACAATGCTTCGCCGCATTCGTTTGCTTCTCATGTAAATTCCATCCTTACCGATTCAGCATCCGCTTAATCTGCGAATAAATTTCAATTTGTTCTATAGCATATCATATTTTCTAATTGTTTTCAAATAAAAGGTGGTTTTCTTTTATTGTTTCCGCAGTAAATTTTTATCATATATTCTAAATGATGAGTAACGGTAAGCGCCATAGTAGCAAGAAACGGAAAACGTCATTCGGGGTATTGGCAAAGGATTAGTTATGAAGATGACGATTAAGGTGAGATGTCATCCTGAACAAATGCGAAGGAGCTGTACCCGTGGTGAGGAAAACGGTAAAAGTAATTTTGTGATAAACAGAAAAGAAACCGCACAGTGTCATCAGTGTAATAGATTCTTCACTCCGTGTCACCGTTCTGCTTACCCATTTTCCCACACAGCATTCTTACCCCCGTTCTGAATGACGATTGGGGGAAAGCGTTACTAACGATGGGGAGCGGAAAGCATCATAATGACACTAACAGTAAAGCGTCATCCTGAACGAATGTGAAGGATCTGCCACCGTGATGAGGAAGGCGGTAAGAAGATAAAAGCTATCAGCTGTGAGCTGTCAGCTGCAAGCTAACTATTCTTTTACGATTTAAATCATTACGACAAGCGAGTATCCTCAATCGCACACTGCGTGCGCCAGCAGCTCCTTCTGACGGCCGGCTCCATGATCCTTGTATAAGACACGTTAAGGCTTCATAATGAGAAAAACGTTAATCGTCATCCTGAACGAACGTGAAGGATCTATTGCCGTGGTGATAAACAGTGCTACCGCAAATGTATTCATAAAATCATTCCAGCACAAAAAAATCCCCTGAAGTTTCCTTCGGGAGATTTCATCATCTGTCAATATTTGTCGCCGTATAGTTCCTTATTCCGCTCAATAATGGACATGATGCGGCTTGCCGTCTCTTCAATGGCTTTATTTGATACATCAAGGACGGTGCAGTGAAGCTGATGCATGACTTCTTTGGCATAAGCCAGCTCATCTTCAATGCGCTCAATATCAGTGTAATTTGCCGTTCCTGAAAATCCGAGCGCTTTCATTCGTTCTCTTCTGATTCCGTTCAGTTTGTAAGGGTCAATAATGAGGCCGATCAGACGATAGGGAGGCACCTGGAATATTTCTTCCGGTATCTGCACTTCCGGCACAAGGGGCAGGTTTGCCACCTTGTACTTTTTGTGCGCCATATACATGGACAGCGGCGTCTTTGATGTGCGGGACACACCGATAAGAACCATGTCCGCCTTTGCGAAGCCTGCCGGATTTTTTCCGTCATCATAGCGGACGGCAAATTCGATGGCTTCCACTTTTTTGAAATACTCTTCATCAAGACGGTGGATGATTCCCGGTTTCATGCGAGGCTGCACCCCTGCCACATCAGTCACCATATTCATCATAGGACCTAAGATATCCACATAACGGACATTTTTTTCATGGGCTATCCGTTCAAAGTCGGCACGGAGTTCAGGACTGACCAGTGTGTGACAGACCACAGCCCCCGCCTGTGCCGCTTCATCAATAATTTTTTCTATCTGATCCGTATGACGGATAAAGGGCACACGGTGAATCTCAATATCTGTGTCATACTGGCCGATGGTCGCCTTAGCCACACTTTCCGCCGTTTCTCCAAGAGAATCGGAAACGACATAAACCTGCGGTTGTTTTGCCATTTATTATTTTCTGCCGCCTTTCCCCAGTTCCAAAAAGAGACGGGTGATATTCGTTTTCGATACACGCCCGATAAGAACAAATTTCCTGTCATTTCCCACATTTTTAAAAGTCCCTACAGGAAGACAATCGACTTCATAATCCATCATCTTCTGTGCGATGGATACAAGATCCTCTTTCGGTTCGGCATAAATCATTTTCGAGCGGGATGTCATTACCATGGAAATCGGCACTTTTGCCAAATCATCACGGCCCATGGCCGCTTTCAGAAGATCTTTCCTGGAAACGACGCCCTGTATGTCATCTTTCTTTCCCACGAAAAGCGTACCGATATCTTCGGTGAACAGGAGAACCGCCGCGTCATAGGCATTGGATTCCGCTCCGACAAGTATCGGGCGGGACATACAGTCTTCCGCCGTGCAGGAACGGATTTCAGCAGCCGCAGGATCTTCTCCGCCCCCAAGGTAATAGTAGCCGAGACGACGGCGGGCAGCGATTACCTCTCCTGAAAGAAGAACCGCCAGATCTCCACGCAGCGCGCTCCTCGTCACATGGAGACGCTGTGCGATCATTTCCCCTGTGATAGGACCGTTTTCCCGAACGATCCTCGTGATTTCCTGTTGTCGGCCGGTAAGCTGCATAATTTCCCTTCTCTCCTTCTTCCGCAAAGCGGAACTGTGGCGGAGGACATGTCAACTTTCCCATGCCCTCTGCCATTATTTTAAAATCAAAGTTCGTAATCTTCCTGGTCCACGACACCTCTGCCCGTCGCCGCATCCAGCATCAGACGCTGCTCGATGCGGGCTACATTCAGCCGGGTACTCTTCACCATATCCGGGTTGACGGATACATAGTCAATGCCACTCTTTACGAGGAATTCCGTAAAGTCGGGATATACGGACGGCGCCTGTCCACAGATGGATACGGTCTTGCCGTCTCTGTGCGCCACTTTGATCAGGTGGCGGATAGCCCTCTTGATGGCCAGATTACGTTCATCAAAGAGAGAAGCTACGGTATCATTATTTCTGTCGCATCCCAGAATAAGCATAGTTAAATCATTGGAGCCGATGGAATAGCCGTCAACAAATTTATTGAAACGGTCTGCCAGGAGAATATTGGCCGGAATTTCCGCCATAAGGAGAAGTTTGAAGTCCGGACCGCGTTCCAGTCCTTCTTCTCTCATAATGGCCGTTACTTTTTCTGCTTCATCAACGGTGCGGCAGAACGGAATCATGCAGTTCAGATTTTTCAGGCCGTATTCTTCGCGGACTTTTCTGACCGCTTTCAGTTCAAGGCGAAATGCATCGGTATATTTCGGATCATAGTAACGGGAAGCGCCTCTCCAACCAAGAAGGTCGGCCGGTTCTTCCGGTTCGTACTTATCGCCGCCCTTGAGATTTCTGTATTCGCCGGATTTGAAATCGGAGAAACGGAGAACAACGGGACGCGGAGCAAGGGCGCGGCATACTTTGCTGATGCCTTCTGCAAGCATATCTACCACTTTTTCCGGCCGGCCTGTTTCGATCAGGTACAGCGGATGTTCATGAATAAAGGTGGTCCAGATAAATTCTTCCCGCATGAGTCCAATACCGTCACAGGGAAGCGACGCATATTTATCAGCCAGATCGGGATCGCCGAGATTCATAAGAACGCGGGTGCCTGTAGGCGGGAAATATTCGGCAGCTACTGCCGCTGTACCTGCTGCCTGGGCAGCGGGCGTTCCTTTCTTCACAAGATCGGCAACAATGCCGTCATAAACAATGCCGTTGCGTGCATCAATGGTAATATCCTGTCCTGTTTTCAGCACGCCTGTCGCTTCTACACTGCGGCTCTTGGTCCCGACAACACAGGGGATTCCCAATTCGCGGGATACGATGGAAGCGTGGCAGGTCATACCGCCGGCATCAGTCACGATAGCGACTGCCTTCTTCATAGCGGGTACCCAGTCGGGAGACGTCATGGTGGTGACAAGAACTTCCCCTTCTTTAAAGGTATCAATGTCTTTCGGATCGGTGATGACATGGCATTTGCCTGCCGCCATGCCCGGAGATGCGGGAAGTCCTTTTACAAGTACGTTGTGATCAGTTGTCATGACTGTTTCTTCCTCCGATTTCTTTTCTTTATTTTTCTTGGACCAGACTGTTTCAGGGCGTGCCTGGAGAATCCAAAGGCGGTCTTTATGGTCGACAGCCCATTCCATATCCATATAGCAGCCGTAATGTTTTTCAATACGTTTCGCGTAATCGGCCAGCTGGGCAATCTGTTCATCGCTTATAACCTGCGCTTTGGCACGTTCCGGTTCCACTTTTCTTTCTTCCACATCGCCGCCTTCTTTGCGGATCAGTTCGATGGATTTTTCATTGATACGGCGGGAAGTAATGGTAAGAGAATCTTTATCCACAACAAAATTATCGGGTGTTACGGTACCCTGCACGATGTATTCGCCAAGCCCCCAGGAGCCTTCGATCATGATGCTGTCGTCAGCGCCGGTCGCCAGGTTGACGGTGAACATGACACCTGCCGCTTTCGCATCAGCCATCATCTGGACGGCGGCGGAAAGCGCCACATTTTCATGGTCAAAGTTTTTCTTCGCACGGTAATAAACGGCACGGTCGGTGAAAGTGGACGCATAGCATTCCTTTACTTTCCGGATAACCATATCCCGCCCGGTGACGTTCAGGTATGTATCCTGCTGCCCGGCAAAAGAAGCATCCGGCAAATCTTCCGCGGTAGCAGAGGAGCGGACGGCGACGAAAGGATTCTTTTCACCCACCTTTTCGGCAAGTTCTTCATAAGCCTTTCCAATCTGTTCGGCAAGGTCTTCCGGCATAGTGGCAGAGCAGATGCTTTCACGGATTTTTGTACAGACTTCATGGAGCTCTACGGAATCTTCCACATCCTGCAGTTCCTGAAGCATCTTATGGATTTTCTTATTCTGTCCCGTCTTTTCCATGAAATAGCGGTATGCGCTGGCTGTTGTCGCATATCCGTACGGAACAGGCACATCCACGGAAGAAGTCAGTTCCCCCAGAGAAGAGGATTTCCCTCCTACCAGTCCCACGTCCGCGCGGCGCAGCTCATCAAACCACAGTACATAAGCATTTTCTCTTGCGTCCATCATGACCCTCCTTAGTCAATGAATGATATGTAAAAACGTATACTATATTCTTTACATCAGAAATTATAGTATACCACTAATACAAAAAAGTCAAATAGAAAAGGTTCGCAGAACCATCTTATTTGCGGAATGGACATACACATAAAATTCCCATTTTATTCATTTATCTTAGTTCGGCCAATTCCACACAAAAGAAAAGCAATAAGCGTATATTAAATATTTCATTAAGGCCGTCTTTTACAACAGAAAAAACGCTTCTCCGAAGAAAAGCGCTTTCTACTCTATTATATTATTTTATTTATTTACATACCGAAAATGAAGTACCGTGTCTCAAGGTAACACCCTGCCACAAAAAGAGACAGAAGCATCAGCGGAAAGCACCATTTCATAAAAGCGGTAAAGCTGATATTGAACCCTTCTTTTGCCGCGATAGCCACCATGATCACATTCGGTGAAGCACCAATCATAGTACCGTTGCCGCCGAAGCACGCACCGGTCGCAAGCGCCCACCACATATAATCCGCATGGGGCAGATTCATGAGAGACTGCATATCCTGGATCAGAGGAATCATTGTCGCCGTGAAAGGAATATTGTCAACGAAAGCGGAAGCTACACCGGAAAGAAGCAAAATGAGGAAGGTAATCAGGTGGCTGTCGCCGTCCACCATTTCGATTCCCTTTTCCGCAATTGCCGTAATGACGCCGGCATTTTCCATGCCCCCCACCAGAATGAAGAGCCCCATGAAGAACATGAGTGTGTCCAGATCCACCTCTTTAAGAGCATCTTCCGGATTGATACCACAGAAGAGCAGTGCCGCCATACCGCCCGTCATGGCGACCGTTGCCGATTCCAGACCGAAATGGGAATGGACAACGAAGCCGAGGACCGTAAACGCAAGAACCATAAGCGAACGGCTGAAAATAGATTTGTCTTCCACGCCGGACATAATATCAATTTTTTCCAGCTCTTTCGCACTCATACGGACACTGGAAAAATCATTCTTGAAAATGAGAAGAACCGCAATCAGGATAACAATGACCGTAATGACAACGACCGGAGCCAGATTTATAAGGAAGTCATTGAAATCCAGGTGTGTCGCGGAACCGATCATGACGTTTGGCGGATTCCCGATCATAAGTGCCGTACCGCCTATGTTGCACATCAATATTTCAGAAATCAGAATAGGCACGGGAGACATACGGAGCATGCGGCACAGGGAAATCGTCATGGGCGCGATCAGGAGTGCCGCCGTGACAGAATCAATGAGCGCCGCCCCCACCGCCGTGACGATAGAAAGCAAAATCAGCAGCTCCCGCGGAGATCCCTTTGATTTCTTCAGCGCCCACAACGCAAGTACCTGAAAGAAACCGGATTGCTTCACAACGGAAATCAAAATCATCATCCCCGTCAAAAGTCCCAGTGTATTGAAATCGATAAATTCTGTAATCGCCTGCTCCTGCGTAACGAGACCAAAGTAAATCATAGCGCCGCCGCCGGCAAGAGCACAAATCGTACGATGTATTTTCTCTGACATAATGCCCGCATAAGTCATGAGAAAAATAAAAATCGCCAAATAAAACTGTACTGAGCTGCTCATTCTTCCAATCTCCTTTCATCCCCCCGGCGGGTGTCTGTCCGCATCCGGGATGAATCGAATTTTATTTTATCACAACCATCAGAAAAAACAATGATTTTCTTTATATATATTCATCTCATAATCAATAGAAATTAATCTGCCTTCCCTTCATGATAGAAAGATGCAGTAATCATTAATATGTAAAAACTCTCGCATAAATTTAAACCATGAAATCTGCAGTCCACAGACAGATACACATACAAAAATGCGTGTCTACGGTACAGCACCGTTTAAAAATACCAATAAAAAACGCGGCTGTCCGCGCGATATATTGGCAGGGGTAGGTGGAGTCGAACCACCGATAACGGAGTCAAAGTCCGTTGCCTTACCGCTTGGCTATACCCCCATTATAGAAAATGAATCCTCTCCTGCAAACCGTATAGATTTGTGTAAAAAAATGGGGCGAGTGGTGGGGGTCGAACCCACGCATAACGGAGCCACAATCCGCCGTGTTAACCACTTCACCACACCCGCCGCATCTTGTCATACAGCACCTGCTGTATAACGGAATGTATTATACCATGCTTACCCACAGGCGTCAATATTTCAAGTTTCCGGAGAAAAGCTCTTGTACGCGGTGGATCCCTTCTACTTTTTCTCTGTCTTGCCCGGAGCTATATAATAAGAAGAGTAATAAAACCTGTAGGAGGTCCTATGTCTCTTAAATTTCATGAAATGACGATTGATTCTTACCTATCCGCTCTCGGTTCTACGGCTCCCGCTCCCGGCGGCGGTGCTGCTGCGGGACTCATCGGAACGCAGGCCTGTGCCTTGGGAGAAATGGTTTCCCGCCTTTCTTCCTCCGGGAAGAATACTGATGATTTCCGTGAAAAAGCGGAGCAGTATGTTGCCGTTTTTGAATCGGCCCGCTCTATTTTCCTGGATCTGATGGACGAAGATGCGAAAAATTTCCATGAACTGATGGCACTTCTTCAATCACCAAGGGATCCTGCCGACACGAAGCGGAAAGAAAATCTGGAAGCGGCTTTCAAAAAATCGGCGGAAGCGCCTTATCAGATGGCAGACGCTATGAGCGGACTGCTCCCCGCATTTACCCAGCTCCTGCTTCACTGCAATAAGAATGTCATCACTGACGCGGTTATCGCTGCGGAACAAGCCATTTCCTGTATCCGTGCGGCCAGATTGAATGTGGAAATCAATGCGAAGTACGTAAAAGATGAATTTTACGCCCGGGAGATGAAGGATTCTTACCTCACCTGGGAAAATGCCATTTCCGCTATCGACGCGGTACTCACTTACCAGGTTAAACTTTAATTTTCAGGCTGCAGCATCTTCGCGGCTTATTTCTATCGGAAAGATTATGGACTCTCAATCGGAAAAGACGGAAAGGAAAGAATCCCGCCTGCAGTTTAATAAACAGCTTTTCAAAACATATCTCGCTCTTGATCACTGGCACCGGTTCCGTCTCCGCCTTTTTCTGGAGGGAATCCTCGTCGGAATCGCCGGCGGTCTTTTGATTGCCCTTTTCCGTTTCCTCCTGGGACTGGCTGATACCTATCGCCGCCGTCTGTTTCAGGAAATCATTATCCCGTCTTTCGGGATTTCCGATTTCCTCCCCCTCCTTGGGTGGCTGGCGGCGCTTTTTTTCATCGGCGGCGCACTTTACGGCATGTGCCGATACGCCCCCATGGCTTCCGGGTCGGGGATTCCGCAGGTGAAGGGTGTCATTCTCGGTTTCTTCAAAATGAAATGGTTCCGCATTCTCTGGGTAAAAATCACCGCAGGTGCTTTAGGCATCGGCGCGGGCTTGTCTCTGGGCCGTGAAGGGCCGTCTATTCAAATCGGCGCCGTTGCCGCCCAGGGCTTGAGCCGCCTCATGGGACGGACACGCATGGAGGAACGGTATCTCATCACCAGCGGCGCCAGCGCGGGTCTTGCGGCGGCGTTTAATGCTCCCCTGGCGGGAACAATGTTCGCTTTGGAGGAGCTCCACCGCAATTTTTCGGGCGCTGTCCTTCTCCCTACAATGGCTTCCGCTATTTCCGCCACCATTGTGTCCCAGTTCTTTTTCGGATCGGCGACAAGTTTTTCCTTTCCTCTCCTTGTCCATCTGCCGTCGGAATACTTGTGGTGTGTGGCGCTTATCGCCGTTTCCTGTGGATTCGCAGGTATCGTTTTCAATTACGGCCTGATCCATATGGACGCTTTTTACGGTCTTCCCATCTTCAGAAGCCAATATATGAAAATCATGTTTGCCCTCTTTGCAGCGACGATTCTTGCTTTCACACTGCCCGATGTTTTAGGCGGAGGAAATTTCCTGGTCGATTCGCTGGCAAAAGCACGGTACGGCTTCGGATTCCTTGCGGCGCTTCTTCTGGCAAAATTTCTTTTCACCCTCATCAGTTACGGCTGCGGCGTTCCCGGTGGTTTTTTCCTGCCTCTTCTCGTCATCGGCGCCCTCATCGGCTCCCTGGAGGGGGAACTCCTCATCTCTGCAGGCATTTTATCCGCCCTCTACCTGCCAAACATTATTATCATTGCCATGGTCGCTTTCTTTGCCGCCAGTATCCGCGCTCCCATTACGGGGACGCTCCTCATTCTGGAAATGACAGGTGACTTCCATCACCTCACGGCGCTTGCCCTCGCTTCCGCCGTAGCTTATGTCACAGCGGAACTGCTGAAAGGCCAGCCGATTTATGATTCTCTCTTGAAAAAATCCCTGTCCAATGGTTCTACGCCCGTTTCCGACGAAGAAAGAAATATTCTGGAAGTTCCCGTGGGCAGCGGTTCCATCCTCGAAAACCGGACAGTGGAGGAAATCCCCCGTCTGTCTCACACGGTACTCGTCAATATCAAAAGGCAGGGGGCAGATATGATTCCCGACCCTGATACAAAACTTCTCTCCGGTGATTTCCTTTACCTCCTTACAGAAAGCAGGCATACGGAAGAAATCCACCACCTCTGCGAGGCACAGATTCCCAAAGACCATATCCGGTAAATTGAAAAGCGCTTGGACTGTTTGGTTCCAAACGCTTTTTTTGTCCTAATTTTCATTCAGAGAAACAATGTACCGCTCCACCATCTCCGCCAGATTCCCGTTCGCTTTCAGACCGGGAGCAAGAGAAATGAAACGAAGACTGAAATCCTCATCTCCGCGGGGAGGTATTTCTTTCGGAAAAACCGCCCACACTTCTTTTACAGGGCGGCTGTTCCTGAGAGAATCGCTTTCTTCCATGCCGCGGTAAAATTTCGTATTCATATCGCGGTACGCGTTGAACTGGGTACGGATGCCCGCACTTCTTGCCGCGTCGCGCCACAGAAAAAAAATGTCACGGTATTTAAAATCTGCCACGAGAGAGCCATTATACGCTCCGTTCCGATAGTAGTCCATGCGGAGGTCAGGACGGCGGTGGACATTATTCGTATAGAGGGGATCCGTTTCCCTGTCGGTGTCCGATGCATGCTGGGGCACAGTGCCGTCATAAATGAGATGGATCTTTTCATCATTCCTTGACAGAGTAATTTCCGTTCCTTCTTCCAGGCTGGACAGACGGTACTTCCCGTCTTCCTGTACCACGGCAGGGCCCGTTGCCAGCTCCCACCCCTTTTCTTCCAGCGCCTTGATGAATTGGAGGAAACACCAAAGTTCGTACAGTTTATCCGTCCGCTTCCACTGGAATTGATAGAAAGATGATACGGAAAGACTGTCGGCAGGATTTCTCAAATTTCTGTACAGCCTGTACAAAAGGGAATAACGGGGGTCAAGAAAAACAGTCATGGGCAGTGTTTCGGGCATTCCGCTTTCTGCTTCATGAAACCAAGTCGCCTCTGCCACCATCCGGATAGCATTTCGTATATGCACCGCCCGGGCCCGGTATTTCTCAAAATGAGAAAGCGCATTGGCCCCGTTTTTAAAATCTCGATTTTTATAGTATCCCGCATTGGCATCCTGTACTTTTCCCAGCCGCCGTGCATGATCGTCAATTTCCTGTACAAAAGAACGGAGATTTTCATCCAGCTTTTGTAAAATAGCTTTGGCAAAACGATTCTCCGCCACGTTCCAGGTCACTTCCGAGCAAATGACAGGCAGGACGGGCGTCCCTTCCCGCGACTTTCCCGCTGCACAGCGGATATGGGCGCCTGCGGCATCCCGATTGCTCCTTACGACACCCTGTTTGCGGACGATGCGGGAATTTGCCGTACGCGCCAGTTCCCCCAGCACCTGCACGACACGGTCCGACTCTTCGCTGATGGCATAGAAACGGAGCAACATGGCAGATTTCAGCCCCAGTTCGCCTTCCATGGAACGGGAAATATGGATACTCCGTTTCATAAAGTCGAAGGAAAGATCTTTTATTTCCTCTACCAGTTCCTCACGCATAGCCTGCCAGCTCTGCCGTCCCATGAACTTAGGGGTGATTTCCAAAAGCCCCCGCCATATTTTTCCCGCGCCTGTCACGGTAATCACATAGTAACCGGGAACAAGCGGGAAGTCTCTCCCCTCAAAAAGAAGGAACGGTTCTCCTTTCCATCCGGGACGGAGATAACTCTGTCCGTCAATCTTTTCCGCATGGGGCAGCGTCACCACATCGAGCCCGTCCATGGTAAAACGGAAATCGGGAGGCCCGTCGAAGCGGAGCCAGATATCCTGATTTTCCACGAGACTCACACCGGCGGATTCTTCCAAAACTGCTTCTTCTCCGTTTACAAACCGGGTAAACGGGTAAACACGGCCGCCGTCGCCTTTTGTAATGAAAGAAAGCCTGAAGGGCAGTTTCTTTTCACGGCGGTTCCTTCTCCCCGGCGAAAATATCCGGTTCCGTTTTTCTCCTGACCGTTCAGACCGTGTAATCATACAAATTCAGTTCCTGTGCTTTAGCACGCAAGGCACATCGTGATTCCTCAAAATCGGAAAGATCGGAAAAACTGTCAAGCACCTTGACTAAACGCCCTTCCACTTCGCCTTTATCGGAGAGAGAAAGCAAAGCAGACAGCTGCTGGGCAGAGCCGCGTATTTTGGTAAGTATCCTCTGTACCAGCTGGCAGTCCAGTCCCGCCTCCCGATCAAAACCGTCATTTTCGGGAATATTCTTTAAGTACCTGTCCATGTGGCGCGCCACGCGGAAACCGATACACCCCTGGACACCGCCTTCCCGAAGGGCATCATTCAGCGTATCAAGGAATTCCAATTCCCGCGCCGTGAGTTCCATATCCCCCGTTTTCCGGTAACTTTCAAACTGGGCAAAGGATATTTCCTTCAGATCCGGCGGCTCCGCCTTTTCGGCAGTGAGCCAGTCACTGAATCGTTCCTGATGGAGAGTAATCATGTTCGCGCGGTCGAGGATTTTATCGGAAAAACGGTACGTCGATTCATCCACGTTCACCGTACCGGTGAAAATGACATTTCTTCCGATGGAAATTTCCGCGGGATAGGCGTCTCCATTATAAAGACGCCCCTGGAGCGACGGATTATACAGGCGGATAACCGGATCCTCCTCTTTTTCCAGTACGGAAATAAATTGGGCAAAGTAATGTTCCGCTCTGGCCAGGTTCATTTCATCAAAGCAAACGATATACATTTCCTCCGGATGCCTTTCCGCATCAAGAAGAAGCTCCGCAAGGCCCGTGTCGGCAGGGCGGTAAATCATATTTTTCATATCCGCATAGCCGAGAATATCTCCGTCATCCATCCATGACGGGCGGACAGGCACAACGGCGATGCGGTCATCAGGCAGTCCCAGGGCTTCGCCGTAAAGACGGACAAGGCGTGATTTCCCTGTGCCGCTCATCCCCGACAGGATCGTCAGGCGCGAAGATTTCACAGAAATATGGAAATTGATCAAATCTTTTTCCGCATACAGAAGTCCTTTTGAAGAAGCAAGCGCGGAAAAACGGTTCAGGAATTCATCTTCCCTGTCCGGTTTTTCCTCCGTTTCTTCAGACATTTCTATTTCTTCCACTTTCTCATCGATTGCCTGTCCTTCCTCTCCGGCAGTCACGCTTTCAGAAGTGTCTTTCTCCAAAAGGGAAGGCAGGATATTTCCCAAACCTGCAGGCGTTTCCGCGGCGGACGCAAAGGATACCGCCGGCCTTTCTTCAATGCCGCGGGCGGATAAGATATCCCCGTCAGCCGGCACTTCTTCCATCCCCTCCTTCAAGCGTTCAATATATTCAAAAGGTACGAACCAAAGGGGTGAATTGGCACAGCGGAGAACGTGGCCCGCCATGATTTCGTCAGAGATGTCAATCACTTTGTACCCGAGACGGCCACCGTGAAAATACGCGCCGCCTTCGTCAATGACCGTCTCTTCAAAAGCATCACCGTCCAAAGGTGCAAAAAGAACAAAGTCGCCCAACTTTCCATCGTGCCGCTCCGCAGCTGCAGCAATGAAGTAGGGCGTAAAATCATTGTTCCAATATTTTTTTGACAGGCCGGGTATAGGTTTCCCCTCCAAAAGATGGCGGCAGAATTTATTGATATCTCCTTCCATCGCAGGCTCTCCCTGCCGTCCAAAAGCGGGAACGGGATGGTAATCTTCATCTTGTTCCATGAAAGGGGTGCGTCCTTCCTTTTTCAAATCATCAAGGACGAAAAACTTATTATTTCTAAGAGCAGGCGTGAATGTCACGAAAGAACCGCCCAGATCTTCCTGCAATCTGGCAAGCGCCTCCTCTTCACCGGCAAAAGCATTGAAACCGTAGCCGCTGCGGCTCATAAATCCGGTAAAGCCGAACCGCGGGCCTTCTCCCATTTCAGGCGGCAGCGATGACAAAGGATCAACAAAAAAGCGGTAATCCTTCACTCCCGCCCGCGGCGTGGATCCCTTGACAAGGGAACGGACGCGGCCGAGAACTTTCCCTTCTGCCTGCCGAAGAGGGAAAGCGGAATTATCCGCCGTAACATTCGGGGTAATAAAATAAGCCATATAAAATTCCTCTTTTCTTGCATAAATAAAAGGTGCACGAAAATTCGTGACAAATACTAAATGGATCAGCTCATGATCCGTGGAAAGAATCCTTTCCTTTAATGATATATCAGATCTCCCTGATACATTTTCATTCTACCATAAAACCGATCTTTCCCACTATTTTATTTTCCTTACACGGACACGCCCCGTGTACATGGCTACCGTAATCATCCGCCCGTATTTCCCATTGTCGGTGGTCAGAAATATATTATATTCTTCTCCCGTTCCTGCGAAACCGTCTTTCCGGAAACGGAGCGAGGCCTTCCCTCCGTCCACGCGGATCCCTTTGGGCAGATATCCTTTCGGATTCACGCGCTCCGTCCCTTTCCTCGTGTAATACCGTCCCGTGCCGTCAGTCATCGTTTCACAAAAGAAAGTGAGCCCTTCCGACATAGAAGGGTAATCGGCCGACTCATTTTTCGCAAGGATTTCCACCTGCCGTATCGCCGAAGCCACTTCCTCCGCTGCCAGTTCCAGCCTTTTCTCGCTCCGCCATCCCGTGTACAGAGGGATTACCGCCAGCGCCGCAAGCGATAAAATAACCGAAACCAGAAGAGCCTCAAATAAAACAGTGCCACGATGGAAAGAACGGAAGCTGAAATACTTCCGCGCCATACGCCGCCACACCTCCCAACGCGATGAACGGGCAGAAAGGAATCCCCTCCCTGCGGGACATTCTGCCAAGGAAAAGAAGCACCATGCCTGCAATAGCCGCGGAGGAAGCGGAAAGAAACAGGAAAAGCGGTACGGAAACCGGTGCAAGCCATAATGCAGCCGCACCTGAAAGAAATATGTCTCCCACCCCCATGGCATGCTTTGCCAGCAGAAAGAGAAGCCCGTACAAGCCAAGAACAAAAGCGCAGGATATAAAACCATCCGTCAGACGGCTGTAAAAAACATTGTGCCCCAACCCTGCCGCTGCAAGGAAAACGCTCCAATGGTCGGAAACATACCCCGTCTTCCAATCCTCCCAGGCAGGCGGAAGCAAAAGAAGCGTCAAAGAAACGAAAGGACTCCAAAAGAAAACCGCCGAAGCAGCAAGAAAGAAACAGCATAAACCAAGTGGAGACACAAATTTCTCTCCCCAAAAGTGCTTCTCTCTTTTTATTTCCCCGCAGGCCGTTCTTTCCCACTCATCCGCTTCCATATGTCCTCCCGCGCACTGCTCCAATCCCCTGTGTCCTCTCATCATTCTACGTCCAGTATAGGAAATATAAACCGATTATTCAAGCCGCCGGCTTTTCCATGAAACTTGAAAAATCGGGTCAACGTGCTAAGATGGATATATCTATTAAAAGTATTTAACCGTCACATAGGGAAATCATGAATGCAGAAATCATAAAACAAGCGGCGGAAAAAGAAATCGCCTGCCATCCGGATCAAAAGAATATACGATTTAAAATCGATGATACCATTTTCTGGATCAAAAGAAAGTACAGCAATAAAAGAAACCGGCTGGTAAAACAGCCTCCGGAAACGGAATTTCTTTTCGAAGTCGCCCGGATTGCCATCGCCGCGAAGGCATGCCCCGGGCTTGTTCCGCAAATCGAAGTTCTCACATCCGAATACATGGTCACCCGTGACGGCGGCCCCACGATAGAAGATTGGATGGAAGATCCTGATTTCACCTTTGAAGAAAAAAAGAATCTTCTCTACCGCATAGGCGCGTCTCTTGCCGCACTCCACAATGCGGATGTCATCCACGGCCGTCCTGCGCCGCGGGATATCCTGTGCAGCACCGGCGGAAAAATTACGTTTCTCGACTGGGAAAGCCGGCGCTACTGCAGCAGGAAAGAAACACAGAAAATACAGGATTTCCTTCTTCTTCTCCACGGAATCTGCAGAATAAACTACGCAGAAGAAAGAGACTGGCTGGATGCCATTGAAAAAGGCTATACCGATACAGATAAAAATGGGATAAAAGAAAAAGCGGTCCGCTTCCTCCGCTCCCACCCCTTTATCGGCATGCTTACCAAAAAACTCCACCGCTTCCATATGACAGACGTGGAAGCCGCAGAAAAACTCTACCGCCGTTTTTACTGAAAAATACATCCTAATCCTATAAATATTAAAATGCCGCCCTGGCCGTCAGACCTGAATCTGACCTTCAGAGGCGGTTTTTATCCGGCAGAATAATTATCCCTTATACACCGGACACACTTTCCTCCCCCCCAGCTACTCAGAGCAGGAGCAAGAATGCTGTGTGAGAAAGACGGGAAACGGAACAGTGACACAGAGTGAAGAATCTATTACTCGGATGACATCCTACGGCTTTCTTCACCATGGTAATAGATCCTTCGCTGCCGCTCTTAGCTCCTATCTGCTAGTTCTTAGCTTCTAGCTTCTAGCTGCTAGTTGCTAACTGCTAACTGCTAATAGCTAATGGCTAATGGCTAATGGCTAACAACTGACGGCTTGATACCCTATCCATAAAAAAGAAAGTCCATCGGTTTGATATATCCGACAGACTTTCTGATTTCGACAGCAAAACAGGCTTACTATTTCCTGTTTTCAGTCATACTGCCATACTCCCCTTAATTCGGGAAGAAAGGCCATACCACGGGGATTACCGCAATGGATACCACAAGGCAGATGACAACAAGACCGGTGCCGCACTTGACGAAGTCCATGAAAGAGTACTTGCCCGGGCCGAGAACGAGAGTATTCGGCGGAGTACCTACAGGACTTGCGAAAGCACAGGAGGATGCGATAAGAATCGCCATGAGAACAGCCCGCGGGGACGCGCCGACCTGGGCTGCCAAAGCGATGCCCACAGGGCAGAGGAGTGCTTTGGAAGCGGTATTGCTCATGAACTGCGTCAGGACAACGGCCAGGATGAAGAGCACCGCGGTGATGACATAGGGAGACGGATCTCCGCCGAGAGCCGCCACTGTATATTCCGCGATGAGTTTCCCCGCGCCGGAGGTATTCATAGCGCTCGCCAGCGGAATCATGCCGGCGAAGAGGAAAATGGTGACCCAGTCAATAGAATCATACGCCTGGCGTTCGGAAAGGCAGCCGGTGATGACACAGAGAAGCGCACCGATAACCGCCGCAATTTCCAGCGGTACGAAGCCTGTCGCCATGGTGATAATTACACCGAGCATGATCATACCGCAGATGATTTTCTTTGTTTTAGATGTTTCATTGGCCTCGATTTCCTGTTCCACTTCATCCACATTAAAATCATCGGCGTCTGTCTTAGGCAGCAAGTGGCGGCCGATGAATACCATGTAGAGAATGCCTGCCACGGTAATCGGCACACCGATCCAGGCATATTCAAAGAAGCCGAACTGGAGGTCCCCCATGCCCGCCGCTTTCAGGGCGACGTTCGCAATGATGTTTGGAGGGGTACCGATGAGGGTGCAGGTACCGCCGAGACCTGCCGCAAAGGCAAGGGGCATCATTTCACGGGAAACGGGAATGTGTGCTTCTTTACAGATACCGATAACCACCGGAATAAGACACGCCGTGGTGCCTGTATTGGACAGGAAGGCAGACATGACAGCAGCAATAACCATAATGCCGACCATCAGTTTAATTTCCCCCGTACCAAAAAGCTTGACGATCTGTCCGCCGATATCCTGGGCAAGACCGGTGTAAAACATGGCGGCGCCTACGATAAACATACCGCCGAAGAGGACGACCGTCGAATCGGCAAGTCCCAGAAATACCTGTTCAATCGGCACAAGGCCCAGAAGCCAGCAAAAAATGGCTGCGAAAACTGACGTCACCGCCAGCGGAAGTTTTTCCGTAACAAAGAGGATCGCCACGACAGCAAGAAGGCAAAGACACTTCACTGCCGGATCCATCATCATAATCATTTCCATAAATTGAATACTCCCCCAATCCTGTAAAAGCAATGGTAAATTGTAAGCATGAAATAAGTCATAAAAGTGCAGTAATCACCAAGACGTTTTCTGAACTATTTCCTACCTGCAGGGTTACTCCTCCTCCAAAGGAGGAATAGTTCCGCCCGTCTCTTCTGCCGCATCTACCATTTCTTCGGACAAGGATTTCCTTTCTTTGATATCGGGACGATAATATTTTTTATCCACCTTCTTCAGGAATTCACGAATCTTACGTTTTTCCTCTTCTTCCATTTCCATGCAGCAACCTCCTTTCTGTCCGGGACTTTAGGAAATACGGAACCGCCATTTTCGCAAGGTTCCATCAGTTCGTCATAAGAAACATGCCGGCAGGGGCTGCCATGCACTTTAACCGCTTCTTTTTTCAGAGCAGGCCGATTAATTCCGGATCACTGCGGAGCGGTTTCCTGCCGTCGTTCCTTTGGCTGATAAAAGATTAACATTTATTCTAAAATATTAAAAATATCTTATAAGAATATTTAGATATGCCTTATAAATAAGTTATTCCTATTTTTTCTTTTTAATATGAAATATAGGCAATAAAATATAGACCCTGAAAAGCCCGCTTCCCTTTCCTGCAGGGAATAAACCGACCTTCCGTTCTACTAATTATTCTTTAATATTTTTTACTTTCACATCAGAATAAAAATTATTTTCTCTTTACCATTAGTCATTAGCTATTAGCAGTTAGCGGTCAGCAGTTAGCGGTTAGCAATTAGCAGATAGAAGCTAAACGCTAACTGCTAATAGCTAGAAGCTAAGGGCTAGCAGCTAACAGCCAGAAGCTAGGAGCTAAGAGCTATTATACATAAAATATTCCTCATCACTGATGCAGTGGCTGGAGGATACTGGCTCGCCGCAATGACTATAATCGTAAAAAACTTCTGACACGTTCTGTTTTCCTCACCACGACAGCAGATCCTTCGCTCACACTCTGGATGACGCCTTACCGTCCCCGGTCATTCTGAACGGTGGCAAGAATGCTTTGTGGAAAAGACGGGAAGCAGCAATATGACACAAAGCGAAGAATCTATTACTCGGGTGACATCTTGCCGTTTTCCTCACTACGGCGGCAGATCCTTCTTTGGCACCCTGAATGACGATCAGCGTCTCCTGTCATTATGACGACTTCTTTCGCCGACTCAGTAATGCGGGCAAGACCGTTAGAATGATTTGTGCCGGTGCCCGCCTATTTCCTAAATAAGCAAACAAAAAATGACCTGCACAGGCAAGCCATTTCGCTAAAGGGACAGATAATAAAATCGAATCTGGGAAGGTGAGAGCCGATCCGATATTATTTTGTCACAAGAGATAATCTGATTTTTTCTGCATGACGGGCGAGCTCCGATTTGGTCACGGGCGCCCCCTGGATATAATCGGTGAAATCTTTTCCCTTCTCACCTAAATTCGGGAATAATTTCGCAGCGTCAAGACGATGGCGCAAAATTCTGCCAAAAGCCTGTTTTTTCTGAACTGTCATGATAATTCTCCTCTCTGTTTCGGAAACAGCAAACTCAGTACATTATGCAAATCTATTTGGCCGGCAGCCTTTCTCATGTCTATACAGTACACCAGGCAGAAAGAAAATAAAAATACCCGATTGGAATTTGAAATATTTCTTATTAGAAATTTTCCCATTTTTGCATACTTTTTATTGACTTGCAATTAATAATATACTAATCTATATAAGGACACAGCAAACCCTGACAAATGCAAATTCGACCGGCATCGAAACGAAAAAGAGGAAACTTTTTCCATTGCATTGAAAAGGAGTCTACTCATGGAAATAGATAATTACAGAAATTTTCTGGCTATCGTGGAAGCAGGCAGCATGACGTCCGCTTCTGAATTTGTCCATATCGCCCAGCCGGCGCTTTCCAAACAGCTGAAATCGCTGGAAGGATATTTCGGTACGAAATTGATTATCACCACAAGAGGAAGCAAGCATCTGATCTTAACGGATGCAGGAAAAATCCTCTACCATAAGGCGAAGTATATTTGTTCACTGGAAGATATGGCACGGATTGAAATTGATGACATCAGCGATGGAAACCGGGGCACGCTGCGTATCAGCGCCGCCAACTCCCGTTCATCCATTTTCATTAAGACCTGTTTGGAACCGTTCCATGACTTATTTCCGAATGTGGTTTATGAAATTTACGAAGGCAGCGTAAATGAGCAGTCACAGCAGCTTCTTTCCGGTATCACGGAACTGGGCATTTTAAGTGTACCCCTGATCCATCAAAATGATTTCGAAATCTTATTCCAAAGAGAGGAAGATATATGCGCCATTTTCTCGAAAAATTCCAAATTCCTCACCGACATCGGCAATAAGGAAACAGTTTCCATTAAGGATCTGGCTTCTCTGCCGCTCTGTGCATCCGCAGGCTGCAATCTGATCATGAACAAAATTTTTAAGGCGCACAATTTAAAGCCGAATATTCTCAGCATCTGCACGACAAGGACCGCGGCGCTCCAATGGGCGGAAGATGATTACGGCGTAAGCCTCGTTCCCATTGAGCCCGGAGAGGACATCGGCTGTCATTTTACCTGCCGCCGTATCGAAGAAGCCGACACAGAACTGTACAAAACGGTGGTCAAGGTCAAAGGCCGTCCCCTCTCCGTCATCGCGCGGAAGTTCCTCAAGTTCTATTCTGAAGCGCGCCATTCCCAAAGAGTGGGAAAGCTCAGCACGATGCTGTAAAGAAATACAAGGATTACGGAACATCATGCCCACCCTTTAATCGTAAACAAGAAGTATAAAAAGGAAGTGCGTAAGTTATCGGCATCCGACTTACGCGCTTCCTTTTTGTCCTGTTTAAATCTCTTACGATGCCAATCTGAAAAGATTTCCCACTTCTCATGGCAATACAGGGTTTTACATAAAGCAAAACACCTTCCTCCCTATCTTGGGAAAAGAAATACAACTTCTTTCTTTATATATTAGTATTCTTTTTCCTCCGATTATCCGTAATATTATTATTGTCTGTCACCGCCTTATCTGTTTACAAGCCGGCAGCAGGGATTCCGTTTGCAGGCGGCATAGCGTTCCGTTCTCTTCGATATTCTTTTTCAAAATAAAAATAGGTTCGTTCCAATCCTTTCTGCCAATCCGTTTCCGGTGCCCAGCCAAGATATTTTCCCGCCATCTGGCTGCACAATGCCGATCGGAAGATATCTCCTTCTCTTGCCGCGGCATGGCAGATCGGCTTTGACAAGCCGGACAGCCGGAGCAGCCGGTCCGCTGCATCCTTGACTGTCACTTCGCGTCCGGTGGACAGATTGCAGGTGATATTCGCCGCTTCCGAAAACAGCGCTTTCCGTATGCCGTTGGCAATATCTCCAGCGTAAATGAAATCCCGCGTCTGCTGTCCGTTTCCATAAACGGTCGGCGATTTCCCTTCCGCCAGCTGTCTGGCAAAAATACTCACTACGCCGCCTTCCCCGCCGTTTCCCTGCCGTTCGCCGTACACATTGGCAAAGCGGAAGATGACATAGGAAAGGCCGTAAGCTTTCTGATAGAGGCGGATATAATTCTCACAGGTCATTTTAGACAGTCCGTAAAAAGATACCGGGCGGAGCGGCTCCGTTTCCCTCACAGGAAGGCACTCCGGAGCAATATCTCCGTAAACGGCGGCCGAAGAAGAAAAAATGATCCGCTTCACACCGTATTTCCTCGCCGCTTCCAGGATATTCACTGTGCCTTCTATATTATCTTCCATATCTTTCTTCGGATCCTCCATAGAGGCAGGTACCATGGTCTGCGCCGCCAGGTGGACAATGGCATCGAAGTGTCCATTTTTCACCACGTCCCGGGCCAGCGGGCTTTTGACATCACAGCAGACGAAATTTGCATCATCCGGTATATTTTCCAGCCTGCCGGCGGACAAGTCATCCAATATGGTAACTGTCTCGGAGGATAGCAGCCCAGTCAAATGGGAACCGATAAATCCGGCCCCTCCTGTAATCAGAATTCTCATCACTTGCACTTCCTTTCACTTCAATAATCTCGGTGTCTCCCATTTCCGTACGGGGCGATACAACAATAAAATATCCGTCTTTATTGTCTTTAAGTTTTTCCTCAGAATAGAACGGCATCACATTTTTGGCGTTCCAGGAAAGCGTTCCCGGTTTTAACCTGTCTATCTCATCTGCTGATGCCAGACGGTAAATTATTTTTCCGCTGTAAAAAACAGTTGATGTCCGGTACTTATTTTCATAAACGATGATTTTATTTCCCGTATCCATAGATGCCAGCGCGGTTCCCGGCCCTTTTCCCGACCGCATATATGTCAGAACGGGTACAACGGTCAGCACCAGAAGTGTATATACAGCGCCTGTCATCAGTGCTTTGCGCCCCACTGCCATGTCATATCCGGCAAGAAGCTTTGCCGTAAGGATGGCAAAGGCAAAAAGAGAGGGAAATGTATAGGTCGTATACTTGGTGGCAATCAGCTGGAAAACAAGGAGAACCGTCACTCCCCAAACCAGAAGGAACTGCGTTGCCGTATCCGCCTGGGCAAAAGAAAGTCCGTGTTCTTTCCGTTTTCGGAAAAGGGCGGGAAGCATGAAGAAGCTCCAAGGGAAAAAACCGGCGAAGTACATGGCAATGTAGAACCACCAGTGGGCGGTACTCTGATGCTCCGCCACCGTGGCACGAAGATAGTTATGGACACCGAAGAAATTCAAAAGGAAATCGGTGCCGTGACAGACGGTCATGTATATGTACCACGGCGCGCAGAGAAGAAGAAATAACACCATGCCGGAAATCAGACGGACGTGGAGCATTTCCCTCAGATCCCGCCTCCATAAAAGGAACAGGATTGCTGAAAGCCCCGGCAGCGCCAGCCCGATCGGACCCTTTGTCAGAACCGCCAGTGCCGCCGCCGCATAGCAGAGGAAATAGTACTTCCTGTCTTCCCGATAGCCCAGATAGAAGGAAGCAATGGAAACACTCATAAAAAAGAAAAGCGCCGCATCGGTGACCACTGCCTTGGACAGGAGCCAGAACTCCAAAGATGTTCCGAGGATCAAAGCCGCCGTCCAGCCTGTTTTCCTGTCATAAACCTTGGAGGAGAACCAGAAAGTATACAGCACGGACGCCACACCGAAAACAGCCGACGGAAGGCGCGCCGCAAATTCATTAAAACCGAAATCGGCAAAAGACAATGCCAGTTCCCAATAAAAAAAGATCGGCTTGTCATACCAGTAATGTCCATAAATCCGCGGCGACATCCAGTCCCCGGACAGCACCATTTCCCTGGCGGTAAGCGCATAATTGGATTCCGCCGTGTCCGTCACGGCAGCCAGCTCGTTTCCCGCAAGAAACAGCAGAGCAAAGATCGCCGCCAGAAACAAATACGGATGGCTTTTCATTTTTTCCTTCATAGATTTCATTTCCCCTCTTGTTCTCTGTGTATGTGTCTGGTCAGGTTAAATTATATCACACAACAGTGACCCATAGATTTCATTCCCCTTCTTGTTCCCTATGGATACAATAGCTGAAAACCATGAACGCATCTTTATCTGTTTTTAAGCAAAAATTAAACTCTTCCTTTTCTATTGAAGGAGTCTATCATTTGAGGTAGGGTAAAAGCAGAAACTATACAAGGGGAAACTATGACTGTAGAAAGCCGGCTGCTTATTTCGCACCTCATCATGTTTATCGTGCCTATTTTCATGACTGTCATCGTTGCCGCTGTTATGCCGGCCGGCGCCCCAACCTTGAGCCGCGGCAATAATTATCTGTATCTGGAAAATATATCCAAGTGTACGCGTGCCGCCGAAATTTCCTGCCATAACTTTTTTCACGGCAATCTGGAACATCCGGAAAATTCCGCCGGCCGGCGGCTGATTTCCCTCCTGTCCCCAAAGCAGAATCTTATTCTCTTCACCAAAGGAAAAAATCCCATTTACATCTACGGAAACAAAGACTATCTGCCGCAGGCTGCGGGAACAGCTGGATATTCCCATCCTCATCGTCAGTGCCAGAAGAGATGACATTGACAAAATCAGAAGTCTCGGATTCGGCGCCGACGATTACATCGAAAAACCATTTTCCCCCGCGGTACTGGCCGCCCGCGTAAAATCACAGCTTGCCCGTTACGAACGACTGAAAGGGACGGCAAAGGAAAATACCGGCATCATCACGATCGGTGATATTACTTTAAACTCGTCCACCCGCATCGTCACCGTCCGGGGAGAAAACAAACTGCTTCCCAACAAAGAATTCCAGCTGCTTGAATTCCTTATGATTAACGCGGATATCGTTTTCAGCCGGGAAACCATCTACAACCGCATCTGGGGCATGGAATCCTTCGGCAATACATCCACCGTCCCCGTCCACATCAACCGCATCCGGGACGCCATCGAAAAAGACCCCGCAGACCCCCAGCATATTCTGACCATCTGGGAAGTGGGATACAAGTTCAGGCCATGACCGGCCCTTCCCATGCGAAAAGCCCGTGCAGGATTTTCCCGTACAGGTTTTTTGTTTTATTTCTGAAAGCACGAAATGAAGTATACTGCCGCGGTATCAATTACAGGAAAAGCCGTGAGGATTTTTCGTTTTCTTTCCTCACGGCTTTTTGATTTACAGGTTCCAATACTTGGGCATATATTTCTCTTTGAACAGGTTGATAGCAAAATTATCGGTAAGCCCGCTGATGTAATCTCTGGCGGCTAAGGAAATATTTCCCTGCGCCAGTTTTTTCTGCTTCTCCGGCAGCTCATCAGGATGGCTCATGTACCATTCATAAAGCATAACGACTACGCCATGTCCCCGTTTCCGATCGGGGATGAGCGGCTGTGACATGTAGACCCGGTCAAACATGAAAGACCGGAATTCAAGAAGGACTTCGTCCCCTTCTTTATCCATGTGTATGGTATCTTCACCCATAGAATTTTCCACAAGATTTTGTACCATGGCGGTAATCATGGAGGAGTGGGTCGTCCCCAGCACGCGGCGGACACGGTCGGGCAGTTCCTTTGCCGAGATGAGCCCCATATTTTCCGCGTCATCATAGTCATGGCAGAGGTAGGCGATACGGTCGGCGTACTTGATAAGCCCGCCTTCCAGCGTGTGCGCCTTGAGATTCCCTGAATGATTGAGCATGCCGTCTTTCACTTCCTCGGTCAGATTGAGTCCTCTGCCGTCATTTTCAAGGCATTCCACAATGCGCACGCTTTGTTCGTTATGCTCGAAGTGGCCGCATACGTCGCGGAGCGCCTGCTCTCCCACATGTCCGAAAGGGGTGTGTCCCAGGTCGTGGCCCATGGCGATGGCTTCCACAAGGTCTTCATTCAGCCGCAGGGCGCGGGCCATCGTACGGCCGATCTGCGCCACTTCAAGGGTATGCGTCATGCGTGTCCGGTAATGGTCGCCTTCAGGCGCGATATACACCTGTGTCTTATGTTTCAGCCGGCGGAAAGAATTGCTGTGGAGAATACGGTCCCTGTCGCGCTGAAATTTCGTGCGCATGGGATCTTCCGTTTCCTCCCTGCTTCTTTTTGCGTCCGCGGAAAAAGTCGCTTTAGGACTCAGAAGTTTCTTTTCCAGCTCTTCTGTACGTTCACGGATCAGCATGGTCGCTCCTTTCTCGATTCATCATTTCTCTGTTTTTATTGTATCACATGTTTTGAGAAAGACTTTCAAGAAATACGCGGACCGCCTTCCGGTAAGCATCGCCGTTTACCGCCATTTCCATAGTATGGCCCGCGCCGTCAAAAATAAAAAGTTCCTTTTTGCTGCTTCCTGAAGCCTGCAGCAGTTCCTCCGCCGTCTTCGGCGGAACGAGTGTGTCCGCGCCGCCGTGGAGAAAAAGGACAGGCGCTGTCATACGTCTGACCGCCTCCAGCGGATCTATGTCGGACAGTGTCTTTCCGCTCCTCAGCCACAGGACGCTTTGGAAAAAAGGCTCCACGAGATCCATCCCCCACAAAAACCGGGGATCGCCGGTATAGGCGGAGATCTTGTCCTTCCCCAGTTCCATCATGCCCCCATAAGCACTGTCAGCCACATAGAAAGAAATATTTTTCCCTCTTTCCGTTCCGCTGTAAATAAGAGCCATCGCCGCGCCGAGCGAAATCCCATGCATACCGATTTTCACACCGCCGTCCTTTCCTCTCAGCCACTCTGTCCAGGCATCAAGATCGTCCGTTTCACGAAGACCCCATGTGGTATGGCTGCCGCCGCTTTCTCCGTGGCCCCGCTGGTCGATGAGGAGGACATTATACCCCATATCCCGATACATATCCACATAAGGGATGCACATGGAGCGATTCTGATAAAGCCCGTGAAGAAGAATAACCGTACGGTCAGAAGAGCGGCTGTTTTCGATGTAGGTTCCGCGAAGTTTCGTCCCGTCAGCGGAACGGATTTCCACGGGCTGCCACCCGTCCTTCTGCTCCCTGCGGTGAATGCGCGAAAGATCTGCCGTCTGTTTCGTCACGCCGAGGATTTTTTCCCACGGCGCGGTGAGCATCGTTTCATAAGCGGTATTTCCTGCATAGAATCCTGCTCCGACAAAGGCAAGCAAAAGAAAAAGAATCAGTATTTTTACTGTTTTAAAGAAAAGACGCAATCAAATCTCCTTATTTCCGTTTATTTCATCTTTGAAATTGATATATACGACAATACCTGCCGCAAGGAACGCAACCGCGGTAGACCAGAAAACGGCCGCATAGCCGCATACCATGGCAAGCGCTCCACTGCATACAGGGCCCGCCACGTTGCCCATGAGAACGACGCTTGACACGACGCCGAAGACGATGGATCTCTTTTCATTGGGCACCGCCTGCGCGATGAGCGTATTGGCCACAGGCATGATGAACCCCATGCCGATTCCTGTAACGGCACGAAAGAAACCAAGCCCCCACACGTTTGTCATCATATACTGCATGATAAAAGTCAGTCCCACAAAAACGGTCGCCGCTGTCAAAAGCCGCGGCAGAGAAACGCGGGCCGTCACCGCCCCTGTGGAAAGAGAGCAGAGCGCGCTCGCGCCGCCGGCAAGAAATATAATGATGCCTACGATCGTGGCGATAATCTCCGACCCGCCGCCGAGCATGTCCTTGATGTAAAGAGGGAGTATGGGACCAATACCGGTGATGCCGAAATTACAGAGGAACTGGATCCCCACCATAAGACGCACGCGGGGAATGGCAGCAAAATATTTCAATTCCTGCCAGGTGGAAGATTTTTCTCCCGACGCCCCCTTGCGATGGATTTCCGGCATGAACAGGCGGAGGCAGATCAGACAGATCAGGGACAGAACGCCAAAGAAGACAAAGGGCATGCGGTACCCCAGCGTGTCCGCCACAAGACCTCCCACAAGAGGGCCGAACATAATGCCTGACACCATGGCCGCCTGAAAGTAACCGAGCGTACGGGACGTTTCTTCTTCCGGAGATACGGAAGCAATGACCGACAGTCCAATGGGAACGAAACCGCCCACCAGCCCCTGCAGCAGGCGGAAGATAAACACCTGCCACGGCGAGGTAGACACGGCACAGAGAAACGCTGTCAGTGTCACCGCCGCAAGAACGATGGACATGACAAGTTTCGGGCCGCGGCGGTCCGCCTGGATAGACCAGAAAGGCGCGGAAAGAGCAATCATAAACGGCGTGACTCCTGAAATGAGCCCCGCCCAAAAAGCCGCCTCGCCCGCATCAGTGACACCGAGTTCACCAAGAAAAAGAGGAAGAAACGCCATGACGCCGATCATCGCGATTCCCGCACCCACCTGGATGGCACACATCAGGTACACGATACGCTTCCAGCCTGTATTTCTTTCCATAGCTCCTCCTTCCCTTTTATCATTTTAATATTCTCTTACAATATACAGTTATATCCAATGCATTCCTGAATGTCAAATGGCTGCCGCACCGCTTTCCCCGCTTCTCTTCCTCCTCGCCTGATTCTCACCGATTTGTTATACTGTTTATGTCAATTACAAATCATTTATAAAAGGAGGCTTGTGATGGCTTTTACAGAAATCACCCCGGAAGAAATAAACATCAATCCCTTTACCTCATGGAGCAGGTACGTCCTTGTGACCGCAGGAAATATAGAGAAATGCAATACGCTTCTCGTCACCTGGGGCGGCTTCGGCGTCATGTGGAGAAAGAAAACCGCCACCATCTACATCCGACAGAGCCGTTTCACCAAAACGATTCTCGACAGCCAGGACTATTTCACCCTGTCATTCCTCCCGGAGAAACATAAACCGCAGATGAGCTACATGGGCAGCCACTCCGGCCGGGATGAAAACAAGTATGAAGGCTCCGGACTCCACCCTCTTGCCATCGGCGACGCGGCAGGCATCGAAGAAGCGGATCTCATCTTCGTATGCAAAAAAATTTATACCGCCGAGATGACGCCGGATCATTACACCGACAAGAGCGCGTATGACGAGTGGAACACAGGGCGCCGCGCCGGCAATAACCACAGCGCCTACACCGGGGAAATCATCAAGATCCTTCAGAAAAAATGAAAACTACAAGCCAAAACATCATTTCCGGCTTCCACCGGAGAAATAAAAAAGACGCCGCCGCGTCTTTTTTATTTTCCTGCCTTATTTCACATCATAGAGGCCCGTGGTGCCCTCTTTCAAATTGATCATGATGTTCTTCGTCTGGCTGTAATGCTCCAGCATGACCTTGTGTGTTTCACGGCCGATGCCGGACTGCTTGTATCCACCGAAGGGAGCGCCTGCGGGAATCGCATTGTACGTATTGACCCAGACACGGCCCGTCTGTACGCCGCGGCTGACCTTCATAGCCGTATTCAGGCTGCCTGTGAAAACGCCGCCGCCCAAACCGTACACGCTGTCGTTCGCCAGTTCGATAACTTCATCAACCGTCTTGAACTTCTGCACCACAACGACCGGCCCGAAGATTTCTTCCTGGCATACGCGTGCCGCGTTTGTCTTCGAGATAAGAATGGTCGGTTTCAGGAAGAAGCCCTTGTCGCATCCGTTTTCCGTGTAGCGTTCGCCGCCGGTCACCAGCTCGCCGCCCTCTTCCAGACCGATCTTAATATATTTCAGCACCTTTTCCTGCTGGCTCTTATAAATCTGCGCCCCCAGCTGGGTAGACGGATCTGTCGGGTCGCCCACTTTGACGCCTTCAAAAGTTGCCTTCAGCTTAGCGACAAACTTATCAAAGATACCTTCCTGCACGAATACGCGGGAACCGGCACAGCAGACCTGTCCCTGATTAAAGAGGATGCCTGTCGCCACACCTTCCACTGCCTGTTCCAGATCACAGTCGTCAAAAATCATGTTGGCCGATTTGCCGCCGAGTTCCAAAGTGACAGGAATCAGTTTGTCTACAGCTGCCTGATATACGCTGCGGCCGATTTCAGTAGAGCCTGTGAATGCCAGCTTGTCGAAATCAGGATGGTCAAGAATCCACTGACCGGATTTGGAGCCGGCACCGGTAATCACGTTCAGCACGCCTGCCGGCAGCACATCGGCAATCAGCCTGACAAGTTCCATGAGAGACAGAGACGTATGGGAAGACGGCTTGATAACGATCGTATCGCCTGCCGCCAGCGCCGGAGCAAGCTTCCAGCAAGCCATAAGAAATGGGAAATTCCAGGGAATAATCTGTCCGACCACACCGATCGGTTCATGAATCACAAGAGACATCGTATTGTCGTCAAGCATCGTCGCCGTGCCTTCCTGCGCACGGATACAGCCTGCGAAATAACGGAAATGGTCGGCCCCCATAGGAATATCCACCGCGCTGGTTTCACGAATCGGCTTGCCGTTGTCCAGCGTTTCGACAAGAGCCAGATGCTCAGCATTCTGATCAATAATATCCGCAATCTTCAGGAGATAATTCTGTCTTTCAATGGGAGAAGTCTTGCGCCAGGATTTCAAGGCGCGCCGAGCGGCTTTCACCGCCAGATCCACATCTTCCCGGGTCGCTTCCGCAAAAGACGCAAGCACTTCTCCGTTGGCGGGATTGTGGGCTTCAAAAGTTTTGCCGTCAGAGGCGGGCACAAATTTGCCGTCAATGAAAAGATCATACCGTTTCTGAATGTTTGCCATAAATAAACCACCTTTCAAAAAAACTGTGAAACAGAAGATTGTCTTCCCGGAGTTTTTTACGATTGGCCGGAGGTCCGAGAGTTCATTCAAATTCATCTTAACCGAAGACGTCACCTGACATAGATTCACACAGTATTCTTCGACTCATCCGATTTTGTGCCCTTATTATAACAGGACATATCGAAATATTCAAGTCATTCGATATACTTTTGCAAAAAATTTTCTTCCCAAGAGAAATTTGCGATACGGCAAAAAATAATCCTTACTGCTATATATCTTTTGTACCGATTTACCAAAAGGCATATAGGATTTTTTTCTAACTCAACTTTGCGGGAGGAGGGGGATCTATAAAATTGATTCGGACATCCTCTCTTTTTTTACCTAGTATTATGCTCACCCCATAGTCATAGTCATATCCATACTCACTCTCCTGATTAAGAAACTCCTTTATTTTTTCTATATCTTCATCTATATTCTTTATCTTTATCTTTTTATCATTCTTCCCCTTACGCTTCCACATCCACTTATCTTTATTCCACCATGTTTTAAACTCTGCCACCAAAGTATTATGGTCATTAGTGCCTCTTTTATGCAGAATCATATCCGGATATGCCCCGTTGGGACGTGATGTTAATATTTTCAGTCTATCTATATTTTGATTGTATTCAACATCAACACAATACTCACAATTATTACTTAATTCATTTATAATTAATTTTTCAAAATATATAGCATACTTATGAACTATTGATCGCTCTGATGAATGACAATGCGTTCTATTCCCTTCAAATTGTTCATTAAAGATTAACTTTTGATCTTTCTCATACAGCTCATCCAAAGCAGCATTGAGTATTTTTTCTATAGTATTTTTGTCCATTTTTGCTCATCCTTTCAAAAATATAAATTCTATCCCTGCCGCCTGCATGATTTTCATAAACTGCTCTCCCTGCTGCTCCATACATAATTACGTTTTCAACCGATGTATTCAACACTAAAGCTGTTAAGGGTTCAAAATCTATACATTTCTTTATTCCTTTCATTTGTGCTTAACCAACAGGAATCCCCGTTAGCTTAAAAAACAGCTTATTCCCAGCTGAATCTATGAATCACTTTTTTTATCTCATCAGAAATCGACCTATCATCTTTTAAACCATTAATAAGTTTAACAAATTTCTCATGATTTGGATTTTCAATATCATTATAGCAACGATGAACCATCCAAATATTATGTGGGGTCGGATGCCTTTTCACTGATGAGATTAATAATTCTTCATACCCTTTTTTATAAAACTTCTCCACAAAATGAACCAAGTCACCAGGCATTCCAAAATCAACGTTTGGATTAGACTCTATAATTTCTAAAATCGGCTCAACCAAATCAAAAGGATTGGAATACTGATACAGAGCATGCATAACTTCATTATCTATACAGTATTCTTCATTTGGTCTCACTGCATTTTTCAGCACTTCAATTATTTCTTCTTTTGTCATATTCTCACTTCTCTCCATTTGACAAAATATAGTATCCATCTTGAATTTCTGAGATACTTCCTCCGAAGCACCATCCTTTAGATTCAATAAAATCAATTTTCCCACATACCGGCTAACAACATACTATTTTTCCACCTTCAGAAGTTCCCTGCGCCCCTTCTCACAGAAACAGCTCTATAACCCAAAAATCCGCTCCGTATTTACTTTCGCGTGACGGATCACGTCTTCTTCGCTGACCCCCATGTAGTGGGCAAGGGCCCGGGCGACATACACGATATTCTGAGGCACATTCGTCCGCTTAAGGCCGGGAATCCCCCGCGGGGTGAGGTAGGGTGCGTCTGTTTCCAAAAGAATGCGGTCCGGGGGAATGATTTTCACCGCTTCCCACAACGCCTCCGCCCGGCGCTCATCACAGATCCATCCGGTGATCCCGATGGAAAATCCCATGTCCAAAAGCGTCTCCGCCGTCTTTTTATTTCCCGTGTAGCAATGCACCACCGAACGCCTGCATATGTCTTCATGCCCGGCAAAGCAAGAAATGAAATCTTCCTCCGCGTCCCGTTCATGGAGGAACAGCGGCTTCTTCAGTTTCTCGCCGAGAGCAATCAGCTTTTTGAAATAATAAAGCTGGTTTCCCTTCGTCGAATACATTCGGTCATAATCCAGTCCGCATTCCCCCACCGCCACGATCTTCGGATTGGAAAGAATAATTTCCTCGATCCGTTCCAGATCCTTGTCCGCAGCACCATCAGCAGCATGGGGATGGATACCCGCCGTGCCGTAAACATCATGGGTTTTTACGAACTCATTCACAAGCTCATTCTCCCGCGCTTCCGAGCCCGTAAGAATGCAGCAGATCCCCGCCGCTTCCGCGTCCGCGATAATCCGCTCCGGATCAGGAAAAGAACGGGTAAATAAATTCAGTCCAATATCATAATATGTCCTCATAACTCCTCGCTTTCATTTTCCCATCGTATCAAACTTCCCCCGCCGCGGCAACTCCTGCCGTATTGTCTTTTGCCATAACATAGAAAAAATATATCGGAAGCAGTAAAATCCTTTCGCAAAATGAACAGTCTTCTCTTTAGCAGAAGCAGGTTTTGTTATAATTCCTGTACAATGATAAAAAGGCAGCGCCATCAAAAACGGTTCTGCCCTTATTTACTATCCGATTCCGAGGACTGCACAGAATGGTTTACATGCCCTCAAAACAATTCTGCCCGCTGTTGAAACGTAAGACCTATTTTTATTGCCTTCCGTCAGATAAAACGGTACTCCCCCTGATGATCCGCCTCATGATTTCCCTCAGTATAACAATCAGAAGTTTTTATATCTTTCCGGTGCGATTTCTTTAAACTTTTCTCCCGCATAGATATACTCTTTTCTGCCGCCCGTTTTCACCTCAAACAGCCAACCGAAGTTCACCTTGCAGTTAATTTCCAGCGTATGCAAAATTCCGCCTTGAATAAAATCGTAAAAACGGTATCCATTATGAGCAAATTCTCTTTTCATGGTATTCAATATGGCAATTATACTTTTATCTGTAAGTTTTTCAAAGACAATAATGCAGAGCAAAGAATTTATTCCTCTGGATGACACCTTACCGTCCCCCGTCATTTAGGTCGGATGCGAAAATGCTTTGTGGGAAAAACAGAAAAAGGGGCGACAACACAAATCGAAAAATGACGCTTTAGGGAAAAGTGTCAAATGTCATCTGCCAGCGTTCCATGATAAGTCGTAAATTTAGATGGCATAAAACTTTTCCTCCACTCTTCCGATAAAGAAAAAATCCCCGCGTTCAGATTGCAGGAATTCTTTTCTTCTCTATTTTCTTTGCAGGTAAATTTCTTTTATCCGGTACATGTACCCGCCGTTTTCATAAATGATCTTTTCCGCTTCCACCCAGCTTTCTTCATCAGTGAAATGGAACATGTGGAGGGCGCCCGCCATTTCCATGTACTGCCAATAGGGCTTTCCTTCTTCCGTTTCCAACAGAAGAAATATATACGGCGTGAGACTGTTCACCACTGTGGCGTAACAGTTGTGCTTTTCCGAAAGCTTTTTCAGTTTTTCCAATTCTTTATCCGCCGCTTTCCAGTCTGCCGTGCCTTCGGCAAGAGACCCGTTCGCCTGTGAAATAAAATCTTTGGCTACGGTAATCATGCTGTAATAGCGTATGGGATACCGCTCTGTCGTCTTTTCCATGTTCATCTTTTATTCCTTTTTTAAATTTTCCAAATTGGCAAGAGCCAGCTGTTTTATATTTTCCGCCATGATTTCTATCGGTATATGGACGGGCATTTCCCTGCGCAGGGAATGGTGCCGTCCAAGGAGACATACGGCAAAAGGCGAGGCAAGGGTAATAATCCCGCTGTACAGCCGGGGATCATCGACGGTATAGCCGGTGTATTCTGAAAATATTTTCACGATGACGGAAATTTTCGGGAGCGCTTCTTTTTGAAATATTTTTTCCAGCACAGGAGAAGGGTTCATCACTTCCCGTACCCACACGCTGATCTGCCATTCATTTTTTCGGAAAGCATTTCCTGCCAGAAAGTCAATAAACTTTTCCATTTTTTGCCGCGGTGTCAGGTCCGACTCATACAGGTCAATCAGCTGCTGCAGCTCAATAAGGTACTGCTGGACGTTTTCCAATACAGCAAGATAGAGTCCGTCACGGCTTCCGAAATGGTAATTGACCGCCGCCAGATTCACACCTGCTGCCCGGCATATTTCCTTGCTTGTCACGGAAGCGAATCCTTTCTCTGCAATGAGCTGACCCGCGCATTCGATAATTTTCTCTCCGGTTTCCCGCCCGTCCATACGGCGTCCGTTTTTCTGATTTTCTTTCATTGCAATTCCTTTATCCTAATTTATGCCTGAACATCCATGCGGCAAGGGGCATCGTCACCGCCGCCACGATAAGCATGGGAATGAAGTCGGAAGCAATCATGGAAAGAGAAGCCCCCTCGATATATACGCGCCGTACGCCGTCGATAGCAAAGCGCATGGGATTGATATAGGTGAAATACTGAAGCACTGTGGGCATATTCCTTACAGGCGTCGCCATGCCTGACAGGAGCATGATGGGAAGAAGCACCACAAAGTTGTACACAATAACCTGCTGCATATTTTTGGCGACAGCAGAAATGGAAAGACCGATTCCTACACAGGAAAGGAGAAATACCGCCATGACGAGGGCGAGGGTAAAGAGGGAGCCCACGAGGGCTACTTTGAACCATGCAACAGCAATCGTCAGTACGATGAAGGACTGGACCATACCGATAAGGAGCGGCGGTACCGCTTTTCCGATGAGTATTTCCATGGGAAGGAGCGGCGTCACCATGAGCTGGTCGAAAGTACCGTTTTCCCTTTCCCTCGCCACGGACAGCCCCGCAAGGATCATTACCTGTGTCAAGCTGACCATGGGAAGGAGCGACGCGAGGAACCCCCATCGGGAAATCAGGTTCGGATTATACCATGCTACCGGGTCTATATGGAGAAGCTGATGACCGCCGTGAAGCCGGCTGTTATATGCCGCTGCCACCGCGGAAATATATCCTGATGCAATGCTCGATGTCATCGTATTCCTTCCGTCAGTAATCACCTGGACGGGTGCGGTTTCCCCTGCGGTTATCTTATCTGCAAAATCATGACCGATGACAAGGACGACGCCCGCTTTCCGCCCATCAATAAATCGGGCGATCTGCGATGTGCTCCCAAGTGTCGCCACCCGTTTAAATATCCCGCTTCCATCCAATTCGGCAATCAATTCTTCGGAGTAGCGGCTCCTGCTTAAATCAAGGACAGCATAATCCACGCTGTCCAGATTATACGATGCCACATAACCGAAAAGCAGGGACTGGATAATGACAGGCATAATAAGGATAATGCGGCTTTTCGGATCTTTCAGGGTGGTCAGCATTTCTTTCCGCACCATGAAAAGGATGCGGCGGATGTAAAGCATAATATGTTCCATCATTCCAGCCTCTTTTTCGTTACCACGCAGGAGAGTCCCGTAAAGAACACAGCGTATCCCCCTAAGATCAGACAGTTCTCCCTGATAAGCGCCCAGTCATTTCCCGCAAGGAAGAGCGATTTCAAAAGTTCCATATAGTATGTAGCAGGAAGGACATGTCCCACGGCATAGACCACGGCAGGCGCGCTTCGCAAATCGAAAATAAATCCTGACAGCATGACCGTAGGAAGCGTACTCACCAGCATAGACACCTGGCACGCAAAGAACTGGTTTTTGATTACCGACGAAATCGTAAGTCCCATGCCCAGCGTCACGATGAGGTAAATAACCGATCCCAGAAGGATCATTAAGAATGACCCGTGCACAGGCACGCCGTATAAGTAACGCGCCGCCGCCATGCATAGCCAGAAACCGATTGTAGCGATGCCGAAGTAAGGGATCATTTTCGAAAGAAGTATTTCTATCGGTCTCACCGGCGTGATGAAAAGAGCTTCCAGCGTGCCCCTTTCCCATTCCCGTGCCATGACCATCGTGGTAAGAAATACGCCGACAAGCGTCATGATGAGCACCACCAGCCCGGGAATAAAGAACCATGTACTTGTATTGGCGTCATTGAACCACTGCCGCGGCGTGACAGATACGAAACCGATCCCGTCGGATACGGTCATGTACTTTGACGCATTGGCCACCTGCCATGAAGCAAGGCCTGCCTCAAGATAAGAACCTGCCGTCCGTGCGGAAGCCGCGTCCACGCCCCAGAGAATAATCTGCACATGGCTACCGCCCCGAGAAAGACTTTCCGTGAAATTCGGCGGCACACGGATTATGGCGTCCACTTCCCGCCGGTCCATCATTTCCGTACCATCTTTCATGGACGTGGTATAGTGGGGATCGAAATAGTCGGAGCCGTCCATAAAAGAAAGCATATCCTGCACCGTGGGAGACGCGTCCTCCATGACCACCGCCACAGGCACATTTTTCACATCCAGCGACAGGCCGTACCCGATAAGAAGAATGAGCATGATGGGAATAACGATACCGATCACCAGACTGCTCCGGTCACGGATAAGCTGGTTATATTCTTTTCTTACCAATGAAGAAATACGGCGGAAGGCATCCATCATAACTCCTCCTTTCTCCGGCTGTTTTCCACAATGGCAATGAATGCTTCGTTCATGGTGAGATTTTTCCCGCCCCTGTTCCGTACTTCTTCGGGCGTTCCAAGAATAAGCATCTTTCCCTGATCCTGTATCATGATGCGGTCGCAGTATTCCGCCTCGTCCATAAAATGCGTCGTGATGATCACTGTCGTCCCCTTTGCGGCCAGCGCTGTTATCTGCCGCCAGAAAATCCGCCGGGCAGGGGGATCAATGCCGCTTGTCGGTTCATCGAGAAATAATATTTTCGGTTCATGAAGAAGGGACGCCGCCATGGACAGACGCTGTTTGTACCCGCCGGGCAGATCGCCGGCCATCCTGTCTTCCGCGCCGCTGAGACCAAACTGGGAAAGGACCTCTTTTATCCTTTCTCTTATTTTTTGCCGGGGCAGTCCGTAAGCGCCGCCAAAAAACTCCAGATTTTCCCGGACAGTAAGCATACCGTAGAGAGAAAATTTCTGCGCCACATATCCCACATTGGCCCGAGCCGCCGCCCGTGCTGTCCGCAAGTTTACCCCTGCCACCGACAATTCGCCGCTGCTGGCGGGAAGAAGTCCGCAGAGCATTTTAAACGTTGTCGACTTGCCTGCGCCGTTCGGCCCCAAAAGCCCGAAGATTTCTCCCTCATGAACCTGAAATGATGTATTGTCCACAGCGGTGAAATCACCAAAACAGCGCACCAGATTTTTCACTTCAATATCCACTTTACCGGAAATATGTGCCGGTTCTTTATAATCCAGTTCAAATCCTTCAAGAAGACTTTCTTTTCTTTCCGATTTCCCAAGGCGGCACATAAAACTGTCTTCCAAACGGGATGGCACGCTTTCTGTTTCCAAGCCGGGATAACAGGAGAATGCTTTTACCTGTTCGAGCGGCACCCCTTCCTTTAAAACGAACCGTACATTCCCCTTTTCGGGAACAGCATCCTCCACAGACTCCCGATCATCCAGAAATGCAGCCTGAAGCACGCGGGGCGGTATCCCTTCCGGCGTTTTCGCCATCCGGCAGCGGCCTTCCGTTTCCTTCCTCAGCTCCTCCGGCGTGCCCCTGTCAAGAACTTTCCCTTTATTCAGGATGTATACCTCGTCACAAAGCTCCGCCTCTTCCATGTAAGCCGTGGATACAAGGACGGAAATATGCCCGCCCTTCACAAGATCTTTCAATATTTCCCAAAGCTCCCGTCGGGAAAGAGGATCGACGCCTGCTGTCGGTTCGTCAAGAATAAGCAGCTCCGGTGTCCGCACGAGAGTACACGCCAGTCCCAGTTTCTGCTTCATGCCGCCTGACAGCTTTCCCGCAAGACGTTGTGCAAACGGTGCAAGACCGGTCATATGAAATAATTTTTCAAACCGTTCTTTCCGTTCCTCTGCCGAAATCCCATGAAGATCAGCGTAAAGATTCATATTTTCCATACACGTCAGATCCTCATAGAGCCCAAACTTCTGGGGCATGTATCCAAGACGCCTCTGCACATCTGCAGGTTTATCCGCTACAGAAATGCCAAGTACGGAAAGGATTCCCTCAGTTGGAAACATCAGCCCGCAGACCATTCGAAGGAATGTCGTCTTCCCCGCGCCGTCTGGCCCGATAAGTGCTGTCATCTTCCCCCGCACCGCCCGTATATCCAGACAGTCCACAGCAGTCAGAAGTTCTCCCCCGCGGGAATCCCTGAACCGTTTCGTCACACCGGCCGCTTCCACCACATATCCGTCAGCCACGATACATCCTTTCCCGGTATTTAAAAACTTTCCGTGATTTCAAAACTTCACCGTTGCCGGCATTCCCATGCGGAGGCGATTCTCTTCGTCATCCACAAAAATGCGCACTTCATAAAGGAGCGATGTCCTGAGTTCCTCCGTCTGTACAGATTTTGGCGTGAACTCCGCTGTATCGGAAATATATCCCACTTTTCCCTTAATCGCTTCATTCGGGAAACTGTCCACATAAACATCCGCTTCCATACCTTCCCGTAACTCGCCAAGACGGCTTTCAGGCACATACGCACGGATCCATTTCGGATCGGACAGACCGATAAGATACACCGGCCTCGCAGCAGATGCCATATCCCCCGTTTCCATCAAGCGGGAACGGATCACGCCGTCCTGCGGCGCGACAAGCGTTGCCTGGCTCAAATTGTACAGATCATTTTCAAGACCTGCTTTCAAAGCGGAAAGCTGCGCTTCCGCCGCCGCGATATCTTCATCACGGGGCCCTTTGTTTGCCAAAGACAATGCAGCCTTCGCATTTTCCAAATTGGCAGCCGCCGCTTTCCATCGTGCTTCCGCATCATCGGCACTTTGCCTGCTTACCGCACCGTCGGCAAGAAGCGATGCCATACGCTGATAATAAGCGCGGGCATTATTTTCCGCGGCCGCCAGAGATTCCACCTGCGCTGCCGCCTGGGTAATTTCTTCCGGGCGGGAACCGTTGTGCAGCTTTGCCACCACCGCTTCCTGCTGGGCAATCGCTGCCTTCTTTTGGGCAATCGCCAGCTCCAGCGGACGGGTATCCAGACTCGCCAGCACATCCCCTGCCTTCACCGCATCGCCTTCCTCTTTCAGCATTTCCTCGATCCGCCCATTGCTGTTGAAAGCAAGAGAAATCTGACGAATATCTACATTTCCGTAAAGGATCAGTCTTCCCTGTTCCGCATTCCTGCTCTTATAAAAGAAATATCCCGCAGCAAAGGCGATCACCAAAACCACGGCAATGATGACCGATTTCCTGTTTCGTCCCAGCCATTCCATTTTCAAGTATCCTTTCTTCCTGAACGCTGCCCTTTCATGAATTCCATTCTTTTCTCCATGGTATCAAATTCAAATTTGAATTACAAGTTCACGTTAGAAGAAAACAGATTGCCCGACTTTCATCTGCTACATAATTTTTCTGAGTGGCTGTCTGATTTGATATTGCCATTTAGTAACAAAAATCCATTTATATACCGAAATCATTTGTGTCAATTTTTATCAAGTTTATTTTCACCTTAAAAATCACCCTATTTTATTGACAGGTTTATTCAATCATACTATTATTCAAATAGGTTTATTTTTACTCCAAAAATCACCCTATTACCCAAACAGGGTGATAATGTATATCTGTTAGGAGAGCTTTTATGCCATACAAAAAAGAAACAGCATATAATAACCTTCCGATATTACCTCCGCATGCAGAACTGGAAACAGTCCAAATACTGAAGAAAACGGTTTCTGCTCATAAGGCCCTGGCAGAACTGCACGGATGGACTTACATGCAGGCAAATCCGCTTTTGCTGTTGCAGACGGTATCATTACAAGAAGCAAAATCTTCCAGTGAAATAGAAAATGTTGTTACCACAAACGATGATTTATATAAAGCATTTTCGGCACCGGACAGTAAAATCATTTCCCCATCTACAAAAGAAGTCCTTCATTATAAAGACGCCCTTTGGTATGGATTCAATGAAATCAAGCAACGTCCATTAGGAATTAATATATTTATCGAACTATTCCATAAAATAAAGCAACGTTCAGACGGAATCCGTTCATTCCCCGGAACAGTACTGAAGAATTCATATGGTGAGACCGTTTACACTCCGCCAGATAACAAGGATGATATACTTCGTCTACTTTCCAACTTGGAAAACTATATTAATGTAAATGAGGGAAATATTGATCCTTTAATCCGATTGGCAGTCATCCATTATCAATTTGAATGCATCCATCCCTTCCCTGACGGGAATGGACGAGTTGGGCGTATAATTAATGTTCTTTACTTAATACAGGAAAAGCTCCTTGACGTTCCTATCCTATACCTATCCAGCTACATCATTGAACACAAATCCGATTATTATAAAGCCCTGCAAGATGTAACTGAATACGCAGACTGGACTAACTGGATTCTTTATATTTTAGATGCGGTGGAAGTGACCGCTAAAAAGACTCTGTCCATGATTCAAGAAATCCGAAAGGTACAATTAGAAACAGAAACATTTGTAAAAAATGAGATGGCTGATATCTATAGCAGAGAATTAATTGAACTCCTTTTTGAACAGCCATACTGTAAAATTTCCTTTCTCGTAGATCGGCATATCGCAAAAAAACAAACCGCTTCTAAGTATCTAAACCGATTAGTTGCAGCCGGACTATTAGATAAAACAAAACAAGGCAGAGAGTATTATTTTATTAATAAAAACCTCTGGGAGATATTAACACGATGATCACGTTTAAAAATCAAAAGACCTCCGCAATCACTGAGGATTTTTATGGTTAAATGATTTGAATGACAAGTTCATATGAAACGACGGAAACCGCTTCTTCCTGCGGCTGCCGGACAGGATATTTTAAATTCCCCGTGGTGTCCTACCGCCGGTACAGAATAATCTCCTCCGGCAGTGATTTGGAAATCATCTGCACCAATCATAAGAAAAAATAGTTCTTTGTTATTTCTTTTCCTGTAAATGCTGCTTCCATAAAAAATTTTAAAAAAATAATTGAAAGTAGTTTTCAAAATCATTTATTTGTGATATACTACTTACAGGCAGAAGCGGATTCATGAAACGATTCTGCCGTTGGGAAATTTTCGCACTCCCAAGCGAAAATCACTCCTTTCCAACTTCCTTTATTTTTTTATACTCCTGAAAAGGGACGGCTTACGTCGTCCTTTTTTACTGCATAAGAATACCAGTTGGCGGAAATGCGCCCTCCCGTTTTTTCTGAAAAGGAAAACAAAGCTTACAGGACATTTCATGTCAATACATTGCGATAACGGATTCCGCCCTCTATACTGTTTTGCAGCAGCTTTCCGTTCCCGCAATCCTAACCACGGAAATAAACATTTAATGCAAACCTGTCCCAAGACGGACACGTGAAAAGCCCGCGATGATCTTATTTTCTCCCGCGGGCTTTTCATTTTTGATTTTATTTTTCGATGCTTACGAATTTGTAATCTTTGTCTTCGACAGCCTTCCGTACATCCGCATCGGCGACTTCTTTGGACAGGGTGAGTACGGCGGTGCCCGTTTCATGGGACACTTCCGCGCGATCCACACCGTCAAGGGCTTCCAGCGATTTCTTTACTGCCGCCTCGCAGTGGCCGCACATCATGCCTTCAATTTTTACTGTTTCTTTCATTTTCATTTCCTCCTTTGGAACTATCATTCCTTTGTAAATGTAATCCGCTTCGGAAATTGCTTTCTTCACGGTTTCTTCATCAGGATCGGCCGAGCAGGTCATATTTACTTTTCCTGTGGCATGATCCGCTTTTGCTTCCACAACACCTTTTATTTTCTTCAACGCATTTTCCACGTGGTGCTCGCACATTTCGCAGGTCATGCCTTCTACGAAAATAATAGCCGCCCTTTCCTTTCCTGCCGCCTCTTTCTTCTCTACAGCAGTGCCTGTTTCTGCGCCGGGCACTTCCGGTGAAGGAAGTGCTTTCTTTTTCAGGGGGTTATCTTTCCCGCTGTCATGGACTTCAAACAGATTCAGCCGAAGGGCATTCAGACAGACGGTGACACTGGAAAGAGCCATCGCCGCCGCGCTCCACATGGGATTTATGGAAATCATAGGATATACGCCGGCCGCCACGGGGATAAGCAGAATATTATATGCGAAGGCCCAAAATAAATTTTCACGGATATTTTTCAGCGTCTTCCTGCTTAATCGGATGGCAGCGGAAACATCGGTGAGCCTGGAATTCATAAGAACGATGTCGGCGGAGTCGACAGCTACATCTGTCCCTGCGCCGATGGCAATCCCGATATCCGCCCCGGTAAGCGCGGGTGCATCATTGATCCCGTCCCCTACCATGGCCGTCCTGCCCCGTTTCTGCAGATTTTTGATAACAGCCGCTTTCCCGTCAGGAAGGACGCCTGCAATGACACGGTCAACACCCGCTTCTTTCCCGATGGCGTCTGCCGTCCGCTGATTATCTCCTGTGAGCATGATGACTTCAATCCCCATATGCTGCAGTTCTTTAACAGCTTGGGCGGAGTCTTTCTTAATCACATCGGCGACGGCTATAATCCCCAAGAAGATCCCGTTCCGTTCAAAGAAAATCGGCGTTTTTCCTTCCCCCCCCAATGCCCGGGAGAGTTCTGTCATATCCTGCGGTATATCCGCCAGCGTGGAAATATAGGTTTCCGACCCGCCGTGAATCGTGTCCCCGTCCATAACGGCGGCAAGGCCGTTTCCCGCAAGAACCCGGAATCCGGAGGTTTCTTTCGGACTCATGCCTCTTTCTTCCGCCTTTTCCACAACGGCCCGGGCAAGGGGATGCTCGGATTTCCGTTCCAGCGAATACGCCAGAAGGAGAAGTTCATCGTCCGTCATATGTCCCGCAGGATAAATGCCGGTAACTTTCGGCTTCCCTTCCGTAACGGTACCGGTCTTGTCAAGCGCGACAATCTGTATTTTTCCCGCATTTTCAAGAGATTCGCTTGTTTTGAAAAGAATGCCGTTTTTCGCGCCTACACCGCTGCCGACCATAATGGCAACGGGCGTTGCCAGTCCCAGCGCACAGGGACAGGAAATGACGAGAACGCAGATGGCGTATTCCAATGCTTTCGCCACGGGCGCGCCGAGGAGTGTCCACACGATCATGACGAGAACGGCTGTACCGATGACGGCAGGCACGAAAACGGCGGACACGGCATCAGCGATTCTTGCAATCGGCGCTTTTGTAGCAGCCGCATCGCTGACCATGCGGATGATCTGTGAGAAGGTCGTGTCTTCGCCCACACGGGTGGCACGGGCACGGATGAATCCGGAACGGTTTATAGTGGCAGCTTTCACGGTGTCGCCTTCTGCTTTGTCCACCGGAACGGATTCTCCCGTAAGAGCGGATTCGTCTGCCGCTGCCGCGCCTTCTATAATCACGCCGTCTACGGGAATGGTTTCTCCCGGTCTTACGACAAAGATATCTCCCGGCTGCACCTCGTCGATGGCAACGGATACTTCCTGCCCGTTTTTTTCGATGAACGCCGTCTTCGGCGCCATCCTCATCAGACTTTTCAAAGCATCGGTGGTCCGGCCTTTGGAGAGGGATTCCAGTGTTTTCCCTACGGTGATGAGAGCAGGAATCATGGCGGCGGACTCGAAGTAGAGCCGGTCATGGTAAAATCCCATGAGATCCGCATTCGATGTGCCTTGCGTAAGGAGGTAGGTCATCTCATAAAGGACATAGAGCGACCAGAGAAAGGAAACTCCCGAGCCGAGCGCCACGAGGGTATCCATATTCGGCGCGCCATGGGCGAGGGATTTCCCGCCGGAAAGAAAGAAATCCTTATTGACATACATCACGATAAGGGCAAGGAACATTTCTGTCAGAGCAAGTCCCAGATGATTATGGTCAAAAAATGCGGGAACAGGCCAGCCGAGCATATTGTGCCCCATGGTGATATACATGAGGAGCGCAAGAAATACGGCAGACCATATGAGGCGCCTTTTGAGCTTCGGTGTTTCATGGTCGGCCAGGGCTTCCGCTTCCTGTGCCAGTTTTTCTGAAGCGGAGCTCTTTTTCTTTTCTTCACCTTTGAGCCGCGCTCCGTACCCCGCGTTTTCAACGGCGCGGATGATTTCTTCGTCTGACGCGGTGCCGTTAACCGCCATGGAATTTGTCAGGAGCGCCACGGCCACCGAAGAGACCCCCGGTACTTTAGCGACTGCCTTTTCCACATGGGACTGGCACGCTGCGCAGGTCATGCCTGTGACTGTATATTGTCTCATCTTTTATCTCTTTCTTTTCCTGTCAAAAAATTATTTCATTAATTTCTGGAGCATGGTGCAGAGTTCATCCACTTTTCCGTCCCGGCCTTCGCGGATATCATCGGAAACGCAGTCTCGGATATGGGATGCCAGGAGCAGTTTGTTGAAAGAATTCAGCGCATTGGATACAGCCGATACCTGCATGAGGATATCGGGGCAGTACGCATCGGCTTCCACCATTTTCTGTATGCCCCTGATCTGCCCTTCCACCGTCTTAAGGCGGGTAAGCAGTTTCTTTTGTTCTGCCGGTGTCCGTTCCGTACGGCAGCAGGCTTCCTCTGTTTCCATACCGACCATCTGCTTTGTCTCCTTCGCTTCCATTTCATTTCCCTCTCTGCTTTTTCGTACTCTCTCCCATTCTTACTGCTGAATCGAAAATCTTCTTTCTAATTATACTATACCCCCCTGGGGTCTATCTGTCAATAAAGAAATTAAATATACGGAATAAATCCGAAAAACCTGTCCGCCTTATGCTTTGCTGTCCATCTGCCGGAGAAGAAATACTTTTACGGCTTTTTCTCCGTTTTACATCCTGTCTCCCCCATACTATAATGAAAGAAAATATATTTCTTTAAGGAGGTTATCATGGCAGATCTTACGGTGGGCAAAAAAGCGCCCCTATTCACACTTCCGTCTGACGGCGGACAGGATATTTCTCTTTCCGATTACAAGGGCGGGAAGGTAATTCTTTATTTCTACCCGAAGGACAATACTTCCGGGTGCACGCTGGAAGCGCAGGCATTCCGCGCCAATCTGGAAGAATTTAAGAAGCGGGGGTATTCCGTACTTGGCGTGAGCCGCGACAGCGTGAAAAAGCACTGCAACTTCCGCGACAAGTATGAACTTAATTTCCCGCTCCTTTCCGATGAAAAGGAAACGGTGTGCAATTTGTACGGCGTCATGAAAGAAAAGAGCATGTACGGGAAAAAATACATGGGCATCGAGCGCTCCACATTCATCATTGATGAAAAAGGCGTATTGGTAAAAGAATACAGGAACGTGAAAGCTGCTTCTCATGTAAACGATCTGCTGAGAGATCTGCCATAGCCAATTATAAAGAGGCTGTGACAAAATATTTTTGTGCCTTGTCACAGCCCCTCCACTCATGCCTTTTCGGTGGACAAAAAAGAGCGTCGTTTCTTTTTACGGAAACTCCGCTCTTTTTTCATTTCAATCCGCCAGATCTTCAATGAGCCATGCCTTTTCAAAGGGGAAAGCGGCATATGCTTCGCCTTCCAGGATCGTCCTGCCGGGGTCATAAATATCGATAATCCATTCCTTGCCAAGACTGTCATTGACAAAGTAGCGGATTTTTTCTCCAAGGAACATTTTATTTTGAATGGTGACTTTTACATTCACCTGCCCGTCAACGGCCTCTTTCACCAACTTCAGACATTCGGGACGGATGCTCAGGCAGTATTCCTGCCCTGCATTTACGCTCTTCGTAGTGGGAATTCTGTCGTTTCCGTAAGAAACAGTATTTTCTCCCAGCCCTTTTACGCTGAGGAGGTTTGTCGTGCCGATGAAGTCCGCCACGAACGGCGTCTTCGGTTCAAAGTAGATTTCCTGGGGCGATCCTGTCTGATGGACGACGCCGCCTTTAAGGACGACAATCATGTCCGACATGGAAAGAGCTTCCGACTGGTCATGGGTGACATAAATCGTGGAAAGCCCCATCTTCTTCTGAATATCACGGAGTTCCACGCGGACGCTTTCGCGCAGCTTCGCATCCAAATTGGACAGCGGTTCATCAAGAAGAAGAACTTCAGGATTCATGACAAGGGCACGGGCCACAGCGACACGCTGCTGCTGTCCGCCGGACATCTGGTTCGGGAAACGGTCCTCCATGCCTTTGAGCTGCATGAGGTCAAGCGCTTCTTTGACACGTCTTTCTATTTCCTCTTTCGGACGGTTCTTCACACGAAGTCCATAGGAAACATTATCAAAAACGTTCATATGCGGAAAGAGGGCATATTCCTGAAATACCATGGCCGTATTTCTGCTGTAAGGAGGAATCCTTTCGATTCGTTTGCCGTTAAGAAGTATTTCCCCATCATCCGGTTCATAGAAACCTGCCACCATGCGGAGAAGCGTGGTCTTCCCGCAGCCTGACGGCCCGAGGAATGTAACGAAATGCCCCTTTTCAAAATCAATGTTCACGTCTTTGATGACATGGCTCCGACCGAAATATTTATTGATCTGTTTCAGCTGCAATACTAAGTCTGACATATTTCCACCTCTGTTGTAAACTTTGAGCGATTATAAATCAAAGATATTAATCTTGTCACGGAGTATCAGTTTTACCACACCGAAAGTCAGGTAAATAACAAGCATGATGCCTACGGCAGTGGCGCTGGCAGTCGGGAGGAATCCCTGATTTGCCAGGCTCATGATATTGATGGACGCCAGGTTCCATTCCGGTGACACGAGGAAAATAACGGTGCTTAAGGTATTCATGGAACGCATGAACGCGTATACAAAGCTGACAGAAAGTGAATTTTTCAGCATAGGCAGCACAATTTTCCGGAAAGTCGTGAAGCTGCCTGCCCCTAAGTTGGTAGACGCCTGCTCTAAAGAGCCTTCGATCTGTTTCAGCCCCGCCACGGCCTGCCGATATCCTACCGGCAGCTGGCGGAGGGCCATACCGAGAATGATAATAGCAAGCGTACCCGTCATTTCAAGCGGTCCGTCATTAAAGGCGAGAATCATGGCAAGACCGATAAACGTCCCCGGCAGAGAGACGGGAAGCATGGCAAGAAAATCCATAACTGTTCTTCCCGGGAATTTTTTACGGAGCACCAGAAACGCCAGAGCAATGCCGAAGACCGTGCTGATTGCCGCCGTGGACATGGATGCCACCCAGGAGTTCACCATGACATTGGAGTTGATGACGCCTTCTTTGAAATACTCAAGAGTGAAGGTGTAATCCGCACCGAAAGAAACGGTAAAGGCAAAAAGCACGACCACGCCGATAATCATAAGGATGCCCAGGCTGAGAAGCATGCAGAAAGTAAAGAAACACCATGTTGCCGCCGGTCCAGCCGTCACACGGATGAGGCCCGCCACGGGCTTTCCCGTAACAGTAACGTAAGAGTTCTTTTCCAGATAATACCGCTGTACAAAGAAAACAATGAGTGTCGGAATGACAAGGAATACAGAAAGCGTGGCGCCCATGGGAAGATCCCAGGCACCGGTGACCTGTGTGTATGCTTCCGTGGCCAGAACATGGTAATTACCGCCGACCAGCATGGGGTTGCCGAAGTCCGCCAATGAGTTGATACCGACCAGGAGGAACGCGCTTGCCAGCCCCGGTGTGGCCAGTCTGAGGGTCACCGTACGGAAAAGGTACCACCCTTTCGCCCCCAGGTTCTGTGCCGCCAGTTCCAAATTCGGACTGATATTTTTCAAGACACCCGAAATAGTGATGTACGCCAGCGGGAAAAAAGCGATAGTCTGCGCTACCCAAAGCCCGACAGGTCCGTAAAGATCCACCTTCAAATGAAACATTTCCCATGTAATAAAGCCGCGGCGGCCGAAAAGCATGATGAATGCCAGACCGCTGACAACGGACGGCGCCATGGTAGGAAGCAGAGCCACCACCTGAAAGAAACGCTTGCACGGCATATTCGTGTAATTCACGCCGTAAGCGAAAATGAATCCGAAAACGATAGCCGTCGCCGTAGCAACAAAGGACGAGAAGATCGTGTGGCTGAATACCTCGATGAACTCCTTATCCGTGACGGCGCGCATCCAGTCTGCCGATGTCGGGACGAGAAGAATTTTCACAAAAGGATAAATAATAAATACGGCAAACAGAAGGAATACGGCAAGAATACCGATGAGAAGCGGCGGCTCGCGAAGAAGCACTTTCATCTCCGCTGCGATTCCGGTGTGTTCGCGGCCGGACTCTTTTTCATTCATACAAAACTCCTTAGATATAAAAAGGATTTATTTCTTTAAAACAGCAGGTGCCTTCCGGCTTTTCCATCGGCGAGGGAAGGGCAGGTATAAAGCAGACTATTTCTTAAATAAGTAAAAGTAATAGATAAAAAGTTACCCCCACCGTCATTGGTGGAGGCAGCTTTTTGACAGACATATTATTCAGCAAAGAATGTATCGCAGTTTTTCTGTTTATCGGCGCCCGCCTTGACCAAATCATAAGTCTTGAACAGCGGCAGCTCTTTCAGCGGCTTCATGCCCTGGGGCGGAGCCACTTCAGGATTGCAGGCAATGCCGTTCGTCGTCTTTACAAGGATATCTCCCGCTTCTTTGGTAAGGACAAAATCAATAAACGCTTTCGCCACATCTTCATTGGCTTTGTTCTTAATCTTGCCTACGGGACATACTGTCCAGCCTGCCTGATCGTAAATGGTGCTCACCAGTTTCTGTCCCTTGGCGCTGACCAGATTCTGATCGGAAATAAAGTTAACAGTGATAAGATATTCGCCGGCACCGGCTTTCTGTCCCGGTGTGAATCCGGAAGGAGTGAACTGCGCTATCTGCGGTTTCAGCGCTTTCAGATATTCCCAGCCTTTTTCTTCACCCATATTCTGAAGAACGGAACTGATAAAAGTATTGCCTGTACCGGATTTACGAGGATCAGGTATAATAATTTCCCCTTTGAATTCCGGTTTCAGAAGATCCTGCAGTGTCGTCGGAGCGGCGACGCCTTTCGGTTTAAATTCTTCATTGAAACGTTTTTCATTGTAGCCGATTGCCAAAACTTCCAGATACGTGCCATACCAGAAACCGTCTTTGTCCTGGTATTCAGGCATGATCATTTTGGCATTCTTGGATTTATAAGCTTCCAGAAGTCCGTCAGCCGCCGCTTTCGCATGGGCGTCCGCCGTGCCGCCGAGCCAGATATCCGCTTTCGGTGCGTCTTTTTCCGCCGTGATACGGGCAAGAGCTTCCCCGGTTGGCAGACGGATGAAGCTTACATCTGCACCGGTCTGCTTCTTAAACAGATCCGCCAGTTCTTTCGCCGTGTCTTCATGGAAAGACACATACATCACCAACTTCTTGCCTTTCAGATCCTGACCGCCCGCTTTCGCACCGCCTGCAGCCGCCTTGTCACCGCCGCCGCAGCCGGCAGCAATCAACGCCAGTCCGGCCAGGGTGCACGCAGCAAGAGCCTTCCATTTCATGAAAAACATCTCCTCTCAAATCTTAAATATGTTTACTTACCAAAGCAATTTTAGCATATATCCCAGACACTAACTATAAAAAGAAAGTCCGTTGTAATTTTAGCATAAATGTATGCTGTTTTCATTACTTTTTATCATTACATAACACATATTCCTTTTCCCGTTTTCATATTTTCTGCAAAAGAAAAGGACGCCTTTTACGAAACGTCCTGTCCTTTGTCAATTTATCTTCTTCCCGTTACTGTTTTTCCCCGGACTTTTCTGCCGATCGGCCCGAAATCCTGTCAAGAAGTTTATTCCCCGCGGATTTCACTTTATCCTTCAATGCTTTTTTCGTTTTCTCCGCTTCTTCCTTTTTCTTCTTTTCCGCCGCTTCCGCTTCCTGCTTCGCCCGCGCGGCCCTTGCTTTTTCCATACTGCTTCTTACGGAAGCAGGAATTTCGAAGTTCTTCACGGTATAACCGCTTTCCGCTTCGTACATATAATCGCGCCAGATCGCCGCCGGAATGGTGCCGCCGGTATACCCCGCATTGGTGGACGCGTCATCACCGATCCAGACCGCCGTGGAGAGATCCGGTGTATATCCGACAAACCATGCGTCATGTTCATCATCAGTAGTCCCCGTCTTGCCCGCCGACGGCCGTCCGATATACGCATTTCCGCCGGTTCCGCGGGAGATGACTTCTTCCAGCACGCTCGTCAATGTCCATGCCGAGGCTTCATCAACGACCTGCGTACTTTCCCGCGCACCTGAATGATCTTCAAGCACCTTTCCATTGCGGTCGACAACTTTCATAATGACCGTCGGTTCCACCAGTTTGCCGCCGTTTGCAAACACGCTGTATGCTTTTGCCATATCCCAGACGGACACGCCGTAGGTAAGGCCGCCGAGAGACGCCGCCAGGTTCGTATCACTGTATTCACCGTCAGTGACCAAGGTGGAAATCCCTACATTCTTTGCCGTCCGGATAATCTTTTCTATACCCACCTGATCCGCCAGATGGACCGTAGGTATATTCATGGACTTCACAAGCGCTTCCATGACGGTTACGCTGCCGCCGGAAGTGCCTCCGTAATTCTTTGGTATCCAGCCGCCGCCGAAATCTTTCGTTTCATTACTAAGAATGTCGAAAGGCGTTACTTTGTTTGCAAATGCCGTCAGATAGACAAAAGGTTTGAAAGCCGAACCCGGCTGGCGGGTCATCTGCACAGCGCGGTTAAAGTGATCCTGCCCGCGGCCGCCCACCATAGCGCGGACGTATCCTGTTCCCACTTCTATGGAAACAAGGGCGCCTTGAGGCTGTGTCAATTTCTTATCATCGGTATAGGCATTAGGAAGATTTTTCTTCAGGGCCGCTTCCGCTTCCTTCTGCAAATCAAGATCCAGCGTAGTGTAAATCTGCATGCCCTCTTTGTAGATCGCATCGGAATCATACTTTTCGCTGATCAAGTGAATGACATAATTTACAAAATAAGACGCCACACTATCTGTTCCCCGCTGTTCCTGGGGCCGGGCCAGATGGATATCCGCTTCTTTTGCCGCAGCGGCCTCACTCTCAGTAATGTACCCATACTTCACCATCTGATCAAGAACGATGGACTGCCGCTGTTTTGCCGCTTCCACACTGTGGAACGGAGAGTAATAATTCGGACTGTTCGGAAGACCCGCTATAAGCGCGCACTGGGCAAGAGACAAATCCTTCACGTCTTTTCCAAAATACACTTTAGATGCCGTCTGGATACCATAACAGCCCTGTCCGAAATAAATCTGGTTCATATACATTTCCAGAATTTCTTTTTTGGTATACTGCCGCTCTATCTTTAAAGCAAGAAAAGCCTCCAGCATCTTGCGTTTCAGCGTCTGTTCCTGCGAAAGGAAAGCGTTTCGCGCCAGCTGCTGCGTAATGGTGCTCCCCCCCTGCGCCGTGGCATTGCCGCTGATGATATTTCTGAAAACGGCACGGATGATACCGATAGGATCCACGCCGTGATGTTCATAAAAGCGGTTATCCTCTACCGCAATAAATGCGTTTTGTAAATTAGCCGGCACTTCATCAATGGACACAGGGAGACGGTTTTCCTCGGCGTGAACCGTAGTAATAAGCCGCCCCTTGGCATCATAAATGCGGGATGACGCATCCGGTGCAATATTTGCGGAAATATCCGGAAGCCCGCTGCTCACCGACAGAAAGAAACCTGCTGCCGCCCCGGCGCCTGCAATAAAAACAATAATGAAAAGAAAAAGAAAAATCTTTTTTACCGTGGAAGATTTTTCTTTATGCTGTCTGCGAATTTCAGAATTTCTCATGAAAGCCGGCGCTCCTCTGATTAATCAATGTATATCTCATATAAAAATTTTTACTCAAAAATATGAACGGTTAAACCAAAAGATAATAATATTTGTTCCATTATAGCACAATCCCGCCGGCAAAGAAGAAAGAAGGCTTTCTCTTCCTTTTTAGAATCATTGTTTTTAAAATCATCGTTCCCCTTTTCTTTTCTGCCGCTGTTTCTTCCATCCCCGGTACAAAACTTTATCCCCTCATACCATTTATGGAAATTTCATTTCTTTTCCTACTATATATAGTATCCTCTTCTCTATAGGTGCCTATAGAAAAAATCTTGAATGAGTATCTCAATTGTGAAACGTTTCGTGAAACGCCAAAGCCTCCTGTCTCCTTTCCGCCCCATATCGACATGCCTGCATTTTCCATATTTTTGATTTTCCGCAGCTTTGAAAAATAATGGTATTTTTTTAATTCGTTTTTCCTATTCCATTTCCTGTGAATATGTTGTACTATAAATCACGATACAATATGTTGTATCGCAGCAGAAGCAAAAACTATATTTTGTACGTGTCATTTTAATTTTATTATATCCAATCATTAATAGGGAGTGTAGTCATGCAGCAGGGAAACGAAGAGAACGTCATCGTCCGCACGAATGTCATCAAAAGAAACGGACAGGAAGTCACTTTTGATATCACGAAAATCATCAATGCTATCGGCAAAGCCAATCATGAAGTCGCCGGCATCCATCAGATGAATAATTTCCAGATACGTGCGATTGCGGATAATATCGCGAAGAAAATTTCCAATTATCCCCACGCGGCTAATGTCGAAGATATCCAGGATATGGTAGAAACGGGCATCATGGAAATGCGCGGCTATGAAGTGGCCCAGAAATACGTCCGTTATCGTTATAAACGCGAAATTTCCCGCAAGAGCAATACCACCGATGACGGTATTCTTTCTCTGATCGAACTTAATAATGAAGAAGTAAAACAGGAAAACTCCAATAAAAATCCTGTCATCAATTCTACCCAGCGCGACTATATGGCCGGCGAGGTATCCAAAGACCTCACGCGCCGCCTTCTTCTTCCTGAAGAAATCGTCAAGGCGCACGATGAAGGCATCATTCACTTCCATGATGCCGACTATTTCGCGCAGAAAGAACATAACTGCGATCTCATTAACCTGGAAGACATGCTCCAGAACGGTACTGTCATCAGCCAGACGATGATTGAAAAACCCCATTCTTTCTTCACCGCCTGCAATGTAACGACCCAGATTGTTGCCCAGGTGGCGTCCAACCAGTACGGCGGCCAGTCCTTTACGCTTTCTCACCTTGCGCCCTTCGTCGATATCAGTCGTCAGAAAATCAAAAAGGAAGTCATTGAAGAACGGAAGCTGACCGGCGAATCCATGAATGATGAAATCATTTCTAAAATTGTTGAAGCCCGTCTCCATGAAGAGATCAAGAGCGGTATTCAGACAATCCAGTACCAGCTCATTACTCTGATGACCTGTAACGGCCAGGCTCCTTTCGTCACCATGTTCATGTATCTTGATGAAGTACCGGAAGGCCGCACCCGTGACGATCTCGCCATGATCATCAAAGAAGTCCTTCTCCAAAGAATGAAGGGCGTAAAAAATGAAAAAGGCGTATGGATCACACCGGCATTCCCGAAACTGATCTACGTCCTTGATGAAGATAATATCCATGATGACTCCCCCTACTATGAACTGACGAAACTTGCTGCGGAATGCACAGCAAAACGTCTCGTCCCCGACTATATTTCCGCGAAAATCATGAAGGAATACAAAAACGGCGACGTATACCCCTGCATGGGCTGCCGCAGCTTCCTCACCCCCGACACGGAAGGTCTTGGTAAAAACGGCGAGCATAAATATTACGGCCGTTTCAACCAAGGCGTTGTCACACTGAATCTGGTAGACGTAGCCTGTTCGGCAGAAGGAAATATGGATGAATTCTGGAAAATCCTTGAAGACCGTCTCGAACTTTGCCACCGGGCTCTCCGCTGCCGTCACGAAAGACTTCTGGGCACCATTTCCGACGTAGCCCCTATCCTCTGGCAGCACGGCGCTCTCGCCCGTCTGAAAAAAGGCGAAGCCATCGATAAACTGCTCTTCAATAATTACAGCACCATTTCCCTCGGCTACGCAGGCCTTTATGAAATGTGCGTAAGAATGCTGGGCGTTTCCCACACCACGGAAGAAGGCAAAGCATTCGGCATGAAAGTCATGCAGAAGCTGAACGATAAGTGCGCCGAATGGAAAGCCGCCGAACATATCAGTTACTCCGTCTACGGCACTCCGATGGAATCCACCACTTATAAGTTTGCCAAATGCCTCCAGAAACGTTTCGGCATGATCCCCGGCGTCACGGATAAAAACTACATCACCAACAGTTACCATGTCCATGTGGCCGAACATATCGACGCTTTCCATAAGCTGAAATTTGAATCCGATTTCCAGCGGCTCTCCCCTGGCGGCGCGATTTCCTACATCGAAGTGCCGAATATGCAGAACAACATCCCCGCCGTCATTGCCGTCATGAAGTACATCTATGAAAACATCATGTATGCGGAGCTGAATACCAAGAGCGACTACTGCATGCAGTGCGGCTACGATGGAGAAATCAAGATTATTGATGATGAAAACGGCAAACTCATCTGGGAATGCCCGAACTGCGGCAACCACGACCAGCACACCATGTCCGTGGCAAGAAGGACATGCGGATACATCGGCACCCAGTTCTGGAACCAGGGCCGCACACAGGAAATCAAAGACAGAGTCCTCCACCTTTAATCATCATTATTAAGATAAGGCGGCGCCATCCTGTATGAGCGCCGTTTTTATTCCCTATCGCGAGGTATTTATGAACTACGCCGGAATCAAAGAATATGATATCGCCAACGGGCCGGGCATCCGCTTTTCCCTTTTCGTTTCCGGCTGCACCCACCACTGCAAAGGCTGCTTCAATCCGGATACATGGTCTTTTCACTACGGCAAGCCATTCACGAAAGAAACGGAAGACTACATCATCAGACAATTGGGGCAGGACTGCTACCAGGGCATGACTCTCCTCGGCGGCGAGCCCATGGAGCCGGTCAACCAAAAGGGACTTCTCCCCTTGGTGAAACGATTCAAGGAAACCTATCCGGAAAAAGATCTCTGGTGCTTCTCCGGCTATCTTTTCGATAAGGAAATACTCGGTCATTTCGCAAAGATTATGCCTGAAACAATGGAGCTTCTAAAATATATAGACATCCTTGTGGACGGTGAATTTGTCCTCGCAAAAAAAGACATCACCCTTCTCTTCAAAGGTTCTTCCAACCAGCGGACAATCGACGTACAGAAATCTCTCCATGCAGGAGAACTGTGCTTTTGGAATCCGGGTGACACAAGTATGTCAAAAATGACAAAAATTTAAAAGCTGCAATGTAAAAAGGAACCCGCCGGCTATGCCGGCAGGTTCCTTTTTATGTTTTATCCATGATGACGGATTTTACCGTAGTATGAAGTGCCTTTGTCAGAGTCATGCATAAGATCCATGAGTTCTTTGGCCCGCTCCAAAGTGAATCCGCATCGGTTGGCGTATTCCACAAGGGGATTTCCCCGCAGTTCACGTTTCTTTTTCATATATGCCCTGCGGTCTTCCTCGGAAAGCCCTTCCACATCCTGCAAATCCTGCATACGGCGGGCATTCCTGAAAATCATGTACACTTCCGTCCGCTCTGCTTCTTCTGCCGTCATCTTTCCTCCTTTCACAAGTTCCGTCAGATAGTACACCGCCGCTTCCGGCTTATGGGGACTCGTTCCTTTGATATCCTGCGGCATGGATGCCGGTTCAGGAAGCCTCGCCGATACGGTGCCGGCAGCAAAAAGGATGGCAGCTAAAGCAAGTCTAAGTATTTTCTTCATATGTTCTCCTTAAAAAGAATGACGCAGTGTAAGAGTGTACGTTCTTCCGCTTGCCGCTTCGCTGTCATAAATCACTTTGTCGAAAAGATTGTAAATATAGAATTGGGCGGTGGTGTTCTTCGTGAAACTGTAATTGGCCGATAAGCTGGCGATGAAGAATTTTCCTGCAGAGTAGTACACGCCTGTCGCCGCATCAGGTTCCTGGCGTGCGCTGACATACTGGGCATCAGCAAGAATATCCCATCTCTTATCGGTAAACTCTGCGCCGAAGTGGATAAGGTGTTTCGGAATATCCCAGTTATGTTCGCCATCAATGGATTCCGTTTCCCATGCATAATTCAAATAGCCGCTTACCTTATCGGAGAATTGATGGGTAGCACTGAACTCGAAGCCCTTTTTCTTTGCCTTGCCGAAGTTCCTGTACTGGGAATAACCTTTTTTATAGAATACCCCCTTGTAAGTAGATGCTTTGCCCGTGGAGAAATAACGGATAGCATCTTTCGTATCCGCTTTGTAGACAGCAATATTCGCAGTGGTGTCTTTCCATTTTTTCTTCAATCCCAGTTCATACGTATCCGTCTGTTCCGGGTCAAGATCGGGATTGGGCAAAGATCCCCTTGTAGAAGCCGTAGGCACGCCATTGACAATCTTGATGGGGGATCTTTCAGAACGATACACCTGGTAGAGTATAGGCGGCGTGAAGGAATGTCCATAACTTGCATATACAGTGGTATCATTCCCCACAAGGTACTCTAAGGATAATTTCGGGCTCCATGCATTATAAATACCTTCTTCATCGTCCTTCACATAACCGGTCGTAAGGAATTCATGATGGCCGCCATATTTCTTGTAGCGGTCAAAACGGAGGCCTGCGTAAACAGCAAATTTTTTAGAAGCCTGCCATTTATCCTGGAAATAAGCGGACAGGGATTCGTCTTTACCGCGATGTTTTTCATAAGCATTTATTTTACTGCCGTGATCTTTGTAATGGGCCAGATTGTATCTCGTTTGGTCAAAAGAATTTGCCCTGTATGCCAAGCCGCCGATCAGGGTATGGGACCCCAATTCCCAGGTTTTATTCAAATCAAAATCTTTTGTCTTGCTCGGATAAAAAGACTGTACTCCTTCCCCATTCCACGCATAAGTCTCCTCTTCCGTCATGGGCAGCCACGCATCATCTCCGTCGGCACTGCTGTAGCCGTCTTTTTTGATATCTGTATATCCTGCATGGACATGGAACCGGTTTTTATTATCATCATAAAAAATATTGTGCATACCCCATTCTTTTGCACCCACATATCCGAGAAAATCGCCCGGTGCAAAATCTATACCTTTCCCGTTGGGGTAAACAACGCTGCCATAGAAAATGCTCTTTCCGGAAGCATCCTTAATCAAAGTGAAGGGATGCTCATAACTGTATTTATGATCCGTATGAAGGTAGGAATAAGTCAAAGACTTGTCATCATTGAAATGATAGGTCAGCTTGGCATGGTAACTTTCCGAAGTCCATGCTTTCTCTCCGCGGCCTCCCAAAATGACCCTGCCGCGGCCGTCAATAGGTAAATTACCCGCATCAAATTGCGGTATATTTTCCGTACTGCCTGATACGCGGGAGTCCACATAGTAGCCCCGCCAACCATCAGTTTTACGTTTTTCATACCCTGCGCCGATATCCCATTTATCTTTACGAACAGATACATCATAAACCTGTTTTGTCGTACTGTTGCTTCCGTAAGAAAGCGTCATATTCCCATGAACCCCTTCCTCATGGGTATTTGTCGTAATCGAAATGACGCCGCCTGTCGCACGGCCGCCGTAAAGGGAAGAAGCCGCACCGCGGAGCACTTCAATCTTCTTTATATTTTCCACAGGAATCATCGTCCAGTCTACAGAACCGTTCCAACCGGAATTGACAGGCTGTCCATCTACCAGGACAAGGATATCGCTGGATGCGAAACCGCGAAGGGAAATCCCGCCATTTGCTACAGGCGACAGGTAAACCCCCGGTTCCTGCCCCAATGCCTGGGCTACACTTTGATAACCGCGGTCTTTAATTTCCTTTGCCGTTACCACAGATATACTGGCCGGCACTTTTTCCGTGGACTCTTCAATTTTAGTCGCTGTAACGACAACTCCTTCCAACTCATAAACACCGGCCGCATGAGCCGTGCCGCCTGCCAGGGCAAGCAATACCGCCAGCCCTAAAACCCCTGATTTCTTCATACTATACTCCTCTCCTTGCATATAAAAAATACCTGTAAGAGACGGCGCCGAAATCTCCAAATTTCCTTCTCTGCCATATTCCCTCAGGTTCATAAACAAACTGATTCGTGCGGAAAAGTATCATTCATCCCCGTCTGCTATTATTCCACATGAATTATTATACTTATATCCATATGTATAATCAATCTATTTCACATTTTATTATAATTTTTTCGGTCTATTCGTTTAGAAATATATGGTTGTATTCCAAAAATAAAGGAAATTCGCTGGCTTGCCATAGGTACGGCCGCCCACGGCATGGGTACGGCGCGGGCGATGGAAATGGGGCCGGTAGAAGGCGCCATGAGTTCTCTCTCCATCTGCGTCGCCGGTATCATGACCGTAGCAGGCGCGAGCCTTTTCTCCTGCTTTTGGTAAAATTTCACAAAAAAAGCGTATCGCACTTTTATCCGCGGTACGCTTTTTAAATTTCCCTGCTTGGAGAAATATCTCCATCAGTTCTTTCTTTTTAATAAGGACCTGAACCCAAACAGACGCGGTCTTCATAGAGGCTGATATATTCCGACTCATCTTCGCCTGCCATAAAAAATTCATTCATCGGGCCTTCCGCCTTATAGTACGCGGCGTAACTGTCCCGGGAACTGTCCGCATTCAGCCCGGAACGATCGAACGTTTTCCTGCTGCCTTTTTTAATTCGTATGCCGTCCACGATCCCTCCATAGAAATATACACTGACCCCTTCCTTTACATAGCTCCAGCTCTGGTATGGAAATCTCCCGTCCTCGCAGTCCGGTTCTCCGTAGAGACGCCGCACCTCTCTCATCTCCATTCCCAGATATATGCCGTCCACCGATTCAAAATGCCTGCCGGTAAGACGGTAGTACGGCTGATTTCCATACACCAGTATTTGATAATTCGGACTCATCACATTCCAGCCGATTTTTTCCGTGACCGGCTGCCCTTCATGCAGAAGCACCGCTTTCACTGCCCCCTGCACTCCTCCGCCGGCCACATCATACATGCCGTCCAAAAGATCTCCGTCCACGGCACGGGGGGCAATCTCCAAAGTCCTTCCTCCATGAATATCCGTCCATGTCCCGCAGATTTCATGGGGAAATTCAGCCTGTTCATAAACCCTTTCATCAGCAAAGGATACCACCGACATTCCGACGAGGAACAGCCCGATGCCTGCCGGCAGCCATTTCATACGCATCACGCATCTCCCCTTTCAGACATGACAAAGTTTACATCAGGCCTTACATAATCCGCCCATTCCTCATCCACTACGATTTTAAATCCGGGAAGGCTCCACTCCTTTGCCTCAAGCTTCATCTCATCCATGCTGCCGTGCATTCCGTCGGGCTTATTTTTCACAAGACTGCCGTATATGGTTCGTATACCTTCCACATACAAAGAAATATCCGTATTCCCGACCGACTTTTTATCTTCTGCCGAAGCGACAACTTTCCCCTGCCCGTCCAGTCCATACCATTGGGAAAGAATGATTTTCAGATACACGCCGCCCTTCTGATTCGCCAGCACCTCTCCCACTTGCACATGCTTCATTTTCTGTATTCTTTCATCATTAAGAAAAGTCGTTTTGACACCTCCATGATAATAGGTGACAATCGCCATATAAGAAGTATGCCCGCCGCACTGTCCGTCCATCAAAGCAAAACGGCCTTTAAATGCCCCTTTGTCAAAATCAGCAATCTTATACATCTGGTCCTCATAGGCGGTACTCATCTGGCACATATCCTGATGAATCACTTTCGCCTCTGCCCGAGGTCCCATACAGGTAAAGAATAAAAGCAGACCCATAGTCCATTTGAAAAATTTCATTTTCAGCGCCTCCCTTCCCACAACTCAAGATCAATGTATGGCCGGCCGTCTCAGAATTCTCCCAAAAAGAGAGAGCCGTCGTCCCCGCTCATGCCGATATAGAACCGTCTGGTTCTTCCGTTTCCGTCCGTATAGGAAATCCCGTACCCCGGCGTGTCTCCGTGAAATACCATGCCGAGCACAAGCGGTCTTTCCGCCGTGAGCCGGCCAGCATAGTAGAGTTCCGTTTCAAAGAACGTCATATTTCCTTCTTCATCCAGATCAGGAACCAAACGCAGTACTCTGAAATCCCCGACCTCATCTTGCGTAGAAAACAGGACCCGCACCTGGTATTCCGACGTCTCCGCCATAAATTCATCGTATTCCCCATAATCGGAAAGTGCGTCCTCTGCCCAGCGGGCCTGCACCGTTCCATCTGCCGCCGCTTCATGACAGCGGGCATATGCGGAAAAGGAAACCTTTCCTATCGCTCTTATCCCTGTCCGTAATGTTTCAGCCATTTCAAAAAAACGGTCGCGTGAAATAAATAATTCTTCTGCTTCCATCTTCTTCCATACGCCCGTTGTATTATGGAAATACCCGATTGTTCCCGCACTGCTGTCTTTGATATCGGAGAAGTAAAAATCTTCCCACTCTATCCGGCTGCCGTCATAAGAAAGATGACAAGTCCCGAATGCGCTGTACGCCGCCCCGCCGGAGCCGTGGTAATAAAACCGTCCGCCGCCGAGCGCATAATACCCGTTTCTTGCCCACCCGTCGAAAACGGCTGCCGGCGTGCCGTTCCGTATCGTATACACGGCATATACAGACTCTCCGGAACCGGGCATACTCCCTACCAGCAGCTCGGGAACCCCGTCGCCGGTGATATCCTCTATGGAAAAACCTGTCCCCTGAAGCGCCGCTTCCCGTCCCAGGGCATTCACCGTCTCCATAATCCCTACCGAACCCGCCAGCTGATCATTTGAACCTTCTCCGGCAGTCATATTCTCATAGAGTGCATCCAGCGTTTCTTTATAAGGCCCTCCTCCGCTCCTTTCAAAATCGGAACAGCTGAACGCTCCTGCCGATACGGCGGTGGCCGCTATACATCCTGACACGGCCAATATCCGCAGCCATTTGGAAAACTTCATAAAATACTCCTTTCCGCCCGACGGTCCGCTTCATGTCACAAACAATGAACCTTACCTGCATGAAAGAAAATGTATCACATGAATCGGTATTTTTTACCTGTCACATATCTTTTGCCGAATGTATCCCTTTCCTTTGATAATATCCCGGCAGATATCGTTACGGTATCCTTTCCGCCGATACCAGTATTTTTGTATGGGGATAGTACGTTATCCGGTACATGACATCTTTCCCTCCACCGATCTGTCCGCCGTCGTACATCGCAAAACTCTTCCGTCCCTCTTCCACGGCAGGTATCAGATCTTCTATCCGTATCGTTTTCCCTCTGACCGTCAGCCCCTCCATCATGGACGCGAGAACCTCCCTGTCTCTTCGCGCAATATGGAAATGGACATATTCATCCCCGCCGTCCATCATCAGATCAAACCGACCTGCCGCCTGGGCCGGCAGAAACCGGCTGTACAAACCGGCGCCTCTTGCCCAGGTCTTCTCATACATCACGTGGCTCAGCGCCATATCTTTGGTCACCGTTCCCGAAAAGACATCCTCCACGCCGCCAAAGCAATCGGTAAACGACATTATACCGAACAGGACAAACATCCCTGCCGAAAGCGCATATTTCACATACTGCCGGATCCTCTGCGGACCGGCCAATACGACCCACATGAAAGACGTGACAGCCACAGTCAGTGACGGTCCCGCCAGCAGCCCTTTCCAGATCAGCCCCGGCACACCGACTGACGGCATATCAAAATACATATCTAAAGCCAGCACCGCCGTGGAACTGAGCATCACCACCCACGCATAAGGCCGGTTTTTGCGCGAAGGATTCCTCTTCCGCTCCCTGTCCGCCATCGCCTTATCACGCGCGGCAGCCTCTGCCAGCGGTTTCCTGTATATCCAAAGCAGAACTATCAATATAAAGATGACAAGATGCAACAGAAGCATCCCCACAAACATTCCGCCCATCATAATTCTCCTTTTCAAACGGCCGCCGGGTTACAGCAGTTTTTTCCAAAACCGATCACAGCCGTACGCGGGGGCATGCACATAAAAAACCGCCCCTTTACTTTGTATTATAAAGGAAGCGGTTTTATAAATTCCAGTTTTTCAGCCTTATGATTCCACTGCGCTTTTCAGTTCCTCTACGAAAGTATCAAGCGGGCGATAGCCGGACATGCGCTTTACAGGCTTGCCGTCTTTAAAAACCACCAGAGTCGGAATGGACATGATATCAAATTCAGCGGCCAGCTGCTGCTGCTCATCAACATCGACTTTTACGAAATTGATTTTGTCACCAAGCTGCTGTTCGGCGCTTTCCAGCACAGGCGCCATCATACGGCACGGCTGGCACCAGGTCGCCCAGAAGTCCACAAGGGCGTATCCTTTGTGATTGATTATTTCCTTTTCAAAGTCTGCTGCGGAATGAATTTCTTTGCTCATCATCATCTCTCCTTTTTAAATTCTATTACATCTATATCTTTCTATACACTCATTATAATATAGACATCATTCGATGTAAAGGCTCCAATAAACATTTCTTTGAAATCTTTATTTTTATCGGCTGTTTTTTGCCATATAGTATAATGAAAACATTACAAGACAGATTAAGGAGAATCTATGAAATCAGGATATTGGACACGGGAATTTATTGTGGGGCTTTTCCACCTGATTACCCCCTACTGGAACAGCGAAGAAAAGAAATCGGCACGGCTCTATCTTGCAGCTATCATTACCCTCACAATTGCCGCCGTATATATGACACTGCTTTTAAACGAATGGTTCAATTCTTTTTACAGCGCTTTGCAGAATTATGACAGCGGCGCGGTCTACCGCGGGCTGCTCCGTTTCACGGGACTGGCCTTCGCCCATATCGCCTTTGCGGTATACAGCTACTACCTGCAGCAGCGCCTGGCGCTCCGCTGGCGGAAATGGATGACGAAAAACTATCTTGCCAAATGGACCGGACAGCAGATGTACTACCGCCTTGAAATGTTTTCCCAAGGCACGGCAGACAATCCTGACCAGCGTATTTCCGAAGACATCAATCTTTTTACGGCACGCACGCTTTCCTTCATGAGCGGGCTGCTTCGCTCGGCAACGACCATCGTATGCTTTATCTTTGTTCTCTGGAATTTATCGGAAATCCTATCGTTTTCTGCCGCGGGACAGGAATTCCATATTTACGGCTACCTTGTCTGGACGGCGCTCGCCTACTCCGTTCTCGGCACATGGATCACCCATAAAGTCGGCCACCGCCTCGTTTCCCTCAATTACCTCCAGCAAAAGCTGGAAGCCGACTTCCGTTTCTCCATGGTCCGTCTCCGTGAAACAGCGGAAAGCGTGGCATTTTATAACGGCGCGGCAAAAGAAGAATCCTTCCTGTCAAACCGTTTCGTGACCCTCCTCAGAAATACCCTTTTCATCATCAAAAAGCAAAAACAGCTTTCCTGGCTGACAAACAGCTACGCCCAGATTGCCATTATATTTCCCTTTGTCGTCGCTGTGCCGAGATATTTATCCCAAAATATTTCCTTAGGCGGCCTGATGCAAATTGCCAACTGCTTCGGCAAAGTCCAGGACGCCATGTCCTACTTCGTCGATGTATATGCGTCTCTGGCGGAATGGCAGTCCTGCGCGGAACGTCTGCTGTCCTTTGACAGGCACATAGCGGCCATCGAAAAAGAGACCGAAGAAAAATCAGGCAGCCTTGTCCGCGAAGAGACTCCTGACAGGCTCCGTCTCACGGATGTCACCATTTCCGTACCTGCCATGGATGAAAACAAAAGGACACGGGAAATCATTTCATCTGCCGCCTGTACAATCAGATCGGGAGAACATGTCATTCTAAAAGGCCCTTCGGGAAGCGGGAAATCCACCCTTCTCCGTACGCTGGCGGGCTTCTGGCCCTACGTCAAAGGACATATCTCCATGCCCGCCCCCTCTGAAATGATGTTCATTCCCCAAAAACCTTACATTCCCATGGGCACCTCTGCCGAAGCCGCATCGTACCCTCTGGAAACGGCGGATAAGGAAATACTTTCCCCGCTCCTTGTGGAATGCGGCCTCTCCCATTTAATGGAAAAGACGGATACCGAAGCGGACTGGAGCCACATCCTCTCTTTAGGGGAACAGCAGAAACTGGCTTTTGTCCGCGTGTTCCTCAGAAAACCGAAATGGGTCTTCCTTGACGAAGCCACCAGTGCTATGGACGAAGAAACAGAAGAAAAGATGTACCGTCTTCTGACGGCGCTCCCCGGCACAACGGTCATCAGCATCGGCCACCGCTCCACCTTGGATAAATGGCACAACAGGGTTCTCCGTATTGAAAACGGAAAGCTCATCGGATAACAACACCGCTTTTTTCCGTTCCACCGCACAGGCGCCGTCAATAAGACAAAAGAAAACAGTCCGTCTCTGTCAGTCCCGGTTTTCCGGACACAGATACAGACTGTTTTTATAATGGATAAGAGATGGAGACGGGCGTGCTCATAGGATGGAATGTCCTGTTTCACGCTTTGATTCCCATCCCCACGCGGTCAGCTTCTATCACTTTTCTAAAATCATCCGTACTGTATACTTTCCCTTTATAAGTAAAAGTTCTTGCAAAAGGATCCACCGCCACATGGTAATATACATGTCCTTCCGGATATATGCGGAAATCTATTTCCAGGCGATTCCCCGCTTCTTCCATATGTTCCAGGTTATAGGAATGGCACAGGGGTATGATCTCCTCTCCCGTCACCGCATCGGACAGGCCGAACCCGTTGATCCAAAGTGCCATACGGAACTCCATCGGATCTATAATCAGTTTGACCTGTCCCTCCAGCAGCAGTCTTTCCTTTCTGTATTCTCCCATCATATCCTTCTTAAGATTTCTTCGATTTCATGAACTCACTGATCTGCGCCCTTGCTACCTTTTGGTAGATAAAAGCCCCTTCCTGATCACATTGATTCAGGTCTGAATAGGATGTCGTTTTTTTCAGATCCAGCGGTTCCACTTCCACCACATCTGTCGCTTCCAGCAGTCCCGCTCCATTCTCCGCCGCATCCCGGAGCGCTTTCAGAAGTACGGCTCCATTCTCCATGAAATAATCATCGACCGCTTCCCGTACTTCCTTATTTCTTTCATAATCGGAAAGAAGTTCTTTCACCTGTTCTGCGGACAGATAAACGCCGGCAGAATAATTTTCGACGATTCCCTGCTGTGCAGGGGGTAAAATACCTTCAGGAAGAATATCCTTCCATGGCGTGATATACCTTGCCATCAGCGGGTACTCCTCCGCCATGAAAGAAATGGCAGTCCCCCGCACATAATAATGCTTGCGGAAAAACCCCTGCACCACCGCCATATAAAACCCGTGGGTGGTTTCAAATCGTTCTGAAGGCGGCGTCCCGGCGGCATACTTCATCAGATCCCTGTATTTATTTATGTAAAACGGATCCATCCCCGCTTCTTCCGCCACCGCCTCCAGCCGGGACGTATCCCCTTTCGCCAGGCTGTCCATCAGGGAAAAATACCATGCATCCATCTGCTCTTCGCTGATCGGATGGAAAGTGATGTCATACCCCATATCCATTCTCCTTTATGTTTTGAATCCTTTTACATCATGATGAATCGGTAAAATAGATACGAACATTTAAAATAATAAATCTCATTTATCATTTCAACTCTGAAACTTCGTCATTATTTTCTATCTGCAATAACAGTGGTTTCTTCTGTTCCATCCCCTATATTTTCCACCTCTTACATATAGTCACCATAAAATTATCTGTATCTATGCTATATTCTGTTCACTGTACCATCTATCTCATCGAATGATTCTTACTCAATCCTATTTGCTGCACATTTAAATCTTTTTACAAAAACTTATAAATTATTGTAATTATATTTATTTTCTATCGAAATATTTCTATTGATTACCTGATTTCATTTTTCCAATATTTCGCCATATATTTAACTATTTCTTAGTTTACTTACTTGTATAAATAATCATCAAGGTTTTCATCAGTCATAGGGCCTCCATTTTCCATATAATAGCCAAATATCTTTTCATGATACTCATCTAAAGCATCTTTATTTTCTTTTGTGTATTTGATTGTTTCATCATACTGCCAATGCTTACCCGAAAACTGTTTTGCTTTCACAACTTCTTTTTTAGAAACAGGCTTACCATCAATATAATACCCGCCCTCTTCTCTCATTCTTTCCAAAATTACTCTCCTAAAATACTGCCCAGTACTAAAGAGATATTTCTTCCTTACTATATCTTTAGGTACCAGCAACGTTTTTTTGCCTTCAATAACAAATGACGGCATATTTATATATTCCCATGAACGAGTATCATTGTTCCATGTCCAAAAAGGTGCTTCAGCATTAGGAATAATTTCAAATTTATTCAATTGTGACAGTGTAAACTCATTAAGTTGTTTATGCAAAATATTTGTCAATAAATCAGATAATCCATCTTCAGCAAAGTTAGGAAGAAAAATTGTTAAATCCTCTGGTTTACTCATATTAGGAATATAATCAATCAAACTATCCAGTGCAGAAAATTTCTTCATTAAGCCCTCTGCTGTATTTCCTTTTCCATTATCTCCATCACCATACCCAAGCCTTGTTGCATTCTGCTCTCCTGCATGAGATAACAATTTAATTTTTTCAGGCCTGTTATTAATTTTGTATACATTATAAAAAGAATCAAAAAATGAACTCATAACTTTACTGGCATTTTTATACCACTTACTATGATTACTTTCTAAGAGCACCGGATCTATAAATAGTTGAGTATCATTATTTACAGCAATATCAACAAATGCATAATTTGCATGTCCCCTGACACCATTATTTAGAAAATCTGAAACATATTTTAATCCAAAATGATCCATTTGATTATCCTTTCTTGTACAAGAATAAAAAGACTTAATAATACCCCTAACCATAATTTCTTAAAACCTGTCAGATGTGTTATACCGATTTTTTATAATTTATATGTACAATACATTAGCAGAAATATACCTTGACTATTGCAGTAGCCACTGATGCACTCTTATTAAGATTTTCCATTATTATCTAATATTGAAATATACAACAAGTTGTCTTCTTCGTTATGTTTTGCAACATAACGAATTACAGGACTGAAATTCTTTCCTGCCAACGAGGATAAGTACTTAATAAAATCCTTACATCTAATTCTCACCCAACTATTTTTCATTCTGCCGGAAAACTTATATAATTTCACATTCTTATTCCCATCGTGGGGCATTATACCAATCATCATATTCTTCTCATCAAATCCAACAGCTACATTTTCGGGATCACCTAAAAGTGATATTGCCGAAGCATTAACAGCAATTGCAGTTAAACTAATCGTTATGTATGGGGCTCCTGCAGACACATAATTCCAGTCGAAATTCGCTTTCATTCTATTCCCTCCTTTCTGAATAACCTACACATAAGCAATATACATCAAGCAATAAATAACGTCAATTTTGCAGTAATAAAAATATTATTTTGCGTTAAAATCGAATGTTTTAAAATAACATAATATAGAAACAAATTAACATTCCTTAATCGAATTCCCGTCCTTTAATTGAGTATCTCTTATTTTCCCTGTTTATATGCTCTATGTTCAAATCACCTTGATACCGCAAAAGAACTCTATCAGGTATAAATACTTTAAATAAGAAAAGCACCATCTTTTTAGAAAAAGATGGTGCTATACTGCAGATATTTATATCTATATCTCAAACTTCTAAATACATCGTTCCTTCATTTATAATCCTTTTGATTTTACGCAAACAGTACGCTTTTCTTCTTTCATTTCTTTTCATTTCCTTGACTGTACACTCCCATACGATCACCTCTTTTATTCCCATTTTACCAAGCTCTGATTTAACTTCTACATCTCGTTCTATATTATCCTGAAATTTCTTTTTCCAGAACTCTATATTGCTTTTTGGCACATATGCATATTTGCACCCCCGATGTCTGTGCCAGAAACACCCATGTACAAAAATGGCTGTCCGATACTTTGGCAGATAAATATCTGGATGCCCCGGTATCTTTTTATAGTTCTTTCTATATCGGTATCCTTGTGCAAATAACAATTTCCTGAGATACACTTCCGGTTTTGTATCTTTACTGCGGATAGCTGCCATATTCCAGCTTCTTTCCTCCGGAGATTTTATATCAGTCATCAGTTTTGTTCTATTTCTTTAACATACTGAACAAACTGATAGATTGTCCATATACGATCCCGTTTATCTTTCGGATAAGTAGAAATATACTTTTCAGGTACTACCAGCACCACCCCTTCGGCTTGCATCTCATCCATTTGTGCAGAAGATATTCCCTGCTGTAACGTACAAAGATATTTATTCTGGTCACGCAGTCTGTCTGCTTCACTAAGAATCTGCCTCCATCGGTCTTTGCAGGTCGTCTTCGCTGCCAATACACATAGTTTTTCCACCGAAAACTCCATATTATGATAATCCTCAGCTGATGGAAAAATAAAATCCGGTTTCTTCTTCCCTTCCGTTGTCCCCTGTGCTGTATATCGGATATTATTCCCATCAAAAATTGCTGCCAGATGATTCTCAAGGCTTTTCCCCGCGCGACTCTTTCTTCGGTTTAATACCTGATTAGCCAATGTGATAAAATCATCCACTGATTTAAATCCCACTTTTATTTTATTTCCATATCTGGCTTGTTCAAGCGCTCTGAACAATCGGTATTCTTCTTCCGTCCAACTAAGCAACAACTGATCTGGGTTGGAAATTATCAAACCCGAATTCAACCTGATGACATTGTCAATAATCCGTGCTGCATGAGACATTTTTTCAGAAGAGGGAAATTCTTCTTTCAAACTACTGATAAATTTATCTATTTCTGTCTTTTCTCTTTTTTTCGGAGTTATACGATTAATTTCTATCGGACGATTTGTCTCAGCCGGTGTCAGTCCAAACGCATCAAGATACTGTTGAATATCATCCTCTGTATTCAAAATAAAACCATCATATTCTTCAGTTGTATTCTTAATCAGTACAAATAACGCTCCAGTATATTCCGATCTCAGAAAAGGAAATCCACGACCAAATTTTGTGATTCTGAGTTCACCCTTACTCTTATACCATGTAATGCAGCTATCTGTATAAAAGTCATTCTGCCACCTGACATGTACATCCCTTTTCAGAATATGATTCTCTCTCAATTCCTGTTCTAAGAAAAACATACTTCTGGCAGACTTGGAAATCAATATGCCGGATTGATGCCCCCCTGTTTCTCCACTGTCATTTGCTGAAAGAAATTTACAAAATGCAATCTTTCCCTGCAAGGTTGCTTCAATTGATTTCAGTGAAATTTGTTCTTCCATTACATAACCATCCTTTTACCCCTAACCGCTTTCAATTCCCTGCTCAACTTCTTCATTCTGTTTACAATAAGTTGTGCCACATTGGCCATCAGAGGAACTACCACTGAATTTCCAAACTGCTTATAAGCCTGTGTATCCGATACAACGATCTTGAAATCATCAGGAAACCCCTGCAATCTGGCACATTCCCGCGGTGTCAGTCTTCTGGGGTTTTTCCCTTCCTGTGCAATCAAAATCTCAGACCCATCCTTATAATATCTTGCGCTCAATGTACGTGAAATTCCCTGACGGGTTGCTATTCCATATCCGAATCCGTTGCCGGCAGCTTTATGTTTTATCGCATAATTCTGGAGATATGTCCATAACTTATCTGAAAGAGTATATTTGTCATCCACATCCTTCTCTAGAATATCTTCCATTATCGGCTTAGGCTGCTTAGGCATTATATCAAATGTAAACGGCATATCTGAGCCATAGTATTCTTTATCAAATCCGACAATCAGGATACGTTCTCTGTGTTGCGGAACAAAATTCTGCCCGTCAAGAACCGCTGCATATACATCATAATGCAGCTCATTTAATGACTCCATAATGATTTTAAAGGTTCTACCTCTGTCATGGCTCTTCAGATTCTTGACATTTTCAAGCATGAATGCCTTCGGTCTCTTCACTTTCAGAACTCTGCAGACATCAAAAAAAAGCGTCCCTTGCGTTTTATCCTGAAATCCTGTTGCTCTACCCATACTGTTTTTTTTGGAAACGCCTGCAATGGAAAAAGGCTGACAGGGGAAGCCCGCAACCAGCACATCATGATCGGGAATATTATTTTCATCTACTTGGGTGATGTCACCATCCGGTTTTTCTCCAAAGTTGGCAAAATACGTCTGCTGGCTATATTTATTCCATTCATTTGAATAAACACAATGCCCACCAACACTTTCAAATGCCAGCCGCATTCCACCAATCCCTGCAAAAAGATCTATAAACGTAAATGAAGTGTTCTTCTGAAGAGGCGACCTCTGACGATTCACAAGCTGCATCACAGCTGTAGAAATGGAATCCCGCACAGTTAAATTATATTCTGCGGAATAATCTGCCAATGCCTCATAAACGGCATCATCCAGACGTATATGAATCTGTTTAGACATAAATATACCTCCTGGGAATTAATTTATACCTATTAATACCCATTATATCTCAAACCAAATGTTCGCTCAATACGATTGGACGTTTCTATATGTAGCGTGTCCCCAGTTCCCCAAAACTCCGAATTTTGGCATCTGTTTCACTTATATCATCTTTCTTCATTCATAAATAATCAACCGTTATTCCTCCTTTGAGCGTGACCAATGTTTTTTCTTTCAGCTTACTCATGAATTGCCTCTCTTCACATCACCCGTCCACGCTGAAATGACTTAACTGCTTAAACTCGTCATCCAGGTATTCCAGCGTAAAGATATGCTCGTAATCAAACGTATGCTCCAGATAATTAATTTCTCCCATCGTAAGGTCGATGACAGGTTTCCCCAGTTTCCTCTTTATCTCTCCGGGATCCGTAACTCCATACATTTCTTTCAAATCGGGGGCAATATGCCGGACGATGTCATCAAGCCTTTCGTAATAATTTGCTGCCAGTTTCTTCACCGTATCAGAAAAGTCTTTCTCCGGTTTCTCATCCCAGGCAAAGATAATCCCTTCGTACTCATAAACAAACTGACGCAGGTTTTCATCAAACCGCATACTCTCTCCCCCTTATCCGACATGGAATCAATCCGTTTTACTCCACGCATAAGTTTACAGCAAGCCGGCCGCCACAATAAATGAAACAGCAGATAGTTTGAAATGATAAGTAAATAACCATTACCCGGTATGCTTATTAAAAGTCAAGGTAACCCTTCTTACGCCTTTGTAGTATTTGTTCATTGTAAATAAAATCTTAATATTTTTATATGGCACGCCTTCCGCATTTTCCTCCTCTGTTTCCGGCGGAGAAATCCCCAGCATTTCATAGGGATCCTTCCATCCCCTCCGTTCATCAAAAGCAAGATCAATCCTTACCGGATCGACATATATTTCTTTCGCATCATCTATGACTGCTTTTACAATCGCTGCCTCAGGCAAAGAACAGGGCGAGTCCGATACGTTTTCAGCCTGTAATGTTATCGTTGTAAATTCATACCGGCTCTCACTTTTGAAAATATAGGGTCTGCTTATTTCTCCGGGCTGCAAGATGATATTGTTTAATTCTTCAGGCGTGCCGTTCTCTAAAATAAGGTTTTTGTGAAGGCAGTCACCAAAAGTATCGCTGCCCAAAATAAATGACTTTCCTATATCTGCGTGAAATGTAAAACCGTCCGGATTATCCGCATGCGTTTTTAGCTTCGGCGCTAATTCCCGGCAAATTTCTTCGTATGACACAATGCTGAGACCGTCTTTTTTTGCTTTGGATATGTGTTGAAATATCAGGGTATCGTCATCATCTGCACCTTTCAAACGGATACCGGTAATATCCATTCGTATATTCAATAACCCTTCATCAATAAGAACCGGATATTTTTCAGAAACAAAGGCAATAAATCCCATCGCCCTGTCATAAGGCACTTTCAATTCTTCAAGGGATTTAACTTTTGTGTGATATACGAAATCAATGGAATCATCAAAAACAAGATCATCATCACCAAGTGCATGCGTTTTTTTGTATTCTTCAACTGCATGCTCACTGAAAACCTTATCAAAATTTGTCGTTATAGAAGGTGATGTCATGGAAAGAGGATCACGGGATACCGTATAGTAAACAGTAAGATCCGGATATTGGTTCAATGTCACAAACCAGCGATAATAACTCTCATCCTGCTTAATTGTATATGTATCCTTTCCAAATCTGTTATCCAAATACCGGATGATCCTTTCTTGATCTTCTTTTGTATGACCACAGCCGCCGGATAAAACGGTACTGAACAGCAGGAATAAAATGACTATCGGTTTTAAAAATTTCATCTGCCCCACCTTTTATGTTACATACGCAGATATTCTCTACGCACAGAATCCCCTGATCCTTCTATAAAACAGCCGGGAGAATAGCTCCCGAAACCATTATGACGGCGCCGAATATAATCCCCAGTATACACAGGGATAAAACCATACCGGATGTATGACGGTACACCTGAACAGAAAACAAACTGTAATCTACGGGCCGCTTAGTTACGGCATTCACAAGAAACGCGCATGCTTTATCTCTGATACGCACTTCATCATTCAAGGAAACCGTATATGTGCCGGCTTCCGCCTGAAAGGAATACAATTTCAGCCTGGACTTGCTGAGCCCGGTCACAGCGGTACGCAAAAGAGGAGCACACAGGGGAACGGATTGTCCCGTATCCCGGTTGACAAGAGTCAGTCCAAATTCTCCGAGCGGCGCTTTTTTAAACTTTTTTCCGCTGATCCATAAGCCATATTTTCCCCTTGCAGCAAGAGTAAATGTACCCGTTCCCCTGCTATAGGGCATTTCATAAATCATTTCAGCCTTAGCAAAACGAATAACATATTTGATGCTTATAATCAACAGGAACAGTCCTGCCGGTATTAATAAACAAAATAAGTATTTCATGTTCCTCTCTCAAATAAAACTTTATAAAGATACAAACCTGTCCGCCTGCCGCACCATTTTTTCAGTCAGCCGCAAGTATCTGTACAGCAATAAATCTGAGTAACCGGCTTTAAGCACGGCGGATAAGCCATAGTGAGTATTACAGCAAGCCATCCACAATCTCAATGGTATACTTCATTTCCGATCGCCTGCGGATACGGCTGTTTATGAGTTCCTTTGCCAAGCCGCAGGCCTCCGCTTCATTCTTACCGCTAAAATAATAAATACTGTTATCATCCATATCCGCTTCACTGTCCGTTGCTTCCAGCTGCAGACCTACCAATCCTATAACTGAATCCATTTCAGTCCATGAACATCCTGCAGCCTTAAGGAATGTCCGTCATGGCCGTTTTTTAATTCTATCCCCTTTTCTTCTACAGATATATAGGAATACCGGTGTTCCAAGCCGGCATATTTCCCTCTATGAATGTCAATCATGACACTGGTTATCGGCCTCCATGTATTGTTATTAACTGTTTCTGCCAGTAAATAATAGGCATCTAAAAACAGCAGGCCCCTTCCATACACAAAAAAGGGAAGAGCGACATCCAGCAGCGGAAGTCTTGCCGAATAAATTCCATCTCCCCGGGGCGATACAATCGTCCGGTTTAATTCTATCTCGCTTCCGTAATAAGCAATAAGCGCATTTTGATCGCAAATATATAATGGAACACCTTCTTCGGCTACGTAAAATTTTTCCGTGTCCTCTTCCCTTTCTTCTGTTTTATTTTCAATTTTATTGGCCGGTTTATCATGCATATCAATCTATCTCTTCAATCTTTCGGTTACTCTCTCATATCAAATCGAGGTCAATCATGCCGATCCGCATATCTGCCACAAATCATATCCTTGTTCCCTTTTCTTCAAGCTTCCCTCTCCGGTCACCCGGCGATTTCCGCATCCTCTATGTTTCCGTTTTTATCCATACGCACAATGATGCAGTGTCCCCAGAAAATATCCCCGTCATCATAATACGCTTCTATTGATCCGTCGTTACGGAAAGCCAATTCGGACAAGGTGATCCGATCTGCAAATTGCTCTGCCGTGATTGGTTCCTCATCAGCATCGCCCAGCCAGTCATTCGCTGTGTCCAGCATATGACCGGCAGCATAGGCGCGAAGCTGCCGATCCAGTTCGGGCATATTCATTTCGTGCTTCTTATATGTGGCTAACGCAGCTTCACAGGTCTCGTCAGAACCTTCATCCGCATCTAAGGTAAAACCACAGTCCGGTGTCTTCATTTCGTACCATTTATACTGCCGGTTTAACAGAAAGTCTCCCCGCTGTGTGTGAATGTATTTAGGCTGCTGTAAATAGGCTGCCAGGGCTTCCAGCTCCTTCTGTCCGGCATCCCATTCCAGAACTTTCAGTACCAGGTACCGATTGTTCCATGACGCCACCCTATTCTCATCTAATATTTTGATTTTTGCTTTTCTGACTAAGAGCCTGTAAATCCCATACTGCTTGAAGTCATAGCCCCAGCCCGCTTCACGATCTGACGAAATAAGCCAGGTAAGAATCCCCTCACGCCGATCCAGCACCCCTGTTTTGCAGTCTACGGTAGCCTCCGTATAGACAAGAGGCCTGAGATAATCCTTCAAGTAAGCTGCGGCACCATTGGGCGCCTCTCGAAGCAGTGCATAGATTTCAATTTCTTCCTGCTCAAACTCCTCTTCAAATTCTTTTACACGTACAATACCCATCATGCCCCCTAATTTTTTAACAACCTGTTTTTATATAAGGATACCATATATTTTCTTCACAGAGTTTATAACCGGATTCCTATTTATATCCCTTGATTTCTTCTTCTGTCATGTTCAAAAGCCCGGCCACCCACATTCCTATGATATCGGAAAGAACGGGGTCACACCTGTATTCTTTTTCTCCATCCGGGTATGTACAGGAAAAAGCAGGTTCCCTTACAGCGGCTTCATAAAACTTCATAGCCAAACCGGCTAATTGATCGGGATTAAAAGAAAGAGATAATTTTTCGGCTATGGCACTGCGAATATTGTCCCAGTCCCGATTCCGCTCTTTATAATCGGCTCTTACTTTTGCCACATATGCCGCGCAAAAGGTATGAAGCAAAGTTTGATTTTCATACAGATATTTACAATCAAAGTCAGAAATACATCCGGCATGGAGCAGGAACGTCAATAATTCGTCCATGTTTTCCGCTACTCTCCCGACACTGCCTTCACTGCTGATGAAACCAATACTGCCGTCTTCAAGAAAAACATATTCTCCTCCGCTGCCGTCACAGGCAAAAGCCCTGCACAGCATGGAGTAGGTTTCCTGATTTTCCGAAAACTGCACGTCCTGAAGCTGTTCATAAAAATAAATATCACATTCATGCATCAGCATGGTATTCAATTCTTTATTTTTTCCTATACTATTACAAAAGAAGCTGTCCATATATCCCTCTCTCCATACGCCTTACAGCGGACGGTATTACTCAAAATATAAATAAGGATGTGCCTGTATCAGCGCATGCCAATCCCTGTCGTATTCTATAGCACTTTTTATGGATAAGTATATTTATGATAACAACAATGGTCTATGGCATGAGCTGCAAGGCGATCATTACATACCCTGCCTGACAATTCCGGAGGAAGAAAAACATTCCATTGGCATATGGGAGCGGCGCAGGAAACGGTGCGACGGCCTTCTGTAACTGTTCTCCTTGTATCAGGATTATTATTTCTTGACCATTCATCAATTATTGGAAGTGCTTTCCTTAATCCATACCAATTATTCTCCAGCGGACTTTTATCGTTCAATCATTCTTCTTTGTTGTCTTTGGAATTGTTCCATCTGCTGCATAAAAAATTCCGATTCTTTTCTATCCGCGATGATATTTACACCCATTAACTTATTTAGCTTCTTCTCATGAAACCCATAAAAAACAGGATTCCGAACTTTGATGGTCAGCTTTAGACAATTAAACGGACGCTTTTTAAATTTTATTTGTTCTATATCTTCGAGTTTAAATTTAAAATGCAATACACTCCGCCCTCTGCTTCCATAAGTATAATATTTAACGATATTATTTTCGTAAATTTCTAATTTCACTCCATTTATGAAGAGATAATATCCCATAAACCATATAAGGAGCGGAGCGCCAACCAGCACTATTGCCATAATAATTTTATCTGAAAAATCAGTATTATAACTCATAAGATGATTCAGTATCCACAGAACAATAAAAGATAAAGATACCATGGATGAAAAGCCTATCCTATTAAATGTAGACTTATGAGGATATGTCAAGATAAGTTTTGGTTCATCCTGTAAATGATCTACTCCCATAATTTACCCTTTCTCACTTATCATTTCATTTTATTTATTATTTAAATCCTGATTTATCCATCACTAAAAACGGGATTTGTAAGGCTCTTTTTTCTTACTCTTTGAAGTCATTTCCCATCAAAGAAAATTTTTTCTATTGCTGCTTTCGTATCGTGCAGCATAAAGAACGAGCCTAATGCCCCGAACACACAGATGGTCATTACAACGTATAGTATGCTGTCCCAACGCCAAGCTGCACGGACTGAGTTTGATTTCATCATTTGCGTCAAAAATCTTACCATGGCGTTTCTTCACACGCTCAAAGATTTTTCCGGTTCTGTTATGGACAGTGAGCTGACCGTCAGGATTGGAACGCGCATCAGAAACAGTATAAAACTTCAAGGGACTATGAATATTACATTCGTCCTCTTATAATCCTTCAGAAAGAAATAACGGCAGGCAGTCCAAACCATTTCGCAATCACACCATACAGAACCCAGGGCAGGAAAAGAAACAAAGGTGTCGCCAGGAAACACACGGCTTCAACTGCCGTTATGGCTGCATCCAGAAGCGCTCCGCCCAGATAGGCTGTATCCCAACTTTTTATGGCTTGATAGAGCACCAGGATATCTCCCCTGCTGTAAGACGAAGAGATGAGTTTTTCCCGGACTTTCCAACCGTAATGGTACACAATAATCTTCCACACGGAGAGTACTTCCAACGCAGGCAGGCAAAAGAGAAACAGTACCATCCAGAAAGAGCCTCCCCAAACGGCAATGCGGTTTATGATTATATATTGAAGTATATATATCTTAATTAACATAACCAGGAAGAACAGGGGAATCAGCAAAAAAATCAAGGGAATTTGAAAGAGTCGTTTAATGTCCATCATCTACACACCGCCCTTATGTCATCACAAGTTTTCAGAAGCATAGCTCACGGTTCTTTTATCAAATCCTATACCTCCATGCATCCGCACAAGTGCAGCTCAGGAACACCAATTCCGTTCCTTAAAGCATTGAACCCCATGCTGCCGAAGCTCTTTCATCAGTAAATCCGTGGATAAATCAATGATGTGTTCATTGGTAATCCAAACTATATGTCCATAGTACACGCTGCCGTCAAAAGAAATCCACCGGCACCGATGACCATTCATTTTAATAACCCGTAATTCACCCACATAGCCGCCCAGACTCCAACGGCCTCTTATAGGAAATTTTACAAATTGTACTTCTAAAATTTCATTTAGCTTATATGTATGAGCAAACAGTCCGTATCCTATGGTCAGGCTGTCTCCTTTGAAGCGGAGAACTTTATACCGTTCCCGCGCAGGAAGAGAGGAGATTTTCATTAAATTATACGTCGCGGCTCCTATACAGACAGCCGCTATCAGCATAAAAGCCAATAATACCGTTTCCATCATTTCATACCCCGCTGATAAACATCTTCTGCTGTCTCTTCAGCCCGTTTTGCCACTTTTTTCTGCCTTCCGTTATTTCCTATAGACAGAAGAAATACCATGTCTTTTTAACTCCTCCCGTAAATACGCTATGGTCCGCTCGATATCTTCTCCGGAATCGAGGATCGGGCAGAATTCTCCGGTGCAGGATCCGCTGTCAAACTGGAACGGTCCGCTTCTTGTCCCGTCTTTCATGATAATCAACATCTTTCCTGCATGAGCCCATGGAATGCGCCAGCTGTGCATGCAGGAAAAAATGATCGTTGCTATCTTATCCTTTTCATACCTGACAGAAAATAACGCACGGACAACCAGCTGATTTCCTTCTATGGTAAAGATTCCGGTGTGCAAATGAAATTTCTTCACTAAGAAATCCAGCATCCATTTAAAAATATACAGAAAACCAAAAATGAAAACCAAGCGTTCAAACAATTCATCCATATAATGCCTCAAATCACAAGATAATTTACTTCTGTAAACAAGGCCTCGGAAATATCCGGCCGTTCCCTGAATCAAAAACAGATACCAAGGGAATCCTTTACGCAGAGGGCTAACCTTTCATACCCATGCGGATTGTCTCCGCCAGCCTGGCATACCCCGGCGCGCCTTTGTATTTCCGGACAGATGCCAGCAGCCTGCCGTCCGCATTTTCCTGCAGCCATAATTCGATACCGTCATATACATCATAATTGAACGTATTTTCATATGTTTCATCAAAATACAAATCAATCATTTTTTCCAGAGCGGCAGGAAGATCGCTTTGCGCCAGCGCTTCATACTTTTTCATTAATCTTTCCATTTCATCATACGCATCCGCCATGCTTTTTCCTCCTTCGGCCGCCGTCGTCCGGACACAAAAAAAGAAACGAACCTTCATTTCTTAGGCCGATCCCGCAAAACGGCTCCAGGCAAAAAAGAGAGCCGCGCCTTGCAGACTCTCTTTATATGTCATCATCTTATTCATTCTTGGAGCAGCATTTTCAAATCGTACCCATAACCGGCAGTGCGGTCGCAGGCAGTCTTCTGCCAATCCTCGTGAGCCGTGCCGTCCTTATGGAGAAAGTACCCGGAATCCAGGTAACGGATGATGACAAATTCCGAAGTGCTCTGCCCGAAACCGTCACCCCGTGAGAAATCAATTCCATGCCCTGTATTTCTGGTCATGACGGCTTCCAGCAAAGGAACGGTCAAAGCGTTCAGGGTAACGGTCATCTTCGGCATGTCAAAGAAAAATCTTCCTTTATCCGTAGTATAGATGCACAGATTGCTGATCGTACCGTTTGTAATGCATTTGACCCGGCGGATATCATGGATGGGGATTTCCTTTTTCCCATTTGTAATCACCCCTCCGGACAGGCGGGTTTCCCTCTTTTTAAAGTAAGAATAATCCAGCGGCAAGTCCAGTGTGTCCAGATTGTCCGGAAAATCATCCGTCAGCTTATGACGGGCAAAAGCGGTAATAATGGCTTTGGTCTCCCGTATATTATGGCCGCCAGAGGTATTGTACCGATCCGTATCCAGCTCAGAAGCCATATTTTTCCAGTTCCGGCCGCGGAAAATAAGGTTATAACTGATGTTCGAATTCAGGTAACGTAAAGGCAGAATCCCATTTACGTCTTCAAAGTCCACATCTTTTAAAACTTCCCCATTGCTGTCTTTATACAGCAGACCGTTTCTGCTGACCGTCAGTACATGTCCGTCTTTTTCTTCCAGAATGACGGGCTGCGTATCAAATACAGATATCATGTTTTTCCTCCTGTGCACCTATAACGTTTTCAAAATGATTTCTATGACAAGCCCATGATTTTATTCAGCGGGATAACTCCCCTCTGGTTTTTGATTATAGCATAAACATAACGGCAGCGGTATAAATCAGATCGGCCCGTTATCACTTATTTCAAGCTTTCTGCCCGCCGGTTCATAGCGGAGTATATAGCGCCTGCCGCCGGTAAATCGGACCGTCTGTTCCTGCTGCTTTCCCTTATTTGGAAAAGACGGTATATTCGACAGCTGGTGCCGCAAGGTATATCCCGCCATTTCCAGCCTGTGCTCCCCGGGAAGAATATATACGCTCTTTCCGACCACAACAGCCGCTTTCGATTTTTGAATCGGCACGCCGTCTACGGAAAGGATCACGGCGCCGACGGCTTTGAGGAAACCGCCGCGTCTTTTCATCCGGATAAGGGCATGGGACGGATTCCTTTTCCGCCACCGCCATGCCAACACAATACTTCTCATGTACACAAGGATGATACCCAATATAGGCATGCCGGGCGCCAGTAAAAATGCTTTTTCCCGAAACCGGGTCAGCACAAAATCCAATCCCAAAAAGAGCAGGGTTATCAAGGTGAAAATGATGCCTCCTATTTTCAGCGCCTGCTTCCAGAAACTCTCTTCATAAGCAGAGCGGAGCTCCATGATCACCACACTCATATACACAAAGAGTATGGTCCCCGTTGCTATGATCAGGAACGGCAGAGATATGGAATTACTCATGACCTTTATTCTCCTTGGATGTTTTAAAATTGGAGAAGCTTTTCTCCTTCTTTGCCAAAAGCATTTTATACCTTTCTCTTAAATCAGAAGAATATACTTTCGGTAGGTCAGATTCTTTCACTGCCTGCCATAGGGCAGCCGCCATCCGCAGCGGATAACGAAATCCCGTGTTCCTTTTATCCCGGAAGAAATCTTTTACAAATCGGTTCCACTCACAAACCGATGCGTCATACTTTGCATAGTCCGATTTCCCCCGGTATACATCCAGCATATCCTGCATGGTAAACAATCTGTCTTCTTCCTTCTTTACTTTCCGCCATGCCGCCGCCATATCCGCCGTGAATTTAAAAGGCCTGGTTCCTGTCTGTTTCGCAAAATACTCTCTGAAAAAAGCGTTAAAGGAAAAACCGCAGTCCAAAAGCGGCGTATGTAATTCTATATCAGATACTTTTTTAGAAAGGCGCGGTACATCTTTCCTTTCCGCCAATTTTCCGCAAAAGTACTCTTCTATATGATGATTCAGTTCCTGTTTGGTTCCCCTGTATTCGATCCCGAGCCTTCTGCATATACCGGATAGTTCTTTACGGTACCAATAATATTTTTTAAACTCTTCATAAGAGGCCAATGTCTCAAAATCAGGCCGTTTTTCCATTGAATCCTCCTGAAAATAACGCTGACAGACAGAATGCACCTATCCGTATGATTGTCATTTTCCCTCATTAATATTGAATATCTTACGTTTCCTGTCAAATATAATTTGATAGTGTCGGCCGGCTTTCAGTGCAACGGTCTTTTCACACCGCCCCTCCTCCACAGGAAATGAAGGCCGTTTATAGCCATGCCTTGCTGTGTATCCCGCCAGCTCCAGAGTGTGTTCCCCCGCGCGGATATATGCTGTTCTTCCCGCAACAACCGCATCATTGGAATATTGAACGGGAACCCGGTTTATGGAAAGGAGCATGACGCCCCGCTCTTTCCACAACCCATAGCGGTATTCCATCCTGACGACAGCATATAAAGGATTTTGTTTACGCCACCTCCGTGTTTTTCTGTAAGTAAAAGCAAGCAATAAACCTATCTCAAGTACTGCAATTCCTGTGAGCCACAAAAGAAATGACGGCCCCGCTTTCTCCCATGACAGAAACAGATTAGAAAGTGCTCCTATCCCCAACACGAGAATAATAGAAGAAACTGCAGCCGCCGTTACGATTTTCCCCTTCCCTATCGGTTTCTGATAAGACGAACGTATAGGAAAGCAAAAAGCTGCCACGATGAGAAGAAATCCCCATCCCGCCACCAATCCCAAAATTTCCGCCGGTACGCTTGAAAACATCTCTCTCCCCTTCTTTTAATTCGCCGGATCCTTCCGCATCCCCTCTTCCACAAACGGATCCTCTGTCCACAAAACAAGCACACCGGCAACACTGCCGCGGCAAGGGATATGTAAAGGCTTTTCCTTTACCGCCCGGCCATCCATCTTACAAAAATCAGACTGGCCGCAGCCATTCCCGTAGCAACAGCGATCGTAGCCCCCATGGACAAAATAATGGAAAAATAGTAAAAGTCCCTCCGCAATTCGGGCACAATTCCGGAATCAAGGCGCTCGGACTGCCGGGCTTTCCACAGAATCCACCATCCAAGAGGCACACCGTTAATTACACCACAGACAATATACGCCAGAAGGAGAGCTGCCATCATGCCCACATCAGACTCATTAAAATACCACGTATTCATGCCGAGAATAACCGTAACGGCAAGCCATGCTCCCAAATCAATCTCTATCCGTTCCGTCAATGTCAGATTTTTCAGAAGCCGTCCGAGTCTCACCCGATATCTTTGCAGGGAGCGTACCGTATCCACACCAACAAGCAGGACAGCAGTCAATACAGCGACGCTTCCCAGAAACCATTCCATACTGTCCATTCTGACGAAGCTCCTCTCATTGCCTGTCTCTCTTTACTATATGATTATCTTTGATAATGCTGCCCACCACGTCTGTTATATTTTCCGCCGCATAAGTTACACTGTCCGGATCATGCACATAGCAGAGAATCTGCCCCTCTTTCCCTGCCTTTCCGGGCGCAAAGTCCAGCATCAGGTAGCAGCTGTCACAATACTCCGCAAAGGGAAACCATTTCGTATGAAATAAATACGGCCGCAGTCTGGCGTCCGCCATCCGCTCTATATCTTCTTTGGAAAAATAATCAGGAAAATCTGTCAGCAGTGCATCCCTGTTCTGAAAGTATCCCTTTACACGCCTTATCTGTTCTAAAGACAAGAGGGAAAATGCATACTCTCCTTTTCCCAATACGCAGGGCAGCATGCTGAAAAAACCGCTGCCGTTCTTATAGCGGTAAAGCTTTTTCCAGTCTTCAGGCAGAGAAACTCCATAGTCTTCTTCAAAGGTTTGAAGCTCCTTGTCCGAAGCGCCTTTTATTTCTTCATAAGCAGAAAAATATTCTTCCTCTACAGGATCATCCAGCCCCAGTTCTTCAAAATTTTCGCATACATATATCTCTATTGCCTTTATTTTTTCTATGAGATTCATCTGATCCTCCGTTTCAGATACACCGCCGGTCTAACATATCACTCCAGGAAAATATGCCACCAACTCAATATGTCACTCAATGGAACGCCACCGATGAAATACGCCATGAATCCCCATATCACCCACCCCACTCCGTACAGAAGCACCTTGTAAAGATAGGGCGCCGCCAAAAGAAATATAATAACTACCCCTGCTATGATGACAATCTTTTTCATTTTATTTTCTGTATTCATTCCCCATTCTCCCTTCACGAGCCGGATCTATCATATCTTCTGCCGATTCTCCCGCAAAATGACTTTCCGCTTCTAAAAGGCGATATACCAGTTCCCCCGCATCATATAAATCCTTTTCCTTCAGGCTTTCACGATTGGTATGGAAATCCGTCATTCCCACGCCGACCAGGACAGAAGGAAATCCTTTCACACAGAAAAAGTTCGCATCGCTTCCTCCTCCGCAGGGCGCTGTTTTTACAGCAAATCCCGCTTCTTTGCAGGCCATGCGGAATAAATTCATAAGCGGCGCGGTTTCTTCGATACGGAACGCGTCGTATTCTTTTACTTTTTCTATTTCCAGTGTGCCGGAAGGAAATGTCCCGGCGGCATTTTCAAAAGCGGCCACAATTTCACCGACCAGCTTTTCCAGTTTTCCTTCGTCACGGCTCCGTGCTTCCGCTTCCACCACACAAAGTTCGGGAATTATATTCGTCGCGCGCCCGCCGGTAATCGTTCCGATATTGCAGGTTGTCTCTTCATCAATCCGTCCCGATGGGCACGAAGCAATCGCTTTTGCCGCCATGGCGATGGCATTCAATCCCTTTTCCGGTTCCATGCCGGCATGGGCCGCTTTTCCGTGAAATGTAAATTTCATCGCGTAATGCGACGGCCCTGCGGTGAAAACATGCCCTGCTTCCCCGTCCGCGTCAAACGTATAGCCGAAATCAATATCCTGCAGATATTTTTCTTCAATATTCTTTGAACCGACAAGTCCGATTTCCTCCTGCACCGTAAAGATAGCGGTAACCTTCCCGTGGGGAATGAAATTTTCTTTCATCAGCGCGAGTCCTTCCAAAATAGCCGCCACGCCCGCTTTGTCATCGCTCCCGAGAATGGTTTCGCCGCGGGAACGGTACACACCGCCCTCAAGAACAGGATCAATCCCCCGGCAGCATTCCACGCAGTCCATGTGTGCCGTGAGCGCCACTGACGGAAGCCCTTCCGCATTTGCAGGAAAAATGGCAATCAGGTTGCCGCTGTCCCCCCCTTCTACGGAACCGTTATTATCCTCGATGATTTTCGCGGCCCCCAGCGCTTTCAATTTCTTTTTCAAAAGGTCGCACACTTCCCGTTCCCCTTTACTGGGCGCATAAATGCGTACCAATTCTTCAAACGTTTCTCTCATTCTTTTTTCGTTGACCATGCTAACCTCCTGTGACATGTATCTGTGTCTGTTGTAAAACTCATCCGTTATGAAGGAGCTCTTACTCTTCTTCGGGCGCTTCCTTGTTTTCTTTTCCCTTTTCTTCCATCTCTTTCCTTTTTTCTTCCTCCAGCCAGAAGCCTTTCCGCAAAGCATGCTCCCCGAATTTTTCCTGTATGGCGTCCATCACTGCTGCCGCTTTGGCCTGCTTTTCCCTCACAGTCGAAAAAAGATCTACCGTTTCCAGCGGCGGTGCCAGGTTGGATGCCGTCACCCCGATCAGGCGCACCCCCTCATTCATGTAAATTCGTTTTTTGAGTTCCAGCGCGGCGGCATATATTTCCTCCTGTAAATCTGTCCCCTCTTCCAAAGAAAGGGAACGCGTCACTGTACGAAATGAAGCAAACCGTATCTTAAGGGAAATCGTCCGTCCCGCCAGCTTGTGCCTGCGGAGTCTCTTTGCCACCACATCGCTGTGTATGGCGATCTGCCGGTCAATGTCTGCAGGTTCCGTCAAATCCTTTTCGTAAGTCGACTCGTCGCCGATGGACTTAATCCGCCGTGACGCCTCTACAGCACGATCATCCATGCCGAAAGACAGCCTTTGTATGAGCGACGCCTGATTCCCCAAAACGGAAGCCAGTTTTGCGAAGGGTGCTTTTTGTATATCTCCGATTGTCAGAAACCCTGCACCCCTCAATTTCCTTTCCGTCACATGTCCTACACCCCACAGACGGCGCACGGGAAGGGGTGCAAGGATTTCCTTTTCTTTCCCATAAGGGATGATACAGAGACCGTCAGGTTTATCCAGATCGCTTGCCAGCTTTGCCAGGAATTTATTGGGCGCGATGCCTGCCGATGCCACAAGCCCCGTCTTTTCCTTTATTTCCGCCTTGATGGCACGGCCTACTGCTCCCAGGGTTTCATACTTCCCGCAAAGATCTGAAATATCCATGAATGCTTCATCTAAAGAAAGCGGCTCGATTTCCACCGCATAATGCAGCATGATCTCATGGATTTCAGCTGAAACGGCTTTGTACACCTCAAAGCGGGGCGCTGTAAAAATGGCGTCAGGGCAAAGCTCTCTCGCTTTCACCGCGGGCATGGCGGAATGGACGCCGAACGCGCGGGCCTCGTAAGACGCAGTCGCCACCACGCCGCGGCGGGAACTGCCGCCCACGATGACCGGTTTCCCCCGCCATTCCGGATGATCCCGCTGTTCTACAGACGCATAAAAAGCATCCATATCCACGTGCATGATCCACCGCCTCATCCCCTCGCCTCCTCCGGTCTGCAAATATTTCCGTATTTCATCTTATGAAGAAATACGCCCGCTGTCAAACTGCCGTCTTTACGAAAATGTCAGTATCGGTTAGTATAAATAGGAAGATTTAAATATATGAGTTAATCGATTGTCGAGGAGGTATCATGAAAGCACTCGTACTTTGGTCATCTCGCACAGGAAATACGAAAGCCGTGGGAAAAGCGATTTATGAAGCTCTTCCCTGTGAAAAGGAAATTTTTGAATCCGGCCGTCAGCCGAACGATCTTTCCTGTTATGATTTGATTTACGTAGGATTCTGGGGTTACCGCCAGGGCGCCGACATGCCATCAAGAAACGTCCTCTCTTCCCTCCATGGAAAGAAAGTCGCTATCTACGGCACGGCAGGCACCTATCCCGACTCTCCTGCGGCAATGAGCTACCTGAAAAGTTCATCAGAGCTGCTGGCAAAAGATAATATATTTTTAGGCGGTTTTATGTCACAGGGCCGCGTCCACTCCTTCCACATCGGAAAACGGAATGAGCATGCGGAAAAAGTCCACCCCATGACACCGGAACGTCTGGCGCGTTTACAGGAAGCGGAAAAGCACCCGAACGAGACAGATTTTAAAAACGCCTCTGAATGGGCCTTAAAAATGCTGGAAAAAGCAAGCCGGTAAAATCTGCAAAACCGGGTAACCTTTTTCAAACGGGTATATACGTTTTCATTTTAATAAGCTGTTTTTCTTTCTTTTATAATGAAATAATTTCATACATATTTATCATGTCATCCATTCCTTAAATGCATTTCATTCCCATTTATTATGAAACTTTCGAATACATACGCTTTTATTTATTGACAATGGCTTTTATATCATTTACAATGGCTACATATTTAAATGTATCGATAGAACTGCTTGGAAATCTGCTTATGGAATTTCCGCGGAAAAGAGGATTTTATGGATTACGAACCGAGTTACAAAGAATTTGCCACCATTTTCAAAGCGCTGTCCGACGAAACGCGTCTCCGCGTCATTGATATGCTTTCCTGCAAGGAAATGTCCGCCTGTGATATTCTCTCCAATTTCACCCTGTCCCAGTCTACACTGAGCTACCATATGAAGATTCTCATTGAAGCAGGCGTCGTTGATGCCAGAAGGGAAGGACTTTGGACGAAGTATTCCATCAACGATGATACATTCAACAGAATCATGGACTTCATGCCGGAGCTGTACAAGCTGAAAGATAAATGCATCTGCCAACAGATTAAATACTGCAAGACACCGGAAGAATGCGGCGAAGGAAAAGATCCTTTCGGTAACTGAAAAGGATTAAGAGCCTGTAAAGGCTCTTTTTTTGCCTGCATAGACAAAATTGACCATTGTGTGAGAACACCCCGGCGGAGTGAATTTCCATTTCTGCCCAAATGACAGCAAAAATGAAAAAGACTTTCCCGTCAAAGGAAAGTCTTTTTCATTTTTTATTTTGCTTTTCTTACTTTGCTTACAAGATGTTTCTTCACAGGCTTCGCAGGCGGTGCAGTATGTTCTTTCGTATCTGCCGGAGCTGCCATAATGTTTTCGTCAGTGTCTTCCTCTACCTGTGATTTCCATTCATCCGACACTCTGCCTGACTTGGCAAGAGAGTCCGACAGTTCTGCCACTGCCATGAAGTTGGCGCGGACACCGCTGCCCGTATTTTTATATTTGACCGCGCGGTCTCTGTCGATCCCCAGGTTTTCCGCTTCCGCTGCGGCATCGATATTCGCGCCGAGGAAAATAAATTCCCAGCCCGCATTTTCCTGCCGGTCCTTAATGAGCTTCTTCACATCGGCATAAGTATATTCTTTGCTGTCATTTTCCTCTCCGTCGGTAATGATAACGAAAAGAACTTTATTTCCTTTATCTTTGCGGTGAATTCCCGACACCATATCCATCTTGTGGATCGTACGCCCCACAGCATCCAAAAGCGCCGTCATGCCGCCAGGCGTGTAATCCTTATCCGTCATTTTTCTGACATCCTTGAGTTCCCGCCGGTTATAAAGCATCTTATACTGATCATTAAAAAGAACAGTCGTCACATGGGCGTCCACGTCCAGTTTCTTTTCTTTTTCGATCATGGAATTGAAACCGCCGATCGTATCACGGGTCAGGTCGCTCATGGAACCGCTTTCATCAAGGACAAGGACCATTTCCACATGGGACGGTTTTACTTCCTCTGCCGCTTTTTCTTCCGCCGCAGCAGTCTGCCCGAAAAAAAGCGCCGCCGATAATGCAGTGATTGCCAATAATTTTTTCATAATTCCTCCTTATGTTTCAAAAAGAAATTCCTCTCCAATTCCTCTTCATCCATCACGGAAATTCCTTTTTTCATAAGCGCTTCGGCAAAAATACCGGCGCCCTTGATTTTCGTTCCCGTAAATGTGCCGTCATAAATTTCACGGACACCGCATGTAGGGCTCCGTGCTTTTAAAACCGCCAATTCAATTTCTTCGCCTTTAATCTCCTCCATGACCTTTTCCACACCGCCGCGGTAGATTTCATCCACGTCTTTCCCATTTCTATCGGTTACTTTTCCGTTAACGATTTCCGCAGGCACCCGCGGACTTCCCATACCGGAAGAAATTTCAGGGCAGACGGCAATAACCTCCTTCCCCCTGCAAAACGCCGCCACCGTTTCATTGAAATTGCTTCCGCCGTCGTACTTGCACTTTTCTCCCAGCAGACAGGCACTGACCAAAATTTTCATATTGCTCCCCACTGAATTTCTCTATATTTCTTTTAGTATACCAATCGGATTGAAATATTACAATTTTACGGCGGTACCATAAAAGTCAAACGCCGGTCGGTTTCTTTTTTATAACGGGGATAAGAAAAATTCTTTAGCCTCTATATAAAAATACAATGCAGGCTATCCATTTTTCATGAAAAACATGGTAAAATAATGATGGCATATTAACTTTATGACTCCATGCAGCTTAGTATGCAGCAGTATAAAATCAGAAAGCCGATTACAGAAAGGACTTTTCATGTCTGTCCGGTCATATTTACCGATCATTTTTACAGTGGCGGTTCTGTTGCCTTGCACCGCGTTTGCCAATACCGCAAAAGGGACAGCCGTTATTATCCATAACAGCGTTTCCGGTATGGATAATCAAATCTTATATTCTTCTTTTTATTCCGCCGATGACGGCGCTGATGAAGCGTCTACCGTATTTTTCAATGACGGGTTCGGCCGGCTTACCGCGTTTGAAAAAGAATATAAAGACGGCAGGATGACGATTATAATCCGTCAAAATATGAATGTCGTCTGGAAAAATACATATACCGTCTCAAGCAATCATTTTTCCGTAGAGCGTATTGATACGGACGGCCATATCCTGTTCCGCATCCATGTAGGAGAACGGATCCTGGTCGGGGAAATCGACAGCAGGGACAGATGGATTATGACAGAACCCCGAAAAGCCCCCCATGATGAGACCATGATTCCCCTTGCTTCAGCAGGAACTGCAGAGCAGCCGTAACATTCCTGCGCAAGTTACTTACGTTTTTTTACCGTAAATTCCGCTCGTGTACCCTTCTATTTCCTTTATAACCGTATGTGAGTTTTGTATAAACAGAGACAGGTGGTATCCATGAAAAAGCAAATCCATTTACACCCTGACGACCTGAAAAAAAGCGACCAGATGGGGCTGACGTATAATCTGGGGCAGGCACATAAACGCATGCTCCTGAAACAGTCTTCCATCATGAAGAAATATGGGCTCACCGCCCGCCAGGCGCTTATCATCGCCTACCTGTCCACACATAAAAAGGAAGTGGTCACCCAGAAGGTACTGGAAGACCACCTCCACCTGACCAACCCCACGATCACCGTCATGGTACGGACCATGATTAAAAAGGGTCTCATACGCAAAGAGCGGGTCGAAGAAGATGCAAGAAAATACCGCCTCTTCCTCACCGACCGGGCAAAAGAAGTGGAAGAAGTCAGCCGCAGAGAAGCCATCGCCCTGGACAGACGTTTCTACCAGGGCGTATCGGATACGGACATGAAAATTTTCCAGGGTGTTCTTGGAAAAATTTTGAAAAATCTGGATACCGTCTGACTTATGTCCATCAGGAACCGATTCACTTCGGTTCTTTTTTATTGCATTCCGCGGAATATGAACGGGGAATGGTAAAGCGTTCTGAGCCGTGCAAAGTCTGCTGTCATAATGAAAGGGGAACGTTAATCGTCATCCGAATAATAGATTCTTCACTCCGTGCCACGCTGCCGTTTCTCATCTTTCTCACAAGGCCTTCTTGCCACCGTTCAGAATGACGATTTTGGGAAAGCACGTCACTAACAACGGGGAACGGAAAGCATCATAATGACAGGGAATGAAAGGCGTTATCCGAAGCGAACGTGAAGGATCTATTACCGTGGTGAGGAAAATGGTAAGAAGATAAAAGCTATCAGCTGTGAGCTGTAAACTATTAGCCGTTAGCTGGCAGCTGTCAGCTAAAAGTGCTGAATGACGGCGGACGGTCAGGTGTCACCCGGAGCAATGACGAAGGCTTGCTGCCGTGATGAGGAAGACCATAAGACGTCAGCCGGAAACGAATGTGAAGGATCTATACCCGTGGTAAGGAAAGTGGTAAAAAGATAAAAGCTATCAGCTGTGAGCTGTAAACTATTAGCCGTTAGCTGGCAACTGTCAGCTGCAAGCTAACTATTCTTTTACGATTCCATTCTGCTTTCCATGCAAAAACCGCGGGGCAGGGAAACCTCCGCGGTCGATGTTATTATTGTTCTCATTATTATTGTTTATTATTTCACAAGATCCACTTTCTTTTTATGCGGTCCGTCCTGCAAAGAGAGCACGCATAGCATTCAGTACGGCAAGAATCATGACGCCTACATCGGCAAAGATGGCAAACCACATATTGGCGATGCCGACCGCTCCCAGGAGGAGAACAACCAGCTTGATACCGATAGAGAACCATGTGTTCTGGTTGACGATAGACAGGCATTTACGGGAAATCCGGATCGCCTGGGAAATCTTCATGGGATCATCATCCATAAGAACCACATCCGCCGCTTCGATTGCCGCGTCAGACCCCATTGCGCCCATGGCAATTCCGATATCTGCGCGGGTGAGCACGGGAGCGTCATTGATACCGTCTCCGACAAAGGCAAGATTTCCATTTCCTTTATTCTCCAGAAGGAGTTCTTCCACGTTCTGCACCTTATCAGCCGGCAGGAGCTCGCTGCGTACCTGGTCGATGCCAAGTTCCTTTGCTACAGCATCAGCGACTTCTTTCGCATCACCTGTGAGCATGACTGTCCTGGCGACACCCACCGATTTCAGAGCGGCAATGGCCGCTTTTGATGTTTCTTTCACCACATCGGAAATAATCACATGACCTGCATATCTTCCATTGATGGACACATGGATGACCGTACCCGCAGCATGACGATGGCAGTCATACCATTCGGCGCCTACGGCTTCCATCATTTTGGAATTTCCCACACATACGACATTGCCATTTACATGGGCACGGATCCCCTGTCCGGCTATTTCCTCTACTGCTTCCACACGGCAGCTGTCCGATTCGTTAGGATACGCTGCGCGGAGAGAAGCCGCGATAGGATGCGTGGAGTACCGTTCTACATGGGCCGCCAGATGGAGCAGTTCTTTTTCGCTCATTTCCTGCGGATGGGCGGCAGTCACCTGGAACACCCCTTTGGTCAGGGTACCGGTCTTATCAAAAACCACCGTCTTAACCTTGGAAAGTGTTTCCAGATAGTTCGATCCCTTTACAAGGACGCCCGCCTTGCTCGCGCCGCCGATGCCGGCGAAGAAACTCAGGGGAATACTGATAACCAGCGCGCAGGGACAGGAAATAACGAGGAACGTAAGCGCCCTGTAAATCCACACATCCCAGTCAGCCGGCACCCCCATGAATCCCATACGGACAAACGGAGGAACGAGGGCAAGAGCGATCGCCGCCGCTACCACGGTCGGAGTATATACACGGGCAAATTTAGAAATAAAATCTTCCGCTTTTGATTTACGGGAACTGGCGTTTTCCACAAGATCAAGAATTTTAGAAACCGTCGATTCCCCAAACTCTTTCGTCGTCCGGATTTTCAGAAGACCATTGATATTGATGCAGCCGCTGATGACTTCATCGCCCGATTCCACTTCACGGGGCAGGCTTTCCCCTGTCAGGGCACTGGTATTCAGTGTAGAACTGCCTTCCACTACTTCGCCGTCGATCGGAATCTTTTCACCGGGCTTCACGACGATGATCGTCCCCACTTCCACTTCGTCAGGATCGACCGCTTCCAGCTGCCCGTTTTCTCTTTCCACATTTGCGTAATCAGGACGGATATCCATCAGTTCGCTGATATTTCTGCGGCTCTTGCCGACAGCATAGCTCTGGAACCATTCGCCGATCTGGTAGAAAAGCATGACGCCGATGGCTTCCGTGTAATCACCGTCTTCATAAACAGCCAGGATAATCGCCCCCAGCGTGGCAATCGCCATAAGAAGGCTTTCATCAAAAGGCTGCCGGTTCTTCACGCCTTTAAAGGCTTTCCACAAAATATCGTACCCGATAATCAAGTAAGGAACCAGGTAAAGCCCGAACCGTACCATACCGCTTACCGGCGCAAAATGGAGGACAATCATCAGGATTGCCGCCACGATAATGCGTATTAAATTTCTTTTCTGTTTCTTGTTCATGTCAGCCTCTTTTCCCTTGCCGGCCAATATTCTAACAGCCTGTCAAACCCTTTTTATTTCAGGAAAATCTCGCAGTCATCCTCCACCTTTTTGCAGTTCTTGTACACTTCCTGCATAACAGCTTTCGGATCCTGCCCGTCTTCAAATTCCACATTCATTTTAAGCAGCATGTAATTGACCACGCAGTCTTTAACGCCGGCCGTTGCTTTGGCGGCATCTTCCATCTTCAGCGCGCATGCAGCGCAGTCCACGTCGATCTTGTAACTTTTTTTCATTTTTCTTCTCCTTTATTTTACGCTTAAATAACCATTTAATCGTTAATCATATTATATTTATTCTTTTACCTTTTGTCAAGACTCTTTTCCGATAAATTTATCCTGCCATTTTCCCATGTATGTTACAATTAAGAAAAATAATTTCTAAAGAGGTATACCATATGACAAAAAATAAATACGGACTTCCGCACCACCATGGAAATGATGAAGAACGTATCATCAGCCGCCTGCCGTCCCAAGAGACAATCGACGATGTATCCATCCTGCTGAAACAGCTCAGCGATCCCACGCGGCTGAAAATTTTCTGGATTCTCTGCCACATGGAAGAATGCGTCATCAATATTGCCGCCATCATGGACATGAGCAGTCCTGCCATTTCCCACCACCTGCGTCTGCTGAAAGCCTGCGGACTGATTACATCCCGCCGCAACGGAAAAGAAATGTATTACAAAGCCGCCGACACGGAAATCGTGAGTGAACTCCACTACGCAATTGATAAAATCGCCGCTATTACCTGTCCTGACTGAAAGCAAAGGACCGTTCCCTGTAAAGGCAGCGGTTTTTTTAACGTTGAATAACATCTTACCGTTTCCCTCACCACGGTAATAGATCCTTCACATTCGCTCCGGGTGACACCCCTGACCGTCCGCCGTCATTCAGCACTTTTAGCTGACAGCTAACGGCTAATAGTTTACAGCTCACAGCTGATAGCTTTTATCTTCTTACCGCTTTCCCCACCACGGTCATAGATTCTTCGCTGACGCTCAGAATGACGCCTTTCGTTCTCCGTCATTATGACGCTTTCCGTTCCCCATTATTAGTGACGTGCTTTCCCCAAATCGTCATTCTGAACGGTGGCAAGAATGCCTTGTGGGAAAGACGGGAAACGGGACAGTGACACGGAGTGAAGAATCTGTTACTTCGATAACAGCTTACTGAGAGTGCCGCTTTTATCAAAAGACGAAAAAACTGTCAGCTTACAGATGATAGAAGCCGGCTATCCGTTTGTTTCCTTTCATAAGAAAAAGACTCTTTTCGGAGTCTTTCTTTTATTTTATTTTTGTATTTTCGTTTCAGAGATCTTTTTTCTTATTTCAGGAAATTTTTCATTGATTATTTTCCCCATTTTTTCTTTTGCTTCTTTGTCGGGATGAAGGCCGTCCGCCGCAAGATTTTCCGGCATGTCTTCATACATGGCAAAGGGCGCTGCCGTATCGATATGGGTCTGCGTCCGTATCCAGCCGTTCACTTTGTCAAATTCCGCTTTCCAGTTTTCTGCCGTCGGCTGCTGGTAATATTTCCAAATCCGATCCGGGGCGATCGGAGGAATGGTAAGCAGGACAGGCTCGATGCCGCCGGACCTGCATTTTTCCTGAAGAGCTTCCAGGTCAGAAATGACCTTTTCCGCCGTTCCCCCGCAGCGCAGATTGTTTGTTCCGCCCATAATGAGAAGGTACCGTACATGGAAAGGGAGGACATCTGCATCGAACCGCCGGAGAAGGTCGTCCGTTTTATCACCGCTCCGGGACATATTTATCGTAGGAAAATCAAGGTAGTACGCATAATTGTAAGGCCAGTCCGCCGGACTGTAAGACATCCTTCCGCCGCCGTGGCTGATACTGTCTCCAAGAATGCCGGTTTCCCAGTTTTCCGCGGGATCATTCACAATCTTTTCCGCTTCGCTCCATACGCCTACAGGTCCGCCATTTTCATCAAGACCGCGGACACGCCACCAGACCGTTCCCTGCCGCGGCAGCTCGTCAAAAAGTTCGGGGATTGTAACAATCCCCTGCGAAATGCGATGGACAGACGGTTCACAGCCGTCAGGATTCTCCGGTTCTTCATCAGTGATTTCCACTTCATAAGAAACCGCGTGGGGAATTTTCACAAAAGAATACGCCGGATAAAGAAGAACCGTACCATTCTGCTCATGGTATTTCACACGGATCTTCGGCGCGTACCGTTCCATTTCCTGCGCGGCCTTTTCCATCGGCACAGGCGCCGAATAGGCGGAAATGCTCTGCCCGTCCAGACCGATGGCTTTCACCTGGCAGCAGAGGATCCCCGGTCCGTCATAGCTGTCTGTAATTTCTTTTTCAATCATCACACTGTCACGGAAAACATGGCCGTCTTCATAAATCGGCGGGCGCATTTCTTTCCGTCCGAAATGCTGTGTCACAGGCACGATGCGGAAAGAATACCACACCGCGTCCGGATTCGCCGGCCAGCGGACAAAAAGAAGTTCCGGAGAAGCATCCGCCCCGGCAGCGGTCCACATAAAAGCAAAAAAGAAAAGAGAAATAAAAATCCTCTTCATTACAGTCCCCTTTCATTAAACCATGAAAGAAGTATAAGGGATGGAAGAAGAAATAACAAGGAAAAGAAATTTGCCCATCAAAAAAGAGCCCCCGCAGAGGAAACTCTTATCTGCCATAAAAGAAAAACACTCGCTGCCGGCAACAGGAATGTTCTCTTTCTTCCCTTTTCTATTTTTACGCTTTTGCGGTTTTCGCCTTTCGTGATCTTTTGGCCTTCCGATTTACCGTTTCTTCCGCTTCTTTCACATCGGCCGCTTCCGTTTTTCCTGTGCGCTTTCTTTTCGGCTTTTCTTCCGCGGGCTTTTCCTCTGCCGGTTTTCCGGATTTTATTTTTCCTTTTTCAGATCCGGCTATTTTAACTTTTGTTTTCTGTTTTGCCTTTTCTCTTCTCAGGCGCTTTTCATACAGGTGGTACAGTTTATCCGCCAGACCGGCAATGATTTCTTCCCCTTCCACCAGATCCTTCCAGTAATTCGGAAGAAAATCTGCGCCGAAGCGGACACCTTCTATGGCTCCTGTCAGCGCTGCCGTAATCGGGCTGTTTCCATTATGGTTCGCCGCGGCGATGATCGCATCTACAGGATCATCCACAGCAAGGGCAGCATATACGGCTATCGCCAGAGCTTCATCTGCCTGATCGCCGCTTCCCAGAGAATGGATACTGTCGATGTATGCCCAGACATTCCCCTTTCCGGCAGGCTGGTCGTTAGCCTGCTGCTGCGCCGCAGAAAGAAGTGTGGTAATGCTGTCGGTCCGATGGGTTTTATTCAAAAGCCCGTGAATCCGTTCAATAGCCTTGGGAAGCGTCATTCCGTCAGCAAGGCAGGCAATCAGTGCCGATACCGCCCCTGCCGCATAGTAGGCGACAGGAGTCGAGTGGGAAAAAGCCGCCGCCCTTACGCCGGCATTAAAAGCTGTCTTACTGTCGCCGGCATAAAGGAGCCCGATAGGTACCACTCTTGTCAGCGCGCCGCCGCCTTTGCTTTCATTTACCTTATTTTTCGTTGTCCCCATCGTTTCCCCGGAAAACGCATTCAAAAGACCTTCTTCCGGTTTACGGCGGGCATGCATGAACTTTTCCCGCACAAGGCAGATCTCCCGTTCATGAGGCTGCCGTCTCATCCACGTACGCTGCCCGCGCCGCGGTTCCTCCCCCGTCTGGCTGTAAAACCAGCGCATATAGCCGCGGTACAGCCCTTCTGCTTCTTCCAATTTCTTTGCATCTGTCCACAGAAGTCCGTCTACCGTGGCCAGTTCCATCTGCGTATTTCCCGTCACCGGCGCCAGATTTCCGCACTGCCCGTTCCGCACAAGCGTACGCAGGCCAAAGGGCCCGTACTTGTGTTGAATACGACAGACAGAAAGCTCCTGCAAAGGGTACCCCAGAGCATCTCCGCAGGCGCCGCCGATCATCGCGCCGCGGAACATTTCTATCTCCGTCATCTATCCTCCCTCAATCCCGCAAAACCTGATTCCAAATAAAAACACGACCAAAGAAATACGAAAACAGTTCTCCCCATTTCCAATACATAAAGAGGGAACTGCAAAAATTTCCGTAAACCCCAAAAATCCACAGAAACACTGCTGAAAAATAAAAAATAACCGTTTTATACTTATGTATATTGTATCATAATTCACCGCTTTAATCATCTAAAGATACTTCTTTGGAAGGAAAAACGTCCTTTCTCCGTTTCATTTTTTCTGCCGTGGTTAACTTTCTTTTTTTCGCTCCATCCATTAAAATGTAAATGTACTTTATTTTAAAGAAAACGAGGTCACTATGAAAAGAATATTAATCTCATTATCCGCAGCACTCCTTCTTTCTTCCGGCATTTCCCAGGCATCGGTTCCGCAGGGAGGATATTTCCTTGACAAGGACGGCGTTCCGCTCACGGAAGAAATGCAGACAAAACCAAGTCTGAAAAGCAATCCCATGCTTCCTCAGAGCGGTGCCGTCCATGCCGCCATGGAATCCCTTCCTCATTCTTCCGCCACAGTCATCCGGATGACCGTCACGGAAGACGGGATCCCCGCCGATGCCGTTATCACCCAAAGCGCAGGATCCGTCGTTCTTGACGAATATGCCATGAGATGCGTAGAAGGCTGGCGCTTCAACCCTGCCAAACTGGGAGACAAGCCGGTGAGCGCTGCCGTATCCATTCCTGTACGCTTCCTTTCCATGATGGTTTCCACACCTGCTGCTCCGTCCGACCGCCCGATGAAGAAGGCGTCTGCCGAAGTGAAAGAAGCCATAGAAAGAAATAACCATCCTGTGATCCGTGTTTCCGTCTACATCACGGCGGATGGAAAAACTGACGGCAAACCGAAAGCAGACAACGATGGAAATCTGCCGGGCAGCGATTTCAAAATCCTTTCCGGGTATGCGGAAAATTCCGTAAAAGAATGGAGCTTCACACCGGCCGTGAATCCTGACGGAGAACCCATTCCCCAGGAATTGATTGTCTCGGTGCAGTTATAATATTTCTTTGTATCCTATTTCAAAATCATATCCCGTTTTAAAATAAACCCCTTTTGCCGGCAAAGCATTGTCAAAAGGGGTTTTCACTGCAATAAAAAAATCCGCCGGTCTTTCGACTGATGGAAAATGGTGCGAGCGAAGGGACTCGAACCCTTATGCGCAAGGCGCAGGATCCTAAATCCTGTGCGTCTACCAATTCCGCCACGCTCGCATATTTTCTTATTATAGTTTGTAACGGAAACAGGGTCAAGAAAAGACCGGTAAAAAACCTTCTCCGCAAAAACAGAGAAGGCATCCTGCAGAAAAATTACTTTGTTTCATCAAGAACAGCTGTGCAGTGTGGACAGCGGGTCGCATCATCGGCAATGGGTTCTTTGCAGAACTGACAGGTGCGCGCCGGCGCGGCTTCTTCTTTCGGAAAAACCCTATTCATCTGGCGGATCACAAGGAAAATCACGAAAGCGATGATCAGGAAATCAATGATTGTATTGAAAAACTGTCCGTAAGCGATGACAGGCACGTTCATTTCTTTGGCTTCCGCCAGTGTAGCCACCGGTGTTTTTCCCAGATTGATAAACCGATTTGAGAAATCAACACCGCCCATAATCATTCCGATGGGCGGCATGATGACATTTTCCACCAGGGAAGATATGATCTTTCCGAAAGCGCCGCCGATAACGACGCCGACTGCCATATCGACCACATTGCCCCTGACGGCAAAATCCCTGAATTCTTTCATCATGCCCATCTTATTTCTCCTTTTCATTCGCAAATATATTAATTTTTTATACTATAGCACATCTTCATCTGCATTTCTACATATTTCTATATAGCTTTATAAAATTTCCGCGCTTCGATTGTTAATCTCCTGTCACTTTCTTGCTTGACAAATAATTGCCATCAAGATACAATAGAAGCGTAAACAGAAGAGACAGCCATTGGCCGTGGCGTTTCTGCTCATTGTTGCTTCTTACACAACCTCTATGAAAAGCTTCCTTTCACCGGGAAGTTTTTTTCGTACTGCAAAAGAGAGAAACCGCCCGGGTTCCCCTCTCCTTTCATCATAGATACGGATTCTTCACTGCTCAGAATAACGCTTAACAGTTCCGCCGCGCCTGCAGCATACCTGCCCTCAACCGTAAAAAGAATCTGTATTTTCCTATTTCTGTCTTTTCTGATCGGGGGAAACATCCCGATTGCTCATCTGCCGGCATCCATCCGCTAAAAAACAGCGGATAAGCACCCGCTGCCTTTCTGATAACCGTTTTATTCCTTAATGAATGTATTTCCTGTCACTACAGGAACAGAGCGATCCTGCCGGACCATTTCTCCTCCCAGCGGATCGATGGCAGACGATACGGTAAGCATCGTGCAGAATGCCCCCCACACAAGAAGAACCGCCTTGTTCTCCTTCAATTCCGCCGTCATCCTTCCGAAGAATCTTTTCATCGGCAGCCTGCCCCCTGCTGCGCCTCTTCTTTCTGATTCTGCCGGTGTATAATGATTGGCTGCTGTCATGAACTTCATCTCCTTTATCATCCGCTCTTGTACCATTTCCTTTTCTTGGCCTCATTATACCCACATGGGTATTTACATTCAATAATCATTTGCAAAATAAAGTCCATTAATGGACAATTCACGCAGATTGTACATTGAATGGCAAAATCAGCCATATGCCTGCACAATAAAAAACTCACAGCAGATCCGTGTCAAATCTCCATACACGAAGAGGCCGCCATGAGCTGTAAAAATTTCCGGCCGGAAAAATAAAATGAAACTTCACACCGGCAAGAACATTTCCTTTCTGTTTTTCACTTATTTCCCTTGTCCGTACGTCGCATTCGGACCGTGCTTTCTTTGGTAGTGCTCATCAAGGATGTATACGGGAAGCGAGGCCGAAGGATTCAATAATTTTGTTTTCAGCGCCATTTCCGCCGCAGTCTCCATGACGACCGCATGGTACACAGCGTCCGCCGCGTTTTTCCCCCAGGCAAAAGGCCCGTGGTTCCGTACAAGGGCACCGGGCACGGCAAGCGGCTCGTATCCGCGGCAGCGCACGGTTTCTATAATGACGGCACCCGTATTTTTCTCATAAGCGCTTTTCGTTTCTTCTTCCGTAAGCGCCCTTGTGCAGGGGATATCCCCATAAAAATAATCCGCATGGGTCGTACCGAGGACAGGAATATCGAGTCCCGCCTGGGCAAAAGCTGCGGCATTGACGGAATGGGTATGTGCTACACCGCCGATTTCAGGAAACGCGCGGTACAGCGCCAGGTGGGTCTCCGTATCGGAAGACGGTTTCCATTTCCCTTCCACTGTTTCTCCCGTCTCCACATCGACTGCTACCATGTCGCCCGCTGTCATGCTCTCATAAGGCACACCTGACGGTTTGATGACCATAAGGCCTTTCTCCCGGTCGATACCGCTCACATTCCCCCATGTATAGATCACGACACCCCGTTTCACAAGTTCCAGATTGGCGGCGCACACCGCTTCTTTTAATGTCTCCAGCATAGGATCCTCCTGCTTTTTCTTTTTTAATAACAGGATAAGACCACACCCTGTTATTTTATATTTTACGCTTTACGGTTTTTACCAATTCTCCCATAAATTTCTCTGCCCCGCTTCGGATGACGATTAACGTTTCCCTCATTATGACACCTTTTCTCCCAATCGTCATTCTGAATGGACGCAAGAATGCTTTGTGGGAAAAATGGGAAACGGGACAGTGACACGGAGTGAAGAATCTATGACTCTGATGACGCCTTAACGCTTTCCTCACCACGGGTATAGATCCTTCACGTTCGTTCAGGATGACGTTTAACGTTTCCCTCACTACAACAGCAAATCCTTTGCTGATGTTTCGTATGACACCTAATGGAAATCATATGCTTCGGCTTTTAACTCACAGCTAACGGTTAACAGCTCACAGCTCACAGCTTACACTCTCCGATTTCCATTTTCCGATGATTTCCCAAAAATATATGCCGCTGCGCCTTCCGCCATTTTTACCCCCTGATGAGCCGCGCCTTCTACGGTTTCCAGTTTCCAGCGGAAAGGAACCCGCAGCTCCTCCGCTTTTGCTTTACATTGCCGGAAATAATTCGTACACCGTTCCATACGGTTCATCCCCTGGGCATCTGCTTCGGGCGTATCGCGGAACGGCGGTTTCCGCTCCACATCCTTTTCACCCATAAAGAGAATGACCGGCTCTGCAAACGCTTCCCCCAGTTCCTCATCAGTAATCCCCACATTCTTTATGCCGTAAGGATAATCAATATCCCTGTCAGGCATGGTAAACCAGCCGGAATTGGCCACGGCGATTACATCCACGTTTTTCTTTCCTCCGAGGAGCGCCCATCGATGGACAAACTGCCCGCCTGCAGAATGGCCGAAAAGAATGATTTTCCCTGCTGCCTGCGTGCGGTTTTTTACTTCTGCCACGATCCGGTCCGCCGCGGAGAACGTCCGCTCTTCTTTTTCACGGATATGTCCGTCTGTATCCATGATGCCGCCTTCCTGATACCATTCCGCGCCGGGATACTTCCTTTCCGTCAACTCCGGACAGACGATCAGCATATTCCTTTCCTCCGCCAGCTTCCGGAGCGCTTTGCAATATTCCGCGCCAGCCCTGCCAAAGCCATGGAATGCAATAAAGACGGCATCCTTTTCCGTCCACCTGCCGGGGCGATAGTAGTACAGGCAAAGAGCATCCTGATTCACCCCTGTCCGTTCCCTGATGCAGGACATACTTTCTCCCGCCGGAATGGGGCGTACCGCCATTTCCTTTTTCCTTTTCGGCAGAAGCCACACAGCAGCAGCCACAGCAGCGACAGCGGTGAGTGCTTTGAAAACTTTATTTCCCATCATTTCTCCTCATCCATTACTTCTATCATTTTTATGAAATCCTTTTCTATCGGCATTATACCACAGGGTTCTTCTTTTCAATTTCCCATATCTTTCTACCGGTCTTCATCAAATTTTATTGCCGCCTCTCCGCCGGGACTGTATATTCTCCCTTTGGTACTCTCCTATAAAAATTATATGTAACCTTATTTCTTCGTTCAGCCCTTCTTTTAAAATGACTTCAAGTTATTGTTTTTGTGTTTTGGAATACATTTTACTCATTACCATAGATCTATTTTTCTATTTACTCTCCATTAATTGTATTATTTGTCTTTTCAGAGGCAGTCCTTTATTTGTGTATACTTATTTCATAAGAGTCCCCGCCTGCAAGGAGCCTCAGCGCTTTTTATATTGTTGTACGGCGGCCGGCATGGTACAATCAGAAAGAGAAAATGCGGACAAGATCAGACTGCATTTATTTTATTGGGGAAATGTAAGGAGGTTTTTCAATCATGAAAAAGAAATTGGCTGTGCTCGCCGCAGCGGCAGTCGCCGCAGGTATCCTTCTCGGCGGATGCGGCGGTTCCAAGAACGGCGGCGTAAAAAGCAGCTCTGCCGCCTGGAAGCCGGAAAAAGACGTAAAGATTATCGTCGCCTATAAAGCAGGTTCCGGTACGGATACAGGCGCGCGTCTGCTTGCCAACAGCGCCAAAAAGTATGTCGGCCAGACCCTGGTCATCGAAAACAAACCCGGGGCTGACGGAAAAATCGGCTGGACGGAACTCGCCAAGGCCAAACCGGACGGATACACCTTAGGATTCATCAATCTGCCGACCTACACCACGCTCGCTTCCCAGAAAGGCGCTGCCTTTGATGAAAAGTCCATTATTCCGATTGCAAACCATCTGACAGAAACCGCTGTGGTTGTCGTCAGAAAAGACGCAAAGTGGAAAGACTTAAAAGAGCTCGTGGCAGACGCACAGGCAAACCCGGGGCAGCTGAAAGCTTCCACCAACGGCGTGCAGGCCTCCAACCACACCTCCGCTCAGCTTCTCGCCCAGTCCGCGAAATTTGAATATAATGCCGTTCCTTACGGCGGTACTGCCGACCAGCTCCTTGCTCTCCGCCAGGGCGAAGTGGACTTCTCCTGCGCTAAAGTTGCCGACGTCATCAAACTGATTAACGGTGAAAATGCCGAACTCCGTGTCCTCGGCGTATTTGACGAAAAGCGCGATCCCCAGCTGCCTGACGTTCCGACACTCGGCGAACTCGGCTACTACAATAAATGGTATGGCTCCGCCCGCGCTATTGTCGCCCCGAAAGGTACCCCTGAAAATATAATTAAATTCTATGAAGACGCTTTCAAAAAGACCATGGAAGACAAAGATGTTGTGGAAGCCCACAAGAAAGCCGGCATGGTTCTCGATTACAAGGACAGCAAAGATCTGGGCAGACTCATTGACGAGCAGCTCGCTTTCTGCAAAGATGTAGTCAGCAAACTGTACGAAAAGAAATAATAGTGCAAGTGCTGCATGAAACAGGGGAAATCACGCATTTCCCTTTAAGCGTCACCGCGTTTCATTAGACAGAAAACCTGCTTCTTTTCCAAGGGGCAGGTTTGTCCGTTCTGACCGGTTTGAAACCGCGGAGGTTCTCTTTAAGGAGTATTGTATGAAAAAATCAGATATTTATATCTGCGGATTCATGTATCTTTTCTCATTTTTCTTTTTATATCTGACATTGGACTTTCCCGAACCGGCAAGACACTATCCGTATTTCGTCATCGGGCTGCTCCTTCTTCTGACAACGGTCCGCATGAGCCATCTGTTCCGCGATTACAGAAGAGAGCACAAAATCATCAGCGACAGTTCCCAGGTATTTGACGGCTTTCTCCCGAAACAGTTCTGGGTCATGTTCGCCGCTTTCCTCCTGTTCTTTCTCCTGATGTACCTCTTCGGCTTCTACATCGCCTCCATCGTATACATCTTCATCTGCCTCCGCTTCTTCAGGATCGAAATGAAATACATCCTTCTTGTCCTGATCTGCATGGCCGCCCTCATCTACGGTACATTCGATGTATTTCTCAATGTACCCCTGCCTGAAGGGATCATTATGGAAGAATTCTTATAACCGGAGGAAATACCATGGATGCAAACACATTCGGACTCATGTCGGCAGGTTTTGCCAACGCCCTCATGCCGTCCAATCTAATCATGATGATCATCGGCGTCACCATCGGAATCGTTGTCGGCTGTATGCCGGGCCTTTCCGCCGCCATGGGCGTAGCGCTTCTTCTGCCGCTTACCTTCGGCATGGCTCCCGAAACGGGACTGATCATGCTCGGCGGCATTTACTGCGGCGCCATCTTCGGCGGTTCTATTTCCGCCATCCTGATCCATACCCCCGGCACACCCGCTTCCGCGGCAACGGCGCTCGACGGGTATGAACTCACCAAACAGGGAAAAGCCGGCAAGGCACTCGGCACGGCATGCATCGCTTCCTTCTTCGGCGGACTCCTTTCCTGTATTTCCCTTTATTTCTTTGCTCCCATGCTTGCTGAACTGGCTATGAAGTTCGGAAGCCCTGAATATTTCTGGCTTGCTCTCTTCGGACTCACCATCATTGCGGGCGTCACCACGGGCTCCATGGTGAAAGGACTCATGAGCGGCGCCTTCGGCCTCATTCTTTCCACCATCGGCATGGATCCCATGGAAGGTACGGAACGGTTCATGTTCGGCATAGACGAACTGTACAACGGCATTAATGTCACCTGTGCCCTCATCGGTCTCTTTTCTCTTTCCCAGGTCTTCATTCTTGCGGAAAAAGCGATTAAGGAAAGAGGAAGTATCGTCAAATTTCACGACTCCGTCATGCTGAAATTCCGTGAGCTGAAACAGATCGGTCCGACCGTCATCCGTTCCTGGCTCATCGGGAACATCATCGGCATCCTCCCGGGCGCGGGCGCTTCTATCGCCTGCTTCCTGGGCTATAATACGGCAAAACAGTTCTCCAAAAAGCCGGAAGATTTCGGCCGCGGCTCCATTGAAGGCGTCGCCGGTTCAGAAGCGGCAAACAACGCCGTTACCGGCGGCTCCCTCATTCCCACACTGACACTGGGCATTCCGGGAGAATCAGTGACCGCCGTGCTCATGGGCGGCCTCATCATCCAGGGTCTCCAGCCGGGCCCGGAGCTTTTCACCAAGTACGCTCCCATGACTTACACCTTCTTTGCGGGGTTCGTCATTGTCCAGTTCTTCATGCTCCTCATCGGTCTCGGAGGATGCCGCATATTTGCCCACATTTCCAAATTGTCCGACGCTGTCCTTATTCCCTGCATCTTTGTCCTCTGCGTTGTCGGTTCTTTTGCTATCAATAACAGCTTTGTCGACGTAGTTATCATGTTCATCTTCGGCATTATGGGCTACCTGATGAGAAAGCTGGGATTAAACACGGCAGCTGTCGTCCTCGCCCTTATTTTAGGGCCGATCGGCGAAAGAGGCCTCCGCAGAAGCCTGACTCTTTCGGGCAATGATATCACCATTCTGTTCTCCACCCCCATCTGCTGGGTACTCATCACCCTCTGCATCCTTTCCTCTTTCTCCCCGCTTCTCATGGACTGGCTGAAAAAAGGAAAACAGGCAATCAAAGGGAAATAAAAGAAATACCCCTTCATACATTTCCCACGCAAAAACGGATCCGCGCCATATATGCAGATCCGTTTTACTATGCATTGAAATAATTTCACCCGCAGTTCCGGAAATGCGCCTCTCCTCTGAGAACGGATGAAAAACCGACAGCCCTTCGTCTCCTTCCATTCAGAATGACATCTTACGGTTTTCCTTACCACGGGTACAGATCCTTCGCTATCGCTCAGGATGACGTCTTACCGCTTTCCTCACCACGGCAGCAAATTCTTCGCTGGCGCTCACACGAGGACGCTTAACGTTTCCCGTCATAGTGACTCTTTCCTTCAATCGTCATTCTGAATGGACGCAAGAATGCTTTGTGAGAAAGACAGGAAACGGGACAGTGACACAGAGTGAAGAATCTATTACCCGGATAACATCTTACCGTCCGTTGTCATTCAGCACTTTTAGCTGACAGCTCACGGCTAACGGCTCACAGCTAACAGCTGATAGCTTTTATCTTCTTACCGCTTTCCTCATCACGGGTACAGATCCTTCGCTATCGCTCGGGATGACGCCTTACCATCTCCCTCACTACGGCAGCAGATCCTTCACATTCGCTTCGGATGACGCCTTAACGTCTTATACAAGGATCATGGAGCCGGCCGTCAGAAGGAACTGCCAGCACACGCAGTGCGATTGATGATACCCGCTTGTCGTAATGATTTAATCGTAAAAGAATATTTAGCTTGTAGCCGACAGCTCACAGCTGATAGCTTTTATCTTCTTACGGTTTTTCTCACCACAGCAGCAAATCCTTCTCCGCTGATATCCAAAGCAATGGGCAAACAGCGTCTCCTATTTTCAGTTTTTTGTCTCTGACCCACAGCTAACAGCTATCGGCCATCATTCCCTTTCCGAAAGATTAGGGTTATTTATAAAAATAGTGGCAAAAGGCATTCAGTTTTTATATATTTCCATGTATAATAAAGTACAAACAGAAGGAAGCGCTGACCATTTGTATTGGTGCAGTTTTTATCTTCCCGTAAGGAAAACCGCGGAGTCATAGAGAATTTCGTTTTTTCGACAAGGTAAATAAAAAACGCGCCGCCGTGAAAGCGGAAAGTCCTGCGCTTTCTTTTTATAGTTGCCTGATTGCGGGCATAAAGCGGCTGCGGCGTCACCGCTTCTATACTTCCCTGAAAGGTCGTGTTCGGGACATGAAAGAATTGGTCCGTCTGGAGGGAATCACCAAGGCTTACGGTGATCATGTCATTATCCCCCCGCTCTCACTCTCTATCCATGATGGCGAGTTTTTAACTTTATTAGGTCCTTCCGGCTGCGGAAAGACGACTCTTCTCCGTATGCTTGCAGGGCTGGACACTCCGACAAAAGGAAAAATCATCCTTGACGGGCAGGATATCACGAATCTCCCCCCTTATAAACGGGATGTGAATATGGTATTCCAGAATTACGCTTTGTTCCCCCATATGACGGCGGAGGAAAATATCGGTTTCGGCCTGCGCATGAAAGGCGTCGGCAAAGAGGAAGCCGCGAAGCGCACACAGAAACTGCTGAAACTGATCCGGCTGGAAGATCTCCGCAGCCGGTATCCTTCGCAGATGTCGGGAGGGCAGCAGCAGCGTGTCGCCGTGGCCCGTGCCCTCGTAAATAATCCGAAAATGCTTCTTTTAGACGAACCTCTCGGCGCTCTTGATTACCAGCTCCGCAAAACGCTCCAGATCGAGCTGAAAGACCTGCAGGAAGAACTTGGCCTTACTTTCGTATTCGTCACCCATGATCAGGAAGAAGCCCTCACCATGAGCGACCGCATCGTTATCATGGATAAGGGGGAAATCCAGCAGGACGATGATCCCAATACGATTTACCATTATCCAAAAACAAAATTTGTCGCCGGCTTCATCGGAGAAAGCAATTTTTTTGATAACGGGAAGGAAATTCTTGTCCTCCGCCCTGAAAAGCTGAATCTCTGCGGCGGAAAAGATTGCGATGATTCCCATCCCGCGCCGCGCTTCTTCGGCACGGTGGAGGATGTGATTTTTTACGGCACCATTGATAAAGTATTCATCCGTCTTGACGGCACGGGCCAGGAAGTCCTCGCCTACCAGTACTTTGATGACGTCCACCGTTGGCAGATTAACGACCATGTAGGCATCTGGTGGTATGAAAAAGACGAGGTCAGAGTAGAACGATGAAAAGAAACGGAAAATATCTGCTCGTCCCGTCCATGGTCTGGCTGGCTGTTTTCTTTGTCATCCCCATGCTCATCGTGGTGGCGGTTTCCTTTGCTTCCCGCACGGCATACGGACAGATCGTTTTTGGCTGGACTTTCCAAAACTATGCAAGATTTTTGGATCCTCTTTATATTTCCATTTTTGGACGGACAATTTTCATAGCCGTCGTAACCACGGTATGTACCATCCTTATGGGCTATCCGCTGGCATACTGCATCGCCCGGCTCCCCCGCCGTCTGCGGCAAAAAGGGCTGATCCTCTGTATGATTCCTTTCTGGATCAATTTCCTTATCCGCTCCTATGCGTGGGTGATCATTCTCCGCAGCCAGGGCGTGCTGAATACGATTCTGATGAAGCTGGAAGTTATTTCCCAGCCGATCCAATTTCTGTATAATGAAGGCGCCGTCATGCTGGGCATGGTATACGCCCTTCTTCCTTTCATGATCCTCCCCGTTTATGTTTCCATTGAACAGCTTGACCGCAGGCTTTTAGAAGCAGCCGCCGATCTGGGCGCTTCCCCCGTGACAGCATTCCGAAAAATCACCCTGCCTCTGACGATGCCCGGCATCGCGGCAGGAACGGTATTGGTCTTCATTTCTTCCCTCGGCATGTTCGTCGTCCCCGATGTCATGGGCGGGGCGAAAGCGGCTCTCGTGGGCAATGTCATACAGAACCAGTTCCTCTCCGCCCGTGACTGGCCTTTCGGCTCGGCACTGTCCATCGTGCTTGCCCTGCTTTCCCTCATTCTTATTTTCCTGTACTATCGGGCGATTCAGGCGCAGAAAGGAGACAGCGATGCAGAAAACATGGCGTAGCCATCTCCTTGTTTCTTACGCTTTGGCAGTGCTGGCCTTCCTTTACCTGCCCATTCTTATCCTGGCTCTGTACTCCTTCAACGACTCCCGCATGAACGCTGTGTGGGCAGGCTTCACGTTTAAATGGTACTCCCAGCTTTTTAATAACCGCCATGTGGCGGAGGCGCTCGCCAATACACTTATCATCGGATTCATTTCCACGGCGGTGTCCACCATTCTCGGCACGACCGCGGCGCTCGCCCTTCACAAATACCGTTATAAATATCGGGGAATCCTGAACGGCTTTATCTACCTTCCCATCCTCATTCCCGAAATTGTCATGGGGCTTTCCCTTCTCGTCCTTTTTTCCCAGATCCATTTATCTCTGGGAAGAACGAGCATCATTCTCGCCCACATTACCTTCTGCCTGTCCTTCGTGGTCATCACAGTGGGCGCGCGGCTTGACGGGCTGAAGCAGGAATACGAAGAAGCCGCCGGCGATTTGTATGCCCGTCCGTGGCAGTGCTTCCGCTACATCACGCTTCCCCTCATCATGCCGGGAATCACTGCGGGCGCGCTCATCGCTTTCACACTGTCCATCGATGACTTCATCATCAGCTTCTTCGCAGCCGGACCGAATTCGACAACTCTCCCGCTTTACATCTACGCCATGGTGAAGCGAGGGATTTCTCCGGAAATCAATGCCCTTTCCACCCTCATGATCGCCGCTGAAATCGCGCTCGTCCTTCTGGCGGATTTTTTTCAGATCCGGCAGGCGGGAACCGGCAGAAAAAAAGAACTGCCCGATGACCGGCAGTAAACAGCTTCTCTTTTCTCATGATCCGCCGCCCCAAAGTATTCCTTGATTGTCTTAGACAGGAGTTCTCATGGATATCAATTTCCTTTTATTTGAGCAGTTTGAAACACTGGATCTCTTCGGTCCGGTCGAAATATGCGGCCGCCATCCCGATTTCCAACTTCACTATATCTCACAAAATGGCGGCCTTGTCACGAGTACGCAGGGTGTAAGAATTGATACGGAACCCCAAAGGAATATGAATACATCGGGCGCGCTTGTCATTCCCGGCGGTGCCGGTACACGCACACTGATAAAGGAGAAACCTTTTTTGAAAAATTTACGCCGTCTTTCGGAAGACGCCTCTTTCGTCCTGTCCGTCTGTACCGGTTCCGCCCTTCTTGCCCGATGCGGGATCCTCGAAGAGAAAAGGGCTACCTCCAATAAAAGAGCTTTCGACTGGGTCGTTTCCACATCCGATAAAGTCCATTGGATAAGAAAAGCACGCTGGGTGCACGACGGAAAATTTTATACCTCTTCCGGCATTTCTGCAGGAATGGACATGACGCTCGGCTTTATCCGCGACCGTTTCGGCGCACCTGCCGCAGAACGTATCGCCTGCCGTATGGAATACATATGGAACAAAAATCCCGACATTGATTTCTTTGGTACATAAGAACCATCCTATGCTCAATCCCCTACATCCCCATTATCCCGAACCGATTTTCGTTTTCCCTGAAGGAGATTTCCTATGAAAAAATTCTTTTCCCTTTTCCTCGCAGGCGCATGCCTTGCCGCTGCGGGCTGCGGATCAGCCCCTGACGGTAATACGAAAAGCGGGGGAGACACGCAAGTCCTGAACCTGTACAGCTGGGCGGACAATTTTTCTCCCGACGTCCTTTCGGATTTCGAAAAGAAATACAACTGCAAAGTCAACTACGACGTTTTCGCAAACAATGAAGAACTCCTCGCAAAAATACAGGCAGGTGGTTCGGAGTATGATGTCATCCAGCCGTCAGACTACATGGTCGCCACCATGATCAAGCTGAACCTCCTCGAAAAACTGGATAAAAGCAAAATAAAGAATACGGAAAATATGCTTCCCGCCCTGCAGAATCCTCCCTATGACCCTTCAGGCGATTATTCTGTCATCTACACCTGGGGCGTCACAGGCATTGCTTACAACACAAAATACATCAAAGATACGCCCCGCTCATGGAATGATTTGTGGAAAGACGAATACAAAGGCCGTGTCATCCTGCTCAACGACAACCGTGAAGTCATCGGCATGGGACTCAAGAAAGACGGGCATTCCGTAAACTCGAAAGATCCAAACGAAGTCACACAGGCCGTCAACCATCTCCACAAACTGATCCCCAACCTCCTCGCCTTTGACACCGACACCATCAAGCAGAAATTCATCGCCGAAGAAGCCTGGATCGGCACCATGTGGTCCGGCGACGCTTCTTTTACCCACAAAGATAATCCAGACATTGCCTTCATTATTCCCAAAGAAGGCGCCGTCATCTGGGCGGACACCTTTGCTATTCCCAAAGGGGCGAAACACAAAGAACTGGCGGAAGCCTTCATCAATTACCTCTATGATCCGCAGGTCAGTGCGAAAAATTACGAATACATCGGCTACAATGATCCCAATGCCAAAGCGGAAACCTATCACTCCGAAGAATATAACAAAGATCCCATGCTGAAAGCCGCCCGCGACTACATCTCCCGCGGCGAATGGCTTGAAGACATCGGGAAAGCCCTCACCATGTACGACAGGGCATGGACAGAACTGAAAATAGGGAAATAGAAAAATAAAACACCAAAAAGCAAAAGACGGCTGCACTGACCGTCTTTTTTGCTCCGAATCTTATCGGTTCAGATTAAATACTTTACGAGGATACTCGCTCGCCGGGATGATTCAAATCGTAAAAGAATAGTTAGCCTGCAGCTGACAGCTCACAGCTGATAGCTTTTATCTTCTTGCCGCTTTCCCCACCACGGTAATAGATCCTTCACATTCGTTCAGGATGACGCTTAACGTTCCCCTCACCACACCGGCAGATCCTTCACGTTCGCTTCGGATAACGCCTTTCATTCCCTGTCATTATGATGCTTTCCGTTCCCCATTGTTAGTGACGCCCTTCCCTCCAATCGTCATTCTGAGCGGAGACAAGAATGCCTTGTGGGAAAGACGGGAAGCAGCAATATGACACAGAGTGAATAATCTATTATTCTGATGACGCCTTACCGTCAATACCGCTTTTTACACAAGAATCATGGAACCTGCCGCCAGGAGGAGCCCGTAGGTCAGGCGGTTGAACATCTGCTGGTTGATCATGCTGTGGATTTTATTTCCCAGATAGACTGCAATGACGAGAGGAATCACGCCGATGCCCAGAAGTTCAAAAAATTCCGTATTGTACAACCCCTTTTCATAGTCTATGAACATAAGGACAAGGTTCAGCACGGTCCAGACGGAAGCCACATTGGCACGGAAGGAATTTTTATCCCGGAAGGCCGACGCCAGGTAAACGACCAGGAGCGCGCCGCCGGAAGCAAACATGCCGTGTATGATGCCCGCGCCGAGAAGGACAGGAATGGCAACCCAGTCAGGAAGGGATGCACCGGACGGTTTCAGGAGAAGATTTTTGAGCGCCACGCCGACAATGAGAAGTCCGTACACAGGCACAAGAATGCGGGCGTCCACAATATTGTAGAGATAAATACCGGCCGCCATGCCGATAAGCATGAAGAGAATGATGCGTCCCAGTTCTTTTTTATTGATGTACTCTCTGTTTTTAACCATAAGGTATGCGCAGACCAGCCAGCAGATCACATTGATGACCGCTTTGGCCATGTCCGGCCCGTAAAGCAGGATTGTCGGCGGAATAGAGAGCATGACACCGGCAAATCCGGTGAGTGCCTGTACAATATTCGATATGAAGACGGCTGCCATGAAGAGACTCAATTTTATAAATACAGGAAGCCCCATAAGTTCCAAAATAATCACGCTTTCTATATACAAGTAAATTCATATTTATCGATTTCCTTCATTATAGTCTCCCTTTTTCCTTTTGTACAGCTGTTTTCTAAACGGATATCCATGAATGCATTTAAATCATTTTTGAGCATGTAAATGCATTTTCGGCATGATTGGTTACATAAATTTTCTCTTTTTTACCTAAGTCATTTAAAATGCATAGATTTTAATCTTAGAAATTGATAATTTATCCTTATTTTACTATAATAATTACGAGTTTTTACGGTAAAGGCCCTAAGCACACTTTTCTGCGTGCAAGAAAAGCGGAACGGACTGCCTTTATCAGGGACTGCCATAATGTCCGCTTATGACATCCATTTATCCCGTAACAGGAATCAAAGGAGGATTCTATGAAAAAAAGATTGCTTTTAGCTTCTCTGTCAGCAGCTGCCTTCGGCGGCATTCTTTCTGTAAGCGCTGCCGATACGCCTGTGTACACACTTGATCAGGTGGTTGTTACCGCAGCCAGGACGGAAGAAAAACAGATTGACACAAACGCGTCTGTCTCTGTCGTCACAAGCAAGCAGATTGCGCAGAAACATTTCAATGATGTATCGGAAGCGCTTCGTGCAGTCCCCGGCGTAGTTCTCGGCAATTATTCCGCCAGCGGACAGAATTATTCTTCCAACAAAGTTTTTATCAACGGTTCTTCTAATGTAGTTATCCTCGTAGACGGTATGAGGAGAAATACAAACGGCGTTTCCGGTTCGGCAGTCAATCTCGGCACACTTACTGATATGGCATCCATTGAGCGTATCGAAGTTTTGAAAGGTTCCGCCTCTACGCTTTACGGTTCCGATGCGCAGGGCGGCGTTATCAATATCATCACGAAGAAACCGAAAACCGATGAAGTCCATACCACCATCGGCGCAGGTTTCGGCAACAACTCTATGGAAAAATACACCCTATATAACGAAGGCAAGGCGGGAAATATATTCTGGACTATTGACGCCGGCAAACATCTTCAGGGCGCCTATAAAGACGGCTGGGGCCGGAAAGTCATCAGCCACCTGAACGCGAAACATATAGATGTAAAACTGGGCTATGACTTGGGAGAAGGATCTGATGTCGTTTTCAATTACTCAAAATATAAATCCGATTATATCCGTCCCGATAACGGCTCCAATGATACCCACGACGACTACGGCACAAAAGATAATGATGCCATCAGCCTTCAATATACCGCGAAAATCAGCAGCAGACTCACCAACCAATTTAACGTATACCGCCATCGTACCAATTTTAACGACAACTACAACCTGAATGGCGCCGGCTGGCCTTTCAACTGGGATATGGGCATGCGGACATTCGGCATTTCCGATCAGCTCACCTATACCTTGGATAATCAGACCATTATCGGAGGCTTTGACTGGTACAAAGATAAAATCACAAAGTATAAAAATGACGCTTCCGAAGGCGCCCACGCTTCCAATACGGCATTCTATCTGCAGGATAAAATCGACCTGACAGAAAATTGGAATATTACACCGGGGCTCCGCTATGACCACCATTCCAATTTCGGCGGCCATCTGTCTCCCAGCCTTTCTCTCGGTTTCAAGAAGAATGAGAAAACAAATTTCTATTTCAACTACAAGGAATTCTTTGTTGCGCCGAATCTGTACCAGCTGAACGCGGCTTATTACGGAAACAAGAATCTCGATCCGGAAGAAGGGTACACCTTTGAATTCGGCGTGAACCATGAATTTGACGATACCCTATCGGGTACATTCAATATTTTCCGCCAGCACGCAAAAAACAGAATTATTTATGATTTTGCCGCTTCCAAATATGCCAACACGGGAAATATGAATTCCATGGGCTTCAGTGTCACTCTGGATAAAAAACTGAATAAGCACTGGAGCGCGGGCATCGGGTATACATACCTCCACATCAACGCGCTGAGTGCAACAGAAAATACCAACAACAACGGAAGCCTGCCAAAAGGTACGATTGATATCCACGTGAATTATGATTCCGAAAAACTGGACGCTTCCCTTACCGGCAGAGGCATTATGGGCAGATATGGTTCCAAATCCAATCCGGTCATGAAAGATTATGCGAATTTCTGGGTATGGGATCTCGCGGCGAATTACCGCGTGAATGATACCATCTCTGTTTACGGCCGCCTGAATAATATATTCGACCAGTTTTACACGGATGTAGGCACGAGCTATGACCCGAACGGCGCATGGTACTCCGCTCCGGGAAGAAATTACGAAGTAGGCATGCAGCTCCGCTTCTGATGTAAAAGGGAAAGGCCCTGTTTCAGCAGGGTCTTTTTGTATGAAAAAAGATCTTTCATCCTGTGCCGCTTTCCCTTTCCGCTGAATAACGAAAACCGCAGAAGACAGCTCATCCCAATAAAAAACGCCGCCTTGAAAAGCAGCGCAGGAAATATATTTTCTTACAGAAGCCAGCGGTAGAAACCGAAGTATGCCAGCGTGGAAAGGGTAACGACACCGATTGCGGAAATACCGAACATTTTCACAAAGAGACGATCCATTTCTCCTGCCGCAGCGCCTGCTTCTGAGGAATATGCTGCAAGGGCCAGCGCGCCGCCGGTAGAGAGGGGGCTGATCCCTGCCGTATTGGACACCATGGAAATCGCGGTGACCCATTCCACCGGATTCACGGATATGCTCATCTGGTGAATAATATGGGGCACTGTGGGAATAAGTGTGGGCATCACTACGCCCGACGTGGAAGAGAACCATGACATGACGCCTGCGGTGACACCGAGGATGGCAGTAGCCGTGGCAGCATTCATGATGGACGCAAGGGAAACGGAAAGAAGATGGATACCGCCGAGGACGATAATCACATTCATCAGTACCCCTACGCCGCAGATCAGGAGGAGCGTCCCCCAGGGAATCCGTTTCAGCGCCTCTCCTTCATCGGACACGCGGAAGAAGGAAAGTGCCATTGCCGCGGTAAAACTGGCCAGTCCCACATTCACTTTGAAAATCATTACCATACCTACCATTGCACAGATGCCGAGGAGCGTGATGATCTGTGCTCTGTTAAAGGAAGCGGTGTCGGAAAACTTCAGCGCTTTCTCCGATTTCAGTTTATACCCGCCGAAAGCGATGTAAACGACAGCGGCATACACGGTGGATGAAAATACGCCGTTCACCAGCAGAGGCGCTTCGATACCGGTCAGTCCGAATTCTTCGCACAGGTTGAGTCCGATGATCCCCGTCGCTGCAAGAGGCGACATACCTCCGCCGGCCGCACCGAGGAATATGATTGCCGCCAGCATGGCAGGATTGATCTTCATTTCCACGGCCAGTGTCATTCCGAAAACCATCATAATCGCGGTGGTGGGAATCGTACCCGGCCCCAGCGCGGACAGTACTGTGGCGAAAAGGTACATGACGACAGGGATGAGATATGTCCGTTTCCCTGCCAGAACGGTGATCTTCTTTGTAAGAAGTTTCAGTGTCCCGTTCCATTCCGCCAGTCCGAACAGGTAAGTAACGCCGAGAAGCATGAGGAAAAGGGAATAGTTGAATCCGCCGATGATTTCCTTGTCCGGAATGCCGGCCAGTTTCCCCAGAAGCAGCGCAAAGCCGATACAGACAAGCCCCGTATTCATTTTTCTGAAAAATCCAAGGAAAATAGCCGCTGCCAGCGAGCCGAGTGAAATCAATGCCATTGTGCCCTCCTGTTCTGAATCATGCCTGTTTGGTAATACGTTTTCATCTTCATATTGTTTTCGTAAAATTTAATTTTCCAAAAAATCATAGCATGAAAAATCGTTTGGAATAAAATAATTAAGAGTTATCTATATTATTCTTTTTTCTTCTTACTCTTTGTTTTTATTATTTCTAAAATTCTTTTTTGGAATTTAAAGGGAAAATTTTGCGTTTTTTAGGCTGAAAAATCCGAAGTTATGAAAGCGGGGCATAACTTTTTGGGATGCATTCTTTATAAATAGTTTTTATACGGAATTACAGAAAATATTGCTTTACTCTTGCTTTTACAGGTATGAAAGTATAAAATATTTGAGATAAGTTTATTGTCTTTAAAGAAGGGAGGATCGCTGTTTGGGACGCGGTCTTCCTTTTTTCGCGGGTGAAGATTTTTATGGAGGGTTTTATGGAAAAAAGAATTATCGAAGTGGAAGAAAGACTGCCTTTGCTGCCGACTATACCGCTCAGCCTGCAGCACCTGTTCGCCATGTTCGGATCGACGGTGCTCGTGCCGTTCCTCCTGCATGTGGATCCGGCGACCTGTCTTTTCATGAACGGCGTGGGCACGCTGCTCTACCTGTTCATCTGCAAATGGAAACTGCCCGCCTATCTCGGTTCCAGTTTCGCTTTCATCTCTCCGGTTCTCGCGGTTACCGCCACAGAGGGTATGACCTATGCCGACGCGCAAAGCGGATTCATCTGCTTCGGCCTGTCTTTCATGATTCTCGCGCTCCTTGTAAAGAAGATAGGAACGTCATGGATTGATGTGCTGTTCCCTCCCGCCGCCATGGGCTCCATCGTCGCCATTATCGGCCTGGAGCTTGCCCCGCTTGCTATGAGTATGTCGGGCTTCTCCGGAGAAACACAGGGTATGACAAATGCCATGGCTGTCATGATTTCCATGTTTACCCTCATCGTCACCATTCTCGCCACCGTACTGGGCCGCGGATTTATTTCCATTATTCCGATTCTTATCGGCGTCATCGCGGGATATATCCTTTCCATCATCATGGGCGTTGTCGATTTCTCCAATGTGGCCGCGAAAGAATGGTTTGCCATCCCGACCTTTTATTCGCCCCGCTTTAATTTCAGCGCCGTCATGATGATCATGCCCGCCCTTTTCGTGGTCTTCGCCGAACATCTGGGCCACCTCTTCGTCACCAGCGACATCGTCGGCCGCGACCTCATCAAAGATCCGGGGCTCCACCGCTCCCTCTTTGCCGACGGTTTGTCAAATATGATTTCCGGTTTTGCCGGTTCCACGCCAAATACCACTTACGGTGAAAATATGGGCGTCATGGCCATGACAGGCGTATACAGCACCTGGGTCATCGGCGGCGCGGCAGTCTTCGCCATCATCTTTTCCTTCATCGGCAAAGTGGCCGCTGTCATCCATGCCATCCCCACCCCCGTCATGGGCGGCGTGTGCATTCTCCTCTTCGGTTTCATCGCATCTTCAGGGATCCGCATGCTCATCGAAAAGAAAGTGGACTACACGAAATCAAGAAACCTGATTCTCACCGCCGTCACCATGATTTCCGGATTATCGGGCGCAACCGTCACACTGGGGCCTGTCCAGCTGAAAGGCATGGGACTTGCCACCATCGTTGCCATGATCCTCTCCCTCTCATTCCTGATCTTTGACAGACTTCATCTTTCCAATGACAAGAAATAAGGAGGCCCTATGGACATCAATGAAGAAATCACAAAAATGAATCTGTATAAAACTTTCGAACCCTACATCGACAAAAGCGTCACCATGGAGGAGCGGTTAAAAGCACGGGTGCGCCTTGTGGATACCGCGCCGCAGGAAGCAAAAGACGCTCTCGCCAAATGGACTGCCATGAAGCTGAAATCCCGGCTGTTCTGAAAATCAAACCACTTCACAAATGATTGATTATTTCAAATATTTGTTTCTTTCTATACTTATTGTTTGTAGACTTTGTGTCTGCACTATCATTATTATATAATATAGGAAATACAAACATCGATACTAGTTAGAGTCTTCGGTAGTAATCTAAAAAAATATCGAACTACTTTAGGGCTTTCCCAAAAAACATTTGCCGAAAAATGTGGATTATACCGAACTTATTAGCGCTATTGAGTGTTATCAACGAAGCATCACTCTTGAAAATATACAACGTATTGCAGATGCGCTTATGATTGAGCCTTACAAACTATTAATAGAGGAGAAAGACGATGTCCAACATTGATAAACTTAAAGAAATACTGTTACAGCATAAAGGAAAGGCTAATGCCATAACTTCTAAGGAAATTAGCCGAAAAATGGGGTTTCCTATGGAAGACACCCAATCTGTAAGCAGAAAAGCCATTTGGAAAACAGCAAAGCACTTTGGCCTCCCCTTGATCTCATGTAATAAAGGTTACTTTATTGCTGAAACCGATGACGAAATTACCGAATACAAATCCAGCATTCAAAACCGAATTGATGGAATGGAAGAAACGAGAAAAAGAGCCATCAAAAACTATAAGGAATGGAAAAAATGAATTACACCCTTAAGAATGAAAGTATTGCAGCCTATAATGAAAGTAATAAATACGAATTCCCCAAGTATACTTCGCAGCTGATTAACTGGGCAAATCAGAATGCTCAAGGAACAAGACCGGTAGTAGTCGGCCAAATGTCAGAATTATTCCCAGAATTCGTTACCTCTGGAGAAGAAGTTACTATTGAAAACTGGCATAAATGGTATACCAAGAAGTACCCCAATTCTTTTGATAAAGCAACTGATAAGATTTTTACCCAAGTTCAAAACCTCCGGAATGCTATACCGTTGATTGACAGAAAAATGGTCATGCATTGGGTTGAAGACCTTGTGATCAACAAGACATTTAACGGCATGTACGTTCAGAAGGCCATTTTGGCCTCGCTATCAAAGAAGAGAGGCGTCACATTTAGGCTGGCAACACCTGCAGAAGAATCTATAGGAATTGATGGCTATGTAGGTGATGTTCCTTATTCAATAAAACCTGATACATACAAAACGATGGGACGATTATCAGAAACCATCAATATAAAAATGATCTATTATACTAAAACAAAAACAGGCTTAAAAATTGAAGTGGAAGATTAATCTATGCATGGTTGCCAAATGGTAACTATGCATTTTATACTGGTGCAGAGTTTAAAAATTTAGCTTTGCAAGAATAGTCAAAAGATATATCAACATCCACAAAACCGGTGCGAACCAAATGATTGTTGATAAAAGTCTTATTATCTAAATAAATGTAACACAATAAATTGTTATCAGCATCATACTTGACAGAGTCATAACGCAAGAACACCTTGCGTTTTTGAAACTTACATTTCAAAAAGTCTATGGCCTTTCGTGAATAGCGTTTATTCTCTTTAATTCCTAAAAGTTTTACAATAAGGCCATTGTTCAGCTCTATCTTTTCCGGAGAAAAAATTCGTTTTACAGTATGTAGATCTTCTCTCTTTGTAATGCACCCGTCTATAGATGAACCGAATTGAAGTTTTTTTACATCAATTTTCTTATCCATTTTATGTGGATCTCTAAAAAGATATGGTAATCTATCAAATGCAGCTGTGCTCCCCTTCCTATCTTCACTAAAGATTATCTGCGCTTCATCCTCATTAAAGAGAAGCTGTTCTTCACATAGTTTCCTTTTAATAATAGGAGCAAATGATTTATTGATTTCATAACCAATAGAATTTCGACCTAAACTCTTTGCTGCTAAGGATGTTGTTCCACTTCCGATAAACGGATCAAAAACAGTCTCTTCAACAAAAGAAAACATTTTAATCAGGCGCCGGGGTAACTCTTCAGGAAACATGGCAATATGTTCATATTGCTTCACACCATTGAAATTCCAATGGGAAGAGAAATACTGTCTCCATTCTTCTTTTGTAATTACCGAACGCTCTTTTTGCTCCTTTGTTGGCTTTGGCGCATTACCAAGCTTCTTAAAGAGTAAAATAAATTCATAGTCTATTTTCAGTATACCGTTTCGTGGATATGGAAAACTTCCCATAACAGCACCACCACCAGACGTATTCATCGTAGTCATTTTCTGCCAAATAATTGCCCCCATATAATCCATACCAAGAGATTCACAGAAACGGATAATTTCAGTACGAATTGGAATCACTTTATATCGACCATAGTAGACAGAACGTGCGAATTGATCTCCGATGTTAATACACATCCTGCATCCATCGGTCAGCACACGATAGCATTCTTGCCAGACTAAATTTAAGTTGTTTATATATTCTTCATAGCTGTCATTGAAACCAATTTGATCTTTTATACCATAATCCTTAAGTTGCCAGTAAGGAGGAGAAGTGATGATCAGTTGAACAGATTTATCCTTTATTTCATTTAGTGATCTGCTATCGCCAAAAATTATCTTATGTTCAGTCATTTTATTTCCTCTCTATTTGACTTGTTCGCCATTTGCTAAATATTACTCATAGGTTACGCTTAAAGCACCTGCTATTCTATTGAGTTCCTCTTCTCATAGATTATTAAGTTGTTTTCCCTTTTAAAAACTGTAGTATTTACCCCATCTTAGTCCCAAAAACACCTTTCTTCTATATTCTAATGAAAATACAAAGTCTTTAGAAACTCCTCACTAGGGCTTTACTGATTCCTTAGTTTGTCCAGAGATCTTCTTATAAAAAAGAAGATCTCTGGTTGACTCGTTGTCAAATAGAAATTTACTATTTATTCTCTGTCATTTCGATCTCAATTTCACCACTTTTAACAACCAATTCAATTTCAGTACGTATCGGTTCATAGATTGGTATGTCCTGATTGATAGCCTCGAAACTAACGGCTAACGAATACTTTGCTTTAAACAGACCTCCCCAACCTTTATGACCACGAACCGCAATGCAAAAGGCATCACTCAATTGATTGGATTTGATTATACACCAATCCTTTTGAAGGGTACCATTTTTTCGTGAATATCCCTCCGCTGCACCTCGATTGATTGCCTCTCCGAGCACCCAGTTAAAATCGCCATCATCGTCAATAATAGAGCCCGTTTCAAAGATACGACGAGCAAATGTTTCCGCATTCTCTCCAATCCGACTACAGCACCAGTCTAACCATGTTGACAAATACCCTTTTACATAGCGCCGAGTCCGGCGAGGATTCGCTGCATAAGACAGGGTAACTTCGACCAAAATATCATAATCCTCACCAACATTAGATAATTCTTCCGGGATAGGAACTTGAAAAATATGAGCTTCATCATCTCCAAGTTCCCTATGCGACGGTGTTACCAATGTTATTCGATACTCGTCATTGTGAGTAGCACGTTCGACATCTGGAACACCATATCCTATATGGCGTAGTGTAGAAACGCACTCTTCTTTACTGACATCATTAATACTCTTGGGCCACCGGGCAGATTGGGCTATTAATGCTCTATATAGCAGCGCAGGTGATTCTGGCAAAACCTTTTCAATCTGTGATGCAATGTAGGTGACTTTTGGCGCTGAAAAAGACGTACCCACATCATCACGTGCAAAAGCAGGACCTTCCGGAGATTTACGAATCAGTTCCGGACATACTTCGGGAGGTGTTGTAAGTTGAGGCGGAACACTCCCTTTATTATATACGTGTGTTCCCCCATATTCGACAACTTCTGGCTTTAAGACATCCCATATACCCGGCCCTGAGCGCGAGAATGAAGAAACCTCCATTTGCTTTCCCAAGGCAATAAAATCATCAGTCTCTAACTCAGTCGCTGACACAGATCCCACGGTGATTGCTTGTAGACTCTGCGCTGGATTTGAAATTCTACACAACTCTCTGTCAAGATATTCTGGATATGGATATCCAGCCTGCCAATAGGCTGATATTACATCTGTGGAAATATTCCCAGCCGCCTGTATAAACAAGACGTCATTGTTGTAAGACTGACTATCGATTTCAGCCGCCCAGGAAGTCATGTGCTTCATTTCACAAGATCTGCGGCTCCCAATAGAATGATTAAATATTCTAGTCGGTGGTGAACTCTCAACATTATATTTTTGAACTGCAATAGCTATTGTCTTGGGCGGATACACATCTTCTGGCAGGCAATTGTTTTCATCCAGAATTCGCATATTGCGAATCCAACAAGGAAGGTGATAAATTCCATTTGAAGGAATTGTTCTTGGATATAAGACTGCACCAGTTACTCGTGTTCCGTGTCCACCACCAGCAACTTCGTCACTTGTGTTCAAATTATTAGCAAGTAAACTTACGGATTCATCGCTAATAATTGCCGGCGCTAAATACCTATGTTCCTCTTGAATTCCACTGTCCATTACACATACAATGGGAGCAGATTGGATAGGAGCCTCAATTTGTACGTTTTCGGTAAGACTATCGTTATTTTCGGGGGCCTCTCCCATAACTATTGTTTCAGCTTCAGATACTTCAAATATATATGCAAAATTCAACACTAAGTCAAGCAAACATTTACCAGATATTTTTAAACGTGCCGAGAAACTATCAGGCAAATCAGTCATTTCCGATATACCATCGGCGAGTTGCATAATTTCACCATCATAATCAGAAACAAAACTTTCTATTGTTTCCTCTCGTTTCATCTTGATTTCGTCCCAAGTCATATAGGCGGCACTAAACTTTTTCATCCACCGTTGCTCACGAACAGAATAGTGTTCATCGGTTTCATCATCTTCACGCTTGGGTCGTTTTGGCAACTCGATGTTTCCACAGCAGCTTACACCAATATCGATTATATATACTTCATCTGGTGAAATAGTTGCCCATTTTGCATAGAGTTCTTTCGACAAAACCCGTTTAAGCCTATCACCATCTTCACAGAGAGCATAGACTTTTGCTGGTGAATTGCACCTTGCGGTTACATTTGCAATAAAAGCATCTGCTTTCTCATTTAAAACCGAAAGGTCAACATCTTCTGTAGCAACTATAATAAATCCTTCCTCAATTTCACAGACGATTTCAAATCCTAGTCCTCGCAGGAAATCAATATCAGCAGAAGGATCTATTTCTATCAGTATGGGAATGCCAGTTTCTATTTCAGGTAAGGCGTTTTCTGAGCGTTCTGCACGACGCTCTTTCCAAAAACGGGACAATTCAGCAGAGCGACGCTTCATATATCCACCATGAGCAATTCGATTAGCAGTATTCCTCTTTGTCTGGGCAGATACTGCACCGCCACCACGCAATTTCGGTTTCCCTTGAAATAATAGTGGAAGAGGTAAATGCATAAAGTCATTATTCTCTGCCATTGTCATACCTCCTTACAGATTAAAATTTAGAACTTTCTTCCAATGCTTTTACGAAATGTTCGTTACATACTTTTTTGCACCCTGCAAGAACACCAATCTTTGCAGCCCGTTGCGCAATCAGGACAATATTGGCGGTAGAGTATCCATCCAATTGATTTGATATTTGATCCATATCAACATCCGGAGAAACTGGTATTGCAGATAACGTCATCTCCAATAAGCGTTTACGTTCTGATTTTCCCGGCATCGGCATTTCAATAACATCATCGAATCTACGGAAAAGAGCTTCATCAAGCGACACTTTCAAATTTGTAGTGGCTAAAACCAACCCTGGAGCATCGTATTCGTCTAACAAAGTGAGTAGCATATTGACGATTCTAGGGACTTCTCCAACATCCTGTGTCGTAATACGAGATTTAGCGATAAAATCACACTCGTCAAGAAGCAAAACGACAGGTTCGCTTTTGCAATAATCAAATACCATTCGAAGATTTGATGCTGACTCTCCAAAGTAAGAAGAAAGCAAAGAATCAAAGCGAACTTTCAATAGCGGTAACCCGAGATTCCATGCAATTCGTTCGGCGCTTAAAGTTTTACCACACCCCGGAGGGCCATAGAGAAGTATTTTCCTTTTAGGTACGAGGTTGAATTTTTTTAACCTTTCGCGCGCCACATACTCCTGCTCAATCGAAAGAAGGCGTTCTTCAACTTCGTTCGGTAAAATCATATGATGCTTTAATTGTTCTCTCGGAATATACGATACCAATTGTGAATTTGTACGCTTGCTCTTGGGTAAAGTAGATAATCCACTTTCGCTTTTTTTGCTCTCAAACAGAGTGTATTTTGGCTTTTCTGTAATTGAAATCTTTTCTAATGCGTCTGCAAGAATATTATGACCGAGTTTGCGTTCCTCTTGAATGATCGTAATAGCTATTTTCTTTAATGATAATATATCTTCGGAAAAAATGGCTCGAAATAGTCTCTTATATAATTCTGCTTTCATATAACAAATCCTCCCTCCCGAATAATTGTCATTCTGACAGCATATAAAACTATCAATTACCAATAGCTTTATACTTTTGCTGTCCAGAAGAAGTCTTTTCGATTGGTTCCAAATGGGTTCCAGATGTATGAACATAGTTTAAGAACAAAGTTCCCAATAACAACCTGTCACTTATAGATATTCGATTCCACTCATATCCTTTAAATAAATCTCGTACAAGAAAAATCTCATTAGTATGCAAATGTTTTGTTTCTTTTTTAGCTTGGGCTAAAAGGACATTTACAGTTGCCATCTCACGTCCTCCTCATTGTAAACATTTTTATAAACAACATTGTTTGTATCATAGCAAATAAGTATATTAAAATCAATAATTTATATGTGTAAAGTTTTACGATAAAATAATCGGTGTCAGCATAAAGTCACATAGAAGATAGATAATTTAAGAAGTTCCGCCATCCGCCGATACCTTATTCCTTAAATTTCGGCAGTTCCCTATTAATAAGCTGCCCCATCAGGAATTTCCCTTTCCAGTCGATGTGGATACCGTCTGCGCCGTACTCCGGTGATAATACATCCATATCCGCAAAGAGCACTGCCGTATCGATATGATCCTGCATGCGTATCCATTCATTCACCGCAGAAAAGCGCTCTTTCCAATCGGGTGCCGTGTCTTCATCGAAATAACGTTTAATATTGTCAGGATTGATTGGTGCCAAAGTGAGATAAATCGGCTTGATCCCGTTTTCCCTGCACTTGTCGCCGATATATCGCAGATCACCGATGACTGCCTCCGGATCTTCTCCTCCGCGGAGACTGTTCGTACCGCCCATGATGAGGAGATATTGTAAGCGGAAAGGAAGGACATCCGCCTCAAACCGTTCCGCCATCCGCCGGCTCGTGTCGCCGCTTTGTGCCAGGTTCACCGCCGGCTCGTCAAGATAAAAGCCCAGATTGTACAGCGCATCAGACGGCGAAAAAGACATCCGTCCTCCGCCGTGGCTGATGCTGTCGCCGAAGAGCCCCGTTTCCCATCCGTCAACAGGCATTTCCATTCTCCGCGCCTCGCCCCACACACCGAGGGCATTTCCGTCTTCATCAAGGCACCGTACCCGCCACCAGTACACGCCCGTACGGGGAAAGTCATCGTAAATCTCCATGATTTCCGACGTCCCCGACCACACGCGGTACATGGACGGTTCCGTACCGTCAGGATTTTCAGGCTCGCTGTCCGTCACTTCCACTTCATATGATTTTGCGCCGGGAAGCCCCACATAGGAATAAACGGGGTAGAGCAGTTTCATCCGCCGGTCCTCGTGATTATCCGGACGGAGAAGAGGCGCTTCCCGTTCCAGAAAACTGCCGGCCGCATCAAAAGGCTCTCTTTCGGTCCAGCCATGGAGAGGCCCGCCGTATAAATCGAAAGGCCGCACACGCCAGAAAATTTTCTCTTCCGCCTCCGAGGAGATATCCGCCGGAAATATGACTTCATTCTGCCAGACGGAATCATCGGCATAGAGAACTTCTCCGTCCTCCGTAGTGACTTCCAGCGCATAACAGACTGCGTCCCCATCCATATCCCAGGATAAAAAGTAAAGGCCTGTTTCCGCGCCTGCCGGACTGCAAAAACATACGGCCATGAGCAGCCATAAGAGGCAGATGCATTTCTTCATCATGACTCCTTTACCCGCATAAAAAAACGGATTTCCCGCCGCTTCCATATGCTCCGATGGCGGCCAGCTGAATTTTCAGTTTCTCTTCGGAGATTTCCCCATAATCACCAAAAAGCTCATGCGTGAGGTATGCAGGCTCTATGCATTCCACGATTTTCCGCGCCGCTTCCGTGGTGAAAGGACGGTGCTGGTCGATAGAGGTAATATGCATCATGACGGTTTCTCCGTCCATGTTCTCCGGCGGCACGGCGGTACAGGATTTCTGGTACTTCCCGGACAGGGAACAGGACAGGTGCATCCCGCGGAACAGTTTTTTCATGCTCCCCAGTTTTTCCGCCATGGCACAGATATACTCCGCGCCGTCCGCTTCAGTTTCCAGATCCGGATTGGTATTCATGAAATGGCCCGTGTCTAAGACAAGTCCTACATTTGACCCTTTCAAAAGGGAAAAGAAATAGTCTATTTCAGAAGGCAGAAGGCGGCACAGCCCCGGCCAGAAAATATTTTCGAAAAGGACTTCCACCGTTTCAGGCACTTCTTCGGAAACGGCATTGTAAATAGCCGCCGTTTCCCGAAGAACGTCTTTCGAAGTGTAATAAAACTGCCGTGTCCATGCTTCTTCCAGAGTACAGTCCGCCACATGCCACACAAGGTACTCCGGCTTTTCCGCCAGCGCCGCGCGGATATTTTTCCGTATTTCTTCAAGCCAGCCGTCCGTGTCGGAGGCACCATAGTAAGCGGTAAGGGCTTTTTCATCGGGGAACTGTTTTTTACAGCGCTTCGTATTTCCCAGGTAAAAATCCATCCACCTCGGCCAAAAGCGCAGATGCGCCCCCACCGTGAGCGATGTGAAAAGATTGGATGACGGTTCATCACCGTAAATAAGGTTTTCAATGCCGTCCAGCCCCAAGCGGTGCACCAATTCCGCCGTTGCTTCTTCTTTTTCATCAGGCATGACATAGTGGCTCACACTTTGCTTCAATGTCTCTCCCCCGCCGTCTTTTTCTTTACGATACTTCTGTCAATGGCATGTTTCAGGAGCCAGAGATTGGTGATGAGTGAAATCATCTGCATCGTTAAGATGATGATATCCAAAGTTCTGTTTTTCTTTTTCCCTTTCTTCGACATAGTTCCTCCTCAATATCCTTTAATCTGTTTTTCCCCGCTCATATCAAAAAGGGGGCCGTAAGCGGCGTTTGCCATCGCTTTCACCGCATAGACGCAGTTCTGAGACGACGCATAGATATACCGGTCCTCCAGGGGAATGACACGATGGTAAGCACGCATATTCTGAATGGCGGGATTTGCCAAAAAACTGTCCCTGAATTTCCCCGCTCCCGTTTCATCCGATTCCCTGTCAGCAGAAACAAAGAAGAAATCCGGATCCGATTTGACAATCAGCTCCTGCGACAAAAGCTGCCCGTTGGCTACGCCCACTTCGGCAATGGCGTTTTTGATTCCCGCCCTTGTCAGCAGTTCATGGTACATGGAACCCGGTCCGCCGTAACGGCTCATTTGGGAAACAAGAAGTCCTGTCTGGGGCGGAAGATTCCTTGCAGAAAGTGTACTGTCCACCTCTTTTAACTGCCGTTCCATTTCGGCGACCACCTTTTCTCCCCGCTCCGTTTCCCCCACGGCAGCCGCGATGATGCGTATATCCTTTTCTGCCTGGGCGATGGACGTCGGGCCGTCGATCATGACGACAGGATAGCCGAGGCTGCGCCACATATCCAGTTCCTTCTGCCTCGTATAAGATGACGCCACGATAAGATCGGGACTTATTTTTGTCAATATTTCCATAGAAATCCCGTTCAGGGGAATCTCCGGCTTGATATCCTTCACCTCGTCCGCGATATAGGACATGCCGGGATCTTTATCCGCGATGAAGCACGCCGCCAGCCGTGACGGTTCGACAACGCCAAGAAGCATCGTATCGATAGCAGAGTCCGTGCCGAGGATCTTTTTCGGTTTGTGGGGAATAGTCACCTGATTGTCAAACGCGTCAGTGACGACATAACTTTCCTTCGACGCGGCATCGCCGCCCATCTTTTTCATTTCGCAGCCGCTCAAAAGGAAGAGGGCTATACAGAGAAGCAGGAAAACGAACCATACTTTTCTGTTTCTTATACTGAATTCCATACTACCGCCTTTCAAAAACATTATATCCAGTGTAGCCAATAAAAGCGTACCGGTCAAATAAAAAGAGAAAATTCCGCCATGAAAACGCCCCCTGTCCCATACTTCAGGAAAGGAAAGAGGGCGATGGCATAGGAAAAGCCGCCCGATGACAGCGCGGCTCTCCCTGCTTATTTCTTTTTCCCCTTCTTCTTTCCTTTTTTATCCTTTTTATTTTTCTTTCCTTTTTTCGTCTTATCTTTCTTCTTTTTTACGTCTTCCGCTTCATCCCCCACAGCATCCATATTCCAATCCTGCTCGATATTTTCACTCTCGTCAGGCTTACCGGGCGTATGGCTTCTATACTCCACGTCGACACCGCCTTCAGATTTTTCACGGCAGGGGATTTCTTCCCCATCATGGCCGGCTTCCGCCTCCGGTCCACAAGTGTCCCTCACGAGCGTGTCCAGCACGTTTTCCATGACGCCTGCCAGCTCCATGATTTTCCGTATCCGAAGATCTTCCGCGGGACGGTTGTCGGGATCGGGATCGAGAAGAGACATCTGGAGGAAAGCGCGGTTTTCCCGCAGTTCATCATGAATGGCAAGAATCACCTCTTCTAAGGACAACCCCCTGTAATCTCCGTCTTTGTACATACTATCCTTCCCCTTCCGTAACTAATACTTTATCAACTCTGCGGTTGTCGCAGTCCATCACTTCAAAGGTAAAACGGCCGAAGGAAATTTTTTCCGTTTCTTTCGGAATATAGCCGAACAGGTATGTGATAAACCCGCCAAGCGTCTTGTAATCATCTTCCGCTTCTCCCGGAAGTTCTTCTTCGATATGGAAATACTCCCTGAACTCATCAATGGTGCACAGCCCTTCCACCAGCCAGGAATTTTCCGTGCGGCGGATAAACTTATTTTGCGCCTCCAGCATGTCTTCCTTGTCGCCGGGCATATCCCCCACGATTTCTTCCAAAACATCATGAAGCGTGACCAGTCCCGTCAGGGTGCCGTATTCATCAATGACCACCGCTTCGTGGACCACCCGGTCTTTGAACAGGGCAAGAACTTTTGTCAATATAAGTGTTTCCGGAATCAGGAGCGGACGGTAAGCCGAGTCCATGATGGACGCTTTGATAGACTTGCCGGGATTCCGGTGCTGGTCGCGGAGCACTTCGCTCATATCGGCAAGACCTTTGAAATCATCAAGGGATCCGTTTCCCACGGGAAGACGGAAGTGGGTGGAATGATTAATATCCTCCCAGATATTTTCCTCCGTATCCTCCAGATCAATCCATACAAGCTGCGGCCGCGGGGTCATAGTATCCGACGCAGTGAGATCATTCAGAGAAAAAACATTCTCAATCATTTCCGGTTCTTTTTTGTCAATCGTGCCGAGCTGCGCCCCCTGATGGAGAAGGACACGTATTTCCTCTTCCGATACGGGCGTTTCGCCCCCCATGCGGACGCCGAGCATCTCCACCACAAGCTTCGTTGACCACGTGCTGAATACCACAAGAGGCTTGCACAGGTTGGAAAATAAAATCATGGGACGGGCGATGAGGCACGCTGCTTTCTCCGGTTCCGCAATGGCGATCCACTTCGGTGCCAGCTCCCCGATAATCAAAGCAAAATACGTCACCAGCGCCATGACAAAGAACATGCTCAAAGGTGCCAGGAAAGCGCCGGCTATAGGAATGCCGCCAAGAAAATCAGCAAGAGGGCCTGCCAGAGAGGCGCCGGAGAACATACCCGTCACGATGCTGATGGTGGTAATCCCCACCTGGATGGTAGAGAACAGCTCCTCTTTACGTCCGGTCAGCTTCAGCGCCTGTGCCGCGCCACGCTTCCCCTCATCCGCCAGCTCCTGCAGCTTCGTCTTCCTCGCTCCCACAATGGCTATTTCCGCCAATGAACACACGGCATTTCCCAAGACAAGCAGAACAATAATAAATAATTCAAACCATATATGGCCGTCGTCCATGAAGCTCCTCCAAACCATTTACCCGGACACTGTATTCTTTCCGTTTTCCTGTCTTCATTATACCAAAGGAAACCGCCCAATTACAGCGGCGGAAATTTTATTCCAAACCCTTTCCGGATCATTTAAATGACTAAAAGTCATTGCATTTATACCCCGCTTATTTTATACTAATATAATATAAATAATAAAGGAGGATGCGCAATGCCTTTAACCAAAAAAGCCGAGCGGACAAAAGCCAAGCTGACCGCTTCCGCCAGAAAACTCATCAGCGAACGGGGATTTGACAACGTTTCCGTCGAAGAAATCACGAAAGATGCCGGTGTGGCAAAAGGCACATTCTACCACTATTTTGTATGCAAGGAAGATGTCGTCCGTGAATTTTCCACCCGAGTCATAGAAGAAATATTTACCACTGCCATGACGATGCCCGGAGGCCCACAGGAAAAACTGACCTATTACTTCAATGCCATTCTCCACGAAGCGGACCGCATGGGTGTAAATCTGATCCGCCAATGGATCCGCGATATCATGTCTCCCCGCTCCGCAGAAGAAGGCGCGGAAAATCTCCGCGAAGGATATCGTAAAATCTATACCATTCTCAAGCACACCAAAGAAGAAAACCGGCTGAAAGAAGATACACCGGTCGCGTTCCTTACGAAACTTCTTCTCTCCCATCTTTACGGTGCGCTCATCACATGGTGCATGCTGGGCGGCTCTTTCAAGCTGAGCGAAGAATCCAACCAGTTCGTCACGGAAGAAGTCAATGCCTTCCTCTATAAATATATGAAATAATAAAAAGCAGCCGCCGGCTTACAGATGAAAAAACGCCGCATATCCAACAGCGGCGTTTTTGCTTGCAAAAATTCATCCTATTCTTTTGTGTCATTACGGCAGCAGATCCTTCACATTCACTCATTATGACACCTTGCCGTCCGTTGTCATTCAGCACTTTTAGCTGACAGCTGACAGCTCATAGCTAACGGCTAACAGCTTTCAGCTCACAGCTGATAGCTTTTATCTTCTTACCGATTCCCTCACCACGGCAGCAGATCCTTCACGTTCGTTCAGGATGACGCCTTGCCGTCCGCCGTCATTCTGAACGGAGGCAAGAATGCTTTGTGGGAAAGACGGAAAACGGAACAATGACACGGAGTGAAGAATCTATTATGCTGATGACAGCTTACAGCCTTTCCACCATTGCCTGCGCCCATTCCGTATCAATAATGACATCCGCAGGCGAAAGGGCGTCTATGGTTTCCAATGCCTTTTCCAGGAGCGCGTCATACAGGGCTTTGTCAAATTCCACCGCTGCCAGCATTTCTCCATGTCCGCGGAGAAGGAATCCGTGCTCCCCCTCTTCGTTGGTGGCAAAAAATATTTCATCAATCCCCTTATCTTTGTAATGAGCCTCCACATTGGCATAAATACCGCTTTTCATGACTTCCACAATCTTGTCATTGAATCCCGCGTCAAAAATCAATAGTTTTTCTTTGAATGCATTGTGAGACAGGACGATGCGTTTCGTGTAGCTTTTAAAGGCGTTGTCCTCCGCCGTGAGCGTTTCTTTCATCGCCGTGTAATCGGCACCGTCAGCGCTGCATACGATAAAAAGCTTCTCCGCCGGTTCATGGTAGATGAAGTTATAATGCAGCACGGCAGACGCACCGCAGTCCCCGCAATGAAAAGAGAAGGCTTCATCATTCCTGACCGCTTCCTTAAGCCGGGGATCCTCCATCGTATTGATACTGTCCCACACACGGAAAAATTGTTTCTTCCCGCACTTCGGGCAGGTGATTTCCTGCATCTGTGACTGTGACATAACTGCTCCTTATGATTGATGAATCGTGCGGAGGGCTTTAGCACCCCACTCCGCATTAATAACCGGCTGGTTCCTTGAAAGTGTTTCCAGCATATCTTTCACACCCGTTTCAATTTCTCGGTACATCGGCGCCTCAAATGCATATGCCGCGATGACTTTCCCCTTTTCCTCAAAGCGAAAATAATGGTTCCCGTCAGCCCCCATATCAAAAAGGACACGCTCCGGATAAAGTTCGGGACTATGACGCCGGAGCGACATAAAGGCAAGCCCCTTCATCAATTCAATGACCCGGTCATCGAAACCGCCGTCAAGGATTATGAGTTTTTCCCGAAGTGCCTCCCGTGACGTGACAAGCCGTTTCTTCACGCCCCGAAGTTTTTCTTCATCAAGGCGGCGTTCTCTATCCTGCCCGGTAAGCATCTTCCACGCCTTTTCATAGTCTTCCTGATCTGTTGCATAGTACACCAGGAACAGCGCCGACGGCTGATAGTACAAAAAGGAATAGTCCATACGGGACTTTTTACCGCAATGGCCGCATATCGACACGAAAGCCTCTCCGTCGCGCACTTTTTGTATCATCTCCGGCCGCTCTTCCGTATTGATATAATCAATTGGTGAAAACACCATAGACTTTCCGCAGTGAGGACAGGCAGTTTCAAGCAAAGACATAGACTCCCCCTGTTTTTTTGTTCCATTATATCACGGCATGCCGGAACGGACGGAAGTGGATAAAGAAAATGATTTTTCCCTGCCAATAAAATAACGGACTCCCTTTTATGAGAGTTCCGTTATTTTCCTTTTCTCCTATTCCTTATCTGAAAGTCAGCACTTCCTTTAAAGGCTTCCTTTCATTCGCAGCAGGTATGACTTCGGGATGGCCCACCGCGATGATGCAGGACACATCATACTCTTCGGGAAGATCAAGAATTTCTTTGATCTTTTCTTCGTCATACCGTCCCATAATGAGCGTCCCCAGATCCACCGCCCGTGCGGCAAGGCAGAAATGATCCGCTGCCATGCCCGCATCGAAAGACTGCCAGTGGGTTCCCTTTGTCGTAGACGCTTCTCCATTCGGTTCATAGCCGGAAAGCCCTTTTACTGTGCAAAGCACGATGAGCGCAGGCGCTTCGTGGATGTTTTCCGTATTCCAGGGAAACTTCTTCGTGCATTCATCGGCAATACGGTTCTTCAGATCATTGTCCAGCACCGCCACATAGCGGACAGGCTGCGTATTTTCCCAGCAGGAAACCATCTGCGCGATTTCCACCACATTTTCGATGTCCCCTGCGGAAACAGGCTCTTTCGTATAATTGCGGATACTTCTCCTTGTAACCAGGCATTCGATTGCGTCCATAGTACCATCCTCCAGACTACAAAAAATCCTTTTCTCTATTATACGGGATTCTTAAAAATCCGCCACTGTTTCATGAGAAAAACAGACATATTTTTCTGCTGAAGAATCGCCCTGTCCTGCTCCCGATTTCTTCATTTTTTAAGAAATATCTTTTCCACATAAGGCGAAGTGAAGGCGCGGAGAACGGAGAAATACCCCAGCCGCAATTCCACGATATCTCCCACTTTGTATTCCTTCACGCTGTCTGTCACATCCAGCATGAGATGATCCGAACTGGCACCTAAGATAAGAATGCCTTCATCCACAGGCGTTGCCGTTTCCGCATCAAAATCCTGACGTCCGATGGCACAGATGACCTTTTTCCTCTTTTCACCCCTGTCTGTAAAAACGGGTTTCCGTCCATAGCTGTCCATCCCCGCCGTCCCCCAGGGAAGGCTCGGTTTTACTTTCGCTTCCACCACTTCGCATTCCAGAATAAATCCGTCATTCCTCGTTCCCGGCAGGAAAGTATACCTGCTCCGTTCCTTGCCGAAAAGAAGGCTTTCCCCCAGACGAAAATTATCTACCCCTTCACAAATACCTCCGCGCATCATGAGATCCAAGGCCGCGCTGTTTCCGCCGCTGACGATTTCCAATGTATGGCCGGCGGCATTCTCCACTTTCCTCCGCATTTCTGCAAGGCGTTCCATTTTTTCCTCATCGGCCTGAATAAAAGAAAAGCAGGTCAGGTTGGTGCCGATACCGTAAAGATCCACATGAGAAAGCTTTTCCGTTTCCACCGCAGCGGCAATCAATTCTTCTTCATCCACATATCCCTCGCGGATATCGCCAAGATCCATCATGAGGATGATTTTATGGCGCTTTCTCTGCTTTTCACACTCCTTATCTATCGCGCGGACAGTTTCCATTTCAGACTGGAGCGACACATCCGCATAGCGGACCAGATCCTCTATTTCCGAAAGCATGGGCGGACGGATGAGCCATTTTTCCGCTTCAATGTTTTTCAGTTTCTTCAGATTCGCCACGCGGGAATCGCCAATCATGGCAAGGCCGCCCGCCAGATAAGCTTCCGCCAGTTCAGGCGCACCGCAGCATGCCTTCGTCACGCCCATGACGCGGATACCGTGACCGGCACACAGCTGTCTGACGACCCGCGTATTTTCTTCAATCCGTTTCAAATATATTTTCAACCGGGGATACATATACCGCCTCCTGAAAAAGCCCATCCCGTCAATTTCCGGAATGAGCTTTTTAGTACGAAATTATTATTTCCAGTATTCCACTTCGTCAAGATCCAGACCCACGTCAGCCGCATGGAAGACCGGATCCCTGCCTTCCTTTTTCTGGCGCTCATAGTCTTTCATCACTTTGACTGCCGTTCCGCCAAGAACAAGGCAGGCAGGAATATTGATCAGGCACATAAGAGCCATGAGAATATCGGCGATATCCCAGGCCGCTGCCATAGACATGCCCGCACCGACGAAAATGACAAGGGATGCCAAAATTCGGAAACCTGTCATAAAAGATTTTCCCGGTTCTTTTTTATGAATAAAGATCAGGCAGTTATCCACATAGAAGAAGTTGCCGATCAGTGTGGAAAAGGCAAAAAGCACCATGCACACCGTGATAAGAATAGGGCCGAAGCTTCCAAAAGCCACAGTCACGGCATTCTGCACATATCCCGCACCGGCGATTTCTTTCGTAATCGGAGTACCGGAAGCCAGACACATCATAGCGGTCGCCGTACAGATGAGGAGCGTGTCGATGAAAACGGACAGCATCTGTACAAGTCCCTGCTTGACCGGATGACTTACATCAGCGGAAGCGGCGGCATTCGGCGCGGAACCTACGCCCGCCTCATTGGAAAAGAGTCCGCGCTTTACGCCGAACATGAGACAGGATCCGGAAACGCCGCCCAGAATGGACCGGAAATCAAAAGCATCGGCAAAAATCATGCTGAATACATGAGGAATAAGATTTATATGCATCACAACGACAATCACAGCCGCCGCCACATAGATGAGCCCCATAATCGGCACGAGAACACCGGTGACACGGAGGATACGTCTTCCGCCGCCCATGATGCAGTACCCCACAAGCGCGCCGAGAACGGCACCGATGATCCACGGCGTGACAGCCGGATCATACCAGCCATAGGCCGCAAAAGTGGACTGCAGATTATATGAAGCAAGCATATTGAAGCCGCCGGCATAGGTGATGATGAGGAAGAAAGCGAAGAGTACGCCAAGGGTGCGGTTGTGCATGGCGGATTCGATGTAATAAGCAGGTCCGCCGTAGCTGTCTCCCTTGCTGTCTCTTCTCTTATAGACCTGGGCAAGGGTACTTTCAATAAACGCGGACGCTCCGCCGATGACGGCAATAACCCACATCCAGAAAACGGAGCCCGGCCCGCCAAGACAGATTGCCGTGGAAACACCCAGAATATTTCCTGTACCTACGCGGGATGCCGTGGAAACCATGAGCGCATGAAAGGGAGAAACCGCCCCTTCATTCTGCGGCTTTTCCATTACAAGGCGGATACTTTCCCAAAACATACGGAACTGCACCAAACCCGTCCTGCATGTAAAATACAGCCCTGCCGCCGTTAATACCACAACGAGGATGGGATAATACAGTATCCCGTCCAGATAATCAAGAATTGGCATCATAACCGTTTCCCCCTCTGCGTCCGCGGGTAAATACCGGGCACTTCATTTCAGTCCCCGAGCCCATGACGACTTCAACATAAAATTCCTGTCCTGATTTGAATCATAACTATAAAAATAGTAATAACTTATATGCCTTTTGTCAACAAATTCCGTAAAAGCGCAAACAGGCTCCCATAGGGTTCAGAAAAAGCAAAGGCCGTACCGAACTTCCTTTTTATTTGCAAAACCGGATAAAAAATCCCTACTGATCCGATTCCTTTTACTCCTTCTCCTCTGTTTCCATTCCCACATATTCTTCACCCCGGTCTTCCACCTTTACTTTTCCGCCGGTCATATCCCGGAAATACATTTCATGCCTTGCTTTATTTTCCGGAAGGCAGAGGCATGTGATTTGCACTTCTTCCGCAAAGATTCTGTCCAGTACACGGATATCCGTACCTTTGATGTAGTGTTCAAACACGCCTGCCGCGGTATAGGGAATCGTAAGTTCCAGGCGGACGTGGGGCATAAAACAAAGAATATCGGCTTCCTCCACGGCTTCCGCCAGAGTACCGCCGTATGCTCTCGCCAGTCCGCCCGTCCCCAGTTTGATGCCGCCGAAGTATCTTGTCACAGCGGATAGAGTATTAGTGAGCGATTTCATCTGCAGGACATGGAGCATGGGATGTCCTGCCGTCCCCTGCGGCTCTCCGCCGTCGCTTGATTTCTCACGGATGCGGACGGTGCCGATGCGCCATGCCCAACAGTGGTGGGCCGCATCTTTGTGATTTTTCCGCACAGTTTCCAAAATGGACTGCGCTTCCTCTTCTGTTTCTACAGGGAAAAGCTGCGCAATAAATATTGATTTTTTTATCTCCGTTTCTTTTCGGCAAGGTGTCCGCACCGAGCGGTAAGGAATGAGCATGAATGATCCTCCATGAAATATATTTCTATTGTACCATGAAAAAACACCTTCCCCTGCTTGCAGAGAAGGTGTCTTTATCATTTCAAGGTGTAATCGTAATCTTCTTTCAGGATGAGGATGGCGCCTTCATCGCCCTTCATGGCCGCTTTAATAAGCCATTCCATGGCGGATTTTTTATTTTTCCTCACGCCTTCCCCATTGGCAAGGGCACAGCCGTAATGGGCCATGGCGAAAGCATTTCCTTTTTCCGCCGCTTTTTTATAATATTTCACGGCTTTGGAAATATCCGCTTCTGCACCGAGACCCGATTCATAGCAGAGCCCCAGCGCCGCATCGGCTTCGGGCAGTTTGTATTTCGCCGCTTTCTTAAAAGCATCAAAAGCTTTTTTCGCATGATTTTCCACACGGCTTGCGCGATAAGCGTATCCCATGCGGAGATAGACTTCCTTATCTCCCATCACTTCCGCTTCTTTGGCCATGGCAGCAGCCTTTTTCTCATCCACCACGCCTGCCGCCCCTGTCAGATACTCCGTGCAGGCCACCGCCAGAAATCCGCGGAGCGTTTCATCGGCATCGGGGTCGCCCGCTTCTTTCCCCTTCCGTATCCATCTTTCTGCTTCCACGGTATTTTTGGGCACGGATACTCCCTGCGCGTAAAAAAGACCGGTCATAAGCATGGCTTCCGAATATCCCCGCTGTGCTGCCAAAAGGTAGTATTTAAAAGCAGTTGCGGGATTAACCTGCCCCATGACACCTTCATCGTATATCCGGGCAAGAAGAACGGTCGCTTCCGTATATCCTGCCTCAGACGCATGCTCCAAAGCACGTTTGGCTTTCCTCGGATTCGGCTTTCCTCCATTAAGCCCCCGAAGGTACAGCTTCCCCAGGTACAGCCACGCTTCATCATCGCCCATTTCCCCGCACAGGCGGTAGCAGTGGGCCGCTTTTTCCTCATCCTTTTCCAGCCCGTCTCCCTTTTCCAGCCGGCGGCCGATAACGCCGATTTCATGAGCCGCTTCGCCGGCACCCAGGTTGGCCGCTTTACGGAAATAAGTGACCGCTTCGTCGATATCTCCGGCAGCCAGGGTATCCTGCCCCATGGAATAATAGTATTCCATCATTCGATCTGATGCCATGATGCTTATCCTTTCCTCAGGACGCAAAAGCGCCCTTCACACTTCGGGACAGGCCCGCTATTTCAAGTAGTTGCTGCTTAAATCGCAGAATCTGATTTATAAATGTTTTCTTGATTCCGGAAGCGGAAAACCGCCGCCGGAGAACGATTTTACCGAAATTCCATGCAGAGATCTTCAAAAAGCTCAGCTGACGGCTTTTCCACGTGATCTGCAAGGCGCACATCCGCCGGCGGAACGATTTCACCGAAAGGTACAGCGCCTTCCTCTTCATAAATAACGCCCAGTACGAGGCTGTCGGTGTCGGAAAGCAGATGGAACGCAGCAGCCTTATCATGAGGATCATAGTTTTCCCGTATATCTGCCAGTTTTTTCAGATGACCATTGTACCATTCCACTGTATTGAACTGGTTGAAAGTGACGCAGGGCGTGAAAATATTGACATAGGAGAAACCTTTATGATCAACCGCTTTGGTAATGACATCCACCATATTCTTCATGTCGATGGCATACGCCTGCGCCACGAAAGTAGCGCCCGCGGCAAGAGCCATGGACGGAGCATCAAGCGGGGTGAGGGGATTGCCGTCAGGCGTCGTCTTAGTCACAAAGCCTTTGGAAGACATGGGGCTCGTCTGCCCTTTTGTCAGGCCGTAAACCTGGTTGTCGAAAACGATATAGGTGATATCCATATTTCTCTTCATCGCATGGAGGGCGTGTCCCAAACCGATGGCGTAAGAGTCACCGTCACCGGAGCAGACGATCATATGAATATCTTTGTTGGCGCATTTGATGCCCTGGGCAAAAGGAAGCGCGCGTCCGTGGGTCGTGTGGGCGCCGTAGCAGTACTGGTACCCGCCGATGCGGGAAGAACAGCCGATACCGGAAATCAAAACGATATCTTCATTCGGCCAGCCTTTAGCCGCACAGACAGCGGCAATCGCATTTTGGATCCCGAAATCGCCGCACCCGGGACACCAGTTCGGCACGATAGTATTTTTATAATCTCTCGGTGAACCCATAATCAGATGACCTCCTTGGATTTATTGACAACGGTCGAAGCCAGGAACGGCGTGCCGTCATACTGCAAAAGAGAAAGAAGTTTATCGTGGCAGTCAAAGCGGATGGCAAACTGCTCGCGGAGCTGCGCCGTCAAATCCTCTTCGACAATGAGAACCTTCTTCGCCCCTTCGATATACGGACGGAGTTCTTCTGCGGGGAACGGGGAAATCAGGCGGAGCTGGATATGATTTACCTTCCTGCCTTCCGCTTCCAGACACTCCCGCGCTTCTTCCAGCGCGCCATTGGTGGAAGTAATGCCCACAAGGAGCAGGTCGCAGTTCGTTTCTTCATGGGCTGCGGTAAACGGCTGAATCGCTTTGGAAACGGTAGCGAACTTTCTGTGGCGCTTTTCCATTTCCATCACACGGTCGCCCTGTCCTTCCGCCGGTTTGCCAAATACATTATGTTCAAGGCCCGTGGAAAGAAACATGCCGTTTTTCACGCCGGGAATCGTCCTTGGGGAAATACCGTCTTCCGTGTCCTCAAAACGGTGGAAATAAGATTTCGTTTTCATATCCAGTTCAGAAAGGCCTTCCGTCACCAATTTACCGCGGCGGATGCCGATACGGTTCCTGTCGAAAGCGGGAACAGACTGCTTGCACATGCCAAACTGCAGATCAGACAGCACGATGACAGGAGTCTGGTATTCCTCCGCCAGATTAAACGCTTCCTGGACGATATAATAGCAGTCTTCGATAGACGCGGCAGCAAGAACAATCTTTTCCGCATCTCCGTGACCGGAGCCGACAGCATAGCGGATATCGCTCTGCTCCACCTTTGTCGCCATCCCCGTGGACGGCCCTGCACGCATCACATCGATAATGACCACCGGGATTTCAGCAACAGCCGCCATGGAAATGGATTCCGCCATGAGAGAAAGCCCGGGGCCTGATGTCGCGGTAAACGCGCGGACACCCCCATAACCCGCCCCCATCGCCATCATAACGGATGACAGTTCATCTTCCGTCTGCACGACCGTGCCATGAATCTTATGAGCCACTTTAATCATATATTCCATGATTTCCGATGCCGGAGTAATCGGGTAAGAAGCCATGAAACGGGAGCCTGCGGAAATAGCGCCGAGCGCGGCCGCTTCATTCCCAAGCAGGTACAGCTGGTCTTTCTTCTCGGGAACAGCCAGTTTCCCCAGCGCCACCCCCTGCATGGCAGCGACAGCCGTGTCATAACCTTCCTTGAAAATTTCTTTATTCTTATTAATCACCGTCTCCCCTTTTTTCGCAAAACGTTCCGCGATAAAGCGGTAGAACGGCGTTTCCGGAAATCCGAGCAGTCCTGCGCTCATACCGAGAGCGGCAATATTTTTCATCTGCATGGATCCGTACTTCTTTGCCATTTCCGTAATGGGGAGCGGCAGGAAAATACGTCCCGTATGTGCCTCCCATTTCGGTTTAAAAGCATCGTCGGCAATAATAACACCGCCTTCACAAATTTCCTTTCCGTGAAGATCGATCGTTTCCTGGTCAAGAGCTACAAGACAATCCACATGCTCCCCGATCGTCGCAATTTCCTTGGTCGCGATACGCAGGGCAATCGTCGTATGTCCGCCTTTGATCCGGGATGCAAACAGGCGCTGGCTGAAAAGGGAATATCCCTCCTGCGCCAGAACACGCCCCAGAATTTCTCCGCAGGATTCAACGCCCTGTCCCTGCTGCCCTCCCATTTTCCAGATAAAATCTTTCTTTTCCACTCCATCTTCCTCCTTGTCGATGTTCAGTGAATCGATCCTATGTGCACGGTAATGGTCCGGTATCGATTTTTTATCATACACATACGATTTCATTATACCATTAAAGTCGTTTTTATAAATGGGATGCCGCCGTTAAAAGGCAGAAATTTTCAAGGAAATAAAAACACAGGTACCGGATATTGAATATTGTCGGCTGCCGGCACACGTAGTACGATTGAGGATACTCGCTTGTCGTAATGATTTAAATCGTAAAAGAATAGTTAGCTTGCAGCTGACAGCTCACAGCTGATAGCTTTTATCTTCTTACGGCTTTCCTCATCACGGATACAGATCCTTCACATTCGTTCAGGATGACGATTAACGTTAGCGTCACTCTTATCAAACAATAAAAAGACCGTCCGCTTATCCCCCGCTTACATAAAAATACGGTACCCATCACATCTGACGAGTACCGCATTCTATTTCTTATACTATTTCCTTATCCTTGTCTTTGCTTTCCAGTTTACGCTTCCGGGGAAATATGAGAACCGTACACATCACGGTAATCATTGTTTGCCTTATCGTCTTCGCTGTTGACGCGGACACGTTCTACCTTATTTCTGTCATTGTCCTTGCCGGAAATACGGTCAACACGGATACGATCCAGACGAATCTGGCGGAGTTCCGGTTCGAACTCATTCATAGCTCTGTCCATATTGTCATCTACCGGTGCTCCATTCTTCAATGCACGATAGAACATCGCCGCAAATTCATAGCGGGTCATGGTACGGTCGCCGCTGAACATGCCGTCCGGATAGCCTTCAAGGATGCCGTTTCCTGCCAATGTAGCCACATATTCATAAGCCCAGTGGTTTTCCGGCACATCGGGGAAGTCCTTCTTTTTACCCATATCCAGGATGCCGAGAATGGAATTCATCTTCTGCTCCATGGTATCCAGACGTTTCTTCAAATCCTTGTTCTCATCACGGAGATCGACGATTTCTTTCGCCATGGCTACTTTGGATGTGGATACATGGTTGCCCTGTCCCAGCTTCACGCTGACTCCGGCATTCACCATGTTTTCTCCTCCGCCGAAAGAGCCTCCCACGCTGAACATGGTGTCTTCGTTAGGACGGTAGAATGCGCCTACCGATACTGCATGGGCGTCTTTGTAGTTGCCGTAGCCGGCTGCCACATCCCACTTGTCATCCGGGTCGAAGTCCAGCGGGTGGAGGGCTGCCAATGCTGCCGCTCCTGCTCCTACTCTGTCCATCCGGTCTCCCAGTTCATTGACGGCTCCTCCTATGTTGTTGATTGTCTGGTTTGTTTTCCACAGCTGCCCTCCGTTGACGGCGTCAGTGCTGTTTGCGCTGATGTCTCCGGCTGCTACGTTGGTGATTTTCTTGTTCCCTGCGTTGATGCCGCTGTTGTCGATTTTCACGTCTCCTACGGTCAGGGTGTTGGTGGTCACACTGTTCAATCCTTTCAGGTCTTTGGCCATGCGGACTTTCAGATTGTTATTGCCGTCGGATACGACGCCGAGGTTATCCTCTGTCGTCAGTTTGGTTTCGTCTGTAATGCCGCCGACGACGTTCACCTGTTCGTTCAGTTTCTTCTTGATGACGTTTCCTGTATCGCCGCCGTATTTCATGCCGTCATTTAGGGTAGCCGCTTCTTCTTTGGTTCCGTCCGGTTTTTCGTATACGATACGGGTCGTGGTTGTCCCCGGCGCGCCGTCTACTCCGGGTTTGCCGTCACTGGTAACGGAGATGTTTGTCGTTTTTCCGTCGTTACCATTAATACCGATTTTGCCATTTTTGCCGTTTTCACCTGTGGCGACGATGGTTTCGGTTTTCAGGTTCTTGTCCATTTTGACGGTGAGGTTTCCGTTCGCGTCGGCAAAGGTTTTGATGTTTTCACCGGAGTATTCGGAGGCATCTTTTGTCCCTTCTCCTTTGATGGTGACTTTTTCTCCCAGGTTCCGGTGGAATTCTCCGTCGTTGCCGGCAAAGTCCATGCCTTTTTTCGTCAATTCTTCGGACGTATTCGTAATCTTTTGGTCTACGGCTTTGAGCTGGTCTTCTGTGGCGGCCTGTCCGCTGGTGATGTTGTTCGGATCCCAGGTTTTGTTGGTCAGTCCGTTGACGGTTCCTTTTTCTCCATTGATTTTCACTTTTCCGGCATCGATGTTTCCTGTCTTGCCGTCAATGGTGACTTTGTCTCCGGCTTTGATGATGCCTGTTGTTCCGTCGATGGATACCTGTTTGGACGGATCGGTTCCCAGTGTGACTTTGTCGCCGAGTCCGACAGTATATTCTTTGCCGCCTGTTCCATTGGTTCCTTCGGTGACAGTTATATTGCTGTCTTTGGCTTTGACGGTCGTATGCTGGCCTGCCAGTGTCTTTACGTCATGCAGCTGGCTGCCGTTGACGGCATCGGTGCTGTTTGCGCTGACGTCTCCGGCTGCTACGTTGGTGATTTTGTTGCCGCCGTTGTCAAGGCCGTTCTTGGTGAGGGATACGGTGTTTCCGGCTGCACCGTTGCTGATGGTTATTCCGTTATTGTTGATGAATGTATCGCCGGCGGTTATGCTTTCCAGGCCTTTCAGGGCTTTGGCAAGACGGACTTTCAGGTTGTTAGTACCGTCAGATACCACGCCGATATTGTCATCTGTCGTCAGCTTGCTTTCGTCTCTAATGCCTCCGACGACGTTCACCTGTTCGTTCAGTTTCTTCTTGATGACTGCCCCTGTATCACCGCCGTACTTCATACCGTCGTCCAGTGTGGCAATATCATGCTGCTTGCCGTTCTTTTCTTCGATGATGAGACGGGTGATATTGGTACCGTCAACGCCCGGCTTTCCATCGCCGCCCTTAATGGTGAGTCCGTTAGCGCCGTCCTTACCGTTCAGACCAATGGAGCCGTCTTTGCCATTGATCACTACCGCAGAGCCGTCTTTCCCGTTGACTCCGATGGAGCCGTCTTTGCCGTCAGCACCTTTCTTACCGAGCACCAAGTCATCATTTACATTGACTTTGTACGGATTGGCAACGGTGCCTTCGCCTTCGACGGTGGTATTCTTACCGTCTTTCAGGATTGTCTTTCCCGCCGCGACAGCATCTTTCAGCTGGCCGAAGTTGACTGCGTCACTGTTTACTGTGCCGTCAGCCACGTTGGTAATCTTCTGGCCGTTCGCATTGAGACCGTCTTTGTTGACATAGGTCTTTCCGTTGATGGTCAGGCTGCCATTCGGCCCAAGATCCACATCTTTTTTCAGCTTCACATTGAGCTTTGCTCCATCAGATACGACGCCAATATTTCCATCTGTCAGATCTGCCGAGGCTCCGCCTTTGATTTCCAGCTTGTCTCCCAGCTTTTTATTAATATCCGCGCCGGAGTCTCCGCCGAAGTTCAGCCCTTTTCCAATTGTCGTATTGATGTTTGTAATATCATTGGCATTCTTTGTGATATTTGTCTTATTGGTCTTCACGCCGTCACTGACTGTTTTCAGCTGGTCTTCCGTGGCTGCCTGTCCGTGCACGACTGTCGGGTTGTCAATATCCCAAGTCGTATTTGTAAGACCGTTTACGGTTCCGGCATCCCCATTCACCGTGACGGGATGGGTCTGCCCTACGGTAACTACATTCCCCAGCCCGATGGTATATTCTCTACCGCCTGTCTCAGCACTGGTTCCTTTCGTAACGGTTACATTGGCGTCTTTCGCTTTGACTGTCGTCGCTTTTGCCGTACCGCCGATGGCCGCATTCAGCTGATCCACATTGACGGCATCGGTTCCGGCCGTACCGGTTGCCACGTTGGTAATCCTCTGATTGTTGGCATTTAGGCCGCTGTTGTTGATATAGGTCTTTCCGCCTACATGGACGCCGTTGTCGTTGATGACGACTTTATTCGTTCCCGTGCCTGCCGTCACTTCTTTAAATTCCGGCTTTTCACTCATCACTAAATCGAGGCCGTCTCCTGCCGCGTTTTTCTTCACGCCCAGGTTCTTGCCCGATACGCCGGTGGTCACATCAGCAAGGCCGCCTTTCACGGTCAGCTTGGTGCCGAGGTCACGATGCACTTTGTTCGCCGCGCCGTCATTGCCTTCGAAATCAAGGCCTTTTGCCGTCAATGTATTCGTAACATTGGTCACCGCATTGTTTACGGCTGTCTGCACATCTCCGATATTGGCCGCATTGGTCGTCGTATTTCCGCCGCTGGCTACGTTCGTGATGGTCTGGCTATTCGCGTTGAGGCCGTTATTCGTCACATAGGTCTTTCCGCCTACGGTCAGTCCGTTGTTATTGATGACCGTATTGCCCGCTGTGACACTGTCCACTTTCACGTCTTTGGCCAGTTTGATATTCAGCGTATCTGTCCCGTTGGATACCACGCCGATATTTCCGTCTGTCAGCTTAGACGCATCTGCCACGCCGCCGACGATATTCGTCTGTTCGCCTAATTTTCGGGTAAACTTGTTAGCCGCGGCTGCCGCAGCTTTCACATCGCCCGCATAGGCCACGCCCTTATCCATTTCCGTAGTCACCGCATAGAGCTGACTGCCGTTGATGGCATCGGTAGAAACATCGGAAATACGGCCAGCCGCCACATTGGTGATCGTCCGTTCACTGCCCGCCTTGCCCACGCTGACTGTGGAAGCCGGATTTACTCCTGCAAAATTATGTGCTGTGCCGTTGATTGTTGCGGAGGGTGTCGCCACAGCTGCCGCCGTTTCCGAACCGGCGCCGAGGGCTACGGCATTTTCATTGGCCACTTTTGTATTGCTGCCAAGAGCCATGCCGTTCTTCGCCGTTACAGAAGCGTTGTTCCCCAGCACCATAGCGCCATCAGCGGAAACCGTGGAATTGCTGCCCACTGCATAGGCATTATCCGCATTAATAGTATTTTTGTACCCGAAAGCACCTGCCATATTTCCTTTCACCGTGCCGGCAGTGACTGTCGTGATTTTATCCTGATCAGCACCGGCGGCGCTGCCGTTTGCTTCCGTCGCAGTGTTAACCGTGGCGGAGCCGATGGTATTTCCGGCGCCGACAGCATAGGCCTGATTTCCGTAAATAGTATTTTTAGATCCGACGGCTGCAGATTCTTTCCCAGATTTAGACCCGTCCTTCATATCCAAACCCACCTGGTTCGTATCCCCGATGGAGGAAGACCGGTCACCATAGGCACCTACCTGCGTACCGAGGGCAAGAGAATTCGTGCCCCAGCTCCGTGCCATGATACCGATACCGGTGCTGGCTACACCTTTGGTCAAAGAATTGATACCAATCGCCGTGGATCCTGTGCCATAGGCTTCACTCAATGTCCCGATGGCCGTGGTGGCATCACCGATGGCAGCGGTGTTCGCATACTTCCCTTTCACATTGATAGAAGCTGACCCCAATCCGCCCGGAAACTTAGTTTCTATTTCCTTATTAAAGCTCTTTTTAATCCCGTTTCCTGCCGCCAGCTGGGGCACGGCCGTTTCCAGTTCCGTACGGGCCATATCAATATCATCCCCGCCGATAGCAACGGAAGAGTTCCCAATCGCCCTGGTATCCGCACCAAGCGCCAGCGACTGGGTACCATATGTCTTAGCTGTACTCCCAATAGCGACCCCTTGTGCATATTTAGGATCGACAGTACCGCCGGACTGTTTGATCTTGACATTGGTCTCTGCCGCAGCGCCGATGACCACATCGCCTCTGGCGCCGTATGCCGCCGCTTCCGCGCCTGCCACTACCGCACCGGATCCCGGATTGCCGTGCTCTGTAGAAGCGATACTCTTCGCCTTGCGGCCGATGACGATATCCCCGTTTTCCAGCGCCTGTGAGCCCTGTCCGATGGCTACCGTACTTGCCGGGAGACTTGGAGTGCCGGTGCTGCCTTTCCCTGACGCTTTCGCTCCTGTACCGATGGCAATGCCATGCTCTGTTCCATCCTCAACGGAAGCAGTCTCACCTATGGCGATACCGCGATCCGCTTCACTCTTGCTGTCCCAGCCGATAGCCGTAGAATTAACTCCTTTTGCCGTGGAATTTGCCCCCAATGCGCGGGCGCCATCAGCCAGGGCTTTTGCACCGTTACCGATGGCTACGCCCCAATCCCCTCTGGATTGAGAACCGTTCCCCATGGCAATGGCACCGCCATTAGCAGCTTTCGCATTATTCCCGAAAGCCATAGAGGAACCGCCCCAGGCCCTGGCATTGGAACCGAAGGCCTGGTCATTATCTTTGCCTATAATATTTCCAGCCTCATCTATACCTGCCCGTGCTTCATTACCAAGTGCAAAACCGTTAGTAGAACGAACCCAGGTATTATTCCCGATAGCGACCGTATTATTCCCGTCCGTATGCGCATTACGGCCGATCGCCACTGCCTGCGCACCTTGGCCGACAGTACCGGTACCGAGGGCAACCGTATTGATATCTTTGGTTGTCGCATTATGACCGATTGCGATCCCTCCGCTCTTATCGGTAATCCCCGGTGTCGCCGTGGCAGGGTTTACTGTAACGTTCGCACCATGTCCGATGGCAATCCCGTTTTGGCTCGATTCTGGATCCGGATCTCCCTTGCCGACGGACGCTTCATTACCGATGGCCACACTGTGTGATGACAATGCCTTTGACTTAAGACCGTAAGCGGAGCTGTTCACCGCCGCCGCCTTAGCATCGTCCCCCACCGCCACGCTGGCAGTTCCGGTAGCGGAAGCGCCGGGACCATACTCTGTCTTTGCTTCCGCCATACCCGGCAGCAGGCATCCCGTGACGGCAAGGGCGCACAGAAACGCGCGGACGGGCATACTCTTCTTTTCAGAAGCCACTCCCCCATTTTTTCCGCAGCGGCCGGCGATTTCCGAAACCACCACATAGCAGCGCTTCACCCGGCTCCAGATGACTTTGTAAATCTGATTCATAACTTCCTCCTTTTACATAAAAAGATATCCGCTCTCTAAAGAACTAAATAATTTATATCTCTTTCACCATATTATACATTTATAAAGTTATTTAATAAAGTTATTTATTATAATGAGATTAGTATACCAAACGCACTTTTATTAAAGTATTTCACCGGAGATTTTCCGTACCTGATTCCCTTTCAGCTGTCTGCTTGATCCGTTTCTCTTCCTCCGCATATATCTAATCAGGACATCCGTCACAGGGAAGCCTTACAGAAAATATCCGGAAAGCGGATCATACGTAATTCACAGTTCTTACATTTCCATAAATAAAGAGAAATAAAGATATCATCGTTCAGAAAGACAACGCTGTCTCTTATGCCGTCGGCATTCCCGTTCATGGAATGGCAAAGCCGGTTTCGAGTTAAAATGTGCGATTTCTACTTTCCGCAATAAATGGGTAAAAGACTCTCTCCTGAAAGCATATGCTATCGAAGAAAGTCTTTTATCTTCTTCCTGATTTAGAAAGATGGTCTTATCCAATCAGGATCCCACGCTGTTTACGAACTGGATTGTCAGCACTGACGGAGTGGAAATAATCCCCAAAACGGTTACCCGCTGTCCCATAGGAACAACTGCACCATTGAGATTGATAAGAATTTTATTCCCCCGGGCGGTACGGAAATTCATAAGCCCGCCGCCGGCGCTGGACAGGATGCTGCCCACAGTGCAGATCCTTGTCCCTACAGGAAGCCCGGACAAATTCCATGCTACCTGATAAGCACCCAGATCCTCTAATTTCAAATCTCCCGGATTCGTCTGATACCAGTTGGCAAGATCGCTTTTTACCGGTCCCATGAAATACCCTGCGTCCCGGGATGTCCGCGGTGCCATCGGCTCCTGTGACGCCTGCGGATTCCCAATATCTTTTCTGTAGCTGACCGCACGCTGATTAGGAGCCCGCTCCTGGTAAGACACGTTCCGGATAATAAGTACGGGCTGCCCGGCCTGATTATAAGCCACATACCCTGTCGCCTGAAAAGGCGTATAACTCATTATCTTTCCCGCATGCTCCATCATGGCAGGGATTTCCTGTCCATCGGCAGTAACAAAACGATATACATTGTCCGCATAGGCTCCTTCAAACTGGCCGGCTACGGTGATATTATCCGCTGCCGCAGCCATCGTGCCCGGCAGCAGCAATATCAATATCATTCCTATCACAGCAAACCATGATTTCTTCATCTGAAAGCCTCTTGCTCCGATTAACCGCGGCCTTTGATGACGCGTACACGCTGGATATCAGGTGTACCGTCCTTATGTTTGCTGATGGTATCTACTCTGATGCGTTCCAGTTCCGGTTCGAATTCTTTCAGTGCTCTGGCCATCCGGTCATCGGCAGCCGCACCATTCTGCATGGCCCTGTAGATCAACGCGGCCATTTCATACCTGGTCATCATGCGGTCTCCGCCGAACTGTCCGTCCGGGTAGCCCACGATGACACCGTTTCCTGCCAGAGTCGCCACATAGTCATAGGCCCAATGATTTTCAGGCACATCGGGGAAGAGCTGCATCTTGTCCATATCCATGGAATCCAGCGGTCTTCCGTCCGCAACCTTCAGCAGCGCCCCCTTCACATTTTCCAGTTCAGCGCGGAGATCCTTGATTTCCTTAGCCATCGCCACTTTGGATGTGGACACATGGTTGCCCTGTCCCAGCTTCATGGAAAGACCTGCATTCACCATATTTTCTCCGCCGCCGATGGAACCGCCTACACTGATCATCGTATCTTCATTCGGCCGATAGAAGGCACCGAGTGCCAGAGAATGGGCATCTTTATAGTTGCCGTAGCCCAAAGTGAAGTCCCACTTATCATCGGGATCGAAGTCCAGCGGATGGAGTGCTGCCAATGCCGCCGCTCCTGCGCCGACTCTGTTGATACGGTTATCAACTTTGTTGATGGCCCCGCCGATCTGTTTCAGCTGTCCTACATTAACAGCATCCGTATCTGCCTTGCCTGCTGCCACATTGGTAATCCGTTTGCCGCCTGCGTCAACGCCGGTCTGTGTGATGCTCGGGCCGTTCTTGATCGTCAGGCCATTATTACTCATCACCGTATTTCCCGTGGTTACTGTCTTGAAGGTCGGTGTATCGACTACAGCCACTTTGTACTCCGTGCCGCCGTTTGCATTCGTCCCCGTTGTCACGGAAATATTGCTGCCCGCCGTTACGGAAGAATGCCTGCCTGCCTGGCCGGATACAACCTTCAGCTGGTCTTCCGTCGCCGCCTGTCCGCTGGTGATATTGTTCGGATCCCAGGTCTTATTGGTCAGTCCGTTCACTGTGCCGGCCGTACCGTTGACAGTCACCTGTCCGGCCTTGACCGTACCTTCGGACCCTTTAATGCTGATCTGCTTGGAAGAATCGGTTCCCAGCGTAATGTCATCATTCAGGTTGACATGGTACGTTTTGGATCCGTCCCTATTCGTTTCAAAAGTCACCGTCGTATTTTTGCCGTCCGCTACTTTCGTGGTGGCACCGGCTGCCGCTTTTTTCAGCTGGCTGACATTGACGGCATCGGTATCCGCCTCGCCTGCTGCCACGTTGGTGATCTTCTTGCCGCCTGCATCAATTCCCGACTTGGTAACGCTGGGGCCGTCCTTGATCTTCAGCCCGTCCTTGTTGACTGTCACTGCTGTATTCCCGGAACCATCCTGAATGGTAAGCCCGTTGGTATCCATTTTCGTACGGCCCGTAGTAACGCTATTCAATGAAATATCATCTTTAAGCGCCACTTTGACTCTGCCGCCTTCGACTCTGGTGGAAATATTCTTACCGTCGCCTACGACGTCCACAGTTTCGCCAAGCTTCTTCTTTACTTCGTTTCCGTCTTCCGCTTTTATGCCGAAGCCCTTGTTGACGATCTCCGAGCCCTGATTTTTCAGCTGGCTGAAATTGACGGCATCGGTATCCGCCTCGCCTGCTGCCACGTTGGTGATTTTCTTTCCGCCTGCGTCAATCCCTGCCGCCACAATCTTCGGTCCGTTCTTGATCGTCAGACCATCATTGTTCATGACCGTATTGCCGGTGGTCACGCTGTTCAAACCTTTTAGATCTTTTGCCAGACGGACTTTCAGGTTGTTTCTGCCGTCAGATACCACGCCGATATTGTCATCTGTCGTCAGTTTGCCTTCATCCGAAATGCCGCCGACTACATTCACCTGTCCGTTCAGTTTCTTCTTGATGACCGCCCCTGTATCACCACCGTACTTCATGCCGTCATCCAAGGTGGCAATATCATGCTGTTTGCCGTTCTTTTCTTCGATGATGAGACGGGTGATATTGGTACCGTCAACGCCCGGCTTTCCGTCGCCGCCTTTAATAGTCGCTCCGTCTCTGCCGTCTTTGCCGTTAATTCCGACACTGTCCGCTTTCAGGTTCTTATCCAGACCAACAATCATTTCACCGTTACTGTTTACCATGGTCTTGATATTGGAGGCATCATACTCCGTATCAGCCTTCACACCAGTTCCTTTGATGGTCATGGTCTCATTCAGTTTTTTAGCTACAATGCCGGTATTTCCTGCGAACTTGAGCCCGTCATCCATCGTTGCCACCTGATGGTCGCCTTTTTCATCTACATAGTAGAGACGGGTCATTTCGGTAGCCGACAGGTTCTTGGCCGGATCCAGGCTCGCAGGTCCTGCGTTGACGCCTATATCCGCATGGGTGGATCTCCCGTCTTTCCCGGCAGGTCCGGTCAGACCGATCTGCCCTTCCGTCCCATTGGCTCCGTCTTTCGCTTTGAGGGTAACTCCATCTTTGCCGTCTTTCCCCTTGATGCTGATTCCGTCTTTGCCATTGATCACTACCGCAGAGCCGTCTTTCCCGTTGACTCCGATGGAGCCGTCTTTGCCGTCAGCACCTTTCTTACCGAGCACCAAGTCATCATTTACATTGACTTTGTACGGATTGGCAACGGTGCCTTCGCCTTCGACGGTGGTATTCTTACCGTCTTTCAGGATTGTCTTTCCCGCCGCGACAGCATCTTTCAGCTGGCCGAAGTTGACTGCGTCACTGTTTACTGTGCCGTCAGCCACGTTGGTAATCTTCTGGCCGTTCGCATTGAGACCGTCTTTGTTGACATAGGTCTTTCCGTTGATGGTCAGGCTGCCGTCCGGTCCCAGGTTGATATTTTTCGCCAGACGGACTTTCAGGTTGTTGCTGCCGTCAGATACCACGCCGATATTGTCATCTGTCGTCAGCTTGCCTTCGTCTCCAATGCCGCCGACTACATTCACCTGTCCGTTCAGTTTCTTCTTGATGACATCCCCTGTATCACCGCCGTACTTCATGCCGTCATCCAAGGTGGCAATATCATGCTGCTTGCCGTTCTTTTCTTCGATGATGAGACGGGTAATATTCGTGCCGTCAACGCCCGGCTTTCCATCGCCGCCCTTAATGGTGAGTCCGTTAGCGCCGTCCTTACCGTTCAGACCAATGGAGCCGTCTTTGCCATTGATCACTACCGCAGAGCCGTCTTTCCCGTTGACTCCGATGGAGCCGTCTTTGCCGTCAGCACCTTTCTTACCGAGCACCAAGTCATCATTTACATTGACTTTGTACGGATTGGCAACGGTGCCTTCGCCTTCGACGGTGGTATTCTTACCGTCTTTCAGGATTGTCTTTCCCGCCGCGACAGCATCTTTCAGCTGGCCGAAGTTGACTGCGTCACTGTTTACTGTGCCGTCAGCCACGTTGGTAATCTTCTGGCCGTTCGCATTGAGACCGTCTTTGTTGACATAGGTCTTTCCGTTGATGGTCAGGCTGCCATTCGGCCCAAGATCCACATCTTTTTTCAGCTTCACATTGAGCTTTGCTCCATCAGATACGACGCCAATATTTCCATCTGTCAGATCTGCCGAGGCTCCGCCTTTGATTTCCAGCTTGTCTCCCAGCTTTTTATTAATATCCGCGCCGGAGTCTCCGCCGAAGTTCAGCCCTTTTCCAATTGTCGTATTGATGTTTGTAATATCATTGGCATTCTTTGTGATATTTGTCTTATTGGTCTTCACGCCGTCACTGACTGTTTTCAGCTGGTCTTCCGTGGCTGCCTGTCCGTGCACGACTGTCGGGTTGTCAATATCCCATGTGCGGTTGGTCAGTTCATTCACTGTGCCGGCGCCTGTCACTTTGACTGTGCCTGCCTGGATGTCCCCTGTCGTTCCGTCGATGGTGACCTTGCTGCCCGCCGTAATCTTTCCGCTGGTTCCGTCTACGACGATTTTCTTGTCAGCCGTGCCGAGGGTTACTTTATCACCCAGTCCGACGGTGTATTCTTTTCCGCCTGTCTCTGTACTGAGCCCTTCCGTAACGGTTACATTGGCGTCTTTCGCTTTGACGGTCGTCGCTTTTGCCGTACCGGCGATGGCCGCGTTCAGCTGATCCACATTGACGGCATCTGTCCCGGCCGTACCTTTCTCTACGTTGGTGATTTTCTGGCCGTTCGCGTTGAGACCGTTATTCGTCACATAGGTCTTTCCACCTACAGTCAGACCGTTATTATTGATTACCGTGCCGCCTGTTGTGACACTGTCCACTTTCACATCTTTGGCCAGTTTTACATTCAGCGCGCCGTTTCCGGATACGACACCGATATTCCCGTCTGTCAGGTCTGCCGAGGCACCGCCCTTGATTTCCAGCTTTTCTCCCAGCTTTTTGTTAATTACCGCGCCGGAGTCTCCGCCGAAGTTCAGGCCTTTGCCAATGGTGTTATTGATGTTTGTAATATTTGTCTTATTGGTCTTCACTCCGTCACTGACTGTTTTCAGCTGGTCTTCCGTGGCTGCCTGTCCATGTACGATTGTCGGGTTGTCAATATCCCATGTGCGGTTGGTCAGTTCATTCACTGTGCCGGCGCCTGTCACTTTGACTGTGCCTGCCTGGATGTCCCCTGTCGTTCCGTCGATGGTGACCTTGCTGCCCGCCGTAATCTTTCCGCTGGTTCCGTCTACGACGATTTTCTTGTCAGCCGTGCCGAGGGTTACTTTATCACCCAGTCCGACGGTGTATTCTTTTCCGCCTGTCTCTGTACTGAGCCCTTCCGTAACGGTTACATTGGCGTCTTTCGCTTTGACGGTCGTCGCTTTTGCCGTACCGGCGATGGCCGCGTTCAGCTGATCCACATTGACGGCATCTGTCCCGGCCGTACCTTTCTCTACGTTGGTGATCTTCTGGTTGTTCGCATTGAGACCGTTTTTGTTGATATAGGTCTTTCCGTTGATGGTCAGGCTGCCGTCAGCACCCAGATTGACATCTTTCTTCAGCTTCACATTGAGCTTTGCTCCGTCAGATACGACGCCGATATTTCCATCTGTCAGGTCTGCCGAGGCACCGCCCTTGATTTCCAGCTTTTCTCCCAGCTTTTTATTAATATCTGCGCCGGAGTCTCCGCCGAAGTTCAGGCCTTTTTCAATGGTATTGTTAATGTTTGTAATATTTGTTGTATTCGTATTCTGCTGCGCTTTGGATGCGATATCTGTCAAGGTAACCTGTTTCTTATCGCCTTTGTCGTTCGCTACGGTCAGCACCATATTTCCGCTGCTGTCCGCTTTGTACTTGCCCTGGCTTCCTGCTTCCGGATTTGCTACCAGATGGTAATCTTCCTTTGCCACCTCGGTGAATATTTTGCTCAGGTCTACATTGACTTTGCCCGTATCATTCCGTTCCAGTGTCAGGGTTTTGCCGTCATTGGAAACACTGCCTGTTGTGACATAATTGTTTTTGAGTCCCGTTATATTGGCAGTCAGGTTGTTCGTACCGGTCAACGCAGCCGTGCCGTCGCCGTTTGTCTGGTAATTTGCGGTACCGCCTGTCACATACTTGTCTTTTGCTTCGACAATACGGTTGATATCGCCGATATTAGCCGCGTTCGTTATCGTATCTCCGCCGCTGGCTACGTTCGTGATCTGCTTGTTCCCTGCGTTGATGCCGGTGTTATTGATCTTTACGTTACCTATGGTCAGGCTGCCGTTCGAACCGAGATCCACATCTTTTTTCAAGTTGTATTTTACAGCCGTTACCTTTCCGGACGCATCTTTTGTCACGGAAGCCGTTGTATTTGTTCCATCGGCAAAGTTGACTTTACTGCCGTTCTTTACCTCATTCACATCGCTGTAGTTCTCCTGTACCGTCCAGGAAACACTGCCTGCCGCATTGGCTGCCGCCGCTTTCAGCTGGGCCACATTGACGGCATCGGAATCATCCGTGCCGGCCGCCACATTGATGATCTGGCGTTTTACCGTATCCGAGCCGACACTGACGGCACCTGTCGTTCCTTTTGTCGCATTAATGGCATTTACCTGCGCTGCGCCGGCACCGGCAGGAATATACGGATTGGTCGTTCTTACATCCCCTGTCGCAGACCCGCCGGCATGGCGGTTGGAAATACTGTTCGCGCCGAGCGCCACGCCGCCGTCCACTTCGGAATTGGCATTAGATCCCAGAACGGTAGAATACTCCCTGGAAGCCTTCGCCGCCGAACCCATGACGGAGGAATACTGGCTTGTCCCCGTCGCTGTCGCCCCGACACCGATAGCGATGACATGAGCCTGATTGCCATCATCCGCCTTCGCATCCTTGCCGATTACAATAGAGGATATGCCTTTGGCGGAGGCATTCAGGCCGATAGCTACGCCGCCGGCATTCGTGGAAGAGTCCACACTTGCTTTCTTGCCCAAAGCGATGCTGCCTTCATTACCGCCGGCGCTGCTTTCTGTACCGATAGCCAGTCCGCTGTCATCACCGGAGCTCAATACTTTAGCCTTGTAACCGATGGCAGTCCCTTTCTGGGCACCGTCTACGGAACTTTCCGTACCGATAGCTATACCGCTCTCTGTGGATGAGGCCGTCACCTGTGCCTGCCGCCCGAAAGCGATACCGCTGCCTTCCACACGGCTTCCCGTACCGATAGCCGCCGCATCGGCAGCCGCACCGATACCGATAGACGCGCTGCTGCCGATAGCGATACCGTATCCGTTGACGGTATTTGCGGAAGCATTTTTACCGATGACAACATGGCCGGCGCCGTCTTTGACGGACGCGCTGCTGCCGAAAGCAATATTACCGTCACCGGCGGTGCTTTCAACCTTTGCCTTATGGCCGATGGCCGTATTGCCTTTTCCGCCGGCTGCCTCGGCACCAGCACCTACGGCTATAGAGCTTTCCCCTTTTGCCTTTGCCGATCCGCCTACTGCCGTACCATAGCTGCCTGCCGCCTGTGCATAGTAACCAAGAGCAACGGAACTGGTACCGCTGGCAGTCGTCACATACCCCAAAGAGGTCGCGCTGTCGCCGGACGCTGTTCCTCCCACGGCAACTGTTGATTTATTCGTTGCCTGCGCATTATTACCGATACTTACCGCATTTGTTCCTTTCGCATTCGCGTTCGTACCGATGGATAATGCGGAGCCGTCAGTCAGCCCCGGGGCGGTCGGATTTCCCTCTGCCGCCGCATTATAGCCTACGGCAATATCATAATTTTTCTTAGCCTTTGCTTTATTTCCCAAAGCAGTCCCCGAGGTTCCGTCGGCCAAAGATTCATTACCGACGGCCACAGCACCTTCTTCCTTAGCCAAAGCGGTCCTGCCCATGGCAATGGAATTCTTTCCTTTGCTCCGTGCCAAAGGCCCGATTGCCGTGCTGGCATCGCCTTCCGCCAAAGCATTGAGGCCCATAGCCATAGAAGCGTCACCGGCGGCCTGGCTCATCGCGCCGATTGCTACAGATGCGGTACCGATGGAAGCAGTCTTGACATAGTAAGGTTTATCTCCCAAGGCGGCCGAACCAAGCGTTGCATCATTGGGAGCCTTATTATTCAGATTTTCATTATTCGCCAGCCCCGGCAGAAGGGATTGCAGTCTTGTACGATCCAGCTGGATATCATCGGTGCCGATCGCCACGGAAGAGTTGCCGATCGCCCTTGTGTCCGCGCCGACAGCCACCGCCTGCGATCCGTAAGCCTTTGCCACGCTGCCGATAGCCACGCTCTGTCCGTCAGGTTTTTCCACCGTGCCTGTAGTATGATCCACATTTTTGACCCTTATATTCGTCTCCGCGCCGGAACCGATTGCCACATCACCCCGGGTTCCGTAAGTATTGCTGTTGCTGCCGATTGCCACCTGTCCGGAACCGGGCAGCTGATGATACTTGGACTTGACCGTAGCCGCCCTGTAGCCCACAGCGATATCTTCATCAGACTGTACGCTGGATTCCGTACCGATAGCAACCGCGTTATTGACGGACCGTGTCGATGTCAGCTTGGTAATCCGTTTCACATCACCGGTCAGGCTGACAGAATCTTCATTCCGGGTTTTCTCCAAATCGCCGGCTTTGGCGGAAGTACCGAGAGCGATGGAATTATTACCGCTTGCCTTGGCATCATCACCGATGGCCATGACGCCTTTTTTATCCAGCTTCTCATCATCTCCGGTGACAAGCGGATTTGTGCTTGTCGCATTTTCCAGGGTCAACGCGCTGGCTTCACGGCCGATAGACAGCGAACCGGCGCCTTCCGCATGGGCATTGTTGCCGATGGCCGTAGTCCTCACATCATTAGCCGTTGCCGCATTGCCGATAGCAACAGAAGACGGTCCGTTGCCGATGCTGTCATTCCCTACTGAAACGGAAGAACCGCCGCTGGCTTTAGCCGAATTGCCCACTGCCACCCCATTTTTGGACAGAATGGTCGGTATACGGGGATCCTTATTGTCTGCCGTTCCCGATTCCGCATTGTTGCCGATAGCCACACCGTCCTGCGCGTATCCTTTGGCACCTGCGCCTGCCGCGATACTGTTGTTCCCTATCGCGTTCGCCTGTCTGCCGATAGCAAGGCTCTGTAACCCCTTAGCTATGGCTTTATACCCCATAGCCAAGGCATATTCTTCCTCTGCGTCCGCCCCTGTGCCCTGGGCAATCGAGTGATCTTTTTTCGCTTGTGCACTATACCCGTAAGCAATGCTGGAATCACCGGAAGCTGTCGCGCCGGTTCCCGCATGAATCAGTCCCGGCGCCGCATCCGCATCAGCAGGAAGCATACAGCCCGCAATCACCATGGCGCACAAAAGCGCGCGAAGCGGACGGATTCCCGTCACGGAGGCTTTATTATCTCTGCCGACCCTCTTCGTGATTTCCGAAACGACTATGTAGCAATTCTTCACCCTGCTCCATATGACCTTGTGTACTTGATTCATAACTTTAATCCCATCCTTTCTCTATTGCAAAAATGTTTTCTCCGATGTATAAAACGCCAACCGTTTTTATTCCTGTTTTCTTTACGATACTTTCTGCCGGAGAAACTGCCTGCGCATGTTTTCCCTGAAACCGCCGCATTGGGCTGTCTCTTTATCCTCTGCTCTGTTTTGTGCATCAGGAAATCATGCTTCCGCAGCAAACACGAAAATCATTTTACCCCATGCCTTAAATTTTTTCAACCGTAAATTTTACAAATATAAAATATCCAGTATTTATGCGGTTTTCTCATTGTTTATAAATTGACCCTAAGACGGTTTATCTTTATTTTCTCCAAGATCCAGCCATCTGCGGATTCCTTCATCTTACAGACACCGCTTTATGCCTGCCTCTGAAAAACAACCTCGTCAAATCCTGCATTCCTGTAAAAATACGGGAAACTCCACTCGGGCAGGATATTTCCCTAAAAGTCCGTAACCTTCTTCATGACCGCCTCCATTTTCCATCATGCCTCTTCACGCCGGCTTTTCAGGCATACAAAAAACGCCCTCGAAAACAGCCGCCTAAGCAGCCGCACAGAGCGCTCTTAAATTCCTGTGTATGTTCCGGACACAGATGTCACATCTACTTCGTGACTTGCCCCGGATATCCCAATAAAACATATCCATTATTAAAACTCCCCCATCATCCCTGCCCCAGTCACTTCAGGGATATCTGCCGTTTTCTGCCATTACTCCGATTACAAAAAGCGGTTCTGCCGGCAAAAACAATCTCACCATCATACTCCCGTGGATGATAAGTATTCTTTCCATGCCGCAGCAGGATTGTATATCAGACTCAACTCTCCCCCATCCGGATCAAAAACGAATAGTATGATTCCGATACATAATCGTTTCGATTATACGACACCCCACCACAAAATGCACATATCAATTCCGCATAGCTGTATTACTTTTTATAATCAATAGGCACATATTTTCTAATCTTTTCATAATGCATCACATTTCAGCAAACCATGCTGCGTACCGCATTCACGTTTTATACACCCCTATAAATATTTTCTTATTTTTTAACTTTATTTCCTCATTAATCTTTAAACTAAAGTTTACAGCATTACATCCCATATCCGGCATTAAGTAAAATACATAGATAATACATCATGCCAAATTGCGAAAATCATGAATTCTACTTTATGGATAATGGTTGCATGCCCTGCGTGATAAATCTGTCACTTTGATAAGATTTTACGGTTTTCCCCACCACGGTGACAGATTCTTCGCTGGCGCTCTGAATGACGCCTTACCAGTTTTCCTCACCACGGGTACAGATCCTTCACATTCGCTTCAGATGACGTTTAACGTTTCCCTTACTATGACGCTTAACGCTTCCCTCATTATGACGCCTTTTCTCCAATTGTCATTCTGAACAGGGGCAAGCATGCCTTGTGGGAAAGACGGGAAACGGGATGGTGACACGGAGTGAAGAATCTATTACCCTGATGACGTCTTACCGTCTTCCTCACTACGGCAGCAGATCCTTCACATTCGTTCAGGATGACGTTTTATGGTCTTCTTCATCACGACAGCGAGCCTTCGTCATCGCTCCGGGTGATACCTGACCGTCCGCCGTCAGAAGAAGCTGCTGGCGCACGCAGTGCGATTGAGGATACTCGCTTGTCGTAATGATTTAAATCGTAAAAGAATAGTTAGCTTGCAGCTGACAGCTCACAGCTGATAGCTTTTATCTTCTTACCGCTTTCCACTCCACGGTCATAGATTCTTCATATTCGTTCAGGATGACGTTTTACCGTCCGTTATCACTCAGAACGGGGGCAGAAAAAGAATCTTCATTCTATTCTTTTGCGTCGTTCCCCCAAGTCAGTATCCTCCGTCCGGCTCCGCCGGCCACCTCCTTATAAATAAGGAGGCTCACCCAATTCCTATTCTTTCCGTCAGAATCCCTTTCCTCAACACAGCAGCAAATCCTTCGCTCATGTTCCGGATGACGCCTTAACGTCTTATACAAGGATCATGGAGTTAGCCGTCAGAAGGAGCTGCTGGCGCACGTAGTGCGATTGAGGATACTCGCTGCTTGTCGTAATGATTTAAATCGTAAAAGAATAGTTAGCTTGCAGCTGACAGCTGACAGCTCACAGCTGATAGCTTTTATCTTCTTACCGTCTTCCCCCAACATAAAAACCGACCCATTATTTGTATGGATCGGTTCTTTTGTTTGGATCAAAGGGTTCCTGTCGTTTTGAGCCGTGTCAGTGCACGCTGGAGAGCGAGTTTGGCACGATCGACGTCTATTTCTTTGCTCTTGGACGCGAGCCTGTCTTCCGCACGTTTCTTCGCGGCTTGGGCACGGGCAATATCGATGGTGTCCGCCAGCTCCGCCAAGGGGGCTACGATATTTACCTGATTGTCCTTTATTTCCAGGAAACCGCCAAATACGGCCACCTTTTGTTCCTTTCCGCCTTTAATGATGCGCACGGGGCACATTTCAAGAGCGGCTGCCAGAGGCAGATGGTTTTTCATGACGGCAAATTCGCCGTCCGCCGCACGGGCCACCACCATTTCCACGCCGGTTTCTCGATAAATCGGTCCGTCGGGGCTGATGACTTCCACGTGCATGGGATTCGTAAGGGTATCAGCCATGGCTTATTCCCCTTTCTTCATCTTTTCAGCCTTTTCGATCGCTTCATCAATTGTGCCGACCATGTAGAACGCGCCTTCAGGCATATCATCGTGCTGGCCTGCAAGGATTTCCTTGAAGCCGCGGATGGTTTCCTTCAGGGATACGTATCTGCCGGGGGAGCCTGTAAACTGTTCGGCTACGAAGAAGGGCTGAGACAGGAATCTCTGTACCTTTCTTGCGCGGGCTACGATGACTTTGTCATCATCGGAAAGTTCTTCCATGCCCAGGATGGCGATGATATCCTGCAGTTCTTTGTAGCGCTGCAGAATAGCCTGTACGCCGCGGGCCACTTCGTAATGCTCTTCACCCAAAACGTTCGGGTCAAGGATACGGCTGGTGGAGTCCAGCGGATCTACTGCCGGATAGATGCCCAGTTCCGCGATGGAACGGCTCAGTACGGTGGTAGCGTCCAAGTGTGTAAATACGCCTGCCGGAGCCGGATCCGTCAAGTCATCGGCCGGTACGTATACGGCCTGGATGGATGTGATGGAACCGTCTTTGGTGGAAGTGATGCGTTCCTGCAGTTCGCCGATATCGGTAGCCAGTGTCGGCTGGTAGCCTACGGCGGACGGCATACGCCCGAGCAGCGCGGATACTTCGGAACCTGCCTGTACGAAACGGAAAATATTGTCTACGAAAAGCAGGACGTCCTGTCCCTGTTTGTCGCGGAAATATTCAGCCATGGTCAAACCGGTGAGAGCTACACGCATACGCGCTCCCGGAGGTTCGTTCATCTGGCCGTATACCAGCGCAACTTTGGAAAGAACGCCGGAGTCTTTCATTTCTCCCCAGAGATCGTTCCCTTCACGGGTACGTTCGCCGACGCCGCAGAATACGGAGCAGCCGGAGTGTTCTGTCGCCACGTTATGGATCAATTCCTGGATAAGAACGGTCTTACCTACACCCGCACCGCCGAAGAGCCCGATCTTACCGCCTTTTGCATACGGAGCGATGAGGTCGACGACTTTGATGCCGGTTTCAAAAATTTCGGTTGCCGGAGACTGGTCTTTAAAAGCCGGTGCCGGACGATGAATAGGCCAGTAGTCGGATGCCGGTACTTTTGTATCGTCATTGTCGACGGTCTGTCCGAGTACGTTGAAAATACGTCCCAGGCATCCGTCGCCGACCGGTGCCGCAATAGCACGGCCGGTATCTACTGCTTTCATTCCGCGTACCATGCCATCGGTGGAACTCATCGCAACGGTGCGGACTACGCCGTCACCTAAGTGCTGCATGGTTTCACAGATAACATCTACCGGAACAGTGCCTTCTTCATCTTTGACATGAATTGCGTTATAGATGGCAGGAAGTTCCTGATCGTCGGAAAAAGCGATGTCGACGACAGCGCCCATGACCTGTACGACCTTGCCTACCTGTCCCTGCTGTTCATTTGCCATGAAGAAGCATTCCTCCTTAATCAAATTAAGCCGGTTTATTCAAGAGCTGCCGCACCGCCGACAATTTCGGAAATTTCATTGGTGACCTGTGCCTGACGCGCTTTGTTGTACGTAAGGTTGAGGTCGGCAATTCTTTCCGTCGCGTTGTCAGTGGCAGCGGACATGGCCGCCATACGGCTGCCCAGCTCGGACGCCGCGGATTGCAGCATCGCATTATAAACCTGTACTTGTATATATTCAGGAAGCAGTTTGGAAAGTACTGCCGCCGCATCGGGAAGGAAAATATAGGGATCTTCCTCGATACGGAGGAAATCCTGTCTTTCTTTTTCCCATTCGCTGGCAGCCGCTTTTGCTGCTTCTTCCGTTTTTCCCTCAGCCGGCGCTTCAATGGGGAGCAGCCGGTCTACCCGGACCTGCTGGCGGAGGGCGGTGATGAATTTGGTATAAATAATATAAACTTCATCGACTTCTTCTTTTGTGAAGTATTCCACCATCTCTTTGGAGAGATCGATGGAATCCTGAGCCGACGGCTTATCAGAAAAGCCGAAATGATAGGTATCGGGATCATACCCGCGGAATTTCAGATAATTCTTCGCCTGTTTCCCGCAGACATATAAAGCGTATGCAGAACGATCCTTTCCGGAGATTTCCTGCAGGGTACGCTTCATCACGTTAGAGTTATAAGCGCCGGCAAGGCCTTTGTCGCCGCAAATGACGAGATATCCGACCTTCTTTACTTCGCCTGTCCTGAAGAGCGGGCTTGTAAATCCGGGTGTCACCGAAGAAGCACGGCGCAGGAGCTCTCCGATCTTTTCCGCATAAGGACGGGAGCCGTTTGCCTTTTCCTCCGCTTTGCGCAGACGGGCGGCGGCTACCATCTTCATGGCTTTCGTGATCTGCTGGATGTTGGTGACGGATTTTATGCGCCCTTTTATATCACGCGTACTTTCCAATCAGATCACCCCTCTACCGTTTCAGACTTTTCTTCTGTTTCGCTTTGTGCCTTGTAACGTTTCTTGAATTCATCAAGAGCTTCTCTGAGTTTCGCTTCATTTTCATCTGTCAGCTTCTTTTTATCCACGATATCAGCGCCGATTTCCGGATGGCTGCTGTGGAGGAAATTCAGAACCTGCTGTTCAAACCCGACAACCTGGTCTACGTCCACGTCATCAAGATACCCCTTGACGGCCGTGTAGATCGCCATAACCTGGTCTTCGACCGGATAAGGGGAATACTGCGGCTGCTTCAGAATTTCCGTCGTCCTCTGACCGCGGTCGATCTGCGCTTTGGTGGCAGCATCAAGATCGGAACCGAACTGGGCAAATGCTGCCAATTCACGGAACTGTGCCAGATCCAGACGCAGCGTGCCTGCGACCTGTTTCATGGCCTTAATCTGTGCAGAACCGCCTACACGGGATACGGACAGGCCGACATTGATGGCCGGACGGATCCCGGAATAAAAGAGTGCCGTTTCCAGATAAATCTGTCCGTCCGTGATGGAAATGACATTTGTCGGAATGTACGCACCGACATCGCCTGCCAGTGTTTCAATGATCGGCAGCGCGGTGATGGAGCCGCCGCCCAGCGCATCGGACAGACGTGCCGCACGTTCCAGCAGACGGGAATGCAGATAGAATACGTCACCGGGGTAAGCTTCGCGTCCCGGCGGACGGCGGAGCAGAAGGGACATGGCGCGGTAAGCGACGGCATGTTTGGAGAGGTCGTCATAGATAATGAGGACGTCTTTGCCCTGGTGCATGAAGTGTTCCGCAATGGATACACCGGAGTACGGTGCAAGGTACTGCATCGGAGACCCTTCGGAAGCACCGGCGTGTACGATGATGGAGTAATCCATAGCGCCGGCAGCTTTCAGACGTTCGTATACACGGACGACGTTGGAGTTCTTCTGCCCGATGGAAACATAAATACAAATGACATCCTGCCCCTTCTGGTTCAGAATGGTATCAATAGCGATGGCAGTCTTGCCTGTACCGCGGTCGCCGATGATCAGCTCACGCTGTCCGCGGCCGATCGGGACCATGGAGTCGATACATTTCAGACCGGTCTGCAGCGGGACGTTTACCGGCTGTCTGTCGGCAATGCCCGGAGCTTTGATTTCAATGTCGCGATAAGCGTCAGTCTTGATTTCGCCTCTGCCGTCAATCGGCTGTCCCAGCGCATTGACCACGCGGCCGATGACCGCATTGCCTACGGGAACCTGCATCAGACGGCCCGTTCTCTTTACTACGTCGCCTTCCTTGATGGTTTCCGCATTTCCCAGAAGAACGGCACCTACATTGCTTTCTTCCAGGTTCATGGCCATGCCGTAAACGCCGTTCGGCAGTTCCAGCAATTCACCGGCCATGCAGTTTTCAAGGCCATATACATGGGCGATACCGTCGCCGACTTCAAGAACCGTACCTACTTCATCGACATTGAGGTCTACTTTGTAATTTTCAATCTGTTTTTTAATGACAGATGTGATTTCATCTGAACTGATTTTCATATCCTGTAAGTCACCTCAATCTCTTTGCATCATTTGCGAGCGGAGCGCCGCAAGCTGGCGGGCTATGGATCCGTCAATCAGACGGTCTCCCATCCGGACCGTGAATCCGCCTATCAAAGATGCGTCTACTTTCTGTTTCATGACAATTTTGCTTCCCGTGATTTCCGCAAGTTTGGCTTTCAAAGCGTCCACCTGGGATTTGGTCAAGGGAAACGCAGAGGTTACCACGGCTTCCTCCATGCCCATCCCATGATGCGCAAGATTGGCATAGACATCCGCCATGGCAGCAAAATCAGCGATGCGGCCTTTGTCGATAACAATATAGCAGAACTGTAAAACTATCGGCTGCACCTTATCTGCAAATAACTTATTTATAGTATCTTTCTTGACATCCTTAGCAAGCAGAGGATGGTTCAGAATCTCCCCGAGCTCTTTGCTTTTCCCTATGGTATCGGCAATGAGGCGGAGATCTTCTTCCGTTTGTTCCAGGCAGTGCTGCTCTGCGGCAATTTCATAGATGGCTCGTCCGTACTTCTTTGCAAGGATTACGTTCTTATCCATGATTACTTACCTGCCTGCCCGGCATCCAGTCTTGCGATGCTTTCCGCTATGAGCCGGTCATTCGTATCCGGCGTCATATTTTTGCTGATGATCTTCGATGCAATATCACAGGAAAGAGCGGCCACCTGCGTCTTCAGATCCTCCAGGGCATCCTTGCGTTCCCTTTCGATCTGTTTAGCAGCCTGGACTTTTTCCCTCTCAATAGCCGCATGGGCCTCATCGATCTGCGCCTGGGCCTGTACCTTGGCCTCTTTTACGGCCTTGTCCACGATCCCCTGTGCGGCGACCTGGGCATTGGCAAGTTCCGCTTCCAGATCGGATTTGAGCTTGGCCGCCTCCGCGCTGGACCGGGCCGCGCTGTCCAGATCATTCCGGATCTTGTTCCTGCGGTCATCCATGACCTTCAGCATCGGCTTATAGCAGAAATGTGCCAAAACGGCAACGAGAATGATAAAGTTGAGGATTGAAATCAGCAGCGTACCATTTAATTCTACCAATGAAATCCCCTCCTTAGGCTAACAATGAATTGGAATTAGCCGAGGAAAGGATTGGCGAATACGAGGACGAGAGAAATAACGATAGCGATAATCGGAATAGATTCTACCAAGCCGATGCCGACAAGCATGGAAGTGAAGAGCTGCCCCTGAATTTCCGGCTGGCGGGTCATGCCGTCGATAGCGTGGGATGCTACTTTAGAATCGCTGAATGCAGCTGCAAATGCGGCAACTGCGGCAATCAGCGCAGATGCGATAAGGGAATACTGAACAACAATAGTCTGATCCATGGTAATGATTCCTCCTAAAAATGTAATGCCCCGGTTTTTCCGGATATAATGAGTACCGTTTCGCGGGCGGCGCCGGGCATTTTACGGAGTGCCGCTCCCATTCACCTGCACACCTTCACTTACTCCACGCTTTCCTTGAGATAAATGGAAGTCAGCGTAGTGAAAATGTACGCCTGGATCAATCCGACCACAAGGCTGAACACGACCCAGAGCAAAGGTACAAGCACAGGTGCCAACGCGTAGAGGATTTCCATCAGGATTTCCCCTGCCAGAATATTGCCGAATAGACGCATTGCCAGTGTCACCGGCCGGGAAAGTTCTTCTACGATATTGATGATCACGAACGGCGGCATGGGTTCAAAGAAATGTTTCAGCCATTTGCCGAATCCCCTGTTCCTGATATAAACGAAATGAATACATAATGTGCCGGTCAGTGCCAGCCCCAGGGTCGTATTCACATCATTTGTCGGAGACGCCGTCAGATGGGCTGTCGGCAGAAGCCCGATCTCATTGGCCACAAAGATGAACATGAAAAGCGTCAGCAGGAAATAAACAACCTTTTTATAATGCGATCCCATATTTTTCTCAAACTGGGAGCATAGCGGCTCAATGATCATTTCCACCGCGTTCTGGATACCGCTTGGAACGAGCGAACGCCCCCGGCTCGCAGCAAAGACGATAATAAATACTATGAGAGCAGTAAGCCATTGTGTAAAAATCGTATCCAGATTGACCGACATTCCGAAAAGCTGTGCAACCATATGTGTACCTGTATGAAGATGCATAGTCTCACCCCCTCTCTGTTTTGGACGTCAGGAAAATATTATTATTCTTATTCCACACTATTGCCTTGCCCAGATAGTAGCAGGGAACAGTGACAATAAGCCCGCCAGGAAACCGAGAATGGAAAGCGGTGTCCACAAAACCACCGCCGCCGCCAGCCCCGCTTCCACAAAAAGCCGGGAGCCTGCAAGCGCGGCGCCCATCTGGCCTATGTAGGCCGCGTCCCGCTCTTCTTTCTCCCAGTGGATGTAACGCTGTTTCATGTACAAGAAAAAAAGAATATGAAATACGACGCCGGCGGCAAATCCTGCCGCCACAGTCCATTCCCACTTCAAAAACGCGGCGGCCGCGCCGACAGCGCCTATGGCTGCCAGACGGATGACCACTCTATCCGCAAAAGCAGGGAATACCGTATCATACTTCATTTCTTACTTTCCTATCATTTTTCTAATTATGGCCCACAATCCGGATATGGCGCCCAAAAGGGATAACCCGATAAGGCCGAAAGGATACGTCCCCAAGTATTCATCACACTTAAGTCCGCCCCAGATACCGAGGCCGATACAGGAAAGAAGGGTCATGCCCGCTCCGCCCGCTACAGCGATACTGCGCATCGGATTGAACTCTTTTTCTTTATCTCCCTGTTCCCCGGCATTCTTCATGGCCATCTCCGGCATGTGCATATCATGAAAAACTGCACGCAAAATACGTACAGCTCTACCCATACAAAGTTATTGTAACATATGCGGATTTACTTAGCTATAAATTTAGACGGTTTTTTATGAGAAATCCCCTCCGCATACAAAAGCGTCTCCACGATGCGCCCGGCGGATCTGCCGTCACCGTAAGGATTCACTGCTTCCGCCATCGCATGATATGCTGCCTCATCGGTCAGCAGCCGGTATGCCGTCTGATAAATCTTCTCTTCCCCGGTGCCTACCAGTTTTACCGTCCCCGCCTCTACCGCTTCGGGACGCTCTGTCGTATCGCGAAGGACAAGGACGGGTTTCCCCAGGCTCGGCGCTTCCTCCTGTATGCCGCCTGAATCGGTCAGCACAAGGGCAGACCGCGCCATCAGATTCGTGAAAGGCTCATACTCCATCGGTTCCACAAGATGGATGCCCGCCGCGCCGTCCAGCTCTTCCTCCACCGCTTCACGGACAAGAGGATTCCGATGGACAGGAAATACCACTTCCGTATCCGGTACGGTTTCCACCAGCCGGCGGAGCGCACGGTACACATGATGCATGGGCGCGCCTAAATTTTCACGGCGGTGGGTGGTCACAAGGATGACGCGCTTGTGTTCTTCAATCGCCTGTATTTCTTCATCTTCAAAAGTATAATCTTTCTTTACCGTCGAAAGGAGCGCATCAATGACGGTATTCCCCACGACGAAAATATTTTCATCCTTTTTATTTTCACGGAGTAAATTTTCCCGCGCCGTTTCTGTCGGGGCAAAATGAAGACTGGCCAGGACGCCCGTAAGCTGGCGGTTCGCCTCTTCAGGAAAAGGGGACGCCAGATCTCCCGTGCGCAGCCCCGCTTCCACATGTCCGACTTTGATCTGCCTGTAAAAAGCGGCAAGCGACGCGGTAAACGTCGTCGTCGTATCCCCATGGACAAGGACATAATCCGGTTTTTCCTTTTCCAGTACTTCTTCCAGTCCGCGAAGGACGCGGGAAGTGATGTCATACAGGGACTGTCCGCTCCTCATGATATCCAGATCGTAATCGACGGGCAGCTTGAAAAGATCCACCACCTGATCGAGCATTTCCCGATGCTGCGCCGTGAGGCAGACCTTTGTTTCTATTTCGGGATGCGCCAGAAGCGACTGCACGACAGGAGCCATCTTTATCGCTTCAGGCCGCGTGCCGAAAACCGTCATGACTTTCACAGGACTACTCCTTTTCATAAAACAAACTGATACAATGAAATATTTCTGTCAATTCCTTTTTTATTTCTCATCTTTTTCCGACGGCGGAAGAACGACCTCTCTCATGACGCCGAGTTTCTTCGCCCAGAAAATAAACACCCCGAGTGTGAGAAGGATCACCGCCACACCGAGAAATGGATTCAGCCTCACCACAAGGAGCGCCGCTGCCGAGAAAAAAGCGGTCAGCGCGTACATGACCAGCACCACCTGTTTCTGCGACAGGCCTGCCGCCAGAAGACGGTGGTGGAGATGATTCTTGTCCGGTGAAAAAATCGGCACCCCTGACTGCCTGCGCCGCACGATAGCAAGTACCGTATCGGTAATGGGCACGGCCAGCGCCACCAAAGGCACGATAAGGACTGCGGCAGCCGCCGTCTTCATAGATCCCATGACCGACACCGCGGCAATCACATACCCAAGGAACATGGATCCCGTATCGCCCATGAAAATTTTAGCCGGATTGAAATTATACTGCAGAAAGCCGAGACACGCGCCTGTCATGGCCACCATAGCGGCAGCCGATACCCACTGCCCCATCTGGAATGCGAGAAGGGCGATGGCAATAGACGCTATCGTGGCGATCCCTGCAGCAAGCCCGTCAAGGCCGTCAATAAGATTAACCGTATTGATAAATCCGATGATCCAGAAAATAGTAAGCGGTATGGAAATAAAGAGAGGAAATTCAATAATCCCCACATAGGGAAGATCGATCCAATCAATATTCACATCAAAGAATATCACAAGCACAGCGGCGGATAAGATCTGCCCGAGAAGTTTCACCTTGGCGGGAAGAGACACGATATCATCTGCAATCCCCACAAAAACAAGACAGGTCGCGCCGATCATAATCCCTGTCATTTCATAAGTAAAGCCCACCGTAAGAATGACGGATACCATAAACCCCGCGTATATGGCAAGACCGCCCAAACGGGGGACCAGTCCGTGATGCACCTTCCGTGCGTCCGGCTTATCCACGGCGCCGATCTGCACCGCGAAATTTTTTACGGCCGGCGTGAGAATAAACGTCACGGCAAGCGCGGCAAGGAACGTGAACGCGTAAGCGAACAACGAATCACCTCCCCTTTCTATGTATATGGTTATTTTAGCACAACTGATGAAATATTGTTGCCCGCCTGCGGCCTCGAAATAAAGCGGAGCCCAAAAGAAGCGGGAACCGCAAAAGAAAGGCACACGAAACGGAGCACGGCATTTCCGGATCCCGCGCAGCAAAAAACCTCACGGCTGTTTGATCGAAATCATTCCGCCATGAGGCTTTTTATTTTTACTGTTTCGCGCGAATCACGACGCAGCGATACGGCGCTTCTCCGTCGCTTTCTGTAGATACCGCGCCGTCATTCTGGAGCGCCAGGTGGATCATGCGGCGGTCGCCCGCCGACATCGGTTCAAGGCGGATTTCTTCCCCTGTACGCTTCACCTTATCCGCCAGGCGGTGCGCCAGCGATTCCAGCGTCTGTCTGCGGCGCTGCCGATAGTCCTCCACATCAAGAAGCACGAAGTAATGGTGGCGGAAATTTTTATTTGCCGCCAGATTTGTCAGGTACTGGAGTGCGTCCAGCGTCTGGCCGTGCTTTCCGATAAGGATGCCCAGACCCTCGCCGTGAAGGTTGAAAAGAATGCGTTCTTCATTCACCATCTTTTCAAGCTGCACTTCCATCTTCATTCCTTTGAAAACGCCCGTCAGGAAACGTTTCGCTTCTTCAGCGGCTTCTTCCTGCTCTTCCGCGGAAAACGGAGTTTCCTCACGGCCGCGTTTTTCCTTCTTCGCCGTAAGAACTTCTTCCGTATCGCCGCCCATGACGTTTTCCCCCGGCTCCTCCGCAGCAGAAACGGTTTCTTCCTCTCCGTCTGCAGCCCCGGCAGCAGCCGAAGTCATGTCCCCGGCAGTCTCCGTAACATCTTCCGTTTCCGATCCTGCCGCGCCGACCTCGACAACGGCATCTTTCTTGTTGAACAAACCGAAAAGTCCGCTTGAGGGCTGTTCAATGACACGGATCACTGCTTCTGCGCGGGAAAGCCCCAGCTTCTTCAATCCTTCTTCCACTGCTTCGTCAACGGTTTTTGCGGTAATTCTGACAGTTTTCATAGTTATCCCTCCGCTTTCCCGGAACTATCCCCGGCCTCTGCCGTCTTTTCAGCAGAAGCCGTTTTTTCTTTTTCATCACCGGCCTTCGGTGCTTCATCGGCTGCCGGTTTCTTTGCTACCTTTTTAATAATTTTTCTGCGGATAATCTTTTTCCTCTTTGTCTTAGCCACAGCCTCTTCATCGGTATGGACAGTGACTACGCCTTTTTTCGAAGGCCCGTTTATCATTTCCTTTCCCTTTTCCCCGCGGAACATGATAAGCTGCTGGAAAAACTGGTAAATATTGCTCACCACCCAGTAAATCACCAAACCGCTCGGAAAATGAAGAGACATCCAGCCGATCATAAGAGGCATCATGAAAAGCATCGTCTTTTGGTTGCCCGGCGCGTCTTTCGGCGTCGTCTGCCAGGAAACAAGGAACGTGGACGCGGCGGAAAGAACAGGCAGGATGTACGTACCGTCTTCCGCTGCCAGACTTTCAATCCAGAGGAAACCCGCGTGGAGAGGGTCATAACTGAACCCCTGAATCGCATAGTACATCGCGATAAGGAAAGGCATCTGTATGAGCAACGGCAGGCATCCCGCCATGGGGGACGCATTATGCTCTTTGTACAGACGCCCCATTTCCTGCCGCATCATGGCAGGGTCATTTCTGTACTTCTTCTGGATTTTCTGGATCTCCGGCTGTATTGCCTGCATCGCTTTCATGGAACGGATCTGTTTCACCGCGAGGGGAAGCAGCAGCGTCTTAATGAGTATCGTCAAAACGACGATAGCGATGACGTAATTGGGAAATCCGAGACCGGAAGTAAATTCATAACAAATCTGCAGACCGATGCGCATCAGATCGGCAATCATGCCTACAATAGCCGAGAGTACGGGAATCTGGAACTCAGATCCGCCTCCGCCAAAGCCAAGATTCATAATTTCTCCTTATACGGCCTCTATTTCAGCCGCCTAAATGTTCCCGCTTTCTGAATTTCAAAAGCGGGATGAGACAAGAATGCAGAAACTCTGCTAAATTCATGGCGTGACAAGATAACAAAACGCGAAAGATAAACGAAAGATAAAAAAGCGGCGCCTCATCAAAAGCGCCGTACATTGCCTGTCGGAAAAGCCTTATGGAACAGGGTCATAACCGCCCTTATGGAAAGGATGGCACTTCAAGATCCGCTTTAACGCGAGCCATCCGCCTTTCAGCGCGCCGTATTTCTCCACCGCTTCCAGCGCGTAAGTGCTGCAGGTGGGAGTGAAACGGCAGCATGGCGGTTTCAGAGGAGAAACATATTTCCTGTAAAATCGAATAAAAACGATCAGCGCCGTCTTCATCATGCCCCCTCCAGCATGCCCGCTTTACGCCACAGCGCAAGCAAAGCCTTTTCCGCCTCGCTATACGTCGCTGTCGTCAGAAAAGCGGCGGCAAGCAATATGGCTTCATAATGGGAAGAAAGTTCATGACGATGGAGGCGGTAAACCTCTTTCATCAGGCGCCTTGCCCGGTTGCGCGCCACGGCATTGCCGATGCGCTTCGTCGTCACAAACCCGATCCGGACAGGTTCCCGTTTCGTCCTGACCACGTACATAAGTCCCGCGCGGTTGCTGAAACGCCGGCCGGCCGAGTATATACGCCGGTAATCCCTGTTTTGCCGGATACGGAAATCACGGTGAAGCGGGTACTTCTTCTCCTGCTTCGATTCTGACTCAGGCACTTAATACCTTTCTGCCCTTGGCTCTTCTTCTTTTCAGAACAATACGGCCGGCTTTCGTCTTCATACGGGCGCGGAATCCGTGGGTATGTTTTCTCCAGTGGTTATTAGGCTGGAATGTCATTTTTGCCATCAGTGAACACCTCCTTACTGCGTCCTGTGTATTCACACACCATAACATGCTAATTATAGCTAAACGGCCATCAGATGTCAAACGAAAACACTTCACACACTCCGCTTTTCACGAAGAAATCAGTACCGCATTATGACGCCTTATCGTTCCCCTCATTATGACACTCTCTCCTTCAATCGTCATTCTGAACGGTGGCAAAAATGCCTTGAGGGAAAAACGGGAAACAGGATGGTGACACGGAGTGAAGAATCTATTACCTCACTTTCCCCTCTTGATTCCTGATAAAGAAAAAGGAAACGGTCTCCCGTCTCCCTTATTTTCCTTTCCGCATCACCTATTACAGTGCGGACCCCTGCAAGCTTCCCGGTCATCACCGCTTCTCTCCGGAACACCGCAGACTCCCCGCTCACCGTTTTCTCCGATGGGACAGAGCTGTACGTTTTCATCCTGCGGCGGATTATCTCCGCCATCATACGCGGCAAAACCGCCAACTACGCCACCTGCAAGCAGTGCCGCGGCAAGTATTGTTTTCTTCCACATAAGAACACCTTCTTTCAAAACTGAAGCTTATTCATATATTTATATATATCTATTATAACATACCCTGTATAGTGTCTTATTGACAGGGAACAGCAAAACGCCATCTGAAGCGAATGTGAAGGATCTATTACCGTAATGGGGAAAAGCGGTAAGGCGTCATGAGAGTCATAGATTCTTCACTCTGTGCCACTATCCCGTTTCCCATCTTTCCCTCAAGGCTTTCTTGACTCCGTTCAGAATGACAGCGGACGGCAAGGCGTCATCCTGAGCGGCAGCGAAGGATCTATACCCGTGATGAGGAAAACCGTAAGAAGATAAAAGCTATCAGCTGTGAGCTATCAGCTGTGAGCTGTCAGCTACAAGCTGTTAGCCGTTAGCTGTGAGTTAAAAGCCGAAGCATATGATTTCCGTTAGGTGTCATACGAAACAACAGCAAAGGATTTGCTGTTGTAATGAGGGAAACGTTAATCGTCATCATAAGCGGACGTGAAGGATCTGTTACCGTGGTGAGGAAAACCGTAAGAAGATAAAAGCTGTCAGCTGTCAGCTGTCATTTGTTGGCTGTTAGCTGTCATCTGTTGGCTGTTGGCTATTAGCTATAAGCTAATAATTCTTTTACGGTTAAATCATTACGACAAGCGAGTATCCTCAATCGCACTGCGTACGCCAGCAAGCTCCTTCCGGCGGCCGGCTCCCATGATCCTTGTATAAGACGTTAAGCGTCATCCTGAGCAAACGCGAAGGATCTATGACCGTAATGGGGAAAAGCGGTAAGGCGTCATCCGGGTCATAGATCCTTCACTCCGAATGACATCTTATCATGAATTCCATTTTTATCGGCAGACGATCATAAAAGGCTGTAATAAAACATTTCCGCGTTATATCACAGCCCCTTACTCATGCTTTTTCTGCAAATAAGAATTGGCATAGCCGCATTTAACGACTATGCCATGTTTCCGGAATTATAAACTTCTGACTTTTTATTTATAAAATTCTCCCGCTTTACACTGACACGTCGCGCCGGCCTGTCACTTTATAGAAAAGGAGCAGCGACAGGATGGATGTCACCGTGAGAATGGTGGCATACGCGGAGGCGTTCCCGTAGTTGCCGCGGATGACTTCCGTGTAGATGGACACGGTGAGTGTCTGTGTGCTGTTCGTATACAGGATGATGGATGACGACAGCTCGCTGATGATGGTGACCCAGCTCATGATGGCACCGGAAAGAACGCCGGGCATCATCATGGGAACCGTGATTTTACGGAATGTCGTCATATCGGAGGCACCCAGGGAAATGGCCGCTTCTTCGATGCTGGGACTGATATTTCCCAAAATGGCTGTGGAGGAACGGACGGTATAGGGCATTCTCCGCACCGCGAAAGAAATAATCATGATCAGAGCCGTTCCGGTAAGAATAATCGGCGATTTATTGAAAGCAAAGACGAAAGCGATACCGAGGACGGAGCCGGGAATGATGAAGGGGAACATCGTCATGACGTCAAGAATGCTGTTCAGTGTATTTCTTTTCCGCACGGAAAGGTAGGCGATAAGGACACCTAAGACGAGGATGGCAGCGATGGCGCAAAGTCCCAGGAAATAGGTATGCCAGATGACGTCATTGTCCTTGGCAAAGAGTGTCGCATCATAACTCTGAAGAGCGAAGCCGCCGGTGAATACCTGCCCTCCGTTTGTAGCAAGGAAAGAGGTGTACACGACGACGAACTGGGGAAGGATCGCCAGTCCCACAACCATGTAGACTGCCAGATGGGCAAGGATATTCCGCAGACCGCCGAGTGATTCCGCCGCCATGGGTTTCAGAGCGGTCATGGCGTAGGTATTTCTTCCCGCAAGAAAACGCTGGACGAAGAACATGACGATGGTGAGCCCGATCACGATGCAGCAGATGGCTGCCGCGAAGCCGTCATCGCCCGATACTTCTCCCATGAACTGGTTGTAAATAAGGACGGGGAGTGTCTTGTATCCCTCACCGATGAGCATGGGCGTGCCGAAGTCAGCAAAGACACGCATGAAAACGAGCATGGAGCTGGCAAGGAGTGTGGGCATGACAAGAGGCACGATGATTTTCCAAATGCGCCCCATGCGGCTGCACCCCAGGCTTTCCGCCGCTTCATTCAAAGAGTTGTCCAGATTTTTCAGCGCTCCCGATACGTAAATGTAAACGAGGGGAAACGACTGGAGCGTAAAGACGAGGACAATGCCGGCAAAGCCGTACACACCGCCATAATGGAGTCCGAAGGTGTCGTTCAGGAACTGGGTGATGACGCCCTGCCGCCCGAGCATCTGTATCCACGCGTATGCCCCGATGAAAGGCGGCGACAGATAGGAGATAACGATGAGGATATTCAGGAAACTGCTTCCTTTTATTTTCACGCTCCTCATGAGGTATGCCAGCGGAAGGCCGAGAGCCGCCGATAAAATCGTGGAAACGACAGTCACTTTCAGCGAGTTTACCATCGTTCCCCAGTAGAATTTTTTGGCGAAGAAATGGGCGAAATTCTGAAGCGTGAGCACCCCTGTATCCCCATGAATGACACTCCGGTACAGAATGAGGAATATGGGATACATGATGAAAAGGGCGAAAGCCGCAAGAATGACGACACTGAAAAGGTTCCAGACAGTCAGATTCTTTTTCATAGTCCTTCCTCTCTGATCAATGTTTCTTCCGTTGCCCGGCGGAAGACATTGATCCGCCCGGCTTTGACGGTGAGCGTGACGGCGCTGCCGTCGGGAAGAATATCGTGGCCTTCCTGGGTCTGGAGAATCTCCAATTCCTGCCCTCCGTCAGTGGTGATGAAGTAATGGGTGGTAAGACCGAGGAAGACAGAAGAACGGATCACGCCGTGGATCCCCTCTTTCATGCCGGGTTCCATATCAAATTCTTCCGGACGGACGGAAATGATGACTTCTTCTCCGTCCTCCACGCTGCCTGATAAGTTATCCATGTCTACAAGCCAGTCTTCATTTTCTTTAAAGGAAATGCTTGTCTTATCTCCTTTTTTCACGATATGTCCGTCCAGCAGGTTGGAGAGCCCGATGAAAGTCGAAACGAAAACGTTCTTCGGCCTTTTATAAATATCCGCCGGTCTGCCGATCTGGCAGATAACCCCGCCATTCATGACGGCGATACGGTCGGACACCGCCAGCGCCTCTTCCTGGTCGTGGGTGACATACACCGTGGTTATATCCACCCGGCGCTGGATCTGCTTGATGGCATTCCTCATTTCGATACGGAGTTTCGCGTCCAGATTGGACAGCGGTTCATCCATCAGAAGTACCTGCGGCCGGATGACGATCGCCCGCGCAAGGGCGACACGCTGCTGCTGCCCGCCGGAAAGCGCTGTGGGCATACGGTCTTTCAGGTGGTCGATCTTCACGATCTTGAGGATTTTATCCACCCGCTCTTCGATTTCCTTTTCAGGCACTTTCCGCATCCGCAGGCCGAAAGCCACATTGTCTTTCACCGACATATGGGGGAAAATGGCGTAATTCTGGAAGACCATGCCCATATTTCTTTTATCTGTCGCCACATCGTTGATGACATTCCCGTCGACGGAAATAGTACCGCCTTCGATGGAATTGAATCCGATAATCATACGGAGCAGTGTCGTTTTACCGCAGCCCGACGGCCCTAAAAGGGTGAAAAATTCACCCGGCATAATATCCACGGACAGGCCGTTCACCACCACCGTATCTCCGTACTTCTTCACTACTTTGTCTATATTGATAGAAACACTCATAATAACCTCATAACCTCGCGATTCAAGCGTCATCTATAAAAAAGAACGTCAGGCGAAATGCCCGACGCCCTCTGATGACCTGATTACTTATTACTGCCTGGAATTTTCCAGATGTTTATTCCATTCCGCCACGACTTCTTTCTTATGGGCAGCTACCCAGCCTTCGTCATAATTCTTGAACAAAGCGATTGTGTCCTGGGGTGTCATGTAGTCAGCAAGCTTCACACCCTTGCGGAGCGGACGGACGGTGAGCGTCTTTCCTGCCGCTTCCTGGATCTTCTGGGAAAGCATGAAATCGACAAATTTCTTCGCATTTTCCATATGTTTCGCGCCTTTGATGATCTGTACGGATTCGCCCGGGAAAATAGCTCCCTCTTTCGGGAATACGACTTCTACGTCAGCGCCGTTCTTCACATAGGTAGCAGCCGGATCTTCCCAGGTAAGCCCTACGGTATACTCGCCGTCGGCAGCGCCTTTATGGACAGCGCCGGAACTGTTCAGGAATTTCCCGTCCACATTCTTAATGAAGTTATCCACATACGCCCAGGCTTCGGGGGACATGGGATCTCCATCCTTTCCCTTGGCGTAAAGCATCGCCATGAGCACCTGGAACGCGGAGCTGGAGTTGGCAGGGTCGCCGCAGGCAATCTTACCCTTCAGCGCCGGATTGAGAAGATCGTCAAACCCGGCAATCTTCATATCGCCTGCCAGTTTTTTATTAACGATAAAAACGGTGGGATCGGCAAACGCGGGAGAAAAATATCCCGTCTTATTTTTAGCGGCATCAATCATATTCGCGTCTTCCGGAGATACATATTTCTCAAAAAGTTCCTTCTGGGAATCCAGCATCGTCTGGTCAGCCGCCCAAAGAATGTCACCCTGAGGATTGTCCTTTTCAGACGCCACACGTTTCACGAGGGGGCCCGTCCCCGCCACAATGACATTGACTTTAATCCCCGTTTCTTTTTCAAAAGCGGGAATGACAAGATTGTTTAAGCTTTCGCTGCGCGCCGTGTAAACGGTGAGCACCTTTTCCTCTGCGGGAGCGGCCTTGGCAGTATCCTTTTTATCTCCGCCGCAGCCGGAAAATACGGAACAGAGCACAGCGGCGCATGCCACCGCCAAAGCTGCTTTCTTCAATCTTTTCATGACAATCCTCCTTGCCTTTCATCGTAAGTAAACTTCCTATTTAAATAATACCATGTATATTGTATCATTATTCATTCCTGTGTCTACACCTTATAAGCACAATGTATAGCTTGCCTTAAACTGTATAGGAAATACTCATAAAGAAATAGACGAGCGGACCGTTGTATGCAAAAACGGGTACGCAGAAAGCAGGAAATATATGCTTCCATTACCATGGCAAAATAAAAGCGCCGATTGCCGGTCAGCGCCTGTATTTCATTCGGCAGCTCCTGCCGCTGCTTTTTCCTTTTCCCCTTTGGGAAATACAAGATTCAGAAGAACCGCCATGATGAAAACCACCGCTACACAGTTCTCTGCGAATACGCTCCGCAGCAGTTCGGGAAATATGCGGAAGATCTGCGGTGTCTGCGTGAATCCCAGTCCGATGGAAAGAGACAGGGCGGCAATACTCATATTTCTCTGTGAATATCCGCAGCGGCTGATCATCTGCACACCGGACACCACGATGGAGCCGAACATCATAAGCGTACAGCCGCCGAGGACGGCTTCAGGCAGTGACGCCAAAATGACCCCCAGCGCGGGAACAAGTCCTGCCAGAACCATAATGACGGCGCCGCTGGCAATGGCTTTCCTGTTTACCACACGGGTCATGGCGATAAGCCCCACATTCTGGCTGAAAGATGTAATCGGCAAACACCCAAAGAGAGAAGACGCGGCAGAAACAAACCCGTCCACGGCAATGGAACCGGATATTTCCCTGTCTTTCGCCTCCCGATTGAACCCCATGGCGGCAAGCGCCGAGGTGTCGCCCAGCGTTTCTGTGGCAGACACCAGGAAAATAAGGAACACAGAAAAGATGGCGTCATAATGAAATTCCGGAGAATAAGGCATGAAAACCGGCAGAGACACAAGGGATACTTCCGTCAGGCGGCTCAAATCAACCATGCCGTAGAAGTATGCCGCAATGTATCCCACAAAAAGTCCGAAAAGGACAGATAACTGCTTGTAGAATGATTTCGCCCGGATATTAAAAATAAGACAGGAAACCAAAGTAATCGTACCGACAATAAGGAACCGGGCATCGCCGAACTCAGGATGGCCGAAACCGCCGCCGAAAGAATTCGCCCCGATGGGAAGCAGTGAAAACCCGATAGCCGTCACGACAGTCGCCGAAACGATGGGCGGTACAAGTTTCCGCCACCATGCCGCGCCAAGGCCGAGGATCCCCTCCAGAACACCGCCTATAAGGACAGCGCCGAGAATAGCGCCGTAGCCGTATTTCAATCCGATCACACAAAAAACAGAAACAAAGGTAAAGCTGATTCCCATGATGACAGGAAGTCCGCTGCCCAGACGGAAGACGGGATACATCTGGAGCAGGGAGCCGATGCCTGCAATGATCATGGCCGCCTGGACAACAGCGCCCGCTTCTGAGGCAGGCATCTTCACCACGCCCGTCACGATAAGGATTGGCGCGATATTTGCCACAAACATGGCAAGAACGTGCTGGAGACCGAAAGGCACCGCTTTGCGGACAGATATTTTCCCATCCTCTTCATAAATCGGATCTGTATTCATTACGGCCTCCTCAGCGGAACGTAATGACGCCTGTTTCGGCATCCATTTTTTCAATAACAGCCAGAGAGCGGACATCATATCCCGCTTCACGGAGCGCGTCGCCGCCGCCCTGGAAACCTTTTTCGATGCAGATGCCGATGCCTTCTACGATACCGCCCGCCTGTTTTACCAGATCAAGAAGCCCGCTCACGGCGCAGCCATTGGCAAGAAAATCGTCCATGATGAGGATATGTTCGCCGGGTTTCAGATATTTCTTTGATACCACCACATGGTTTTTCCGATTATGGGTATATGACATAACCTCCGTAGCAAACATTTCCTTATCCATATTGCTTCCCGCAGATTTCTTCGCAAAAACTACAGGCACCCCGAAATACACCGCCGTAAGGCAGGCAATGCCGATCCCCGACGCTTCGATCGTCAGAATCTTGTCCACTTTCCGATCACCGAAAAGCTTTTTAAATTCCTTCCCCAGTTCACTGATAAAAGGCACATCGATTTGATGATTCAGAAAACTGTCCACCTTGAGCACATTCCCCGGACGGATCACCCCGTCGCTCAAAATTTTCTCCTGCAGTAAATTCAGCTCTGCCACCCTGATACCCCCTCCAAAGACAATACACACCCTATAATTTATTCATTATAACATAGCTCACAGCTAACAGCTTATAGCTGATAGCTTTTATCTTCTTACCGCTTTTCCCACTACGAGTACAGATTTTTCGCACGGTTCTGGCAGACACACTGCCAGGAGTTCCACTTTTACCGAAAAAAAGAGCAGGCACCATCAGCAGTGCCTGCTCCTTTCTTTTTGGAAGTTCCTTACTTCTTGGCAGCGAGAGCTGCTACCTGGGCCTTCAATTCATCCAGCTCCGATCTCATCTCTTTATTTTCCGCCTGCATCTTGTCATTTTTCTCTTTCAAGTCCTTAATCTGGTTCGCCATTTCCACTTTGGAATAACGGGTATAAACGTCACCGCGTCCCAGCTTCACAGAAATTCCTGCATTGATCATGTTCCTGTCATCTCCCATGGTCCAGCCGAGACTCATCATCGTTCTTTCGTTCGGCCGATAGAAGAGGCCTACCGCCGCAGCGCTGGCGTTGCGGTAATTGCCGAAGCCTGCCGCGATGTCCCACTTGTCATGGGGGTCGAAGTCCAGCGGATGGAGGGCTGCCAGTGCTGCCGCCCCTGCTCCCACTTTACTGATCCGGTTGTCCAGGGTGCCCAGCTTTCCGTTCAGATTGTTGATGGTATTTCCCAGGTTGGTAATATTGGTTGTATTCTTGCCGACCTGTTTGTCCAGTATGGTCAGGTTGTCTCCGGCACTGTTCTCTTTCTTCACATAGTTGCCGTCATTCTTCACATGGGTTTCGTGGTACACCGTATTTCCGCTGACAATCTTTGTGTTTCCGTTTTCCACTTTTCCATCAGCTTTCACGTTGACCGTGTATTCCGTTCCGCCAAACGTATTGGCAGCTGTGTCAAGTGTCACATTTTCACCAGCTTTCACGGTGTTTCTTGTGTCTTTCGTGGCCACGGTAACTTTGTTTTCTTTTCCGTCACTGCCCTTTAACGTAATGGTGGTGGTGTTATCCGCGTTTTGTGTGCCGCTCATGGTATAGGTGGTATTAGTATCAATCTGCCCCGCGATGGCGGACAAGTCTACACTGCCTTTTACTTCGTTTCCGGCAGTGTCCTTTATCTTCATGGACAGTTCTTTTCCGTTAAGGGTCAGCGCATTGTTGTCTCTTACCAAGGTATCATTGCCGTCTGCAACGGATGAGAGATCCACGCTGCCCTTCACTTCATTTCCGGCCGTGTCCTTTACACTCATGGACAGGGTTTTACCGCTAAGGGACAGCCCATTGCTGCCACTTACCAGTGTATCATTGCCATCCGCCGCTCCGGCTACCGCTTTCTTCAGCTGCGCTACATTAACGGCATCAGTATCTGCTGCGCCGGCCGCTACGTTTGTAATCTGGCGGGTGTAACCTTCCGTCTTGTCCCCTACAGAAACGGCACCAAGAGTTGATTTCCAGGCAGCAGACGTATCTGTGGAAGCCGCCTGGGTAGATGGATCATAGCCGCTCACACCTGCTGCCGTATCTGCCACACTCCACGAGCCAAGCGCCACGCCGCCGGAGACCTTCGCATGAGAATCATAACCAAAAGCCATGGAAGTTTCTTTCTCCGCACTGCTCTTTGTACCCATGGTAATGGCCCAGCCCGCGGTCGCGGAAGCATCTGTGCCTACAGCTACCGCTTCTTCGCCCTTAACTGTCAGACGATTCCCCAGGGCAAGCCCCCTCTGTCCGCCGCCGTCATTAGAACCGACGATTTCATTTCCATATCCGACAGACGTTCCCAAATCATCTACGAGAGAATTCCTACCAAAAGCCATGCTGCCGCCATTGACTGTATTTGTTATACCGACAGCCACATTGTGGTCACTGCCGCTGTCTTTCTTGGTGTAAATCCATTTTGTCGGATCGCTCGGATCTTTTTCCGCCGTATAGCCAACCAGGTTCCCCAAGCCGATGACCGTATTTTCCTCCCCGAAGACTTTTGTCAGCTTATGGTCATAATTGTTGTAATCCGTGCCGAATACGGCATTATGGACACCTTCCACGTCCAGATTCTGACCGGCGACGATACTATTGTTTCTTCCGTTTTTCACTCCGGTCAGTTTGTTATTATTGCCAAGAACGGTGCTGTTCACCCCTTTCGAAGAAGAGGAAATACCGAGCACGATGCTGTCTTCCGCCTCGGCGCCGTCATTGTCATAGTTGCTGCCGGCTCCCGTTTTTGTAGACTTGGCGCTGTAATAATGCACTTTCGCCGCATCGGCAGCTGCCTGTACCTTTTTCAGCTGTGCTACATTGACGGCATCGGTATCCTGCGTGCCGGCTGCCACGTTTGTAATCTGGCGGGTGACTGCCGCACTGGTCGGAGTTGCCGCTTTACCGACAGAAACAGCAGCGGCCGTCGCTTTCCATGTTGCTGACGTATCCGCAGAAGCCGTATCGGTCGATGGATCGTAACCGGCAGCTCCCTTATCAACAGAGGCGACGGAATCCGCGCCGATCGCTACGCCGCCGTCTTTTTCCACATCCGTATTGTAGCCGAGCATCACCGCATTGCTTATATTCGCCGTATGCGATTTAATCGGTACATTTTCCGTCACCTTATATTTCTTTTCACGAATAACATTGCCCGAAGCATCTTTCCTCGTATACGTTTTCTCTACAGTCTTCTTTTCCGTAGCCATGGATCCAAGGATTACATTGTTTTTACCGCCGTCCTTGTGGTGATAATCCCCAATCACTACATCGGCCGTACTGCCGGACATATTATTCCCGGTCCCCATCATAGACATACGTTCCACATTCCTGCCTGTATTTCCATATCCGTTGATCGTATTATTGATGCTGGGTGTATTTGCTGTACCTGTAAGGATATTTCCGGAGCCAATGATCTGGGAATGGACGGCATAATCTGAAGTATTTCCGTTCCCCATGGTGACCACAGAGCCGCCTCCAGTCGACATGGCCAGCCCCATCGCTTTCCTGAGCTCATCATGACCCGACTGTCCGGTTCCGCCGGCATATCCCTGTCCCTCAAATGATATGATATCACCCCAATATTCGTTCATACTGTTTCCATTTTCATCGGTCGGCGCCGTCCCGAAAGAATGTGTAACGCTATTGCCCGCGCCGAAAACGAGTGCCCCATTGGCGCCTTCTGTTTTGTTCAGGGTACCGACGACGGTGTTTGCCATCCCATCACTCTGGTCCGCCTTATTTGACGCTACGGTATTAAGACCGCCATAGACAGAAGCCAGATAGCCGTCAAGGCCGGAGCCTGCCTCCACAATGGATTTGATCCCTGTCACGGTCTCCTGCCAGCCATAAGCTTTTGCGCCATGGCCAAGAGCCACATTCATTCCGCCGCCGTCTCTGGTCCCGCTCTGGGCATGATACCCGACAACGACACTGGCATGTTTCTGCCCGATATCGGGATCGGCCTTTTCTTCCGGTGTCATGGAACCGATAACAACAGATTCTTTAATCGCTGATAATTTCTGGTTATCCCCGATCACGATAGACGAGGTGGGATTGACCGCTTTATTATTATTCCCGATGACGGTCAGGCTCTCATGCCCTGTCATATAGGTACCGTTGCCGGAAATATCATTTCCCTTGCCGATGACAAGGTCGGACACATTCTTCGTCCTTTCTTCCTGGTGCCCGGAAACTGTACCGGCATTTCTATTGGTAATCTTATTGCTGTCCCCGATAACGGTCTGGCTCTTGCTGTTTTCAACGGTATTCTGAGAGCCGCTGATTGTAACATTCATTCCTTGTGAAACGGTATTTCCGTCGCCGGTAACAAAGACATGGCTTCCCCATTTGCCGATGTACTTGCCCAGAGGCTTGCCATCCGCCATCGCCTGCTCCAATTCCTGCTGCTCCGAAGCGGAGAGTTGTCCGAACTGATAAGAATCGGACACATGGTTCCACGTGCCGGTCACGAAAGCGCCATTAGATTCCTGTATCGTATTGTTGCTTCCGAGTATACCGTCATTAGAGCCAGCATGTTCTTTCGTGCCGCCTTTATCAACATTTTCCGTACCGATGATAATGCTGCTGTTTCCTTTGAAAGCCCCCCGTTTTGATGCATCAGGAATCAGGCCGGATGATTCGCCGATAACGATACTTCCGGAACCGTTGGACTGGGCATTAAAACCCATGGCAACCGCACTATTTGCCGTCGCCTCTGCATTTGCTCCAATCGCAATGGCTCCGGTCTCTTTTGCCCCATCGTTGTTATAATTGACTGATGATGCGTTTCCACCTTTCACAGATACGAAATGAATGCTGCCCGTACCTCCGGCAATAGCTTTCAGCTGCGCCACATTGACTGCATCGGTGTCATTCGTGCCGGCTGCCACACCGGTAATCTGCCTTGTAGCAGTACTGCCATTACCAACAGATACCGCTGCATGCGTCGCTTTCCATGCGGCCGATGTATTTGCAGAAGCTAATTTGGTAGACGGATCATATCCCGCAATATCCTTGTCAACAGAGGCAACGGAATCCGCCCCGAGCGCTACGCCGCCGTCTTTTTCCGCATTGGCTTCCGAGCCGAGTATGACCGCCTTGCTGGCGGTTGTAGTAATACCGCCGGCAGAAGAACCCATCACAATCGTATCTTTTGCATTGGAAATCGTGCGGTTCGTACCGATGACAGTTACACCGCTTACATTGGTACCTGTATTTTTATAACCGTTCAGTAAATTGTAAGCAGCCTTTTCCGCTGCGGTTCCTGTCAGGGTATTTCCCACCCCGACCAGCTGGGAGCGGTATGCGTAGTCTGCTTTATTTCCGCCGCCGACAGCAAGGACAGCGCCGCCGGAATCATTTCTCCGTATCCCCTCTCTGAGTTTTTCCGCCAATTCTTTGGGGCTATTAGTCAAAAGTGACATGGGATCCGCTATATTGTCCACTGAATTGGTCACTTCATTGCCCGCACCGAAAACCAAGGTACCGTTTGCGTTATGGGTCCGATTGGCAGTCCCTACGACCGCATTGGCGATTCCCGATACACTGCTGCCCGCCGTTTTTGATTCAATGCTGTTAAAGGACCCGTTGATGACCGCCCCGAAGTTCTGGGCGGCAGATCCCTGGTTCGTATTTCCGTCATACGCATTTGTCATGATGGAGTAGGCGCCGGTCGTCGTCGCAAACGCCCCCGCAGAATAGCTGTTCAGCCCGACGGTGGTCGCGCCTACCAATACGGACAGGCTGCGCTTTCCGCTGTCCGTATTGGAATCTACGGTGGTATCTCCCAAGTCGCCGACATACTTATGGTCGCCGATCATCAGACTGCCGCTTCGGGCATAGGTATTCTGCCCGATAGCAATCCCCGCCGGCAGCAAATGGTCTGTACGGGCCGGATCCGTCGGATTCATTCCGAAACGGAATATTTTATCCTGTGTTCCCCACATGTTTTCCACAAAAGCATTCTTGCCGATGGCAATACTGCCTTCCTGCATGACATAATCATCAATCTGGGCGTGATCGCCTATCGCAACGGCACCGTTTTTCGTACTGTTATTTCTTAAACTAATGTCATTTCCGATTTTAATATTCTGATTCCCCGCCTCTACAAACGTATTGACCCCGTCAAGCACCGCAGATACAGGGCTTACAGAAATCCCTGTCAATAAAAAAGCCGCCAAAACTGCTGCCAGCGTGTTTTTAGAGACTCTCACCCTCCCGCTTTTTCTCGCTGTGCCCGCGATTTCTGAAACGACGACATAACTGTTCTTCACTCGGCTCCAAATGACTTTGTAGATGTGATTCATGTTTTCCTCCCATAAAAAAACAATATAATTTAGAAACGCAATAAAAAGAAGCACCATCCCCATGCTGCCGATACTGCCTTCATACCACCTCTCCCCATAACACTTCATTTGCCTGAAAAGCAGGATATAGAATCCGTAAATAGGAAAATTCCTACCGGTTTCTCCCGCTTTCCTTTCAACACTTATTTTATTAAACAACCTCTGTTCTCATTATAACAAAAGATTTATCTTATTTCTATATAATGCATACTATTCTACGAATACCTCTGCTCATACCGCTTTCTCATCCACGGCCTCAATGTCTCCCACTGTCATTCAGCACTTTTAGCTGACAGCTCGCAGCTAACGGCTTACAGCTCACAGCTCACAGCTCACAGCTGATAGCTTTTATCTTCTTACGGCTTTCCTCATCACGGATACAGATCCTTCACATTCGCTTTGGATGACGCTTTACCGTCCGTCATCACTCAGAACGGGGACAAAAAAAGAATCTTCATTCTATTCTTTTGCGTCATTCCCCCAAGCCAGTATCCTCCGTCCGGCTTCGCCGGCCACCTCCTTATAAACAAGGAGGCTTACCCAATCCCTATTCTTCCCGTTAGAATCCCTTTCCTTAACACTGTAGCAAATCCTTTGTTGGCGCTTTGAATGACGCCTTACCGTCTCCGGTCATTCTGAACGGAGGCAAGAATGCTTTGTAGGAAAACGGGAAACAAAACGATGAATCGGAGTGAAGAATCTATGACTCGGATGACATCTTACCGTCTTCCTCACTACGGCAGCAGATCCTTCACATTCGCTTCGGATGATGATTAACGTTCCCCTCACTACAACAGCAAATCTTTTGCTGTTGTTTCGTATGACACCTAACGGAAATCATATGCTTCGGCTTTTAACTTACAACTAACAGCTGACAGCTCACAGCTAACGGCTAACAGCTAATAGCTATTACCCTTTTTGCCGGCCGCTCCTGTCATCTGATATCTGATTTGTTTGTAGATGGCGATGGCTTTTTCAAATTCCGCTTTTACAGCGGCAGGCAGGTTTTGGGACACGGTTTCGCTTTTCGACATCTTTTCCAAATCCCTGTCGGCACAGATGCTTTCCGCCGGCAGGTCCGCTTCTTTGGCAAGCCGCGCTCTTACTTTTTCCAGATAGAGGAAAAACGCTCTTGTTTCTATGTCTATGGACGCCGTCTGTCCGGCCTGAATCGTTTCCTTTCGTACCGCTGTGATTTTCCCTTTCCGTCCGCGGACGGGTTTTGCCGTTTTGGGAATGATATGTTCTCTTTTTTCCGGCACTTTACTTTCTGTTTTTGGAGAAATACGGCTCCGTTCCGGATGGAGGGCCTGTAAAAAGACTTCCGCGTATTTGTCCGCTTTTTTCGGGCCGATGCCTTTCACACCGCGGAATTCTTCTTCGGTTGCAGGGCGGGTTTCTGCGATCCTCCGGAGGACTGTATCGGAAAGAATTTGTGATGTCGACAGATTTTCTTTTTTGGCCAAAGAGCGGCGGAGCCGTTCGAGTCTCTCATATATGTTTTTTTCTTCTTTTTTGTCTTTTCCCCTTATTTCTTCCGCTCCGCTGAATTCTCCAAGTGCCGCAAGGAAACGTTCTCCATACTTCTTTAATTTGAAAGCGCCGATGCCGTGGACTTCCGCCATTTCTTCTTCTGTCCGCGGGAGGCGGGACACCATATCTTCCAGGGTGGCATCGGAGAATACGACAAAAGGCGGGACGTGTTCTTCCCGGGCAATGGCAAGTCGGAGTCCGCGAAGTTTTTCAAAGATACCGCTTTTTGTTTCTGAAAGGATGGCTTTCTTTTCTACCGCCACAGACGCCATGACGTCTTCCGCACCGAAAGCAAAACCCAGTACCGGCGCTTTTCTTTCGAGAACAATTTCCGCTTTTTCCGTAAGATGCAGCAGGGGAGATTCGCCGCCGTCACGTTTGAGGTAACCGTCAGCGATGAGGAAATGGATGGCGGTTCTCAAATGTTTGATTTTCGCGAAGGACAGTCTGCCGTAGGTAGGAAGGCTGTCCAGGTTCCGTTCCCTGATCATTTTCGTGCGGCTTCCTTTAAGGATATCCGCCACCACGCCGGCGCCGTATCGTTCCTTGAGAGATCTGACGGTTCGGAAAATGAGAACCGCCTCGTCGGTGATGTCCACCTTTCCTCTTCCGCTTTCACAGTTCCCGCAGCGGCCGCAGGTCTCATCAGCAGTCTCGCCGAAGTAATTTAAGATGTAATTCCGCAGGCAGCCTGTGGTGCTGCAATAGCCGTCCATGGCATAAAGGCGGTCATAGTCCATCCGTTTCTGGCCGTCCGTCTGGTTTCCCGATTCGATGAGGTAGCGCTGTATGCCCGCGTCCTGCCCGCTGTAAAGGAGGATGCATTCCGCTTTCGCGCCGTCACGTCCTGCCCGCCCCGCTTCCTGATAATAGGTTTCCATGCTTTTGGGCATCTGGTAGTGGAGGACGTAGCGCACGTTGCTCTTATCGATACCCATGCCGAAAGCGTTTGTCGCCACCATGACATGGATGCGGTCGAAGGAAAAATCTTCCTGCCCTTTCTTCCGCGCGCCATCTTCCATGCCTGCATGGTACCGCCCCGCTTTTATTTTCCGGCTTGCGAGCATTTCATAAATTTCGTCCACTGCTTTCCTGGTGGCGCAGTAAATGATGCCGCTTTCTTTTCCGTGGTTCTGCACATAGCGGAGAATGAAATCTTTCCGGTCCGCGCCGTGGATGACACGGAAGGACAGGTTCGGCCGGTCCAGTCCCGTACGGAAAACGGCTGCTTTCCCCAGGCCGAGGCTCCGTTTCATATCTTCTTCCACCAAAGAGGTCGCCGTAGCGGTGAAAGCGGTGACTACGGGCTTCACGGGAAGCGTGTCGATAAAAGTTTTTATTTTCCGGTAACTTGGACGGAAATCATGGCCCCACTGGGAAACGCAGTGTGCTTCGTCAATGACGACCATGGACAGGGGTACTTTGGACAGGCAGTCGGTGAAATAGGTGGGTTCCAGTTTTTCCGGCGCCATGTAAAGCAGCTTCAGACGCCCCCGGAACAAATCGCGGAGCCGCTCGATAGATTCGTCAAAAGGCACGGTGGAGTTTACATAGGACGCGGAAATCCCCTGCTCTGCAAGCGCTTCCACCTGGTCTTTCATGAGAGAAATCAAAGGAGAAATAATGATCGTACCGTGGGGAAAGAGGAGGGCGGGAATCTGGAAGCAGACCGACTTTCCCGCGCCGGTGGGCATGACAGCCAGCACATCCCTGCCCGACAGAATGGTTTTGATGACATCTTCCTGCATAGGCCGGAATGTATCATAACCGAAATATTTTTTTAAAAGTTCCGCCGGTTCCATCGTTTCCTCCTTTCTTCAAACACTTTTCTATTATACCAGTTATTTCCCCCAAAGCGGCAAAATAAAAAGGACCGCAGCGGTCCCTTTGTTTCTTTATTTCAAAGCATATCTTTCTTCCACAGCACCAGCGCCGATACGAGGGTCAGCACGAGACCGAGAAGGGTGACCGCAGCAAATCCGATCTCGCTTGATTCCCACGGCACGGGCACATTAATACCCCAAAGGCTGAATATCAAAGTGGGCACGGCAAGAAGGATCGTCACCGAGGTGAGGAATTTCATAATCTGCGACAGACGGTTGGAAATAATCGAGGAGAAGGAGTCCATCATGGACATCAGGATGTTCGTGTAAATTTCCACCATTTCCAAAGCCTGCTTATTTTCAATGATGACGTCTTCCAGAAGATCCTCATCTTCTTCGTACATTTTCAGGAGTGTATGGATGGGGCTGTTGCGAAGACGCATGAGGCGCTCCATGACGTTTTCATTCGCATGAAGGGCGAAGTTGAAGTAGGTCAGAGATTTCTGCAGTTCCAGCATACGGAAGAGTTCTTTGTTCTGCAAAGATTTCCGCACCTGCGTTTCGATGCCGTCCGTCTTTTTATAAATCTGCTGCAGGAAGTACAGGAAGGACGACGATGCGGTAGACAGTATCTGGAAAAGGAATCTTGTCTTTTTATAGGTTTGGAAAGAGGCGTAATTATTATTTATAAACTTCTGGATCACCGTATTATTTTCAAGACACACGGTAACGAATACCTTGTCTGTAATAAAAATCCCCAGCGGCAGCGCATCGTAAGCATCTGTTTCAAGGACGACAGGCGTATTTACAACGACAAAAATAAAATCATCTTCCAATTCCACGTGGGAACGTTCTTCACGGTCAAGAGCGGTCTGGAGGGAATCGACGGGGATGCCGGTAAGGGCATTCAGCTTTTCCAGCTCCGCCGCATCGGGAGCCGCGCAATTGATCCACGACCCTTTTTCCATTTCCTCAAAAGCGACGGGACAAAGTCTGTGGTTTTCATCATGTTTATAAGCGGTAAGCATCGGACTCCCTCCTTTCCATATAAAAGGAAATACCGTCTCCCACTGTATTTCCATAATAATCCTACCCTCTAATATAGTGATAAAGGGGAAATATGTCAATCAGAAAGTAAGGAACTCTTTTCATCCATCATAAAAGCGCACAGGTCCCGCCCGCACGCTTTTACCTTTCCTTTCAAATTTCTTTTAGGCCTGTTCTTTCTTTCCGGTCACCAGCATCTGGACGATACCAACAGCAAATCCCACCGCAAAGAAACAGATCCAGCCCATGCTGTATTCCGCCAGCGGAAGAGCCGCGAGCATCGGTTCCATGGCGCCCAGCTTCAGACCGAACCCGTGAAGCCCGTCACAAAGAGCGGGCACAGCGGTAAAAAGCGTCGTCCATACATATACGCAGCGGCGGCCGTTAAAGAAATTATGCAGGAACGCCAGCGCAATGAGGGAAATGGACATGGGATACAGGAAAAGCAGTACGGGAACAGCATTCTTGATGATCGTCGTCAGGCCGAAGAGCGCCACGAAGAAGCAGACAACGACCATGACGGTAACAAAGGTTTTTGAAGAGATTTTCGGCAGGAGCAGGTTAAAATAGGCCGCGCAGGAAGCCGCCAAACCGACACTGGTGGTCAGGCAGGCAAAGATAACGATCACTCCCAGAATGCCTCCGCCGGCGGCCCCAAAGTAGTGGAGCGCCGTTTTTACGAGAACAGGAGCGCCGTTTTCCTGCACACCGATGAGGGATACGGAACTGGCGCCGATATAGCAGAGCGCCGCATAAATAACCGCCATGAAAAATGTGGAAATCAGACCGGACCGGAGCGTGTCTTTCGTAATCTGCGCTTCGGAAACCGCGCCGTACATCTTGACCGATTCCACCACGATAATGCCGAAAACAAGAGCGGCAAGGCCGTCCATCGTATTATATCCGTCAACGATCCCCTGCCCGAAAGCTTTCACACCGGTGTCATAAGCAGCTGCCGGTGCCTGCCAGCTTCCCATGGGCGAGGCAACGGCGCTGATAATCAAAAGGAAAAGGAATACCAGAAGGACGGGAGTCATGAACTTGCCGACCCGGGCCACCAGTTTGGACGGTGAAATCGCAAGCCACCAGGTAATGATAAAAAATACCGCCGCAAAAACATACAGCCCTACGCTCCGCATTTCAGCAGGCAGGTACTGCGCCACAGCAATCTCATAAGCCACCGTCGCCGTACGGGGAGCCGCAAAAAACGGCCCGATGGTCAGGTACAGCGCCGTGCAGAAGAAAATGCTGTACGCCGGATGAATACGCCCCGCCAGTTCACGAAGATTTACCCCGGAATAACAAATAGCAAGAACACCCAAAAGCGGAAGCCCTACGCCTGTCATCAAAAAGCCGATGGTCGCGGGAATCGTATTTACCCCCGCATTCTGACCCATAAAGACCGGAAAAATCAAATTTCCCGCCCCAAAAAATAATGCGAACAGCATGAGCCCGATCGCGATAAATGCGTTGTTCGTCTTTTCCCCCATAAAAATCTTCCTTTCTGCTATACTCCAAAACACCTGGGAATTGCAACCGCTCCCTCAAGTAGATATGCACTTTGTGTGCTATGTACGCAACATTATATCACACTTTCTGCTAATTATTAACCACTTTTTCAATATTTCCCCCTCTGCCTTTCGACGGCCGCTCTTCCGTAAGAGACATGCTTTTCCTTGACCGTCCTGTTTTTCAAGATTATGATAAACATATATTATATAAGGAATAATAAAGGAGAATCCCCATGAGCATAAAAGAAGAAGCGGCAAAAATGAAACTGGCATCGCCCCTTATGGCATCCGCATCCGCAGAAAAAAGAAATTCCGCGCTCCTTCACATGATTGAAAATCTGGAAGCAGGAAAAGAAAAAATATTTGCTGCCAACGGGATCGATCTTGCTGCGGCAAAAGCATCCGGACTTCCTCCTGCCGTCATGAAACGGCTGGCATTTGATGAAGGGAAACTGGCGGACAGCATCAGCGGCATCCGGCAGCTCATTTCCCTTCCCGATCCCGTGGGAAAAGTCACTCTTGCCCGCCAGCTTGATGAAGGGCTCCGCCTTTACCGCGTCACCTGTCCCATCGGCGTCATCGCCATGATCTTTGAAGCGCGCCCCGACGCCATGATCCAGATTTCCTCCCTCGCGGTGAAAAGCGGAAACTGCGCTATCCTGAAGGGTGGAAAAGAGACGAAAGAAACGAACCGCGTCCTTTTTTCCCTCCTCCATGAAGCCGCCACCGACGCGGATCTTCCATCTGAAGCCTTGTTCCAAGCAGAACAGCACAGCGAAATAGATGAGCTCCTCACCTGCCGCGAATCGGTAGACCTCATCATTCCGCGGGGCTCGAACGCTTTTGTCCAGCACATCATGAGCCGTACAAGCATCCCCGTCATGGGGCATGCCGACGGTATCTGCCACATCTATGTGGACAAAGATTATGATATGGCAAAAGCCATCCCCATCGTCATTGACGCGAAGACCCAGTACACCGCCGCGTGCAATGCCGCAGAAACACTTCTCGTCCACCGGGATATCGCCAAAGACTTTCTGCCCGTACTGGAAAAAGCCGCCGGAGAAAAACACATCCGTCTCCGCGGCACAAAAGAAGCAGGAGAAATTATCCCCTTAGATATCATCGAAGACGATGACTTCCGCCATGAATACCTCGATCTCGTCCTTGCTGTGAAAATTGTCTCCGGCGTGGATGAAGCCGTCAATCACATCAACAGGTACGGCTCCCATCACACCGATGCCATCATCACGGAAAATATCAATACCGCCGCGCGGTTCATGCAGCTTGTCGACTCGGCTGGTGTTTACCAGAACGCGTCCACCCGCTTTGCCGACGGGTTCCGGTACGGCTTCGGCGCGGAAGTGGGCATTTCTACAGGCAAGCTCCATGCCAGGGGTCCCGTCGGATTGGAAGGGCTCCTGTCATACAAGTACAAGCTTTTCGGCAAAGGCCATATCGTTGAAGACTATGCCTGCCATAAAAAAGATTTCCATTTCAAAGAATTGTAACTTTGGGTGAGGTCTTCATGATCGACTTTTTCCACCGGCACCAATCCGCTTTACGGCGGCTTTCCTTCCTGCTGCTTGCCGCCGTCCTGGGTCTTCTCCTCATCGCCCAGATCGCCGCCTTTGCGGCAGCCCGCATTTTCAGCTATGCCATGAACAGGCAGCACATGCTCCGGGGGTACATTTCCGTTGAAAAAATATCCGCCGATATCGCAGGCTATGTTTCCTTTGAAAACCTCCTCTGGACAGATGACCACGGCGTCCCCATCCTCTTTGTACCTGACGGGAAAATAAAAGTGCGCCCGGAAGATATACTTCGGGGTAAACTGCGGGCCACCGCCATTTCCGAGATACGGCTCCACAATGCTTCCGCAGCGCTCCAATTTGACAAGAATATGAATGTCGACCTTATCAATAAAACGGCCGCTGAATCCGAACCGGCAGAGGAACGCACAAAAACTCTCCACGAGAAAATCGCCAACTTCAAACGGAACGGACAGAAAATGAAAATGAATATCCACTTGGAAAACTGCCAGCTGGAAGCTTTCTATGAAAACAGGCACTTCCTTTTTTCCCATGTGGACATGCACCTGAATATCGACACCGATGATTCCCTTTTTATCGACCTGTCCTCCGGCAAATTCGGCGGCACCGCCATCGGCGACAGCGTGAAGATTTACGGCGATATTGACATGAAGAGCGACGAACACACCATCGCCATGAATGTGTCTTTTTATGGCGTCGATCCGGCATCTCTGGGACTGGGAAACAATATTCACGACAAGCTTACCCTCACCGCCGAGGCGGGCGGCCCCGTCGCTTCCCCGAAAGCGGAAGGGAAAATCACCATGGAGCAGCTCCATATCCCTGCCCTTTCTTTCTCCCATCTGGACGGCCATGTTTTCTACCACCATGGGAAAATGAAATTCACCGATGTCACGGGACGTGTCTACGGCGGCACAGTCAAAGCATCGGGAAACTATGACATAGACACAAGGGCCTACAACATCCACCTGGCAGGCAAAAAACTGGATTCCCGCTATCCCGCGAAAGACGCTGCCATTTTCTGCTACGTCGATTTAGAAGGCGACATCCGCTGTGACGGAAATCCGAAAGAGATCATCTCCGAAGGCACCTTTACCTCCGGCAGCGGTCATTACAAACTGATCCCTTTCAAAAAGATACAGGGTGCTTTCCACAACAGAGGAAAAGAGCTGGACTTCTATGACGTATCCATAGAGACCGCCCTCGGCACCTTTTCCACCGACGCTTTCCACATCAGGAACGGCAAACTCCAGCTGGGCGACATCACCCTCACCAATGACAGGGGGGAGGAAACCGATGTAAAAGGCGCCATGGAGCATGCGGAAAACACTTTCCGGCAAATAGGACAGGATATAAAGGAAATAAAAGAACAGATCAGCGGATTGAAACCGTAAGGGCGGTTTCCTCTTTCCCGCTCTTTTCCGTTTTACGCGCCGAGGCAAAGCGAGCCGCTTATTTTCACGGCAAAACGCTGAAAGAATTCTTTGCCACTCAATACCGCACCTGCGTAACCGCCATAAAAGTTCGCCCATAATAAAAGCTCCTGCAAGAAAGATTTTCCTTCTTACAGGAGCTTTTATTCTTTTACGCTTCGCCTATGATCGGTTTCTTTTCCGCCACACCCACTTTTCTCGGATAGGTTTTGGGAGACGGCGCGGTTTTCCTGAAGTAGAGAATCGTCCTTTTTTCCCCCGTAGGGAGCTCCAGCTCTTTTCGCTCCATGAGCTCCGCATTCAATTCCTTCAGAATCTTTCCCGACTGCCTGAGTTCCTCATCAGCACCAGGCCCTTTCATTGCCGCGAAAACACCGCCTTCTTTCACAAAGGGGACACCCCATTCAGCTATGATGGGAAGCATTTTTACCGCTCTTGCCGTCACCATATCAAAGGTTTCCCTTGTCTTCCTCCGCCGTCCGCCTTCTTCGGCGCGAATATGGAGAATCTTTATATTTTTAATCCCCAGCTTTGCCGCGGCATTCTCTATAAATACAAGTTTCTTTAAGACAGAATCCACCAGCACGACCTGCATATCCGGCCGCAGGATGGCCAGCGGAATTCCCGGAAACCCGGCACCTGTCCCCAAATCCAGCATACGCCCGTTCTTCGGAAAATATTTCTCCTCATACACGGTCAGCGAATCATAAATATTTTTGACCAGGCTTTCTTCTGCATCTTTGATTCCCGTTAAATTCATTTTCCTGCTCATGGCAATCACCATGGCATTGTATTCTGCCATTTTTCTTACAGCGTCCTCATCTGCTGCCAGGCCGAGCGTTTCCACTATTTCCCTGACGGTCATCATGTCTCCCTTGTGCGGCATACATCTCAAAAATAATTATTTTTTATCAGTATAACAGATTTCACGAAAAGAAAGCCATCCGCTGCTTTCCCATGCATAAAAAAAGAGACATGGGGAAAGCGGATGCTCCCTGTCTCTTCTTTCAGACAATTACTGTTTCTTCCTTTTCAGGAAAAAACCGCCTGCCGTCAGCGCGATGCCGATCCCTGCAAGAAAATTCCCTGCCATATGGATCATAAGCTCCCTTTGGTTATTGCCTGAAATAGCGGCGGCAGCTTCCTGCGCATTTTTTGCATTTCTGGCAATTTCCAAATTGGCAGCGCTTTGATCCGGATTAAACAGCAGGATACAAACCCCTACCACCAGTAGTACAATCCCTACAATCAGCATGTTTTTTGGATTACGCATAATACCCTCCTTTTAATTTTTTATCATTATACCACACTCACGCTTCATGTCATAAAGTTTTTTAAGAACCTGATAAGAAAACTAATAAATTTTAAAATAGCTTTCTTCTGCCCTTTAATGATATAATGAAACCGTTTGTGGGAGATCATACTATAGAAACGATTTTATTTACAACAGGAGGCGATTTTAGTGGATTACACCCCCCATCTGACAAAACGAATCGGTTTATTTTTATTGGTACTGGCAGCGGCGATCATGATGCTGACAGGCTGCGGCGGAGGCGGCTCCTCTTCCGGCGGCGGAAAAGAGACATCTGCAAAGCCGACAAGCCAGCTGGAAAAAATCAGCAGCTATGTAAAAGCCACCAACGGTTTCAACGGCCATAATGTAAGATTTGCCTTTGCCATCGATAAAGTCCTGGCGAAGATGAAAGCCGGTGAGGATCTGGACTTTGCCAGCTTCCCCGCTTATGACAGCCTGAAAGAAAACCTGACAGAAGCCCAAAAGGAAAGCAGCGGTTTCTCCGATATTGATGAAAGTACGACAGCCGTACTTAAGGTATTGGATGAAATGGTGCCCCTGACCGGCAAGATGGAATCTTACTATAAATCCAAGGAATATACCACGGACGGCAATCAGAAAGGCCGCGAAATGGTCGCCTCTTATCTGAAACTCTATGACCAGTTCAACGAGGAATACGGCAAACTGGACAGTGCCATCAGCCGGCACAATTCCGAACTCCGCGACCTTCTGATAGAAGAAATGAAAAAGGACAACAAAGTCATGGCAGCCACTTATATGGAAATCGGCCGCGACATGAGACGGGCTCTGGAAGCTATCGATCCGGAAGATCCTGCCAAGACAGATAAGGCGCAGATAGAAAAACTGCTGGGACAGGTAAAGGAAAATATGGAAAAACTCAAACCGGCAGAAGATGTCTCCGGTGTAAAATCTTTCAAAAGCTCTGCTGAACGCGCCATCGGAAGGATCCGTACCTATCTGGCAGGGGGCGGCGGCAATGACGCCTTCAATGATATGGTAGAAGCCTACAACGATTTCATCCGTGACAGTAACAGAATAGACACAAGCGAACTGGATAATAAAAAGAAATAAGAAAAAAGATTCTCCCAGCAAAAAATCCCCTTTTCTCAAAGAAGGGGATTTTTGCTTCCTTATTTACATGCTCATCAGCCGGTCAAAAACAGGAATACCGGATCAAAGCCCCGACAGTCCCCAGCCATAAAACAGCCATAATAACCTTAGCCCACAGATGTATATACAAAGGGCCGTCATGCCGGCGGAAATAAAGCAAATGGATGATCCAATAGATAAACAAAAAACAAAAGAAAGCACTGCTGAATCTAAACATATAAACGGCTCTGCCGGTGCCGCTCATCATCAATGTAACAGATGCAAAAATAATAAAGACGGAAAATGCGGTCATCAAACTCCCGATCCCATATAGCTGCCACTTTTCTCCTCTTTTCCAGGGTCTTTCTTTGAAAGGCATGTACCGCATATTCCCTCTGAGAAGATATTTATACTTTCGGTTTTTCTTATCCCACGTGCCCAGCCCTATAAGCAGGGAAGGAAGAATACAAAGCCAAAAGCCGAGCCCGAAAAAAGTGACAGCTTCTTCCGCCAGCTGATCCATCCGCACCGTAGACCATATATCCGGATTGATTGCCGTCAGCATCAGGGGAATAACGATAATCCCAAAAAGGAACCAGTAGGCGAGATACCGCAGGCAGCCGGCCGCGCCCCTGTATTTCTCCCAATTTTTTATAAATTCTTTCTCCGTTTCCATAAATCCTAACATGATCATCCCGTATCCTTTCATATTTTCACAATCAACTTTCCATGAAGCAGTACGCGGCTTTCCCCGTCAGAAAGGTTCCTATTCACCTGAAAGCTGACTTTCCTTTTCCCGCATCCGGTTTCCGCCTGCCGTTTTTATTTCCGCCGCCTGTCATAATGTTTGAAATGATCGCGTTTTATTATGTAAAATACAAAATACATCAGCGCAATGGAAAGCAGTCCGGATTCCCAGCCTATGGAGGCAAAACTCTCTTCAAGAACGATCCGGCATTCCTCCATGCTGTGCCCGTCCAGCATATAATTGAAGCACAGCAGCCCTAAAAGAGCCATAACTGTATTTATGGATACAGCCCCCATCATTTGTACTTTTTCTTTCCAAGCCGCATTTTTCCCACCTTTTTCAAAAAAGCGGAGAAGAAAGATGGAATACACGGCAGGCACAATGATCAGAAGAAACCCGGCACCCCGATAAGTATGGGTGCGGCCGCTCCATAGCGCTTCCTGTAAAACAGTCCTGACAACCATGCTTTCCCGGCTTGCCAGAAAAACACCTGCCAGGATTCCATAGGCCAGCACCAGTCCCAACATGTACGACAAGACTCTGCTTTCCAATGTATCCAGGTACAGTCTTTTAAAGGCAAACAGCACCAGGCCATACATCAGAAGCCCGCTGTAAAATATCCATGAAGCCGTTTCTCCATCCATGCCCTTTCCTCTTTCTAATAAAATAAATTTCCGCCGCAGGACGAGACGTTTTACCCATTTACAGCAGCACTTCCCCGCTACCGTTTACGGCTGACCTTCAGTTTCTCATCCCAATCCTAAAATTTTTTCCGCCGCTTCCTGCAAATTATTATACACTTCTATCTGCCGCCTGTGTTCTTCCCAGGGCGGGAGCAGGTCAGGAATCATGACAGCTTTCATTCCCGCGCGCAATGCGCCTTCGATGCCGTGGGGGCTGTCTTCAAAAACGGTACATTCTCCCGGAGGAATACCGATCCGCTTCGCCGCCAGAAGAAATATATCAGGCGCCGGTTTCCCTCTTTCCACTTCATCACCGCTCACAAGGGCGTCAAAACAGTTTTCCATTCCTGCGTTTTCCAGATTATTTTTTATCTGCCGGAGCGGACTGCTGCTGGCTACTGCGGTTTTGATGCCAAGCATGCGGCAGCGTCCGAGTATTTCCACCGCTCCCGTTTTGACAGGTACATCCTTTGCCAGATGGCGCAGAACCCTTTCTTTGCAGTCTTTCTGAATTTCTCCGCCGTCCTCCGTGTGGTAGTATTTTTCCAAAATGCGGTTCATCATTTCCCCGCTCGTCCCCGTGATTTCCGTGATAAAACTGTCTGCAAGGACAATCCCCCGCTCTGCCGCAATGGCTCTCCAGTAATTTTGAAAAATCCGTTCCGTATCAAACAGAAGCCCGTCCATGTCGAAAATGCAGCCGCTTACCATAATTTCCACCCTCTTCCGCTTGTCTCCAGCATACCACATTCCGTGCTTTTCACCATAAAAACCGTGACAGTTACCCGCCACGGTTCTTATGAATGTTGGAAATCATTTTATGACGGTCACGCGGCCCTGTTCTTTTTCATACTTTGCAGGAACTGTTCCTTTCAATTCCTCTTTAAGATAGTTTTCCACCGCTTCCGTATCCACATAACCGATGGCCTGGATGTCCACAGCCCCCGGTTCCGTCAGTTTCCCGTAAGCGTCTCCGCCGCGGCAGATGAATTCTGTCGTAACAAGAGTGTAAACTTTATCCACATCGAATGGTTTCCCGCCGATTTCATGGATAGTGACGCGGCTTCCCGGTTTGGCAGGCGCAAAATAGGTGGAATTTTCATACTGCTTCCCGTTTTCATAAGGCACTTTTGTATTCACAGTGTAGCGGATTCCCGACACCTGGGGAAAAGCGCCGATCTGGGACGGAAGGGAACAGGTGGCAGCTTCTATGATTTCCAGAAGCGTTTCGCCCTTAATTTTCATCACATAAAGCTGATTATTGTAAGGAAGCACACCGGAAATATTTCCTACGGTGATATTTCCTTTTTCAATAGACTGGCGCAGGCTGCCGCCATTGAACAGACAGCCGTCCACGCTGACGCCTGAAGCTGCCATTGCCTGCTGCGCCTGCCAAAGGTACGCATCCGCCACGAAGTCTCCCAGGTTCGTTTCATCCGTACGCACACCGGGGTCGCGGCTGCCATTCAAAAGCAACGGCGTTTCCCCCAGCTTCAACGCCATCGCGTCATCCACTTCCCGCTGTGTCTTGTCTACCAGTTCTTTGACGACAGGATCTTCTTCATTAAAATCGCCATACTTACAGAAATTCTCCGTCCATTTATTATCCATGTGGGTAATGACGCCGATATTTTTCGTATAGTGTCCTGTCTCTGCAAGCAGCGCCCCATTGATATATTTATTTTTTGCCGTATGATCATGTCCGTCGATAAAAATATCAATGCCGTTTACATTCATGAGAATATCATCAGAACGGTGCCCCCTATTGGCATCTTCACTGCCCAGATGTCCAACTGCCACAATGAGGTCGCATTTATCCTCTTCTTTTAATTTCTTCACCAGATTCTGTGTAACGGCAATCGTCGCCTTATCGTCCAGGAATTTCAAACCATATACATTTTTTGGATTGGTCGTCACCACGGTTTCCGGCGTAGTGAGACCAATAATTCCGATCTTCACATCCCCTTTTTTGTATATGACAGAATCCCGAGCAAGCGGCTTGTTTGTCGCGTCTACAATGACATTGGCGGAAAGCATGGGAAACTTCGCCTCCCGGATACGCTCTGCCAGAACATCCTGCCCGTAATCAAATTCATGATTGCCCAATGCCATAGCATCATAACCAACGGCATTCATAAAAGCGATTGCCGACTTCCCCTTGCTGAAATTTACAAGATTATTGTCCTGTATGGCATCACCGGCATCTACAAGAAGCACATCCTTTCCCTGTGACAGGTAATGCTTGCGCAAGGCGGACACGGTGGCCATACCGTTGATTCCTTCCGCCCGCCGGTCAAAACCGTGGGTATCATTGGTGTGGATAATAACCAGATTGGAAAAATCGGCAGCCAACGCCTGTCCGCAAAGCAGCATGGACACTGCCAAGAACGCAGCCATCTTCTTTTTCATAATATCCTCCATTCCACCGCCCCTCCGCCAGGCGGCATAAACGACCTGTAATTCCCCGCTTTATCCGTATCTTACCTTATCCTACCGCTCTCGAATACTTCGTAGCCGCTCCTGAATTTAATTCGAAACAACGTTTCCGCGAAGTCCCATTCTCCCCGCAGGGGAGCATAAATATAATGAGATTGGACTCATCCACATAGAAGCGGTAAGGGCCGGGCATTTCTGCCGGACGATATCCGTCCGGAATGCAGCCGTCAGGCCTCTCCGAGATCCATACCCCATCCTTGTAAAAGAACATTCCCGCCCGGATATTCTTTTCCAGACTTTCCACGGTCATGAAACGTTCCTCCTCCTTGCGGACAAGATCCTTCCATGATACCCGCTTCCCCGTATTCTGCAAAAAGGTGAACGCTTCGTCCATATATACATCCAACTGGCCGTGAAGAATCTGCTTGACCATCACAAGAGAATAAATATTATCCCCGTTTTTCGTAATCATCGGATAGACCCATGTGCCCGGCTCCCCCTCTTTCTGATAGTCTTGATACGCTTTGTCCACATAAGCGCGAAGCTGTTTATTGACCGCCTTCGCCGCCCCGCTGCACTCGTTCACCGGCGTCCTCCCGTCTATAAAACTGACCGCCTGCACTTGGGGTACAGTTGCCCTAAACTTTCCCTTTTCAAGGGTATACTCTTTCTTCGAGATGAACAGGACGCCATAAACAGGTTCCTGCGCCATGACAAAAGCACCTGTCATGAGAGCCAAAAGAAACACGCAAACCGAAACCAGCTTTTTCATTTCCCTCTCCTTTCCGCAATAACAAAAATTCAAGTTCATAAAAATAATACTGCCCTATCCTTAGTATACAGGAAATACAGAAAAAAATCAGTTGACAAAAGAAGACATTCATACCGTCCTTCCGTACCGTTTCCTGCGTCGCCCCATGCTTTAATACCGGACACTAGAAGCCCTTTCTGATTCCTATCATTAGTGAACGGGGGTAAGAATTCTTTGTGAGAAAAACAGGAAACGGAACAGTGGCATGGAGTGAAGAATATTACCCTGATGACACCTTACCGCTTTCCTCACCACAGCAGCAGATTCTTCGCTGGCGCACCGGATGACGATTAACGTCCCCCCCTAATTATGATGACTTCCATGCCGCGGTCATTCTGAACGGAGACAAGAATGCTTTGTAAGAAAGACGGGAAAGCGGAAATATGACACGGAGTGAAGAATCTATTACCCGGATGACATCTCCCACGGATTCTTCCGGACACCTTTATCCTACTCCCTTTCAAATTTATGCATGTAAAAAGGACTCACATCTCTGCAAGTCCTTTTCCTTTATCAGCAGCTTCCTATCCTCCCGGGCCGCTTCCGGCCAAGTACTT